>Ga0193726_1000025_pt1 | contig 413814 bp, 309 predicted proteins | sample H2c1metaG_FD_144928 | JGI IMG/M metagenome (GOLD analysis project Ga0193726, IMG submission 144928) | Soil microbial communities from a riparian zone of the East river system, Colorado, United States - H2c1 | ecosystem: Environmental > Terrestrial > Soil > Riparian zone | place: USA: East... | reverse complement strand
GACATTGGTAGATGGCCGGTGGCCGTGAACGCTGGCTATCCGGCTGGGACGAAATGTCTGGATAAGGGACAACAGCATTCTTGTCTCCGGCAGCAGTGGCTGATTGATGACGGTTGTTCCGTTGGGTGGCGGCACCGTTGTAGGCCGGCCTCCTATGCGGGGATTGGCGTCCTGCTGCAAGGCCGTCTCGAGGCTCGTCCCCGGAGTCGGATAGTTCCGGTTGGGCTCCCGCATATCCGTCGTCGCCGTACCCAGCCGGGTGTAACGGCCACCAGTAGTCGGGCCCAGGTCCGTGCCTTGGCTTCTGGGGTGTGCGGCGCGGTAAGCCCGGTCATAGGCATAATTATCCGGGAATAACACCGGTATCAGTATCGTATTGAAATAAGGTCTGGGCAGCGCGGGGTTACTCAACAAGGTCCTTAGCGCCTGTACCACCTCGATCCCCGATTGTTCCGAACCATGTACTCCTCCGATTACCAATGCCCTGTCCTGAGAAGTTCCGGGGAAAAAGAAGGCATTCACGGAAGAGGGCGGTATGGCGGCAATGGAAGGCCTGCTCGCATCGGCAGGAAGCCCGCTGGTCGTTCCTAATGATGAATGATATGCAAAGAACTCTCTGTCGGAATATACGATAGGCTCATGCCGGCTGTTCAATCCGGAGCAGCGTAAAATATATTTTCCATCTGGGAAACCCGCGGGGAAATGATGGGGTTGCAGCGAAAATGTTCCGGTCGTTGCATCGCGGCTGGTTGCTGTGGTGGAATAGCTGTCCTGCATCTCGACATCATGGGGATCATACAGTTCCCAGCTCATATGGGTCACCAATGGCTCATGGATGCTGGCATGTACGACAATGGGCGCCGTTATACCGTCCACCAGAAAATAAGGGATGGGGTCTACACTGATCCTTCCCGGGTCGATGACGCCGCTTACCCCGTTATAGCTCGGTGGCATGGGCGTCCGACGTATCATACCGTCCTGCTGCACCACATGCGTCAGTTCATGCGCCAGCAGTTGCTTTCCACCTACGCTCTGCGGAGTAAATTGCCCACGGTTAAAATAAATATCGCTCCCATACGTAAATGCTCTTGCATGAATGCTTCTGCTCATCCGGGAAGCCTCGGCGTCCGCATGCACCCGCACCCGTGAAAAATCCGTGCTGAAGGCATTCTCCATAAAACTTCGCGTCCCCGATGGCAGCGGGATCCCTCCTCCCGCAGTTTGATTCAACGCCGACACCAGCGATGGCGAAGCCTCCGATCCCCCAATTGCAGTCCCCACTCCTCCGCCGACTCCAGCCCCGGCCAACCCTCTGCCGCCTTCACCCGTTCCTCCAATCCCAATGCTGCCGCCACCCGTTCCTCCAATCCCAGCGCTGGTCCCAACCGCCCCATTCTCGCTCTTCCGCATCAGCGGCTTTTTCTTCTTTTCCTCCTCTCCGCATGACACACATTTCCGCTGCACCGATCTTCCGATCATTCCCTGCATGGCATTGGACGCGTTGCCTTCACCCGATGTTTTATTTTCATTGGGTGGACTTCCCGCCGATGACATACGCATCACCCGGTCGGCCATAACATCGGCCTCCTGCTCATAGCGGTCGCCGGGAGCATTGATCTCCAGCTTAGGCTGCACGGGAGCTTTTGAGCTGACCGTCTTATTCTTTATATTCAGTGTTGGAGGCATTGACTATACGATTTATACCATGCCTGTGCAGGCGCAATATCATTAAAAAGATCCCCCGACCATGAGCCCCGCTCTGAAATAATTCACCTTTGCATCTTTTCCAGTTTTATCCGCCCGCCCAAGATCCAGCGCACCCCCCGCTCCTTCAAGGCTCAGGTTGAGGATATTGGAAAGCTTGAAATCAATCCCTCCTCCGGCCTCTGCATAACCGCCAAATTTTGGAGTTGTGCCAGATGGCGACAACTGTGAGGTATAGCCAGCCGAATTTTTAAAATCAACCGATCCACCCGCTTCTCCAAATCCTTTCAGCTCCAGACTGCCGACAAATCCTAATGGGATCCGGCCCTCCAATCCCGCCCGGAGTCCTGCCAGGAATTGTTGATCGTTTATGAGATAGCTGAAATTTGGACCGATCGTGAAAGACAACCTTCGCATAGCGGTCAGCGGGATGCCCATTTGCAGCCCCAGCGAAAAACCAATATCATTTCCCTTGCTGGTAGAGTATAAATTCGTCCCGAAATTAACGGTGAATTCCACCGCACCATTGCGGGTCCGGTGAAGCCTCGGGTTACAGGCTGGATAGACCGATTTCATAAAGGCGGTAGCAAAATTAAAATGCCTGTCCTCAAATTCGAGTAACCTGCCCGGCGCATCCTGGGCCATCCGGGAATATTCTCCGGGGCGTTCACGCTCTTCTGGTCGGCTCGCCTGCGTTTCATGATACTCATCATCGATACCCAGCGCAAAATGTCCGGCTTCATGGATAAGGACTTCCGTATCATTCTCATTACACAGCGCTATCGTCGATCCCCCCGCGTATGATCTGCCCTCATTTCCCGTAATAATGACGGTCCGGTCAGCGGGGCCGGACGTCACTTCGATAAGCTCCACTGTGACTGGCACCTCCTTGCAAGGACCGCAACTTTCCCCATCAAGGATCACGCTATACCACCCATTGACCCCCGCAGGGACACCCGATAAAAAATTTTGTTTGATCTTGTTAAATCGTTCCTGCGACACAGGCTGGATCGGGTCATTCTTGCTGCCGGTAATATCTCCGCACGTAGTAGTCGATCCAGCTGCCTGGTTGATAAACTTGATCGTCAGCGGCACCACCAGCTGACAGGAACTTTCATTATACCGGACATTTACATCATGCTGAAAAATGGCATTGGTCTGTTTGGCGCGATCCGCTTCGTTCTTATATTCCCGCCGGTCCACGGTGCCTGTATAAATGGTACTGCCGCCTGCGTCGGTGCTTTTTGTTGAGGGGCCAGGGGTATCGTCGTAAACACTTTTCCGCTGAACAGCCTGCCCGGTTCCGCTCTGCTGTATCGTATGCGTCAGCTCATGCGCCAGCAATTGCTGCCCCGCCCGCGTATGAGGATTATATTCCTTGTCGTTGAAATAAACATCGTTTCCATAAGTAAATGCCCTGGCCTGGATTTCCTTGCTCATCGCTGCGGCTTTTGCGCCCGTATGCACCCGCACGCCAGAAAAATCCGCACTGAACGCATTCTCCATAAAGCCCCTCGTTCCCTGTGGCAAAGGGGTTCCACCCCCCGCTGAGTTATTCAACGAAGACAGTAATCCGCCGCCGCCACCACCACGCACTCCCAATCCAACACCCCCGCCTGCGCCCAGGCCCCCACGCACTCCCCCTCCTCCATAACCGCTTTCCATTTTCCGCATCAGCGGCTTTCTCTTCTTTTCTTCCTCTTCACAATGGGCACATTTTCGTTGTATGGATCGTCCGATCATCCCTCCCGGTGAAAAAGCACCCGCAGATCCCGCCTCGCCAACCATCATCCCAGCCCCGGAATTTCCTTCCACTGCAATATTCCCGCCGACAGCAGCCCGTAAAGGATCCATGCCCATTACCCGGTCCGCCATGGCATCTGCCTCCTGCTCATAGCGGTCGCCCGGCACATTGATGGCCAGTTTGGGCTGCACCGCAGCCTTTGACCGGTCTGTCTTATTTTTAAGGTTAAGCATCTGATTCGTTCTTTATCCCCTATGGCAGAGGTAATGTAGAAAGATCGGGCGGCGTCAGCGGCGTAGGGTCCAGCTGAGGGGGTTGGTTCATCGTACCACTATTCAAATAGGGTCCCGGATCGAACCGGCGAGCAACCCGGTCCAGAAAGATACCTTCAAGGATTTTCATCATCCTGGTCAGCAGGTCCCGCTCGTATGAGGTAAGGCCCACGCGATCTGCCGGAAGAAATACCTTGCTGAGATCGAATACATACTGGTCGATCATGGGCTCTCTGATATGAACATTCTGTCCGGTCCCTGGACTCATAGTCCCCATACCACCGGAGTTTAGGTGCTGCTGCGTGTCCGCCACTTTGGCGAATACTTCCGTTTCAATACGCGCACCGATTTCACCCATCAGCCACCTGGCCATCTTATCTGTATCAGCCGCCTTGATCTGCGTCCCACTGTCCCGTCTCGTGTTTACACTTTGCGCCAGCCTGTCCAGATACCGGCCGGTCACAGCGATCTGGGTTGTCCACAGGGACAGGTCCAGCGTACCGACAGCTCCTGGTATGCCCGAAGCTTTTACCGACGAAGCAAGTTTCAGCGCCGGAGGATCCCGGTTGATCAGCCAGCTCATCAGATGCATGGATTCATGGTACAAGGTCGTTGCCAGATCGCTGGAACTGTCATTCGTGCCGATAAAGATCTCAAACACCCCGTCCTTCGGTCCATGAGAAATAAATTCCCCTCTGATCGTCGGATTAGGGTCGTCATTCAGTACCAGACTCAGGTTCAAAGACAATTTCGGATTGATCGGATATTTAGTAACGGCCCCTCCCTGCTTTTTCCCGGCAGCATCCTGCCATATAATATTCGGCACCAGCGATTGTAACAGAGGCAGAACGGTTGAGGCCAGTGTTTCACTGCCCACAAGCTGTCCGGTCATCATCGTCAGCGCATCATTCACTTTCGCGATATAGGTAGCCTGATCGACCGAAAACGGCACCGGCGCCACCGGAGCTGGCTTCGCACCCTTTCCCTTAGCTGGCTGACGCTGTACGATCCCACCCGCAGCCGCAGGGCTGACGCCGGTCCCCATCGCAGGACCTCCATGCTCTCCCACCCCCATCGCTGAATCTCCATGCTCTCCCGCCCCCGATTGCTGCACGACATGCGTCAGTTCATGCGCCAGCAATTGTTTTCCTCCCGGACCGTTTTCCGGATCTTCCCCCTGATTAAAATAAATATCATTCCCATTGGTAAAAGCCTTTGCCTGGATCTCATTGTTCATTTCTGCCGCCTGCTGGTCCCGGTGCAACCGCACTCTGGAAAAATCCGCGCTAAACGCATTTTCCATAAAATCCCTCGTTCCCCGTGGCAGCGACACTCCCCCTCCTTTCGAGCCCGCCAGCCGCGAAACAAGCCCCGCCGAAACCGGCGCCGGCTGTCCGCCTACCATACCCGTATCCGACCCCGGCAAGTTCCCAGCCATAACCCCCGCTCCCGACACCCTTTCCGCCATGGCATCCGCCTCCTGCTCATACCGGTCTCCCGGAGCATTTATTGGCAGTTTTGGCTGCACGACACCTGACTTGCGGCTGACCCCCGTTTCTTGTACAGGAGCAGCAGGTCTGGAGAACTTACCCATAGTTATAGGTTCATCATTTTTAATTGTTGCACGATCTGATCGGCAATAGCTCCCGCCATCGCATCCCTGCCGCCCGCACTGTTGCTGTCGTATCGGGCAGCATCCATCCTGATCTTCAGCCCCGGCACCCATTGCTCCGGCAAACCGTCCGGAACAGCAGCCGCCACCCGCTGCGCCACATCCCTGCCCATCGATTCGGCCGCGCCCTCATCCATACCAGGCACCCGCATGATCAGTTCGTTTATCTGTACCATCGTTTATCTTAATATCTGTTGAATCTGCCTCCCCAATCCCTTCCCCTCTTTCATAAGCTCCCGTTCTAATCCACTGAGCAGATGTCCCAGCCCGATCTCCGACTTCTCCCGACGGGCCATGAACAGGGCCGATAAAATGGCCTGCTTGATCTGCGCACCGGTGATCTCGATCAGTTGCGCCAGCTTTTCCAGGTCTTTTTCCAGACGCTGCACGGTGTCTTCTCCCGCCAGTTCCGACAGGATGGTCGTCCAGAGCCGCAGCCGGTGGGGAGCATCCGGTTTGGGGAACTCCAGCATATACCGTAGACGACGCATAAATCCCGTATCGATATTCGACTTTTTATTGCTGGCCAGTATAACGATGCCGGGATATTGTTCGATGGCCTGCAACAGATAGTTCGTGTCGGTGTTCGCATAACGGTCATGGGCATCCTTGATCTCCGTTCTTTTGCCAAACAGCGAATCCGCCTCATCAAAGAACAACACCACGTTCATGGTCTTAGCCCTCGCCAGGATCCTTTCGATATTTTTCGAGCTCTCGCCGATATATTTGCTGACAACGGTGGACAGATCGATCCTGAACAGGTCGAGCTTGAGAGAAGAAGCGATCACCTGCGCCGCCATCGTTTTGCCCGTGCCGGGGTCTCCGGTGAACAAGGCGATAAGGCTCTTGCCCTGTGGGAAAAGCCGCTTTGCCCCTGCCTCTTCCCAGAAACGGGTTCTTTCCGTCGCTTCGAAGCTGAAGTCCTCCAACGTCTTGCGGATATATTCCGGCAGCACCAGATCGCTCCAGGTAAATTCACTGTTCATAAGCTGTGCAAGGGTGCCGAGTCGCCGGGCGGAGTCCGAACGCAAAGCACTATACGCTTCGGGAAGGGTTGCCGTCATTTTCTTACCGATGGACACGATCTGACCGATTGTTACCTGATACCGGAGTATCATTTCTTCCATATCGGCTTTCTTCCATCCGGCTACGGCCGCCACAAATTGTTTCCACAGTCTCCTCCGCTCTTCCACTGACAACTCCGGCAGCTCGATCCGCAGGTCCATCCAACCACTTTCCGGCAAAATAAAACTGTCCACTTCCCCGATGACGAACTGGATGGGATAGGACTGGGCCCGCAGCGGCCAATATCTTTCCAGCATCACCGTACCATGCCATGCAGGCACCGTGTTGGACAAACGAGCCTGCCGCTGAACATGCATATAGATCTGCTGCCAGCGGTTCTCCGGGACCCGGTCCGCATCGACGGATAGCAGGGTAAGGCCGAACTGACGGGCAACAATAGCCGAATAACTGCGTCGACCCGATCCTTCAGGGCCGGAAACAAAGATCCTCATCCTGCACTGTGGATCGCCCTTCACCATCCGGTTGATAAAATCCACCCCCCTGCTCACCGGCCAGTCCTGCAACGGTTGCTGCACGGGCTGTATCGTCACGAAAGGGTAAAGGACTTCATCCGTTCCGTCCTTCCCCAGCAGCCAATTTTTTATATAGGGGTCGCATTCCAGCCTGGCAGGTTCTCCGCTGGAGAAAATGGTCTCCCTGACCAGCCCCCAGATCTTGAGCGGACAGTCCGCGCTGAGCAAAAGGCAATGACCGTGGCCGAACAGCCTGCCCACCAGCGCATCCGTCACATATCCTCTTCCTGCATTATCCTGGAGATAAGCAAATACACGGCCCAGGTTGGGATCGATGGCGATAGAAAGACAGGCCTGCAATACATCTGCTTCAGCCTGGCTGAGGCCGAAGATCCCGGTCAGCCGGGTAAGTCTGGAATCCTGTTCGTTCAGCAGCCGGTCCTCCGCCTCCGCCAATTCATATGAAAGGGACTGCATCTGCACATCTTCCTCCATCCATGCAATTTCCGCTGTGGGTAAATCCAGGTTTTCCAGATATCCGTCCACTTCGGTATGCGCGTTAAAAGATTCGGTCTGCCTTTCGGCTATTTCAGCCCATACCTTCCGCAACCAGGCAATACGACGCCGGGACAACAGCAGGACCCGCTTCGTCACCAGCTCCTGCATCGTCTCCGCCGCTCCCCCGATCCGGCTATCGGACTCCGTAAAACTATCGGACTCCGTAAGTCCTTCGATCGCGGTACGTTCTGCGGTATCGGTATGGTTATTACTTTTCATTTTTTATTAAATAGTGACCCATTGTGGAGGCGACTCGACGCCCAGGACCAGGATCCGCAGTGGCGCCGGTCCGGCCGGCATGGCTGCCGGAGCCTTCAGTTGCAGGGTATTGGCTGCGGTGATCCTGAACTCACCGGGATTGAACCCGCCCCCATCGGGGGCCAGCGAAGTTTCCCCAAGATAGACCTGGATATCTTCAGGATGCAGGCCTGCACCCTGGAATACCCATCCCGTAACCGTGAATATACCGCCACCACTTGCGGCGGGGCCGATCCGCGGACTGATAGAGAATGGGAATTGGTTCGACACATGACGGAAGACCTTGGTAGTACCATCCGGCAATAGTCTGGATTCGGTGATGCTGATCTGCGCGGCATAGAGACCGGGCAGCATATCGACGATCGTCGCGGAATCCCGGAGCTTTGCCGTTTCTCTCACGGTGACCGACAGCTGGTCGTCGCCCGTAATGGCCAACTGCCAGTCCGGGGTTGCCACCGCTGGTACCGGCCAGCGGGGATGGATGATCCACAGGTCCACCGTGCCTCCGCCAAAGCCACCGCCTGTAAAAGTTATGATACTGTCCTGCGGTGGCGGCAACACGGACGCCGGAGGCGCCTGCGCGGGCTGGATGACTACCTGTTTGGGTACAAGTCCACCTGGCAGCAGATAAGAAAGGGTATTCTGGCTGCTGACGATCCACGGCGCTCCGCGGGTAAAAATATAATTGCCATAGGTAAGTACCCGGCCTGCATATGATGCCGGCTTCTTCGGCTCCAGAAAGATCACGGATACTTCATAGAACGCCGACAGCTTCACCGGTGATTCCCCCGCCGTCCAGTACTGTACGGCCTCGTTCGGCGCCAGAGGCTGAAGGGTGACTCTGAACCGGTTATTGTTGCCCGGCGGAGCGGTATCGGGCACCTGCGGGTTATCATGAAGGGCTTTCATAGCCACGCCCATCAGCAACTGCTCCTGTAATGGGCCCTGACCATCGTCAGCCGTACTGTTGGCGCATAGCTGATAATACAGCCGGAGTCCCATGGGGATGGTGCCTACCGGCGGCTGGTCCTTACCGGGAGCCGGCAGGTTCTTAAAGAAATCGCTCTCCTGAACATGGAATAAAAAGAATCCCAGCCCGTCCTTCTTCACCCGGTTGGGAAGGTCCGCAAATACTTTCGGCATGGTGGCAGCAGTCCAGTGGCCCGTATCCACAAGTGCCTGCTCGATCATGCCGATAACGGTACGGGTAACATCCGCTAAGTCAAATAAAGCCATAATTATAATTGGCCCAGACCGAAACTGGGTTTACGGAATGAAGAGATCGTTGCGGCCGGCGAGGCAGGGGACACCCGGCGCACAGTTCGTTGAGGCTTTGAAGGCGCCACGATTTCCACCGTGATCTTACCGATCACAAGTTTCGGCGCCGGATTTTCTTTTTTGGTATGGGTGGGAGCCATGACAGCAGAAGGTTGTAACAAAGGCTGTATCCTGGCCAGCGCTGCGATAGTTCCGGCGATGACTGCCCCGTCAGTGACGCCCCTCCCAGTGGGAGCTGCCGGCATCACCCTGTTCTCCATCCCGTCGCTTCGATCATCCTTGTCCGTAAGAGAACCCGATCCCGCATCGGAAGCCGCGGAACCCAAAGGATCCGCTGAAATATGGGTAGACGCACGAACAATTCCGGCATCTGAGGATTTTGCAACACCCGGGAATAGCTGGCACATATCAGACGCAGAAGAAGGATCGGTCCCGGCAGACCCAGCCAGCCCCTTCCGCGGAGATGGATTTGCCGACGGCAACCCAGATCCCCCCGGTGCAACCATCCTTTCCACATGCCTCGTGATATAAGGCGTCCTCATTTCCGCAGACGCACCTGCTGTTCCGGTATCCACGCCCGTCTTCCGGGAATTGACCGCATCGGAAAAACGCGCTGGTTCAGGTACCAGGCTGTGCCTGCTGTTACCCACCGGTTCTTGCCCCATACCCTGAGCAGGCAAGAGATCGGATGCATTAGCGGCATCCGTAAAAGGATCTTCCGCTGTTCCGGCGGGTGGCCGGGCAACAGCAGCATCAGCGCCTGCCGGTGACATCACCGTCCGTACAGCCGGCGAAGGACCAGCCACCGGTGCAACAGCCCGGTCGGCGATCCGCGATAAATAAGTATTCGTCATGGGTCAATAAATCAGAATTTGATTTTGCCGCCTGTTGGAGCATCTTCTCCCGGTCAGCGCGGCACATTTTCTCCCCCGATCAGCTTCACATACTGCTGTCTGATCTTTCTGGGCAGGTCGAGGATCTCCCGCTGCGACCAGTGATATTGCGAAGCGATGCAATGGATCTCCTGGATCAGCCGGGTCCGCTCCTGTTTCAGTCTCGTCAGCAGATAAGACTGCATATCGAACAACACCTGCTGCACCTGGCCGCACTCCGGACAAACAGCCTCCATCTCCATATTCAGGATGGGCGCCACTGCCCACATCTTCGCCTGCAGACTGACATGCTCGTCCGGCTCACCCGTCGCCCCGCCCGTCAGCAGACACTTATCCAGCAGCATTGTTTCCGCCTCTTCCGGGGCAAACCGCGCCGCTTCTAATTCATCTTCGCCCGTTGGAAGGCGGAACTTCCTCGCTTCACCGTCCTCATATACGCCTTCATCGTTGCTGGCCGGATCCAGCGGAAAATGGCTGAGCAGATCGTCCAGCGAAAAATCAAGATCGAACTGCTCCGTACAATGCCCGCAGGTCAGCGTGCTGGCTATCTTCGGGCCATACACCCCCATATAGATATGGGCAAGTATCCGGTCCCGGTCCGCCGTCACGATCTTCGCGACATCGATCCGTGCGGGCTGGGCCGCTGAACGACCCTCAGGCATAACCGCCCCGCCCTCCGGCGAAAACGAACGATCCTCCGACAACAAGCCGTCGATCAGCGTCAGCGCTGCCCGGGTACCCGTATCGTCCACGACCATTTCATCCACACCCCGGACCTCCCGGAGATAGATCCCGCCAAAGCCGGGCGTGAGTATTAAGGGAACAAATAATTCAGCCATAATTGAAAATTAGTATTGTCGGTTCCATGCAACGGCAGCGCCCGGACATCCCTCCGGTGCTTGTCAACTTTCATCCGTATCTGGTGCTTGTCAAACATTTATCAGCGCCAGTGCTTCCCGACATTCATCAGCGCCGGTGCCTGTCTACATTCAGCGCATTCCAGCGCCTGGCGGGTACCTGTCTAGGTCTGCGATGGTTCCGGAACTTCCGTATCCCTCTCCCATCCTTCATTCTGCAATACCATGTGCTCGATAGCGACGGCATGCCCGTTGGCATCCAGTTCCGGCAGCGCCTGATAATCGGACACCCAGCAACGGTAAACCTTATACGCTTTTGCCACGACTCCCTGTTCGTTCAGCAGCTCGATGATCAGGTCCTTCCGGAAATCCTTCAGGGAGATCACGGAGTCGCCTTCCACATTCCACACTTTCTTCGCCCAGTTCTCGAACTCGGGGTCATGGGTCACTCCCCTTTCCAGCGTGATAGCATCGAATTTCCACACGCCCGGCGTGACCCTGTTCGTGCTGGGGTCTCCGCCTTCCCGGTGCGTCACCGGCTCGGTGGTTTGTTTAAGCGCGGATATCTTACTGACCCCCGCTACATATTTTCCGTCCCATTTGATACGGAATTTAAAATTCTTGTACGGGTCATAGCGGTATGCATTGACCACAAATTGAGGAACTGCCATGTTATGTATTTTTTAGTAAACCTGGATTTTTTTTCGGACCGGCTAAACCTGGATCTGACCCGCCATCTGCTGCAACGTGAGGATGACGAACTCGGCGGGCTTCAGCGGAGCAAACCCCACCAGCACATTGACCACGCCCAGGTTGATATCGTTCTGGGTCGTCGTCTCGCTGTCGCATTTCACGAAGTAGGCATCCTGCTTCGTCTTTCCCTGGAATGCGCCCTGCCGGAAAAGATCGTGCATGAATGCTCCTACATTCAGCCGGATCTGCGACCACAGCGGCTCATCGTTTGGTTCAAAGACCACCCACTTCAGTCCCCGGTAAAGGCTTTCTTCGATAAAAAGCGCGGTCCGGCGTACAGGAATATATTTGTATTCGCTGCCAAAGTCATTGTCCCCGTCCATCGTCCTCGCTCCCCAGTTGACGATACCGTTGGGAAATATTCTGATCGTGTTGACAGCCCGCTGGTTCAGAACGCCGTTCTCGTCATCGGTAAACTTGTATTGAAGGCCCGTGATCCCGCGCAGGTCCGCCTCGGTGCCCGCCGGCGCTTTCCATACTCCGCGGCTGGCATCGATCCTCGCCATCAGACCGGCTATGGCCCCGCCTGGACCGATATTCAGATCTCCGGTGCTTTCCGTAAGCGTAAGCCGTGGAAAAAAGACTGCGCTGTACGCATTCACAAGTCCGGTGCGGAGAGCGGATACGCCCGCACCCGGGTCCGTCGCCTGCTGCACCGTCGTCCAGGTCCCCGGCGGATCCATCAGCAGAAAAGCTCTCTTCTTCTGACAAAATACGCTGGCATTGCCCCAGAGCCCTTCAACGGCCACTCCAGTGCTGTTCCTCGGCAATATCATAAGGTTGAAAAGATCGATCTCTTTCTCCAGCGTGGGATACACCGCATCATAGTCCGCAGCAACCAGCACCGCGCCTTCCGTACCACCGGCAAGGGCTGATGGAACGACAGGAGGACCTGCAGCCGATGCGTCCGGCCGGATCGGGGGCAGCGGCGCTCCCGCTGAAAGGGTCACGTTCACCCAGGAATTGCTCACATAATTGGGCGCATAACGCGGATCCAGCGGGTCCATGCTCAACCCGGTGTAGGTCTGCGAATCCGTCGGAATATCTTCTCCCGCTTTGTTTTTCACCAGCCGGAAGATGATAAGATTAAACGCCATTGGCGCCGCCGGAGGGGATGGCGGTTGCTCGACAACCACGCGGATCGTATTGCCAAGCACTCCTTCGCTCTTCGCAGTCACGTCGAGCAGCGGTGTCGCTCCCGACAACAAAGAGACGGTCGCCTTCACGGCATTGTTGGCCGGCACGGCATCCCCCTCTCTCGCTATACGCAGGACATAACAAAGGGTCCCCCCATTCAGAAAAAAAAGACGCACGGCCCTTGCCAGGTCTCCCCTGGAGGTATCCGAGGTAAAAGCCCGGTCGAAATCCGTATAACTCAGACACAGTACCGGTTCATTGACAGGCCCCCATACTCCCTGCCCGATAAATAAGGCGATTGAAGTACTGACCCCGGCAATAGTTCGTACTCCGCTGGGTATTTCCTGGACGTAGACGCCCGGAAAGGTTGGTTGTACAGCCATGTTTGCTATTTTACTTTAGATAAAAAAATGGTTTGCAACAGAAGAGAAAAGTTTGCCCGGTCTGAGAGAGCAGGGCTTCGCCGAAGGAAGTCACATTTCGTGCGTGACTCGCAAAAAAAACAGGAATTATAAAGGGTAAATATTATTTAAGCGCGGTCTGATTCAATTTCAGTCAGGTCCAGCCGGGCCCGATCAGGTCTGATTCCATCTTAACAAGATTGGGCCTGATTCAACTTCAGCCAGGTCCGGTCCACTTCCACACTGGCAAACTGCCCCAGACTCGCGATCTGTATCAGAAAGCGATGTTTGCCATTCTCCTGCAAGGCATGACCATTCATCCCCGAGAGCGGTCCGGCAACGATCATCACCGAATCTCCTTTTTTGACACCGCTCTGCTCCAGCCGCAGGTCCGAGGAATGATCGCACAATAACTTTACTTTTTCTATCTCATCCTCATTCACCGTGGCCAGTTTCCCATTCCTGTTCATAAAATGAAGGAAATTGCAGGATTGGAACAAGTCCTTCCGCTCCGATTCGCTGATGAACAAAAAAATATACGGAGAAAGGATAGGCACATCCACCCATTTCTTCCGGTCACTCCAATAATGCAGTTGACGCTGTATCGGAACATAGAATCGGACATTCAACCGATCCAGTAAGGCAGCGGCTTTCCTGTAATAGCTGGACTTAGCAATGGCCACATGCCATTTATTGCGGCTTTTATCAGGACTATCCATGCTGATAGAATAATAAATTGTAAATTATGTTAAACGATAAACTATCTTTTGCTACCAATCTGAGCTATCATCAGATTCTACGGAAGGTTCACAGCGTTTCAATCCAGATGATTAAAACAAATACGCAGAATGAGGGGTTCTTGAAATCAGAGGATAAACCTAGAGAATACTTTTTAGAAAACCAATACCCAATTAGTGGTATTTTATAAATTATCGCAACTTTACCATTTACCATTATCATACCAAAGGGACCACTCCCCATAAAAAATGTTTTATGAAAGCCCTGCTGCTCCTGTTCATCCTTTATTCGTTCTCTACGCCGCTGTCCGCACAAAAAAATAAAAAACCGGTTCCGGTCATCCTCGATACGGATCTTGGACCCGATTATGATGATGTGGGAGCCGTTGCCATATTACATGCCCTCGCTGATAAAGGAGAGGCAAGACCGCTCGCGATCATGGCGAGCAATAAGAATGAATTCGTTGCGCCCTGTATAAATATCCTGAATAGCTGGTTCGGAAGACCGGACCTGCCTATCGGGGCTCCCAAAGGCGCCGGCGCGCCCAGCCGTGGCGCCACACAGCATTGGCCGGAAATGCTCGTAAAGAAATATCCACACACGATAAAAACAACCGCCGAAGTTCCGGATGCCGTTCAACTCTACCGGAAAATTCTTGCGGCAGAACCCGATCACAGCGTCACGATCATCAGCATTGGCTTTCTCACCAATCTTGCCAATCTGCTCGCTTCCGCCCCCGACAACTATTCCGGTCTCTCCGGCAGGGATCTCGTCAGTAAAAAAGTAACCTCCCTCGTATCCATGGCCGGCAGATTCCCTGAAGGCAGGGAATACAACATCTATATAGATTCCACAGCCTCGGAAAAAGTATTCATGCACTGGCCCACGCCCGTCTTCTTCAGCGGCTGGGAAGTAGGACAGCAGATCATCACCGGGCGGCAGCTGGTGGCCAACGAAAATTTGCGGGGCCCCGTAAAAGATGTATTCGCATGGTGTATAGGATTTTCCGGCGCTGATCTCAACGGACGCATGAGCTGGGATGAGACGGCAGTTCTCATGGGCGTAATGGGCGCCAGACCCTGGTTCGGTTTACACCGGGGCCACATCCTCTTTAATGGCGGCGCTGATAAATGGGACGACGACCCCTCCGCCAACCAGGCCTACCTCACCATGACCATGCCCGCTGAAGAAATACGGGCGGCAATCGAGGCGCTGATGATGCATCCGGGTAAGCAATAATACGACCGGCATTCCCTCCATTCGCACCGGCCGCTGCCAGTAGTTGCTTGATAATCAACACCCCCCACAGGCCATATTATCACTCGTTCCACAGCGCCTGGAATGTGGATAAAACCCCGTACCCACCCCTTGCAATTCTGAATGCCGCCGAGTATCTTGTGTTTCAGTTGATCCTCTTCCAGAGTCTATATGCCCTTGAAATACCATGATATAATCCATTGTATTTCATTTTCAAAAAAAGACTCTATGTTACACGCAAAAGAACTCCGCTTCGGCAACAAAGTACAAACACAACACGGCGAAATCATTACAGTGCAGCAGATCCTGGGCAACACCCTTATCTACGACACCCAGATCAAAGTAAGCAGGGAAATGGCCGCGGTCAACAGATCCTACAAGACCGCCTACACCACCCAGGTCATCGAAATAGTAAAAGAAGCCGAATTCCACGAACTGGACCCCATCAGACTGACGTCAAAAGTCCTCGAGAAATGCGGCTTCAGGAATTACTTAAGAGATGAATGGATCCTGAAGGTGAACGGCAGCCATATAGATTTTGTATTTAATGCGGAAGGACTGCGACTGAAACACCCCGCCCCCTCCTGGATCGGCATCATATACCTTCACCAGCTGCAAAATTTCCTATTTGCCATTACGGGGCATGAATTACAGACGGAGCTCTGAGGCTAACGGCCTTGCAGGTATGATATTATTTATCTAGTTTTGTAGCAACCCTCTTGCCACAAACTCAACCATGAAAAGATTCCTTACGGTTGTACCTGTCCTGCTGCTCCTGTTTCATTCTTCCCTGTTTGCTCAGGCCCCTGTTATCCAATGGCAAAAAACGCTGGGCAGCACCAACGGTGATTACCCCAATTCCATCGTTCCTACCTCCGACGGAGGATATATCGTGGCCGGTTATACGGAAGGCGCTGACGCTGACGTCATGGGCTATCACGGCAATATTATTCTCGGCGATCTCTGGGTAATAAAAATGGATGCCTCAGGCGCCGTTCAATGGCAGAGGACCCTCGGAGGTACCTACTCGGAAGTATATGCCGACATCCACCAGACGCCCGACGGGGGATATATCATTGCGGGATCTTCCGCATCGGTGGATTGCGGATTCGTCGGCAACCATGGCGGCCTCGATATCTGGCTGATCAAATTGAAGCCCAACGGCGACACCGAATGGCAGAAATTGCTGGGGGGCAGCCAGAATGAATATGCTATTTCCCTCAGCCCCACTGCCGATGGCGGATACATGATCGGCGGCCAAACCAATTCTCCGGATGGAGGTGATGTCACGGGCCACCACGGTGGTGTCAGCACCTTCGACTGGTGGGTGATAAAAGTCGATGCTACCGGTAATCTGATCTGGCAAAAAACCCTCGGGGGCAGCGCGGATGACCAATGCTTTGCGGTCAAAGCCACTCCCGACGGTGGTTGCATTGCCGTCGGCAATACCGCATCTTCGGACGGTGATGTCGTAGGTAATCATGGCGGAGTTTTTGACGTCTGGGTGGTAAAATTCAGCAGCACCGGCGTCGTGGAATGGAAGAAGGCTATGGGCGGTTCGGGTAGTGACCAGGCATGGAGCGTGCAGCTTACTACCGACGGCGCATATATCCTGGCGGGAGTGTCCAGCTCCAATGACGGAGACGTTTCCGGCAACCACCAGCAGGTGGGCGCTTTCTCGGATTTCTGGGTCGTCAAGTTCAGCACCACCGGCAACATCATCTGGCAAAAATGTTATGGCGGCAGATTCAATGAAACCGCTTATTATATCCAGAATACGCCCGACGGAGGGTACGTGGTAACGGGCTCGGCCGAATCACCGGACGGTGACCTCACCTGCAATGCCGGTCTCACCGATGCCTGGGTGATCAAAATTGACGCTACAGGCAATCTCCAGTGGGGTAAATCGATGGGCGGCAGCTACTACGATGAACCGCACGCGGTTCAACCTCTTCCGGACGGATCGTTCATCATCGCATCGAATACTTGCTCCGTAGAAGTACCCGGATACCATGTCCGCGGCGCTACCCAGGGTTCCTGCAGCGATTTCTGGATCATCAAGCTGTCCGCTCCGCAGGCTACTCCCCCTCCCCCGACAGTCACCATCGGACCGGCCTCCAGAATGATCTGCCATGGATCTCCCGCCACATTCACCGCCACGCTTACCAATTATTCCGGCGTAAAGGCTTCCTATCTCTGGACCCGGAACAACCTCCCGGTTGGTACCAACAGCCCGACCTACACCGCCTCGGATTTTAATAATAATGATGTAGTCGCCGTCGCCGTGACAGCCGGATCGGGGCTCTGTGAACCCGGCAGCGCCCAGGCGACCAGTTCTCTTATCGTCAATGAAGTACCAAACCCCAATCCCAACCCGGAAATAAAGATCAGCTCCAGCAGCACCTTTATATGCGCCTGCGCCCCGGTCAGCTTCAAGGCGACCGTTACCGGCGGAGGGCGCTCCCCCGTATATCAGTGGATGCTCAACGGCAGTGTGGCTGGCAACAGCGGCGATACCTGGCTCAGTGCAAGCCTCAAACCATCGGATGTGGTGACCTGTCAGTATTCGGATCTCAACGGCTGTGTCGCCAACGCACCGATCGTTTCCAATGCGATCAGCCTCAGTCCCGGAACGGGCGCCCCAGCCACGGTCAGCATCAGCGGTCCCAAAAACTTACCCTGCGCCGGCGCTTCCATAACCTTCACGGCCACCCCGGTCAACGCCGGCGCCAGTCCGACGTATCAATGGAAGGTCAATGGCAACAACGCCGGCGCCAACGACCCCAGCTTTACAAGCCTGACGCTCGCCGACGGTGACATCGTCACCTGCTCCGTCACACCGGATGCTTCCAACACCTGCGTGGCCCCCGGTGATGCCCTGTCCAATTCCATCGTCGTTGTCCTTGCCGGTCAGGCCGATCCCGGGGTCACGATAAAAATATCGCCTCCCGCCGACATCATCTGCAAAGGCAATACGGTTTCCTTTGCCGCAACGCCTTCCAACGCGGGCGCCAACCCCTCGTATCAGTGGACGGTCAACGGCCAGCCCGTGGGGACGGACGCTCCCGGCTTCAGCAGCCAGACCTTCTCCGATGGCGACGTCGTAAAATGTACCATCATGATCGATCCTACGTATACCTGCGCGCTAAGGAATACGGCCACATCCCCTCCGACGATCCTCCTCGTCCATGATCAGCCCAACCCCACCGCGGATATTACGGCTTCTGGCAACGGGGCCTGTGCCGGCACGCCGATCGCTTTCAGCGCGCTGGCAAAAGACGCTGGCGCTTCGCCTTCTTATCAATGGTTCGTCAACAGCATTCCGTCGGGAAATAAAACGCCAACTTTCAGCAGCCTCCAGTTGGCAAACAATGATGTCATCACCTGCTCGGTGACCCCAGGCGCCGGCGCCTGCTCCCTGAACCCCATCCTGTCCAACGCCATCGTTGCCTCGGTAAAGGCCAGTCCCCAGGTCACCGTTTCACCCGCCGATACGATTATTCTGTATGGCCATCAGGCCAGCCTGAATGCATCCGTTTCCGCCAACAGCACCTCGTATGAATGGACGCCCGCAGACCTGCTCCTTAATGCCGGTGCCCTGCATTCCCTTTCGGTCCCGCTCACCGACAGCATAACGTTCACCCTTACCGCCACGACCACCGACGGATGCAAAGCCAGCGCCGGCGAAAAGGTCCTGATCTACCGCTCCCTCGGCATGCCGAATGCCTTCACCCCCAATGGCGACGGGGTCAACGACGTATTCCGCATCCCCGTAAGCATCACCATGCAGTTGACAGAATTTTCGGTATTCGACCGCTGGGGCAACAAGATCTTTACCTCCCGGAACATCGGCACAGGGTGGAACGGAACGGTTGCCGGCCAGCCCGCAGAGGCCGGGGTCTATGTCTACATGATAACAGGCACCGATCTCAAAGGCCCCGTCACCGCCAAAGGCACCGTTGTCCTGGTGAGATAGCCTCCCGCCTCACGCGATTGTCCTCCCTTCATCCTGTCCGGGCTTTCATCCCGCGGAAGCTCCCGCCCACCCCATCCTTAAGATTTTTTTAATCTGCGGCCTGATCGCAATATCCTATTTTGCCCTAACTTGTTCATCCTATGGATAACCGCAGAGACTTCCTGAAAAAATCGATCTTACTCTCCGGCGCCGCCGGGATTGCCAAATTTGCCCCGGCCTCTGTCCAGCGCGCCTTCTCCATCGACCCGCAGCCGGGCAGCACGTTCTGGGACGCGGAACACGTCGTGATCCTCATGCAGGAGAATCGTTCCTTCGACCATTGTTTCGGCTCCCTCCAGGGCGTACGCGGCTTCAACGATCCCCGTGCGATAACACTCCCGGACAAACAGCCCGTCTGGGCCCAGAAAAATGAGCAAGGCGAGGCCTACCCGCCTTTCCGCCTCGACATCAGAGATACAAAAGTTACCTGGATGGGCGACCTGCCGCATACCCGTGCCAGCCAGGTGGACGCCTATAATGCCGGCAAACACGATCAATGGCTGACGTCAAAGGTCTCCCGCCATAAGCAATATGCGCAGATGCCGCTCACCATGGGCTATTATAACCGGCAAGACCTGCCGTTCAACTATGCCATGGCGGATGCCTTCACGGTCTGCGATCAGAATTTTTGTTCGGCCATGACCAGCACAACGCCCAACCGCTCTTTTTTCTGGACAGGGAAGATCACCGATCCGGTGGACGGCCGCTCCAAAGCCCATATCCGGAATGACGATTACAGTTTTGCCAAACTACCCTGGACCACCTTCCCCGAGCTGCTCGAAGAGAACGATATCCTATGGAAGTTCTATCAGAATGAGCTCGACTGCGGCGGTGGCTTTAAAGGGGAGGAACGCGCATGGCTGTCCAACTTCGGCTGCAACAACCTTGAATTTTTCGCTGCCTATAATGTCAAGTTTGCCCCACATTATGTAGAGAACCTGCTCCTGCAGGTACAGACCCTTCCGGGTGAGATCGAAAAACTACAGGAGGCCACTCCGTCATCCGATGAAGAAGCGCAAAAGACAAAGGCAGCTCTCGCCAAAAAACAGGAAGTGCTGGACAATGCGACGGCCGAGCTGAAAAAATGGAGCAAGGACAGCTTCGCAAAACTCTCGGACAAACAAAAAAGGCTGTACAACAACGCCTTTGTCGTAAACACAGGCGACCCTTCTTACCGCCAGGTCACAAGCCTGAGCTATAACAACGGGACTACAAAGCGCGAAGTCATGGTGCCCGCTGGTGACGTCCTTCACCAGTTCCGTCAGGATGTAAAAGAAGGCAAGCTGCCGGCCGTGTCCTGGCTGGCCGGTCCACAGAATTTTTCCGACCATCCCTCCGCTCCCATGTACGGGGCCTGGTATATCTCGGAGGTCCTCGATATCCTCACCCAGAACCCCGAAGTCTGGAAGAAAACGATCTTTATCGTCACCTATGACGAGAATGACGGCTATTTCGATCACGTGCCGCCTTTCTCCATCCCCGACGACAACCTGCCCGGGACCGGAAAGGTCTCCCCAGGCATCGACACGGAGATCGAGCACGTCCGCATGGTGAATGAGCTGGCACAGGGCATCCCTCAGAAACAGGCCCGCGAAGCGCCGGTAGGACTGGGCTTCCGCGTTCCCATGATCATCGCATCTCCCTGGAGCCGCGGTGGAAAAGTGTGCTCCCAGCTCTTCGAACATACATCCACGTTACAGTTCCTCGAAACCTTCCTCAATAAGAAATACAACAAGAACATAAGGGTAGATAATATCAGCCAGTGGCGTCGCGCTATTTCTGGCAACCTCACCGCCGCCTTCAGTCCCTTCGATGGAAAAAAGCTGGAGCCGATCCCTTTTCTGAACAGAGACCAATACGTAGAGAACATCTACAGCGCGCAATTCAAGCCCGAACCCTCCGGCTATAAAAAGCTTTCCGACCAGCAGATCGCGGCGCTGGTCAAAGATCCGCATGCCCAAGGTGTGCTCGACGAGCAGGAGAAAGGGGTGCGACCGGCCTGCGCTCTCCCCTATGAGCTTTATGCGGATGGAAAATTTGATGCCGCAAAAAAAGAATTCGGGATCACCATGGCCGCCGGCAACAAGTTCTTCGGCAAAGCAGCTATCGGATCGCCATTCACCGTCTGCGCTCCCGGCGCTTACACGGACCACCGGGCCTCCATCCGCGATGCAGGCACAGATCAGTCTGCTTCCCTCGCATCCACAAACCGCTCTGCCTCCCCAGATCGCCCCGGCCAGGCCCCCACCGAGATCTCCCGGAACTGGTCCTTTGCCGTGAGGGCCGGTGACGCCCTCACCTATAGCTGGCCTGCCGATGCCTTCGCAAACGGCCGGTATCATCTGCGCCTCGCCGCACCCAATGGGTTTTACCGCGAGTTTGCCGGCGACAGCAACGACCCCGCGCTGGCAATATCCTGCCAGTACGAGCGCGACCCGCTCACCAGGCGGCCCACCGGCAACCTCGTGATCAACATCACGCCGGACACAATAGCTGGTTCCCAAACAGCATCCGTCGCACAACCCCCATCGGAGCTCATCCTCACCGACAACGCCTATAAAAAAAGCCCGATGACAAAGCAGCTGACAAAAGGAAAGGAGGCCAGCATCGTGCTGAACCTCACATCCAGCCACGGCTGGTATGACTTCAGCATCCGCCTCAAAGACTCGGATCATTTCGAACGACGCTACGCGGGCAGGGTCGAGACCGGCAAAGAATCCATCACCGATCCTTTCATGGGGAGAGTAGTGTAGCCGGAAAATTTATGTATTTTGCGCTCATAATACCCCCTTATGCAACCGCTTTACCTGGAAAAACAACGCTTCCCGCGCCTAAAACCGCTGATCTGCGCTTTGCTGCTCGTATCATTCCATCTCATTCATCCGGACGCCCAGGCACAATTCCAGCCGGTCTACACCGGTTCCGATCCCAACGACAATATACACGGGATGTCATTCCTCTCCTCCTCCACGGGATTCGTTGCCTTTTCCAAATCCATCGGTTTCACCCAGGACGGCGGCAAAACCTATGTCCAGCGAACCATTACCCTCAGCAATGTAAATTATAACGGCTATTCCGTCGGGCTGACATTTGGCTTCACAGCATGGGGCGTCGTGGCCTTTTCCCAGGACTCCATACTGGTCTATGGAAATTTCAGCTTCGAGCCCTCGATCCTTTTCTCCGCCGACCAGGGACAGACCTGGAAGCTGGTATTCCACCGCAACTTCAATCCGAATGTCCCCCTCAGCAATGGCGTGACGGATATGGCCTTCCCGGGGAACGGCAGCATCGGCATTGCCGTTCACAACGAAGAGATCGTCCGTACGACGGACAGGGGACAAACATGGTCCACCGCTGTAAGCGCTCCGGGCAAGCAACTGCGCAAGTTGAGCTTCCCGACGCTGGCGACAGCTTTCGTATCGGGTGGCGCGCTCGTATATAAAGGAACGTCTTCCGGCACTGCATGGTCGAACGTCACCCCTACCGGCCTCAGCTTCACCCCCGATTTCAATAATATATCTTTCACCTCCTCCACTTATGGCTATATCACGGAAAGCTCCCACTACCGCATCTACCGCACGACCAACGGTGGATCCAGCTGGCTGCAGATGAATGATGAAAGCCTCATACCCGTGCAAGGCAATGACCTGCATTTCACCAATGACAGCACCGGCTTTGTCGCCACCCATCTGTACCAGGTCGTCAGGACCACGGATTACGGCAGGACCTGGGAGCCGTGCAAGAACAGCTCTTCGTATCAGTATTTATTTTATGGTCTGAATGCCCTTTTCTTTCTCGATGGACAGACAGGCTGGGCCGGTGGTGATGGCGAATACCTGATGCAGACGACCAGCGGTGGAAGCCCCACCCTGCCCAAAGCCTATTTCAAGGTCGATACGAATCAGCTTTACCAGACGGGCACCGTGAACCTGATCAATTATTCAAGACCGGGTTATAGTTACCAGTGGTACCGCAACGACACCCTCATCGGCTCCAACTACAATCTGGCCTATACGCACAATATCTTCCAGCTGAGGGACACCATAAAGCTCATCGTCACTTATGGGTCCGATGCGGATACGATGACCCGGTTTGTAAGCTTCCATCCCCCTGTCCTCGTGCTCAGCTTCAGCCCTGCACAAGCGGCCACTGGCACGACCATTACCATCAAAGGGATCAATTTCACCGGCGCCACCCAGGTGTTTTTCGGCGGCGTCCCCGCGACTTCGTTCACCGTCACCGCCGATACGCAGATCGTCGCCACGGTCGGAACGGGCGCCAGCGGAAATATATCGCTGAACACCCCGAATGGCACGGGCAGCCTTGCTGGCTTCACCTACCTGCCTCCTCCAATGATCAATCTGCCCGTACAGGTCCCTGATACCATCCTCTGTAAATCCCAGGCCGCAGGCCTGATCATTCAGAATACCGAGGCCCAGGTACGGTACGAGTTGGTCGATGGCGCAGGTAATTCATACGGCTATGCAGATGGGAGTGGTAGCCAGATCATCCTCGTGAGCAATCCCATATCGGCCACCGGTGACTATTATATCAGGGCCACCCGTATAAACACCTCCGTTACAAAGACCTTCACCAACAAGATCCATCTGACGGTCGAACACACCCATTCCGCCTTTACGGCAGACAAGCTCAATGTAGCCGTAGGGGAACCGCTGGATTTTTATGCCCGGTCTAAGGAAGCGGCAACCTTTGCCTGGAGATTTTACCAGGACCCCAACACGCTCGCCGCTGGCCAGCAGGTCGTTCAGAATATCAGCTACTCATCCCCTGGGCAAAAGACGCTCGACCTCATCAGCATCAGCGCCAATGGCTGCGCGGATACCGTGAGTTCAAATGCCGTCTTCGTTTATGCCCCGGCGTCACCCAGCGAGGCCTGCTATGTCGCCAACATCGACGACAGCGACTCCTACAGTCTCTATCAGGCTCCCAGCGACCTCAGCCCGTCGTCCAACGATGGCTACATGATCTGCGCTTCCGGCAATCAATCGGTTTTGACAGGACGACACGGCGCCCCGAAGAACCTCTATTCAAATTCTTCATCCGTATTCACCAATTATTCCGCCGACGGTGTCCTGCGATGGGCGGATTATGTCACAACAGGCGTGATCTCTTCCAGCACGAAGGACAAGAATGGAAATATCTATCTGACAGGCATCTGCAACTCGGCCTCCTGGTTCCACTTCAACAACGGGGACTCCATGCAGATCTATGTGGCCGTTCTTGAAAAACAACCCGTCTGGTCGAAGGACAATGGGTTTGTCATCAAGCTGGATTCCAATGGCAATTATCTCTGGCATACGATCATCTATGACCCATCGGCAGTGTACCAGGGCTATCCCGTAGAAGGTGGCAAAGGGACAAAGATCAGGGTCTATGGCGATAACATCATCGTGATGGGCACCTTCCTCGCCAACCTGGCCTATGTCCGCAACGGAACACAGACACCGCTGTTTACTTTACCAAATTCGACCGATGCCAACAGCAATACCAACACCTTTATCTTAAGCCTCCATACCGATGGCACGCTAAACTGGAGCTCCTATATGCACAATGGCGCCACCAACCAGCGGTACAAGCTGGCGGATGTGGGAATGGACAGCACCGGCAATGCTTATGTCACCGGGTATTATGAGGATAACATGACCCTGCAGGACGCATCTGGTGCGGTGACGACCTTCCAGGGATATCACAATGGCAACTGGGGTAGTACGCATGGGTTTATCCTGAAATTCAACCCGCTTGGTCGCCTGCTCTGGAGCACCCATCTCGACAATGATTTTTATTTTGTCACGGCGGAATTGAATGGCATAGCCGTTGACCCTGCGGGCAATTCTTATGTGGCCGGCACATCGGGCCTGAGCGATACGAGCCAGTATTTCGTCATTTTCAACAGCGACCAGACGACACAGCACGTCAAGCTCTCGGCATTCTTCCTCGCTAAATTCAATTCCGCGGGTATCGTACAATGGGTGCAGGGGAGTGGCAACGGTCATTCGGGCAGTGGTCTTGCCGTGGCCCTAAACAATAAAGACGTTCTTGTCTCCGGTGTGCTCAGCAGCGGCGGGGCAGCAAATTATCCGCTCGCCGTCACCTCCGCGGGCGGTGGGCTGGATTCATTCCCGATAGGAGATAATGAGTTTTTCATAGCGAAATACGATATCAATGGAGTGTTGCAGCGGATAAACAGGACCGGCCCCAACGTCGGCGGCCATATCTCCGCATCTTCGCTCTTTGTCGACAGCCATCAGCGCATCGTGCTGGTGGGCTTGACCGATTACTACAACGGAGGCAACAATTCATTTAACGTCTTCGGCCAGACGCTGAAGACACGCGCCTCGAATGTCTTTTTTGGGAAATTCGATCCGTCCTTCTGTGCCGGTGACGCCACACAACCCGTCGATGCGGGCAATGACATCGCCGTGTGCCCGGGAGATTCGGTAAGCCTCGGCAATCCGGCGGACAACGGAACAGGTTACTGGACCTCCAACCCTGCCGGACTTTATTCCATGGTTCTCCATCCGGTGGTGTACCCCTTACAAAACACGACCTACTACAGAACGATCTGGAATCCATCCGGTCTCGTCAGCAGGGATTCGGTGAGGATCACCGTCAATGGCCGGCCGGCTGCGGCAGGCTCCGATACGGTCATCTGTCTCGGTATGACCGATACCCTTGGCGCGCCCCGTACAGGTGGCAATGGCAACGCAGGAGCGTCCTATACATGGACCTCAAGTCCGGCAGGCTTCAGCTCCGATCAGCCCAATCCCATCGTGGTGCCCGGTGCGACGACCACCTATTACGAACGCGTACAGCTCGTCACCGGATGCATCACCTCGGATACGGTACTGGTCACCGTTAAACCCAGTTCCCTGACGGCAATACCAGCCAGGGATACGGCAGTCTGCACCGGCTTTCCCCTTAACCTCGGTCAGCCCGATGGCGTAAATACCTGGTCATGGGTCTCACAGCCGGCCGGGTTTACATCCAGCCAACCCAATCCAACGGTGAACCCGCAGGTCAATACAATATATTATGCTGCGATCACCGATGCGATAGGATGCAGGATCAATGACACGGTGAGCGTGACCACGAAACCCATACCTGCCAGGCCTGTCATCACCCTGGATAATTCGAATACGCTGCTGTCATCTGCGCCAGCCGGTAATCAATGGTACACCGACACCACGGTCCTCATCGCAGGCGCCAGCGGGGTGAGCTATAAACCATCCGCCAATGGAATGTATTCCGTGCGCGCAACGGTCAACGGTTGCCCAAGTCCTTACTCCGTCAGGTTCAACTATGACGTCACCGCGGTGATCGGACCAGCCGGCGACAGCAATTATGTCACGATCGCGCCCAATCCGGCAAGGGATTATATCCGGTTAAAATTCCATGTCTGGGCGATAGCCAGTCTTCACCTCGAGATCATGGACCTGACCGGCCGGACCTTTATCCGCCGCGACGGCGTCCTCGATGGAGACAGGGTTTATCTCACCGGATTGACAAAAGGAGTATACGCCGTCCGGATCATGGATGACAGCGGAAAGGTCATACTGGTGCAGCAGATCCTTAAATTGTAATCATTAAATTTAACCGGTTTATATTTTTATAGCTACCTTTACATCCTAAGAAGTCTTGAGCTTGCATATCTCATCCCATGATGGGTGTTGCCGGTACCGGCACGGGAGCAAAAAGATTTTTTAGTTTTTTATTGTTCCTTCTACTCGAACAGATTAATCACCGATTCATACTTATGCACTAAGGCATCAAAATATCTCCCTTCTTTACTGGTTAAATTTCTCTGCACAGCCCAGATCAGATAGTCGATAATGCTGAGCTCCGGCATCTCCCTGCCCGGAACAATTTCAAGCGTATAGGATATGTTTTTCCTGTTATTGGATCCGTCTGTCCCAGCAACTCTGTTTACTGCTTCCTGAAACCGGGTCAATGAATTATTTCCTCGTTGTGAAAGATATAAATTATAGTGACAGTTGCTGGTATTGAGCCTTCCATTTAATAAATGATGAAGTACATGAAAATAATATTCAGCAGGATTACTGTTATGCGTTCGGGTAAATATATTTAAGTTCTTTTTTGCAATTACGATGTGATACTATTCATAAAGCCAACGACTGCCTTGCGCAATACTTTTCTATCGGTCGTTTCTATCACTCCAATAATAAGATACGGTTGAAAACCTTCAGTGCCAACCAACAGTTTTTTCCGGTTGCCGAAGAAAAAGGGGTCGCCGCTCTCATCAATGAAAAGATACTTTTTCTTTTGGGACGTATCCATAAGACAGGTTCAATCTTGAATAAAGACGCAATTTATTCTTTTTCAAGAAGGCAATGGCAGCAACTTTGATAAGCCACGGCGCATGATACCGCCCGTCTCGCCATCAGCGACAACCAGACACGAATAACTGTAAGCGGAAATTTAGAGATGTTGTATGGCAACGATCATCTTATCGGCCTCGGGCTGTTTGAAATTGGTAGTCGCCCCTTCCGTGCAGGTCAGCAAATACTGGATACCCTCTTTCCTTACGTCGATCCGCTTGATCGTATAATCTTTGAATTTAGCGATATCCCCGGTAGAGCCGCCCTTTAACGCCGACAGCCCCTTCTGAAAATATCTCAGTTGTTGCATATCGCGGAACCGGAGCCCCGTCATGATCACCTCGGCGGTAGATTGCTGATCACGGAATTGCAGGAGATAACAGGTATCAGACTCTTTTATGACCCGTTGAAGATTTATTGGCCATGTTTCCCCCGAACGAAGCTCGACAAGGTTCAGGGTAGAAGTGTTTACAATAGTAAACTGCGCCTTTGCGGCAAAAGGTAAAAACAGAGATAAAATAATAAGCTTTTTCATATCAAATTTGCTTTTCAAAGGTATCAGAATGATAAATTCCTGAGCGGTCCGCGATGCGGACCTTATTAACTTACTATAACGTGAAAAAATGGTTTGTATTATGCACTCAGCCCACGGCCCCCTGATCCCCCGGCGCCTTGCCCTGCCCATCCAGCGCCCGCACCCTAGAAGTCCCGGATCGCTTTGATTATGATATCCGCCTCCGGCTGCTGAAAATCAGTCGTTCCCCATTGGTATTTTAACAGATACCACACCCCTTCATACTTCTTATCGGCACGGCTGACGGAGTATTCTTTAAATCGGGCGATATCTCCGTTATTGCCCGTTTTCAGGGCCGATAAGGCCTTCCCAAAATATTTCAGTTGTCCCAGATCGGGAAACGGCAGGGTATCCATGACTACGCCGGTAATGACCTGCATATCCCGGAACTGCAGCGAATAGGCTGCCCCCGGTATCGAATTAGATTTCTCCAGAAGTATCGGCCAGACCCCCGAACGGATCTCTACCTGGCTGGTGGCCCCTATTTGCCCCCTGGAAACCGTATGACTGTTGGAAATGGCCCGATCACCGGCAGCCGCATCGCTGCCCGGAAGCATATATCCGTTGTAAATTCCGGTCTGCCCGGCAAAGGGAATGAGTAAGGAAAGAATGAGTCTCTTCATATGATAATTGGTCCCGCAATATAAAAGTATAATTCAATAATTGCAACACACACTCCCGTCGCAATACGGGCTAGGTGTTTATACTTAAACATCAACGCATTGAAAATGAATCCTTTAGTTTTTAATTTTTTCAGAGCAGAACTGAATGGCGAAAATAGATTTGTTAAATTGTATCAGAGCTGATTCGTAATTTTGCTTCATAGAATCGATCATAAAATTGCAGATAAAGTGGCCAAGCCAATAAAAAATACACCGGTCTTAGAAGGCAAAGATGCAATCAACTTTTTTACAAAGCTCGAGCAGAATAAGGATAAAAAAGTTGATCAGGTCCGGCTATTGGCTATACGCGAAAGCGCCAGACAGCTGCAATCGATTCTCAGGCCGCGCTAAATGGAGTTAGCCGGATTATCCCTTATTAAAGTCAATACAGCAACAGATTTTAAACCATTTGATTGTGGTGATGAGGATTTAAACGATTTTCTCTTGTCTAAATCCAAACATTATCAGATCGAGTTGTTGGCTGTAACTTATTTGCTTGAGAACGAAGAGAGGACAATTGCCTTCTTCAGTATTTTCAATGACAGCCTGCGGGTTCAGGAAAAAGAATTTGCTTCAAAAAGCGCTTTCAAAAGATTACTTTCCAGATTGGTTACGCATCCAAAAAGGCATTTAGAATACTATCCTGCCCTCAAAATTGGTAGGTTGGGAGTTTGTAATACCATTAAAAAATCGGGAGTCGGTACGGCAATTATCAATTTTATCATCAGCATAGCCATGGACCAAAATGAAAGTTGCGCCTGTAAACTGATAACAGTAGATGCCTATGACAAATCTCTGGGATTTTATGAAAAACTAGGATTTACTTATTTTACTGAAACGGATAAAGGGAAAGACACCCGACAAATGTATCTTGACCTGACGCCCATTATGAACGCCTCGTTGGAGGAGCAGTCTGGCAAAATTCACTGACTAAAACATTTCTATTGCCCCTCCATCCACCTATACCTCTCCTGATTCCGCTCCTTCTCCACACGACTCTTCACATCGATCACCATCACATCGGATACGCCAGGCTTCACAGCCGGCCACACAGGCAGTCCCTTGCCATTCGGATCGGCGGTCTTAATAAAATTCGCAAAATACGCTTCCATCGTTTCAGATACCCTGGCATCCTCGGGCTTCCATGCATAAACAGTATTGGTGGACAGATTGCCCAGCGCATATTCGATCTCCCACGAATGGCCAGCCCCCATAGACCTAACCGCCGCAGCCCCCACGGCCGCTGGCCTTGGATGCGCATAAAGATACCGGTACACCGGCTTGTGGCCGGTCTTGCTGTGCTGATCGATCCATTTCCAGGTTCCAAAAGCAATAAACCGGTCCGTCCCCAGGTCCGTAGCCGCCTGCTGCACCTCATCGGGAGTAGTAGCCTTATAAAGCTTCAGGACCTCATCCGCTTTTGCGCCATATAGTTTGCGGACGGCTTTTTCATAATTCTCCACCGTTGGTTCATCCTTTCCGAGGATGCTCCCATAATTCTGTTCGGCGGAATTCCAACCGGCCAGCAAGGGAACCGCCATCTGATTACCCGTAGCAAAAATTTCCAAAGGAGACGTTGGGAAAAAATAGCCATCCACCGTCACCGGGAAATGAGCCTTTGCAGTAGCCGCTAATAACGCATCCGCCGACATCGCACGCAGACCGGCCAGTGATTTATTTCCAAGCCCCGCGGCAAAGCTCACACCTACCTGCTCTGCGTCGGCAAGGGCCATCGGTTTTCTTCCCAGCAAAGAACCGCTCTCTCCTATCGCCCCGGCAAACAAACCGGTCGACAACGGTGACGCCATCTGTGCACTGACGGAATTGGAACCGGCCGATTCGCCACCGATAGTTACCCGCTTAGGGTCTCCCCCGAATGCCGCGATATTTTGCTGTACCCAGACCAGCGCGGCATGCTGATCCATCAGACCGCAATTGCCGGAGGAATGATGCGCCGATTCTTTGGTCAGCTCCGGATGCGCCAGAAAGCCGAATATGCCGAGGCGATAGTTGATCGTAACGGTGACAACCCCGCGCATGGCCATGCTTTCTCCATCGTAACGGAACTCGGAGCCGTCTCCTGCCACAAACCCGCCTCCGAAGAAATACACAAATACCGGAAGACCTGCATCAGGAGCTTTCGCAGGAGTCCATACATTCAGGTACAGACAATCCTCGCTCACGCCGTCCGACCTGAAATTCATATCGCTGAACAAAGGCAGCTGCATCGCGCGTGGCCCGAACTTGTCCGCTTTACGGATGCCCTCCCAGTTCTGCACCGGCTGCGGCTCCCTGAAACGCAGTTCGCCCACCGGTGGCTTTGCAAAAGGGATACCTTTAAAAGTCTTCAGACCAGCGGCGCCTACGACCCCTTCCACCACCCCATTCACCGTTCTCACCTGCGCCGCAGACCAGGTGGCTTGCTGCGCTGTGGCCACATGCGCCCACAGCAGCATCGCTGAAAAACAAAAATAATTTTTCATATAGAAAGCATTTTGGGTGACCCCTGGTCACGGATACAATAAATACTTAACCCGCATCTTCTTATACTCGCTCAGCCCCGGCTCCCAGCTGGCCCGGATCTCCTCCTCGCTCTTACCCGCAATGATCTGTTCTTTGAAAGAGGTCGTGCCCGCCAGCTTATCGATACTCCCCATTTCCTTGCTTTGCTTATAATCGAAAAATTTCTCTTTATAAGGATAGGCCTTATACATCTCCATCATCCACCGGATATTGATCTTTCCTGCTTTTCGCAGCCTGGCCAGCTTATAATTCCGCAGGTCCAGCCCATAACACAGCTTGTCCATATGCAGGGGCGTTTCAGACTTCCCCGGTATGCTCACCGGCGTAAAAGAGAAATTATACTTCCCTTTGAGATCGGGATTACCCAACACGGTGAACGGCATATACGTGCCGCGACCCTGGCTGATGACCGTTCCTTCGAACAAACACAGGGATGGATACAGCAACACCGACTGCTGTGTGTTCAGGTTGGGAGAAGGGCTCACCGGCAGGACATAATCCATAGTGTGTGTATAGTTCTTTACCGGTATGATCCTCAGTTTGCATTGCATTTTATCCGGCAGCCATCCTTCGCCATTGATCATCTGCGCGAACTCACCGATGGTCATCCCATGAGTAATGGGTACCGGAAATCTACCAATCCCCGATTTAAGGGCCATATCCAGGACAGGCCCGTCGACAAAGCCATTCGGATCGGGACGGTCGAGTATAAGAAGTTCTTTTCCGTTCTCGGCACACGCTTCCATGATCTGGGCCAGTACGTTGATATTGGTATAGAACCGGCATCCGACATCCTGCAGGTCGAAGATCATGAGGTCGAGCGAATCCATATCCTCTTTCGAGGGTTTTCGTTTTTTGCCGTAAAGAGATATAATGGGTATCCCCGTCTTTGCGTCTGTTTCGTCGCCGACCTTTGCGCCGTTGCTGGCATTCCCGCGGAACCCATGCTCGGGACCGAAAAGCCTCCTGATATTAATGCCCAGCGACAGCAGGCTGTCCACCGATGATTTGTTTCCGATGACCGAGGTCTGGTTACCCAGTATACCAATCCGCTTGCCTATCAGATATGGCAGGTATACTTCGGTCTGATCCGCACCGGTCACGATCCCTCCCTTCACCGGACTGGGCGTCTTGCTCACTTCGTTCATCCGCCCCGCACTCAGAAGGAATCCTGGAAAAACTAATATATAGCTCAACAATAAATGCAGTCTCATACCTATTGTGTTAATTCAAATATCTAAGTAAAGTGGTAGATCAGCAGCAATATATTGCATATTTCGATAAAAATTTTTAAGTTTACTATGCAAATAAATCCAAACCATGAAAAACCTTTACCCCATCAGGTGGTCCATCTGCCTGTTCCTGCTCATCTCATTAAGCCATTGTAAAAAGAACGCAGATTCCAATAATTGCGCCGACATCCTGAAAGTGAAGATCACAGGAGCCAAAGCCAGTTATTATACGGGAGATACGATCTCGCTCGGCACTTCGCTGACGCCGCTGGCATTATACATCTGGAGTCAGACAAATGCCCCAAATGCGATCTCCAGTTCAGATCATGTCTTGATCTATTCCGCCAGCAAGAACGACGAAGGCTGGTATTATCTTTCCGTGAGCTATCCGGACTGCGCATCCCATTCCGACAGCGTCCATATTACGGTGACCAACAAGCCGGTAACGGCGCCTTGTACGCCAACGAATAATTCGGTGACCTTTTCGGCGATACCCAGCGTTACCTTCGGTTCCGTCACGTATGGCACGGATCCTTCCACCGGTCTCAGAAGGATCACCGGCAATCCCGGAGCAGGCTACCCCGATCTCGAAATTTATTTCAACCCATTCTGGAACGGCAAAGAGCCGGAGGACGGAGCATATTCGCTCAGCAACGAGATCACCTTTCCCGATTATAATCCTTATGCCGTTTTTATCTCAAGCAGCTATTCGGGCATTTATTTCGAGGCAGATCCCGGCACCGTTTATATTTCCCATACAGGAGGTAAGCTGGCGGCGACGTTCTGCACCCTGGGCTTTACAGGAGAGTTCGGCGGCAAAGCATATAAAACAAGCGCTTCAGGCAAGCTGACAGCACCTTAACCTCCCCTTTCCCGCAGATAGCTGGCTATGATGGCAAATTTCGTTTTCGCCACCTCATCATAGCCAGCTTCTGAGGGTATATATTCTGCCCAGCCCAGCGGCGTTCCACCATAGACCTTATCCGGGACATCGAGCCTGGCGCCGGCTTCGACCAGCAGCTTAACGGCATCAAACACGCCGGAATACACTGCCTGATGCAACGGAGTCGCATGCGAATGAAATCCATTCCCTTCAACGACATATCCGTTGGGATCGGTCCCGATGCCCAGCAGCCAGGAGATGACAGAAGACTTCCCATAGAAGGCTGCCACGGTCAGCGCCGCCAGCCGCTCAGCCTGTCCAGCCGCAGGAGCAAGCCGTTCAACATCATCCATACGGTCAAGACCAACCGCCGCGGCCAGAGTCAGCATGCCGCCCCGCCCGATAAGCCGTTCCGCGGCAGCGATATTCCCGTGGGCAAGGGCGCCCATGGCTCCGCCGGGTCTCGCGCCTTCATCGATCAGCAGGTCGATCATGGCGATCTGCACGCCGCATTCCCTCGGGATCCTTCCCGTCGCCACCAATCCAAGCGTATAATCGAGCTGTTCCTGTGCGCTGCCCGTCGCCTCCCGTTTTACGGCCCCGATCAGCAGACGCGTCACCTCCACGATATTCTCTGGTAACCGATCGGCGCGGATGGGATTATCGGCAACAAAATACAGCAGCCACGGGTCTTTGAAATAGGCCCCCGACGGATAATCCAGCCGGTCGCGCACCAACTCCGGATGCCCAACCAGCAAGCTTTCCAGCTTAGTTGTATCCCCAGCATCGATGGCCTCCACCGCTTCTCGGAACAGCGGATCTCCGATCTCGGCATTTTTCATGATATGTATGCTTTCTTTAAAGATACCAAACAGGATGGAAACTAAAATGACGCATGAAAATTTACGGACACACCGACATAACTGCACCTTTAACCGTGCCAGGAGGCGTATACCGCCAGATCATTCCGTTCTGAAACTTTCCAGCGGCCACAGAAAAAACGGCAACAAATAAAAAGAGGTTGGGCCGGCGGTGGGAATACTATGTGGCAGCCGTTGCGACGCTCCCGTATGCGGCAGTGGTTCTGCGCAGCCCTTTAAGGCTTGCTTTGCTGCATAAGGTATTGGCAGCTATTTTCAGGACCCGGGCTATGCCTCTTATACCGACACTTTCACAAACGGGGAGTTTATCTTTTCATTAGAAAAGGTCCATTATACGAAAATGATTTCTCATCTTTTCCTTGTTAGCTATAAATAGTTGCCGCATGTTCCTTTGATCCACTTGAAGTAAGCTGGGTGCTCTCGAGTGACCAGGCAAAAGCCGTCTCATCTTCGCTTCTGAAGGTCGATTATATGCGGCCAAGCAAAAGCATCATAAGATCGGTACATGAATATCAGTGGTTGGTAGTTGTCATTTCAAAACCAGCTTATTCAAATATGCAGAAAATTTTTGGGCATCCACTTCCTTTCTGAAGGATGCAATTTTTAACTTATATGGATCTTCAGTTTGGATATAGACATGATGTCTATTTTTGACATGCGAAAATATATCAGAATAATCATAATATATTTTTTAAATTTTTGAAAATGCTATTTTCCCTGGCTGTTGTAAAATGAAATTGAGCAGGTTTTCTAAAGGATTAAAATTAGTGCGATAAATTATCTTCTCCTGCAAACAAATCTTTACTCTTTTTAGGGAAAAGGCAAGGTACATAAAAAAAAATATCGAAATTAAACCGACAACAATTTTAAAGGTATTTTCAAATCGATGATCGGCTATAAAAATAAATATCGTACATATTACCATCATAGCCATCATAATAAAATAAGAAATAGCTGGAGTATCCGAGATTAGGATCGCTTCATCAGATAGGACAATCTTTGGGCTTTTTAAGTTTTCAAATTCCGCATTTAAAGAAAATTGCATTTTGGCTTTTATTAAATTTTAGGAAGGAGAGGTCTTTGTTTTATAAATAACTGAAAAGGCTAATCGAATGTATTTCCGAATTTATAATTCTTTTGAGTAGGCACTCCATTTACCCTGTAATCTCCTAGGATGGAATCCGACTCCGACAGCAGATAATTATCAGATCAGTTATTGATGCCCTGGTTACCAAACGGCAGTTGCAGCAACTTGCACAATAAAAAGCCACTTCTTACACCTCTCTCTTTATTTCACTAGAGTTGATCATAAAGCATTACTTAATACGTGTAAAGTAGTCTTGAATAAAGGCCCCATAGTTGTAAAATTCATTGAATCGGCTAGCTATATCAATCTTAAGGTTTTTAATCTCATCATCCTTTAACCTTAATTCACCTCTTATGGCCCACTTAAATAAACTGTTTTTGGGATTACTCCGATACACCCTATCGAGCAGTCTGACTCCATCTCCTTCCTTAAGTAAAGGGTCAAAATACCAGAAAGCTACCGTTAGCATCCACCCAATGATAAAATTGTAATCCGCATCATTAGCATAGGTGTTCTGATAAGTTGTAACATTTCTTATTAATATATCCCTCAAGCCTGTATTTCTCCAGGTGATCAGTCAGTTCGGCTATCACTTTACCTGCCAGGATAGAGCCAATTTCAAGCTTCTCAGCCGTTTTCCGTACCAGTTTGTCCACCTGGGTATCATTATACAAGTCCAGATTATGCCGTATGGATTGTTCCCCTTTTGAGATTTTGATCGTTACCCGCATCCCGTCCAGTGTATCAAGCCTTATGCCTCCCAGGATTTCCAGCTTTAATTCATCTGAAGTATATACAAAACAGTAGCTGTTATTGGTATCCAGTAAGTTCAAGTTATTCATAGGTTGAGATTTGTTGTTAAGGGTTAGTGGAAATAAAAAAGCATAGCGGTTAGGCTATGCTCATTGTTCTTTTAACGAAAAAATTAATCTTTTCAATTACATCACCAAAAAGTGATAATCGGAACATGACCAAATTGTCCGTACTCCTTTTTAATTCATTTCAATTCCTGCCAATTTTCCTTTCTTATCCCATACTGCTGACTAGCAGCGTCATACGCATCATCGATTGACTTATGCCAGGTATCATAGGCGTTATTATCATCTACATGGTAATAGAGAAAGTACCCTTTAGTATCATTCTCGTCTGATTCAATAATTAGCCATTTTACCCCATCATTTTGATTTTGAATCAAAGCTTTTAATTTCATAATTATGGATCTATTAATGGAATATGATAATTTGTAACAGGAACATTTAAGTTTCCTGGACTGTAAATTTCAATATGAACGTGAGGAACCCCTCCAAATTTTACTCCGTTCAGATCACTCGCTGTCATCCTAAATTGCTTCAATTTATCAACCGACCTAAAGACTCCCGGCGCTATCTCCTCGTAGCCTGGCCCCAATATTCTCTCTGCAAGGGTCAGTACATTGCCTACTGTTCTTGGTTTTGCAACCATCTGTAAAGTCTTCACAATTGCATTGCCAGCCACTGAAAGCTTACCAATAGGAATAGTTGCCGCCAAATTTGTTATTGCCCCGACAGTATTCTGTTTAACATCATAAGAATCATGACCCGTAAAAATAGTGTACCCTAGGTTAACTACCTGCGCTAACGGATTAAACCTATTTATCTCGTAAGCAATATCTGTTACAACAGTATGATCGCCTTTATTACCATTATCTGCGGTATTGCTTGAATTTGAAGAAACATCATTTATAGGCAGTGCCGCTGTACTTGCCGGAGCGGAACCAGCGCTCACATTTGGATCACCACCTTTCGTATCTGCAAGGCTAGCAGTAACGGCAGTTCGCTTTTCAGTCAAAGGATTAAAAGCATGCGTAACAGTAACAGTTGGTAATACCTGGGGATGTGTACTGTCAGAAATTGTTAATCCCAATGGATCGTTAAAGCTAATAGGATTGTCATTCGCAAATGAATACGGGCTCCAGCCCTCATTGATTTCGCCTAAGGGATCAATTTGCCAGAATCTTCCAATTTGCGGATCGTACATTCTAAAATCAGCATCATATGCCTCAAGTCCGCTCCCATCGCTAAACTCTTTGTTCTGAAGCTCATCTCCTCCATTGCCTTTATACTTATTCTCAGCGTAGTTTGTCTTCAGCGCCTTATCACTGATCCCCGCCATCGTCAGCCCGAAAGGATAATAATGATTCTCTTCGAGGAGTGGTCCCCGGGTGTGCGTCACCTGTACATTGTCAAAGAACACATCGATATTGGGCGTCTTGTTGCTGACGTAAATATACAGATATCCGCTCTTAGTTATGGGCAGATTGGTCTGGACATGTTTCTTGAACTCCTGATCCGCACCTACCTGATCGAAACCGCTGCTGATTGGCTCCAACTATTATGACTAGCCTTTCTTTAATTTTCTCTTTTTTCTCCATTGCATGAGGGTGATTGCGTCCCCACTGTAGGTATCCAAGTACCTAATTGACATATTATCTGGGTAAACGTAAAAATTATAATAAGTCTCAAATCTGAGATCATTGTCATATCCTACAGCAATCCAATAATATTTTGTGAGTTTGCTGGGTTTTTGCATGACCCGCATGGAAATTCCTTTTGTATGTTTGGTCAATGAATCAATGAACTTATTCTTTCTTTTGACTTCTTGGAGTTGAAATAATTTATCGAGTGCCTTGTTAACGAGTTCACTGTCATTAAGATTCTTATTTTGGAGGACTGCGAAGTAGGTCATTTGATTTTTCCAGAAATCTCCATTCCAATTTTCCGGTAAGGCTATTGCACTTGAAGGGATACCTTTGAAAAGGATCATACAGAAAACCAAAACTATCTGAATAACTTTATTCATTGTTATTTTAATTTTTCTAAAGAATTCAAATCATTTCGTAAACTATAGTTTTGCTCTAATAACTGAAGTAACCTACCAGTTGCTTCTCTCGTCAAGAGAGCACGTTCATAATTTGTGTAGTTTCTTTTGTCTTTAATGATATTACGAATGGAAGTGGTAGTTTGCGTTATATCACTATTTATTTTTCGTTCATAGTCTGCAACTACACTCTCAAAATTCTCTTTTAATTTCTTCCCGTAATCGATATCTGTCCCATATGGCCCATTATCTCCATTCTTAAGGCCATCAACAAAATCATCGAATGTTTTTTCTTCATGAGTTAAAGCGTCGTAAGCATTTGAAAAATTAGATTCAAGTACATGCAAATATCCTTTAAAGCCGTTTTCGACAGAACTAAAGCTAGCAAATTCATCCTTTACAGCTACTTTCACCTTTTTTATTTGTTACATATTCGTGTGTGCTCTCGGTTACCGTTCCTCCATCACCTGAACCTTTTATATTCATAGGATTGTTTCCAGGAGGGTTAAGTTTAAATCCATTTTCTACTCTTCGTTGAGCTAAGAGATATAATCCCTTAAATTTATTTTGTGCACCCGCTGAGGTTGCTGCTGCCATGGCGGACGGCCCAAAAGATTTATAAAAATCGCTTCTTGGGTCTTTTCCTTCCATTCCGTCCGGGTCAACAAATTTTCCCGGGTTATCGAAAACGTAAGCGTAAGGACTCCATTCAGAATGTTTTGTGGCCTGTGGATCAATTACCATCCAACGACCAAGCTGATTGTCGTACATCCTGGCTCCATAATCATATTCCTCTAACCCTGACCCATCACTAAATTCCTGGCTCTGTAGCTCCTTTCCATTATAGAGATATTTGTTCTGCGCATAGTTCGTTTTCAACGCTTTATCACTAATCCCCGCCATGGTCAACCCAAACGGATAGTAGTGATCCTCTTCGAGGAGCGGGCCACGCGTATGGGTCACCTGTACATTGTCAAAGAACACGTCGATATTGGGCGTCTCGTTGCTGACGTAAATATACAGATATCCGCTCTTAGTTACGGGCAGATTGGTCTGAACGTGTTTTTTGAACTCCTGGTCTGCACCCACCTGATCGAAGCCGCTGCTGGCCGACACATAGTTCATCTGGTTGTCGAACAGCACCCAGTTGACAAAGGCATGGGGTTTGGTAACCGTGATCCTGGAGCCGGTGTCCGCGAGTAGCTGGGTAACATTGGTACTGATCAGCGTACTGTTGGCCGTCAGTTGCGCCGGAGACAGGTGTCCTCCGGGTATGCCGCCTACCCCACCAATGAGTGCGGCTAAGAGATCGGTCAGCGGGTTGGCCGGATGGTCCGGATTGAGGCCGTTCGACTTGTACCAGCTGCTCGCCTTTATACTGAACTGATCGCCGGCCATTACTTTGAGCGTAATGCCCGGTCCGATCGTGTGGCCGGCTGCACCGGTTAATTTGATGACAAAGTTATTGGGATTGGTTGTCGTGTCCGTTGGATAGCCCGGTGGCAGCAAACTGCGGGTATCGGTCAGTTTGCTGTAATAGAGGTTTTCTGTAGCGCTGTCCGCGACCTCCATGGTGGCCGCCGGATACATATCGGTCTGCTGCTCATCGGTGAGCACCATCCGGGTATTGCCGAGATGGTCTTTTAGAAAGTAATCAAACGCAAAGGTCGGGGCCGGTTTTCCTCCGCTGGTATCCTGGAGCACCCGCACCCGGCCCTCTTCCTGTCCGAAGAACTGGAGCGTGTCAGCAGGGATGCCGCCTGCGGAGATGGCCTGTCGGCCCTGGTACTGGAACGCACCGATATAGGTGGTGCCGGTCTGGATATTTCCGGCGCTGTCGGCGGTGGTCTTTTTGAGTTTGGTGCCACTCGCATCATAGATATACCGGATCGTGCCCTTGGTGCCGGTGGCGGATCTCACCGTAACCTGCCAGGGCAGGTTCAGGTGATTGTAGATGATGCCGTCGGCTGTCTGGCTGCCGATGTCTTTGTTCAGGTCGCGGGTCATATTTCCGTTGCCGTCGTAATAATAATCCTGCGCGGTGCCGGTCTTGCCGGTATTGTATGGGCTAAGTGAAGAGGTCCGGAAATCGCCCATCGTGGTCAGCGGATCATTTCTTCCGTCGATCACCTTCTTCAGCTTGTTGCTGTTCGTGTTATAGGTATAGTTTAATGAGTCGATGGGATTACTGCCTCCGAGTTTCCACCCCTTTTGCCACATTGCCTTTATATTGCCATTCTCATCATACGCGGTGTTCGGGTCCGTTCCATTGCCCATCATCATGCTGAAATCTATCCCCGCCGTCTTGTCCCACGCACTGCCGCTGTACTGGTTGAAGTCGCCGGAGAGGAGACGGTTCAGGGAATCGTACCCAAATCCATAGGCCCGCTGCTGCGCGTCTCCTTTGCTGCGCCACCTGGTGCCGGAGATATTGCCGCCGAGTTGGTTGGAAGCAAAGCCCCAGTCATAGCTCAGCTCCATGCCAAACCACCGGCTGTTCCCACCGTGGGTATTGTCGTTGTTGGAATAGTCTTTATTGATGCCCTTCAGCCAGCCGCGGATATTGTAGGAATAGTCCTGCGTCTCCAGAAAGCTGTTGTCCGGCAGTTGCCCGATCTTCTTGTTCTTAAGCTGCCCCAGCTGATCATAGTCATGCTGGCTGAGCAGTCTGGTGGTCGCGGTGTTGTCATTGATCGTTTTATAGACCTGCAATATTCTGTTCGCATGGTCATAGTTCACGTTCGTCCTGATCCGGATATTGTTGACCCCCATAGCAACAGGGTCCGCATGCGAAAGATAGCTGCTCAGCACCTGACCGGTGAAATTGTACAGGTGGGGATTTTTTCAGAAGGGGTCTGGGTAGCAGGCAGCAGTGCAACGATGTGGCTTTACTTGCGACGCTCCCTTGTACGGCAATGATTCTGAGGGGCGGGGTGAGTTTTGGTTCACTTTACTGAAATTTGGTTCTGAACAAAGTTTGGTGGGGATGAGCGTTTGTTCCCTCACTGCCATGAGCCCCCAACGCCGCTGTATTTTCGTGGTCCAGATCTGGACATGATTTTGTTTCTCTTTACGGAAGGGGAAAAATCAGCAGTGGTTGGACGAAAATAAGGCGGCTTTTGCGGGCATGGCAGGCGGTCAGAGCCTGAACGGGCAGGAAGTGTACCACAGGCCGGTGAGCGTCTGTTCATCAGGTGTCGGTAGGATTGGAGGACACAACGTCTGCGGTAAATAAATTCCGTGTCCGGAGGCGGGAATTTATTTTTTTACCCCAAAACAACTTAAAGGATTGTATATCTGAATAAAGGAAAAGAAGCGCTTCCGGTTACTCCTGCTCAACACTGTGCTGGCGGCTATTTTCAGCACCCGGGCTAAGCCTCTTATACTGACGCTTTCACAAACAAGCGACTGCATCGTTTCATTGGAGGATTTGACGCAGGCCCGGTACAGATAATCTTTCTGCTGATACTTTCTGCAGATCGTACAGTAATAGCGCTGTACCCCGCTTTTCTGCCTGCCAGCGCACCGGGATTTCCGGAAGCAATATTTACATTCCATATTTAGCTGCCAATTTGATACACGAGTAATGAAGAAGCCCTGTTACCAAGGCTTATAAAGACGAAAATAAGGATATTAAGCTCCCTGAAATAACAGGGGGCCTCTTTGGAGGCCCCCTGTATTGCTTATAAATCTTATGTTTATTAAAAAAATGTTTTTTTGATACATTACCCAATTTAGCTTCCCTTCATCCCCTTTATTTTAAAGGTGTTTGAAAACAGATATTTTGACACATTGCCAAACGACAGGAATAGGAAAATATTCCCAATTATTGAAAATAGTCCAAGTTACCTATATGACCCAACGAACCATTTCTTTATCAATGACCCACTTATCGTTTCTTTTTACCAGCAAATACGTATACCCACCCCTGCCGATCAAATCTAGATCAATGATAGCCTTTTGTCCGTTGTCAAAAAAAAGTGGGAAAGACAATATATAAAATGGTTTATTCCTTTCAATAAAGGATAAACTGGATGAGTCGGCAAATTGATATGCCTTGTATATTGAGGAAGCTGAAATGAAGCTGACACCATCCAAAAGGGTATTATCAAGCTTCATCCCTTTTATTCTTGTATTCGCTTTTCTAACCTCCCTTACTTCTTGTTTTGACAATGATAGATCATGTTGGAGATTATCTAGCTTTTTTATTGAGGTCGGAGGTAAGCTATCAGAAATTCGGAATCTCAAATTAATCTTTTTCTTTAGACCCGCTAGTACGTCATGAATTTCTCCCTGTTGAGCTTGGATGTTGCTTCCAATTAACAGCAAAGTAGCAATTAAATATATATTCCTGTTTTTCATGTTTATCAATTTATTGATATCCTGGAAGGGCACTCTGATTAGAAACTTTAGTTCCGTCACCATGCCCAGTTCCATCACGTTGAATATTACTATATCCCATAACCCGCAGAATTAAATTCTCAGTCTGAATGGCATCGGCTTGTTGGGTGCCAGTTCTACCCAAAGCAAGAGACCTACCATGCCCGAACAGTTCGTGCCCTGTTGTTGCGGATTCGCCTGCAGGATTATTGCCCATTTTTTTTGTATCACTATTGTAATAATCTGTTCCACTTTTTGACTCATCTAGACCTGTGATTAAAATAGAATAGGTTCCATCATCAGTTTTCATCGTAATGCCAGATCCGCCAAAAGCAGACGCAATAGCCGCCGGAAGTTGCCCGTCATTTTTGTCAAGTACACCCTGAAGACCTCCTTTCAATGAGTTATTTACAGCATTTGAGCCATCAGTCGAAAGTTTTCCATCACTTGAAACAAATTCGATCATATGCTTATCTTTCGAATTAATGGTGTTCGCAACCGTAGTAACCAAAGCCTTATCGTCCGCGTTTAATCCTTGCAACGCACCATCGAGCGCCTTGCTATCAATGGCATTGAAGGTAGTCCCTTTTTTATTGAGCGTAAGCAGGCCCCTTACAGCAGCAAACTTATCTCCTTTGAACATACCCATTATATTCTTCTGGGCTTGTTTGGCGTCTTTCTTTGTGGCTCCAATAATCTCGCGACCATCTGGATCTGCATTGGATATAGAATTATTGTCTACATAGTTATAGGGTGAGTAGGAAAAATACTTATAAGCCAAAGGATCAAGATTCCACCATCTTCCAAGTTGCGGATCAAGTTGCCTAAAGTGTGTGTCAAACATTTCCAGCCCACTTCCATCCGAAAATTCTCTATTCTGCAATTCCGATCCCTTGTTAAACCTATATTTATTCTCAGCATATTGTTATTTGAGCGCCTTATCACTGATCCCCGCCATGGTCAGCCGAAGGATAATACCTACCAAACCCGTTTTATACCGAACCCGTTTTCCCTGGCGCTCGGATAATGTATATTCAAAGAACTTCGCAGCCTCCAAGATTCGGCGGTGATCTCGTAATGATCCTTATACTGGGTATCGATGTAGCCGCGTTTCAGCAGATCAAACAAGTGCTTTTCCTCCGGGGTATTGTACGGGAAGCCCCCTTCCAGTTCTTCGGAGAACCGTTTTGAGTAGCGTTTCACCTTGCCGAGGTTGTGGGTCTTCGGCTTATTGCTGGTATACAACAGGACAATCGCCTTATAGGTGCGCTCCGTAGTCCGTATTAACACTATAACGGCCTTTTTATTTCAAACGAAGCGTTAAGCCTGTGATCTTTTCTATCCTATCATTAAAATTATTTTGATGTTCTTTCGTGTAGAAACTGTCAAGTCCGTTATAGCTGGACACTGTAAAATCTTGGTAAGGTATATTCATATTCCTATATGAGCCGCTTGTGCCATCGCCAAAAATTCCTTTTTCATTCTTATCATTAACTACCCATCTGGTAGAGTCACGCTTGTAATGCTCAAGTTCAAAAATTTCCAAAGAGATTCTTTTACCATTGCTGTCTACTAAAAAATATTTTCTGTTAATAAATCCATCATTGTTTTTAAACTGGCTTAAAAGTATGCCGCTTGAGGGTATTTCGTAAACTCTTCTTCCGTCCTCATATTTAATGGGCTTGCCTATTTGAGGCACATAAATCGTGTCCTTTCCATATTCATTTTTGTATTTAACAGGGATTCCATTTTGATTAAAAAGTATATTGACTTTACCTGAAAAAGAAGAAGGAATAAGATAGGTTTCGGGTTCAGCTTTTGAATAGCAGGAACTTAGCATTTGCATACAAGCAATTAAATATATTCTAAACATTATTCTCATTTTATTATGATTAGGCTTGGGAATACTGTCAGCTATTGTCCTGATCCTGTTTAATACGGTATTGGCTGCTATCTTTAATATTCTGGCTATGCCTCGTATCCCGATGCTCTCGCAGACCAGTTGCGCTATTACCGGATTTATTTTCGCCTTGCAGGCATTTTTCCGGTATACAGCCTGTTGATATTTTTCACAAGGTTTGCAATAAAGCTTCTGAGCCCCATTCTTCTGCTTCCCGGCTTTTTGACAAATTTGATTACAGTATTGGCAGGTCATAGCACCAGATATTTTGATACACGAGGTGCAAAAGAAGCGCTTTTTATCCTATATTTTCCTGCAACCCGGATAAATTCAAGAAATTTATAAAGGGGAAGAGAGGGCCATGACCCTCACTTCCCCTTTATTCTAAAGCTGTTTGGAAAACAAGATATTTTGATACACCACCCTTTTGGGTACACCACCTCACAACCAACCTTACTTAATACGTGTAAAGTAGTCTTGAATAAAGGCCCCATAGTTATAAAATTCATCATATCGGCTAGCTATATCAATTTTGAGGTTTTTAATCTCATCGTCCTTCAATCTTAATTCACCTCTTAAGGCCCACTTAAATAAACTGTTTTTGGGATTACTCCGATATGCCTTATCCAGCAGTCTGGCTCCATCTTCTTCCTTAAGTAAAGGGGCAAAATACCAGAAAGCTACCGTTAGCATCCACCCAATGATAAAATTGTAATCCGCATCATTTGCATAGGTGTTCTGATAACTTGTAACATTCCTTCTTAATATATCCTTTATGTCGGACTCGGAAAAACTTTCACAAAAGATACCTTCGACTAATATATACCATGCTATAAAAGTTTCCTCTATCAGCAATTCCTTATCAAGTCTATTTTGCATGAGCCTTGCTTCCATATTAATAACCTTATCGTTAAAATCATCTATCTCCATCATTTATGTATTTTACTTGATAAAGGCTGTACTTATTCGAGGAATTCCTTCAACCACAGCCCCTCTAATTGTTACATTTTGTCCATAAATATTAACCACTTTTTCAAAAGCGCCAGAAGCTGGCAAATTTCCGGCTTGTCCCAAAGATAAGTATAACCGCCTTATGATATTTGCCTCGCTTCCTGCTTGTGGTAATAACAAACCAAGTTTGTGTTTTGCATCTAGAATATGAGTTAGATCATTCGGAATAGAAAAAGTCTTAGCAATTCCCTGCCTCACTTCAGCCAAACCAATGTCTGCTGTTACATTTAATATAGTTGATGATAATCGTCCAACAGGAATACTTCCTTACAGGTCTTGCACTGATATTTCTGGGTTTCTTCGTATCAGCCTTTTCGGATACAAAGGCCTGAGCAATAATTACATTTCATATTTGAAGGTGATAATCGGAACACAAGGGGTTTAACAACTCAACAGGGGAGCCAGTCTTGAAAGATACACCTTAAATCCAGTCCAGTTCATTAAGTAATTTTCCTGCCCAATAATTATCGGGTCCGTTGGAATCAATACACTTACAAATATAATAAATACGAAAAGTGATAATCGGAACACAACCTTAGGCTATGCTGTGTATGTGAAAGCTGTTTGGAAAACCAGATATTTTGATGCACTACCTTATTCTAGATAGATATTTTCAAATATGCTTTGTCGATTTTTCCTCCAGTCTCTTCCATCCACTTGAGCGTTTTTGATGAAAAAAGAATATGACGCTGATCGCCTAATTTCATTAAAAATTCCTTTTTAAATGTTCTGAATATCTTATCAACCCATAACTTAAAATCGTCATTTTTTTTAACGACTTCTCCATTACTGACAAAATAGCTGGTAGTGCAATAAAATCTTCCACGATCTAGAGTTTTAGTATCCGTTGGGTGAAAACCGCCTCTATTAAATTCTAATAAATAACTTTTATAGCTGTCAACAATATATGATTTTTTAAAATTATCATACTCCATCACAATTTTAGGATAAAAATCATCACAACTTAGATATATTTTGTCTGACATTTTCCCTCTATATGGGAAAGAATCCAATACCATATTGTTAATACCAGGCCCAGAAATCTTGATATATTTAATGTTGTTTTTATTAAAAAAGGAATAAATATTCTCTAAATCCTCGGGAACTATAAAAAAATTTAACTGCTTAGAATTCATAAAAGTAATTATCTATAAACCATTATTGCCTTGTCTTATATGCCTCAAAAATAACATCCATTCCTGTAGCTTTGTTAAGGTCATCCATAGCTTTTTGCTCATGGGATACAGGTGATCCATTCTTACTCTTTACACCTACCTGAACCCATTTTTTTTCATTTGTAGTTGTATTAACACCTTCAACATCAACATATCGCGTTTCTTTATTTCCCCCAGGCGTTGGAACCCAAACTTCATTATTTATTTCATCAAAACCTTCAGATTTTAAATTTTCTCCTGTCTGAAGGATCTAGAATGTACTTTATCAAGATTTTCTTTTTAGACATGGTATAGATGATTTAAGAAAGAAACAAAATCATCTCCCATTTTGATCGGTTCATCATCCATCAACATTCCAATAAATTGAAAGGCAACAATCTCACTTTCCTTTTTCTTAAACGCATATGCCGTACCTCCTCCATCAGAACCGAATATAAAATAGCCAGGCGCATAAGCATCAACTTCATACTTACTATTCCATGGTACTAGATTTTCAATGCTCCACAAGCTTAGGTAGCTATTTTTTCCGATAAACCCCTCGCCTCCGTTACTTATTTGCAAATATTCAAAATAGTCTTGTGGTAATTTAAAATCTAGCTTGGAAATCAGATCCTTTAATAAAGGATTATTTGCGCCAAGTTCCCTTTTTAATGTTTTAATTAAATCAGTCAATTCAGGAGTCATAACTCTTAATATGTTAATTAATTTTATTATCCCCAAACATTATCTTGTTCCAAAAGCTGGTATATGAGGCTCTACTGGCCATTCCCACCATTCTCTTTGACGCTAATCACAGTTTTCTCCGACTTTCTAATCTCCTCCTCGGTCCATGAACGCCATGTATCTATGCCTCGACTAATATATTCCAAAATGTGCCTTTCAAGAATCTCAAAAACGAGGTCTTTTGCTACTATTTCTCTTTTATAATATCTGACACCATCTTCATCTAAAGTCTTAATTAGCCCAACGTTGAACTTAACGATACCCGGTTTATCTAAAAACAAGATTGCTAAATCCCCCTGAAAAGGCCCGCTATCGGCAAATAAAAAACTTAATGCCAAATAATCAACAGCATCTGTTCTATCGGAACTGAGGAGGTCGTCACAGAAAACGCTTAAAATTTTAGTCTTTAGCTTTGATAGTTTATCATAAACAAAATTGAATTCCTCATCGGAGATGTTTTTATATACATTATAAAGCATAATATCGTTTAAATCGATTCATTCTTTAATTTGAAAACACCCCATGATGGGAAATAGTTGAAATATTGTCCCCGCAATCCACCGCCATTTCATTGTAGCAGGGAGTTACAGGATCCCAACTAGTAGCCGGTTACAAAGTTGATTGTATCATACTTACACTACCGATTTACCTTAGTGACAGGCATTTTACCAGCAGAATTTGGGATACGTTTGTAATTTGAATCATACATGTTTATGATTTTATTTATATAAGAAAACATCGAATCAACATTTACTTTATTTCTTGCAGAGTAGTTGATAACTTCTTTGAGTGTTTCATCTATCTGTCTAATATCAAATATCCGAAATTGAGAAGACTCCTTGATCAGAATATGCTCCACAGAATGACTTTGGAAAACTCCAATTCTATAGATACCATTCTTACTATAACTTATTGCCTTATTTCCTATCACCTCCATAGCGTACACAGCATCAGGACTACTTTTTGCTTCATCTTCTGTTAATACGTGATGTTTTACCATGAAGGCTGAAATCGATGACTTTATCCTTGTAATCAATGTATCAGCATCCACCTTCTGGCCTTTGGCATCAAAAAAAATACATAAAAGGAACAGGCATGTAATGAATTTAAGATTCATTTGTCTAATTTTTGTTTTTTGAGATCATTTGTCTGATCGATTATAGCATTGGAAACTTTTGTGAGCTCCGCCTCATAACCTCCCCGCAGTAAGAGTATTCTGAAAAATAAGAAAGTATTGCGGTTTGGGTATCCAAAGATAATTAGTGACCTTGATGTCAATTACAATATTAAGTTATCTTGTCAAATGAAATTCCCCCTCTTTCAACCAAGTTTAGTGTTTGACTGTTGGATAATGTTGGCTCTTGTCTGACAAACTGGTTATACCCAACTGATTTGAAAGTTATCGTTCCCTGTTGTGTTTCAATTTCCCAATGATATTCAATTTCACGTTTAATATAGTCTGCATTAATTGGGCGTTGAGGAGTATGTTTAATTATACCCTCAATTTCTAATTTAAAAGGCTCTGTAATTTCGATATCCAACTTTAATTCATGCACATTTTCGAAAATTAATGTGCAAGGTGAAACCAAAAACTCGTAGTCGTTAGTTTCTGCTTTAGGTTGAATCCATCCAAAAATGTAGTCAATATCCAAGCTCAATTCATAATTAGCGCCAAACGACATTGCATGAATGTTACAATCATGCCAATTCATGTTCCCGAAGTCTTGTTCTGTTAAGATAGCTTTCCCAAGATTAATATTATCCATTTTTTAAGGATTTTGTGGTGGTAGGTTTGTTGGTGGCGGTGGCGGTGGCGGTACATTCTTGTTTAAATCAGTTTTAGGTATATCTTCAGGCTTTGCAGGCGTGACCTTACCACCTTCGTGCGTATGAGGAGTAGGAACACCATTATGAGCCTTTCCCTTAGTATCGGTTCTTTTTACTTCTTGAAAGCCTGAAGGATTTCTGTCATTTTTTTTATAGGTGGTAGATCCTTTGCTGTCACTCACAGTATGATCTCCCGTTGCATTTTTATCAGGTTTCCTATTATTTGATCCCCTGCCTTGACCTGAACCTTGATTGCTAGTAGCATTAGCGCTTGACTGGGCAGGTGGTGTGAGCGGCGACGCAACAGGAGCAGGTATGGTATGATTGTCTTTCCATAAATCGTAGACTAATGCTCCCACTGAAACTATCGTTCCAATAGCAGTCCAGCCTACAGCCACTGCATCTGTAACAACATTTCTTTCTCCCCCTCCAGCCTGAATTATTGCCTGATCAGTCTGTCCTATAAATCCCCATACCTCCTGAGCTGTTTTGCAGCATGCCGTCGCTCCTTCTTCTCCTTCTTCTCCTTTCGGATCATTGTACCGTGCCGGGTCATCATTCATGGCGCTATATGGAGACACATTCTCATAACCCTGATCTATCTTCGGATCTACCTGCCACCATCTGCCTAACTGTGGATCGAGGCTGCGCAACGGCGTTTCATATAACTCCAAACCGCTTCCATCCGAAAACTCTTTATTCTGCAACTCCGATCCCTTATTATACCGGTACTTATTCTCCGCATACCCTGTCTTCAACGCCCTATCACTGATCCCCGCCATGGTCAGCCCGAACGGATAATAATGGTTTTCTTCCAGTACGGGTCCCTGCCGGTGCTGCACCGAAAGATTGTCAAAGAACACGTCCCACCCCTGCGTCTCGTTGCTCACCCAAATATACAGATATCCGCTCTTATTCAGCAGCAACGGAGAACCGGGGGCAATCGTATTCAGCGTCCCTGCCGGATGGATGGAACTGGCTGCCTGCACCGATCCGCTCAGGCTGCTGACATAACTGAACTGGTTATCCAGAAAGATCCAGTTCAGGTAGGCCTTGGGGTAGCCGGTGACCGTCGTTTCATTAGCGCCGAGGAAACTTGTCAGCCCGGTGTATACGCTGCTGCTGCCTGCCGTCAGGTTGGACACCAGCCCGTGTGCCCCGCTGGTCACGTTCACCAGCCCGCCGGCCAGGGAGTTCAGCACATCGCTGAAGGAGCTGTTGTTGGTGGTTCCGCTGCCGCTGTTATAATAAGACTGAACACCCATTTTCACGGTATCCCCGCTCATGACCTTCAGCAGCAGGGAGGGGCCTGTTTTCTGACCCGTGCTTCCGTTGTAATCCACCTTTGCAACATTGTCATTGGGATTGGTCACCGTCAGATCGGACGGATAGCCCGGAACAGATGCCCGTGGATAAGCTGTAGCCGCGATATTGGCGAACAGCTGGGACTCATTTGCCCGGTAGGCCGTTTCCATGGAGGCGAGGTAGTTGGTCGTGTCCTTCTGCTGGGTCAGCAGCATCCGGGTATTGCCCAGATGATCTTTTTCAAAGAAGTCGTATTCAAACTTATACGCACTGTAGCCGGTGGTATATTTATGGAAAGCCCAGCGGGCCCGTCCCTCTTCATGGGCCATGAACTGCAGGGTGTCCACCCCGCCCCCGGGATTGGTAAGGGTATCGGTCTGCTGGTAAACAAACCCGCCCAGATACAGCGTGGTGGTGGAATGAAGGGAGGTGCTGTCTGCCGTTACTTTCTTCAGCTTGTTGCCTCCGGCATCGTAGGTATAGACGATGTTGCCTTTGCCGTTCATGTGCACCTGCTGGGGCAGGTTCAGGTAATTATAGCTGAGCTGGTCTATTGCCTTGTTGTTGTCAGTATTCATATTGCCATTGCCGTCATAGCTGTAATCCGTAGCTGCCTTGGTTGTCGGGTTGTAATGAAAATCCCCTAGTTTGGTGTTCTGATCATTGACCGCATCGGTGACCTGGCTGAGCTTATTGCTGCTGGACTGGTAAGTGTACGTCAGCTGATCGATTGCTCCTGAACCGCCCACCTTGAAGCCATTCTGGTTCATGGACAGAATATTCCCGTTGGCATCGTAGCTGAGATTGCTGACACTGAAATCCAGAAAGCTGTTGTCCCAGGCGCTGCCGCTGCTGTTCTGTACGAATGCCGCACCGTTAAGCCGGTTCACATTGTCGTAGGTGAAGTCATATTTACGACCGATGCCATCGCCCGCGCTTTTCCAGATGGTACCGGCAATATTCCCGTTATAGGCTGCCTGCGCATAGCTGGTGGTGGAGGCGATGGAGGATGTCTTATCATAGCCGAGTTCCATCCCGAAATAATGACTGGCCGTGCCTCCCACATAATTTTTATTTATACCGGTGAGCCAGCCACGGATATTGTAGTCATAGACCAGACTGTCGATATTATTGCCCAGGTACTTGACCCGCAGCTGGCCCAGCTCATTGTACTGCATGCTGTCGATCAGCTGATCGCTGGCTGCGCCATCGATATTTTTCCAGATGCTTTTCAAACGGAATGCCGGATCATAGTTCATTTTGGTGAGTACCGCATGCGTCTGCACGGTATTGGGCGCCGTACCGTTCTTCCGGTGGTTCAGCAGGCTGCGTAATGGCTTGCCGCTGAAATCGTATTGGGTGGTGGCCGTATCGATCCCACCTGTGTAATTAATGCTTTTCGACTGGATAACCCTGCCCTGGTCATCGTAAAAATTTACAGCATACAGGTACTGGCTGGTTGTGCCTATCACCTTGGTCATGGATCCGGTGGGCATGCCACGGGTTACCGGGAACGGGGTGATGGGCACCGCGTAGGTTGGGGATGTATTATAGCCGGTGATAAAATACGTGCTGCTGGAAGTGTAAGTTGTCGCCATCGAGGACCCCAGCGAAGGAGCAGCGATGCTTATCCAATCATAATTGTCATAATATGTCTGTGTCAGCAGTTCATTCGAGTAGGACGCGGGATTGGGGTAATAAATACTGGAAGCAGCCTGCACCAGGTGATAAGCCAAATTATTATAATTTGTGGGGTCGGTGATCAGGCCTGAAGAGTCCGGCCGGTTCTGGTTGTCATACCTTGTAAACATCCATTTGTGCTGAATACGCAAGGCGGAATCCTGGGTCATGGCCAGCCGGTCCCGGGCATCATAGACCATCCATACCTCTCCCGCACCCGGAACTTTTTTTATGATCATACGGTTGCGGTAATCATATTCGTACCGGAAGCATAATTCATTTGCGATATTGCTCCCACCGGTAAGGGAAAAATTCCAGCTATGGGCCAGGAGCCATTCGACCGCAGTTGGCTGCATGACAAAACGCAGATTATTCAGGTAATCATATACATAATACGTATTCAGCCAGCCGACATGCGCTGACCCCGGTGTACCAGACAACTGAATTTTTTTCAATACTACGTGGCCAAGCATATCCTTGTATTCAATGACCTGATGACTTGCTTCATCCGCAGAAACATTTTTATACAACTGACCGGGAGCATAGACACCTGCGCTGACAGGAATACTGCGAGCAGGCGTTGCAATGGTCCATACCTGAACACTGTCTGCAGACGTATTAACCATAGATTGCAGCGTTGTACCCCTGTTTGATCCAGCCCAGCTGATGCCCGCCGGGTTGGCATTCAGTATCCTGCTTAGCGGAGAGGCTTCAAAATTCTGATTTTGAAAATAATATTGCTCGCCGGGGAACTGAGCAGTGTTGAATGCGTTCTGATCGACCAATGCATACGGCTTAAAATTACCGTCGCTGGCCGATGCCGCATAAGGAATATATTTAACAGGTTCCCTGCCAAACGGATCGTACATATTTACGGAAACGATATCATGTTGGAGTGGGCTTCCTTGCCTCTCGACCGATTGAATGGGCCTGCCTATCCCGTCAAAGTAGGTTGTCATCTGCTGCACATCGACAGGACTGGTCAGTAAACCGGCTGCAGTCGTGTCGGTGATGTTTGGCTTGGAAAGGGTACGTATCCTGATATAGTTAAGGACGGCTGTCGCCGTACCGATGATGACCTGGGAGCTGGCTGAATAAGTCGTATCCGTTCCACATATCGTTCTAAGCCTGTAATAAGCGGCCGTGCTGAGGTTGCCGGTGCCATAGCTCAGGTTAGTAGCCCCGCTTATATCCGACCAGGCGCTGTTATCGGGCGAGCTTTGCCATTGGTAGCTGTAGCTTCCGCTGCACGCCCCTCCCGAAGAGGGGTTGCAAACTATCGTTCCCGGGCTCGTACCTGTTGGAATGGTGACGGAGGCGGGCGTGATAGTTCCGGAGAACAGCGCCGGATTGACGATAACCTGGACCGGATTGGAGGTTACACTGACGGCGTTGCTGGTTGTGACTACTTCATAGTATGTCGTGGAGGTGAGCGGTTGAGGTGTGTATGTGTTGCCACCAGCTCCCGATATCGGAGAATAGGTGCCATTTATGGACGAGCAGGATTGCCACTGGTAAGTATAGCTTCCATTTCCACCTGTTGTTCCCGATACGCTGAGGGAGGCCGGGGATGTGTTGTAGTGGATGGTCTGGCTGGCCGGGCTGATGGTTCCTGACCACAATTGCGGGTATACCGTTACCCCGCCTGGGACCGAGTAGGTGATCACCCCATTGCTGGTGACCTCCACCTGATAATACTCTGTGACAGTCAATGGCGGGGGAGTATAGGTGGATGCCGTGGCTCCGGGTATAACACCGAACCCCGTCAGGCCCGATGAGTTCGCCCACCGGTACGTATAGGCGCCATTGCCACCCGAAACACCCGTGCTCGATAAGGTGGCCGGTACCGTATTGTTATTGATGGATTGGCTGGCAGGGCTTACACTTCCGGGCTGTAATTGTGGATAGACATAGACGACGGCCGTATTGCCCACAATGGCGCCGTTGCTGTTGACCAGTTGCAGATAGGAACAGCCGTTCGTAAGGTAGCCTGGAGAATAGCTCGAAGAAGTGGCGCCACTGATCGCTGTCCACGTAACCTCTCCGAATGCCATAGCACACCATTGAAACGTATAGCTGCCGTTGCCCCCGGACGGAGCAGAGGCCGTCAATGTCCCCGGCACCGTATTGTAATTGATGGATTGAGAGCTGGGGCTGATCGTCCCGGCTACTGTCAGGGGATACACCGTCACCTGAGCCGTGTTCGTAGTATAGGAGTTTTGTGTATTGCAGGTCGTCAGACGCTTAAACCAGGTGTTAACCGTAAGCGCACCGGGCTGATAATTCTGTCCTGTTGCCGTGGCGATCGGATAGAATGTTATATTGTCGGTGGAGGAATACCAGAGATAGGTATATCCGCCGGAACAGCTTCCACCAGTGGCCGCAGAAGCATTGATCTGGTAAGGCCCCCAGTTATAGTTAATAGTGGCCTGGGTCGGATTGCTGATGGTGCCGCCAACGAGGGCCGGAGGCTGACTGACCGTGACCGTCTTGGAAGCACTTGTCCCTATCGCTGTTATGGTAGCGCTCGAACAGCCAATTTGGTTAAAGAAAATCGTAACGCTGGTAGAGGTACTGCTCTGGATCGTACCGCAATCGGTGCTCCAGTCAATGGCCGAACAGGACCCGGAAAGGGTAAATGTATAGGTGTTCCCGTAAATGACCGGATTGGTGCCACTCAGGATGCATGGCAGAGGCGGATGATCCTTTTCTGCTTGCAGAGGGGTAATGCCAGTTGCAAGGATTGCCAGGAATAAAGAAAGAATGATTGTCTTTGCCAGGCGTTCTGTATTTTTTCTGAAGGAAGATATCCGCATTGCTTGGGGGATTAGGGAAGTCATGATCAGGTTTAGGTATTCTTATTGCCCGGACGCTTGTTTTTGCGGGGTCACATTAACCACTGCGGCTGCGCTGGCAGCCGTCAGCCCATTGCTGGAAACAATCACCCGGAACCAGGTGGTGGTTTCCTGGCCTCCGGGATTATAGGCCGGTGTTCTGACACCTTCAAGCAAGCTCCATTTAATGTTGTCTGTCGAACTGTACCACTGGTATTCATAATTGCCATTCCCTCCCACTACTCCGGAACTGTTCAGTATGGGTGGAACGCTGTCGTATCCGATGATCTGGGAAGCAGGCAATACAGTTCCCGGGTCCAGCGGTGGCAATACGCTCACTACTGCTGGAGCACTGTACAACGTGTCGCCGTTACTGATCACACCCACCCGGAAAAAAGTTGTCGCATTCAACTTGTCCGGGGTATAAGACGCAGAAGAATTCCCGGTGATCGAAACTGGTAAAGTAAACGTATTGCTGTTGGAACGCTGCCACAGATAAGAATAATTGCCGCGGCCTTCACCGATTCCTGAAAGTACAATGGCGGCGGGCATAGTGCTGGCATTTACGGACTGGGTGGCTGGATTAAGTGTGGCAGTCGATACTGAGGGGTACACAGTCACCGTAAAGGTAGCGGTCGTTACCGGGGAAAGAGTGGCCGGACAACCGGACTGCCGTTTATACCAGGTAGTCGTTTTTAGCGGACCGGGTTGATAATCCTTCCCGATTGCCCCGATAACAGGAGAGAAATTTTGATTGTCTGTAGAGACCATCCATTGATATTTGTAGGAACCACCACAGATTCCCCCAGATGCAGGCGGCGCGAGGAGCAGGTGAGGTGCTCTGTTATAATTCACGGTCTGTGCAGCATCTGAGACAGCACCTGTCGATAATGTCTGGGCGACTAATACGGTCACTTTTTTGGTTGCAACAGTTTTCCCGCCAGTCAGGGCGGTGATGGTCATAACTGAACAATTGGTCAGCGCAAAATCCACTGTAATCTTCCCGGGATCCTGGCCCGCGATATTGCCGCAGCTCACCGTCCACGTTGTGGCCTTACAGGAAGAGTCCAGTTTATAGCTGGCCATCGATCCTGCATGCACCGTATCTGCGCCCGAAACGACGCAGGAAGGGGACGGCTTTGCGGTCTGGCCCAGCACACATTCTGTACCACCAATAAATAGCAGCGCTAAAAGGCACGAAGTCACCAGACCTGGTGTAACGTCTTTGACTCGTTTTACAACTGAATGTTTCATATTCTTCTTTTCGTTGGCAGGTTGAAAGATTAAGTGCAAAGTTTTTACTGGGTCATATAATGATATTCCATGGTTTTCAGGATATTCCCATCTTGATCCTTTATCACTCTTAATCTCCCCAAACCATCATAAGAATAATAGCTGACCCGGTTGTCCGCGTCGCACTGGCTGGTCATACCGAGCAGGGGAGAATAAGTGTAGGTAGTCATCTGGGCATCAGAAGGATAAAGCCGCACTTCATCGATTGAGCCGGTGCCGCTTATGATAAGTGTAGAAGACGTGCTAAGGATCTTGTGCTCATAGTAGGTCCATGACCCGATCTGCTTTCCGGTCAGGTATCCGGAGACGGCCGTGCCGCCGCTGATAGAGTAAACACCATTTGCGCTCCAGTAGGAAATAATATAGATCTTTCCCGTTGTAAGTCCAGGCTTGTTCAGGGTGGCTGACGTGGTCAGATTATAATAAGCAGAACCGGTAGGAGGAAAGGGTGCAGATGTAGCTTTGGTGATCGTGCCCGTATAGGCATTCCAGTTCCCTGTCCCATCCGCCTCAAAGCTGGTATAGGCAACGTCCGCCTGTGCAGCGTTGACTGCCTCCGCAACAGGATATGCATTGTTGTAATTCCATACGTAAGAATGGCTGACATCCGATGCTCTTGAATCCTGTAATGTATTTCCCGCATTATCGTAAGCATTGACCTGAATTCGCTTTTCCATTGGAAAACCGGAAATCTGACTTTCTATACTGTCGGGAAGGACCATATTATTCGGCCACACTTTATAGTCATATCTGGTTAAATCGACCGGGCTGGAATTTCTAAAGGTTTGGGTCTGGATAAGCGTTGTCAGATTATGCCTGCTTTTCAAGCTATCGATCGCAGCTATCTCTCCACCGCTGAGATTAGTGATTGAATCTACCTCTTCGGGATAGCGGTTAATGGTCAACAAGGAACCGCCATCGCTGGTATTGCTCGTTATCCTTGTTGGTTGAAGATGATCCAGATTATCATAAGAAAATTGTTTTGTGCTGGTTACATATTTTAACGTGTCCATCATATCGTAATCAAGAACAGTCTGATTGCTGGCCAAAACCGAGCCAGCATAAAGAGGATAATCAAAATAATAAAACATCGGATAAAAACAGCCAATAACCATACTCAGACTATCCATTGCTGGAATACCCTGATAACTTCGTGTAAACCCAATTTTGAGACCTCTCCCTTGTTGGGGCATTGGGTTGATATAGCTTGTATATGTCCGCTTAACAGGCCAATATTTGCCCGCCTTATTGGAATAGTGTTCCTCAGAAAGTAGTTGCCCACCTTGCCATCCAGTATTTAATATGTAAAATGCATCAATATAAGACTGGGCAGCAGGCATGACGGTATTTGAGTAAGCACTATAATTAAAGACGGTTTTGCCCAAATTATTGTTTGATAAATCCACTTGATATTTTGTCACCTGAGGATAAGACACCGGTGCGCCGGTCAATGTAAACACATCATATTTTGATGACCCGGCAAAAATCATTCTCTGCGTTATTGCGCCAGGCGCGCAGTTCACATCCCCAGCCGAATAAGCAAAATTGGCGACATATGAATTTGAGTTCAATAAATTTACTGGCCCTGACAGGGTGCCATACCCACACTCGTTCAATCCATACCTGTACTGTTCACCTTTCAGAAATCTATTGTCAAAACCATAATCATCAACTTGCCTTATTCTAAGTCCTCCTCCATATGCGCTTTTAATACTCGTGTCCGTTTGCTGCCAGGTAACGCTTATATTTGAGAATACGTGCCCATCATCATACGCGCCAGCTGTAAGGCGGTAGGTATCTCCCTGTATTAAATTAACCACTATAGTGGAAGAAAGACCATTTGCTGCGTCGGTAGTTGATGTTGATGAATTTTGGCCAAGGGTTAAATCATTCATACTAACAGACGGACGCGTGATCACGTCGCCATAGTTGAATCGGGAAATATTTAAAGTCACTTGCGCTGGACCTGAAATAGGTGCGACGAAGGTTGTCGTGTCGTTTTGACCCATTTGTCCAGTAGCCCTGGCAGATTTAGTAATGGTTTGGGTTGAAGTCCCATTCGTAAAATAGCTGTTGGGCTCATACGTAAAATTGCTGTACCCGCCCGTTGGATAATATATTCTTTTTAATATCCCAGCTTGAATAGAATCGGGATTTACCGTTCTGTCAGCGGCCCCTACCGTATATGTCAAGCCAGAAAAACTGAGTGTTTGCGTTGGGATCATCGAGGCGTTAAATAACTTACCGTTGTAATAGCCAAACAGATCTTTTGCGTTACTGTTAATCCATGGTAGCATTGTGCTATCGTAAACAAATTTGTAATTACCCCCGTAAGAGTTATCGTTTCCGGAGATATTGACACTATCCAACCGAAGTCTAAATGGGGAAGGAAAAGTAGAGGGTTGGTTAGGCAGGGATGTCTGGTAATAATCGTAATTTAATTTTATTTTTTTTAACTTCCCATATTGCTGAGTGGCGTAATCATATTGAGAGACTATTACCGAATCTAATTTTACTGTGGCCTGATCTGATCTCGTGGCAGAGCTGAAGAAGTTTATTTTCCCATTTTTATAATCAATTTCTTGCAGTCGCAATGGATATGATCTACTGTACGGTTCTCCGGTAATTGCGCCACAACAATTTTCTTGTCCTGATGAAGTATATTGAAGTATCGCCATATTATTAAAATAGGCCGTGTACCAGGATGGTCCAATTGTTTCCAAATAGGCCCATGAGTCCTGCTCCAATAAATTATCCGTGAAATAAGTAAAACTTATGGAATCAGACTTATCAAAAGACACGATTTTGGAAAGATACCAGCTGGAAGTATAGGTCGAGCCAGGGGAACCATGATAATCGCCGCTTTGTGCATTATTTTCCAACGCGCCAAAATAATAGGAATTACCTTTTTCATCTAATACAGAAAAAGTTTTTGTAGCCGCAATATATTGAAATTTCAATGGTTGTTGATAGTTGATGATGATTGGATCTTTATTTTCTCCAAAAATAAACTTGCCGGAATAATTTTGAAAATTGTAAAAGAAAAAATCCGGGTCCGCATCCTGTGTATGGTACATGTATGCCTGGAAAAAAGCCCATGAATTGTTAGCTGTTACATTATTTGCTAACGGAACGGTGGTATTATAATATCCTCTCGTTGCAAAATCGTCAAGCCCCCTTATCGACCTTGTAATAACGCCGCCTGCGTTTAAAGACCACTCCAGGCCCACCCAGCTGGCCATCTCGTCTACTTTGATTCCCGAAGCGCTGTAATTCAGCGTTACCGGTAAGGTCAACCGGGGAGTCTTGATCTCGTATAATGGTACAGAAATATTCGCATTCCCCGTATTGAGGCTTACCGGTATATCACCATATTTGCCCAATGCGGCTGCATCCGGAGGGGGAGGAATGACCTGTGGAAGATTTATGACTGATGTCTGACCATATGCAATAGTCCCTGTTATTAAGATCAAACCTATTATTCCAGTTAATGCTAGTCTCATTTATTTGATTTTTTTTAATTAAAATCCGTATCCGATCCTGAACAAAATCGGTTGCGTCCTCGGAATCTGCTGATAGCTCAGAAAATCCCACAGCAATTGCAGCTTTGTCTTTTTGAACACCCGGCTCTTCATCGAAACCGTCTTGCTCACCCCGATCAACCCGCTCTGTGTCCAGTCATTCAGGTGTCGGACCTGCTGGAGAGAGGTGAATGGTGTTGTATAATTATATTCAAGCCCACCGGTGGCCGAAAAGCTGGCTTTGATCTTTATATCCAGGAAGGATCTTATCCCGGCGCCCTGGCTGGTGAGCGCGATATGATTGAACCCGGTTCCCCAGCCCAGCTTGTAGCTGGCCCCTATGCCGATCACATTGGATTGGTTGAGCTTGTATCCGAGGGAGAGCCCGATATCGGAATAAGTAGGGAAATAATTGGTCGCATTGGTCGTCTGAAGGTTTACGCCATATTCGATTCGTTTCCAGAACGTCTTTGTTTTCTGAGGGTTGGGTTTGAAACCGGGCATGTCCATATCCCCGCTGCTGCTGCCGCCGAGACTGCTGAGCTTGTCCCGCATTTTGTTGATGTCCGCCTGCGCTGTCTGAAGACTTTGCTGGATCGCAGCCGTGCCGTTGGGCCCTCCCTGCCCCACCTGACTCTGGATCATGGCCAGCAACTGGTCCCTGGTCTGTAAACCCGCCAGCCCATCGGATGTGCCATAATTATCCGGGACACTGAAGAGCCCGGACAGGAAGGAATTATTATGCATAAAACTGCTGAATGCGGGGAGTTTGGCCAGCAGGCCAAGGGCGGTTTTCATCATTCTGTCGGGGTCGTTCAGCATCTGCCGGTACTGCCTGACCTGGTCCGCATAGTAGTAGGCCTGCTTGTTATAACCCTGGAGAGCCCCGGTGATCCCGGAAGGAAGCTGGGTATACTGGCTGAGATATTGCTGAAGCTGCGCCTTTCTGTCCTGAACGAATTGTTTGATCAGATCGGCATCCTGTAACCTGGACTGAAGCTGGGTCATCCGGGCCAGCGTCGCCTGAATATCCGCCGGTGAAAATTTGGATGAAGAAAGCAGCTGTGGGTTTTTGTTGAGAAATGCCAGTGTTGTCTGCAAAGAATCGGCATACGGTAAGTATTCCGGACCCATGGAGTGAATCACCGAGCCACTGTCATTTTTAAGCTTCCGGGCCAGCAGGGTATATTGGTCTCCGGCCGAAGTATTGAAAAGCCTGGCAGCACCTGCACTGTCCATCCCGGATAATTTCCTTTTGATCTTTGCCTCACGCCGGGCCATCTTATCCAGATACTTTTCCGTCTGCCGGGTAAGCTGTTTGTCGAGGTCTGCCGTCCGGCTCTGAAGCCGGCTGAAGAATTTAGAAGGGAAGTTTATAACCTTGTCGGCAAGTCCCGGCTGATCCTGCGCGTGGCTGGTAACGGGAAAGGCATAGACAAACAGCAACACTCCGATAAGAGCATATCGCATAAACAGTCCGGTTAGGTGGTTAGGAGTATATTAGTAGGGGTCGGGGATTATGTGTCCAATGTATACTATTAACAAGAACTAAAATTCAGGCTAAGATTAAATTCTTACAAAGAAAAGAAAATACCGTATAAACACGGTAACATTAATAGGTATTACTACTACAATATCAAGGTTTCATTTAATATGGGCATGTTACTGACATTGCTGCTGAATCCTGCCTCCATGCAGACGCTTCTTAGTTGCCTTTACATTTCCCCTCCCCTCCGGAAAAATCGCTTAACCCGGTTTATTGCCTGGTAATACGTGCATAATGGTCCCTGAACTCATTAAAACCAGCTCCAAAAAGAGTCGGGCCACCGACCGACATAAACATAAAAAAATCATTCGCGTCCTTCCGGAAACGAAGGCATTTTGATTTGCTGCAAATTGAAGCTATATTTATTGATAATCGGCATCGGATAAACATCATCAAGACAAACATCCATCAATGAATAACTTTCTCAGATACGGTCGCCTGTTCTTTGCGCTTGGCATCATAGCCTTAGGTGTGGTCTGCCTCATCGTGGGCGACTTTATAGTAGGCCGCCCGCCGGAATGGCCCGCTCAGGTTGCCGGCAAGCTGGCCTGGGCCTATATTGCAGGAACGCTCTTCATCATCCTCGGGCTTGCCATCATCCTGCGCAAAATGGCGGGGGCCGCCGCGCTTACCATCGGCGCCATCATCCTGATCTACTCATTTTTGTTCCGGTATCTGCCGAACATGATCGGCCAATCGTTTGAGGCCATCCTCTGGACCCTCAATGGCTACAAGACCCTGGCCCTCGCCGGCGGCGCATTCATCGTTGCCGCTTCATTCTTCGGGGAGAACAACCGCGGAATTTCCTTCCGGCAACCCGGCAGTCCACTTGCCGCCAACAAAGGGCTCGTAATGACGGGTATTATTTTCCTCAGCCTGTTCCTCATCATGTGCGGATGCTCGCATTTTAAATACGCAGAGTTTGTGTTCGGCTTTATCCCCGCATACATCCCTTTTCATGTCTTCTGGACCTATTTCACTGCCGTGGCCTTGCTGGCCGCTGGCATAGGGCTCCTGCTCCCACGCACAAGGAAATTAGCGGCGGCGCTATCCGGCGTCATGGTCTTCGCCTGGTTTATTCTGCTGCATATACCCCGGTTCGTCACGACGCCCAATGATCCCAGCGACCGCATGGGCCTGTTCGAATCCCTCGCCATCAGCGGTATCCTGCTGGTGCTGGCCGGTATCACTCCCTCCAACCCCCACATCGATCCCGCAAAACATAATTAAAGAGATATGGGTCGGCGTTTCAATATAAAAAACATTTTTCGCCATCTTTGGCAAAACAGGCTTTATTCATTGATAAATGTCATTGGATTATCGATAGGAATAAGTTGCGTCCTGCTAGCCGTTCTTTACTGGAGAGACGAAAGGAGTTTCGATACATTCCATAAGAACATCCCGAACCTTTATCGCATTACGACCACGCTGACCGAAAATAGAGAGGGGAGGCCGCAGGAAACGGGTGGCACCGGACAGGTGCAGGGTCCTGCATTCAAAGCCGGAGTTCCCGAACTAATGGATTTTACAAGGGTTTTGGGAGGAGGCGTTTCCGGAGATGTGATCGCAAACGATAAAGCATTACACCTGAAATTACTGTTTGTAGACAACAGCTTTCTTACTGTTTTTTCATTTCCCATATTACGTGGAGATCCGAAAATGGCATTGGAGGATATCGGTTCGGTCGTTATTACCGAAACTACGGCGATGAGGTATTTTAACAGCACAGATGTTGTAGGCAAGCAACTTCAGATGGATGCCGACCCTTCTGCAAAGCGATTTGGCAAGCCATTGCGGATAACAGGCATCGTAAAGGACCCGCCGTTGAATTCCTCCTTTCAGTTCGACGCGCTGTTTCCACTAAAATTCATGCAGCTTTCTTTCAGGGATGATAATTGGCTCAATGCATATCTTGGCACATATATAGTCCTTCGCCCCGATGCGGATCTGAAAGCGGTTACTCAAAAATTTTCGGACATATTTGCTTTTAATGCAAAACAACAGCTTGCCGACAATATAAAAAGCTATGGCTTCGACCCCCACGTTCGCTATGGTCTGCAACCGATGACCGATATACATTTAGACCCGCTTGGGAAAAATATTGGTAACGCAGAAGCCGGTGTCGCCAATGGGAGTAATCCAGTGTATTCTTATTTGTTTATGGGCATTGCCGCATTTATTTTATTGATGGCAGGCATTAATTTTGTCAACATCAGTTTAGCAGGCTCCCTGAAGCGAGCAAAAGAAGTTGGGGTAAGGAAAATAGTGGGTGGCAGCCGGTTCCAGATCATCCGACAGTTTTTAGGCGAATCGGCGGTACTGTGTTTTTTAGCCTTCCTACTTGCACTTATCATAACGGGTATTTCATTACCTGTATTCAACAGCTTAACGGACAAAAAGATTTTATTTCAGAATAGTTTTGATACATCCCTGTTATGTTATTTTATACTTATTCTGGTGGTCATCATTTTATTGGCCGGTTTTTATCCTGCTAAGGTCTTATCAAATTTCAAGCCTTCCGAAGTTCTCTACAACAGGCATAAATTGTCGGGTCGCAATTTATCTGGACGCGGTCTGGTCGTTGTCCAGTTCGCATTAGCCGTATTCCTGCTGATCGCTACGCTTGTTTACTATGGTCAGATGGATTATATAAGAACAAAAGATCTGGGTTATAATCCAGGCCAGGTAATGCTTACCTCAATAGAAGGCGCCACAGAACTGAAGCCGGTCCGCGATTATTTTCGCAATGAACTAAGAACTGAACCTTCGATAGAGACCGTATCCTTCGGTGGGGATCGCAGTGGTATGTCGGAAGTAAAACTAAAGGATCGGTCTGTTCAGGCCGTACATAAAGTCGTCGATGAAAATTATCTCCAGGCATTGGGGATACCCCTCAGGAAAGGCCGTAATTTTTTACCTGCTTATCCAACGGACAAGAACCGTTCTGTGATCGTAAATGAAGCTTTCGTAAAGGCAGCAGGTCTTGAAAATCCAATTGGTACACAGGTGAGGACAGATGAATATTTCGACAAAGAGGTCAAAACAATCGTAGGGGTTGTAAAAGATTTCCATTTTGGCTCGTTGAGGGTGCCCATTCAGCCAATGGTCATGCTTATGAGTGATTGGTATGGTCCTGAGATCTGGATTAAAGTTGAAAAGCTGAAACAAAAAGAGGCAATGGCGGCGTTACAAAAAGTGTACAGAAAGGTCCTTCCAAAAGCAGTCTACCAATATAATTTCCTCGATGAGCTCAATGCAAAAGAGTATGTTCAGGAAGAGCATTGGCAACAAGTTATACGCATCGCTACCATTCTTTCTATTGCAATATGCGCTTTAGGACTATTCGGCCTTGCCCATTTGTCAACGAAACAGCGGATCAAAGAAATAGGTGTAAGAAAAGTGCTGGGAGCCTCTGTCCGACAAATTGTTGTGCTTCTCACAGGTGATTTTTTAAAATTGGTTATCATAGCTTTTGTGATTTCGGCTCCAATAGCATGGCTTGTCATGAACAAATGGTTGCAGGAGTTTGCTTATCGTATCTCCATGGGGGCTGGTGTTTTTTTATTGGCAGGGCTGATGGCTGTTACCATAGCGTTCATGGCCGTCAGCATCCAGTCGATAGTAGCGGCTATTGCCAATCCTGTGAAAAGTTTAAGATCGGAATGATCATCTGCCCCCCAGCGCCCTGTCCCCGAAATATCCTTTATTGTATCCGCCCAGTTGAAAAAACGACTTCTTCGGCATCAGTGGCAGCCCTTTGATCCCCGTCTCGTTGCTTTCCAGCACCCTCATCACCCCATAGGCAGCCAGATCCAGATCATAAGCCGGGTCTTCGTTGTAGAGATAATTGTAGCTGGCGAACGTATATACAAATGCGGCGAAGACATCTTCCCTGTCGAAGAGTTCCAGCAGTTCCAGAAGATAGTTCGATTGTACGGTCTCATCCCGCACATATTTTCCCTTCAACGCGGGCCTGGCCTGTTTCCAGTCGACGATCGCCCAGCCCATCGCCCCCTTATCGTCGGCGCCATGGAAAGTGCAGCAACCAAATTCCGTTATGCTCAGCAGCTTCCCCGGCTTTTTATAATGCTGCAGGTCTTTCTCATAGGTCTGTTTATTGTAGGAAGCGCGGTAGAGGTCCACACCGACAATATCGAAAAGGTCCCAGTTCACTTTTTCCCAGGGTCCAGAGGCATAGGTCACCTGCCCATGGAACCGCATCCTGATTTCCCGCATCGCTCTCAAAAGAAAATCATTCAGCCGGTCATTATATCTGCGCCTCATCCCCAGCATATTCATAAGGACGCCAGGCAGGCCAAACATTCTCTTCATCCTGTCCATCCCTGTCTCCCCCTTGACAAAGCCGCTGGTAAACAAGGTCAGTTCGCATTCCGCCACGAATATAATGTCAGGATACTGCCTCCGCAGCCTTTCCGCCGCATTCGCGCCCTGTATAATATGCTGTAGGGTGATATCCTGGTTTTTATACCTCAGCGAAGGGGAGAACCACACCGTCAAACCCGTGGCCAGAGCGATCTCCGCCGCCGTGACGATCCTCCCGATATCATCTCCGCTGATCCTTATCGCATTACAATGCAATTCATGCCTGATCAGTTCTATCTCCCGTCTGACAATATTTACGCTGAATACTTCCCGCGTCAACCCTCCCGTTGTCGTCTTTGTTCCCGTGTCGTAGTTGATGCCAAGATATCTCATCCTTCCTTTTTAAAATATCATACAATTTACTGGCCAGTTCATTCCCCTTCCTGAATATCCACTCACTTCCCTTCCTGACTATCCACGTCTTCCCCCATACTCGTCCGCTTCCCTTCCTCGCTATCCACGTCTTCCTATATATCCACGCGCTTCCCTTCCTGATCATCCTCATCATCCTGCATACCGTTTCATTGCCCCTCCCGGTCATCCACACGTTCCATACCTGTCCATCGTTTCCGGTCCCGGCCGCATCCGTTCATTCCCCCTCCATACCCGCGACATCCTTCTTATAATCCTGGAAAGCCTCTTCGACATCAGTCACCAACTCGAAGAAAGTGATCTTCGGATCTCCGGTATGCTTCCGCAGGATCCCATAGATCTACGCCGAAAGCACCGTCCACAACTTTGATTTATCATCCTGGACCTTGAATGCAGCCAATACGATCTTTTCAAAATTCAGGATATCCTGCTCTGTGGGGTTATCCGGCAACCCTTCGATGGCAAGCTCCGTAGCCAGCACCTTCGGCAACAGGATATCGAGGTCGGCAATGATCTCCTGTGGCAGATTCTTGACATTCGGGAAGATCCCCGATACCAGATCCGCGATCGCAGCGACGGTTCCGCCCTTCAGCGCAGCCTGCAACGCTTCCGTAATGGCGATGGCGATCTTCGCGCCGTCAGTCCTGATACTCTTAAAGGCTTTCGACATCCATGCGCCGATCTTTGAAAAAATAGACATAAAATTATTATTTAATCTGCAAAATAAATCCGCCTCTCATCATTCTCACCGGCGTTTACTGAACGGCGTCATTTCTCCGATTTCCGGACTCTCATACTCCTGCCCCAACCCCCATGACCGTTAAAAAGAAAAATACCGCCGTTAGATCAATGCCGCTTGCATAAGCGACCGGTTTTTCTATTTTGTCATCCTAAATCCATTTCTATGCAATTACACAGCAGGCATTCTATTGCCCTACCCTTCATTTTTATTTTTATGATCTATTCCTGTAAAAAAGACGCGCACCCACCCACGGACCCTCCCGGTCCCCCGGCCCCAAAAGTCAAGACCATTATCGCCGGTAACGACATAAGGACTTACACCTATGACAGCAAAGGACGGGTCAGCCAGATCGTCCTCGACCACTATGGCAGGTATGATTACGCGTATACGGATACCAGCGTCGGGATCAGCTTTTACGACACCACCCAGGTCTTCACGGGCAAAGAAGTGTACAAGCTAAATACCAAAGGGCTGGCGACAAGCAGCAGCAATACATACCTCACCAGCGATCTGAACCTCTACACCTACACGTCAGCCGGTCAGCTCCTGACATTTACCACGATCAGGACACTGAGCAATCAACCTGCCATTCGCTGGGATTATACCTACTTCTACACCAATAATAACCTGGACAGCGTAAAATTCTCCCTGGACGATGGCAGCTCGGTCACCACCGGTGCCAAATACTACTATGATGCATACTTTACCGACGTGACCAACACCCTCGGTAACGTAAATTATGGCCAGGCCTTTCTCGGTCTCAGCAGCAAGAACCCTGTAAAGCTCGCAAGGGACATTGGGCACGACAACACGGGCGATTATCCCCAGACCAGCTACAACTATGAATACGATACACAGAACAGAATAACAAAATCACAGGAGATCTGGGGCACTTCCTCCTTCACCCCGGTCGCTTATACCTGGTATTGAGGGTCACATAAGAGAGATCAGCACCCTGCCCACCCAGGCAGGGTGTTTTATTTTCAGCCGTTAATGATGCAAACCGGACCATTAACTAATGGCCCCCTACCGTCAGTTAGTTGATGATCTGACCAATCAGGTAAATCCATTTATTTGTATTGCGCATACTCCCGGCTCATACCAACTCAGGCATGCGCATCCCTCAGGGCAAGACTAACAACAGCATTCAACCAACTGGCTTTAAAAAAATAATATGACCCATCATCCTCGCCGCCGTGAACATTCACCAACATCGTCTTCCGCAGAAAAACATAAGGCCCTTGCGACCGATCCCCCGACGACGCTCGTGGTGGGCACGCTGGCCGGTACGGGCCAGTCGGGATCTAATGAAGGGTTGTCCGCAACTTTCAATGTTCCCGCAGGGGTAGCCATCGACGCTGCTGGAAATGTTTATGTGGCCGATAAGAGTAACCATCTGATCCGTATGATCACCACCAGTGGCGTAACCAGCCTTTTTGCGGGGAATGGAGCTCCTGGATTTAACGATGGCGCCAGTGCTGCTGCACAATTCTTTTATCCCGCTGGCGTAGCGGTGGACACCTCCGGGAATGTGTATGTCGCGGATTCCGGCAACCAGCGCATCCGGAAAATCACGACGTCTGGACAGGTCAGTACGCTGGCAGGAAGTGGTCTGCAAGGCTTTGCCGAGGGACCCGGCTCGAGCGCCCGGTTCAACTCCCCGGGCGGCATAGCGGTGGATACGATAGGAAATATCTATGTGGCGGACACGAATAACCATCGTATCCGAAAGATTTCACCGTCGGGTCTGGTGAGCACGCTGGCTGGCAATGGTATGGAAGGTTTTGCCAATGGCCCGGGCATCTTTGCCCAATTCAGCAGTCCCTCGGGCGTTGCCGTAGATCTTTCAGGGACGCTGTATGTAGCCGATGGGAATAATCACCGCATCCGCATGATCACCCTGGCCGAGGGCGTTACCACCCTGGCTGGATCGGGAATCATGGGGTTTGCCGAAGGAGCAGGCGCCCAGGCTAGTTTCAATACACCGGCTGGAGTAGCCGTAGATGCAACTGGTAATGTTTACGTGGCAGACAGGAGTAACTTCAGGATACGCACCATCACCCCTTCAGGGACCGTAAGCACCCTGGCCGGCAACGGCGCAGCGCAGTGGATGGACGGACCACCCCAGACAGCAGCATTCAACCTGCCCTGCGGCATTGCCGTAAACGCTGCCGGCAACTTCATAATAGCCGATACCGCCAACAACCGGATCCGCACGATCGCTCCGCCCGTCCAGAATGTAACCACCTATGCAGGTAACGGTGTCTCGGGAATGATCGACAGCGGCCTCTTTGCCGCTGAGTTTGCCGCCCCCACTGATATCACGTTCACCAGTTCGGGAGAATTGCTGGTAACGGACTCGTCTAACCACCGGATCCGGAAGATCTCCATCGGGGGCGGACAGGTAACTACCGTGGCAGGGTCCGGCAATGGCCTGCTGAGCGGAGGGTATCTCGAAGGACCCGCCCTTTCTGCTCAGTTCAAATCGCCCGCCGGCTGTGCCATGGATGCCGCAGGAAATATATACGTTGCGGACAACGGTAACGAGCGGATCCGTAAGATCACTCCGGCACGGATCGTCAGCACCCTGGCGGGTAATGGGAATTCGAACTTCGCGGATGGGCCGGGGACTTCCGCCATGTTCCGTCAGCCGACTGCCATTATAATAGATAGTGCTGGAAACTTAATTGTTACGGACGCCGGTAACCACCGGATCCGTATGGTCACTCCGGCCGGTGTGGTCAGCACCCTGGCGGGCTCTGGAATAATAGGAACTGCCGACGGCGCCGCCGCGTCCGCACAGTTTCAGTTCCCCAATGGCATTGCCATGGATGCTGCCGGAAATATATATATAGCGGACAACTGGAACCACCGGATCCGCAGGCTCACGCCCGCCGGCGTGGTGAGCACGATAGCAGGCAGCATCGCCGGATTTGCCGATGGGACCGGTACTTCGGCCATGTTCAACCATCCCACTGGCCTCAAGATCGATGCTTCCGGCAACCTGTATGTAGCAGACCAGGTCAATCACCGCATCCGTAAGATCACACCTGCTGGCATAGTGACCACTGTAGCGGGCGCTGGCATTGCCGGGTACTTCGATGGAAAAGCGCCCTACGCACAATTCAATTTTCCAGCTGGCCTGGCCTTCGACACCGTCAATGGATTCATTTATGTGGCAGATCTCTGGAACAACCGTATCCGGAAAATTCAGTAAGCGGTCACGGCAACACGACAACATTCGCAGAACATAACAACATTGAAGCAACACAACAATATTCGCAGAACATAACGACAATGCAGCAACACGACAACATTCGCAGAACATAACGGCCGTCGCAGATCATAACAACATTCGCAGCAACATACGACATCGGCGCATATCGGCATTAACAGATCAATCCGCAAATAATCAATGGAAAACAAAAGCTCATATCCCTTTTCAGATGGCCCATCTTCAAAGGAAAATCCAGGGAAAAAAGAATCTGGCTACAGCACCCTATCCGCACCCCAGATAACATTGCCCAAAGGCGGGGGAGCCATAAAATCCATTGACGATAAATTTTCCGTCAACGCCGCCAATGGCACCGCAGGATACAGCATTCCCTTTCCACTTTCCCCTTCCCGGAATGCATTTACACCGTCATTGACGTTAAACTATAATTCCGGCAGCGGAAACGGCGTTTTCGGCCTGGGCTGGAACGCTGCGTCATCTGCCATTTCCAGAAAGACCGCGCAGCAGCTTCCACAATATAACGACGCCGGCGAATCCGATATCTTCATCTTCGCCGGTGCCGAAGATCTTGTACCTGCATTACACCAGGACACTGCCGGTAACTGGATAAAAGACAGCAGCACCACGGACGGGATCACCATCACCCGCTATCGCCCCAGGATCGATGGCGCATTCTCGCGTATCGAAAAAATAACGGAGCCGGACGGCAACGTTTACTGGAAAGTCACCAACGGCAATAATGCCGTATCCGTTTTCGGCAGGAGCAGATCGGCGCAGATCGCCGATCCCGCCAACCCCGGCCACATCTTCAAATGGCTTTTCGAATTCAGCTATGACGATAAAGGCAATTGCTTCCAGCTAGGATATAAAAAAGAAGATAAGATAAACGTGCCGGAGCTGTCGCACGAAAGGAACCGGCTGAATGATTTTTCGCCATGCGCCAACACCTATCTGAAAAGGATAAAATACGCTAATAAATCTCACTTCGATCCCTCGGCGATCGACAGCGTCGTCAGCACCAGCGGACAAACCTGGGAAAATTTCCTGGCCGGTATAGACTACCTGCTCGAGCTTGTGCTCGACTATGGCGAGCATGACTCGGCCGATCCCCAGCCCAACGACGACAAAGGCTGGCCGTGCCGGACAGATCCTTTTTCGGATTATCGCGCCGGCTTTGAGATCAGGACCTGGCGGCTTTGCCGGCGGGCACTCATGTTTCACCATTTCCCCGAATTGGGCCCCCAGCCCTGCATGGTCCGTTCGATGGACCTGGAATACAACGCCGGCACTGCCTTTACCTTTCTCACCTCCATCTCACAGAAAGGCTATATCCGGAAGCCTGACGGCTCCCGCACGCAGAAAGCTTTTCCGCCCGTCGAATTCACCTACGAACAACTGGGCTGGAATACGGAAATAAAAACCCTCCCCAGAGAAAGCCTCGACAACCTGCCTACCGGTATCGATGACAATGCCTGGCAGTGGATCGATCTCTACAATGAAGGTATTTCCGGCATCCTGACCGAACGGGCAGGCGCATGGTACTACAAAGGCAATTCCGGTGATGGCCAGCTGGACGGAATGCGGCTAGTGGCCTCCAGTCCTTCCCTGAAAGGGCTGTCGCCTGCCGGTCTCCATTTTCAGGACATAGAGGCCAGAGGCCAGAAATTCCTGGTGAGCAACCAACTGGATGGTTATTACGAGCTCGGTGATGACAACGAATGGCAGCCTTTCCGGAACTTCGGTTCGTTACCCAATATCGATCTCCTCGATCCCAACCTGAAATTCCTCGACCTGAACGGGGATGGCATGGCCGATATCCTCATATCCGAGGAAGAGGTATTCACCTGGTACGCATCGAAAGGGAAAGACGGCTTCGAATCTTATAAAAGGACCACAAAGCCCTTCGATGAGGAAAAAGGGCCCGCCATTGTTTTTGCCGACAGCACCCAGTCCGTCGTGCTGGCGGACATGAGCGGCGACGGCCTGATGGATATTGTGCGCATCCGCTACAGCGAGGTGTCCTACTGGCCCAATCTTGGCTATGGGAGGTTCGGCGCCAGAGTCAGCATGAGCAATGCTCCCGTATTGGACAGCCCCGAGAATTTCCATCCCCAGTTCATAAAGCTGGCGGACCTCGACGGATCTGGGACCACCGACATGATCTATCTCGGACGCAATTCGTTTAAAATTTATTTCAACCAGGCCGGCAACGGCTGGACGGATAACAACATCGTCAATGCGGTAAACCCGCTTCCTTTCCCCCCAACGGATGCCCACTCCTTTGTCTCCGTTATCGATCTCATGGGCAACGGCACCGGCTGCATTGTATGGTCGTCTCCTCTGCCGCGATATGCCAGCGACCCGCTTCGTTATATCGATCTGATGGGCGGCAGGAAGCCGCATATCCTGACCGCTTACCGCAACAACATGGGCAAGGAGGTAAATATCCGGTATAAGCCTTCCACTTTCTTCTACCTGGCAGACAAAAAGGCCGGCACTCCCTGGGTGACGAAATTACCCTTCGTGGTACAATGCGTCGGTCAGGTTGAAATGATCGATCAGGTCCGCAAGTCGAGGTTAACCAACCAGTACACGTATCATCACGGATATTTTGATCATGCCGAACGCGAATTCCGCGGCTTCGGCCGGGTCGATCAGACAGATACCGAAGATTTTGAGAATTATAAAAAACAGGCCGACCCGGGCGGAGCTGTCCAACTGGTGGATGAGGAAATTCATCAGCCTCCGATCCTCACCCGGACCTGGTATCATACCGGGGCCTTCCTGGACAAAGAGAAAATGTTCAGCCAGTTTGCCCACGAATATTATCAGAACGCCGCAATACCCGAAAAAGAGCTCACCGACCCACCCCTGCCACCCACCCTGACCGTAGACGAATGGCGGGAAGCGCTGCGGGCCTGCAAGGGTTTGCCGCTCCGTGTAGAGATCTTTTCCCCCGACGGCAGTGAACTGGCCATGCATCCCTACAGCACTTCACACCAAAGTTGCCTCATCCGTCTGCTACAGCCCAGGGTTCAGAACCCATACGCGGTCTTTGCCGTCCAGGAGAGCGAATCCCTTACCTACACCTATGAACGCGATCCTTCCGACCCCCGCGTTTCGCATAATATGACCATTAAGGCAGATGAATTTGGCAATGTGCTGGCAGCCGCGACCATCGCTTATGGAAGAAAGATCGCCGATGCAAGCCTGACAGCCGGGGAACAAGCGGAACAGAGCAGCACACACATTATCTTTTCAGACAAAGGCTTTACAAACAAAGTCGATACCCCGGTGGACTATCACCTGCCGGCAGGCCATGAGGAAAAAACATACGAACTCACCGGTACGACCCCCGGCGCATCGGGATATTTTTCCATCGATGAAATAAATACAGCCTTCGGACAGTCGGCGGATATTGCTTACCTGACGCTTCCGGCAAAAGGGCAGTTGCAGAAAAGACTGATCGAACACGTACGTATTCTCTTTCTGAAGAATGACATGACCGGGCCGCTTGACCTGGGCATATTGGAATCCCGGGCATTGCCTTCCCAATCGTTCAAGTTATCGATGACCCCGGAGCTGAGAGATTTTATTTTTGGCGACAAGATAAATGATGACCTCCTCATCCATGAAGGCAGATATGCGCATTTCAATGATGGCAACTACTGGATAGCGTCCGGTACCCATACCTTCGACCCGGCTAATTTTTATCAGATCACGAAAATGTCCGATCCCTTTGGGTTCAGCGCGCGCATCCAATACGATCCCACTTATCGCTTTTTTGTCCAGAGCACAGTGGATGAGCTGGACAATAAGGCAGAGCTGCTCGGATTTAACTACCGGACCCTGATGCCCTGGCTGATCATGGATATCAATAACAACCGGGGTGGTATCCGCTCCGATGAGCTCGGTATGGTAGTGGGAGGCTTTGTAATGGGGAAAGAAGAAGAGGATATGGGAGACCTGCTTGATATCACGACGGCAGAGGCCTCGCCCGCCGATCAGCCTACCCATAAACTGGAATATGACCTGTTCAGTTACGTCAACACGGGAAGCCCCAACTTCATAAGGACCGATTCCCGCGAAACACATTATTTCCCAAACGTTCAGCCGGATAAGGATACCGCCTGGCGTACGGCCTATAGCTACATGGATGGAGAGGGGCAGGTGATCATGCAAAAACAGCAGGCGGAGCCAGGCATTGCCCTGATGGAAAACGAAGACGGCACCGTCACCGAAACAGACACCACGCCTAACCTGCGCTGGGTTGGCAACGGCCGCACCATCCTCAACAACAAAGGCAAGCCGGTCAAACAGTACGAACCTTATTTCAGCACGACCCCGGATTATGAGGACTCCAGGTCCCTTGTGGAACGCGGCGTAACACCCATTATCCGGTACGATCCGGCCGGGCGCGTCATCCGCACCGACCTGCCCGGCGGATGCTTCACCAAACTGGAATTCAGCTCCTGGGCGCAGCATTCCTTTGACCAGAACGACACCGTGCTGGACAGCCAGTGGTATAAAGACAGGATCATTGCTCCTGTTCCCTCCATAGCTACTCCCGAAGAAGTAGCTGCGGCAAAAAAGGCGGTCGCCCATGCCAATACCCCCACCAGCATCGTCCTCGATTCCCTGGGCAAGGGCTTTCTGCACATGGCAGATAACGGTCCTGATGGAAAATACAAAACAACTTCCCGGTCCGATATAGAGGGCAATCTGCTGGACGTGACGGATGCTGCCGGGAATATCGTTATGCAGTTCAGATACGACATGCTGGGCGCGCAGGTATACCATCTGGGTATGGACGGGGGCATGCGTTGGGTGATCAACGATGTAATGGGCAAGCCCATGCGCAGCTTTGACAGCCGCGATCAGGTGTTCCGCTACGAATATGATCAGCTTCACCGGCCGGTAAAAATATTTATGCGCCGGGATCAGGATCCGGAGATCAACACCGAAAAGATCGTCTACGGGGAGTCGCTTGCCGATGCAGCAGCGAAGAACCTGCGCGGCCGGACCTACCAGCATTATGATGGCGCCGGCATCACCACTTCCTTACTGGTCGATTTCAAAGGGAATATCGTCCAGTCTTCAAGACAGCTGGTAAAAGGCTACAAGGACAATGCCGACTGGAACCAGCTCACCGATGCCGGTCTCGAAGCGACCCCGTTCACCACCACCACCGTCTTCGATGCGCTCGACCGGAAGACGCAGGTGCAGTCTCCCGATGCCAGCATTACCCGGATGCTGTACAATGAGGCAGGAGCCCTCAATGAATTATTGGTAAGTATAAAAGGGTCCGCGGAAAAATCATTTATAAAGGATATCGGCTATGATGCAAAAGGACGCCGGGAAAGCATCCTGTATGGCAATGACAGAAAGACGGATTATGAATACGACCTGAAGACATCCAGGTTAGCCCACCTCGGCACCAGCAGTCCGGACAAGCCTGGAGATCTGCAGGATCTCCGGTATACTTATGACCCTGTTGGAAATATCAGCTTTATAAAAGACGCGGCACAACCCGACATATTTTTTAATAACGCGCAGATCAAGGCAGAAAACGACTTTACCTACGATGCCATTTACAGACTTACCTCCGCAATGGGCCGTGAGCACTCCGGTCAGAATACGGTGAATGAAACAGCCGGAAATAACAATGTCCGGAATTTTCCATTTGAAAATGTGGCCAGTTCCGGCGATACACAGGCGCTTCGTAATTACACGCAGAAATATATCTATGACGGAGTGGGAAATATCCTTCAGCTTCAGCATGTGTGCGGGGCAGGCAGCTACACCCGGACCTGCCGGTATAACAACAATGATACGGACCGTCAGGCCCTGGGCATCGCCGCGGACAGCGTAAAGAACAACCAGTTGCTGTCTACTTCTGTAGGCGCCGCCATCACGCGGTATCAGTACGATGCCCATGGCAATATGCTCAACCAGCCACATCTGCAGGCGATGCAATGGAATTACAAGGACCAGTTGCAACGGGCCGACCTCGGCGGCGGCGGCACGGCTTTCTATGTATATGATGGGAATGGACAACGCGCCCGTAAGGTGATCGAACACCTCGACGGCACAAGGACGGAGCGGATCTATCTTAAGGGGTTTGAGCTTTACCGGGAAATAAACAGCGCCGGCGCAGTACAGGAAGAAACGGAGACCCTCCATATCATGGACGACACCCGTCGCATAGCGCTGGTCGAGACAAAGACCATAAAAGATGGCCAACAACTCGTCTCCGCCGATCAGGATCAGCTGATCCGTTACCAACACGGGAATCATCAGGGCTCTTCCTCCCTCGAGCTGGACGGGGATGGCGCCCTTATCTCTTATGAGGAATATCATCCTTATGGCACCACCTCTTATACCGCTGCTGGCAAGGATCTGCGGGCAGCAGCCAAACGTTACCGTTATACGGGGATGGAAAGGGATGAGGAAACTGGCATGGCATACCATGGCGCGCGGTATTACCTCCCCTGGCTGGGCAGATGGTTGAGCGCCGATCCCATCGGGACCAAAGGAGGGATGAACCTCTATGAATATGTCCGTGGCAATCCTGTCGGAGCCACCGACCGGAATGGACATCAACCCGATTATAACGACTTCAACAGACGGGCCGACACCAACCGGGACGGCGTGATCACCGTGGACGAACTGGTTGCCGGACTTGAGAGCAGTAAGGTCAACATCGTGCAATGGGCCCAGTATATGGTCATACACCACGATGGCTATAAGGTTGATAAGACGCTCAGGGACGTCCTGCCCATCCTTGCATTCCCACAGGAACGCCAGCTGACGCCTGACGAGATGCAGGATATATATGAGCACCAGTATGGTACTTTTGTCAATGAGGATGGCAGCGTGTCTTACTCCACCGCACAGCAGAGGGATCAGGCCGCCGACGAGCTCAATCATCCGTCGCGGAGGATCGCAAAGAACCTGAAGACCACTGTCATAGTAGCCGCATCGCTCGAATTCCCCATTCTTACCTCGCTGGCCCAGCTCGGCATCGCCATACACAGCGGCAATGAAGCAGAGATCGCTACGGCCGTAGTCGGCCTGCTGATCGGTCTGGGTTTTAAATACGCAGGGAAGATCGGAAGGAATCCGGAAACAAAGGCAATACCAAGACCAAAGGGAACGATCAAAGTAGAACACCCGGACTACATCATTTTTGATGACCCCGCCGGTAATCCAAAGATCCGGTTCAGGGCTTCAAAGGCAAAAACCTTACAGTACGCCAACCCCGGCCGCAATTATACGACGGACACCCGTGCAAGACTGACAGATACCGGCGAAGTATTTGTGGATGAAGGAAGGCATCGCGCTATCGGATCCGCCAAAGGCGATAAAATAAACAAAACGAATGGAGGAAGAGGGCGTAACATCCTCGAATATGATTTTTCACCGGATGTTGAGACGGACCCCGGCGTTTACGTCAAAGACCTGAACATCGACCATACGTTGCCTGATGTCGACAAACATACGGCCGATAAGATCTGGGCAAAACGATACGGGATGCCAACGCCGAAAAACCCGAAGAAACCTTGACAGAAAAAAATAACTTATTCGCTTACTTACAACCAATAATTACTATTCACTATGACAACGCATTCTTCTTCAGTAAAAGGTGGAGAAAAACCACACAAGGTCTCGGGTATCGTCCGCAACCTGCACCAGCAGCCCATGCACAAAGCGACGGTCCGCGCATACAGCAAAGGGCTCCGCAGCCTCCACCTGCTCGGTGAGGCCGTCACCGATCCCTCCGGCGCCTATACGATCGGCTATTCACCAAAAGAACCGACCGGCACCGACCTCATCCTCAAGGTTTATGATAATCATAAATCCCTGCTCAGGGAGACAGCCCCGTATTTTAATGTCCCCGCTGCATTCAAGGCGGACATCGATCTCGGCGACAAGCCATATGCCGGTCTTTCCGAAATGGAGCTGACGATGGATTCCGTAACCCCCTTCATCGGCGAACACCCGCTGGCTCAACTGACGGAGACGGATAAAGATCAGGACATCAGCTTCCTTATCCAGAAGACAGCCCTGCCAAAGGATCTTGTCGAAAATCTCGCCATGGCCGCCCGCTTCGAAACCTTTTCTTCCATCCCCGCCCCTATCTGGTATGGCATCCTGCGGAGCAATCCGCATGGCAACGGCATGACCGGTCTCATCACCGAGCCCGGAAAGAAAGACTTCGAAACGACGCTTACCGCCCTCTTCGATACCCTGATGCACACACCCGAAGATACCCTGATGAACGCCCTGCAAAAGGCGATCAACCAGAATATCATTCCCCTCTCCACCAGCACGGAACTGAAAAAGGTCCGCGAACAATTGCAGGAACAGGTCCAGGACTACGCCCGTCGTCACCCCGTCAGCGGTGAGGCCTCTGCGTTATACCAGAAGTCCCAGCTGGGCGGCCTGAAAGGCAAGGAGCTCCATGCCTTTCTCCAGGCGCACAATACGCACAAGGGCGCCGACGCCGATTTCTGGAAAGAGCTGAAAAAACATCCGGTCCTGAAGAGCAACAAGAACCTCGAACAGGTACAGGCCGTATTCCACCTCAGCCGCCTGACCGGGCACGATCTTCCCCTCACCGGGCGGCTGATCAGGGCCGAAAAGATAAAATCTCCCGCCGATATCAAACGACTGGCGAAATACGATCTCAAAGACTGGGAGGCCGCCGCCACCCCCGCAACAAGCGCCGGCGCACGCAGCAAAGCACATGCGAAAAAACCAAAAAGCCAGGCCGTTCAGCTCGAAAAAGCCTTCGCCCATGAATTTCCCACAGCCGTCTTTGCCGCCAGGCTGGAAAAGGATACAAAGAGTAAACTGCCCCACCGCGATAAGATCAGCAAGTTCCTCCAGAAGAATGAGCATTTCGACCTGGTGCATTCCCGGGTCGGCCAGTTCATCAAAGAGAACAAAGGGGCCGTTCCCGAAAAAGATGCGGCCGAGGTATCCGGTCATCTCCGCCGCATACAGCGCATATTCAAGCTCATCCCCGACTATGACGCAACACACCTCCTGCTGAACGACAATATCCATTCCGCACACCAGGTCTACACGATGGGACAGGATAATTTCGTGGCGAAATACGCGGACAAGATCGGGGAACAGGAGGCCGCCCAGGTCTTTAACAAGGCCAGCGCCACGCATGCCCATACCATCGCTCTCGCAGGCAACCTCCGCTCCATGGCCGAAGCGTCCTCCCTGAAGGCCTTTCCGGATTTCAGCAAAGCACTCACCGCCCAGCTCTCGCATGAGATCCCCAACCTCGATACCCTATTCGGGCACACCGATTATTGTGCTTGCGATGAATGCAATTCCGTCTACGGCGCTCCCGCCTACCTCACGGATATCCTGCATTTCCTCGATCAGCGGCTCAGCTCATTACCCGCCGCGGGCGGCAGGACCCCTTCGGTAAAGGACATGCTGCTGAGAAGAAGACCGGACATCGCCGACATCGACCTCGGATGCGACAACACCAACACGGAGGTCCCCTATATCGATATTGCCTGCGAGCTCATGGAAGACTATATCGCTGCGCCGGCCATCACCGTCGCCGCAGCCACCTTTTTACCGTCGATGGTCAAGGGCACGATCAATGCAGCGCTCCTGGCGGCGGTAAAAGCCCAGTTCATCGCTACAGGCCAGACGAATACCGGTAACGCACTGACCGCAGCCGCAAGGGTATCCACCCAGTATTCCGTGAACCATCTTCAGGCCGACAATACTTTTTTATTGCAGAACCACTGGGTCATCCGCGACAGCCAGGTGACCCTCCGGGCAAGCATCACCCCCGGCGCCGCTACGATCGAATTCCGGTTGCTCCATCAGACCCTGCTGGCAGCGGATGCGGTCAGCGCAGGCCCGGAGTACGTCAACGCCAATGCGTACAATCTTTTAAAGGCGGCAAAAAGCCCGTTCAGCCTTCCCTTCGATCTGTTCGGAGCAGAAGGCGAGCTCTATCTGGAAAAACTGGGCGTAAAGAAGCCGGCCCTGATCAATATTTTCCGCAAGGAAGATAAATTGGCGCCAGGCGCCTCCCCCACGGATATCCTGTCGGCCTACGCTACCCTCGGGATCAACGAAGCAGAACAGACCCTGATCTTTGTCGCCGACCCGACCCATCAGTCGCTCTACTGGGGAGCCTCCGCAGCAAGCGCCACCGTCCAGGTAAATGTGTTCGAACAGTTGGCCAACCTTAATTATCAGCAGATCGCCAACCTGGTACAGCTCCAGTTCATCAACTCTACAAAGGACACCGTCATCGAGCACGATGACCTCTCCAGCGATACGACCAAGGCACGCATCACCAACCTGACCCCCGCTAAGTTCGATAATATCCACCGCTTCCTCCGGCTGTGGCGCAAGACCACGCTGACGATGGATGAGCTCGATTCCATCATCATGGCGCCTCTCCTCGGCAACCGCGTCCTGACGGCCAAGACGGCCCTGCAATTGCAGCAGTTCATGTTGTTGCAGCAACGGCTTGACCTCACCGCTTTCGAATTGCTTGCATTTTACCAGAATCTGGACATCACCCATAATCTGCCGGATTGCCTGTACAACCAGTTGTTCCAGAATCCCTCGGTCACCAACCCAGTCAACCCCGACTTTTCCATCGTTGCGGCCACACCCGGCACACTGGGCATTTCCGAGCTGGACAAATCCACCATCGCCGCTGTCCTCCGGATCTCCGTCGACGATGTGAACGCGCTGATCCCAAAGACGATCAACCGGATCTCCTTCCCTCCGCTTTCCTTTATGTTCCGCTATGCAAAGCTGGCGCAGGGTTTGCAGCTGTCCATGTCCGATCTGCTGAACCTCACCAATCTCATCGACGCCAATCCATTCCAGGACCTGAACTCGACCTGCCTGTTCATACAAAAATACAGGCTGCTCCAGTCCTCCGGCCTAAGCATAGACGACCTGAACTACGTGTTGCGCCATCAGGACAACAGCACGCATACGCTTGTTCCTTCCATCAGCCAGATTACTACCTCCCTTGCCCAGTTGCAGACTGACCTGCTGACTGTTCGTTCCGCTACCCAGGCCACCGCCGACCCCAACGGGGTATTGCTGAACAAATGGCTCTCCGATCCCCTGTTCGGATGGGACAACGGCATGCTGGCAAAGCTCGCCGATATACTAAGCACCGTTGATGACGGTGACTTTCAGAAGAAGATCGACAACAACGGAAATTTCCTGCTGAACCTCCGCATGGTCTTTCATGACGTTTCCGTTACGGCCGATCTTTCTGCATTACCGCTCACACAGACCAGCCCCGCTGTTCCGATCGTTTTCCCGGATTCCATTTCAGCACAGTTGTCCTTCGACGCTGACCGGAAACTGCTCCGGCTCTCCGGCTATATGAGTCCGGCCGACCTGACCGCCCTGCAGACGCTCAGCAGCGACGCTGGCTACCTGGCCGCTCTCAGCGCTCTCTTTGCGGCGGCACAGAAGACGGACAGCTCGGCGGCGAATATTTTCTTTGCCAGCATCGCGGACATCGGCACCGCGGATAACAAGACCGGGCTGAGGGCCATCCTGTCCGGGAATACCGCCGCCCGCTTTGCTTTCTTCCTCAACAAAATTTCACCAATATACCGAAGGCTTCAGCAGCAGGACACTCTTGTAAAAGACATCAGCTCCTGGTTCGCCATAGATAAGAAGATCGCCGGCCAGTTGCTGCTCTCGGTGCCGGCCATATACACCGAGCTCACGGACGATAATTTTGTAAACAAGGTCGCCCCGCCAAATAACCCCGGCGGCCCATACCCGATACAGTCCAGCCGGTACCAGTTTGTAGCCAAGACCTGTTTTGTCGCCGGCAGGTTGAAGCTTACCGATACCGACCTTGCTTTTTTACTGGCACACGCCAACGATATCGGCGCCCTGAATATGCTGACGCTGCCTCTCGTGCCGCTTGCAACGGCGGCTACGACCTTTCCGACCTTCGAGTCCCTCATCGATCTGCTCCGGTTCGAACAATACTACCCTGCCGTGACAACCGACCCCGTTGCCAATACTACGCTCTCGATCTACACGATCCTGGCAGATGCGATCAGCCAGGGGGTATTGACCGGAACGGCATTGACAACCTATACCACCAACCTGATCACCAACCTCGTGACCCTGACCGGCTGGAACGCTACGGATCTGACCACCCTCATCAGCGCACCCAACTATCTTACGCTGACCCTGCCTGCCGATATCAGGTCCATGCCCATCCTGCTCCGTCTTCACCAGCGCTTCGTTGCCCTTGAACAGCTCGGTGCTTCCGCGACGGACGCGGTCGCCTGGTGCAAGGCCTCGCTGCTGCCTGCCGATTCGGTAAAGATCAAGCAGACACTGAAACTGAAATACAACAACAGCGACTGGCTACAGGTGACCCAGCCCCTGCAGAATACCCTGCGGGAAAGAAAACGCGATGCCCTCATCGCTTATCTGATCAACAACCCGGGCACACAGTCCTGGGTCGATGCCAACGACCTCTACAGCTATTTCCTGCTGGACGTTGAAATGTGCTCCTGCCAGCCTACTTCAAGGATCGTACAGGCCACCAACACGGTACAGCTGTTTGTACAACGCTGCTTCCTGAGCCTCGAAGACTCCATCGCCGTAAACAGTAAAAAGGACACGACTACTTCAAAGAGAGACGCCAGTTGGACACAATGGCAATGGATGAAGAATTTCAGGTTGTGGCAATCCAATATGAAGGTCTTCCTCTACCCCGAGAACTGGATAGAGCCGGAACTGCTGCCCGATGAGATCAAATCTCCCTTCCTGAAAGACCTTGAAAACGACCTGCTCCAGAACGAAGTGACCGCAACAAGCGCGGAAGACGCCTTCCAGAACTACCTGACCCAACTGGACAGCGTGGCCCGGCTGGAAGTAAAAGGCATGTGGTATGAACAGCCGTCCAGGACCCTGCATGTATTTGCCCGGACCTTCGGCGGTGATCCCAAGCTCTATTACTACCGCCAGTTCATCGACAACAGACGATGGACGCCCTGGACGAAAATAGACCTCGACATCAACAGCGATCATATCGTACCGGTAGTCTTCAACAACCATATCTACCTGTTCTGGGCGGTCTTCATGGAAGACAGCACTCCTCCCGATACCATTGCGATACCAAAAGCAGGTGATGAGTCCTTTGCCGTGGAAGGTCCGGACAAGCACTGGCTGATCCAGCTGGCCTTTTCCGAATACAAGAATGGCCTGTGGACGCCGAAAAAGATCTCCAATAACGATTTTAGCGGACAGATCTTCGCCGGGCAATCCTTCTACCCCGACAAGACCAGCTTCCTGTTCGCTCCCTTTGATGTGCCAGCTATCGATTACAGCAAGATCTTCGATCAGCAGGGTCATCCCATCGATACCGCTGACATATTTAATAACAAGGCGGCCGCTGCCATCCTGACCAATGGCAAGCTGGTGATCAGCTGTTATTATTATACATTCGTCAGCAACGGCAGCACACAAAATTGCAAGTTCGTAGGAGGTTTTGAGCTGGACCCCGTAAAAGGTTACCCCATTGCATTGTCCGCCCATTATGACATCACCCTGCCGCAGGCCAGTGTTCATCTCGAACGCTCTAACCGCGACAGCATCATTGTAAATATGCTGGATACGGAAATATATGGCGGCCCCAACGCCACCACTCCTCCTGGCACCGGTATTCCCGGAACAGGTTACAGGAGTACCATCCTTGTGGCAGAACAGGCCGGTGGTGCATTCGGTAACCTCATACCCATGCAGATGGACCTCATCGACCGGGCCAACTTCCTGACCAATATCTATAACAATGCCGCTGGCTCATCAGCGCCGGGCAGCACATTCAAGATCCAGACCCAGTTGGGATATGTACTTCCCTATTTCTACCAGGATCTCCGCCGTTCCTACTACGTGACCACGGAATGGAGCGACAACGGTTCCTACGAGTACCTGTTCTCGGATTACCTCGATCTGGCCCTGGTCTTCCTCCAGCAGGGTGCGGCTGCCTATCAGACCGTATGGAATGCTGTTGTCGCCAAAGCAGGACCACTGCCGATCAGCCGGTATTTTAATTTTCACCATCCGCTGGTGGAATATTTTGCCCAGACCCTGTTCTCGAATGGCCTCGACGCACTGATGGACCGCGATATCCAGCTCAAAGGGGACATCGCTTACGATCCCGCTCCCGACAAATTCGATTTCAAAAACTACTTCAAACCGGTGGTATCCGGTTTCGACAGCATCTACAGCGGCAGCATACAGCCCGTCACCTATCCCAACGGGGTCAAGGACGCATTCCCGGGTTATCCGAAAGACGATGTCGACTTCAGCCTTCAATCGGGCTATGGGCTCTACAACTGGGAACTGTTCTTCCACGCGCCGCTGATGATCGCCGAAAGGCTGAGCCAGAACCAGCAGTTCGATGACGCTAACCGCTGGTATAATTATATCTTCAATCCGATGGATACCTCGCCCTATCCTTCGCCGGATAAATACTGGAATACAAAACCGTTCTTTATCAATGTGAACGATAAGTACAATCAGCAACGCATCGACAAAATCCTGAAAGGTATCAACGACGGGACCAGCGACCTTACGGCCGATGTGACGGACTGGCGGAACAACCCTTTCCAACCCCATTACATCGCGCAGTACCGCACGGTGGCCTACCAGAAAGTGGCCGTTATGAAATATATCGGACACCTCATCCGTTACGGCGATTACCTGTTCCAGCAACATACCATGGAGTCGGTCAACCAGGCCACCCAGCTCTATATCCTGGCATCGGAGATCCTCGGACCCAAACCGGAGACCATCCCTTCGATAGCATCCACCGACACAGATAATTATTATCAGCTGGAACAGAAGAAGCTGGACGCGCTGTCCGATGCCATGGTCGACGTCGAGAACCTGCTGCCACAGCAGACCGTCAAGGGATACACCGGCACACAGCCCGGAGCAGGCCTGCCCAACCTGCAGACCCTGTATTTCTGTATTCCACCCAATGACGATATGACCGGACCCACCGGATTCTGGGACACCGTTGCCGACCGGCTCTTCAAGATCAGACATTGCATGGATATCGACGGCATCTTCGCCCCATTGTCCCTGTTCGCACCGGCTATCGATCCAGGCATGCTCGTACGCGCTTCGGCCGCCGGTCTCGATATCGGCAGCATTCTGAACGATGTCAACGCACCATTGCCCGTCTACCGCTTCTCCGTGATGTCGCAGAAGGCCCTCGAGCTCGTCAATGAAGTAAAATTGTTGGGATCGGCCCTTCAATCCGCGCTGGAAAAGAAAGATGCGGAAGCCATGTCCCTGCTCAGGGCCGGTCATGAGATCAAAATGCTCAGCGCGGTGGTGCTGGTCAAACAACAGCAGATCAAAGATGCCCAGTCATCCCTTGACAACCTGAACAAACAGAAGGAGCTCATCGGCATCCGTCAGCAATATTATAACTCACTCCTGAATGCCGGACTGAACCCTCAGGAAACCAAGTCCCTGAAGCTGTCGACAGATGCCAAAAATGCGGAAAAGCACATTGTGTCGGCGCATTACCTGGTAGGCGTCCTGGAACTAGCCCCGACCCTTACATTTGGTATATCTGGTTTTGGAGGCTCGCCGCATATGACTGCTGCCTGGGGCGCACAGAATCTTGCCTCGGCGGCCCAGTCGGGCATAGCCGCGAGGTCCACGGACATCTCGATAGACGAAAAAACGGCCTCGATCACGAGCCAGCAATCCGGCTACAACCGGCGTTCCGAAGAATGGCAATTCCAGGCCAACCTCGCCTCCAGGGAGCTGGAACAGATCGACAAACAGTTGACGGGCGCACAGATCCGGCTCGAGATCGCCAACCAGGACCTCGCCAATCAACAGCTCCAGATCGATCAGGCCAAAGAAGTGGACGACTTCATGCGCAGCAAGTTTACGAGCGAGGACCTGTTCAACTGGACGATCACCCAGATCTCCACCACCTACTTCCAGAGCTATCAGCTGGCTTATGATATAGCCCGGAAGGCCGAACGTTGCTTCCGCTACGAACTCGGGCTTTCCGACTCCGCCTATATCAATTTCGGATATTGGGACAGCCTGAAGAAAGGACTCCTGGCAGGGGAAAAGCTGTCGTACGATATCCACACGCTGGAGATCGCTTACCTCGAACAGAACAAACGCGAGCTCGAGCTCACCAAGCCCATCTCCCTTTCTCAGCTTGACCCCGTCGCCCTGCTGAAGCTGAAAACGACGGGCGAATGCTGGGTCAATCTGCCCGAAGAACTCTTCGACATGGATTACCCAGGCCATTATATGCGCCGCGTAAGATCGGTGGCGCTTACCATCCCCTGCATCTCGGGTCCGTACACGACCGTGAGCTGCATACTGACGATGATAAAGAATTCGGTGCGCACCAGCGGCCTGTCCGGAGACGCAGCCACGTACTCCCGCAAACAGACCAACGGAGTGCCCGCCGATGACCCCCGCTTCAGGGATGGAGTTGGCGCCCTGCAGTCCATCGCGACCAGCAGCGCACAGAATGATAACGGATTGTTCGAGCTGAATTTCCGGGACGACCGTTACCTTCCCTTCGAAGGGGCCGGCGCCATCAGCCTCTGGCATATCCAGCTCCCCGCGGCAGTCAGACAGTTCGATTACAATACCATTTCCGATGTGATCGTTCACCTGAAATACTCGGCGCGCGACGGAGGAGACGCCCTCCGCTCCATCGCAGCCACCAGCCTGACGACCGCGATCAACAAGATGCTGGTCTCTACAAAGGACACAGGACTGATGCGCATATTCAGCGCGAAGAATGATCTGGCGACGGACTGGTACCGTTTCCTCCACCCGACAAATGCCACCGATGACCAGACGCTTTCCCTCGTCCTCGATCAGAGCCGGTTCCCGCTGTTTGTCCAGGGCAAGAAGATAAAGATCACCTCCATTGAATTTGCCGCCGATACAGTCGCAGTGCCCACCAAACCCTTATCGGTCGTTTCACCCGCATCGACGGATGTGCTGAACCTCACCGCGGCGGCTATCTATGGTAACTGGCTCAGCGGATCGGTGGATTACAGTGCCGCCCCGAAGGATCCCGGCACCTGGATAATAAAGAATGTGGTCGCCAATGACAGGCTGAAGGACACCGACCTGAACAATCTGGTTATCATCGTTCATTATCAGGTCTCATAGACACAGGCCGCGGAGTTTAATCCCGAAGGCAGGCCCCGGAGACAGGGCCCGAAGAAAGTGAAAGAAGTTGGTAGATAGTTTTCGTAGGTTAATCTGCTCAGATTAAGGTTTAGGGTTTTAGAGTTTAGGTTTAGAGTTAGAGTTAGCTAAGGCCCGCTCCCCGGAGCGGGCTTTTAGTTTCCAGTCTTCCCAAACTGTATGATCTGCGTGCTGTCATTATTCTTAGCCAGTATCCACGATTCCTTCCCCGCAATGCTGATCGGAAGGATATGCCTTACCTGCCCTTTGATCACAAGACCGTTCAGCGGCGTGACCCCGAACGAATCGCGGCCCTTGTTCAGCAGGATAGTTCCATAATCCGCGTCATACCTGCCCATCTGTATATTGTTATCGTAGAAGTTCCCCATCAGCAGGATATCCGGCAACCCGTCCCCGTTCGCGTCGATGACGGCCGCATCCCGGTACGAAGACAACTGCGCCTCCCACGGCAGGGCCTGCACTTTGAAATCGAGATTGCCCTGGTTGATCAGGATGGCATTCGAAAAATAATCGGCGCTCAGCGTATCCGCCTTGCGGAGCTTGTCCTCGGAGAATAGGTCGGTAAGCGTAGCCCTGGCGAAATTCTCTGCATACAAAAAACTCTTCTTCATCGCGGGCATCTGCTTCTCCAGCTCCTGCTTATTGGCAAATGGCAATTCACGCCCATCGATATAATAGGTGAGGACCTGCTCTTTCTTCCCGTTGCCATCGAAGTCATAATAATATAGTCGCACGGGTGCGGCTGCCGATGCCGTCAGCCGGCTGTTCAGCCCCAGGTTGCCCGCAACGATGTCGATATCGCCGTCGTTGTCGATGTCCACCGGCAGGATGAAATTCCACCACCCTTTCTTATCGGTCAGCATCTTTCTGGAAAAATGCCCTCCATTGTTCATAAACGCGACGATGCCGCCCCATTCCAGCGACAGGATCAGATCTTTCTCGCCATTCTTGTCCAGGTCGAACCACAACGCTTTCGTCACAAATCCAGGCGCCACCAATTCCGGCGCACGCTCGGCCGTGACATCCCTGAATTTACCCGTTCCATCGTTCTGAAGAAGATACGATCTGGGCACCCGGCCATATTCAAACGGCACCGATCTGCCTCCGATAAAAAGGTCCACATACCCGTCTCCGTTAAAATCGAACGGAATAACACAGGACGCATTCATAAACAGGCTGTCGAATGCCTGGTCGAGCCGTTTCAACTGCCCGTGACCGTCGTTCAGATAAACCCGCGGCGTAAGATAAGGGTCCTGGCCAAAATATTCATTTCCACCGCTGGCGACCACGAGGTCCATATTCCCGTCATGGTTCACATCTACCCAGCAGGCGTCCACATCCTCCCAGGTGCTGTCCTGGTCCAGCGCCGGCTGTGGGCTCCGGGTGAATTTGCCGGTCTTGTCCTGGATAAAGACGGCGCTCTTCTTCCATTTGGAGCTGCCGATGAACACATCTTCATATCCGTCTTTGTTGAGATCGCCGATGGCCAGGGCCGGCCCTTCCGTAGACAGCATATGCGGGATCAGCGGCTCCCGGTCGAATTCATGGAACTGGTTCTCCTCATGCCGGTGCAGCAGACCGGTCGACGAAGTAATATCTTTTACGGGCCGGGTCTCATTCTTCCAGTGAGCCGTCAGTATCGAATAATCAAATGCGGGTAGCCCTTTCCGGTAGACAAAATTCATCCGGCCAGCCACCTGCGGCACCTGCGCCCCGCTCTGCACCAGACCCGCCGACCCCGCCCCCGGAGCAGCCCCTGCCGCCCCTTCCTGCACACCCCTCTGCGGCAGTTGCACACGCTCATAGCTGTTGTCCGGCCATACCAGGAACATAGAATCGACGATGGTCTTGTCCAGCCCGATATGAACCGGTCCTTCCGTACTCGACAGAAATCCCCTCACCGGATATTTTTCATACGTACGGATCCCGCCATTGGCAAAAAGGATCACCTTGGCGCCAAGCGCATTGATATTCTTTTCCGGCCCTTTCAGCGTGATATCTATAAATGGCCTGGTATTCTTGTCATTGGCCGTATTCCGGTAGATCAGGGCGGGCTCGTCGATATTATTCACCACCATGTCGAGGTCCCCGTCATTATCCAGGTCCGCATAGATCGCGCCATTGGAATAGGTAGGATGCGAGCCGTCTACCGAGTCTTTCAGATCGGAGAACATCATCTTTCCGGAATTCCGGTAGAATTTGCTCGGCAGCTTGATCTCCGGGAATTTATTGATCAGATCCATGTCCTTATTGTCCAGGCTGTTCTCATGCATCTTCTGCTGCAGCTCCTGGTTCGAGATAAAATTGATATAGTCGATATCGTTCAGCCGCTTGGGGATCCCGTTCGTTATAAAAAGGTCCTTCAGCCCATCGTTGTCGAAATCGACCCACAGCGGTGACCACGACCAGTCCGTAGCCGCCACCCCCGCATAAAGACCCACCTCGCTGAAATGGCCATTCCGCTTGTTCAGCTGCAGGTTATTCCGCGTATACTGATAGTTATAGCCATACCCGATCTTAAGGTTGAATACATCCCAGGTATCTTCCCCTTCCGATCTTTTCAGAACGTAAGGATCATAAGGCAGCATGTCCATCGATATGATCTCGGGATAGCCGTCATTGTTGACGTCCGCGATGTCCACCCCCATGGTAAACTGACTGGTATGCATGATCCGGTCGGTCAGTTCGTCTTTGAATGTTCCGTTATGCTGGTTGATATACAGGTAGTCGTTCTCATGGAAATCATTCCCCACATAGACGTCCGGAGAGCCATCGAGATCGATATCCGATACGACCACGCCAAGCCCATAGCCGATCACGGAACTGTGGATACCCGCTTCCTTCGTCACATCGGTGAACCGTCCCGTCCCTTCATTCCGGAAAAGACGGTCGCCCGACAAGGGGTTGAAGGTCGCCAGCTTCTTGTCGCGGGGACCAAACGTGCCGTTCTGATGGATCGAGTGATTCAACAGGTACATATCCAGATCGCCATCCCCGTCATAGTCGAAGAACACAGCCTGCGTGCTGAACCCCGAGAAATCAAGCCCATACTCCTTCGCCTCGTCCCGGTAGGTTGGAATCCCATCCTTCCCGATGCCCTGACAGATCAGGAGCTGGTTGTGGGTGTCCGGCAATCCTTCCAGATGGCTCACCCGGCAGATATAGATGTCGAGCAGACCATCGTTATTGATATCTACCACAGACACACCCGTCGACCAGCCGCTGTCCTGCGGGATCTTTGCGGCCACCGTTACATCGTTGAAATGGAGATCGCCGGCATTGAGATAGAGTCTGTTGTTCTGCTGGCTGGCGGCAAAGAACAGATCGATCTTGCCGTCGTTGTTGAAATCGCCTGCGCCAACTCCGCCTCCATTATAGAAATACATATAGTCGAATACGTTGAAGGTCTTGGTGGGGTGCAGCGTATTGCTGAAGTCCAGCCCCGTCCGCCCATGGTCAAGCACCTCGAACAACGGATGCTCGACATGAAGGCCCGCGGAGCGGTGACATCCTTGAAAAGTAAACAGTACGAACGCCGCAGCAACGACCCGGCCCATGCCGTGTCTAAGGCCCTTTATTCCTGATGCCGCAGAGGCGAACCGACAAATGGCGCCCTTCAGGCGCGGAGCTGCGAACTTGATGCTGTTTATGCTTAAATACATGCTTATCGATGTTTGGTTTGCAGCGCTGCGCTCATGGCAGGAAGCTTGCAATTATACAAGACCGGGACTTCATCATTCTGAAGGAACAATAAATATACACGATCTTTTTCCGGTATTTCGGCAATATCCCTGATCTGTCCCCTCAGATCGAGACCGGAGCGCTCCGGCCCTATCCACGAAAAATGACCCTTCCCATCATTGAGCAGGACATGCCCGAAACTGGCGTCCAACCGGCCGAACTGTGGCAGAAAACCAAATTCGTTGCCCCCGAGCACCAGGTCGGGAAAGCCATCGCCGTTGAGGTCCATCACCCGGATCGCGTTCACAGAGGACAACTGCACCATCGGCGGCAACGGCTGCACCGAAAATTGCCCGTTGCCCTGATTAAAGGCGATAACAGAAGAAGGATAGTCGAATAGCCTGACCAGGGAGCTGTCCAGTATCTTTGATGGAAATAGCTCATGCACCGATTGCTTTGCAAAATCGCCATGTTTCAGGTTCTGTTTTTTGAGGGATGGGATCTGGATCTCCATCTCGTGCTTGAGAAAGACCGGCATATCTTTACCGTCGACCGTCCGGGTCATGATCTTGTCGATGATGCCGTTCTGATCAAAATCGTTGATCCACAGCCGCACAGGGTGCGTGGAGTCGGGGGACAGATAAAAATTCTCGCCGATATTGCCCAGCACCAGGTCCATCTTCCCGTCACCGTTCAGATCGGCCGCGGTCACCGTCTGCCACCAGCCATAAAGATGGCCCAGATTGGTCCGCACCTCCGAAAAATGGTCACCGGTATACGAAAAAACACGCGGCGACATCCATTCGCCCGTGATGACCAGGTCTTTTTGCCTGCCGCCCGTGATATCGGCCCAGACTGCCCCCGTGACCATCCCGATATGGGAGATGTCCGGGTTCTTCGTGGCGGCGACATCGGTGAAATGCCCATGTCCGTCGTTGACGAAGAGATAGCTCGAAGGGTACAGCCCGTAATTCTGAGGCATGCTCCTGCCCCCTACGAACAGATCCGGATAGCCATCTCCGTTAAAGTCATTGGCGATGGCGACCGAAATATTCATACCCGTATTCGGGAATGCACCCGCATCGATCTCGAAATTCCCCTTCCCATCGTTGCGGTATAGACGCAGCTGCATCTGACGACTCATCGTCGAGGCATTGTTGCCACCCGGGCACACCAGCAGATCGAGATCGCCGTCGTGATCGCAGTCGAACAACAGCACGGCGACATCCTCGAAGTCGGTAAACTGCTCGAACGCCTTCTCGGGATGTTTGACGAACCCTCCTCCGGGAGTCTGCAGGTAGAGTTGCCCACCCTGTCCCGCAGCGCCTCCGATATAGATATCGGCAAGCCCATCGCCGTTGACGTCTCCGACGGCGGCGTGTGGCCCTTCCCGGGAGAGCATCTTGGGCAAGTTATGTTCCGTATGAAAATCCGTATAGAAATCTTCCCGGTGCTTGTCAAAGGAGCTGCTCACCGGCTGCAGAAGGGTTTCCCTTCCACCGGGTCCCTGCATCCCAGCCCCGCCAGGATTCGCCGGATTCAGGCCGGCCCCGTGCGCCCCAGCCCCATGCCCGGTCATAGCGCCATGCCCGACCACAGGGCCGGTCACGGCAGCGCCACCAGCCGCAGCCATCGCGGGCAATGCCGCCGGCACCATCCCTCCGCCCACAGGCTCCTGGATGATATGCAGCGTATCGGTGACGGGATATTCGAACCGGGACAGCGTCCGGTCGGGCCAGGTGATGGTCATGGAGTCGATCTTCGCATTGCTGCCAAGCCCGATGACCACTTTATAATCGACGGAGGACTGGAAGCCCCGGCTGGGGACCACCTCCCGGCTCAGGATCTGATCGCCCTGAAAAACCCTGATCTGACTGCCGATCGCAAACGTATTCTTGTTCCCACCCTTCAGCAGGATGGATATGGAATGATTTTTATTCAGCGCACGCGAGTTGTTCCGGTAGATAAAGGCGGGACCATTTTCGTTGTTGATGACCAGGTCGAGGGCCCCATCGTTGTCGAGATCGCCAAACGCGGCGCCATTCGAGAAAGAAGGATGGGTAAATCCCCACGATTTGCCGGCATCGGAAAATTTCAGATTGCCCAGGTTCCGGTAAGCCTTGTTCAGCATGGGCGTCTTCGGGATCTTCTTGAGCACCTCGTCGACCCCTTCCTTCTTGCCCGTAAGCACCATCTTCTGGATGATCTCATTGGCGAAGAAATCCATAAAATCCAGATTGGTCACATCCTTGTTCACCCCATTGCACACATAGATATCGTTGAAGCCGTCATTGTCGGCATCGAAGAACAAGGCCCCCCAGCTCCAGTCCGTAGCCGATACCCCGCTGTAATTGGCGATATCCGCAAACTTCCCGTGCTTATTATTCAGCTGCAGGCAGTTCTTTACATACTGGTGATAGAATCCGGCCTGTAGCTTGCCGTTATACAGGTCTATATTGTCAAAGGAGCCCATGGTCTTCAGCCGGTAATCGTCTTCGGGCAGCATATCCGTGGTGAAGAGGTCGGGATAGCCGTCGTTGTTGATATCCGCAAGATCGGCGCCCATGGAAGAGAAGCTGGTATGCTGCATCCAGTCCTCCAGCTGGTCCCTGAACGTTCCGTCCCGCTGATTGATATACAGATAATCCCGCTCATAGGAATCATTCGATACAAAGACATCGGGGTAGCCGTCCCCATTGATATCGCCCACGGACACGCCCAGGCCAAAGCTGATAAGGCTGCCATGGATGCCCGCCTGTCTGGTCACTTCTGTAAAATGCCCGTTGTCGTTGCGGTAAAGATGATCGCCCCCGCCTTTGAGAAAAGGAGCGATGGGCCATTCCGCATCCGGCAGGTCGCGCCGGTTGGCATTGTTCAGGGTATTGATGGGGATAGGGCTGTTCTCGATGACAAAGCAGTCCAGATCGCCATCCATATCATAATCGAAAAAAGAGACCTGGGTACAATAGGCCGAAATATCCAGACCGTATTGCGCCGCTGCTTCCGTAAAGGTCAGGTCATGGTTATTGATATAAAGCTGGTTCTTCCGGTGGCCGCTGGTCATATGGCCCGAATTACAGATGTAGATGTCCAGCCAGCCGTCGTTGTTGATATCGACCAGCGTCACGCCAGTGCTCCACATGCTGTCCTGCCTGAGATGTGATCCGGCCGTGATGTCCTCGAATTTCATCCCGCCCTTGTTGAGGAAGATTTTGTTGTCCCCCATATTGGAGGTCAGCAGTACATCCGCCAGTCCATCGTTATTCAGATCCCCGATGGCCACGCCACCGCCATTGTAAAAATTGCGGAAGAGGAAGCTGTTCTCCAGCTTGCCATCCGTGACATTGTTCTCGAAGTTGATGCCCGTATTCTCCATCAGCGTAAATAAAGGCGGGGGAGGACTTTCCTGTTTGCAGGAGCAGAAAAAGAGGGTTCCCAGCAGGCAAAGGAGGAAAGAGGTTCTCGTTAGCATATTCATACTGGCTAAAATTACAAAAGACCATTAGTAAATAATGGTCTTTTGTAAAAAATTAAATCGCTTATTTGTTAATTGTAACCGTTGTTCTGTTTGAGGTTAGGGTTAGCTGCCAGGGCCTGGTTTGGCACCGGGAACAACAGATATTTAGGATCATCGGTTGGTTTCAGCTGCCAGATCACATTGAACATCTTGTACCGGATAAGGTCCGTCCTTCTCACCGACTCGAAATACAGCTCTCTGCCTCTTTCAGCCAGGAGGGTGTTAGGATCGTCCACATTAGCCGGATTGTTGAGTTTCAGCGGGGCTATCATCGGGGCTGCCTTTCTGGCCGTTCTCAGCGCGTTGACCAGGACCAGCGCTCCTGCTGCGTCCGGAGCAGCGGCTCTCAGCTTAGCTTCGGCTACCATCAGGACGGCATCGGGATAACGGAAGATCATATACCAGTTACCGGCATTGGTGGAATACCATTTGCCCGTAGGATCGGAAAAGTCAGGTACATATTTTGGAACCCGGATCCCGGTTACTTCCAGGTTGCTGCCTTGTTCGATCATGTTGGCGGCAATGGCAGGAGTAAAGGAAAGGGGGGCTCCCTTTCTGTCTTTAAGCGCCACACCGTTTTCGTCGAACTGCTGACCGACCAGGAAGCCAGGACGGATACCGGAATATTTTGTACAGGTAGTATCGGACAATGCCCTGCGGCCAATGCGGGTATCCAGCAAGGTATCGGCAAGGGAATAATTAGTGGTTCCACCTACAGAGAACGTGTTATAGAAGTCGCTCATCGTAGAGAATCCATTCCAGCCAGCGTTAGGCGCCTGGCCATTGTATTCGTTATAATGGAAACCCATCATCCATCGTGCCTGTACGGCTCCGTTGTTGACCGTTCCGCCCGATGTGCTGGCGTACGCAAAGATGGCTTCTGTCGAATTACCGTTGCTGAAATTGAAATTCGCAAAATAATTGTCCATGTATTTATATTTCCCACCCATCAGCTGGGTACCCAGCGTGATCACCTGCTGCATATCTGCATCGGCGAAGGTAGGGGAAGCCCTGTTCAGGAAAGCGCCTCTGTTCAGATAACATTTCATCAGCAGGAACTTCGCAGCGTCCTGACCGGCCTGGCTGGAAGCGACCGATCCGCTCAGATCGGGCAGGATGGTCGTCAGTTCGGAAATGATAAAGTTGATAGCACTGTCGCCGCTGTACACCTTTGGCGCATTCAGCAGGTTGTCGCCTGGATTACGGAAAGGGTACTGATTGAAGAGATCCAGCAGGTAATAAAGAGACATGGCCCTCAGGAACCTTGCTTCGGCTGCCTGTCCTTTGCTGGGGTTGAACTGCAACACGTTGGTCGCATCGAAGTTCAGCTTGTTCAGGTTGTTGTATACATTCAGGATCTGGCCATGATCGGCATTCCAGGTATGGTTGTGCAACACCCTCCAGACGCCATTATCATCCCAGTCACCACCACGGGTGGGGACCAGCGATTCATCGGTGGTATTCTCTTCCAGGGAGAACAGTTCATCCTGGGGAATAAAAGAGGACGGTATGTCCGCATACGCTGCGGCCAGAAGAAGACCCGTTCCTGCCGATCCCAGTCCAGAAGTGGTCTGAGCCGCGGTAAAGGTATTGGTCAACTGTTCATGAAGCTTGGTACAACCCGCGACACCCGTCAGCAGCAGGAGGGCGGATATTTTTATATAATTTGACGTTTTCATGCGATTCAATTTTTAAATTATTTTAGAGAGAAAAGTTTAACCCTACTGTCAAACTCCTGGGAGTAGGATAAGGAATATATTCGATCGACCTGGAAGGATACCCGTTACTGTTCTTGTCGATATTGACTTCCGGATCGAATCCAGAGAATTTGGTGGCCACAAAGAGGTTCGAACCGCTGAAATAAACATTCAGGTTCTTGATGAAATCGCCAACGTTGCCTACAGAAAAATTAACCGTTGCATTCCTCAGCTTGAAATAATTGCCGCTTTCGAGGAACCGGGTAGAGGCTGCTGCCCCGCTGCTGACGCGCTCTGCGGAATTATAGGCACGTTTGTCGACATTCCTTCCACCAGCGATGCTGGAAAGGTTGGTAACGTCGGTAGCCGTGTTGTTATAGATAAGGTATCCACCCGCTCCGCCGCCGTTCAGCACGAGCGAAAGCTTCTTGTACTGGAGGGTTGTGGATACGCCATATAAGAAGTGTGGGTTGGGATCGCCGGCATAAGCAGGATCGGGTCCGACTTTCTGCGCGCCGTTCTGATCGAATCCCTGGAAAGGTTTCAGGAAGAATTCGTCGATAGGCTGGTTGTTGGTGATCACCTGGCTCAACGTTCCAGATACACCCTGTCCATCGATGGTGCTCGTCTTGATCACCAGCGGGGTCTTGCTACCGGGAGCATAGAATTCTTTTAAGATGTTATGATTGAACGCCATATTCACCGTCATATCCCAGGTAAAGTCTTTCTGGCGTACCAGCGCACCACCCAGGGTAATTTCAACACCCGAATTGATCAGGTGACCGGGAAGGTTGATCCAGTAGCTGGACGCGGGAGCAGGCTGGATGGCCGTGCTCTGGAACAGGATATTCGTGGTATTCTTATTATAATAGTCTACCGTACCGGTGATCCTGTTGTTCAGGAGCGAGAAGTCCAGACCGAAATCAAACTGGGTCGTCTGCTCCCATTTCAGGTTGGGGTTGGCGACATTGGTTTGACCGGCATTGTTATAGGAGTTGAACACGAACTGCTCCTGGGAAGCGCCGGAGGGGAATTCCGAGCTACCCGTGATACCCCAGGTACCGCGAAGGGCCAGACCAGACAGCGTCTTGCCATCCTTCATAAAGTCTTCATTGCCGATATTCCATTTAGCACCAACGGATGGGAAAACACCATATTTGTTATTCGCACCGAATTTGCTGGAACCATCGTCTCTGATGGTGGCAGTCAGGTAATATTTATCTCTCAGGTTGAAATTAACTCTCGCAAAGTAGGACTGCAGTTCCGTAGTCAGATCCACGAATGTGGAAGGAAGGAACTGGGTCTTGCCATCCTGCAACATAGCCGTATACTGAATGGATTGCAGCGTGGCCTGGGTCAGGTTGGTGTTGAAGCCTGTCGCTCCGACCGATCCGTTGCCATAATTGGATTTCCAGTATTCGAAACCTCCAAGCGCGTCGAAGGTAAGGTCCTGGCTCAGGTTGGTATGGAAATTCACGGTATGCGTAAAGATCTGGGAAGTCAGGGCGGCATTGGAGGCAAGACCTAAGCCTACGCCGCTGATACCGGTGATCCCGTTCAGGAATCCGTCAAGGTTTGTATTCCTTGTACCATTGCTCTGGTTGATCGAGTAGAGCATTTTATATTCAAGGCCCGGTAAGATCTTGTAGCTCGCAGAGATATTACCCAGTACCGTATTTACGTAAGCAACATCATTATATGCACGGAGCAGCGCGAGAGGATTGCCCGATCCGTTTGCAGGATAAATATAATTGCCGCTGGCATCTGTGAAATTCTGGGTAGGGTTCCACTGAAGGGCGGAGCTGATCAGGTTACCCTGGGAGCCGGCCGAGTTGGATACCAGAACGATATGTTCCGTAGTATGACCGGCTATAAGACCGAAATCGAGGCTCAGCCTTTTATCGAGGAACTTATAAGAACCGGAGAAACTACCGATATATTTGTCAAGATCATTGGTCTTGATAAAGCCGGGTGTTTTCTGGGCGAGGAACGAAGCGCGGAATTTTCCGGTCTCGCTGCCACCGCTCATGGCCATGCTATACGTCTGGATAGCAGTATGCTGCGTGATTTCCTTCATGGCATCCGAAGTATGACCAAAATCCAGCTTGTTGGTCAGCGTGTCGAGCTGATATTTATGCAGCGCGCTCCTGAATTCACCAGCGTTCAGGATGTCGTATTTCTTCATGTACCCAACGTTCATACCAAGCGAAGTTCCCAGTTCCAGTTTGGTGGGACCGGCAGAGCCTTTCTTGGTCGTGATCACGATAACGCCATTCGCGCCGCGTGAACCGTAGATGGCCGTAGAAGAGGCATCCTTCAATACCGTGATATCGGAGATATCATTGGGATTGATGAACAGAAGAGGGTTTTCGTCGGGGGTCGGTCCGAATCCGCCAACACCTAAAGTCACCGCAGGACGTGCATTTCTGCCATCCAGAGGAACTCCGTCGATAACATAAAGAGGATTACCTGCACCGCGGATCGAGCTGTTACCTCTGATCTTTACGGTAGTGGCGCTTCCGGGCTGACCGCTGTTATTGACGATTTCCAGTCCGGAGACCTTATTCTGCAATAACTGATCGGGGGAAGTGATGACGCCTCTGTTGAATTCTTTGGGGGTAACCGTCGTTACCGATCCGGTCAGGTCCTTTCTGCGAACGGTACCATAACCGATGACGACCACTTCGTTCAGGTTGGAAGTAGAAGCCACAAGAGAAACATTGATGGAAGTCTGATCACCGATAGGAATGTCCTGCTGGGTGAATCCGATCGAACTTACGGAAAGTGTGGAAGCCGTAGGAGAGACATTAATACGGAACGTACCGTCGGCGCCCGTCGTAACTCCACCCTTGGAGCCCTTGGCCGTTACAGTAGCGCCCTGAACCGGGGCCCCCTTGTCATCCGAAACTTTACCTGTAAGTGTTTTTGTCTGAGAGAAAGAAGTTTGTGTAAAAAAGACACAAAGTAGCATAAGCATCGCCGCTTTGGCAAGGAGTCGTTGAATGATCATAAAGCAAAAGTTTAGCTATTAAGGCTCGAAGTTAAAAAAATTAAAGTTTACTTAACAACTTTTTTTTTGGACCTGTTTAAGATGTTCTTTTCACACTAAGGACAGCCGGCAATAAAACAGTGCTGCACACTGCAAAATTAAATATATGGGATTCGAAAAATATCGCCGCAATATATTGATTATCAACAAATTGAACAACTACCTAAAGTATCTCCGTCCGTGCTGTTCGCCTTCCTGCCGACAGCTTGCCCCGTTTTTCCTGCCCGGTCTGCTCCGGATCTTCCCGTTCCCACCTACCGGCCCGCCTCCTGATAATCTTTCCCATAACGAGAATAATCTGTTCATATTGCATTATTATCGTATCTCTCGGCTGACCTGCCTCCAGCAACCATTCATCCATCCGTCCCATCGGTTTCCGCCCGACAGCCCGCCCATCATACTGCATTTCTACTGCATTCTTACGCCCACATGTAGTTGAACTTTTTTCAACAAGCTGACAATCAATCAACCACAAAAAGTTCGTTTTCATTTCCACATTGCACTACAAAATTTCTCTCCAAAATCCCCGGTCCCATCCGGTCTCCCTCCCCAATTGCTCCTCTGGCGCCAATCAACAGCACTCCAATTGCTCCTCTGGCGCCAACCAACAGCACCCCCAATAGCGCCTCTGGACAATCAACGGTACCCCGATAGCGCCCTGCCAGCCTCCCGAGCGAGGCTCAGAACCTCCCCGCCCCGATCCACGCCTTCAGCAGTTCCCCGGAATAATAGGGTTTGCCTTCCTCCGCAACCAGCCAGTCCGTATCCTGCTCCAGCTGATAATGCTGCCCCTTCAGCGGAGTGCTCCGGTTGGGGCCGGCGTCATAATCCGCCCTGGCCAGCGTAAAAACAAAAAGAGGAGACCCCGGAAAACGCTCCCGGACCACCGCAATGATCATCCTGACCGTCGTAGCCGTAGTAAGGATATCGTCTATAATAAGGAAAGGCCGGCCCTCCGCACCGGGCGGTTCCCGCACCTCTATATAATAGGTATCCCCCAGCTCAGACTCCCGCTGCTGCCTGGTAAACGCCTTGATCGGACGGGTCACCCGGGATTTGAGGAGGAGGTGGGGGGCATACCGGCAATCAAACCGGAGGGCAAGCGCTCTTCCCAACTGGTCGAGCGAGACCGGGCCTGCCGATCCGGCCGTTGTTTCGTTATGATGAAGCGCCCTGATAATGGTACCACCTGAAAAAAGACCCGGGGAGCATTGGGAAAGACCCTCGGCAAGTATGGTAAGAGAACAATCGATCCACCCGTCGAGATCGGGCTGCTCACCCCTTTTAAACAGGAGCAGACTATGAGAAAGCCTGTCCCTGCCCGCCGAAACCGGAAGGTAGTTGCAGAGATAATAATGTGGATACGTGAATTCGTTTACCCGAATAAAGGCTTGTTGCAGTCCCATGGTCCTCTCTTTTTCTGATCCGCCGTCTCCGCTGCGAAGCCCAGGCGTCCGCTCCTCCCGGCAGCCCTCCCAGCGTCCTCCCGGCAGCCTGTAAATTTACAAATTCGGCAATTTATTATCGCCCAAATTCTTTGCCGTTCACTAATAATATAGTAAACTTGTTTAGTAAAGGAACTACAGGTCATTAGTACGCAAGACGCTTTAAATACTGCAATGAGCAAACACAACGGTACCGACATCGTGGAAGGACTGAAAAAAGGAGACACCCAGGCGCTTCAGGTCATTCACGAGCTCTATTATTCGTCCCTTTGCCATTTTGCAGAAGGCCTCCTTGGCGAAGAACCCGCCTCACAGGACATCGTGACTGAAATATTCGTCACCCTATGGAGAAAACAGAATGACTTCGGGACGCTGCAGAATATAAAAGCCTTCTTATTTATCAGCACCCGCAATGCCTGCATCAATTATCTGAAAAAACAACAGCGCGACAACGAGATGAGGACCGCACTCGGCAAATATCTTTCCGGGGATTACGAGGAATTCGCGCTCAACGAAATGGTCCGGTCGGAAATAATGCAGCAGATCTACGACGCCATCGAGGCCCTGCCTACCCAGTGTAAGCAGGTCTTCAAAAGCTGTTATGTCGAAGGCATGAAAAATGCCGAGATAGCCGAGAAATTCCATATCTCCATCAATACGGTAAAGAATCATAAGGTAAAAGCGCTGAGCCTCCTGAGATTTAAATTCGCGCACAACCTCGCCGAGATCGACTCATGAGCAGGATGGAAAAAGCCTTTGCCCTCTTCGACGCATACAACCGGCAAGATCCCCATATCCTTACAATGGAAGGGATCGCTTATCCCGCAGAATATTTTTACGCCCAGCAATGCTGGCATTGGGTGCGTCGTCTTCAGCCGGATGCCGGCGAGACGCTCTTACTCGCTTCGCGCTGTCAGCATATCGGCCGTTGGGAGATACCCCGGTCCGCATATCCGGCAGGGAAAGCGGGCTATTATTCCTGGCGCACCGGGCTCGCGAAGTTCCATGCGGATAAGGCCGGCGGAATACTGACCGGTATCGGCTACGATGCCGTGACAACAGATGCCGTACGATCCATTTTGCTCAAGGAAGATCTCCGCAATAACCCCGACATGCAGGTGATGGAAAATGCGCTGTGCCTCGTGTTCCTGCAGTTCCAGTACGAGGACTTCGGACGGCAGCAGGAAGAGGAAAAAATGATCAGGATCCTGAAAAAGACCTGGGCAAAGATGAGCCAGCCCGGCAGAGATGCCGCCCTGACCCTCCCTTTCAGCGCCAAAGGAAAGGAACTGATCGGCAAGGCGCTGCAGGGTTAGCGCGGTATTCCAGACCTTCATCCCGCAATCTCCGCACATCACTCCGGCAAACCTCCGCAACTTTCCGCAACTCTCCGATGCAATTTTTTCGCAGTCTCCCGCATGCATAAACGCCGCGCCATAAATATATTTAATCATTCCGGCGCCCCACTGCAATTATTTACCGGCTATCCCGTTAATAGAATGGTTTTTCATAGGATATTGGATTTTAAAACGGGGCTGAATTTCTATTCTGGCCCTTTTCTTTTTTTTGGTATCTTTTATCCATGAAAGATCATTCACTCGGTGGCTGGGAGCAACTTTTTTACCATTATCTCAGGTTAAACGTGGCCCATGAAGACGACTCGCATGACCTGGGCCACTTTTACAGGGTCTGGAAGTCGGCAGTATATATCGACCGCGAGGAAGGGCTTGACGCCGACCAATTGATCCTGCTGGCTTCGGCTTATTTTCACGACCTCGTTTCCGTTCCAAAAAATCATCCGGACAGGCATCGCGCTTCCTGGCTCAGCGCGGAAAAGACGATACAGGTGCTGAAAGAGCATTTTCCGGACTTTCCCCCAGAAAAGTTCGAAGGCATCCACCACGCGATCCACGCGCACAGCTTTTCCGCGAACATCCCACCCCTGACGGCTGAGGCAAAAATATTACAGGACGCCGACCGGCTGGAGGCGCTCGGGGCCATCGGCCTTGCAAGGGTCTTTTATACGGCGGGCAGGCTCAATCAAAAGATGTTTTCCCCGGAAGATCCGCTTGCGCTGAAACGACAGCCTGACGACCGTACCTTTGCATTGGACCATTTTTCCATAAAATTGCTGAAGCTTCCCTCCCTGATGAATACCCGCACCGGCAGAGGGCTTGCCGATGTCAACGCAGCATACCTGACGGCCTACCTGAAGAAGATCGGCGCCGAGATCAAAGGAGATTATGAGAAACCGCTTTAATAAAATATTATGTTGATTGATATCATCGGATGGATCGGCTCAGTAATGGTCATAGTAGCGTATGGGCTCAATATCGCCAAACGGCTGGCGTCCGACTCTACCTGGTATTACCTGTTGAATATCGCAGGCAGTGGTTGCCTCATCGCGAATACGTATTATCATCACGCCATACCTTCTGCGGTGGTGAACGTGATCTGGGTGTTCATCGCGCTGGTCGCGCTGCTCCGGAAAAAGTAGCCGCCCGGCTGACCCGCTCCCACCCCATCCTCCACCCGCCCTTCCTAAAAAACAGGATAGAATAGTCTCGTCACCCATTTCGTACTATCCGGCTCCCGGCTCCTGTCCGTGACCAGTGTCTGATAATGGATCGCCATGACCGTCCGGTGATAATCGCTGATATAGTTCTGCATCTGCCCCTCCGCGGCAATCACCGCCTGCTCCCCACCCGTAACATCTGCGATAAGGAATTTCCAGGGGACGATATGCTTTGGGAAAATATCTCCTTCAGGTTCCAGGGTCTTGTTCACCGGTATGGCCACCATGGTCCTGTATCCGCTGTCGGGTACATGGGTAACATTCATGATCGGATATCCCGTCTCCATGGCGCCCTGCCGGACGATATAGGCGTTTATTTTTTTCAGCATGGCGTATATCTCGTTCGTCGCCGGATAAAGCGGATAGATCGCCCTTGTAGCCATCACCAGCGTATCGTTGCTGCTCCCTTCATTTACCTTGACCCCATAGATATTTTCATCTTTTTCTAAAAATGAACGCAGGCTGGAAAAAGCGCCGTCCATATCTTTCCTGATCTTCACCCCTTTCCTGTACGCCACGATCCTGCTGATGGGGTCCATACCCGTTGCCAGGTTACATTCCCAGTGCAGAAGCACCGAATCATTATTGTTCAGAGGGATGAGCATGATCGTACTTCCAATACCCGGATCCTGGTCGCCGATCCTGACCTTCACGGCATGATAGGCATTGTGCACCATCTTATAATGTAAGCCCGAGCCACCGACCCAGTTCGCGTCCGCGCCGGTCACAGTTCCCCTCGTCTGACCGGATGACGCGGCTCGCCCCGTCTCAGCTCCCGCCTCTGACGGCCAGGGCCACCATTTCACCCAGTTGCCCTCGTCTTCGAAAAACCTCGACGTGCCGTTTACACTGCACTTCATGCTGACGGATTTCGAGACGATAAGATTCGCGGGAATAAACACGTATACTGCGAAGAGCAACAACAAAAAAACTACGGATCCGGCTATCAACCATTTTTTCATATGAGCGATGAAAATAAACAATAATGTGTAAATTACACACCTTCGATTGCAAATTTACAAATATGACGATCCGAAAAGAAAATGGATGGCTGATTATTTTTTTACTGATGATTGCCGCCATCCCCTCACCCGTTCCCGCACAATCCACCTGGACCATCCGCGCTACCTCCATCGACCCGTCCAATTATTATGGCGAAACGGTGGCCAATGGCATGATCGGCATCGTCTCTTCACCTGACCCCTTCAAGGCAAAAGATATAGTCCTCAACGGCGCCTTCGACCTCTACGGCCGTGGCCGTGTCAGCAATATCCTGAAGACCTTCAACTTTGTGAATATGTACCTCGAGATCGATGGACAGCGCATCGAGAATTTCAAGCAGACCACCGGCCTCGAACAGACCCTGGACATGAAGCGCGCCTGCCTGACCACCCGCTTCGATTACGGCGACAAGGCCTCGGTCAGCTACACCTGGTATTCCCTGCGCCAGCTCCCCTACACCGCATTGGTGGATGTCTCCATCACCGCAAAAAAGGATATCGAGATCGTTCCCGCCAGCATCATGGAGGCCCCCGACATGCTGAAGGATGTCCAGAACTACTACAACGAGATCGACCGGCCGCATACCCGCATCTCCCTGCTTACTTCCACCGCGAAAAGCCCCACGGGAAAACTGCTCATGGCCGCCTCCAATAGTTTTTTATTCGATGAGCCCCACGGCTCCGAGCCTTCCGTCATCCACGAAATGTGGGACAACAGCATGCACCTGCTGAAATTCAGAAAGAAGCTCCAGGCCGGCTCAACTTACCATTTTGCCGTCGTGGGTTCCGCCATTACATCGGCTCATGACGACGATCCCCTGAATGAGGCCGAGCGGCTGACGATCTTTGCAAAGCTCGAAGGAAGGGACAGGCTCATCGCCTTTCACGAAAAGGCATGGGATGAATTGTGGAAGAGCGACATCCTCCTCGAAGGCGATGACAGCACACAGCGCGACGTACACAGCATGCTCTATCATCTCTATTCCTTTGCGCGGGAAGGCACGGCCTACAGCCTCTCGCCCATGGGCCTCAGCGGGCTTGGATACAACGGCCACGCCTTCTGGGATACCGAGCTCTGGATGTTCCCCGCCCTGCTCCTGCTGCAACCGAAGATTGCCGCCTCCCTGATCGAATACCGCTATCAGCGCCTGCCCGCCGCACGCAACAATGCTTTTTCACATGGCTACAAAGGGGCCATGTTCCCATGGGAGAGCGCCGCCAGCGGAAATGAAGAAACACCGGTATGGGCCCTCAGCGGTCCCTTCGAACACCATATCACCGCCGATATCGCCATTGCCGCATGGAACTACTACTGCGTCACGCAGGACAAGACCTGGCTGAAGGAGAAAGGCTGGCCGATCCTGAAAGAAACGGCCGACTTCTGGGCCAGTCGTGTGGAAAGGAACGGTCCCGGTCATTACGATATAAAGAATGTCGTCGCTGCGGATGAATGGGCCGAGAATGTCGACAACAACGCATTTACCAATGCCGCAGCACGCGCCAACCTGCACTATGCGGCGGAAGCTGCCCGGCTGCTGGGCCTGACCCCCGACCCGGACTGGACGACGGTCTATAACAATATCCCTATCCTTCATTTTGACGACGGCGTCATAAAAGAGCACGCCGCCTACAACGGGGAAAAGATCAAACAGGCAGATGTCAATCTCCTCGCTTACCCGTTGAAGGAGGTCACCGCTCCCGACGCCATCCGCCGGGACCTCGCCTACTATGAGCCAAGAGTGGGAGAAGGCCCCGCCATGACCCATGCCATTTTCTCGATCCTCTACGAACGCCTCGGTCAGCCCGCAAAAGCATACCAGGATTTCAAGACAGGCTATACGCCAAATCTGCGTCCTCCCTTCGGCGTTATAGCGGAGACCGCTTCCGGCAATAACCCCTATTTTTCCACAGGGGCCGGCGGCATGCTCCAGGCCATGCTGAATGGCTTCGGCGGGCTGGAGATCACCCCAGCGGGCATCACCCAGCTGAAAACAAAGCTGCCGGACGCATGGAGATCGCTCCGGCTCACCGGCATCGGTACGGGACGGATCACTTATTCGGTTAAATAACCCGTTGGATCACCCCCGGCCAGCATCGGACCAGCCACAAACCAACCTCCAGGCCAGCCCAGCCCCGGCGAGCCTCCGCCTATACCCCTCATTTATCACCTGGCGCACTATAGCCCAGTATTCTGCGTTTTATCTGGCCACTGTCCATTGATTGCCTGTTCATCATTTTGACGTAGGTTTGGGCACATAAAATTTCAATAAATGCTTAAATGCGGGGTTTTTGGAGTCGGCCATCTGGGGAAATTCCATCTGAACAACTGGAAAGAGATCAAAAAAGTAGAGCTGGTGGGTTTTTATGACCCAAATGATAAGATCGCCCAGGAAGTCTCGGAGAAATACCAGCTTCCCCGCTTTCTTGACCCCGAGGTCCTCATGGACGCCTGCGACATCGTGGATATCATCGCCCCCACCCCCTTCCATTTCACCCTCTGTGAACGGGCGATCCGTAAAGGCAAGCACGTGTTCGTGGAAAAACCCCTCGCACACAGCATGGAAGAAGCCCGCGAGCTGGTCAAGCTGGTGAAAGAATCGAATGTCAAATTACAGGTCGGCCATGTAGAACGGTTCAACCCCGCCTACCTCGCCCTCCAGTCCATGCAGCTGAATCCACTCTTCATCGAGGTCCACCGCCTCGCCCAGTTCGATCCGAGGGGAACGGAAGTAAGCGTGATCCTCGATCTCATGATCCACGACATCGATATTATCCTGAACCTGGTAAAAAGCGAAGTGAAGAACATCCTCGCCAGCGGCGTCGCGGTTTTGACCGATACACCGGATATCGCCAGCGTTCGCATCGAATTCAACAACGGATGTGTGGCCAATCTCACCTCCAGCCGCATATCCATGAAAAAAATGCGCAAGATGCGCCTGTTCCAGAAAGACGCCTATATCGGGATCGATTTTCTCAATAAAAAAACGGAGATCATCAAATTGAAAACTCCACAGGACATCGACGTCTTTGCCTTCGACATCGAGACGCCGAATGGAAAAAAGACCATCGCCCTTTCCAACCCCCTGATACCGGAGGTCAACGCCATACGGCAGGAGCTGGAAAAATTCTGCGATGCGGTGCTGGACAACACTCCAACCCTTGTGTCGGAAGTGGATGGTTTCCGCGCAATGGACATTGCCCATCAGATCCTGCTCAAAATAAAAAATAATACCATCAACTCCTGACCATAGCCCATGCCGGCAAGCAAAAAGATCCATATCATCTGGTATATCGTCAGCGATTATATGGCGGCGCTGGTGGCCTCGATGGTCTTCCATTTCTCCCGCCGCATCTTGCTTTCCGAAACCATCTTCGCCGACGGTCACCTGCTGCTGACCAACCGCTTCTGGCTGGGCAGCTCCACTATTCCGGTGGGATGGCTACTCCTGTACACCATGATGGGATCCTACGCCTCCCTCTACAAAAAATCCAGGCTCGACGAGCTCGCCAATACCTTTACCTGCAGCATCCTGGGCTGCACCATCGTATTCTTTGCGATCGTCATCAACGACCCGGTGAAAGAGTATCATTATTTCTATAAGACCTATTTCATTTTTCTGGCTGCACAGTTCCTGCTGACCATCACCGGCAGGATGATCATCCTTAATATGGTCAGAAGACAGATAGAAAAAGGAAAGATCGTATTCAACACCCTGCTCATCGGCTGCGATGCCGTGGCTGCGGGCATCTATAAGGACTCCCGCGAAGGCCTTGGATCATCCGGCTATCACTATACGGGATATGTCTGCCATGAGGATAAGGGCGAAAACGCCATTGCCGGCGCTCTTCCCCAGTTGGGCAGCATGGCGGAGATCGAAAGGATAATCGACCGGCACAATATCGGGCTGGTCGTCGTGGCTCTCGAAAAATCGGACAGGGCCGATGTGGAAAAGATCGTCGAAAAACTGAGCGACAAAGACGTCGAAATAAAGATCATCCCAAGCGCCCTCGACATCCTCTCCGGCTCCGTCAGGACCAGCAATGTGCTCGGCGCCATCCTTTCCGATATTCATACCGATCTCATACCGGAATGGCAGCAGAATATCAAACGCCTGATCGATGTGATGGTCTCTCTGCTGGGAATGATCCTGCTCTCTCCGCTGATCATCTACTCGGCCATCCGTGTCAAGTTTTCCTCTCCGGGTGACATCATCTATATGCAGAAAAGGATCGGTTATAAAGGAAAAAAATTCGTGATCTATAAATTCCGCTCCATGTACCTCGGCGCGGAAAAGAACGGCCCCGCACTCTCCTCGGTGAACGACAAGCGCATCACGACATGGGGAAAGACCATGCGCAAATGGCGCATCGATGAGCTGCCGCAGCTCTGGAATATATTAAAAGGGGAAATGAGCCTCGTGGGACCCCGTCCGGAACGGCAGTTCTATATCGACCAGATAGACCGGCAAATGCCCTATTTCCGTTATCTTCTGAAGGTCAAGCCCGGCCTGACATCCTGGGGCATGATCCAGTTCGGCTATGCGGAGAATGTGGAGGAAATGATAGAAAGGATGAAATACGATTTGATCTATATTGAAAATATCTCGCTGGGCCTTGACCTCAAGATCATGCTGCATACGCTGCGCATCATTTTTATGGGAGAGGGCAGATAAACCAGAGGCAATACAGTAAACGCAATGACAAGAATGACACACCGGTCCCGTACCGGCTCCAGCAGATCAGCATTCCGCAGACCGATAAAGCTTTTCCTCTTATTGCTCGCCTTCTGCACCCTGCACATCCCCGCCCTTCCGCAGCCCGCCGTGACCCCTCCGCGCGAGCAGTCCCCCGCGCCACCATACCCATCGCAACCCGTGCCCCTGACGCCCGACCAGCCCTACTGGCAACAGGAAGTCCACTACGACATCAGCGTTGCCCTCGACGACAAAGCCCATTCCCTGCAAGCCTCCGAGACCCTCGGCTATATCAATCATTCCCCCGACACCCTCACCTTCATCTGGTTCCATATCTGGCCCAACGCTTACAAGGACAAGACCACAGCCCTGTACCAGCAATTGTCCGCGCTTAAAGAAAGAAAGAGCAAGTTGAAAAGGATCCGGGACAACGGCTTTATCGACCACCTCGATTTCACGGTCGATGGCGCAAAAGCGCTTACGGAACCACATCCGCAATACTCCGATATCATAAAGCTGATCCTGCCCACGCCGCTGCCGCCTGGTGCAGGCATAAAAATAGTCACTCCATTCTTTGTCAAGATCCCCTCCTATTTTTCCCGTCTCGGTCACGATGGCCAGAGCTATATGATCACACAGTGGTATCCCAAGCCGGCCGTTTATGACCGGAAAGGCTGGCATCCCATTCCCTATCTCGACCAGGGCGAATTCTACAGCGAATTCGGCTCCTTCGACGTACACATCACCCTCCCCGCGGCTTATGTGGTCGGGGCTACCGGCTCACTGCTGACAAAGGATGAACTGGAAAAATATAAGGCCATCGGCCTGACCAATCTGGCTGATACCACGGACCCTTCCGCTTCGCTGGCCTATCAGCCAAAAGATCCGGCATCCACCAAGACCCTCGACTATCATGGCGAGAACATACACGACTTCGCCTGGTTTGCCGACAAGGGGCTGCTCATCAGCTACGATACCCTGCAGCTCGCATCGGGCAGGATCATCGATGTCTTTTCTTACCGGCGCCCCGGCGGGAACAAACGATGGATGCACGGCGTCTCTTTTATAAAGGATGCCGTCCTGCACTACTCGAAATGGATCGGCGAATATGCTTATCCGGTCGTCAGCGCGCTGGAAGGCCCGGGCAATGTTTCCTCCGGCGGCATGGAATACCCGATGATCACCCTCATCACCAGCCCAAGGGCCGACAAGGAAGAACTGGACGGAGTGATCGCGCATGAGGTAGGGCACAACTGGTTCTATGGCATGCTCGGCAGCAACGAACGGGAACATCCCTGGATGGATGAAGGCATCAACACCTATTATGAATTTCTGTACGAAGCCGAAAAATACAGGAGCAATTCCGCACTCGGCTTCATGATCCCCGAAGAGATCAGAAAAAAAGGCTCGGACGATTTTCTCGAATCCATTTACAATGTGTTCAATCAGGTCAACACCACGATGCCCATCGAAACGCCCGCTACCGGCTTTTCTTCCGAATACGAGTATGGCATGGTGGAATACGCACGCACCGCGGTATGGATGTACATCCTCGAAAAAGCCATGGGCAAACCAGCCTTCGAAAAAGGCATGCAGACCTATTTCTCGAACTGGAAATTCAGACATCCCTACCCCGAAGACCTGAAGTCAAGCCTCGAACAGGCGACACACGAACCGCTGGACAAGCTGTTCGATCTGCTCAACAAAAAGGGTTCTTTTTAAGGAACAAGTCGTTATTCCTATTTTTGACAAAATATGCACTACCTCACACACAGCCGGAAATCTCATACCCAACACAGGCGGTCCTTCGCCCACCGCCCACGGCTTGTGACGTCTGTCCTGCGGCTCGCCGCCTGCCTCATCCTGCTTTTCCCAGCCGGCCTGCGGCTTTCAGCGCAGCAGTACTGGCAGCAGCAGGTGAACTATGCGATCGATATTTCGCTGAACGATACCGAACATACCCTCGATGGCTTTGTCAAAATACAATACAGCAACCATTCCCCCGACACGCTTTCCTTTATCTGGTTCCACCTCTGGCCCAACGCCTATAAGAATGACGGGACGGCCTTCAGCGAACAGTTGCTGGGAAATGGAAGGACCGACTTTTATTTTTCCACCAAAGAGCAGAAGGGGTATATAAACCGGCTGGATTTCAGGGTGGATGGGTCCCTCGCCCGGATGGAAGATCATCCCCAGTATATCGACATCATAAAAGTAATCCTCCCGCAGCCCCTGCCGCCGGGTGGGCAGATAACGATCACCACCCCCTTCCACGAACAATTGCCCTTTAATTTTTCAAGGGGCGGTCATGTCGGCAGGACCTACCAGTTGACGCAATGGTATCCCAAGCCCGCAGTCTATGACCGGCAGGGCTGGCATCCCATCCCCTACCTCGACCAGGGTGAATTTTACAGCGAGTACGGCAACTTCGATGTACGTATCACCCTCCCCGAAACCTATGTCGTGGCAGCCACCGGAGAGCTGAAGGACGCCCCGCCACCGGCCTCTTCCAAATTCCAGGAGATGCCGCCCGCGCGCCCTCCCCGCTTCTTCCGCCCCCCCACGCCAAAACATTCCCCCGCATCCAGCAAACCGGCCGCAAACCATAAACCTGCCCAATCCACGGCAGCCGATCTCCCGGCCAACCGCCCCGCATCGGATTTCTCCGGGGCCACCAGTCTCCCCTACCCTCATCCCCTGGTCCCACCCGCCAACAAGACCCTCCACTACATACAAAATAATATACACGACTTTGCCCTGTTCGCAAGCAGGAGTTTCCAGGTAGACCACGACACCCTGCAACTGGCCTCGGGAAGGATCATCGATGTCTATTCCTTTTATTCACCCGAAGCGGGCGAGGTGTGGAAGAACAGCATCCGGCTGATGAAAAGAGCGATCCGGTTCCGCTCAGCCCTTATCGGTGAATATCCTTTCAACATCGTCAGCGCCGCCGAAGTAAAAATGGGCACATGGGGAGGAATGGAATATCCCACGATCACAGCCATCACTCCCCAGAAAACGGAAAAATCACTGGACCTCATCCTCGAACACGAACTTGGCCACAACTGGTTCTACGCCGTCCTCGGCACCGACGAGCGACGCTATCCCTGGATGGACGAGGGTATCAACACATACTACGATAAGCGTTACGAACAACAATATTACGGCTCCGCTCATCCGTCCTCCGCTCATCCGTCCTCCGCCAAACCGCCGGCCACCCTGCCTCCAACGACACAACCGATCATCGCTCCATCCACAGCGACCGCTCACCCGGTCACATCAAAACATCGTGCCCCGGCAACACGCCGCCCCATCGCCGCCGCAAAGCCGCATCCCACCCATCCCCATGAGGCCAACAACGCCTGGCTCCTCCGCAAGTTACCGGCTGACCAGGACCGCCTCTTCGTCGACGCCGCAGCCAAACAACGACAGGACCAGCCCATATCGACCAGCTCCGAAGATTTTACGGCAGCCAACTACGACCTCATCGCCTACACCAAGGCCGCCCTCTGGATGCAGCAACTGGAACAGCACCTCGGCACTCCGCTCTTCGACAGCTGCATGCAGGCCTGGTTCCGTCTCTGGCAATTCCGGCATCCCGCTCCCGGAGACTTCCGGTCGGTGATCGAGTCCACCAGCTGCCAACCACAGGATTCCCTGTTTGCCCTGCTGGATAAAAAAGGCCCCCTGACCCCATTCAATACACACCGCACCATACGTCCCACGCTCTTATTTTCCGCCCGCAACACCGGCCAGATCGATTACATCAATATACTTCCCGCATTGGGGGTGAACAAATATGACGGGCTCATGCTCGGGGCGCTGATCCATAATTACAATCTCCCCCCGGATAAATTTCAGTTCTTCCTGGCACCGCTCTACGCGACAAACAGCCACCAGCTGAACGGCATCGGCGGAGCCAGCTATACCTGGTACCCCGACAACCGATTCCGGAAGATCGTGCTTGGTCTGACCGGATCGCGCTTCTCCTCCGTCTCCGGCGCCGACAGCAACGGGAACAAGCTCTTCGGCGGATTCTATAAGTTCGCCCCCTCTCTGCGCCTGACCCTGAACAACCCCACGGCCCGCAGTACGCTCGAAAGATGGGTCGAATGGAAAACCTATCTCATCGGAGAAAAATCGTTCACCAACTATGTGATCAAGTCCACCGACTCCATCGCCTACCCCCTCGCCGCGAAAAAATATGCTTTCCGCTACCTCAACCAGCTTAGCTTCAACATAGAGGACAAAAGAGCGCTCTATCCATACAGGGCCCTCCTCCAGTTACAGCAGGCCAGCGCATTCTACCGGCTCAATCTCACGGGGAATTATTTCTTTAATTATTCAAAAGGCGGGGGCATGGACCTGCGCATCTTTGCCGCAAAATTCGGTTATATAGGCAATAAGAATTCCCTCAACGATATCCAGCGCTACATGCCAAAGCTCACGGGAGTGACGGGCAATGAAGATTACACCTACAGCAATTATTTCTATGGCAGGAATGAATTTACCGGTCTCGCCAGCCAGCAGATCATGATCAGGGACGGCGGGCTGAAGATCCGGGTACCCAATTTTGATTTTCTCGAAGGAAGATCGGACAACTGGGTTGCTGCTCTCAACTTCAACAGCACCCTCCCCCGCGACCTCGTACCTTCATGGCTGCCCCTGAAGCTGTTCTTCGACCTCGGCACCTATTCCGGAGGATGGCAGAACAATGCTCCCACCAGCAAGTTCCTCTACACGGCAGGCCTCCAGCTTTCCCTCTTCCACAACGTCTTTAATATTTACGCTCCGGTTATCTACAGCAGCGATTTCCGCGATCAGTTAAAGACACTAGCCGATCAGAACGGCTTCTTCAAAAAAATATCCTTCAGCATCGATATCCAGAATATCAGCATCCGGACCCTGTTCCCAAACAATATCCCCCTCTGATATGGGCAACGCCAAAAACAGTTCCGCCAGTCTCAGCGCCGTCCCCGACGGAAACCTTGCTTACTCTATCCGGCATCTGCACAGACATGAGATCGATGATGCAAAATGGAATGCCTGTATCGACAAGGCCCCGAATGGACTGATCTATGGCCGGAGCTGGTGGCTGGACACTATGACCGATGGGCAATGGGACGCCCTGGTGCTGGATGACTATACGGCCATCATGCCTCTCACCTGGAAAAAGAAATGGGGCATCAGATACCTTTATCAGCCCCCGTTTACCCAGCAGCTGGGCATTTTTTCCAGCGACGCAATACCGGCGAGCCTTGTGGAAGCATTCCTGAAAAGGGTCGGCGATCACTTTCGTTTTGCCGAGATCTTTCTGAATCATGGCAATCCTCATTCCTTGTTACAGGCACATGCCAATTTCATCCTGGCCCTCGATGCGCCCTATGAACTGCTTGCAGGGAATTATAAGAAAGGGCTCGTGGGGACTTTGAGAACGGCAGCCCGCCTGCCGCTGAACTATATCACCGATCTTGATCTGTCCTTTTCCCTTCGGCTCAACAGAAGTAAGTACGGGGAGCGTGTCCCCCACGTAAAAAAAGAAGCCTATGAACGTTTTGAAAAACTCTGCCTCCTCCTTCAGGGCAGGGGTCAGGCGATGATCAGGGCTATTACTGGCGGGGAAGGACAACCGCTTGCCACCGCCCTCCTGCTGGAGGAGAGGGGCCGGCTTTCCCTGCTGCAGGCGACCACCTTGCCCGAAGGGCGGCGTGCAGGGGCCAATCATCTGTTGCTGGATAAGATCATACAGGAATTCTCAGGGCAAACTCCCGTCGCTGGGCAATCTGGCATTTCGGGGCGCCCGCATTCATCGGGCAAGTCGAATATCCCGGGGCAGCGTCTGATCCTTGATTTCGAAGGTTCCGATATACCCGGCATCGCGCATTTTTACCGTAGCTTTGGTTCAACGGATCAACCCTATTTTTTTTACCGGCACAATCAACTGCCCTGGCCCATCCGCCTGCTGAAATGATACATAACCCCATCGATTATGCAGAGATCTCTCCATACTGCCGGTCAGCTGATCAAAAAAAAACCTTTTTTCTGGGCCCTCGTTCCGATATTCTTCATTTTAAAGAATGCCAACATTTATTTCAACGTTATTCCCGGCGAGCAAGTAGCCTGGTTATTGCTCGGATACATGGCCAGGGCATTCATTCTTTATTTTATTCTCTTCCGGGTCTTTGCCAAAAAAAATTACAAAGCGGCCCTCTACTGTTTTATCCTGCTGAGCATTTATTTCTTCTTTGAAAATTTCGACCATTTCCTTCAAGCGCAGAAATGGCTCCATCCATTCAACAGGTACAGATGGTCCTATCCGGCCCTTGCCCTGTTCCTGGCCGTGATCTTTTTTTATATCCGCCGCCTGCGGTCCGCTCCGGAAAGAACGATCCTGTTTCTGAACCTTTTGCTGATCTTCTTCTGCCTGTCGGAAGCCTTTCCGTTGTTGTACAGATCCGTGAACCGCCAGCAGCCATTGCTGTCCATAGAAAATGAACCCTCCCCGCTCCCCGGCCCCGCTACCGGGACGCCAAATGCTCCGGCCTCCACCCCCCAGGCTCCCGGTCTCGCCCATTCGCCCGCCCATCCTGATATCTATTTTATCCTGCTGGACGAATACCAGGGAAATGCCGGTCTGCAGAAGGCTTTCAACTACAATGACCCGCTGGGAACCATGCTCGCCGCCAGAGGGTTTTTTGCGCCCCGGGTGGCCAGATCGAATTATAATTACACTTTTTTCTCCATGCCCTCCATTCTCAACATGAATTATTTGCACGGTGAAATTCAGGGCAGGACCGCCGAAGAAGACCACCTGCTCTTTTCATCGGGCATAGTATTGATCCGGAATTCCCGCGTGATCCGGTTCCTGAAAAGCAGGAATTATGAAATGGTCAATCTTTCTCCCTTCAGGCTGGAAGATTCGGGAGAAGTAGGAGTATCCCAGTTCAAAAGCATTATCGTCGAAAAGGATCTTATCGACGATCAGACCTTCTTCTATTCGGCGAAAGAAAAATTCGCCTGGATGATCTCCGATAAAAAGATCCTGCGTTTCCTGAATCCAATGGATTATAACATTCAATATCACAATGAATATGTCGGGGAGCATCTTGACGCGGCATCGGCAGCTCCCGGGAAAAATCCGAAGTTCGTGTACGCGCATTTTTTTATTCCTCATTCCCCCTTCTTTAAGGATTCCGCTGGAAATGAAGTGAATTTCAGGCATTTCATACAAGAAAAAATGGGCACAGACGTCAAGTATATGAACGATCTCTACCTGGGCTATCTGAAATATGGAAATACGATCCTGATCAACTCCATCGATACGATCCTCCGGCATGATCCGGGGGCTATGATCATGGTCATGAGCGATCACGGGTACAGGGGATTCCCGGCTGAGAACAAATATCTCGAATACGATAACCAGTTCTATGCCCGCACGCCTGAACAAAATTATTCCGGCTGGCCCGACACCGTGGATGCCGTGAATGCATTCCGGCTCCTGTTCAATAAGGAGTTCGATCAGCAGCTCGGCTATCTTCCTTACCATGCAAAAGAATTCAAGCTCCCCAGTCACTGATCCCACCCCAAGGTCACCCGCGTTGTCATTCGGGTACCTCGCCGACCGTCCCGACCCATCCCCATTTTCATCCACACCCCCCGCAAAAAAATCATTTCCGTTCCAGCAACCCCTCCGCGATGGTCATATCCTCCAGCGTGGTGATCTTGATATTATTGAGCTCCCCCTCGACCAGGTGTAAAGAATGACCCGCAGCCTCCACCACTGTCGCCTCATCGGTAAATCGTTCGTGGTATTCTACCGCCGCCGAATAAGCAGGCAGGATGATACTGCCAAGAAAGGTCTGCGGCGTCTGCACCAGTTTTATCCGGCTGCGCTCCACCGCTTCGTTCCCCGTCGCCGTGAGCAATCGCACGCTGTCTTTTGTATTGATAACGGGAATAGCCGAGCCGAACGCAACGGCGCCGGCATAGCACCGATGCACAAGTTCCCTCGTCAGCAGGCAACGCACCCCATCGTGTATAAAGATGACGGATTCGCCACGCGTTCTATGCCCGTCCTCAAACGCCGGATACCCACGGCCCTCACTTCCGGTCTGTTCCGTACCCTCTCTCATCCCTCCCTCACCGGTGACACTCTCCCCGATCATCCCCAGTCCCTTCTGCACCGAATGGAACCGGGTAGCTCCACCGCCGGTGATCCGTATACGCCCGGCCTCGCCCGTAGCATCGGCAAGGGCACGACCCTCCCCCAGGTATTCTTCCGGTAATACCAGGATAATCTCCAGGTCATCGTATGCCTGCAGGAAAATGGTAAGGGTATGCCATAGCACCGGCCGCCCTTTCAGCAGCAGGAACTGCTTGGGAGTTGGCGTTCCCATACGCGTACCCGATCCCCCCGCAACGATGACAGCGTATTTGTTCATGATAAATTAATTCAGCCGTCGTATTGTTTACTTCAGCAATAACCTGCACTCCTGCAACAGCTTTTCCTTATTGATGGCAACCGTCCCCACTTCCTCGCAAACAAGCCCACCGGCTATATTGGCTATTTCAGCCATCAGCCGGATATCTTTTGTCGCCGCATACACCAGCGAGCCGACGGCGATCACCGTATCTCCCGCACCCGAAACATCGGCAATGCTGCGCAGATGAGAGGGGATGATGCCGGACTGATCGGAGTCCTGATAAAAGATCCCTTTCTCCGACAAGGTGATAAAGGAAATGGGATGGTTCAGTTTTTCGGTCAGTTGCAGATGAATATCCTGGAGGGCGGGCAGATGGATCTCTTCCAGCAGCAGGTTCAGCCCTTCTTTCACTTCTTTGAGGTTGGGTTTGAAGATGGTCACCCCATCGTAGGCGAAGAAATTTTTCCGTTTGGGATCGACCGCCGTAACGATCTGGCGATGGTTGCACAGCCCGATCACTTCTCGGATCACCCTTGGCGTCAGCACGCCTTTATTATAATCTTCGAAGATGATCACCTGTGGCTTCTCCCGGTCCAGATAGTTCTTCACCTGGGAGATCAGCTGATCCTCTTCCTGCTCCGTGATATCTTTGGTCGTCTCGGAATCCAGCCGCATCATATGCTGGTTGCGGCTGATGATACGGGACTTATTGGTGGTGATGCGGCTATCGCTTTTCAGCAGATAACCCGTATCGATCCTGTTATCTTGCAGCAGGTGATCCAGGATCTTTCCTTCTTCTTCGTTGCCGATAATGGAAAAGGTAGCCACGCTGGCGCCCAGCGAAGCCAGGTTCAGCGCGACATTGCCCGCGCCCCCGATCCGATACTCACGTTTGTCCAGGGTTACTACCGGCACCGGCGCTTCCGGCGATATCCGTTCCACATGCCCCCACCAGTAAGTATCCAGCATGATATCCCCGATGACCCCGGCCCGAATCTTACCGAACTCTCCAAACAACTTATTAAAATCGGTCATACATAACAATATTTCACACCAAAAATTTACACATAACCACATCACAAAAAGAATGCAAACATAGCAACATCTTCACAACCTGCATTGTGTTGATGCATAAGCCGCCTTATTTTCGAGCTGATTCAACTGCTGAAGCCCTCATCAGCCGAAGGAAAGATAATGCCTGGCTTCCGAATAGCCCATGAGAAAAAACCGCGGCGTTGCACAACACAATGCAGGTTGTGCAGTATAACCAAAGTCGCACAACATAACGCAGTCTGTATCACATAAAAGTGTCCTTACTGTGTCTTCCTCTGCGCAATATAATACAACGGTATCCCCGCCAGCACGATCCCCAAACCCCAGCCCGCATAACCAGGTTTCTGTATGATCAGCGCGATACAGAATATCCCGGCCAATAATATATACAGCCCCGGCAGCACAGGATAGGCAAAGGCCTTATAAGGCCTTTCCAGATCGGGCCTTTTCTTGCGCAGGATAAAGATCCCCGCCACTGTCAGCGCGTAGAAAAGGACGGCGACAAAGGCGATCATATCCAGCAGATCTCCGTACTTGCCGCTCAGGCAAAGGATCGACGCCACCACACACTGCGCCCACAGCGCCCAGCCAGGCACCGCATTCTTATTCAGACTGCCCGCCTGGCGAAAGAACAATCCGTCTTTTGCCATCGTATAATATACCCTGGCTCCTGCCAGGATCAGACCATTATTACAGCCGAACGTAGAGATCATGATCATGACCGCGATCACATACGTGCCCAGTGGCCCGAAGATCACCTTCGCAGCGGCGACGGCTACCCGGTCTTGTGGGGCAAAGGCAATTGCGCTCACCGGCATGACGCTCACGTACATGAGATTGGCCAGCACATAGATCGAGGTGACGATCAGCGTGCCCAGGAACAGGCTCATCCCGATATTACGTTTGGGGTTCTTCATTTCTCCCGCTATAAAAGTGACATTGTTCCATGCATCGCTGGAGAAGATGGAGCCGACCATCGCCGCCGCAATCGCACCGATCATAGCTACGCCCAGGATCGGGGTGCCGAGGAAATCATTGCTGCCCGCGCCGGCGGCGGGAGCCAGCTGTTGCATATGCCAGCCATTGGCCCAGTTGTCGTTCCAGATATGATGGTTTGCACCCAGCAGGAAGCCGAACAGGATCAGGCCGAACAGCGACAGCAGCTTTACTACTGTGAAGGTGGTCTGGATGATCTTCCCGGACTTGATCCCCTGGGTGTTCACCCAGGTAAGGAAGATGATCAGCACGATGGATACGAGCTGGGCCGGGTACAGGCTAAACTTTCCGACAGAGAATATTATATTCTCCTGCTTCACGTCCATGAAGGACAGGAAAGAAAAATAACTGGCGAACTTGGAGAAAGCCACCCCTACGGCGGCGATAGTGCCCGTCTGGATCACGGCGAAGAAGCTCCAGCCATACAGGAATCCCGTCAGCGGGTTATAGGCTTCTTTAAGATAGACATACTGACCGCCGGCCTTAGGATACATCCCACTCAGCTCGCCATAGCTGACCGCCGCGGTGAGGGTCATAAAGCCGGTGATCGCCCAGACCAGGATCAGCCACCCGGCGCCGCCGACATTGCGCGTGATATCCGCGCTGACGATAAAAATACCGGAACCGATCATGGATCCTGCCACGATCATCGTGCCATCGAGCAATCCAAGGGAAGGCTTGAAAGAAGGAGTTGTTTCTGCCATAGAGCTGCCGTAGATTTAAGTTGGGTTTGCGGTAAAAAGCCATTTCCTCCGGCACGGCGGGACCATGAATAATATGGTCCGGTCCTCGCCATCGGTTCACAATGGGATTCCTTTGGTTCGCAATGGGAAGATAAGGAAATCAACGCATTCCCGTATCATTTCGGGTGGCATCCCGGCGGGCGCCGGTCTAAACCCACACATGGACAGCCGGCATCCGCGCCCGGCTCACTTATTTCTTTTTGTAGGAGGCATTCAACCCCTCCAGCATGTCGGAGGTGATATTATAGACGGTATCCTTATAGTAGATAAAGGAACTGGGGTCGTAGGCAAAAATAAAAGAATACGTTTTCTGCTTGTTATAGTCCTTCAGGAACTCTTCGATCCTTTTTCGGATACTGGTCTTCAGGTCTTCGGTGTTCTTGTATAATTCCTGCTGCAAGGCATCTTTACGGCTCTGAAAATTCTGCTGCATAAGCGCATATTCCTGCTGGGCCTGTTCGCTTTCGGCCTGTGTCATCGCAGTACCCTTTTTCTGCCATTCGCTGATCTTCTTCTGATAGGTCTTTTCCATCCCGCTCAGCTCGGTGTTCATAGCGCTTTCCTTGCTCTTGGCCTGGCTCAGGGCATCTCTGAAATAATCATAATGCGCTTCCAGCGTATCCATATCGAAATAAGCGACCCTGCTTTCAGCCGACAATGGCTTGGCCTGAGCCTCCGCTACTTTTTTTGGTTTCGCGGAGCCGGACTGCAGATAGAATAACACCGCTATCAACGCCAGGGCAACCACACTCAATACAGTAGAAATATGCTTCATAAGTAACGCGAATATAAAAAAATAGAGGGCTCTTGCCCCCTATTTTTACAATTTTTAACAATCTGTTTCGCGCTTCCGCTCTGGATTTATTCTTCTTCGTCGAATTGCATGGCCTCACGCGTCGTCTGCAACAGCTCATATTCTTCCTTGCTGCCTACGATCATGTTCTCGAAGTCACGCAGACCGGTACCAGCCGGGATCGGATGGCCGGTGATGACATTCTCCTTCAGGCCGAGCATATCATCCGTCTTGCCCATGATGGCCGCAGAAGACAATACCTTGGTCGTTTCCTGGAAGGACGCGGCGGAGATCCAGCTTTGCGTGCCCAGAGAGGCCTTCGTGATACCGAGCAGCAGAGGCGCTGAAGTAGCGGCCCTTGCATCCCTGAATTCAGCCAGTTTCTTATCGTTACGGCGCAGGATCGAATTTTCTTCCCTTACTTCCCGCAGGCTTACGATCTGACCGGCTTTCAGCTTGGCAGATTCGCCTGGGTCGACGATGATCTTCTTGTCGAAGATCCAGTCGTTCTCATCGAGGAATTCGAATTTGTCCACGGTGTCCTCTTCGAGGAAGCGGGTATCGCCCGGATCGACGATGGTCAGCTTACGCATCATCTGGCGAACGATCACTTCGATATGCTTATCGTTGATCTTCACACCCTGAAGACGGTAAACTTCCTGGATCTCATTCACCACATATTCCTGTACCGCGAATGGTCCCTTGATGGACAGGATGTCGGCCGGGGCCACCTGGCCATCGGACAGCTGTGCTCCCGCCTTGATAAAGTCACCATCCTGTGCAAGGATCTGACGGCTCAGCGGAACGAGGTATTTTTTTACTACGCCATCTTTCGCTTCGACGATGATCTCACGGTTACCACGTTTGATGTTCCCGAAGGCTACCACACCATCGATCTCGCTCACGATGGCAGGGTTACCCGGATTACGCGCTTCGAACAATTCCGTTACGCGGGGAAGACCACCCGTGATATCTCTCAGCTTACCAAGGACGCGGGGTATCTTAACGATTACCTGTCCGGCCCTGACCGCATCGCCTTCTTCCATCACGATATGCGAGCCTACAGGCAGGTTGTATGATTTAACTTCTTTTGCTCCTTCGACATTCAGCGAAGGCAGTTTGGTCTTATCTTTTGTTTCGATGACGACTTTCTCACGGTGACCCGTCTGTTCATCCGCTTCTTCCCGGTAAGTAATACCTTCGATCACGGCGTCGAACTTCACATGACCCGCAATTTCCGAGATCACGACGTTATTGAACGGATCCCATGTGCAGATCACATCTCCCTTGATCACTTTCTGTCCGTCCTTCACATTCAGGGTTGCGCCGTAAGGGACGTTGTTGGTGATCAGCAAACGATCGTTCTTCACATCCATGATACGCACCTCACCGGTACGACCAATGACGATATGTACTTTAGAACCTTCAGGACCTTCTGTAAGTACAGTCCGGAGACCGTCGAACTGGATCGTACCGTCGAACTTCGCAGCCATCGTGGATTCTACCGAGGCAGATCCGGCCACACCACCCACGTGGAAGGTACGCAGGGTCAGCTGGGTACCCGGCTCACCGATGGACTGCGCGGCAATGATACCGACAGCGTCACCTTTCTGAGTAGTATACCCTGTCGCCAGGTTCTTCCCATAACATCTTACACACACACCGCGCTTGCTTTCGCAGGTCAGCACCGAGCGGATCTCGACGATCTCGATACCCGAATCTTCGATATGCTTGCCGGACTCTTCGGTGATCTGTTCGCCGGCGGCGATGATCAGTTTCTCCGTATGCGGATCGTACACATCATGCAGGGAGGTACGTCCGAGGATCCTGTCGTATAATGGTTCTACTACGTCTTCGTTGTCTTTAAGAGCGGAAGTAGCGATGCCTCTCAGCGTACCGCAATCTTCTTCCGTGATCACCACATCCTGTGCCACGTCGACAAGACGACGGGTAAGATAACCCGCATCCGCCGTTTTCAGGGCCGTATCCGCAAGACCCTTACGGGCACCGTGCGTAGAGATGAAGTAATCCAGTACGTTCAGACCGCCCTTGAAGTTGGACAGGATCGGGTTTTCGATGATCTCGCTGCCGGTAGAGCCGGATTTTCTCGGCTTGGCCATGAGACCTCTGATACCAGCCAGCTGCTTGATCTGCTGTTTGGAACCACGCGCGCCGGAATCCAGCATCATGTACACAGAGTTGAAGCCCTGCTTGTCATTGGCCAGTTCGACGATCAGCGATTCCGTGATCCTCGTATCCACACGCGACCAGATATCCACGATCTGATTGTATCGTTCGTTATTGGTGATCAGACCCATATTGTAGTTCTCCCACACCTCATCCACTTCCCCTTTCGCATTCAACAGCAACTGCTCCTTGATATCGGGGATGATCAGGTCATTGATACTGAAAGACAATCCGCCGCGGAAGGCCGCCCTGAATCCCAGTAATTTGATATCATCGAGGAACTTCACCGTCTTAGGGATATTCGTCCACTTGATGATATTTCCGATGATCTCCCGGAGGGATTTCTTGGTGAGCAGCGCATTTACAAAACCTACTTCCTTGGGAACGGACTGGTTGAACAGCACACGGCCCACGGTAGTTTCCAGCAGCTGGTGGTGAAGCTTGTCGCCATCCACCCGGACATTGGTCCTGACTTTTATATGCGCGTGAAGATCGACCTTGCCTTCATTATAGGCGATGATCACTTCTTCGGCGCTGTAGAAGGCTTTGCCTTCACCCTTTACTTTTTCGGTAGGGGTTGATTTCTTTCCTTTGGTGATATAGTACAAACCCAATACCATGTCCTGAGAAGGCAGCGTGATCGGCGTACCATTCTGAGGGTTGAGGATATTGTGCGAGGACAGCATCAGCAGCTGGGCTTCCAGAACTGCAGCACTGCTCAGCGGCACGTGAACGGCCATCTGGTCACCGTCAAAGTCAGCGTTGAACGCCGTACACACCAGCGGATGCAGCTGGATCGCCTTGCCTTCGATCAGCTTGGGCTGGAAAGCCTGTATGGACAATCTGTGCAGCGTTGGAGCACGGTTCAGCATCACGGGATGCCCCTTTAATATATTTTCCAGGATGTCCCAGACGATGGCTTCTTTTTTATCGACCAATTTCCTGGCGCTCTTCACCGTCTTCACAATACCGCGCTCGATCAGCTTGCGGATGATAAAGGGCTTGAACAATTCCGCGGCCATATCCTTTGGCAGACCGCACTCATGCAGTTTCAGCTCGGGACCAACCACGATTACCGAACGTCCGGAATAATCCACACGTTTACCCAGCAGGTTCTGACGGAACCGGCCCTGCTTTCCTTTCAGCACATCGCTGAGGGATTTCAGTGCGCGTCCGCCCTCGGCCTTTACGGCGTTAGATTTACGGCTGTTGTCGAACAGGGAGTCGATGGCTTCCTGCAACATCCTCTTTTCATTACGCAGGATCACCTCGGGAGCCTTGATCTCCAGCAAACGCTTCAGACGGTTGTTGCGGATGATCACACGACGATAGAGGTCATTCAGATCGGAGGAGGCAAAACGACCTCCGTCCAGTGGCACCAGCGGACGAAGTTCCGGAGGGATCACAGGGATATATTGCATGACCATCCATTCAGGACGGTTGGTGATCCGGGAATTGGCATCGCGGAAGCTTTCCACAACGCTCAGACGTTTCAGCGCATCGGCCTTACGTTGCTGAGAAGTTTCGTTGGCGGCTGCGGCGCGCAGGTCGAAGCTCAGCTGGTCCAGTTCGATCCTTTCCAGCATGCCATGAACGGCCTCGGCGCCCATTTTGGCGATGAATTTATTGGGATCGTCGTCGGGCAGGTACTGGTTGTCCTTGGGTAAATTGTCCAGGATGTCCAGGTATTCTTCTTCCGTCAGCAGATCCCCGTAGTTCTGGCCCTTATCCGTACGGATACCGGACTGTATAACTACATATCTTTCGTAATAAACGATCGTTTCCAGTTTCTTGGAACTCATACCCAACAGGTATCCTATCTTGTTCGGCAAGGATTTGAAGTACCAGATATGAACTACAGGCACAACCAGCTTGATATGTCCCATGCGTTCCCGGCGAACCTTCTTTTCCGTCACTTCAACCCCGCAACGGTCGCACACGATACCCTTATAGCGGATACGCTTGTACTTTCCGCAGGCGCACTCATAATCCTTCACAGGACCGAAAATACGCTCGCAGAACAAGCCGTCTCTTTCAGGCTTATAGGTACGATAATTGATGGTCTCAGGCTTGAGCACTTCCCCATACGATCTTTCGAGAATGGAGTCGGGAGAAGCAAGTCCGATAGTGATTTTTGAAAAAGTGGCTCTGGGACGATTTTCTTTTTTGATAGCCATATTGCAATATGAAGTTTTTTTTCTTGGTGATACCCAATTGAAAACCAATAATTTATGAGGTCTGGCCCCATTCCTGAAGGCCAATATACCTAAATTAAGGAGGGCAAAGGTACGGATTTAATCAGAAAAAACGTGTTTTTCCCAATCTTGGTTATCCCCTGATTTGAAACATTATTAGTTATGGAAAAGATAGAAAAAGACCGATAATTTGCCCTCACCGGGTAATAACACCCGGAATGCACGTATGGTTCAACAAAAAAAGCCGCATTTCTGCGGCTTCTATTAAGATTGACCAGATAAAAGTCCTGTCTTTCGGCTGACCTGAAGTTTATCCTGTCTTATTCAATTACATTAAGATAAGACTGTTCAGTTGAGACACCTGCCTTACGGCTGTTCGGCTTCTCCGCCTGTCTTATCCACCCCAAAGTTACATTTTTATCTGGGAAATAAAATTACATTATTACAACGCTTCGGCTTTGGTCCTTTCTTTTCAAAACTGGTACATTTCCATGAAAATCAATGACATATTGACCAATAGATACCCTAAAATCAGCACAACACATGGCCGTTTTAACGGTCATTTCAAATTGTTTGATCCCTTTGTAATGAGTTTCGATCACTACATTCAATATACGATCTTCCAGCGCCTGTTGTAGGACGACCCTGATACCGGGTTCACCGGAATCGAAATAGTTGACGAAGGCAAAGCCTCGCACCTCACAACTATATAGAAGAAGAAAAGGGAAAGACTTCTTTACAAGTGCCCCCACCGCCTTGGGATCAATACCCTCTCTTTTGCCATTTTCATCGCCAAGATAATACCTGTCAAAATAATGCTTATCAAACCACAATTCGATTTGAATATTTTCGACGACAAGATCGATTTTCCTGGCTTTTACCGAACATTTATTGCTGACAAACGCCAATTCATCCTCAATTGCAGGACTTCCCTTTTTTACATATGCAATCCTCTTCCTCACTCTCTTGGGCTTCATAACGGAAATTTACACGCGCAAATTTCCTGATTATTCAAACTCCTTTTTAAAGAACTTTTCCCCGCTGCCATTCAGCAGTGGCGCTTACCCCTCCCCCTACCCCCTCCTGCTGCCGTTCAGATATTTCTCCCGGATCACCTCCTGCACAGGTACATTCAGAGATTTGCTTTCCAGCCACGAAATGATGTCCAGATATACAAAGGCGCGCGTCTCAAAGCGGTTCTTTTCATAGCCCTTCAGCTTCTCCAGCAGTTCCGCCAGCTCCACCCGGATCTTACCCGGCGACAGCTGGAAAGCCTTTCGCAGAAAGGCAAAGATCGCCTCTTCCACAAGGCTCAGGTTCTCCATTTTAGCCATGAAGCGGTACACCGACCGGGTCAGGTATTCCAGCAGCTGAAAATTCCCCAGCTCATAATGCGCGATCAGATGCAGCAGCCGCGAATAACATTGCAGATCGGTCCGAAGGTCCACCTTCCAGTTGATGATCTTGTTCAGGTAATCGATCGTGTTCCCATAGTCCCCGCTCCCGAAATAAAGACAAGCGATCTTATAATAGAACACAAGGATCCGGTGCCGGTCAAGGTAGATCCCATATTCCTTCAGTTTTTCCTCGATAAAGGGCACCAGCCCCAGTCCCTCCGTAAAGGTCCCGTCGAGGAAATGTTTGTTGAGCTTGGATATGTTCAGGTAGACAAAGGTCTGGATCAGGTTGTTGTGGTTATGCAGCACCACCTCGCTCCGGGAAAACAGCTCGAACTGCTCCAGCGTTTCGATGAATTTCGGATAATTCAGCAGGTCGAAATGGGCGCCAAGCAGATTGTGCATGCCCTTGATATAATGCGCCGTCTCGATGGGGATCATAAAGGCCGATTTATCGAACAGGTCTACCCATTTCTGCGCATAGCGGTAGTACATCAGAAAATCCTGCCGGATAAAGGCATACCAGCAAAAGCTCTGGTACTGATACAGTTTTTCATAGAATCCCAGACAGCCGCTCAGATCGGCGGGGATATGCTCCTCGAAGAACTGCTGCACGGCCATCTCGTCCTTTTCATTGCGGGCCAGACCATTCCGGATATACCAGCTGTAGAGTTGCAGGGAGAGATTGGACAGCTTGCTGAGGAGCTGCAGATGTTCGTTCACCTCATCCACCTCCCCCGTAAGCCGGTCGGCCCTGTCCTGCATGCTCCGGGTGATATGCAAGGCCTCGATCTTTTTCTCGAAGAACAGCACCTGCAGCAGGAAAGTGGTCTGGTTGTGGGCCTTGGCGTTTTCCTTGATCCGGTCCAGCATCTTCAGGCTTTGCAGGTACAACCCCTTGTTATAGAGGATCCGGGCATGGTCCAACTGCTCATGTAGTTGAATATCAATGTTGTTCTCGCTGCCAAGCAGCCGCAGGCTGGCAAGGATCTGGCGGTAAAGATGCGCCTTGGTATTGGACAGCTGCTGCTTTTTGATGCTCCGGGTCTTCTGCTGCAATTGAACCTCATCATAGTCGTCCATCTTATCCATAGCATCGAATAACTGGATGATTTTCAGCTCTTCACTGCCTGAATTTCGTTGAACGTACAGCTTAAAGTTCCGTTTCTCTGACTTTTCCAGGGACTTGATCAGCAGAAACAGTGCATCGGACGATCGGTTGGGCATCGTAATTTATAGCTTTAAAATGCATGACAGGCAAGGGTTTCAGGGAAAAACGGCCCTCTTACGGAGTGTAAAACCCTACTGATTATGATTTTACAACGAATATAAAGAAGGTTAATTTCGGAATGAAGGCTATTTCCAGCGCACCGGCCCGTCCTTGCAAATGTAACTAGCCTGTATCTTTTATTTGTCAATCCATTCCAAAATACTATGACTGAAAAAAAAATCTTCATTTTCGACACCACCCTCCGGGATGGAGAACAGGTCCCAGGCTGTAAGCTCAATGCCAAAGAGAAAACTGAACTGGCCCTGAAACTGGAAGCCATGGGCGTCGATATCCTCGAAGCCGGCTTTCCCATTTCCAGCCCGGGAGATTTTCACTCCGTCGAAGAGATCAGCCGGATCATAAAAGATGCCACGGTTTGCGCCCTGAGCCGCGCCGTTGAGAAAGACATCGAAGTGGCCGCCCAGGCCCTCAAACATGCAAAACGCCCCCGTATCCACACCGGTATCGGGACTTCCGATTTCCATATAAAAAGCAAGTTCAACTCGACCCGCGAGGAGATCCTCCAGCGCGCCGTCCAGGCCGTAAAATGGGCACGCAACGCCGTCGATGACGTCGAATTCTATGCAGAAGATGCCGGCCGTACGGACAATGAATACCTCGCGCGGGTCATAGAGGCCGTGATCGCAGCCGGCGCCACCGTGGTCAACATACCCGATACCACGGGCTACTGCCTGCCTGACCAGTACGGGGCAAAGATCGCCTTCCTCGTCAATAACGTAAAGAATATAGACAAAGCCGTCATTTCCTGCCATTGTCATAACGACCTGGGCCTGGCGACGGCCAATTCCATCGCCGGGATCCAGCACGGCGCCCGACAGATCGAATGCACCATCAATGGGCTGGGCGAACGTGCTGGCAATACCTCTCTCGAAGAAGTGGTGATGGTGATCAAACAGCACAAACACATGGGATTTTACACCGGCATAAACACCGCCGAGCTGAACCCCATGAGCAGGCTGGTCGCCGATACCATGCGCATGCCGGTCCAGGCGAACAAAGCCATCGTCGGCGCCAATGCTTTTTCGCATTCTTCCGGCATACATCAGGATGGCTTCCTGAAAGACTCCACCACCTACGAGATCATCAACCCCGAAGAAGTAGGCGCCGAAGGGTCGAAGATCGTCCTCACGGCAAGGAGTGGACGCAGCGCCCTCGCCTTCCGCCTGCTGAAGATCGGCTATGATTTCAACCGCAACGATATCGACGTACTGTACGACCGTTTTTTAGGAGTGGCCGATACGAAGAAAGAAGTGGTGGAGGAAGACCTGCACCAGCTGGCCAAAACATACATCGACTCGACCGTCACGGCTTAAAACCCGATCGTCGCAGCATAAATCCCGGCGGTCACGGCATAAAAAAAGTTAACTCATTATGGCGAATACATTATTTGAAAAGATCTGGGACCAGCATGTTGTCCGTACCATCGACGGAGGCCCGTCGGTGCTGTACATCGACAAACATCTTATCCATGAGGTCACCAGCCCGCAGGCTTTCAAAGGCATTGAAAAAAGGGGGCTGGAAGTCTTCCGTCCGGCGCAGATCGTGGCCACGGCGGATCACAACGTTCCTACCCTCGACCAGCACCTGCCGATCAAAGACGAGCTGTCCCGTATCCAGGTCCAGCAGCTGATCGAGAATTGTGCAAAACATCATGTCGAATTATATGGTCTCGGACATCCCTGGCAGGGCATCGTACATGTCATCGGACCCGAGCTCGGCATCACGCAGCCAGGCATGACCATCGTATGCGGCGACAGCCATACCTCGACACACGGGGCATTCGGCGCCATCGCATTTGGCATCGGCACCAGCGAAGTGGAAATGGTTATGGCCACCCAGTGCCTGCTGCAGAGCAAGCCAAAGCTCATGCGGATCAACGTCGAAGGGACACTGAATAAAGGCGTCCTGTCAAAGGATATCATTCTTTATATCATCGCCTCCATTTCTGCCAGCGGCGCCACGGGATACTTCGTCGAATATGCCGGCTCCGCCATCCGCAGCCTCTCCATGGAAGGCCGGATGACCATCTGCAATATGAGCATCGAAATGGGCGCACGCGGGGGAATGATCGCTCCCGATGAAACGACCTTCGCCTATCTGAAAGGCCGCGAATTTGCACCAAAAGGGGCGGACTGGGACCGCAAGCTGACCCAATGGGCAGCACTTTATTCCGATAAGGATGCAAAGTTCGATAAGGAAATCTTTATCGACGCCTCGAAGATCGGACCCATGATCACTTATGGCACCAACCCGGGAATGGGCATCGGCGTCAAAGGACATATCCCTGCGGAATCGGAGATCGGCGAGAAAGAAAGACCATCCTATATAAAATCACTTGCCTATATGGATATCCAGGCAGGCTCTGGGCTCATCGGGAAAAAAGTCGACTACGTCTTCATCGGCAGTTGCACCAATTCCCGCATCGAAGACCTGCGCCTCGTCGCCTCTTTCGTAAAAGGAAGAAAGAAGGCGGACCATGTCGAAGTATGGATCGTTCCCGGCAGCAAGCAGGTGGAAAAACAAGCCATCGCCGAAGGCATCGATAAGGTCTTCGCGGAAGCGGGATTTCTTCTCCGCCAGCCTGGCTGTTCCGCCTGTCTCGGCATGAACGAGGATAAGATCCCCGAAGGCAAATACTGTATTTCGACATCCAACAGGAATTTCGAAGGAAGACAGGGCCCCAACGCACGGACCCTCCTGGCGAGCCCGCTGACCGCAGCCGTAGCGGCCATCACCGGCGAAGTGGCGGACGTGAGAGAGTATTTATAATACAGGTCCACCGGCGCCACCGACAAGATCGCCCCGGACTTTATCGGCAAAAACAAGCTGCGCCCCGCGCGCAACCGAAATAAACGAACACCCGGCTTCCCGAAAAAGGCTGCCGGAAACAGCAACAACAACGATGAGCAAAGCAATAAACAACATCAGCTCCACCGCAGTTCCCCTCAACGAGGAGAATGTGGACACCGACCAGATCATCCCAGCCCGCTTTTTAAAGGCCACCAGCCGGGATGGGTTTGGCAAGAACCTTTTCCGTGACTGGCGATATGACAGCCATGGGCAACCTAAAAAAGACTTCGTTCTGAACGATCCGACCTACAGCGGAAAGATCCTCGTGGCCGGAATGAACTTCGGCTGCGGTTCCAGCCGCGAACACGCCGCCTGGGCCATCAAGGATGCCGGTTTCGACGTAGTGGTCAGTAGCTTCTTCGCCGACATTTTTTCGAACAATGCCCTGAACAATTTTCTGCTGCCGGTCACCGTCAGCGATGATTTTCTGAAAAAGATCTTCACCGCCGTGCAGAAAGATCCGGCCACGAAAATAGAGGTGAGCCTCGGACAGCAGACCATCACGCTGCCTGCTACCGGGGACCAGGAAAAATTCGACATCAACAATTATAAGAAGACCTGTTTGCTGAACGGCTATGACGATATCGACTACCTGCTCAGCATCCGCGGCGAGATCGAGACATTCGAACAGCAACACACAACTATTTAACCCATACCCCCTTTCACCCAAAATAACGATTCAGAAATGAAAAAGAACATTGTAGTCATAGAAGGCGATGGCATCGGTCCGGAAGTGACCAGACAGGCTATCAAAGTGCTGAACTCCGTAGCAGAGAACGGAGGCCATGAATTCAGTTACAAATATTGTCTGATGGGCGCCGACGCCATCGATAAAACAGGCAATCCCCTTCCTGACGAGACGATCGAAGCCTGCCTCAACAGCGATGCCATTCTGTTCGGCGCGATCGGTCATCCAAAATATGACAACGACCCGACGGCAAAGGTAAGACCCGAACAAGGTCTGCTCAAGCTGAGAAAGTCATTGCAGCTATTCGCCAATATCCGGCCGATAACTACCTACCCTTCCCTCCAGTTCCTGTCGCCGCTGAAGGCCAAGATTCTGGAGCACGTAGACTTCGTAATTTTCCGCGAGCTGACCGGCGGCATTTATTTCGGGAAAAAAGAGCTGAGCGAAGATGGCAACCAGGCCTCCGACGATTGCACCTATTCCCGCGAAGAGATCGAACGCATTGCCCACCTGGCTTTTCAGAAAGCCCAGCAGCGGAGAAAGAAACTCACCCTCGTCGACAAGGCCAACGTGCTGGAGACCTCGCGGCTTTGGAGAAAGGTGGTGCAGGACATCGCCGGTTCCTACCCCGATGTAAAGGTGGATTTTCTGTTCGTGGACAACGCCGCGATGCAGATCATCGTCAACCCCAGACAGTTCGACGTCATGCTGACGGAGAATATGTTCGGGGATATCCTCTCGGACGAGGCCAGCGTGATCACCGGATCCCTGGGACTGCTCCCTTCCGCATCTATCGGGAAAGGCGCCGCGCTGTTCGAGCCCATCCATGGCTCCTATCCCCAGGCCGCAGGCAAGGACATCGCCAACCCATTGGGCAGCATCCTCTCCGCAGCCATGCTGCTGGACCATTTCGGCCTGCACAAAGAAGCCGATAAGATCAGGGAAGCGGCCAACTGGACACTGGAGAACAGCTTTGTCACCAAGGATATCGACCCCATCAATTTCTATTTTACCTCCACGATCGGCGAGCTGATCAGTGATTATGTAGGCGGGAAAATACCGGGTGACATCAATAAAGAGAATATCGAATTGAGAAAATCGACAATTATTTAGACGAATATTTTGAATTCACTAAAAATCGTGGGTTCGCATAAAAGTTCTTTGTTTTTTCGGATGGCGGGAGTATATTCGCAGTATAATTACATCCTTCTTGCAACAAAGCAGTATATATAGTATCATCACCCGGGTCTCCTCAATAGTTATTGTGGTGGTGATTATTATTATACCTGTATTGCAGGGAGAAGGGTGGTAAATTGACATACTAAAATCAAATATACCGAGACCCGCCTCCCACGAGGCGGGTCTCTTTTTTTTAAAACAATTGGCTATGGCATACTATAACGAAAACACCATTCTCTGGCTGGACGGAGAATTTGTAAAGGCAGCGGAGGCAAAGACCGATCTGTATGGCCAGTCCATGCACTATGGCTATGCCGTATTCGAAGGCATCCGCGCCTACCGCACCGCCAGCGGCGCCACCCGGATCTTCAAGGCTGATGAGCATTTCGAGCGGCTGAGGCTTTCCGCCCTCGCGCTGAACCTGCCCTATGAATATGCCGCAGCCGACCTCATCGCCGCTACTTACCGCCTGCTGGAAAAGAATAACCTGCAGGACGCCTATATCCGGCCGCTGGTCTATGCCCCGGCCAATATGACCTTCAGCCTGAATGACCACTCCCATACCGCCATAGAAGTCTGGGAAATGGCGCCATTCCTCGGCGATAAATTATTGCGCATCATGACTTCCTCTTTCCAGCGCCCCAATCCGAAAGGGTTCAGGATAGAGGCAAAGGCTACCGGCCATTACGTGAATTCCATATTGGCCAGCCAGGAAGCAAAGGCAAACGGGTACGACGAAGCGCTGCTAAGCGACATGAATGGATTTGTCGCGGAAGGCCCCGGAGCTAATGTGTTTTTCGAGAAAGATGGGAAACTGTTTACTCCTTCGACAGGCAATATCCTCCCGGGCATCACCCGCGCTACGGTGCTGGAACTCTGCCGGGAACTGGACATACCGGTCGAAGAAAAATTATTCACGACGAAAGAGGCAAAAGCGGCCGATTCCGCTTTTTATTGCGGCACCGCAGCGGAAGTCATCGGCTGGGCCTCCCTCGACGACAGCAGCTTTCCAAAGCCCTGGAATGAATCCCTCGGACGGGTTATCCAGCAGGCCTATATGGCAAGGGTCACCGAAAAAGATCATCAGATGGCAACGGCATAAACACAACAGCGTCATCCGGAGAGAGCAGCACGATCCGGCGCCGCAATGCAATCGGGATCATCGCAAGATTTTCTCAGCATATCAGGATCATCCCGGATGATCCGGCAAACAACAACAGAAGCATTCATCAGAAAGTCAAATAAATGGAACTGAACAAATACAGCAGGACAATCACACAGGATTCAACGCAACCCGCCGCGCAGGCGATGTTGTACGGCATCGGGCTTACGGATGAAGACCTGAAAAAAGCACAGGTCGGTGTCGTCAGCATGGGCTATGACGGCAACACCTGTAATATGCACCTCAACGATCTGGCTAAGCTCGTCAAGCAGGGCGTCTGGGACAAAGATCTGGTGGGCCTCATCTTCAATACCATCGGCGTCAGCGACGGCATCAGCAACGGCACCGACGGCATGCGCTATTCCCTCGTCAGCCGCGATATCATCGCCGACTCCATCGAGGCCGTATGTGGCGCGCAATATTATGATGCGCTCATCGCCCTTCCGGGCTGCGACAAGAACATGCCCGGTTCCATCATGGCGATGGGAAGGCTCAACCGGCCCGCCATCATGGTCTATGGCGGCACCATTGCCCCCGGTCATTATAAAGGACAGGACCTCAATATCATTTCCGCATTCGAGGCGCTGGGACAGAAAATGGCCGGCAAGCTGGACGAGGCGGATTTCAAAGGCATCGTGATGAACGCCTGCCCCGGCGCCGGCGCCTGCGGCGGGATGTACACCGCCAATACCATGGCCGCCGCCATAGAGGCCCTTGGCATGAGCTTGCCCTACTCCTCTTCCAACCCGGCGCTCAGCGAAGAAAAAAAGAAAGAATGTCTTGCAGCCGGAGCGGCCATCCGCCTGCTGCTGGAAAAAGATATCAAACCATGCGACATCATGACCCGTCAGGCATTTGAAAATGCGATCGTCGTGATCATGGTCCTCGGAGGCAGCACCAATGCCGTGCTCCACCTCATCGCCATGGCCCGGAGCGTGGACGTTCCGCTCACCCAGGATGACTTCCAGTCCATCAGCGACAGGATACCCGTGCTGGCAGACCTCAAGCCCAGTGGAAAATACCTTATGCAGGACCTTCACGAACATGGAGGCATACCCGCAGTCATGAAATACCTGTTGCAGAAAGGATTGCTGCACGGCGATTGCCTCACCGTCACCGGCAGGACGCTCGCGGAAAATCTCGCAGCCATACCGGCCATCGATTTTGCAAAACAGGATATCATCATGCCGCTGGAGAAGCCCATCAAGGCGACCGGTCATCTGCAGATCCTCTATGGCAACCTCGCCGCAGACGGCAGCGTGGCCAAGATCAGCGGAAAAGAAGGCGAAAGATTTGAAGGTCCGGCCCGTGTTTTCGATGGAGAACACGATCTGATCAACGGCATCAATTCAGGAAAGATAAGACCGGGCGATGTGGTCGTCATCCGTTACGTCGGTCCCAGAGGCGCACCCGGCATGCCCGAAATGCTCAAGCCCACTTCGGCCCTTATCGGAGCCGGTCTCGGGAAAAGCGTAGCGCTGATCACCGACGGGCGGTTCAGCGGCGGCACCCATGGCTTCGTCGTCGGGCACATCACACCCGAAGCATATCTCGGCGGCACGATCGCCCTGGTACAGGATGAGGACAGGATCGAGCTCGACGCGACCACCAACAGCATCGTGCTGAAGATCAGCGACGAAGAGATTTCCGCACGCCGGGCATCCTGGAAACAACCGGCCCTCAAGGCCACCAAAGGCGTCCTCTTTAAATATGCCCGCCACGTAAAGACGGCGGCAGAAGGTTGCGTCACCGATGAAGATTAACAACGGTCCGCCTTTCTCGCGCGAAGACAGGCAGGCCACAACACAATAACGGATCCGAATTTAAAATGAAAGATATGACCAGCATTAAATCCATCACGGCCGCAGCCACCACCACCTCCGGAGCGCCCGCAACGGGCTCCGCCGCGACAGCTACCGCCTCTGCACCTGGAGCCACCACCTCCACACCCGGAGCGCCCTCTGCCAACGGAGCCCACACCGCCACCGCATCACCCGCGGGCGCGGCAGCCGCCTCCACAAAGGCCGCGCCCATCCCCGCATCCACCGCCGGCAAACACCCGGTGGAGCTTACCGGATCGGCAGCCGTGCTCGAAGCCTTCCTCGCCGAAGGGGTCGACACCATTTTCGGCTACCCCGGCGGCGCCATCATGCCCATCTACGATGCCCTGTACGATTATCAGGACAAGCTGAAACATATTCTGGTGCGCCACGAACAGGGAGGCATCCACGCCGCGCAGGGTTATGCACGGTCTTCCGGCCGCACCGGCGTGGTCTTTGCCACAAGCGGCCCCGGCGCCACCAACCTCGTCACGGGTCTGGCCGATGCCCTCATCGACAGCACACCACTCGTATGTATTACCGGTCAGGTCTTCGCTCATTTGCTGGGTACCGATGCATTCCAGGAAACGGATGTCATCAACATCACCACGCCCATCACCAAATGGAATTACCAGGTCACCGACGCCACCGAGATACCCTCCGTGCTGGCCAAGGCCTTTTATATCGCGGGCAGCGGACGCCCCGGCCCAGTGCTCATCGACATCACCAAGAATGCACAGATCCAGAAATTTGCCTATGAAGGATATACGCCCTGCGACCATATCCGCAGCTACCGCCCCAAGCCCATCGTGCGCAAAGAGCATGTAGCCGAGGCGGCCAGACTGATCAACGAAGCAAAAAAGCCCTTTATCCTGTTCGGCCAGGGCGTCATCCTTGGTAAGGCGGAAAAAGAATTCCGGGCCTTTGTCGAAAAGAGCGGCATCCCCGCTGCCTGGACTATCCTCGGGCTCAGCGCCATGCCCACCGATCACCCGCTCAATGTGGGCATGCTGGGCATGCACGGAAATTATGGCCCCAACGTTCTCACCAATGAATGCGACGTTCTCATAGCCGTGGGTATGCGCTTCGACGACCGGGTCACCGGCCGTCTCGATAAGTATGCCCGGCAGGCAAAGATCATTCACCTCGACATCGACCCGGCCGAGATCGACAAAAATCTGAAAGCCACCGTCGGCGTATGGGGGGATTGCAAGGAGACACTGCCCCTGCTCACCACCCTCGTGGAAAAGAAGACGCACCCCGGATGGCTGCAAAAATTCAAAGACTATTATCAGCAGGAAGTGGACGCCGTCATACAGGACGAGCTGAACCCGGCTACCGGAGAAATAACGATGGGAGAAGTGATCAGGACCCTCAACGAACTCACCAAAGGTGACGCGATCATCGTAACGGACGTTGGCCAGCATCAGATGGTGGCTTGCCGCTACGCGAAATTCAATCAGACCCAGAGCAATATCACCTCGGGTGGTCTCGGCACGATGGGCTTCGGACTGCCCGCTGCCATCGGGGCCAAATTCGGTGCGCAGCACCGCACGGTCGTTGCGATCATCGGCGACGGAGGTTTTCAGATGACCCTTCAGGAACTGGGCACCATCATGCAGTGCGGGGTTGACGTGAAGATCCTTATCCTGAACAACCGCTTCCTGGGCATGGTGCGCCAGTGGCAGCAGCTCTTCAATGACAAACGCTATTCGTTCGTGGACATCGCCAGCCCCGATTTTGTCGCCGTGGCAAAAGCCTATGGCCTGGCGGGTGAAAGCATTTCGGAAAGGGAAAATCTTAAGCAGGCCCTGAAGAACATGCTGGATCACAAAGGGTCCTTCCTGCTGGAAGTATTCACCGGAAAAGAGAACAACGTATTCCCGATGGTGCCGCAGGGTTGCAGCGTCAGCGAGATCAGACTTAAATAAAGCTCCGGTCACCCGCCCAGGCTCCGGACATCATCCTGGCCGACGGCACGAGCCTCATCATAAAAACAAGCATCATGAGCCCGAACAAACAAGAATATACCATCACCGTGTACACGGAAAACCAGATCGGCCTGATCAATCGCATCGCCATCCTGTTTTCCCGGCGGAAGATCAACATCGAGAGCCTCAACACCTCTCCATCCGAAGTGGAAGGCATCCACCGCTTCACCATCGTCATCAACGAGACGGAGGAAGTAGTGAGGAAACTCTGCCGGCAGATAGAGAAGCAGGTGGACATCCTTAAAGCCTATTTCAACACCAATGATGAGATCATCTGGCAGGAAATGGCCCTCTATAAGGTGCCCACCGACGAGATCGCGGAAAAAGTAAAGGTGGAAAGGCTGCTACGCGAATATGGAGCCCGGGCCGTAGTGATCCGCAAAGATTATACGGTGTTCGAGACCACGGGACAACGGGAGGAGACGGACAGGCTGGTGGAAGTGCTGGAACCCTTCGGGCTGATCGAATTCGTCCGCAGCGCCCGGGTGGCCATCATCAAGGGCAGCCATGGATTCCATGAGAAGCTGCGTGAGTTCGAGCTCACCGAACCCGGCACGGAGGTGATTGAAAATGAATTCCTCGACAAGCAGGACGAAGTATTCACGATGTAACCGACATCCGGTCATCGCTTGTTTATCGCACAACATTAAAAAACATAGCATTCACAACATAATATTCAGTCGCATAACCATTCGTTCATCACACATTCATCGCATAACCATTCATTCATCGGCAAAAAATAAAAACCAATAAACTGATCATCATGGCAAAATTAAATTTCGGCGGAGTGGAAGAAAATGTCGTAACAAGGGAAGAATTCCCGCTCGCCAAAGCACAGCAAGTACTGAAGAGCGAAGTAGTGGCAGTCATCGGCTACGGCGTGCAGGGTCCGGGCCAGTCGCTCAATCAGAAGGACAACGGCATCAATGTGATCATAGGCCAGCGTAAAAATTCCAAATCCTGGGATAAGGCAGTCCGGGATGGGTTTGTTCCCGGTACCACTTTATTCGATATCGAAGAGGCGCTCGAAAAAGGCACCATCATCTGCTACCTGCTCAGCGATGCAGCGCAGATCCAGCTCTGGCCGACCGTAAAGAAACACCTCACCGCAGGCAAGGCCCTTTACTTCTCTCATGGCTTTGGTATCACCTTCAACGAGCAGACCGGCATCATCCCTCCCAAAGATGTGGACGTATTCCTCGTTGCTCCAAAAGGCTCGGGTACATCCCTGAGAAGGATGTTCCTGCAGGGACGTGGCCTCAACAGCAGCTATGCGATCTTCCAGGACGCGACGGGCCGGGCGAAAGAACGCTGCATCTCCCTCGGCATCGCCGTTGGCAGCGGATATTTATTCGAGACGGATTTCAGAAAAGAAGTATACAGCGATCTCACAGGAGAAAGAGGCACCCTGATGGGAGCCATCCAGGGTATCTTCGCCGCCCAGTATGAAGTGCTGCGCAAAAAAGGCCATACCCCATCGGAAGCATTCAACGAAACAGTCGAAGAACTGACCCAGTCCCTGATGCCGCTTGTCGCCGAAAATGGCATGGACTGGATGTATGCCAACTGCTCTACGACTGCACAGAGAGGCGCGCTCGACTGGTGGAAAAAATTCCGCGACGCTACCCTCCCCGTATTCACCGAACTGTATGAGAGTGTAGCAGCAGGCAAAGAATCACAACGCTCCATCGACTCCAACAGCCAGGCCGATTACCGGGAAAAACTGGATGCAGAGCTGAAAGAGCTGCGGGAAAGCGAATTGTGGCAGGCCGGCAAGACCGTGAGAAGCCTCCGCCCGGAAAATCAGAACACAGCAGCGGGAGCAGCCCTCAAGGCCGCCGCCGTGAACTAAAAACCCTGGACCAGGGAATTTTAAGAAAATAATGGTCTAACCAATCAGATGTCAGAAACAAGTATCATAAAGGAATCCGCGTCCGCCGCCGTACCAACCGTACTGGCGTCAGCACCGGCCGTCTCCCCGGCTCCTGCAAAGGAGCAGGTGCCGGCGCTGGACTTCCAGAAGGCGGCGGAGCGGCTGAGAAAAGTAGTCTACCGGACACCACTGACCTATAATCATAACCTCTCCCGCAAATACCAGTGCCAGGTCTTCCTGAAAAGAGAAGACCTCCAGGTAGTCCGCTCGTACAAGCTGCGGGGAGCCTATAACATGATGGTCAGCCTGCCCGCCGAACAATTGCAGAAAGGCGTCGTCTGCGCCAGCGCGGGCAACCACGCCCAGGGCTTCGCCTATTCCTGCCGCAAGCTGGGCGTACAGGGTGTCGTGTTCATGCCGATCATCACGCCCAACCAGAAGGTCCACCAGACAAAAATGTTCGGAGAGGAGAATATAAAAATCGTCCTGACCGGCGACACCTATGACGACTGCTCCATAGCCGCGAGACAGTTCACCGAAGAGAATGGAATGACCTTTATCCCCCCCTTCGACGACTATCGCATCATAGAAGGACAAGGCACCGTAGCCGTTGAGATCCTCGAAGACCAGTCCCTGATCGACTTCCTCTTCGTCCCCGTGGGCGGGGGCGGCCTCGCGGCCGGGACAGGGACTTACTTCAAGACCATGTCCCCCTCCACAAAGATCATCGGTCTCGAACCCGAAGGCGCACCCTCGATGTCGGAAGCCCTGAAGGCCGGACACCCGGTCACCCTCGACAGCATCGAACGCTTTGTCGACGGCGCCTCCGTAAAAAGAGTAGGAGAGCTTACGTTCCGGATCTGCCAGGAAGTCCTCGACGACATGCACCTGGTGCCCGAAGGCAGAGTATGCTCCACCATCCTGAAATTGTACAATGAGGACGCCATCGTCGTGGAACCCGCCGGCGCCCTGAGCATCGCAGCCCTCGACGACTATGCCGCAGCGATAAAAGGGAAGACCGTCGTCTGCATCGTCAGCGGCAGCAACAACGACATCGACCGCATGCAGGAGATCAAGGAACGCTCCCTTCAATACGAAGGGCTTAAGCATTATTTCCTCGTACGCTTCGCACAGCGCCCCGGCGCCCTCAAACAGTTTGTGAATCTTGTGCTCGGACCGGATGACGACATTACCCGTTTCGAATATATCCAGAAACACAATAAGGAGGCGGGCCCGGCCCTGGTCGGCATCGAGCTGAAGTCAAAAGAGGATTATGAGGTTTTGCTGAAAAATCTCGATAAATATCAGGTCAACTATACGGAACTGAATAAAAATGACAACCTGTTTGGTTATCTGGTCTGATCCGTCCGTTCTCGGAACGGGAGCGTTTCGCCGCATCTTCCGTAGCAAGGATCCGCCGGTTTCTCCCCTTTTGGGCGAGCATCCGGCCTCTGCAGAAAAATGGGGATTTTGTTGGGAAAAAAACTTTATAAAAATTTAACAAATTCCCATTTTATCTGTAATTTTAAACGGTTGCCTGCTATTCTTCTTAGATTAAAGTCTAAGATTATATATAAAAATTGAAAAAAGTCTAATCTACCAAATAAGTATGGCAATCAATGGTTTATATGCCCCTGAGTTTGAGAGGGATTCTTGTGGGATAGGCTTCGTGGCCAATATCAAGAGCAATAAGTCCCATCAGATCGTCTCTGATGCGCTGACCATCCTTGAAAATATGGAGCACCGGGGCGCCTGCGGATGTGAGAATAATACCGGCGATGGCGCAGGCATCATGATCCAGACCCCTCACGAATTCTTTTTCGACGAATGTGTGAAGCTGGGCGTTCACCTGCCCGCTTATGGCAAATACGGCGTAGGCATGCTGTACTTCCCCCGCGATATACGCCTCAAAGAAGAATGCCGCGATATCTTTTCCCGCTCTGCGGAAAAGCTCGGCCTCGAAATTCTTGGATACCGCAAAGTGCCTGTAAATCCCGAAGGGATCGGGCCTACCGCCCTCTCCGTAGAGCCGGAAATGGAACAGGTCTTCGTCGCCTGCCCCGATCATATCAAGCAGCCTGAAGACCTCGAACGCAAGCTTTTTTTGCTGCGCAACTATGCCAGCCACACCATCAACAACACCGTCAAGAAAGATGCCATCGGTTTCTACGTAGCCTCCCTTTCATACAAGACCGTCGTGTATAAGGGACAGCTCACCAGCGGACAGGTACGGAATTATTTCCCGGACCTCTCCAACAAAAGGGTCGTGTCCGCATTCGGACTGGTGCATTCCCGTTTTGCCACCAACACCTTCCCTTCGTGGAAGCTGGCCCAGCCCTTCCGCTATATCGCACATAACGGAGAGATCAATACGCTGCAGGGTAACCTCAACTGGCTAAAGACCGGTGAGAAAGGATTCACCACACCCTATTTCAGCAAGGAAGAAATGGAAATGCTCCTGCCGATCATCTCGGAAGGCGCATCCGACTCCGCCTGTCTCGACAACGTCATCGAGCTGCTCACCCTCTGCGGTCGCTCGCTTCCGCATGTGATGATGATGCTCATCCCCGAAGCCTGGGATGGCAACGAGCAGATGGACCCCGTCAAAAAGGCATTCTACGAATTCCACGCATCGATCATGGAGCCATGGGACGGTCCCGCATCCATATCGTTCACCGATGGAAAAATAATAGGCGCGACCCTCGACCGCAATGGCCTCCGCCCCTCCCGTTACTGTGTCACCACGGACGACAGGGTCATCATGGCCTCGGAGACCGGCGTACTGCCCGTTCACCCCACCCTGATAAAGGAAAAGGGAAGACTGCAGCCCGGGAAAATGTTCGTGGTAGACCTCGAACAGGAAAGGATCATCAGCGACGACGAGCTGAAAAGATCCATCTGCTCACAGAAGCCCTACGCGGAATGGCTGAACAAATACAAGATCCGTCTCGAAGAGCTGCCCGAACCACGGGTCCTCTTCACCCACCTCGAACACGACCAGATCTTCAAATACCAGAAAGCATTCGGCTATTCCACCGAAGACCTCGATACGATCATCGCGCCCATGGCCATCGACGGCAAAGAGCCGATCGGTTCGATGGGCACCGATGTACCGCTGGCCGTGCTCAGCGATCAGCCCCAGCACCTCAGCAGTTATTTCAAACAGCTTTTTGCACAGGTCACCAATCCTCCGATCGATCCGATCAGGGAACGGCTGGTCATGTCTCTCGCGACCTTCGCCGGCGGCAACAGCAATCTGCTCGAAGAGGATCCCCTCGCCTGTCACAGCGTTGCGCTCAAACATCCCGTGCTCAGCAATCATGAGCTGGAAAAGATCCGCAGCATCGACACCGGCATCTTCCAGGCCAAGACGCTTCAGACTTATTTCAGGGCCGATGGTAAGCCGGGGTCCCTGCAGGCCGGGCTCGACCGCCTCTGCCGCTATGCAGTAGACGCCGTGAACGATGGCTTCGAAGTGCTTGTGCTCACCGACCGGGCCATCGACTCCGATCATGCCCCGATCCCTTCCCTGCTGGCTACGGCCGCCGTACACCACCACCTGATCCGCAAGGGCCACCGTGGGCAGGTAGGCATCATCGTGGAAGCGGGAGATGTATGGGAAGTCCATCATTTCGCCTGCCTCATCGGGTTCGGCGCGACGGCGATCAATCCCTATCTGTCCCTCTCTACCATCCGCGATATGAAGCTGATGGACAAGCTGAAGAGCGACCAGGACGCAGAACAACTGAAAAAGAATTATATCAAGGCGGTGAATGACGGACTCCTGAAGGTATTTTCCAAAATGGGCATATCGACCCTACAATCCTATCAGGGCGCGCAGATCTTCGAGATCATCGGCCTCAACAGATCGGTAGTAGATAAATATTTCACGGGCGCCACGTCCCGCATCGAAGGCATGGGCCTCGACGAGATCGCAAAAGAGACGCTGGCCAAGCACTTCTTCGCCTTCAGCCGCAAGGACATCCCGGTCGAGCGGCTGGTGACGGGAGGCGTCTATCAGTGGAAACGCAAAGGTGAATTCCATCTGTTCAATCCAAACACAGTGCATCTCCTGCAATATTCCACCCGCATGAACGATTATAATACGTTCAAGAAATATTCCAAGGCGGTCAATGACCAGAGTGAGAAAGCCGCAACCCTCAGGAGCCTGTTCACGTTCAAGCGCAACCGCCCTTCCATCCCGATCGATGTGGTGGAGCCGGCAGAAAGCATCTACCGGAGATTTGCCACCGGCGCTATGTCCTTCGGCTCTATCTCCCATGAAGCCCATTCCACCCTGGCCATTGCCATGAACCGTCTCGGCGGCAAAAGCAACACCGGCGAGGGAGGAGAAGATGAAATGCGGTACACGCCGCTGCCCAACGGCGATTCCATGCGCTCGGCCATCAAACAGGTAGCCTCTGCACGCTTTGGCGTCACCAGCTACTACCTCACCATGGCCGATGAACTGCAGATCAAGATGGCGCAGGGAGCCAAGCCCGGCGAAGGCGGACAACTGCCCGGACACAAAGTAGATGAATGGATCGGTAAGGTGCGGCATTCCACGCCAGGCGTGGGGCTCATATCACCTCCGCCCCATCACGATATTTATTCCATCGAGGATCTGGCACAACTGATCTTTGATCTGAAGAACGCCAACCGCGCCGCACGCATCAGCGTCAAGCTGGTGTCCAAGGCAGGCGTAGGCACCATCGCGGCAGGCGTGGCAAAAGCCAAGTCGGACGTGATCCTGATCTCGGGCCACGATGGCGGCACGGGCGCTTCCCCGATCAGCTCGATCAAACATGCCGGACTACCCTGGGAGCTCGGCCTCGCCGAATCTCACCAGACCCTCGTGAAAAATAAGCTGCGCAGCCGCGTCGTGCTCCAGACGGATGGACAGTTGAAGACAGGCCGCGACATCGCGATAGCCACCCTGCTGGGAGCGGAAGAATGGGGACTGGCGACAACGGCGCTCGTAGTGGAAGGCTGTATCATGATGCGCAAATGCCATCTGAACACCTGCCCCGTAGGAGTAGCCACCCAGGATCCCGAACTGCGCAAACGCTTTACCGGCAACGCCGACCACGTGGTCAATTTTTTCAAGTTCCTGGCCCAGGAGCTCCGCGAGATCATGGCCGATCTGGGGTTCCGCACGATCAACGAAATGGTGGGACAGGTGGATTGCCTCGCAGCAAGGGAGAACATCGGTCACTGGAAATACAGCAAGCTGGACCTTTCTCCGATCTTATGGAAAGAGCCCGCTTCCGCATCCACCGGTCTGTACAAACAGGAAGAACAGGACCATGGACTGGATGCCGTCCTCGACTGGAAATTACTGGATGCCGCCGCACCCGCGCTGGCACAGCAGCAGAAAGTCTTTGCATCGTTCAACATAAAGAATACGGACAGGACGGTCGGCACCATCCTCTCCAACGAAATATCAAAAAAATACAAGGGCGCGGGTCTGCCGGAAGACACGATCCATTTTAAATTCACGGGTACGGCCGGCCAGAGCTTTGGCGCCTTCAATACCCATGGGGTGACCCTTGAGCTGGAAGGGGACGCCAATGATTATTTCGGGAAAGGGCTTTCAGGGGCAAGGCTAACGGTCTATCCCTCGCAGAACGCGGGCTTCGTACCGGAAGAGAACAGCATCATCGGTAATGTCGCCTTCTATGGCGCTACCTCCGGAGAATCATTCATCCGCGGTAAGGCAGGCGAACGCTTTGCCGTACGCAATTCCGGGGTGAAGGCGGTCGTCGAAGGGGTTGGAGATCATGGTTGCGAATACATGACGGGAGGAAGAGTCGTCATCCTCGGGGATACGGGCAGGAATTTCGCGGCAGGCATGAGCGGTGGCATCGCTTATATCTACGATGTAAAAGGACAGTTCCCCTCTCTCTGCAATACGGAGATGGTCGACCTGGACCCGGTGAATACCGGAGACGCGGCCGAGCTGAAGGACATGATCCAGCGGCATTACGCCTACACCGACAGTGCGGTAGCCAAGTTTGTCCTCGAAGATTTCGAAAATCAGATCCAGCATTTTGTAAAAGTATTCCCGAAAGACTATAAAAAAGCACTATTGGAAAAAAGCCATAAACAGACTGTTCGCAGCTAACCCGACCGGCCACAGAGAACACCCCCCTCTCACGGAGACAACTCTTTGAGAACGCGGAGTCGGCTCTCATGTGTGACTCAGCCACTCCGTTGTTCTCTGTGGCCGGATTTTAAAAAAGGTTCATCGGGTTTCATCACGTTCAGCACATTCACGCCAGGGCTCACCCCCCGGCCGGCCATTCACGACGATCGCAGCCATTCACTTTTTCAAAAAGCACCGCAATGGGCAAACCAACCGGATTTCTGGAATTTACAAGAGAGTTACCCTCCAAACGCCCGGTACCGGAGAGGAGGAAGGATTATAATGAATTCGTAGCGCAATATTCCGCCCAGCAGCTGAATCACCAGGCGGCGCGTTGCATGAATTGTGGTATTCCATTTTGTCACAACGGCTGTCCCCTGGGCAATGTGATCCCGGAATTCAACGACGCAGTCTATCAGCAGCACTGGCAGGAGGCCTATGAGATCCTGTCCTCCACCAACAATTTCCCCGAGTTCACGGGACGCATCTGCCCCGCTCCCTGCGAAAGCAGCTGCGTGCTGGGTATCAACCAGCCACCGGTGGCCATCGAAGAGATCGAGAAACATATTATCGAGATAGCCTTTGAAAAAGGGTTGGTCAAGGCGCGCAAGCCGGCCGTACGCACCGGTAAAAAGATCGCCATCGTCGGCTCCGGTCCTGCGGGTATGGCGGCGGCCGATCAGCTGAATGCCGCCGGCCATACGGTGACGGTCTTTGAAAGGGACGATCAGCCCGGAGGATTGCTGCGCTACGGCATCCCGGATTTCAAGCTGGAAAAATGGATCGTGGCAAGAAGGATCCGACTGATGGAAGAAGAAGGCGTCGTGTTCAGATGCAATGCCGAAGTAGGGGTCAACGTAGGCATCAATGACCTGCTCCGGGAATACCATGCCATCGTGCTGGCAGGAGGCTCTACCATCCCACGCAATCTGCCCGTTCCGGGAAGAGAGCTGAAAGGCGTGCATTTTGCCATGGACTTCCTCAAACAACAGAATAAAAGGGTCAGCAGCCTGGAGACGGGCGGCGATGATATATGGGCCACCATGAAAAATGTAGTGGTGATCGGCGGTGGGGATACGGGCAGCGATTGCGTCGGAACCTCAAACAGACATGGCGCCATGTCGGTGACCCAGTTCGAGTTGTTGCCAAAGCCGCCGGACTCACGCACCAACTATATGCCCTGGCCCAGCTACCCCATGGTCCTGAAGACGACTTCCTCCCATGAGGAAGGCGCCGACAGACATTGGGCCATCGCCACCAGGGAATTTATCGGCGACGGAAAAGGCAATCTGAAAGCGCTGAAAGTAGTGACCCTGGAGTGGAAGATGACGGAAGACGGCAGGGCAGCCCAGTTTGTAGAAGTGGCCGGCAGCGAAAGAGATTTACCCTGCGAACTGGCCTTGCTCGCCATGGGCTTCGTCCACCCGCAATATGACGGACTCCTGAATGAGCTTGGGGTGGAGATCGATGAAAGAGGCAACGTAAAAGCATCCGATAAGGATTACCAGACCAATATAGCCAAGGTCTTCACCGCCGGAGATATGCGCCGGGGACAGTCGCTTGTCGTATGGGCGATCAGCGAAGGCCGCGAATGCGCCAGGAAGGTCGATGAATACCTGGTCGGCCAGTCCCTGCTCGAAAGAAGGGATCAGAGTCTCATCAGCGTGTAGATCGGCATGGACCGGTCATCCGCGTCTCCATACAGGCCGCCCGTCTGATACAGCCGATGAACCCACCGCAACGGTTCCGCCGTGGTCATCCGGGCCTCAATACCAGACCCTGAAATATTCGTCTCACCGCATTCCCCACCTCAAAAAAAAAGGCCAATCTCACGATTGGTCTTTTTTCGTTGGTAGTATTTGACAAGCGATAATTAGATCTCGGAGAAATGAACGGCTTCGTCCTTGAAGGTCTCATTGATAGTCGCATCATATACATCGTCGAATTCCCTGTCCAGAGAATCGATGATCCTGTTGATATGATACATATCGGTTGCAGCATCCACAGTGGAATCATTCTGACCGGCAGTATGATGTTTCCGGCTTACTTTAACTTCTCTGTTGTCTTTGCCGAATGATCCGCGCATGCTCTTTTCGAGCTTGATCACAAATTCGCCTTTCTTGACGGGGCTGTCGCTAACGAAGACTTTCTTTACTTCACCTGCATGAACATCGCTCTTCCAGGTAACTAAACGGTGCTTTAAATCCTGACGCATATTAAACATTTTTTGAGTTAGTAAATCAATACGATAATGTATTCAGACGTAAAGTTATTACATTTATTGCGTGATTTCCAAGCACGCAACCGCGGAGCAATTCTTTTCAAACCCTTTAGGACAAAGGCTTTCACGCGACACTCGACGAATAATTTGAGTTTTTCCGGCAACCAACATCAAAAATCATGGAGGCATGATGTAAAGACATTATTTTTTCGCCGCACTGTGAAAAGATTTGTTCTTTTGACGTGCGCATTTTATATTTAATATTTATGTAATACACTAAAAAATATTTTATAAAATCTTTTTTATATCTCAAAAATGTGGTAAATCCGCCCCTTCCAGCCTTCCGGTTCTCCCCTCTCGTTTTCCACATCCAATCCCCATCCCTCATATCCGTTTTGAAAATTTAAACAAACAGATAATTTTCACCCATTTTTTTAAACAACTTCAATATTTAAAATTCTAAAAAAAACAATATATAAGTCGTAATTATCTAATTGTTAACTTTTTATCATCGAAATATCAACAAATTTTAATCATATTATTATTTATAATATATAATCTATTTACGAATAAACACTCTTGATATTCCTATATTAGCACTGTAGATATTAATTAAATATTTATACAATATGAAACAGGCTGCCGGACCACCCGGCAGGATTTGAATCCACAATCAGAGCTCAGAGCAAGCCATATATTAACCTGATCACTCCGGACCGTCTATTTATTTTTTATTAACCAAAACAATCAGCAATGCTAAGGAACATCAGTTTATCCCTTATTATTACCGCATGCTCTTTATCCGCATGGGCCAATTCCAATGATTCCACCGCAAAACCTGCGGATACCGTCAAACCCGCCCCTCCGGTCCTGGCGATCACCGGCTCGGCAGATTTCTATTACCGCTATGATTTCAACAAGAACAAACAGCCTTTAGAAACTTCACTCACCAGTTTCACCCATTCCCATGACCAGATCCAGCTGGGTATGGCCACCCTTAAGCTCGAGCACAAAACAGCAAAACTGGATATGGTAGCCGATCTCGGATTCGGCCCAAGAGCAAGGGAGTTCGCCTATAATGACGATGGCATCACGCAGGCCATCAAACAGCTCTACATCAGCTATTCCCCCGCCGCCTGGATCAAATTCACCGGTGGTACCTGGGCAACCCATATCGGATATGAAGTGCTGGACGCTTACGCCAACCGTAACTACAGCATGTCCTATATGTTCACCAACGGGCCTTTCTCCCACACCGGCCTCAGAGCAGACCTCACTTTCGGGAAGAGCGGCTTTATGATCGGCGTCTCCAATCCCACTGACTTCAGGACAGTACCTGCCACCGCGCAGAACAACAAGAATATGATCGCTCAGTACAGCTTTGCACCGAGCGACAATTTCCACCTGTTCCTGAACTATGTTGGCGGCAGAGATGCCACCGATGCCAAAGTACACCAGTATGATCTCGTCGTAACGGCAAAAGCCAGCAGCACGTTCAGCCTGGGTCTCAACGGTACGGTGAACAAATCCAGCTACCCTTCCGATAATTATGCAACCGGTCACTCCTGGTGGGGATCTGCCGTGTATCTCAACCTCGATCCGGCCCCCTGGTTCGGACTGACCCTGCGCAGCGAATATTTCAGCGACAAGGACGGGATAAAGCTGTTCCCTGTAGACGGCACCACCGGCGCGAAAGTATTCGCCAATACGCTCTCTGCAAATTTCAAGGTCGACGGCTTCATCTTCATTCCTGAATTCAGATATGATCATGGCAGCGAAGTCCTGTTCACAAAGAGCGACGGCACACAAACCAAATCCTGCGCAAGCTTTCAGCTGGCAGCGATCTATTCATTCTAGTTTATTGACGCAACGCACTAAACATACCATTACCATTTAACGAACAAACACCGGAACTCCGCACCGGTCCTAAAACAAAAAACAACCAAAAACAATCTTCATTAACAAAAACTTAGCAAAAAATGGGAGTTTCCAACTTTATTACCAGCAAGTTGTTCGGGGGGGGTGGTCAGGCATCTCTTCCAGTCATGGTCAAACTGACAAAAGCTGAAAAATGGCGTGTCGCCCTGGGCATGTTTGCCGGCAAAATGATCGGCCTCTTCCTCGTTTTATTAGCCATCGGTTTCATGCCATCCATCGTTGGAGGCACTGTGGCTCATGCACAGGGGCCTGCTTACACAGCGCATGAGACGACCTTTATGAACACGGCAAACACGATCTGGACCCTCGTCGCCGCCTTCCTCGTGTTCGGAATGCAGCCGGGATTCGTCTTCCTCGAAGCAGGCTTCGCACGGAAAAGAGAGACCGTCAACGTACTGATGGAATGTATCTTCGATACCTGTATCTGCGGTATCCTTTTCTGGGCCATCGGTTATGCCTTTATGTTCGGACAAGGCAACGGCTTTATCGGTGCTGGCGGTGGAGCGCTTGCTGGTGGAGACGCAAAGCCCTGGTACTTCCTGCAGAACGTTCCGGATACCTATGCCTCGACCGGCGTTCCCATATTAGCCCACTGGATCTTCCAGTTCGCATTTGCCGATACGACTTCTACGGTAACTTCCGGCGCAATGATCGGCCGTACAAGCTTCCGCGGCGATATCCTCTATAGCATCGGCGTCACCGGTTTCATCTATCCGATTATCGGTCACTGGGCCTGGGGTCCCGATGGATTTCTTGCGCTCATGGGTACCAAGGATCATCTCTTCCCTGGTCTCGGTCAGGGCTTCCGCGACTTCGCCGGCTCAACGGTGGTACATACCATCGGTGGTATGGTATCCCTCGCTGGTGCGATCGTCCTCGGTCCACGTATCGGACGCGTCTTCAAACGTGACGGTGGCGGTATGCCCGCTCCGCATAACCTTACCGTAGCCGCCGTGGGTGGATTCATCCTCTGGTTCGGATGGTACGGGTTCAATCCCGGCAGCACGCTTTCCGCCATGGACATGCAGGGCATCGGCCGCGTTGCCGCCAACACTACCCTGGCCGCCTGCGGAGGCGGTATCTCCGCCATGTATATGGCCCTCTGGTTTGGTGAGACAAAAGGCAAATTCGATCTTGGCTATACTACCAACGGCTTCCTCGCCGGTCTGGTCGCCATCACCTGTCCCTGTTACTGGGTGTCGCCCTTCGGCGCGATCATGCTGGGCCTAGTTGCCGGCGTCATCGTATGGCTGGCGATCAATCTGCTGGAACACCTGCGGATCGATGATCCCATCGGCGCTGTAGCCGTGCATGGATTCTGCGGCATCTGGGGTACCCTCTCCCTTGGCCTCTTCGCCAGCGGACAGTTCGGTGCAACAGGTCCTACAGGTGCAGATAATTCCGCTCCCGTTGCAGGCCTCTTCTATGGCGGCGGTGTCAGCGTATTAAAGGCACAGTTCATCGGCAGCCTGACCGTAACGGTTGCAACGCTCGTCATATCTTTTATTCTGATGTGGTCGATCAAACAACTGCCTTATCCCTGGAAACTCCGTGTTGAACCAGAAGGTGAGACAGGACCCGGCGGGCTCGATGTTTTCGAACATGGCGTCGAAGCTTATCCTTCACAGGCATAAGTACACGAAATATATTCTGCCTCGGTCGTACGATACCCTCCAATGACCAGGCTCATCCTAAAAGGCCATCCGGGACTAATCCCGGATGGCCTTTTTTAATATACCGACACCAGGGTTGAAGCCGCCTGCAAAAGAAAGAAACGCATAGAAATGCGTTTCTTTAAACTTTACAACAAAGCCGGCTCCATACATGCTCATGAAAATTCATATAGGAGGAGCCGGAGATCTTTATACCCGATTTTATATTCTGAATAATATCGCAAAAATTATCCTGTCCTCGGATTTGACCAGATCGGGTCTCCAATCCGGCGGCAGCGGCGTAGTCGTATATCCATTGGGCGAAGTAACTCCCCCCGGCCCGGCGAAATAAGGAACATTCGCATGCCGGTGAACATATTCTATACGAAAAAGAAAACTTTGGTTGGGCATCCAGTCCAGGTTGGTCGAACAGTCCCAGGCTTTAAACTGATCGCCGGGATTGGCGCTGAACGGAAACTTTCCTTCGGTCTGGGTTGGATTGTTCGGATCGGGCAGTGGGCTCGCCTGTCCGGTAGGATACAGCACGAGGTATCGCCCTGGGTTAGTCATGAGACCCCCGCCGATGGTCCAGGCAAATTTATTCTGAGCAAACCAGATGCGGTTATACAGCATCGCGCTCAGAAAATATTGCGCCGGCCCTTTTGCCGTATCGCTGCTGAACCCATTCACACCCCCGCCTTTCTCAAATCCCAGGTCGCCTGTTAAAGACAGCGCCATCTTACTGATGCCCCTTGACGCCGGCTTATTATAATACCTTACTAACATGCTGTTGTCAGAGTGAAACCTTTTTCGCTGAGGCAGACCGCCCGCATCGGTTCCATAATAATCATTGGTCAGGAGCTTGAAACTGCTGGTCGGGTTCCAGGTTATATTCGCGCCGACGCCCGGCATGCTGTTGAACTTACCATAGCTTTGCCATCCGTTGATGATCCAGGGTTCGATCTTTAGATGCTTAGATGGAAAAATCTGGATTCGTATGCCGTTGAAAAACCAGGGCGTATTATCCGAGGTATAAGAGGCCTGGTACTCCCAGTTCTCCACCTGGTAATAAGAATTAAGCCCGATATAGGACATAAAAAGCCCCGCATCCACATTGATGCCATACCACTTGTTAAAATGATAGCCAACATACGCCTCGCTCAGATAACGGTACACATCCGCCAGTTTATACTGTCCCCTGTATGGGCTGAGATCATTTCTCGGAACGACCTGGGTCCTGGTTCCCATCTGCATCAGGAATTTGGCTCTTGCGCCTTCATAACTAAAATCACCTCCAAAGCTAAGCTGAGACAACTGCACCTCATTGTTCCGCGCTAATGCCGTTGATCCTACGACCGTATTGTCATTGGGATTGTTAAAGGAATGCGTATAGTTCACATCCACCATGATCGTGGGTATGAAATATTTTCCATGGAATACTGAAGAATCTCTCCGGTCGCTACCGTTTTGCCAGTTCGTCTCTATCCCGTCGAATGGGATCTTTGGGGCCGTCGAATCCTGCGCTCTTACATAAACTGCCGATCCAAGTAAAATGGAACTCGCGAGAATAAGCTTTTTCATTTTCATTCTTTTATTGGTTGTGCTCCTTATGCCAAAAGAATGCCCGTATCTGCCGGACGCTATTCCCATCAGCTTAAAATCAATCACAGTGACGATTGTAACCCATCTTTTACTTTTTTTAATTATTTTTTAAAGAAGAGCGCCATACCGGAATGAAAAGCATTTTTTCAAAAATGGTTGGTCCGGGCTAAGATAATGATTGATCCCCCTGCGGGTACATTGAACCGACTAAGGAAGGTTTCACTATCCAGAGGCCAGATAGCCCTCCCATAGCCAGATAACCCCCCTCCCATAATGAAATAGCTTTTTCATTTTAACGTGATCCCTCGTCACTGATTCGGGCAACTCCAGCGGAGAAGAGAGCCATAATACCTTATAAACTTGTTAGTTGTGAAGTCCTTATGTAATATGGCCTGTGACTTGCCATTTATAAGGATCGATCAAAAAATAAGAAAATTTAAAAACTAAGAAAATGAAAAATCTCCGTAACACAGTCGCCCGAAAGACCATCGGTCTTATGGCGGCTACCATATTGCTTTTGATAGTATCCCAGTCAACCTTGCTGGCAGAAAGCAATAACAATACGGCAGGATCGTCCAGCCTTAGTGCAGGACAGATCATCGCCGGAGTTGTCGTCATGCTTTTGGTCTTTCTCCTTCCGCTGGTAAAAACCCACAAAAAAACGGTCTGAGTCATACAGTCATACAATGCAGGAGGGTGTCTCAAAAGTTGAGACATCCTCTTTTCTATTCATTCAATCCATAATCCTGCATCTTCCGGTATACGGTCGTAAGCCCGATATTCAAAAGTTTGGCTGCTTTCACCTTATTGCCCCGGGTATAGCTGAGGACACGCTGAATATGCAATTTTTCAACGTTGGCCAGTTCAAATGCTGACCGCGGTCGTTGGGGATCATGCTGAATGGCCCATTCGACCGGAAGGTCTTCTTTCGTCATCAGCAACCGCTCGGAGAGGATCACAGCCCTTTCCATCATATCCGTCAATTCACTGACACGCGTTTCCAGCCGTACTATCCTTTCTTCCACGGAAACGATCCGCGTCAAAAGGTTCTGGAATTTATCTTCATCCTCTGCGATAAGAATATTTCCTGTTATCATCGGATTAATGATAAGACTGATTATACAAATACTTCAGTTTATAGACCTTCAGCCATGGATCGTAAGCAATCAACTGCTTATCCGAACGGAAATGTTCTTCGAGGGCATAACGGAACCGGGCATTCGCCGAAAAAGCAGATTCCAGATTGACCAATGTCAGTTCCAGCACCGGCGCATCCGGCTTTACGCTGAAATAATAAACATCCTGTGGGCGGGAGATCTTTTCACCCATCACCAGCTTATTGATCCGGTACAGGTAAAACCCCGCAGTATCCACGATGACGAATTTTTCACGGCCCACCTGACGATAGGCCTGTCCACGGCTCACCATACTATTCAGGCAGAGCCCAGCTATCAATATTTTCAAGGAATACATACGACACTATTTAAATGGTTATTAATTATATGTTTGCACTCTCCGTCCATCCGTCGTCCACCCGTCGTTTCTTCGTCTCTCTCCGTCTATCCGTTTCTCCGTCTCTCCGGTATAAGCATTTCCCCTCTCTTGTGGATGCAACACCATCGCCGTACACAGACAGATCTTTCTTTCTTTTGATTCCAGCAGCGGATAATTGACACAAGACTTACACTGATCCCAGAATCCTTTGTCATCCGTGATAGCGGCATAGGTCACCGGTTCAAACCCCATTTTATGATTGAGGGAAAGAACAGCCGCACCCGTGGTGATGCTGAAGATCGTTGCCATCGGATAACGGCGCTGCGACAGCTCCACGATCATTTTTTTGATCATGGTGGCCACCCCGGCATGACGGTAAACCGGGTTCACGATCAGACCGCTGTTGGAGACGAATGTTCCGTCACCCCAGCTTTCTATATAAGAGAAGCCCGCCCACCCGCCGCCACCCGCGACAGCGATCACCGCCTTTCCTTCATATATTTTTTTGCAGAGAGATTGCGGCGAGCGTCTGGCAATCCCCGTCCCCCTTGCCGCAGCGGAACATTCCATTTCTTTCAGGATTGAATACACATATTTTACATCGGCAGGTACAGCTATACGGGCGACGATATCGGGGTCATCCATTTTTTTAATTTTTATGTTCTTATCCCCAATCTGCCAAAGACTATTCCGGAAAGAGGAAAAATTTTGTTAACAGGCTGTAACCCTTCGCTGGCAATACTTTCGCCTACCATCCGGCACACCCCACTCACCGCCCCGCCAGCAGCACATCCCTCCGTTTTGAAAATCTCCTTTCATTCCGGAAGGGTATTTTCAGGCCCCACCCCTCCTCCAATCGCTTGTTACTCCGGCAAGACCCTTTCCGTAACAGCGTCTCAGCTCCCCACGCCTACATCGCCCAAACGGGGCATTCCATTTGGCATGATTACGACAAACCGATAAGTTATGATGACGCAAAATGAAATAGCACGCTTTATCGCAGGTAAATTACCCGAACTAAAAAATGACCTGCATTACTGCCGGGCCGGAAATGTTTACCAACCGATCCAGGTCCTGACCGAATACACCAAAAGGATGGCAATCGAACATGATTTCAAAATGGTGGGAAAATGTATGAATCTTGTAGATACTATTTATGAAAGAGGAAATACACAGGTCAAAAATGCTGTGGAGAACGTTTTTATATTCGCGTTTTCCTCCATCATGGCCCTGTATAATATTGTCGAATGGAGGATCGTACAATCCTATATGCCAGCCCGGCTATACGGCTTGTACATGCAGCAGGTCCTGAAGTCGAAGGTATAACGCAGGAGGCGTACACGGCTACCGGCGCTTTTGGACAATTTATTATGGTGATGCCTGAACTCGATCTGGTTATCGCTCATAAAACAAGCCGTACCGAAATCAGCTTTTCCCCGTCCATAGTAGTTGAACTTTTTGCAACACATTGATAATAAATCAGTTCAAAAAAGTTCAACCTCTATGCGCCAAAACACTACATACGGCCCCACCCGGCACAAACCGGCAAAGCCGCAACTTCACGCACACCGACCTCGCATTGGCCCAGGTCGCACCCCCCGCAAACCTGCAATGCTGTTGGGGAAATAAAATAACGCGGTAATTCTTCGCCATCAAGCCGAATTCCGCGCCGCATTGATGATCCCGAACGAGCTCCGGATGATCAGCTTCTCATACACCTCTTTCATCGCTTTATTATCCCCGCTCTTCTCCAACTTCTGGAACTTCGTCAGCGCGTACTGCTGGATCGTGCTCAGTGGCAGGACGATCCTCTCCCGCATCTGGATGGATAACTGCTCCACGGGATAATCGGCCATCAGCTCATTCTTTCCCGACAGCTTGAAAATATATTTCTGCGTAAGCTCGAACTCATCATAGATCAGCGTCCAGATCTCCCCGTAGACAGGATGGTTGGAAAAATGCTCCGTCAGCGGGAAAAAACATTTCTTCATCGCCATCTCACAGTTATCCAGCAGAGTCCTGAAAAAAGTAGAGTTATTATACAACGTTTTCAGGTCCTTCCATTTCCCCTTCTTGTCCAGCGTCTGCAACGCCTTCCCAACCCCGTAATAGCCCGTTACATTCTGCTTGAGCTGGCTCCAGGCGCCTACATAGGGAATAGCCCGCAGGTCCTTCAGCTCCAGCCTGCCGGAATTCTTCCGCTTGGTAGGCCGGCTGGCGATATTGGTCTCATTGTAGAATCGCAGCGGGCTCACTTCGTTGAGATACTGCAGGAAATAGGGGTGGTCCTTCAGCGAAGAATAAGCCTTATAGCTGGCAGCCGCAAGATCCGCCAGCAATTCCTCCTCCCCGGCCTGCAAGGTCACCTCCTTCGAAGAAAAGAGGTCGTTGGAAATCCCGGCATGCAACAGCTGCTCGATATTGTACTGCGCCGTATCCGTAGTCCCGAAATTTGACGAGACGGTTTGTCCCTGAATAGTAAGCTGGATCTGTTTGTTCGCGATATTCTTCCCCATCGACGCGTAGAATTTATGCGTCTTGCCGCCTCCCCGCGCCGGAGGGCCGCCGCGGCCATCGAAGAAGACCACATCGATGCCAGATTCTTTGGATATAGAGGTAAGTTGTTCCTTGGCCTTATAGATCCCCCAGTTAGCCATCAGATATCCCCCATCCTTGGTCCCGTCGGAGAACCCCAGCATGATGGTCTGCTTGTTGCCGCGGTTATGCAGGTGCTTCTTATACACTTTATTCTCATACAGCTCCTTCATGATCGTCGCCGCATTCTGCAGATCGTCGACCGTCTCGAACAGCGGCACGATATCCACGGTCATCTTATCCTTCTTCCAGCCGCCAAGCAGAAAAAGACCAAAGACCTCCATGACGTTCACCGCACTGTTACACTGGCTGATGATATAGCGGTTGCAGCCTTCCTCCCCATTGGCACGCTGAATGGACCGGACGGCCATAATGGACTTCAGCGTGTCCTGCACCAGCCCATCCTCATATAGCTCCGGTTGTGCCGTACCGCTCAACCCCACCAGGACTGCTATCTTTTCACCATCCGTAAGAGAAGAAAAATTCTCCGGAACCAGCTTTTCCTTTGCCGCAACGGCAGCCAGCACAGTCCCATGCACGGTGCTCTCCTGCCGGATATCCAGCGTGGCAAAATGCAGACCGAACACCAGCACCTTTCCGATCAGGTTATCCACAAGGTTTACGAACAGGCTGTTGTGCTGGTAAATAATGATCTCCCTGATCTGGGTAAGAGAGTCGAGGATCTCTTTGGCGCTGAGATCCGCATTATGTTCCGGTACAAAAATATTATTGTACAGCTTCAGTTCCAGCGTGTTCAGCAGCGTATCCACCCCCTTGAACGTGAGGCGCCGTTTCAGCCGCCGCACATCCAGATAATAACATTTGATGATGGCGCCCCGCAGCGCATCGGCCACCCTGATCGTCGTATCCGTTTTTACAAAAGGATTGCCGTCCCGGTCGCCACCAGGCCAGAAGCCCATCTTGATCACCGAATTATTTTTGTCGATAGCATGGGGGAACTGATCCTGCAGGCTGGTAATGATCCTTCCGCAGGCATGATAAAAAACATTCTCCAGATACCATACCAGGCTGATCGCCTCATCATAAGGCGTTGGCTTTTGTTTTTTCAGAAAAGGGGTCTTGCCCAGCTGCTGCATGTATAAATTGATCTCGCCAGCATTATTATTGATCACCGCACGGGACAGGTCATTGATGATCCCGAGAACGGCCCCCGGATAGAACTGTGTCGGGTGGGCCGTGAGCACCAGCCGTACCGAATAATCCTTGAATTTTTCGGTCAGCTCCTCTTCCTTGCCGGTCTGCAGCACCTCCGATATCAGATGCCTGACCGTCCCCGTACCGCCCATATCGTTGACATCCCGGAAAGACGCATCCTCCAGCGCATCGAACAGCACGATCTGCCGCTCCACATACTGGACGAAACGGAACAGGATATCCGCCCGGTCACGCTCGCTGGTATAGCTGGTATGTTTCTTGAAAAATTCCTCGATGATCTCCTCAGGGCTCTGTTTTTTCTTATATCCATCTTCGCAGATGGTCAGCAAAAGGGACAACAGAATGCCCGTTTTCTCTATCCGGTGGAAGGGAAGAGAAGTAAATAAGCTGTTGTATAACTGGAATTTTATCCCTACAAGGTTCTTGAATTGCTGCAGACCCTGAGACGACTGATAACTCATACCGACAATTTTTCAAAACGCTTACAGCATTTTTGGTGCTTCCTGCGCTTTTTGTGAATGTTCAAAGAATTTGACAGACAAGCAAGAAGAAATCAAACTGACCCCCTAAAATACTGCATTTCCATTAAAAAAACCCGCATTTTGTTGTTTTTCCCTCAACTTACCCTACCTTAGCGTCTCTATTGAAAAGTGGTCTGTAAAAATTACGATATTGTCTCCTCCTTTGCTGCTGTAGCCGGCTTTGCTTCGCCACGCGCCCCGCAATCGGCTACACAAATTACAATTATTACGACCTCCACAACCCGTTAAGGGTTGTCAATTTCCATATTAATTCCTGGGCTGTTATAGCTGTAATCCCGAAAAGAGATCGGCAGCCATTTATACAATTATCAACTTTCAATTATGCAGGTTTTAAAATTCGGTGGTACATCAGTCGCGAATGCCGAAAATATCAATAAGGTGGTGGCTATCGTCCAGGAAGCGCTGGCAAAAGACAGGACCATCGTCGTCGCCTCCGCCTTGGGTGGCGTCACGGACATGCTGATCCAGGCCGGAGTACAGGCCGCCGCAGGCGACGAATCCTACAAGGAAAAATTGCATGCCGTGGAACAGCGTCACCTCGAAACGGTAAAATCACTCCTGCCCCTCACCAGGCAGAGCAGTGTGCTCAGCTTTGTAAAGACCCGCTGCAATGAAATAGAAGATATCTGCAACGGTATCTTCCTCCTGAGCGAGCTGTCGGACCGTACCCGGGACAAGATCGTAAGCTACGGCGAACTCCTGTCCTCACACATCATCGCGGCACGCTTCACAGCGCTGGGCATCGACGCAGGCTGGAAAGATTCCAGAGAACTGATCGTCACCGACTCCAGCTTCGGCTATGCCGCAGTCGACTTCCCCGCGACCAATGAAAAGACCCACCAGTTCTTCAGCACTGCGAAAGAATCGCTTTTTATCATACCCGGATTCATCGCCTCAGATAAAAAAGGAATAACGACGACCCTCGGCAGAGGCGGATCGGATTACACGGCCGCCATCGTCGCCGCGGCGGCCGATGCAAAAGTGGTGGAGATCTGGACCGACGTATCCGGCATGATGACCGCCGACCCCCGTCTCGTATCCAATGTCAGGCTCATCCCCCATATCTCTTATCAGGAAGCAATGGAACTATCCCATTTCGGGGCAAAAGTGATCTATCCGCCAACCATCCAGCCCGTCATGAGCAGGAACATCCCCGTATGGATCAAGAATACCTTTGCGCCCAAAGATCCCGGCACGGTGATAGAATCCGCCTCTAACCGCAACGGTGGCAGCATCCGTGGCATCTCCAGCATCGCCAGGATTTCCCTGATCAGCCTCGAAGGCAGCGGCATGGTCGGCATACCCGGCTTTTCCAAACGTCTCTTCGAAGCCCTGTCCAATGAAAAGATCAATGTCATCCTCATCACCCAGGGCTCCTCGGAGCACTCCATCTGTGTCGGCGTCGATGAGATGAACGCTCCCGCTGCCAAGGCAGCGGTCGACACGGCTTTCAACCATGAGATCGAGACGGGCAAAGTAGAACCCCTTATCATCGAAAAAGACCTCTCCATTATCGCGCTGGTCGGCGATCAGATGAAGAGCCATCCCGGCGTCAGCGGAAAAATGTTCGGCGCACTGGGAAGGAACGGAGTCAACGTCCGCGCCATCGCACAGGGGTCATCGGAAAGGAATATCTCCGCAGTCATCGCAGCAAGGGACGTAAAGAAGGCGATCAACATCCTCCATGAAGAATTCTTCGAGACGACCTATAAACAGCTGAACCTTTTCGTCACCGGCGCAGGGAATGTAGGCAGCCGCCTGCTTGGCCAGCTCCGGCAGCAGCAGAAATATCTGCTGGAACACCTCCGGGTGCAGGTAAGGGTCATCGGTATAGCCAACAGTAAGAAAATGATCTTCAATGACGAAGGCATCGACCTGGGCAACTGGAAAGACGCACTGGCGGATGGACAGCCGATGGACCTCAACGCCTGGGTCAGCGGGGTAGCGTCGCGTAACCTGCGCAATGCCGTTTTCGCCGACGTCACCGCCAATAATGAAGTGGCGGCCAGCTACGACCGGCTGCTCCAGAAAAGCATCTCCGTCGTAGCCTGTAATAAGATCGCCTGCTCCTCCCCCTATGGCTATTACAAAAAGCTCAAGGACCTTGCAAGGGAATATAATTCGCTCTTTCTCTTCGAGACCAATGTAGGCGCCGGCCTGCCCGTGATCGGGACGCTCAACGATCTGCTGCGCAGCGGAGATAAAGTGGGGCGGATAGAGGCCGTGCTGAGCGGAACACTTAATTTTGTTTTCAACCATTACAACGGGGAAAAACCCTTCGCCGATGTAGTCAGACAGGCCCAGGATGGAGGGTATACCGAACCCGATCCGCGCCTGGACCTCAGCGGCACCGATGTCATGCGCAAGATCATGATCCTGGCCAGAGAAGCCGGAGAGAAAATGGAGATGGAGGACATCAGCAATAATTCGTTCATGCCCCCTTCCTGCATGCAGGGCACCGTAGAAGATTTCTATGCTGCCATGGCAAAGGAAGAAGCCCATTTCAGACAGCTCTATGAAGCCGCGGCAAAGGAAGGAAAAAAATTAAAGTTCGTCGCCAGCTATGCGAAAGGCAAGGCAGCCGTAGGGTTGCAGCATATAGATCCGCAGCATGATCTTTACCACCTGTACGGGAAAGATAATGTCGTACTGTTCTATACCGACCGCTACCCCGAACAGCCGCTGGTGATAAAAGGCGCAGGGGCGGGTGCCGAGGTCACCGCCTCCGGAGTATTTGCAGACATCATCCGCGCCGCACACGCATAACAACCAGCACATGCATAAAGAAATTACCATACAGGCCCCCGCCACCGTCGCCAACCTCGTTTGCGGGTTCGACGTGCTTGGCATGGCCCTCGAAAGACCCTTTGACATCATGCAGGTGCGCCTGCTCGACAGACGGGAGGTCATTATCACCAGCCGGGACGGCTTCCCCCTGCCATCGGACCCCGCGCTGAATACCGCGGGCGCTCCCCTCATCGCCATGCTGGAAGAGCTGGACCGCCCCGAGGGCCGTCCCCCCGGGTTCGAAAACCGCCCCATCGGCTTCGAGGTCATCATCGACAAACACATCAAACCCGGCAGCGGCATCGGCAGCAGCGCCGCCAGCGCCGCAGGTGCCGTGGTGGCGGCCAACCATCTCCTCGGTAATATCTTCTCCCGGGAAGACCTCGTGCGTTTCGCCATGTTCGGCGAAAAAGTAGCGTCGGGTGTCAAGCACGCGGATAATATCGCTCCCTGTATCTATGGAGGCATCACCCTGATCCGGTCCATCTTTCCGCTCGATATCGTTTCCATACCAGCCCCCTCTCTCCAGGTCACCGTAGTGCACCCGCAGATCGAAGTGCGTACGGCAGATGCCCGGCAGATCCTCCGCAAGGAAGTGCTGCTGAAAGATGCGATCAGACAATGGGGTAATATAGCAGGGCTCGTCGCCGGCTTTATGAAGAATGACCATGACCTCATCGGCCGTTCCCTCGAAGACGTGATCATCGAGCCGGTCCGCAGCATGCTGATCCCCGGATTCGACGAAGTGAAGCAGCAGTGTAAAGAAGCCGGCGCCCTCGGCGGCGGCATATCTGGGTCGGGCCCCTCGATCTTCATGCTGAGCAAAGACGAGGCTACGGCAAAAGACGTCACATAGGTCATGAAGGATATTTATGAAAGGATAGGGCTCGACCATCATACCTATGTGACGACCATCAACCTCGAAGGAGTAAAAATCATCGCCGGCCCACCAGTCATCGCCAGCCCGCAAACCATCGCCGGTCCGCAAACCCCGCAACGTCCCAACACAACTCAACATCCATGAACTACTATAGCCTCAACGATCCCTCATCCCGTGTCAGCTTCAGGGAAGCCACCATAAAAGGCCAGGCTCCCGACAAAGGACTGTATTTCCCCGAAAGGATACCCACCCTGCCGGAAGACCTGATCCGGAATATCGGCAACTGGTCAAAAGAAGAGATCGCCTTCCGGGTCATAAAACCGTATATCGGAGATGACATTTCCACCACAGACCTGCGACGGATCGTAACGGAGACCATCAGTTTTGAATTTCCGCTGATCCCACTGACAGATAAGATCAGCTCGCTGGAACTCTTCCACGGCCCTACCCTTGCCTTCAAGGACGTGGGAGCACGGTTCATGAGCCGCTGCCTCGGACATTTCGTCCGCAACAGCGACAGAGAAGTCACTGTGCTGGTCGCGACCTCCGGAGACACCGGTGGCGCCGTAGCCAACGGGTTCCACAACGTGGAGGGTGTAAAAGTAGTGATCCTCTATCCCTCCGGGAAGGTCAGCAGCGTGCAGGAACTACAGCTCACCACCCTCGGCAGCAATATTTCCGCGCTCGAAGTCGATGGCAGCTTCGACGACTGCCAGCACCTCGTCAAACAGGCCTTTGCAGACCCCGCCCTCAATAATGAGTTATTCCTCACCTCCGCCAATTCCATCAACGTAGCCCGCTGGCTTCCCCAGCAGTTCTATTACTTTTTCGCATATCAGCAATGGGCCGATAAGGCTCATCCTCCCGTGATCAGCGTTCCCAGCGGGAATTTCGGTAATGTCTGCGCCGGTCTGCTCGCGCATCGCTCAGGCCTCCCCGTTCAGCATTTCATCGCTGCCTGCAATGCCAACGATGTGGTGCCGGATTATCTGCAGACCGGTCAATACACTTCCAGGCAGGCGGTAGCCACCCTTTCCAATGCAATGGATGTAGGCAATCCCAGCAACTTCGTCCGCATCCTCGAGCTCTTCGACAAAGAATTTCAGTCCCTCAAAAAAGTGCTGACCAGCTACAGCATCTCCGATGCGGAAACGACAGCCGCCATCCGGGACGTCTATTCCAGATATCATTATCTTCCCGATCCCCATGGCGCGGTCGGCTTCCTGGCGCTCGAAAAATATCTGGCAGCACACCCCGGCCTGAAAGGCATTTTCCTCGAGACCGCCCACCCGGTGAAATTCTACGACACCGTAGAGCCGATCATCGGTGAGCCGGTGCCCATGCCAGCCAGTGTACACGCCCTGCTGGGCAGGCAGAAGCAGAGCAGGAAAATACCCGCGGATTATAAGGAGCTGAAAGCATTCTTGTCAGCCTAATTTTTCCAGCCTCAGGTCCACCCGCTTATCTTTCTTGAAATATTCCAGGATCATCACCGATCCGGCCTTGGCAGGGAACACCCTCATCGTGCTGGCCTTGGATTTCAGCGGGATCTTATCCGTGCTGAACTTGCTGCCATTGAACCGGATGGAATTGAAGGTTTGGCCTTTGTACTCGGAAGTCCTGGTATAATCGCTGTAACATACGGCAAAGTTAGAATTGTCGGCGTTGCCCGTCGTGAACTCATAGTCGAATGACCCCGTCATCTTGAGATACATCGCGATCATATGCTGGCTGTAATAATCGCTTATTTTGGACATCTCCGCCGTATTATTGGTCTTGTCGAAGATACTGGCATTTATGACTTTGTATTTATCATTGAATTCCATGATCACCATATCCGTTACCACGATCTTGGTAACGCCCATATTACCCCCGCCACGCGCTAATATGGTCATAGCAATACCCGCGGCGCTGGCCTGCCTTTTATATCCTTCCCCCACTACGAATAATTTATTATCAGGAGTCCTGATCAGCTTGTGGATATAGAGAAACCCGATATTGTCGATCTTTCCCTTGCTGTTGGTAGGCAAATACCGGGCAAAATCCCCCGCCCAGGTATTATAGGCTTTCGTCAATATTTTCCCGTTGGCGCCGATCTCATAAACGGCCAGTCCCCTGCTGAAATCTTTGTCGATATTCTGGTCCTTATCGAAATAGCTGCCCATGACCATTATTTTACCCGTGCCTTCAAGAGGAATGACGCTGGCAGGAACAAAGGTGTACGTATCATTGGCATTATCGATATCAAACGCCTTCTTTTTCGTTACGAAATTTACGCCGATAAGATGCGCGCTGACCTTGCCGCTGAGGGCATGGTTCCTTTTCATGACCTCCAGGATGATGAGGCTGTCTGTACTGCCCAGGTATTCCGCAAACGCATACTTTTCTTCATCGTCTGAAGGGGTATAGGTCCATTGCTTCTTTGCATCGGAAGAATAATAATCCACCTCATAGGTGCGCTGCTTTCCATCCCGCATCGGTAATACGGAGACATAGCCCTGATCGCCCAGATCAAAGACGTTCTTGTTCATACCTTCATCCGTGTGCATGGTTTCATACTCTTTCATCAGCTCATCGGTCTTCTTGTCGAATTCGCGGCTATAGGAATATTTCAGCTTACCGTCGAAGTCATAGATCTTCATATCTAATGTCTTGGTATCCTCGTTCTTGAAAAGAAAAGACAGGCTGCTGCCGTTGTACGCAGATTCGAGAAGACTGACCTTTTTTGAATCCTGGAATTTAATGTTATTTACCTTGTTCAGGTTCTCATCCAGGATCTGTAGCGTGTACTCGTTAGTATGTCTGTCGATCTTATCGCTCTGGTAAAAGAAGAAATAACCTTTGATCTTGCCTTTTTCCATGATCGAGCCGCTGTTACGCAGATAGGCCGAATAGACCTTGTCGATGCTCAGCTTGCCCTGGGCCTGAAGGTGGCTGGTGGTAAGGTAAAGGACAGCGGCAGCCAGGAGCACCCTGCCACTGATTCGTTTAAAGGTTGACATAGAATTTGATTTTTGTTTATGGAAGAAATGTTTTATAATTTATTTCTGCGCTGCCCCATCCTGCTGAATGATCTTCTGATTCTTCTCGTACGCCTCTTTGAAAGGAGGATAACGATCCATCGCCGGATGATACTTCTTTAAATAATGGCAATTGATGGCCGCAATATCTTCCAGGTAAAGGTTCTGAATGAATTGTAGCAGGAGATTGTAATTCGGAGGATATTGCGGAGCGGGGAATGCAGCTACCTTGCTGAGGGTATGCGATTTCTGCGCCGAATACAATCCGTTCAGGACCTTTCCTACATGAGCCACCAGATATCCATCTCCGGGCTTTGCCTGCAACAATTCCAGAGAAAGAAAAAGACTCCGGGTATAATTGTCCATTACATACGCATATTCAATAGCCTCATAACGGAAAACCCCCTGTAGCCTGACGAATGTCGAAGAGTCCGACACGAACTTCAGAGCGACAGGCTGATGGCTCCTGTTTACCAGCGGGATAAGCAGTCTGATCCTTTGTTGGCAAGCCGGATGGGTCTTCAGGGAATCCGCCATCTCCAAATCTTTAATATGCGCATGGCCTCCAAGCAGACCCTCCTCCCGGGCGATCCATTTTTTCTGAAAAGGGAATTCCTTTGAATCAAATACGTTGGGAAGACAGGCCAATGTGTTCAGGGTATCCGTATCGATTACATCGAGCAGGGCCAGGGCAGACAGCGCGCCGGCCACATCATAACGGGTATTACGAAGCAGTTCCACGCCCACGGAATCAGCTTCCGATTCATGGTCCCGGCTATGCCGCCGGCTACCGAAGGTCAGTCCTTTCACCAGCCTCTGCAATTGCTCGTTCTTCCGGTATTCCGATCCTTTGATCTTCCGGAGCTCAGCCTGCACCTCCGGGGAATTGATGGTGGTTACATACTTATCGATGCTGTTCTCCGTATGCTGCAACAGGAAATGGGCGATCTCGTGACAAAGAACGAACGCCGCCTGGCTCTCGTTGCCGAGACGGTGGAACAATCCCATGTTAAAAAGGATTACCCCTTCGCCGATATAGCTCGCATTGGGAATGTCAGACCTTGAGAAATAACAGGTGAAGCTACGGTCCCGCAGCATGGGGTTCGCTGATCTGATCTCAGCCACCAGACCGTCAAGGTATTTCTGGGCAAATGCCGATGTGTAGATCTCCTGCTTATCGAACTTCTCCTTTACGTTCTCCCACCGCTGGGCATAGGCTTCCAGAAAATCTTTTTTATTCTTTGACGGCAGCTTGTCCAACTCATCCTTATAGCGCTGCTGGCATTTTCCAGAAAGGGTGGTGAGAAGGGAGATATCTTCGGCCACAGGCAGAAAATCATATTCCTGCGCCCGGACAGCAGGTACGAAGAACATAAAGACACAAATAAAGAAAAGGCGTCCAACAGCCTTAGGTCTGGGTTCAGGGGCGATCATAACTGTTTTATAGATATTGGATTATAAAAACGCCAAAATCCAGCGATTATGCAAATCTTCTCCCGGAATTGGCCATAAATCGCACCCATAGGGGTTTATCCGTAGACGGCCCCCGGGCAGCCTCCAAATAATTTTACTTTCTTACAAATATTACCTGCTCCCCTGGCGTTATAAATGCTCCACGATCACCCGCCGGAAATGGCCCGGATATCACCGGACGGAAAATCCCGGGATCGTGGCCCGGGAGAGGCCCGGAGCCAGGCAAAACCAATAGTATGAAAATCACCAGATCGCTGCTCCTGACCGGAGTCGTACTGCTATGCTTTCAATGGTCCTTCTCCCAGGCCATCTGCGGCTTCGACGCCGTTCACAACAGGAAAATGAAAGAGGATGCCAGCTACCGGAGAAATGTCCTTGCCGGCGAAGCCTCCATCCGTAACTATACCCAGCAACATCCCGGACTCGGAACAACCCCAAAAAATATTGCTCCCGACCAGCATGGTGCAATTGCACCCGATCAGCATGGCGCAAAAGCCATCACGGGTTCATCCGCCACATCCGGCGCTATCACACCTGCAGGCACGGGTCCCGTTACGCTTGGCAGCCCTCCCTATACCATCCCGGTGGTCGTGCACGTGATGCATACCGGCGGCGCAGTAGGTTCGATGTACAATCCCGACGATGCCCAGATCCTTGGGGCGATCGATTATCTCAATAAAGTTTACAACGGCACCTGGCCCGGCACCGTTGGTGCCGGGGACCTGCAGATCCAGTTCGTCCTCGCCAAACGCGATCCCAACTGCAATCCGACCAACGGGATCAACCGGGTAGACGGATCTGGGGTTCCAGGCTATGTGTCAGGAGGAGTGCAGGCCCAGCAGACTGCTATCGGTACCCAGGATGTCAATGTCAAGAACCTGAGCCGCTGGGACCCGACCCTGTATTACAATATCTGGATCGTGAACAAGATAGACGGGGTCGACGGCAACACCTTCGGCTCCTTTATCGCGGGCTTTGCCTATTTCCCCGGATCACCCGCCAATGTAGACGGGATCGTCATGCTGGCAACCCAGATGGTGGCAGGCCAGAAGACGCTGCCCCATGAAATAGGACATGCCTTCAACCTCTACCATCCTTTCGAGAATGCGGCGGACCCCAATTCAGCGACCTGCTCCGTAAATACCTCCTGCAGCACCCAGGGCGACCAGGTCTGTGATACCGATCCCGTCACCCTCCCTGCAGGCTTCGTATGCCGTACCGGAACCAACACCTGTACCACCACCGCATACAGCACCAATACGGAAAGCAATTACATGAACTATACGAGTTGCTATACGCTCTTCACCGCCGGGCAGAAAGCAAGGATGTTAGCCGCCGCGGCCATCAGTCCAAGACTGACCCTGACGACCTCCCAGGGCGGCACGGCTCCCGGGTTGGGCAGCAGCCCCTGCGCCATCCCAAAGATCGACTTCGAACTCTCGGGCGATCAGCTGACGGAGACCACCGCCGCTGGTTCGGGATGCAGGAGCTATAAAGATTACAGCTATAACATGACCATCGGCAGCAATCCGTCGGCCGCTGCGACAGCCACCCTGAGCAAGACTTCCGGTACGGCGGTCCTGGGGCTGGATTTCGATTTCACGACCAATGGCAGCTTCGCCTCCCCATCCAACATCGTAAATTTCCCGGCAGCCTCATCGGCAGCTCAGCCTTTTACGATTAGAGTGTATGACGACGCCGTCGCCAGCGGTACCCGCAACCTCGTCCTCGGATTCAGCGTCGGCAACGGAGGAGGCAACGCGGCAGCCGGCAACGGCAGGTCCAGTTTCAGCCTCATCATCAATGACAACGACGTGGCGCCCAGCGGACCGGTCGCCACGACAAAGCTGATAGGCACCGATTGGGGTGCGGTCCAGAGCCCCTTCGTAGCTGCCAGTGCGCAGAACAAATCCCAGATCCTCTATTATGCATCCGAACTCCAGGCCACCGGCATGAAGGCGGGTAATATCACCGGCATATCCCTCTATATTGACAAACTCAGTGGTGCAGCCTTTAGCTATCAGGGAATGACGATCAGATGTGCCCAGACGGCACAAACTTTCTTAAAGAGCGGCGGCACAAACCAACCATTGGCCGATGCAGCCTTTACCACGGTATATAATTCCAGTTATTCCACGACGGATGGCTGGAACAATTTCACCTTCTCGACGCCCTTTGCCTGGGATGGAACGTCCAATCTGGTGATCGGGATCTGCTATGACAATGGCGCCCTCACCGATGCTACCGATCAGTGCGAAGGCTATCTGGATGGCTCGGGCCTGGTGAATTTTATATTCTCCAAAGTGAACTGCGCCACGGATATCAGTTCCATCAATTCCTATTATAATGGCGGCATCAAACCCATGATCCAACTGGCTTACACCAATACGGAGACGGCCGTTGAGAGCGTTCAGAATTCTTCCATACAGCAGTATCTCGGTCCCAATACGGATATCTATTTCTATGATCAGACCAATGGGCAATTGATGGCCAGGATACAAAACCTCAGCTCCTTCGACTATGGCTGTACACAGGTAGTGATCGACCGCGCAGGTTCCAGTTCTACAAGATTCTGGAATAACAACACGTCCAATTATCTTATGGATAAGACCTTCCACGTCGTGCCCACTACCAATAATACTTCCGGCAGCTATAACATAACGTTATACTATACAAAGACCGAGACCGACGGCTGGCAGACGGCCACCGGCCAGAGCCTGGCCAATATCCAGCTTGTCAAGCTCAGCGGGCAGATCTCCTCCGTCACACCCTCCACCCCCACGGCTGGCGGCACGATGATCACCGTTACTCCGGCCATCAGCAGTCTGGGCACCAATACAGGCCTGAGCTATAATTTCACCACCGGCTTCTCAGGGTTCGGAGCCGGCGTTCCCGGCGCCTCGATCCTGCCCATCGGCCTGTTGAATTTCGAAGGACAGCTGGAAAATGGCAACGCAGGACTGGACTGGACCACATCATTCGAGGCGGGCAGCAAAGGATTTACGGTAGAACGTTCTTATGATGGCAGCCATTTTGAAGACATAGGCTATGTGGCGGCAGCCGGCAACAGCGCTACGCCCCGGAAATATTTCTTTACCGACCCATCTCTCGTACAGGACAATAACTACTACCGCCTTCAGCAATCGGATCTCGATGGAAAGTTCACGTACAGCAAAGTGATCCTGATAAAAAATACAGGGGGAACTCAAAAAGCATTCACCGTGCTGTCCAATCCGTTTACCGATCAGCTGGATATCCTGTTCAAAACCATTCCCGCCGGCAACGTTCAGGTCAGGTTGCTGGATATGACAGGAAAAGAGTTGCTGCGGCAGTCCGCCGGACAGCCCGGCCGCCAACTGCATATCGACCTTTCGCGGAGACAGCTAAGCGCCGGGGCCTACCTGCTGGAGATCAGACTCAACAACGAGACCTTCGTGGAGAAATTACTGAAGAAATAGACAAACATCATTTATTCGGATTTTGCCTTGCTGTTCCCATCATCCGGAGCAACATTTCGGCTTATTACACGTCTTTCCCTTCAAAGAAATAGATCCAGCAGGCTGGCACATATCTCAATATATTGATTATCAATTATATACAAAGTTTGCATTTCGCTTACCAGAAATATAAAAAGTATGCTAAAGAATTATCTTAAGGTAGCCTGGAGAAATCTTGTAAAAAACAAGGTGTATTCTTTCATCAACATCTCAGGCCTTGCCACGGGCATGGCGGTGGTGATGCTCATTGGGCTGTGGATCCATGATGAGGTGTCGGCAAACAAACATCATAAAAACTATTCCTCCTTGTACCAGGTCATGATGAACCAGACCTTCGATGGCCACCGGGGCACCCAGGAAGCCCTGCCCTTTCCGATGGGAGAAGAACTGAAAGCCAGGTTTTCTGATTTTAAGGGGGTGGCGATGTGCGACTGGGGCAATGTCCATTCTTTGATGTACAAGGAAAAGAAGATCAGCAAGACCGGTCATTTTATCGGGTCGGAAGCTATCGCGATGTTTTCGTTCAATATCCTGGAGGGCAATAAGGATCCTCTCCGCGATCCTTACTCCATCGTATTGACGGAAGAGACCGCCAAAATACTTTTTGGGTCTGAAGATCCGATTGGCAAGACCCTGAAAATGGACAACACCACAAATCTGAAGGTTACCGCCGTTGTTGCCAAACAACCCAGGAACAGTTCACTTACTTTCGATTACCTCATACCCTGGCAATTACAGGAAACTATTTATACGTATATCAAACAATACCACAAGACAAATTGGGGCAACAACTCCTGGCAGGTCTTTGTGCAATTAAATGAAAATGTGCGGCCGGAGGCCGTAAACGCCAAGATCAGGAATGTAGTGATCGCACATTTTACAGACGAAAATACGCTGAAGAGTATCATACCCGAAGTCTTTATCCATCCAATGGCAAAATGGCGCTTGTACAGTGACTTTGAAAATGGGAAGAATACCGGGGGCTTTATAAAATATGTCAGAATGTTCGGCATTTTAGGGATCATCGTGCTGATCATTGCCTGCATTAATTTTATGAACCTGAGCACCGCCCGTTCTGAAAAAAGGGCCAAAGAGGTTGGCGTACGCAAAGCCGTCGGTTCGGGACGCAGACAACTGATCAGTCAGTTCCTGAGCGAGTCCATGTTGATTGCCGCATTGGCGTTTGTCCTGGCTATCGGATTGGTGGCGATCGCCCTGCCCTTCTTCAACAGGCTTACAGAAAAGGATATGAGCCTGCATCTGGCAAATCCCGCCTTCTGGGGTATCATGATCGCATTTACCGCGCTCACCGGTTTATTGGCTGGAAGTTACCCCGCTTTTTATCTTTCCTCCTTCAATCCCGTGCGCGTACTGAAGGGCAATTTAAAAGCCGGCAAGACCGGCTCCCTGCCCCGTAAAATTTTGGTGGTGCTTCAGTTCTCAAGCGCCGTGGTGCTCATGATCGGCACGATCATCATTTATCAACAAATACAACACGGCAAGAACCGTCCCATTGGTTTTAATAACAGGGGACTCATTTCCGTGAACTGGTCGGATGATATTCAGAAACATTGGGAAGCGTTGCAGCAGGAACTCATCAGCTCCGGCGCGGCGATCTCCATCTGCAAAAGCAATTCTCCGCCCTCGGAGATCTACAGTAATAATAATGGATGGGAATGGCCCAAAAGCCTTCCTGTGGAAAAATCTACCGTCTTCTCGACTATTGCGACCGACTATGATTATACGAAGACCCTCGGGATCAAGCTATTGGCTGGCAGGGATTTTTCGCGCGATTTTGCAGATTCAAATAGCGTGATCCTCAACCAGGCCGCTGTAAAACGCATGGGACTTAAAGATCCTGTAGGAACATTGCTCAAATGGAATGATAAGAATATGGTCGTAATAGGTGTGGTGCCGGATATCCAGATGCAATCGCCTTTCCGGCCGATCTCGCCGCTGACCATCATATTCAATAAGGGGTGGGTAAGCTATGCGGATATCCGGATGAATCCCGCGCTGCCGGCGTCAAAAGCCATCAGCCTCATGAAACCGATCTTTGACAGATACAATCCTTCTTTCCCTTTCGAATATCAGTTTGCCGATGAACAATACGCCAAAAAGTTTAATTATGAAGAGCTGGTCGGTAACCTGGCGGCGATCATCGCGGTCCTGATCGTATTCATTTCCTGCCTGGGGCTTTTTGGTCTGGCTTCCTTCACCGCCGAACAACGTGTCAAAGAAATAGGTGTACGAAAAGTGCTTGGCGCGAGTGTGCAGAGCCTTTGGGGGCTGCTGTCACGGGACTTTGTGTTCCTGGTGCTGATAGCCTGTGTCATTGCTGTTCCGGTGGCCTGGTATGCGATGAATGAATGGCTGAAACAATATGACTATAAGATTGATATAAATGCCGGCGTTTTCTTTTTAGTCGTGATTTTATCAATCATCATTACTTTATTGACCGTGAGTTACCAGGCAATCAAAGCCGCCACCGCCAGCCCGGCAAAAAATCTGAGAACAGAGTAAAAAAAAGCCATCCCGGATTGACCCTCAACTAAAAAAGCCATTCCAAATTTCTTTGGAATGGCTTTATACTATTATTCAGCAGGAGCTTCTTCGCCGGCCCCTCTGGCCCCGCGATCAGCGCCGCCCCTCATTAATCGAATTTCAGATCGAGACCCAGTCCTCTCAGCTCATGCACGAGAACGTTAAAGGATTCTGGAATACCGGCCCTCGGGATATTATCACCCTTGACGATCGCTTCATAGGTCTTCGCACGACCGATGATATCATCCGATTTGAGGGTAAGCAACTCCTGAAGGATATTGGACGCGCCATAAGCTTCCAGCGCCCAAACTTCCATTTCCCCGAAACGCTGACCACCGAACTGCGCTTTACCACCCAGCGGCTGCTGCGTAATAAGACTGTATGGTCCGATGCTCCTCGCGTGCATCTTATCATCCACCATATGGTGCAGTTTGATGATATAGATGATCCCGACGGTAGCCTTCTGGTCGAAGCGCTCTCCGGTCTCCCCATCATAGAGATAGGTATGGCCGAATACAGGCAGGCCCGCTTTTTCGATATGCTGCGCGATCTCTTCCACGGTAGCTCCATCGAAGATCGGCGTTGCGAACTTGATCCCGAGCTTCTCCCCGGCCCATCCAAGCACAGTCTCATAGATCTGTCCGAGGTTCATACGGGAAGGTACGCCCAGTGGGTTCAGCACCACGTCCACAGGTGTTCCGTCTTCCAGGAAAGGCATGTCTTCAGCACGCACGATCTTGGCAACGATACCCTTGTTACCGTGACGGCCGGCCATTTTATCCCCTACCTTAAGCTTACGCTTAACGGCCAGGTACACTTTAGCCAGCTTCAACACACCAGCAGGTAATTCATCCCCGATGGAGATATTGAACTTCTCTCTTTTATAGCGGCCTAACTCTTCGTTATACTTGATGCTGTAATTGTGCAGCAGGATATTGATCGGCTCATCCGTCTTCACATCACCCGTCCAACCCAGCGGGTTGACATTCAGGTAGTCGATCCCCGCCAGATTCTTGGCGCTGAACTTCGAGCCCTTGCCGATCTGTACTTCACCGAAATTATTGTTGACACCGGCGGAAGTATGATCTTTCAATAACACCTGCAGCTTGCTCAGCAGCACATCCATCAGATCCGTCACATTCTTCTCGTGGACCTTTTCGATCTTCTCTAAAGAGGCCTTTTCACGGACCTTTGCATTCTTATCTTTCTTGGCTCTCTGGAACAGTTTCTTGCTGATCACCACCCCTTCGGTACCGCTCGGCGCTTTCAGAGAAGCGTCTTTTGCGTCACCTGCCTTGTCGCCAAAGATGGCGCGTAGCAGTTTTTCTTCCGGAGTAGGATCGCTCTCCCCTTTCGGAGTGATCTTGCCGATCAGAATATCGCCTTCCTTGATCTGGGCGCCGACACGGATGATACCGTTCTCGTCCAGGTCCTTGGTCGCTTCTTCCGAAACGTTGGGGATATCCGGCGTCAGCTCTTCTTCGCCCAGTTTGGTATCCCGGACTTCCAGCTCATATTCGGAAATATGAACGGAGGTGAACAGGTCCTCGCGGACGACTTTTTCGCTGATCACGATGGCATCCTCGAAGTTATAACCCTTCCAGGGCATGAACGCCACCTTCAGGTTACGACCTAATGCCAGTTCTCCATCCTGTACTGCGTATCCTTCCGTCAGGAAGTCGCCGTCTTTCACCCGCTGGCCTTTCTTGACAGCCGGCTTGAGATTGATACAGGTTTCCTGGTTGGTCTTGATGAACTTGGTGAGCCGGTATATTTTCAGGTCTTCTTCGAAGCTGACGAGTTTCTGCGTATCGTTTCTTTCGTAACGGACATGGATCTCGTTGGCATCCACGAACTCTACCACACCTTCTCCTTCCGAATGGATCTGGATCCTCGCGTCACGTGCGGCCTTTGCCTCCAGCCCCGTACCTACGATAGGCATTTCGGGGCGGATCAGCGGTACGGCCTGACGTTGCATGTTCGAACCCATCAGCGCACGGTTGGCATCATCATGTTCCAGGAAGGGGATCAGCGATGCGCTGAGGCCCACGATCTGGTTTGGCGCCACGTCCATATATTCTACCTCGTTCTTCTCCAGGATCGGGAAATCACCCGTCTGGCGCGAAACGATCTTGTCTTCCACAAAATTTCCCTTCTCATCCAGCGGTACATTCGCCTGGGCGATCTTGGCGATATCTTCTTCCTCTGCACTCAGGTAAGTGAGCTTCTTCAGCTCGACCTTGCCTTCATGCACCTTGCGGTACGGCGTCTCGATAAAGCCCATCTCGTTTATCTTGGCATGTACGCACAAGGTAGAGATCAGCCCGATATTCGGCCCTTCGGGCGTTTCTATCGTACAAAGACGGCCATAGTGTGAATAATGCACGTCACGGACTTCAAAGCCGGCACGTTCGCGGCTCAGACCGCCTGGTCCGAGGGCGGAGATACGACGCTTATGCGTGATCTCGCTCAGCGGGTTGGTCTGGTCCAGGAACTGGGACAGCTGAGAGGTACCGAAGAAGGAATTGATCACGGAGGACAGGGTCCTGGCATTGATAAGGTCCACCGGAGTGAACACTTCATTGTCACGGACGTTCATACGCTCGCGGATCGTCCTGGCCATACGGGCCAGACCTACGCCGAACTGAGCATACAACTGCTCTCCTACCGTGCGCACACGGCGGTTGCTCAGGTGATCGATATCGTCGATTTCCGCTTTGGCATTGGTCAGCCGCACCAGATACTTGATGATATTGATCATATCTTCCTTCGTCAGCGTCTTCTGCTCCAGAGGCTGGTTGAGTCCCAGCTTACGGTTGATCTTATAACGACCGACCTCACCGAGATCATAACGCTTGTCGCTGAAGAATAATTTATCGATAATACCACGCGCCGTCTCGTCATCCGGAGCGTCAGCGCCGCGCAACTGGCGGTAGATATGCTGAACGGCTTCCAGTTCCGAGTTGGAGGTATCTTTATTCAAAGTATTGTAGATAATGGCATAGTCGCCGCCCACATCATCCTTCTGGATGAACAGGCTCTTGGCTTCCATTTCCACCACCATTTCGATGGCTTCCTCATCGAGGACCGTATCGCGTTCCAGGATGATCTCATTACGTTCGATGGATACCACCTCACCGGTGTCTTCATCGACGAAATCTTCCACCCATGTCCTGAGGACGCGGGCAGCGAGTTTCCTGCCGATATATTTCTGGAGCGTCTTCTTGTCGGCTTTCACCTCGTCGGCCATGCCGAACAGCTCCAGGATATCCTTATCCGTTTCGTATCCGATGGAACGCAACAGGGTTGTGACCGGGAATTTCTTCTTACGGTCGATATACGCATACATGACATTGTTGATGTCCGTAGCGAATTCCATCCAGGCGCCCTTGAAGGGGATCACACGGGCGGAATAGATCTTCGTGCCATTCGGATGAATGGACTGACCGAAGAATACGCCCGGCGAACGGTGCAGCTGGGAAACGACCACACGCTCGGCTCCATTGATGACAAAGGTGCCGCGGGGGGTCATATAAGGAATATTGCCAAGGAATACATCCTGTACGATCGTCTGGAAGTCTACGTGCTCCTCGTCATTACAGCTCAAACGGAGTTTGGCCTTCAGGGGAACGGCATAGGTCAACCCACGCTCCATACATTCTTCAATGGTATAGCGCGGCGGATCGATAAAATAATCCAAAAATTCCAGCATGAAAATATTCCGCGTATCGGTGATCGGGAAATTCTCTTTGAACACTTTGAACAAGCCTTCGATATTCCGCTTGTCCGGAGTGGTCTCTAACTGGAAAAATTCTTTAAAAGATTGGATCTGTACTTCCAGAAGATCAGGAGTTTCGGCAAGGTGCTTGATTTTACCGAAATTGATCCTGTTTTGCAGTTTTGTTGAAGACATATTGTTTAAAACCGGTTTTAATAATGAAAGCTAATTACCATTCACCTATCGTCACTCAATAATCGTTCTGACTCCAAAATTGTCTAACGCCTTGAAACTGTGGGACACATTGATCCTCAACAGTTTATAATTAAAACATGATCTCAACCGTAAATTAGCCAGGGAAACGGAGGGCAAAGTTACGGAATAAATAGCAAAAATCAACAAAACCCCGGTTCGTTGCCGGGGTTTTGAAATTCCTTATTTACAGCGTTTAGCTGATCTCTACTTCCGCACCTGCTTCTTTCAGCTTAGCAACCAATGCTTCAGCATCAGCCTTGCTTACGCCTTCTTTAACAGGCTTTGGAGCGCCATCTACCAGATCCTTCGCTTCCTTCAGGCCCAGACCGGTCAGATCCTTGACGATCTTCACCACATTGAGCTTGTTAGGACCGGCTGCCTTCAGCGTGACCGTAAATGCGGTCTTTTCTTCAGCGGCAGGAGCACCAGCGGCGGCTGGGCCAGCGGCAACGGCTACTGCAGCGGCTGCAGGCTCGATACCGTATTCTTCCTTCAGGATTTTAGCTAATTCGTTTACTTCTTTAACAGTTAATCCTACTAACTGTTCTGCAACTGCTTTTAAGTCTGCCATGTTTGTAAATTTTTGCCGCCTTCACTGCTTTTCGTCGCTCCGGCGGACGGTTTAAAAAAATTTGTCTTTGTTCTATTAATACCTCCCGCTCCTTCGGAGCGGGAACCTTTAATACTAATTCGCTGCGGCTTCTGCCCTGCTTTCCAGCGCCTTGATCAGACCCGCCAGTTTGGCTCCTGCATTCAGGCCGCTGATAACATTCTTGGCGGGAGATTGCAGCAGACCGATGATCTCGCCGATAAGATCGTGCTTGCTCTTCAGGGTGGTCAGCGTCTTCAGCTGCTCGTCTCCGGCAAATATATCCCCGTCGATAAAGGCTGCCTTCAGCACAGGCTTGGTCAGGTTACCGTCCTTGCGGAAGGAGCTGATGATCATGGCCGGCTCCTTGGCATTCTCGGAGAACAGCAGGGCTGTAACTCCGTTCAGGGACTCGAACACACCCGAATAACGGGTGCTGTCCAGGCTTTCCAGCGCTTTCTTGATCAGCGTGTTCTTGGCCACCTTCATCTCCACATTCTTGTTGAAACAGATCCGGCGTAATTTGCCGATCTGTGCTACGGATAATGACTCGGTATTGGTAACGTAGAAGTTATTATATTGAGAGAATTTGTCTTTCAACACTTCAATCACTTCATTCTTTTGATCTTTGTTCATAACATTTTTTTTGTGCCCCGGTCTTGACCGGGATCCGGTGATTTCAATTCCTACCTTCCAGGCGGCTTAGTGAGCGTAAGCTTTGGTGTCGATAGCGATACCAGGGCTCATGGTGCTGGCCATGAACAAGCTTTTCAGATACGTGCCCTTGGCCGTTGCCGGCTTGGCTTTCACGATCGCATTGATCAGCTCATTGCCATTTTCAACCAGCTTTTCCGGGGTGAAGCTCACGCGACCGATAGAGGCGTGGATGATCCCCGCTTTATCGACCTTGAACGCGATCTTACCGCCCTTTACTTCATTGACCGCAGCAGCGACATCATTGGTCACCGTACCCGTCTTTGGATTGGGCATCAGGTTTCGTGGACCTAACACCTTACCCAGCTTACCGATCTTTGGCATTACGGAAGGAGTGGCGATGATCACATCGACATCCACCCAGCCGCCTTCGATCTTCTGGATGAATTCATCCAGCCCTACATAATCCGCTCCGGCTGCCTTTGCATCGGCTTCCTTGTCCGGCGTGCAGAGCACTAATACTTTCTTGGTCTTACCCGTGCCATGCGGCAGGTTAACCGTTCCACGGATCGACTGATCGGCCTTTTTAGGATCTACGCCCAGACGGACATGCAGATCGACGGAAGAGTCGAATTTCGTGGTGTTCGCCTCTTTTACGAGCGCGCTGGCGTCCCGGAGACTGTAAAATTTATTTTTATCAACCTTCGCAGAGGCTGCTTTTCTTTTTTTCGTGATAGCCATTTCGTGATTTTTAAAAAGTTAGAATAAAAGTTAGTTCGCGGCTCAGCCCCTCTGTCAATGGAGCTCATGACCCGCAAACGCGGGTTAGTTCGCCCAGGGTGCTGCTCCCTCGACGGTGATACCCATGCTACGGGCTGTGCCGGCTACCATGCGCATAGCGCTCTCGATAGTAAAAGCATTCAGGTCGGGCATTTTGTCCTTCGCGATCACTTCTACCTGCGCCCAGGTAACTTTTCCAACTTTATTACGATTTGGCTCTTTGCTGCCGCTCTGCAGTTTAGTAGCTTCCAGCAACTGTACGGCTGCGGGGGGAGTCTTGATGACGAAGTCGAACGACTTGTCGGTATAAACGGTGATGAGACAAGGGAGAACCTTCCCTATTCTATCCTGGGTCCTGGCATTGAATTGCTTACAGAACTCCATGATATTGATACCTTTAGAACCTAATGCAGGTCCGATAGGAGGTGCAGGATTGGCTTGACCGCCTTTAACCTGCAACTTGACATAACCTGTGATCTCTTTTGCCATGTTGCTTCATTTTTTGGTGCTAGCGTCCCGGTATGATCCGGAACTCCCAAACACATTAATAAATAAGAACTTTCTCTTTGGGGACGCAAAGGTACTATAAAACAGCAATTTTTCAAATATTTTCAGGGGCTTTTTTTCCGCCTCCGGGCTTATCCTCCCCACTTTGCCACCAGCCTCTCCTGGCTCAGCCAGCCAGCCCATTCACCTCAGTCCGATCATTCCTACCTAGCAGGATCCTGGCATCCCTGCGGGGTCCGCTGTACACCTCAACCCCGATCCGGCGCCCTGCCCTTTCAGACCGGCCATCTCAGCCCCATCCATCCGTCCACAGCATCTCATCATCCCGGCTGAACCCCATTCTCTCCTTCGGTTGGGGCCCCATTCTCTCCACATCGCAGAGCCGGGCGGGCCAGCATAGCCAAGCTACCGGCCCCGTATATTCACCGCGCAGGCCCAATGCCGCAGCCAGTCCGGGCCATCAGGTGAAATTTTTGTGAAGAAAAACGGCCTCCATTTTTTTATATTTGAATTTTTCTGACTAACTTTTGCAATAATCTCCATTTCATTCTCAACAACAACTTAAAACGCTCAACAAACTATGTCAAAGTCTAAGAAAAAGCCGGCAAAAAAAGCAGCTCCTAAGAAAGCGGCGAAAAAACCTGTCAAGAAAGCGGTGAAAAAGGCGGCCAAAAAAGCCGTGAAGAAAAAAGTTGCTAAAAAGAAAGCGGCCCCTAAGAAAAAAGCAGCTCCCAAAAAAGCAGCTAAAAAAGCCGTGAAGAAGAAATCCCCAGCCAAAAAAGCGGCCCCTAAGAAAAAGGCAGCTCCAAAGAAAGCGGCTCCAAAAAAGGCAGCGCCCAAAAAGGCAGCCCCGAAAAAAGCGGCCAAAAAGAAATCAGCCCCAAAACCCAAGGCAACTCCCGTTCCTCCTCCACCAATGAGCGAACCTACACCGCCTTCGGACGAACCATCCTCTTCCCATTTTGATCTTGGCAGCGACAGTGCGAATTGATAAGAACTATATATGAAATAACCCCTCTTCCGGAGGGGTTATTTTTTTATATCGTATAAAGCTCTTCAATCTCGTTTACTGCGCCCTGTTAGGTATATCGCCACGCCGTTTCCTTTACCAGCGCGCATTTCAGGCGGTTCACCCGCACCGTCTTACGCGATCTTCTCGACCTGCATATAGTTCAGCTCCACCGGTGTGGAACGTCCGAAGATCTTTACCGTCACCTTCAGTTTCTTCTTCTCGTCGTTCACTTCTTCGATGATCCCGTTGAAGTCATTGAAAGGTCCTTCGATGATCTTGATCGTTTCCCCGATGATGAACGGCTCGCTCATGCTCATACCGCCGGACTCGGCCATTTCATCCATCTTGCCCAGCATCTTATTCACCTCAGCCTTACGGAGGGCGATGGGGTTCTCTTTGCCCAGGAAATGGATAACGCTGTTCGTGTTCTTGATCGCTTCGCGCAGGTCATCCCCCAGCTTGCCTTCCGTCACTTCCACCATCACATAGCCCGGATAGTAGTTACGCTCACGCATTACCTTTTTTCCGTTCTGCACCTTGTACACTTTCTCCACGGGCAGGAATACCTGCTTTACTATTTCTGACCAGCCATTGCGGCTGATTTCCTTGTCGAGGTATTCTTTTACCTTACGCTCTTTGCCGCTGACCACCCGCAATACATACCATTTTGTTTCGGGCAGCGGTTTGCCGTCCGGCTGCGTCTTGACTTCCGTCTGACTCTTGATCTCTTCTTGACTTACAGTTTCCATAATGAAAAAAAATTTGAAAGCAAATCACGACATTACGAAAATAATGAATAGGTGAAATGTAATACGGAACTGGATATGACATCCATTACCCCTACGATGAGGGTTATCAACAAGGTCGCAACAAGCACGATGACCGTGGATTGCTGCAGCTGTACCCAGCCAGGCCAGGTCACTTTCTCCATCAGTTCCTTATAGGACTCACGGAAATAGGTCGTTATTTTGTTCATGTTTTCCTGATTTAGCGTCCGCAACAAAAGGATCTTTCCATTCAATCCCTTTCCAGCTGACGTCGGTGGCACGGGCACTAGGATTCGAACCCAGATCTAAGGTTTTGGAGACCTCTATTCTACCTTTGAACTATGCCCGTGTTTGAAAGCCGCAAAACGTCTTCTCTTCAAAATAGCCCTTTTCCGGCATACATCTGATGAGTGTTCCGCTTTCGCTCGTCGCAACCCCCGGCCTTTGCGCCGTTCGCTGCCAAAAAGCTAAAAGCTATTCCGAACGCATTCCGGAACAGCTTTCAGCCATATTGTAAAGATATAAAATTCTGACTACTTAACAATTTCCGTCACCTGACCGGCGCCTACCGTCCGACCACCCTCACGGATAGCGAATTTCAGCCCTTTTTCCATAGCGATCGGCTGGATCAGCACCACGCTCAGGGAAGTGTTATCGCCAGGCATAACCATCTCAGTACCAGCAGGCAGGGTAACTTCCCCTGTCACGTCTGTAGTACGGAAATAGAACTGTGGACGGTATTTGTTAAAGAAAGGAGTATGGCGACCGCCTTCTTCCTTGCTCAGTACATAAACTTCGCCTTTGAATTCGGTATGCGGAGTGATCGAGCCTGGTTTGCAAAGCACCATTCCACGACGGATCTGGGTTTTTTCAATACCACGCAGCAGCAGACCTGCATTATCCCCAGCTTCACCGGCATCCAGCAGCTTGCGGAACATTTCCACACCCGTGACGGTTGAGGTCAGCGGAGCATCCATCAGACCAACGATCTCGATGCCTTCGCCTACCTTAATGCGGCCTCTCTCGATACGACCGGTGGCAACTGTACCACGGCCCGTGATGGAGAACACATCTTCAACGGACATCAGGAACGGCTGATCGACCGGGCGGGGAGGCAGGGGAATATAGCTGTCAACGGCTGCCATCAGCTCATCGATCGCCTTGACCCATTTTTCTTCGCCAGCCAGAGCGCCGGTTGCAGATCCCTGGATGATCGGAGTGTTATCTCCGTCAAAACCATAAGAAGTCAGCAGCTCACGGATCTCCATTTCCACCAGTTCCAGTAATTCGGGGTCATCTACAAGGTCAACCTTGTTCATGAACACCACGATACGGGGAACACCTACCTGACGGGCCAACAGGATATGCTCCTTGGTCTGGGGCATAGGACCATCCGTAGCGGCAACCACCAGGATAGCTCCATCCATCTGGGCAGCACCCGTGATCATATTTTTTACATAGTCAGCGTGACCGGGACAGTCCACGTGCGCATAGTGACGGTTAGTCGTCGCATATTCAACGTGTGCTGTATTGATGGTAATACCCCTCTCCTTTTCTTCCGGAGCAGCATCGATCTCATCATATTTTTTTGCTTCTGCCAGGCCCCTGCTTGCAAGGATAGAGGTTATAGCAGCAGTCAAAGTGGTTTTACCGTGGTCAACGTGACCGATGGTACCAACGTTAACGTGGGGTTTGTCCCTCTTGAAGGTCTCTTTTGACATTGTTATCTGTTTTTAAGTTGTGTTTTAAAATTTAAACGAGGACCTAAACTATGACATTCGGGTCAACCGCTGTTTTATTATCTTTATACGTGTCTCAAAGAACGCTTTGAGCCGTTGATGAGAATTGAACTCACGACCTCTTCCTTACCAAGGAAGTGCTCTACCCCTGAGCTACAACGGCTGATATTCCATTACCCTCACCGTTCCGGCCCAGCAACGAACTCCTGCCACCCGGCAATTTTACAATGAGCGGAAGACGAGGTTCGAACCCGCGACCTACAGCTTGGAAGGCTGTCGCTCTACCAACTGAGCTACTTCCGCATTTTTTGCCCGTTTACGGGTCTTCACCCTTGTAAAGAACTTCTTTTCTCCCATCCGCCATCCCCGCAAATTCCGAGGGACCGCGTGGACATCCGCCGCGCTGTTGCTGCGGCAGACGCTGTGGGCAGGGATGGATTCGAACCATCGAACTCCGAAGAGGACAGATTTACAGTCTGTTGTCGTTGGCCACTTGACTACCTACCCGAACTTGGTTATGAGGCGGATCGTCGTTACTGGAAATATAACGCCTCCCGCCTCCTATCTGATGACTTTCCCGGAGGCTTCGCCTCCTTCCGAGGCGGATCGTCGTTACTGGAAATATAACGCCTCCCGCCTCCTATCTGATGACTTTCCCGGAGGCTACGCCTCCCTAGAGCCAGAGAAGGGACTCGAACCCCCGACCAGCTGATTACAAATCAGCTGCTCTACCAACTGAGCTACTCTGGCTGATTACCGGTCACCCAATCCCACATATCACACACAGACACCGTTTTTTTTGGGAAGGCAAAGGTAAGCGAATTTGTTAAATGCAAAAATTTTGACCCCTTTTTTTTCCTTAATTATCAGCGGTTTTCCGCAGCCGCCCATCTTTTTACCCCAGTTTCCCGGTTTTGTGCCCAATCCGGCTGAGCCGCGTTCCCGCTGCCGCCGACGAAAAAGACCTCCTTACGGAGGTCTCTGAATTTTTTGTACTTGCTTTTAAGCGGCTTGCTTGTCTTTTTTCTTTTTTACCTGGTTGACCAGCGACTCGAACGCGCTGTCAAACGATTCTTCGAAGGATTTGGAGGAGCATTTTACGAAGAAGTGGTGCCTCGGCACATGAACCCTGATCTCTGCAATCTTGTCCTTGATTTTATGAACCACATTGTCAAGTTTCAGAAAAACATCTACTTTGATAATCCTGTCATGAAACGTGTCTAGCTTTGTCATTTTTTTTGTTACATAATCTACTAATTTTCCGTCTGCATCAAAGTGCACCGTCTGAATGTTAACGTTCATAGCAATCCCATTTTAACGTGAAGAATTATATAAAAGAACTCATTAGCCAGAATGGCTGCGTGGGCGATAAGTAGCACAATGAAGTTAATATTTCGGGCCTGTTTATCCAAATAAAATTATCACAAAATTAATGCTCCTCCCCTGCAAAAATTATACCCTTCCGCACAATAAAATTCAGTCCCGTCAGGCCTTGGGATGGGCCTTTTTATGCACATCCTTCAGCTTCTCTATCGTATTATGGGTGTAGATCTGGGTTGCAGCCAGGCTGGCATGCCCCAGCAGCTCCTTCACCGAGTTAAGATCGGCCCCGCTGTTGGTTAGATGAGTGGCGAACGTATGCCGCAGCACATGAGGGCTCTTTTTATCGATCGTGGTCACCTGCCCCAGATACTTCTTCACAGCCCGGTAAACGTATTTTCCGTAGAGTTTTTTCCCCTTCTCCCCCACCAGCAGACAATCCGTGTCCGGCCGCTCCAGCTCCTGCCGCTTACGGCGACAATAATCCTCCGCCAGATGGATAAGGGCGGGGTTCACCGGGATGATCCTTTCCTTGTTCCCCTTCCCCAGCACCCGGATCGTCCGGCTGGCGGCATCCACCTGCCTCTCCCGCAGGTTTACCAGTTCGCTGAGCCGCATGCCGGTATGGTAAAAGATCGTCAGCAGCAGCCTGTCCGTCAGCCCGTTCCAGTCCCCTGGGAAGACGATATCCCCGAACAGAAAGTCCATATCCTTCTGTTCGACATAGACGGGCAGCCGTTTGCTGGTCTTTGGGCTCGTGATGGGGTCCATGGGAGACAGCTCCACCAGCCCGTTGCGCAGCTGATATTTGTAAAAAGATTTAAGAGAGGAGATCTTCCGGTTTATGGAGCGGGAACTGAGCCGCTGATCCTTTAAGGACGCCAGCCAGCTCCGGACAAAAGAGGACGATACCTCCACCAGGGCCGTCACCCCGAATTGCACGCCGATAAAGCCGACGAACTGCCCCAGGTCATCCTGGTAAGCCCGGACCGTGTGCGTCGAATAACGCTTTTCAAATTTGAGGTAATCGATAAAGGGCTGAATCACCGCATCCAAGGCAGATGGCTTTAATTCATCCAAAACTACGAAATAAATGACAGCCCAGTCTGCCAGCCTCCTCCCCAGTCTCCCATCCCACAGTCCAAGCCAGCCTCCCAGCCCCGATCCCCCACCCCAGCCTCCTGAACCCTCCGAATCCCTCCGGCCGATCCCCCAGCCCACTCTGCCTCGCCCCCACCCCAAAACAAAAAGGCCGCCAGAAGGCAGCCTTTCAATATCCTTATATAAAAGATCTTAAAGCTCGAATTTACCGCTCGCGACCTGTTGCTTATAGACAGCCTTCAACACCTGGCCCCTGCGACGCACGGAAGGCTTGATATATGCCTGACGCTCCCTCAGCTGGATCAGCACCTTGGCCTTCTCAAATTTCTTCTTATACTTTTTGAGCGCTTTGTCTATATTTTCGCAATCTTTTGAATCAATGATCAGCATTTTTGATACCTCCTTTAAAGTCCTTTAATTGATTTACGGGTTGCAAATATATGCCAATAATTGGAAAATTAAAATTTCCCCGGAAAATACCGAAATTCGCCCAACTATGTTTACAGGCATCATCGAGTCCCTTGGTACGATAACAGATGTTAACACACTGGGTACCAATAAGATATTTTGGATAGAATCCCCCATTTCAGCCGAGCTGAAGCCCGATCAGAGCCTTTCCCACAACGGCGCCTGCCTCACCGTGGAAGAGATAAAAGAAGGCGCCCACCGGGTCACCGCCATTGAAGAGACCCTCCGCAAGACCAATCTTGGCGACTGGAAGGCCGGAGATCTCGTAAACCTCGAAAGATGCCTGGTCATGAACGGCCGCCTCGACGGCCATATCGTACAGGGCCATGTAGACGCCACGGCCACCTGCCGGCAACGCAAAGAAATGGATGGCAGCTGGGAATTTCAGTTCGAATTCCCCAAAGCATTCAGCCACCTCCTTATCGAAAAAGGATCCGTCTGCCTCAACGGCATCAGCCTCACCGTCTTCAACGTAAAGAAAAAACATTTCGACATCGCCGTCATCCCCTACAGCTTTGAGCATACCAATATCAGAAATATATTTCCCGGAGATAAGGTGAACCTCGAATTCGATATGATAGGCAAATACGTCAGCCGGTTAATCAAAAAAACTCCCACCCTTTAAAGGGTACCGCTGCATGGACATCACCCCGAATACCACAGCCTCTCCTCCAGGCATCCCTCAGCCTGGTTCCGGGCATCCGGCAAAAAGAGATCTACTCGCTGTCTTAATGCTCATGCTGATCTGTTGCATTGCCTACTGGCCGCTCGTATTTCATGTCTTCAGCCTTAAGAATGACGCGCTGAGCTATTTTTTGCCGGTGAGGTTCCAGGTCAGCGAAGCCATATTCAACCATGAATATCCATTCTGGTCCCCTTACTTCAATTTAGGATATGCGCTTCACGGAGATATGCAGAGCGGAGTCTGGAATCCGGTCGTTCAATTCATTTCTCTTTTCGGGCCATATTCGCTTTATACCCTTCAACTGGAGACGGTCCTGTATATTTTCCTGTCCGGTGTCGGGATGTATTTTCTTTTGCGGCGACTGGGCCTCCATATCTATGCCGTGATGTTCGGGGCAGCAGGCTATATGCTCTGCGGTTTTAACACCGATAGCTGCCAGTATATCAACTGGCTGAGCGGCGCGGCCTTTCTCCCTTTTGTCATGCTGTTCTACTACAGGATGCTGAAAGAGAAAAAGATCTTGCTGTCTCTGCTGGGAGCATTTTCCCTTTACCTCCTGTTCGTCTGCGCATACCCGGCTCAGTTCATCATCACGCTTTATCTGCTGCTGTCGATTTTCATCGTTCACGTAATAAGCCAGCGGAAAAGCCAGGGGATTTCCCTGATGAGATCATTGGGCCAGGAATTGGCCAGGCACACCCCCTTTCTGATCTGCTTTGTTCTGCTGTCCCTTCCGGCGATCCTATCCTATTACCAATACCTTCCCCTTTCGGAAAGAGGCAGTGGCGCATCTTATGCGGATGCCATGAGCAATCCGCTCCATCCTCTCCTGCTTTTTGCCTGGCTGACTCCACTACCTGTCTATCATGCTACCTTCGCCACGATCACCGATGGCGCCGAAAGAAACTCTTATTTCGGCATCATCGTATTTTTGTTCACATTGACGGCTTATTTCATAAGGACCAGCGATCGCCGGGTGAAATTCGCAAAAATAGCCGCCATCGTTTCTCTGATCCTGAGCCTGGGGGAATTTGGCGGGCTGCGGGTCGCCGCCTATTATATCCTTCCACTGATGAATGCGTTCCGGCATCCGTCAGGCTTTAAAGTTTACACCATTTTCTTCAGTTGCGTTCTGGCGGCCTGGAGCCTCGACGTTTATATCAGGGACAGGTCCGTTGTCCGGAAGGTCAGGAATGCCTGCTTTTTTTGCATGGGCATCCTGGGGTTGCTGTTGCTTTTTTCCCTTTCGGGCGCTTCTGGTATCTGGCAAAAAGTCCACGCCTTTCTTAGTCAGGCGAGTTTCCAGGGGCTCCAGGCAATGGCCCCCTCCCTTAAACAATTACTGGACAGTTTCAGGTTCAAAGAGGTGCTTTTATTCAATGCCGCCGTCCAGCTCTTCTTTCTATGGCTTTTTTACCGGTATGCCATCGTCAGAAAAAATTATAAAGCAGTGGTAAAGCTCAGCATGCTCAACTGCCTGCTCTTTACCTTATTATTTCTCCCGGCTACCGTGGTAAAAAAAGATTCCGCAACCAAAATTCAAAGGGTCCTGGATGAAAATATCGTCTACGGATATCCCCTGCCCTCGCTTGTGCCAAGCCTGGCTGACAACAGTTCCGGCGGCAATAGCAGATTTCAGGAAATAGGCTACCTCAACATGTACAATAAAAAGCCAGGCTGGTCCGGTTATGATATAAGCCCCTGTAACCTGTTATCTCAAACCAGGTTCTGGTTCGACACGGCATTCAGGAATACCATCATGAATTATCCGCTCCTGTACACGGCCGATACCCTGATGCAATTTAAGGATTCGCTGCTCGCACCCAGTGTCCGCGGCACGATGAAGCTGGCCCTTGTCGGCGACAGCGCCCTGAGCCTTGCCCGACCATCCGGTCATACCCATAACCGTCTCTCCGTCCTGTCCTTCAGGCCCAATCATTTCGTCTTCGCCAGCGAGTCGGACGCGGCGGAATTTCATGTATTGCTGCAGAACTGGTATCCGTTGTGGAAATTAAAGATCGACGGCATGGAACGCCCGATCGTAAGGGCCGACATCAGCTTTATGGGGTTTTCCGTCCCGGCCGGACGACATAAAGTGGAATTTTTGTATTCGGATAATAAGCTGGTGATTGCCGTTTGGCTGAACATCCTGCTGACCCTCGTCATGCTGGGCATTCTTTTCTACCACGGGTTTTCAAGATCGTCTTTTACATAACGGTGATCCCTCACCTTGAATCCCGGCCGCCCATCCGGTTTCAACCGTATATTTAGTTTGCCCGCGCGCTTTGCAAAGAAGGCCACCGGCAGCAGCACGACAAAGAACACCAGCGTCAGGATAATTTTTCCCGAGACAAAGCCCATCCCTTCGGCAAGTTTCATCCACCCGGCCCGCAGCATTTCCGCAAAACCGCTCCAGACCAGACCCAGCAAAAAGATCGCACCCGCTATCCAGACAAAAGTCCAGGACCGCTGCCAGCGTGCCAGCACCAGCAGGAACAGCGCAATGGCCGCCAATGCCTCGATCTGCTTTCTGCGTTTCTTGTTCAAAATAAAGTATAAATAAATGGCGCCAGGGCCGAGCCTCCGCCCAATACGATCAGCAGCCCCAGCACTATAAGTACGATGATCAGCGGCGCAAGCCACCACTTCTTCCTGCCTTTTAAAAAATTCCAGAGGTCCCTCAAGAATTCCATATCCGATCTTTTTAAAATTTATTTTGCCGCCCGTCCCACATCGTTCAGCCGTCACGGACAGTCCTCCCCCTTACTCCGGTCCCGCATAGCACCGTCCTCCACTCATTCCGCATGGCCCGCCTGATCCTTCTTCGCCAGCAGATAGTTCCCGATGACCAGATGATCCATCTCCGTATTCATAAAACAATGCCACGCATCCTCCGGGCTGTTCACGATCGGCTCATCCCGCACATTGAAGCTGGTATTGACCAGCACCGCATATCCGGTGATCCTTTTGAATTCCGCCAGCAAATTCCACAGCCTCGGATTGATCTCCCGGTGTACCGTCTGCACCCTCGCCGAATAATCCACATGCGTGACAGCCGGAATATCGCTGCGTTGAAAATACAGCTTATCCATCAGATTCCATGAGCCATATCCCTCCGGCAAGGGACGGCATCTTTCCGTCCTCACTTTTTTCACCAGTAGCATATACGGGGACGGCCCCTCCAGCTCAAAATAATCCGCTGCATCCTCCGACAATACCACCGGCGCAAAAGGCCGGAAGCTTTCCCGGTTCTTTATTTTCAGGTTTAGTTTCTTCTGCATTTCAGGGCTTCGCGCATCGGCCAGGATGCTCCGGGATCCCAGGGCCCGCGGACCGAATTCCATCCTGCCCTGATGCCAGCCGACCACATTCCCTTCCGCCAGCAGCAAGGCCGATTGCCGGATCAACTCGCTCTCATCGGCATGATAATGGGCAACGGCGCCCGTCGCTTTGATCAGGGCCGCGACACGGGCCTCCGAAAACTCAGTGCCCAGCAAGCTTCCTTTCTGACCATCCATGTCTCCTGCAACGATCCGTCTGGGCTGACCGGCATGGATGAAATAAGCCGCCAGCGCCGCTCCCAGCGCCCCACCGGCGTCTCCCGCGGCTGGCTGGATGAAGATCCTGCTGAACAGACCCGACCCATGTAGTTTTCCATTCGCCACGCCATTCAGCGCAACCCCACCCGCCATGCACAGCTGATCGCTCCCCGTAAGCCGCCTAGCCTCGGCCGCCATGGCGGATATGACCTCTTCCGTTACGATCTGGACCGCCAGCGCAAGATCGCAATGCTGCTGTCCGAGCGGAGATTCCGGCTTCCTGCGACCGAATCCAAATAAGGCAGCCCACTTCCGGTCCGCAGTCATCCGCAGACCCGTCGCATAGGTAAAATACTGCTGATGCAGGAATACGGCCCCATCCTCGCCGATGGACACCAGCTTCGTTCTTATCGTATCGAGATACTGCCGGACAGCGGCCCCGTCCCGGTTTCCGAAAGGCGCGAGCCCCATCAATTTGTATTCACCTCCATTGACCTCGAATCCGCAGTAATAGGTAAAGGCAGAATACAACAGCCCCAGTGAATGAGGGAAGTCCAGCTCTTTTAAGATGGTGATGGAATTACCTTCGCCTTTGCAGATCGAGGCAGTAGCCCATTCGCCCACCCCGTCGATGGTCAGAATAGCAGCCTCTTCAAACGGAGAAGGATAAAAGGCGCTGGCGGCATGCGACAGATGGTGTTCAGCGAACAGCAGCTTCAGCTTTTTCTTATCAAAAGGAGCGATCTCCTTCAGCCCGTCATAAATGATCTTCTTCAGGAACAGCTTCTCCCGGATCCAGACCGGCATGGACACCAGGAAAGAACGCAATCCGCGCGGAGCAAAGCTACAGTAAGTCTCCAGGAGGCGTTCGAACTTCAGGAATGGCTTATCGTAGAATACAATGGCATCCAGCCCGTCCAGACCGCAGCCGGCATATTCCAGACACCACCGGATCGCGTGCAGGGGGAATGCCGGGTCATGCTTGATCCGGGTGAACCGCTCTTCCTGCGCCGCAGCGATGATCTCGCCATCCTTCACGACCGCCGCCGCCGAATCATGATAAAATGCAGATATGCCCAGGATAGTCATGGAGAAAGACAATTGAACGATAAATATAGGAACAAAAAGACCGGCAGAAACGTGCAGGCCATACTTTCGTGTAACCCGCTTTCTGTCGGTCCCGTTTTATTTTTGCTCCGCCTCCTGGCGTCTGTTATCGCATCAGGTACATCTTTCCATACCCGTTATTGAAAAATTGATCCGTATTATCGCTGGAAGCCTTGTATTTATCCAGCGTCTTCCCATTCAGATTGGTCACCACATGATAGAGATACACCCCATTCGCCAGCCGCTGACCATACGCATCCGTTCCATTCCACTTGAACTCCGTGATATTCCGGCCGACATGCAGCGGACCCAGCTCATCCTTCGTGATCTCACGTACGATCTTACCGGTGATGGTCAGGATCTGGATCTTTATATTCTGCGGAACGTCGAAGCCGGTGATGGTAAATACAAAGGCCGTGGAGGTCGTGAACGGATTTGGATAGTTCAGCATATTCGAGATCATGGCCTTGGTGATCACCTTGAAGCTGATCCGGTAAGGAATGGTGCCGGTCGTATTGCCCGACTCGTCCTTGCCGGTAACGATCAGCTGGTAATCGTCCCCATCGGCATTGATCTGCTTGCTGAACACCGGCGTGAAATCGACGGTGGCCGTATTGTCCGATGTACTGCTCGCCGGGGTGAAACGCAGGGTATCCGTATTGAAGCTATAAGGATGCAGGGAGCCATCCGGATATTTGAGCTGTACTCTGATCAGGGAGGTATCCGTCAGCAGCAGGTATTGCGCCAGGCTCTTCAGCTTGATCTGGATATGCGGCTTGGCAGAGACGATATCGTCGTTCAGGATATGCACATTATCGAAGGTTACATCCAGCAACGGGTTCCTGTTCTCGGACTTCACAAAGAAACCCTTGTACAGGAAATTATTGAACGTGTATTGCTCCGGCTGGTCGTTATCGGGGTTGAAGGAAACATAAATAGTATTAGCGCCGGCATAGGTCTTGGTATCGATGGTATAGCTCAGGGTCAGCGTATCACCGCTGATCAGGGGCCTTTTCTTCGGAAGAAGGATAGGATGGGACACATTGTTCCTGTCAAGTATATACATCTTGATACGCATGCTGTCGAATGCATATGGACTGATATTCTTGAAGGCAATGGCAAATTCCAGCGTCTCGCCCAGCTGCAGCGTATCCTTTACTTTCAGGAAAATATTCGGGGCCAGGGCTCCTTCGGGCACAGGCATATAGTTCAGCCTCCAGTATTTCAGTTGATACGGCGTTCCCGTGACCGTATCCGAAGTCAGCATCTTCAGCTGCACATACGGGTATTGTTTGGCATTGATGGCCGATATATCGTAATCCTGCACATGGTTGCTCAGACTGTACAGTAAGGTTGCATTGTTCAGTGTATCGATCCCAAACACCTGGACGCTTGCGGTGTCGGCAGAAGGACCTTCCAGCGACTGTCCCCTCCAGTGGAGCTGATTCCATTGTTTTGCCGGGCCAAAGGCCGGTGACAAGATATATCCGGTCGTATCGGGCGCTCTGACGTCAACGCTGAGTGAAGTATTATCTGTCGTTCCCAGTGTAAATATCCAACGAGGGGCAAAAGCATCCGCGCCATCCTTTTTGTAAATGAACGAAAAATTCCTTGGTCTGCTGAAAGAATCTATTCCAGCGAAGCCCTGGTTCAGAAACCGGTTGTACACGGAATTACCGGCGCCCCAATAAACGGTATCGGCGTGAAAGTCCGTCGCATAGGCCGCCAGATAACTGGGGTATTTAACTGGATCGACCATGAATGATCTGGCGACCACAATGGCCCCGGCAGGGATCATATCCATGAAATTAGCCAGCTTCCTCCGATAGGAAGTATCCGTATACGGGAATTCAAAGCTGTATTCACGCCCTGGGGAACAATCGTTCCGGACACTGCCATACAAACCCTGGAGCGTCGAGGGATTGGTCGTGTTAAGCCAGGGCCTGAACGTTACCGGGTCAAAGACATTGAATATGATAGAAGAGAATGCACAGGCATTATGAAGTAAATATTGGTTGCCGTTCACCCCCACCGAAACGCCCTGCTCCTGGCCGGTACTGGTCGGCCATGTGCCGATCCTGATATACAGGTTGTCGGTGACCGAATCAAAAAGCCATCTCCGGCTGGCGGTATCGAGAAATATGTTGTTCGAGATCGAGACCGTATGCTGATAGAAATGAGACTGATTCATACCCACCGTGCTCCTGAGCGAATCGATATATACAAAGGACGCCCCATTCCAGATATACTGGCTTCCGGTCGCAGGGACGGTAGCCACTCTCCAGTAATAGACAACGCTATCCTGATAGGTTATCCCGGGATCGAATTCCAGCACGCCGCCGACGGAAATCAGATTTTTAGACACCTTGGTGGAAGAATTGAACAGAGTGGTCGTGTCGATCTCCATCACATATTGCTGGCTGGGGCTGAACGCATCTGCCGTAGACGCATATAATTTTTGCCTGTTCAAATTGATGATGGCATAGTTATAAGGGTAGACGGGAGTTGCCGCATCCTGATAGATATAAACAGAGGTCGTAATGGAATTATTGCTGGTGACCACTTCCGGAACGGTCGACGTCACGGTCACGGTGATATAGTTCTGCCCCTTGTCTTTTGTGGCGAAGATCGGGACGGCCAGCTGGACAGAATCTTCATAATCGATGCCAGGCATCTTCTTCGTCAGCAGGATGACGGAGCTTCCATCGGGGTACTGACGCTTGACCACGATGGTTATGGAATCCCGGACGGCCTTTCCAAGATTGAAAATGCGGGCCTTTACATTAAAACTGTTGTCGGCTATCGAAACGAAGCTTGGATTGATCACCACCTGAGAAGCTTCCACGTCATAGTCGGGCAGCTGCTGCTGATTTAACCTCAGCGCAGGGTCCCCATGGGTAGTCATCTGTTCTCCATGAAGACGGCCAAAATAATCACCCGGTGTCGCATTGATCAATGCCTGTATGGCATCCTTCTGGATGATCCCGATCGGCTTGCCGTAATCGGCCCCGGCTATCAGGTTGTACAGGCCGCCCAGCAGGATATTCAGGTAATTCACGATTCCAAAGTGCGTACTGGCCACAAAGGCGATGGATCCCCGGTCTTTAGCCAGCACATATGATTCGGATATGGTGGTATTGGCCCCGGCAAACCGTTGATTATCGTAAATGAAAAAGTTACCGGCGTCACATCCGTTCACATAAAAGACCGGATATTTCCCCTGATTATTATAATCGGATGGGTTGTTCAGGTTATAGGCCAGGGTGGTATTGGAAGAGTGACCGAAATAGTTCAACATGCCGAATCCGTTACTGAATATTTTGGCGACGGCGTCCGGCGCCTGGCTTACCTGGCTGGCATTCCCATCGCAAAAGGTCAGGACGTTGGCGCCAAAGGAGGTATCGTCAATGATCTGCTGATACCCGTACATATAATTACAGATGATCGTGCCCAGATAAGGTTCGCTTACCCCCGTCAGATGTAGCGCGTTCTTCATCCAGAGACGGCCATCGATCGTATTGGCAGCAGTACTCTGCGCCTTTTCATAATCTTTCACTTTGGCCAGATAATTTTCAACCTCTACACCCAGTACCACGGACAACCGGCCGATCGGCGTAACGGGTACGGCGCTGGCGCTGTTGGCAGCGGACAACTTGTTGTCCGAGGCGGGCGTTCCGAAAGTCGGGATGATATTCAGCTTATCCGCCAGAGGATCTTTTGCTATTTCCCCATGCTGATAATAATCTACATACGTCATCCCATGCCCGATAAGCAGGACAAACTGGGGCTTGGCGACAAAGACCGCACGCGCGTACCGGAGAAAATTCAGTACCGAGAGCGGATGTTTTTTGATACCGAACCCGAACTGATCCACCAGGTCGCTGATATCATAGACCTGAGCAGCATAGCTCCCTCCTTCCGGAGAACTGCGGTAGCTCCTGTAATCGAGGACCGGGTTATTACCACTGGAACCCGTATAGAGCTGCGGACTGCTGATGATAAGGTAATTCCCCTGGTTGGCCGAATTCGCATAGTTTACAAAGTTCTTCGTCGTAAGCACTTTTATCGTGTCTACGGTGGCGGGATTTTCATTCACCAGGACCATCTTCCGGGACACGCCCGACCCTCCCAGGAGAAAAGATAAGGTGCTGCCCGGGCCTGTGATGGCGGTATAGCGTAATCCATTGCTGAGATCGTACAATACGGGCGTTATACCGGTTATGTTATTGAAATTCGTAATCTTCAGAAAAAAACCACTGCCCTTCGCAGGCAGATCAAAAACAAAATTACCCTGCCCGCCAAAATTAAACTGCCGCGGGTAGGTCAGCTCATAAAAGGAGGCCACGACCCTGTCTGTCGTAATGGCGGGCGGAGGCGAAAAGTTGGTGAACTGTATGCTGGCCGAGTTGCTCGTGATCAGACTCAGCGGCACCGGCTTCGTGCTCTGCAGATCGGCAAAGCTGTTCATAACCGTATCCAGTAAGGTGGAGCTGTTAACGCTTACCTGGACGGACCGGTTATTATCGGCGCAGCCAGCCATTCCAAAACGCAGGGTGGCATCCGGGCCCGAAGGATAAACGTATAGATTGGCCTGGGCATCCAGCAGCGGCGCGCCTGGATAAATAAATCCCGAGCTCCAGAACTCACCCGGATCGTAGGTAGAGGAATAAATATACTCGCCCACGATCTGTGCAAATCCAAGGTTCTGCATCGTCTTGAAATAGGTGGCAGCCTTGTGCAGGAAATAGGGTTCGGGGGTCAGCGGAGTGCCGGTCGTATCGTTGACGGTATTTGAATAATGAAAGGTGGCGCCCGTACTGTTGGTCGTCAGAAAGTAGACGGCGGTATCCGTCTCCAGACTCCAGTGGTCGGTGTGCTGGGAGGTGGGTACGGCGTATAAGGGCAAGTCCGGAACTCCGTCATTTGCCTTTCCCCAGAACTCGATATAGTCGCTGGTGCCCAGCAATCCGGCAGCAACCGTGGTATAAATGGGAATTTCCTGCCCGTTACGGAACAACTGAAAATTTTGTACAGGGGTATTCTGCAGCCCGGCTGTCACCAGCAGGGACTGAGGGATGCGGTGCAGACCCGTAATGCCTACCTTGAATTTATAATAGGTCTTACTATAATCGATCCATTCGTTATTGTAATTCTGGGCCGACAGGCCAAGACCTACGAGTAAAAGAAGTATAGTAAAAATTCTTTTCATATAATCCGGTTTTCGTTAATTACTCCCATTTATTTCTTTTTTTCTTTCTTCTTCAGGTCGAGCCTCAAAGAAAATACATGGGTATACAAAGGATACGCTTGATTGGCGAGATTGGTAAATGCATAATCGATCTGGACATCTCCTACTTTGAATCCTGCCCCTACACTTGGCTGATAGATCCATATCTTTTTCTTGTTCGTCGTGTCCTTATCATCGAGCGCCTGCTGGAAATTGTTAACACCCGCTCTTACAAAGAACACATCCTTGAATCCCAGTTCAAGGCCCAGCTTCGGGTCGACGCTCACGGGTTTGCTGCTGATCACGGTATTCCGCTTACCGTCGAAGGTCACATCCAGATCGGCTTCCACGAGCAGGCTCAGCTTCTTGTTCAGTCTGAAATTATACGATCCTCCCAGGATCAGCTGGGGAGCGGTGAGCTCCGTGGACTTGACAGGGATCTCGTTCCCCGTAAGGGCGAATACCTGCTTGATCTGGTCGCTGATATTAAAGGACCAGGCATTGAAGGTCGTGGTCAGGTCCCTGGCCACAACGCCGAATTTCCAGCGTCCGCCCGTCAGCAGCGCTCCCGCATCGAACCCGAATCCCCAGGCAGAGGCGAAATCACCGGCAATCCGGTGGATCACTTTGGTATTGATCCCGAAATTGAGCTTCTTATTGTTCTTCAGATCGACCTGCTGCGCAAGAGAGAATATAAAGGCATAATCGGCCGAGGAGAAAGTGGTGATGTTATCATAATTGACGGACCCGTCAGGCTGTACAAGGAATACGGTATTGGGTATATCGTCAACGGCAAAACGAAGAAGGGTCAGGCCCAGCGTCCTTTTGTTGTCCTTCAGCGGCAGCACCAGATTGGCAAAATCATATTTGCCGATCCCGGCATAATATTCCGCATGCATCAGATTGATCTGTGGATTATCCTTTACATATACCAGCGCGGCGGGGTTCCAGTAGCCGGCCGTTCCATCGGTCACCGAGGCGACCTGCGCGCCTCCCATGGCCATCCCACGGGCGCCAGCGCCGATGTTCAGGAATTCATTGGAGTATTTGAGATACTGACCGGACACAGTAAAGCACAGCATCGATCCGACTACAGTAAAAAAGGAGTAGATTCTTGTCATCTGACTGATATTTGTCTTTACAGTTTTCAGATGAAGCATACCCCGCATTCTTTTCAGCATAAGCCAATAGTTTGGTATTTCTACGGAATGCTTTCAGAGGTATGGATCTCATCTGAGAATCACCGGAACGACGGTTCTTTTCGGCCGCTCATTCCAGTCAATTTCTCCGGTCATTTTTCGGGTCTTTTTTTCCGGTCATCTTCCCGATCAATTTTCAGGCAATTTTTCCGATCATTATTCGGATCATTCCCCGGTCATTTTTCAGGTCGTTTTCCCGGTCATCGGCTCCTGCTCCCGGTTACATACGGTAAAACCCGATAAGGGGTTGGTTCCGATTGGGCCGGGGTGGGCTAACTTTGTCTAACGCCCTTTCATTCAGATTATTGTACCTATTATGCAGTTATAAATAAAGTTAGAGGAATCCTTTATTTTTGCCAGATCGGACCCTTCTGGCCCACCGCATACGAGCAACCCTGCCAGGACATTAACAACCCTGTCCGGACGAACATACGAACGACCGGAGGGACAGGATTAAACGCATTGATGCACAACTATGAACTTCATCGAAGATTTAAGCTGGAGAGGCATGATCCAGGACATCATGCCCGGCACCGCAGAACTGCTGGCAAAAGAGATGGTCTCGGGATATATTGGGTTTGACCCCACCGCTGACAGCCTCCATATCGGCAGCCTTGTTCCCATTCTGTTGCTGGTACATTTACAAAAGGCTGGGCATAAGCCGATTGCGCTTGTTGGCGGGGCTACAGGTATGGTAGGCGACCCCAGCGGGAAGAGCGAGGACGGTGGTCTGCTCAGCGAAGACATCCTGAATCACAACCTCCGTTGCGTAAAGCAGCAACTGGAAAAATACCTCGATTTCGACCCGTCCCTGCCCAATTCCGCGGAAATGGTCAATAACTACGACTGGTTCAGGGACATGAGTTTTCTGGACTTTATCCGGGATGTGGGCAAACATATTACCGTAAATTATATGACATCCAAAGACAGCGTGCGCAAGCGGCTGGACAGTGAAAATGGCATGAGTTTCACCGAATTTACCTACCAGCTGGTACAGGGATATGATTTTTACTGGTTATACAGCAATAAAAACTGCAAGCTCCAGATGGGAGGCAGCGACCAGTGGGGGAATATCACCACCGGCACGGAACTGGTCCGGCGCAAGGCGGGAGGCGAGGCATTTGCCTTTACCTGCCCGCTGCTCACCAAGTCCGACGGGGGCAAATTTGGCAAGACCGAAAAAGGCAATATCTGGCTGGACCCCACCAGGACCTCCCCATACCAGTTCTACCAGTTCTGGCTTAATGCCACCGATGCCGACGCCGAAAAATGGATCCGGATCTTTACGTTTATGACCCGCCCAGAGATCGACACGCTCCTGTTGCAGCACAGCGAGGACCCCGGGACAAGGGCCCTGCAAAAAGCGCTGGCCCGCGAGGTGACCGTGTTTGTACACGGAGAAGAAGAATATGCCAATGCCATCCGCACGACGGAACGGCTCTTCGCCAATCAATCGGCGCCCATCACCTCTCTCAGCGCGGAAGACCTCGAAGCGCTGGAAGGCGTCGTAAAATTTGAATTCCCCAGAGAAAAAATAGAAAGCGGCATGGACGTGGTCAGCTTCCTCGCGGAGACCGGCAGCTTCACCAGCAAAGGGGATGCGAGAAAAATGATCCAGGGAGGGGGCGTCAGCATCAACCGCGACAAAGTGGAGGATACGGCCATGGCCATCACCGCAGCCACCCTGCTGCACGAAAAATATATCCTGATCCAGAAGGGAAAAAAGAATTATTACCTCATCGAGGCGAAGGGATAAGCGTCCGGCAACATTGCCCCTAACTCAGCAACGCCGGCCTTTCCCGGTACAGCTTCAGCACGAATTCACCAAACAGGGTATTCGCCCACGCAAACCATTTACGCGTGAATTTCGAGAAATCATCCTTATGGAACGACTCGTGCATAAAGCCCGTTCCGGCATGGCTCTTTTGCAGCATTTTCAGACAAAGCGACATTTCCTGTGGATCATGGCTCGTCAGCCCACGCATGATGATGCTCAGAGGCCAGATCATATTCAGACCCGCATGCGGTCCCCCGATCCCTTCCGCAGCGGTGCCCTTGAAAAAGAAAGGGTTGCTGTCGCTGAGGAGCATGCGACGCGTATTCTGATATACCTTATATCCCCGCTTATCGGTATGCAGCACCGAGAGGTCGCCCCCGAAAACAGCAGACTGAAGATAGGGCAGCCCCAGCAGGCTGGGGACATTGGCGTCGTCCATAAAAGTATGGTTGCCGAATCCATCCGCTTCGTAGGCGAACACCTCTCCAAAGACCGGGTGCGTAACGATAGCATGTTCGCTGAGCGCGGCCGTCAGCTCGTTCTCCAGGGATAGGCATTCAGCAGCCAGCTCCTGTCCGGTCTTCATCGTCTGCAACATCGTGCGCAGGCTTCGCAGACTGCTCAGCGCAAAAAGATTGGAAGGGATGAGGAAAGGATAGATCGTCGCATCGTCGCTGGGCCGGAACATCGAATGGATCAACCCGACTTTTTTGGTGGGATAGCCATAGCCGCCAAGCGGAACGCCATCCGTCGCCCAGGCAGTATTCCGCTGGAAAGTATATGGACCATCCCCGTCTTTGCGCTGTTGTTCCCGGAAGGTTTTTACGATCTTCTTCATGGCATCCATCCACGCCGCGTCGAAAGGAGAAGCATCGCCGGTCTCCTGCCAGTAGCCGTAAGCCAGCCGGATGGGGTAGCACAGACTGTCGATCTCCCATTTGCGTTCGTGGATACCCGCTTTCATATCGGTGATATCCGTATGCTTCCATTCGCTGATCTTATTTTCATCCTTGTAGAAGGCGTTCGCATACGGATCTTTCAGGATGCATTTCGCCTGCCGGTGGATCACGCCCTGGATCAGCAGCTGCAGGTTCTTGTCGTCCTTGCAAAGGGACATATAGGGCCACACCTGCGCGCTGCTGTCCCGCAGCCACATGGCGTCGATATCACCCGTGATGACATAAGTATCGGGCTTCCCGCCGGTCATTTCAAAATCCACCGTCGTATCCAGCGTGTTGGGGAAACAATTTTCGAAAAGCCAGCCGATCTCTTTATTGCCGATATTCGACCGGACCTCCCGGATGGTCTTTTCTACGGCCACACTTCTGAACTTACGGCTCGCCTCCGGTATGCGGACGACGGGGAAGTCGGCGAATACATGGTCCGCCGCACCCGCATCACCAGGACCTGCAACAGCGCTGGTACCCGCACTATCGCCAGCGCCTGGTAAACTCCCAGCGCCCGATGCATGGGAAGCGGCTGCGGCCCCCGATCCTGCCCCTGCCATAAGCCCTGTGGCGGCGAGCGTACTTTGCTGAAGAAATTTTCTGCGTTGCATAGTTACAAACCTACATTATTTTTTATTTAGTCCCCGGCGGCTCCCATTCATCCAGCCCGGTCCTCAGTCCCCACCGGGTCCTATTCATCCGACCCGGTCCCCAGCCCCGGCCAGCGGCGCCCGCTTCTTCCACAACCCCCGGGTAAAATAATAAACGACCGCCCCGCAACCAGCCAGCAACAATCCGAACAAGGCTATCTTACCCGTGGAGAACAACACGAACAGCCATATCCCTACCGACAGGATCACCGGCAGCGGATAGAGCCACATCCGGAAAGGGAGGCCCCTGGTCCCCTTCCTTCTGCGCAGGCTGATCACCCCGATCGCCTGAGCGACGAACTGCACGAGGATCCGCATGGCCAGAATAGCGCTGATCGCATTTTCGAGCCTCAGCGAAAGGCTGAAGACAAAGCCCAGACCCCCGATAAACAACAGGGAGACATAGGGGAAGGATTTTTTGGGATGCAGATGCGCGAAGATGGGGAAGAAGCTGCCATCTACCGCCGCGGCATAGGGTACTCTCGAATAACCCAGCACCACGGCGAACAGCGAGGCAAAAGCGATCCACAACACCAGCACCGTCGCAACGACGGCCGTCTGGTGACCATATATTTTTTCCATGAACAGGCTCACGATAAAATCCGACTTCATGGCTTCCTGCCACGGTATCACGCCCACGATGCTCAGGTTCATACACAGGTATAAGATGGAAATGCAGAAGATCGAAATAAAAATGCTGCGCGGGATATTGCGGCCGGGGTTCCTGATCTCTCCGCCGAGGTGGCAGACATTATAATAACCGAGATAACTGTAGATGGTCTTTACCGAAGCCTGACCCAGCAATAATAAAAAAGCGACGCTGAACATCGACTGTCCCGGCTGAGTTCCACCCTGCCCTCCCAGGGTTCCTCCAGGCCCCGCACTCTCCGGCAGAAAGGAATAATGGACCTGCCGGTGCATAAACCCACTGATGATGATCCAGCAGATCGTGATGACGACGCCGGCCCAGAGAAAGACGGAGATCTTGCCGATGGTCTTTGTATTCCGGTAGAGGAGCATGACGACCACGATCACCAGACCACCGGAGACTAATTTCTTTCCCAGCCAACCCAGCGGGACCAGATAATCGAAATACTGAGCGAACCCGATCGCGCCCGAAGCCACCACCAGCGGGGCCTGCAGACAGGTCTGCCAGACAAAAAGGAAGCTCATGAGCTTGCCCCATTTCTTACCATAGGCCTCTTTCAGAAAATTATAGCTGCCGCCGGCAAGGGGGTAAGCGGCTCCCAGCTCGCTCCAGATCATGCCATCGATGATGGCCGTAAATGCGCCGAAGATCCAGGCCCAGAGGAAGAGATTGCTGCCGACCATCCGGATGACCAGGGGGATCATCACGAAGGGGCCGATGCCCACCATATCGATCATGTTGATGGAAGTCGCCTGTAATAATCCGATCTCCCGTTTTAGCATAGCGCCACCCTTTGTTGCAGTTGCTCCGGTTTCTCCCATTGACTCGTTTTATCCAAACGCTAAGATCGGGCAAATTCTCCGATCCCTCTGATCAATAAATCAAGGTCCCTCGTCGTGGTATAAACGCTGGGGGTTATGCGTACGCCTTTTATATTTTCCCAGCCGATCGCGACGGTGTGGATCTTGTATTGGGTCATAAGGTAGTGGTCCAGTTCGCCGGCTTCTTTGCCTTCAACGCTCACCATACCGATGGCGCAGCCGAATTCCGGTTTCAGGGAAGTGTGCAACTTTACTTTAGGAATATCCTTCACGGCATCCATCCAGTAATTCTTCAGGTAGAACAACCGCTGCTCCTTGCGGTCCGCCCCGATCATCTTATGGAATTCGATGGCCTTGCCGATCGCTTGTTCGATAAAGAACGGCCGCGTACCCTGATGTTCGAACTTACGGATATCGGGAACTTTGGGGTCCGGCGCCGCGAACAGGGGGTACAGACCGGCGATCTTTTCTTTTTTTACAAAGAGCATACCGCTGCCGATGCAGGCTGCCAGCCATTTATGGAGGCTGGTGCCGAAATAATCGCAGCCCAGCTCTGGGATCGTATACTGAAATTGGGCAAAGCTGTGTGCTCCATCCACCATGACCTCGATACCCCGGCTATGGGCAGCATCGGCGATCTGTCGGACCGGCATTTTCTGACCGTTCCAGTTGATGATATGCGTGATCTGTACCAGCTTGGTTTTCGGCGTGAAGGCCTTTGTATATTGACGGGTCAGATAATCGTTGTCTTCGCTGGGCAGGTCCAGTCCGACCCACACCAGCTTGATGCCGTCGCGCAGCTCGCGTTGTTTCCAGGCATTGATCATATTGGGATAGTCCTGCCGGCTCAGCACGATCTCATCACCGGCTTTCAGCTCCAACCCGAAGATCACGGTCTCCAGCGCTTCGGAAGTATTCCGGTGGATCGCCAGCTCTTCGGGAGAACAACCGGCAAGCGCCGCCAGATCGTTACGCAAAGGTTCGCGTCCCTTGTCGAGGATCCGCCACATATAATAGCTGGGACCCTGGTTGCTCATATCATGGTATTGCTTCATGGCATCCTGCACGATTTTCGGGGAGGGGGAGACGCCGCCGTTATTGAGGTTGATCAGTTCAGGGGTGACGGTAAAGGATTGCTGGACATGATACCAGAATTCCTCATCACCCGCCAGTTGTGCCGGCGACCGGTCTTCAGCCCGGAACAAAGCCTTTTGAAGATCCCGGCTCCATGCCGGTTGAGAAAGGGAGGACAGCGCAGCGGCGGCCGAGAATTTGCCCACCACATCAAAGAAGGAGCGACGGTTGAAAGGGGCCATAACGTTAGTTTAGGTAAAACAATATAAACAAAAAAACAGCGTCTGCCCAGTTTGGGTAAGTTATTTATCTTTACGGGCTCATGAAGTATTATATAATCGCGGGAGAGGCTTCGGGAGACCTGCACGGCAGTAATCTCATCAAAGAATTAAAAAAGATCGATACCGGCGCGGAGATCCGTTGCTGGGGAGGCGATCTCATGAGGGAGGCGGGGGCCGAACTGGTCAGGCATTACAAGGACCTGGCATTCATGGGATTTCTGGAAGTCGTGAAGCACCTGCCGACCATTTTTAAGAACCTCAGCTTCTGTAAGACGGACATCCTCCACTATAAGCCCGATGCCCTTATACTGATCGATTACCCGGGCTTCAATCTCCGGATCGCCAGATGGGCGCATGCACAGGGCATCCGGGTCATTTATTATATCTCACCGCAGGTCTGGGCCTGGAAAGAAGGCCGGGTCCGCTCCATCCGGGAATGCGTGGACAAGATGCTCGTCATCCTCCCTTTTGAGAAAGCCTTCTATCAGAAGTGGAATTATGAGGTGGAGTATGTAGGTCATCCGCTGGTCGAGGTCGTCGATCATTTCCGTCAGGCATCCGCCGCAACGCAGGCAGCCCCCCACCCTTTCCCCACCGACCCGATCCCGGTACCCTCGCAACTCCCCGTCATCGCCCTGTTGCCGGGAAGCCGCAAACAGGAGATCCTGATCAAGCTGCCGGTGATGCTCCAGGTAAGCGCCTTTTTCCCCGATCATCAGTTTGTCGTGGCCATGGCACCTGGTCTGGAAGATGATTTTTACAAAAATCTGCTGAGCGAATATCCAAATGTCAGTTCGGTGCGCAACCAGACCTATGCTTTATTGCTGCGGGCAAGGGCTGCCTGCGTAACCTCCGGTACGGCGACGCTGGAGACCGCCCTGTTCGGAGTACCCGAGGTGATCTGCTACAAAGGCAGCGCCATATCGTATCAGATCGCCAGAAAACTGATCCGGGTAAAATATATCTCGCTGGTCAATCTGATCATGGACAAGCCGGTGGTGAAAGAGCTGATCCAGGATGAACTGACGCCGGAAAATCTGCGCCTCGAACTCTGCGCCCTGCTCACCGACTCCGACCGCCAGCAGCAGCTGCGCGCCGATTATAAAGAATTGAAGGATCTCCTCAGCCAGGGAGGCCATGCCTCCGCCAACGCCGCCCGCAGCATTATAAAGTTTCTCGGGAAATAGCACTTGCCCGCCTCACCCACCAGTCACGCCGCTTCATCCCCGCCCTCGCAAAACTTAATGCCTTTTAAAAAAGATCATCTTCACCAGCAGAAAGATCAGCCCTCCCAGGAAGATAAAGATGGTGATCCGGTTGATCCCATGCATATACTTCATCCATTGCGTGTGCGGCGCGTTCGGGTCCCGCTTTTTGATGTAGAAATATTCCGCAATCTGTCTCCAGACTCCCATAGTGGATCCGTGTTTACTGTGAAATCTTAAGTTGTATCATCGTCGCGATGGAAACCGCCCTTTGCCTCGCCATTTCCGCCTTTTCCCCTTCAAAATGCTCCCCGATCGTTTCGATGAATAGCTTCTTCCACCGCTCGAAATGCTCCGGTTTCAGGGGCGTCAGTTGGCTGAGCAGGCGATGCACCTCCATCGGGTTGCCTTTGTACTCAGCCTTGTGGAACAAAACGCTCTCCCAGAAATCATACATGATGGGCAGATGGTGCTCCCAGTCTACCTTAGCGACGTCGTTAAAGATATAGCCGATCGTATCGTCCGTCCTCACCTTGCCGTAAAATGAATCGATCAGCAATTGCACGTCATTTCGGTTCTCGATGTCCTTTTTGCCCGGGTTCATGCCTACAAGGTAAGCCGGGCCTTTATCTCCCTCCAAAAATTTTTCGTTGACCCAAAATCCTATATATTTGCACTCCCGAAAGGGAATCCAGATCAGTTTCCCTCCGGGGATGCCGGTCCGGACCTCAAAAGGGACCCAGTACATAACGGGGGTTTAGCTCAGCTGGCTAGAGCGTTTGCATGGCATGCAAATTTATTTTCACTCTAACTAATTGAGAGATAATTTCTTGCAGGGCAAAAAAAATTGAAAAATATTTTTTTAAAACCGCTTTAAAACTAAACTTTGCTGTTCTTTCGCAAGCTTTGATAAATTGGGGGATTAGCTCAGTTGGCTAGAGCGCTAGCATGGCATGTTAGAGGTCATCGGTTCGACCCCGATATTCTCCACCCAAAATAAATGCCGCTTCAGAACAGGAGCGGCGTTTTTATTTAGTAATGAGTGCATCCTTCCGGTGACGTACCCATTTTTTGAAGTACTAATCTTATTCATTTTCCAGCCTTTCAAAAATTCTTCTTCCGACGTAGTTTCTAATATCTTTTCTTTCTCCAAATCTATAATATTCGTTCCAGTAGCTGATCACCCTGTTTTTGGTAAGAGTGCTATATCCCAAATTTTCAGAAACAAATCGCCTGAATAAATGGATATTAGTTTCATCAATAAAATCGTCTAAATCGTTGATAATTTCTATCACATATTCACCAAGAAGTTGGAAGGTATAGGGAACAGTAAAATAATAATTCTTCGAAATCAGGGTATTCAGCCTTTTTTGCCGAACATGACCGTCATGATGCCGTAGATAAATGCAATTGAGAATGACCTTTTGCAGGTCGCTTAAAGTCTTTTCTTCGTACGAATATGGCTCGTTAAAGTAAATACGAGTTGGAATGAGTAACTTTTCTCCATCAAGTGTCACCTCTTGGGTTTGCTGATGTATTAAAACAGATGTGTCGACAGTTTGACCATCATTTAAAAGCACTTTTGATTTAAATGGTAAAACTGAAATAACGGTTCGTACGTCGGTTCGCAATTTACCCGGAAAAGCACTTTGTATTTTTTGGCTGTCCATTACCACCGAATATATTTTAAAATTGCGAGAATGCAAAGAATCTTTTAGAATTCGAGCCTCAATGACCCTTTGGAATGCCTTTCCAATCATCAATAATAAAAAAATGGTGCTTCAATTTCAATAACCCCGATAAATTAAGAAATCTGAGATTGCGTTTGTATTTTAATATTGATCAATCTCCACAATTTCTGTTGCTGGCGTTGGTTTTCCTTTTGACTTAGTTTCGCGATATTTAATTGCCAGTTTGGTATTTTCCTTGATATAGGCCCAGCGACTCCAACCTTCCTCAAAATTATTTACTGACAAATAAAACTGGTCATTGACATTGTCTTTGGCAAACATGAAACTTGACATACCATAACCTTTGTCTTCAGGTATATGGTAAACCGTAACTATTTCAAATCCATCTTCTTTGAGCTCTTGAATATGCTCGCTATCATAAACAGTCTCGTCTTTTAATCCCTTATACCATTTGACTTTGTGCAGAGGATTACTTACTATATCCAAATTAAACACCTTTTCTAAGAATCTTTGATTATCATAAGAGTTTATATTCTCACCCCTAAGCTTGGATACAATATTAAAGAAATGGTTTGCGACAAATTCCGCATATGAATTCTTGATTTCCTTGGAGTAACTATAATTCGGGGATGCAATATAAACGAAATCTTTTATTATTTTGTTTGCCTCGATACATGCAGCTTCAAAGTAATTGTCAGTTACAAATACTTTATCGAAAATGCTCAGTATTTGTCTTATTATAGTCTCGTTGCTTTCTACTGAAGTGAACTTGTATTCGATTTTCCGTTTCAAAGCGGTAGCCCGAGATACTCCTAGAATCCCCTTCCAATACTGATGAGTATGCCAGCTTTCAGTAAGTTCAATGATCTTATCAAATTGACCCAAGTATAGTAAACAGAGATAGTAAAGTTTCAGAATTGAGAAGCTAAACCTTTTTGTAGAATTGTGCGGATTGTCATAACTATTCTTAATTAATAGTTCAAAATATGTTGAAGCGTCTTCATAATCGTTATTATAAAAATACCTCAAAGCAATAGCAACCTTTATTCTCGGAGAACCCAGATTTAATTTTTCAGCCTTTAACAGGTATCCAAGTTCATTGGCCGTGTCTTTTAGCTCTCTAAATATTCTAGAATAATGAAAAAATAAAAGGGAATCATTAGGCTTTGTTCTGCTTAAATCACTGAATTTTTCTCTCAATGACATAAGCTCTGAATGACTATTCGATTGGCCCGATTTTGCGAGGTACTTATTTAGATCTGCTATCAAGCTATATAAATAAGGATCTATGCCTTCAGGAATAAAATCTTCATCAAACTCAGATAAGCCAAGCTGCTTCATTCTAGTAGTTTGTTCTAGAATCTTAGCTTTCCTCCTTTTTATCGATTCAGTAATGCCATTTCTAACTTCAATATTTCTTGGATTAGTCAGCAACAAATCTCTAATTGATTCACTCAACTTATACACATCATTACCATATTCGTCTGAACTTCTAACAATCAAACTTGTTTTCGCTAGTTCATTTATCGACTCGGCGATATTATCATTTGTTAGATCTAAGAAATCTATTAAGTCAGCTTTTGTTGGCAACCCCATTGCGTAAATGGCCTCCAAAATAGTTACTGAAGATGGCCTCAGAGATTCAATTAGATTTTTGTACGAAAACGAGGCAATATCTTTTTGTGACTTGTTTATCGATTGAGTAATATCAATCCCTTTATTGTACAAGTCGATTGTTAATCTAATGGCAAGGGGATTGTTATTAGCGGCATCAGCAATCCTCTCTAGCTCTTCCTGCTTGAAATCAATAACACCTCGCTTACGCAAATAATTTCTGCTTAGGTTTACCGCATGTCTTTTAACCAATGGTTCAAGTGGAACTGTTGTCGCCGCATCAATTGATATGCGACTAGTTACAAGTACCCTCCATCTAATTGGTAATGACTGATTGAACTCAGTGAACTCCTTCTGCGAATCAATCAACAGTGTTTCCAAATTATCAATGCATATAAGAATTTTTTCATTTTGTAAAGTTTCCAGGATTTCATCAAAGCCAACAACTTCAGGTTTTTTATAAATTGATTTAAGGTCATCAAGAATTGATTGCTTTATTTGGGCAATTCCGTTTATCGCATCAATTATTTCTATTCCATCGGCAGTCAGGCGTTCATTCTTTAGTGTGCAGAATATAATAGAGGACAATTTACTTGACCATTGTGGACTTAAACTTATATCCTTCAAATACTGTAGGACCAAAGCCGTCTTTCCCACACCGCCTGGTGCTACAATAGCGACCAAACTATTTCTCTCCTTTGAAAGAACAGCCTCCAAGTCTTTAAATTCTTTGTCCCGACCTAAAAGACCTGTTATTTCATGGTCAAAGGTCGATGGGAGTGTATTTCGGATTGCCCAATGTACATTATTGAGCCACTCATCGGGTGGGGCACTCAAGTTCTCGTCAATAGCTGATTTTAAAGCGTTTCTGACCGTAGTAAGATTTAGCTTTTCTATTAGCGGATCACTAGCAATTGCGGCAGCTCTGAACCAGTAAAAGTCAGGAAAAGGTCTATTTGGATGGCTTACAGCATTACGTATATTGAAAATACCAAGAAAGGAACAGAGTTGTTTTAACTCAACCATGTATGGTTTAAAATGTGTGTCTTCTGTTATATTAATTGCGAAATCGAATATTTCATCGAGATAGCTCGCTTCAATGATTAGATGTGTATTATCACCACTTATTAGATTGCCCCTTTCCTTTTCTCTTTTGATAATTGCTTGTTTTCCTAAATCAGATATTTCGTTCAGTTGCTCATTCTTTATTACGTAATTGCCAAGTGATAATTCCAATTCATAAATTATCATTGCCGTCTTCATTCTTAGTTTTTGAACGTAATCCATATTTGAAAGTGCTGTTTTAGAGGATTTGTTTCTAGAAGCCCGATAGTAAAGACAACGATATTATCGGCGCATACATAGAAAAAGACAAGAAAATTAACTGCGGCCAAGGTAACTTTTTTATCCATGCTCCTACCCCGTGAAAACACCTATTTTGGCGCATATTGGAAAAACGCACACGGTAATTCTAAACAATTACGACTCCGATGGGATGAGGAAGCTTGAAGATCTCAACATTGGTAAACTCAGGATCAACGGTTTTGGGTTTGATTTAGATTATCCTCTTAAGTTAAAAGATATTGAAATATTTTATAATTCGTTGTAATGTCAGATGTCTGGCATTTACTGAGGATAGCCGGGCCTTGACCAAATACATCGCTAGTTATAGTTCTGTAACAATTTTAAAATTGCGTAGACTCAACCAACTAGTAACGCAGTGGACTCGTGTATATGTTTCATTGCTTCTGAAAAAAGGTTAATCGTTATGTACGGGATTGAAAATGGCGATCGAAAAATGCTCCAAGCATATAAGCTTTTGCTCATCTTGTTCTTCATGAAATTTAAATTTCAAAGAGCGTTTGATGTGTAGGTTGACCTCCTTCTGATGCGCTTTGAAATCTTCTATGGATATAATGCCCTCTTTTATCCATTGCTTTTTTGTTTCTTTCTTTAATACCTCGAATACGAAGCCTAAATCCCTGAAGCGAATAGCAAGCAGCTTCTTGTTGAACGTATGGCTCCTAAAATCAGAACCTACTTCCCGCATCCTTACTCTTCCGGTTCTGTTGGTCTTCCCAACATATAGTATTTCCTTGTCGTCAAAAATAATATAAAGACCCTGGTGGTCAACTTTGCATATTTCAGGATATGTGAGGCTCGGCGAATTTACCGCCTTCAGAAGTACTTGTGACAAGCCATCTGTTCTCGCTTTAAGTGATTCGAATGAAAACCTTTGAATTTGCATATTCATACTGTAACAAATATATCGATTTCTCGTGCCGCCATCATATTATGACAGGAACTTGATTTAAGGTTTTCGTCGCCGTCCCTTTGATTCTCCAAGGTCTTCAATTTGCTTCTCCAACGTGTCTAAAGCCGCCTGCTGTTTGTCCAGTAGTGCGCGCAGTTTCGAAACCACTCGTTTCATCAGTTCAGGTTTTGTTTTAGGTTCCTCCTTCTCCTCTTTCCCGTTAGTTACAAAAACAAACTTTACAAGGCTGTCGCTTTTCTCGAGCTCCTTTTCTAAAAAGTCCATGATTTCTCTCTCTTCTTCGCTCAAATAATCTTTATGGAGCTTAAGAATTTTGTTTCGCTCTCTGGCCTCCAAAGTAATACCTGCAGAAAGAGCTATCCGCATGGAATCTTCTATGGCAACACGCAAAGTCTTCATGTAATTACCCCAGATGGAATTGGATTCTGCATATTCAAATCGTGTGAAATATAGGTCATTCGATCTGTCGTCCATCATGGCCTTTATCACTTCGACTGCATGTGTAAGCCCTGATAAGGGATGGATGACATCAGGGAAACTATTCCTTTTTTCCCAAAGACCGAGGATAATTTCTGCGCATTCTTTCTCAAGTTCTTTCTTCTTTATTGCATTTGTTTCCTGTTCTGCGTGAATGATCAGCTCAGAGAGATAGTGAGCCATCCAAGTAACAGTCTGGTCACTTCGCCCTTGCTTTAAAAAAAGATTTGCAAGAGTTTTACCCAAGTTCAATGTCTCGGTTAAGGGTTTTGATTTCGCCATTTGGATATATTATGTAGATCATGTGATAATAAGATAGGCCACCGGAATAGTCACGAGATTCCGGGCTTCTGTACAATTCAACAAAAAGGATAAGCGCACGATTCTCGTGAGCCAGGAACGCCTTCAGCTTCTCAAAACGAATAAATAATCGTTGTCCTTTGGAATAGAAGTCCGAATGACTTGGGTCACGTACCACATTGCTCCAGGTTTCAAGAAGTGTAACTGGATTCGAAGGATCATTGGCAATCAGAGAATGCCTTTTGTCATTGGTCAGTGTAAGGCTACTCCATTTCATTAGCGCATTTCCCGGAATAATCCGGCGTTTGTCCAGATCATAGCTGTCTTCATCAAATTCATCAATTCCACTATGTTCAGGTCCAATAGATTGCAGCCAGGGTGTTAGTGAGAAATGCCTAAAAATCTTGGGTTCTTCATCTTCCAGGGGTTCGTATTCTCCATCTTCATCCTTTTCAAGTGGGAGATGGATCTGGTTAGATTCCATAGTTTGAAAGGCGCGCATGGCAGCCGCCGCAAATTTTGGTTCTACTAGTGCTGATGTGATTTCTTGCCGTTCATGGTCACGGCCGTAATGAATATCAACGCTGCCATTAACAACAATATGTCCAGGGCGGTAAAGACCATCGACCCCTGCAATCCTATCAAAATCCTTTGTCTGTACATTCCACTGCCAATGTTCTCTGGTAGATCGTTCGACCCAGAATAACCGTTCGGCAGGGACTGGATCCTTGAGATCAGCAAGCCAGGTGTCTTTCCAGATCAACCCTTGCTCATTCAACCATTCTTCCCAAGTAGTCCAGTAGTCAGCATTCGCAACAGTAGGAACAGTCTTGATAAGCTTCGCAGCCACACATTGCATAGCGTTATACTCATAATAATTCCTTAGATCTTCGATGGTTGGAATATCGAATTTGTAATGGCTCATTAACCCCTGCTCATCTGAGGTTGCATAATTATCATTCCTTAAATCTCCATTGAACCCCCATTCATCACAGATGACCTCATCTGCTATCTGAGCAATTTCGTATCCGGACAAATGAAATCTTTCGCCTAACGGGCGATACCAATGATCTACTGTGTCATAATTGTCGAAAGGAAACCTCGTCTTATGCTGACTATTCTCATATTTATTCTGACGCTTCAGTTGCTCCACTGGCGTCAACTGACTGACTAGCATCTGCCGAATAATCGCAAGTTCCTCAGGAGCGTATGTTCCTGGCGCAAAATGTTCAAGCGCAAGACAGCTTTGCTTGATAAAAAGCAATATTTGTACATGCTGGACCTTATCATTACCAGTTTCATAGTAAAATTCCTTTGCATAAGGAATCATCTTTACAGGATGTTCAATGCAAAGTTTGTGTATGGCGATCCACAACCAAACTTTCGCTCCGATCCAGTAATAAGTAGCATGTTTATCTTGGAATGGAAAATTTGTTTGGTCATTCTGGGTATCGATTAATACCTTAAAAATGCTCAAATTGTCATCAGTAACGAGTTGTACCACCGCGCGGGCCGCTCGCCACCTGATTCGCTTGTCCGGATGACCTAAGTAATACCTGATATAATGCCCAATTGCCACGTTTACATCTGAAGGGGGGGCTAGTTTTTGTTTGAAAGCACCATCCCCGAAATCGGGTTTTATTGAGGCACCCCATCTTGCGATTACCCACCGCAAGAAATCCTGTCTCTCCGGTTTCGTTGAGCGTAAAGTTGTTATCTCCAGTAGCCGAATCAGCGCATTGGCGGACAATTCGGCCGCATGATTTGGTAATGACTGAATGACTACTTCAGCAAAATCGTCGAAACTAACTTCGCATAGTTTTGCAAGTTTAAAAATAGCGCCTTCATCATAGTAAGAATCAAACTGAATGTAATTAAAGAATCGATTCTTCACAATAACCGCGAAATTTCTCTTCTTCCAGGCAATTACCTCCGGGTAAATTGCCCAGGAATCAAGTCGCTTAGCAATTGCATCTTGAAAGGTCCAGAAATCAAGTAAGGATGTGGGAAGGGAGACCAGCGCATCGAGATGCCCAACGTATTGCGCCGGTAATGCGACTTCCAACATAGCATTCAGGATTCTGCCTACCATATAATCGAACGCATGCTCTTCGTCTTGTTTCTTTCTCCTGGAAATTATAAATGCCTCGATTGATGCGGCATCTGTCAGATCAACTCCGGATAACTTTATTTCGTCATTCCTTGAAGCGATATGATAATCTTGAACCAAATCTTTGTCATGTGCCTCCTTTGCGGTTGTAATGTTTCTTACGGAATCCAAATTCTGGCAATAAGACTTGAACTTAAGAAAAACACTATTGTTTTGATACCCCCCTTTCTCCAAGAGATTGATGATCTTATCCATTATGTGATGAAGCCGCACTGTATCATATTGCAAGGTAAGGATTAGTGTCAGATTGCGGACAAACCGGTTCTTTGCCGTTTGGTCATTTGATTTGTTTAACTGAATAATAATGGCTTCAACGGTTTTGACATAATCATCCCAATAGTATTGGGTCATTGCGAGAAGCGCTGAGGCAACTCCGGGGGATATCGATTCGGCTTCAACGCCTGGAATGAACAGCTCTGGTAAATCCTTGTATGATTTGCGAGTGTTACGATGATCCCAACGGGAGGTTATGGCCAGTATTGATAACGAGTCGAGTTGACCGATGGCGGCAACCGCCGGGTCCCATGGAAAATCTTCGTAATCTTTGAGTTTGACGGAGCAGAATTCCACATACCGTGCATAATCAAAGCTTAGTTCAGGATCATTATAATGCGGATCTCGGCGTATGATCTGGTAAACGGATTTAATTTGGTCAAAGGCTTCAAAGTCGATATCCTTTGCCGCTTCGATCACTTTGTCGAAATAAAATTGACCAGTTGCTGCGGTCACCTGGTTACCCGCAACGGCAGCCCTTACATAATAGTCAATCTGGGTTGAAGCGGCAAAGGTACCGGATACGACTTGCTGATCAACTAGTGCGAGGATTTTCAAAATGTCGGTAGAAAGGTTGGCAGTAACCGCCAGCCTTTCAGTCATTGAAAGCAGTAGGTCTATATTGTGGCCTCGCGTTGATTGCACCTTTTCCATAATTGTGGTGACAATTTTGGAAGGTTGTTTTACAAAAAAAGTTAGGTCAAGCAGTTTAACAGCAAGGAACCTGGTAAGATGTTGCGACTCAAACCGGTAATAGTAAGAAAGATCAGTGTCTTTTTCATATGCTGACAGAATACGATTCAGCTCTGTTATTACTTGACTGTCTGTCAGCTTTTTACCATAGGCATGGGCAAGTAATTCGTAACTCGGTAGCATATGTTTGTAATATGCCAGGAAATTCCTTCTTTCTCGGTCCCTATATTCTTTGTCTTTATAACTTTCTTCCTTTTTATTTTCATTTTTTTCTCCATCCTTGTCCCTTTCCTTTAACCTTGCTGGAAGGAGATCTTCTGGTTCGGCCGTTAATTGTCCGAAAAGCTTTTTAAGGGCGATGATTCTGAAGAATAGATCAATGTGGGAAGATTTATCCTCGAGGTCATACTTACTGGTATAAAAGTTCGGCTTGTTCTCCGGATTGGTGGTTTGGAAAAAATCAAGCAACTCTTTAAGATTATCTTCATTGTAACGTGAATAGCACAACTGTTCAACAAGGGATATCAGTGATATCCATAACGGTTCCAAAATCTTTGAGCGTAGGTGTTTGAGCCGCTGAACCTTCGGGACTAGTTTCTTATTGTCAAAGGGAATTGGAATTCCGTTTCCGAAACATATGCGGTTGATCTGTAACTTAACATCAAATCTTAATGAAAGACCATTGCACCATCTTTTGATCTGCTCAGGTGCTGAATGCTTGATAAGATTAGTAACCAATATTTCAATAGAGTGATACAGTAACTCTTTGGGGTTCCATCGGTCGAGCCAATTGGCAGCATCCTTCGGCCCTGCAATACGCAATATAGCCTCCGTACCACAGGCAAGATCATTGTCATCTATATCATATTTACCACGTTCGTCATCTGGCAAATCATTGCGGAAGTTAATCCATTCGGCGGCGCTTTCCATGTGTTTTTTTGCGAGTTCAATCTTTTGCGGGTTCCGTGAAAATAGAGCCGCGCTACGAAGGTGAACACGTCCGAACCAATGCGGATTATTTTTCTGAAAATATAGTTTGTGATTGCTCTGACCATTGCCGAAAGTATTGGCAAGATCAGGGTTCCCGATCATCAGGTTTTCAAGGACATGGTTCTCCTTCGATGCTTCTGCTGCAACAATCTGCAGCTTTAAATAGGTAGCCATATTACCCGCGACAACGGTGTGGCGCATAGCGAGCATCGCCCTATCAATGAACATTTCCCGGTTGCGGATTGGGTCTTCGGGTAGTTTTGAAAATTCGCGATTAAGTACTATGTTTTCCAGTTCGCTGTTTCTGCCTGCTCTTGCCAGGAACCGTCCCAGGTAAAGGCTTGCATATTCCTCTTTATCAGCGTTTGCCTTAAAATATGACGCGATCTTATCTAAATTGATTTGTTCCGCTCCATAGTGATCTCGAATATAGGTTTCAAAATCCTCGTTGTTAAAACCCAAAAGATTATGATTAAGCGTCATAGCAATGCCAAGATCGTTTACTGAATCGAGGATGAATTCCATTTCAGTGTCAGTGGTGTCAGCAAGGTACTTTACGGGTACGGGCCTGGGCAGGACGATAGCGTGCTGTAAGACTTTATTGAATTGCTTCCTGTTGCCGGATTTTCTCCTTGCCTGCTCGATTATCATTTTGAAGATTGCCTCTAGATCCTTCCCCCCTGGACGCAATGGTTTTAGCTTCTGTGATAATGTATTGCCAGGTGATCCGAGAGTAAAAGCCATTACACGTGGGATGCTCCGTGTAAGGCTTCGGAATTCAGCTACCTGTTTGGGTGTAAACGTTTGCTTTGGAAATCGGGCAGTAAGATAAACTTTTGTTTCATTATCGTCGAATGGCAGGATGGGAAAATCAACATATTCTTCAGGTAATTGAAGACTTTTCTTTCGATGTGATCTGAAAGTAAAGACCAGTCGGACATTCACAGGCACTTTTAATCCGATCAGGTCATGTACAAAACATTTCTCGCCTGTTTCTTCCGCCGCCGTTACCGAGTTGTCCGCAGCATCTATTACGATTACCAATAAGGCATTCTTACTTCGCTTGGCAGTTACTTTTGATGCATAATCAAGGCGCCGCCTAAATTGACGGAGAAATTCGGTTTCATCACCACGCCTTTCTAATAGAAAAGGGCATTGTGTTTTCAATGCCAGTTCATTGGAAAGTTGCAGGAATGCATACCGGTGCAGGTGCCTGTCATCGCCCTTATTTAGATAGGCGCCACTGCCGTAGCAATCGAACAGGATACATTCTGAATGTGCAGGAAGCATTCCGGGAATTTCCTTGACAAAAGTGGACTTGCCAATGCCCCCCTCTCCATGAATGCATATTGGTTCCTCACCGTTTTCCCTGATGATTGCCTTCCGCAAATCAGGGGACTGTGTTCTAGCTATCGTCACCCTAAGTACCTCAAAATCGGATGAGACAGGGAAAAGGTCTGATAATTGGGAGATATTAAACCGTGTAAGAATATCTATGACAGTAATTCGATTCTTGTCTTTGGATTCCGGTTGCGCTTTTGAAAACACTAGTGTCTCAAGTGTTGAAAGCTGTTGATCTGCATCAAATGATCCCATCGCAGCGATGGATTGGAGGGCACTTGTTCTAAGTTCCGCTCTGGAATCGGACTCACAGTTCGAAAAATCCAGCATCGATAAGAACTGAATAAATGATTTACTTGCTAACAAAGAAGCAGCATGCATTTTTTCAATCGCTCTGTAGTCCTTCTTTGGGCATTGCTTCTTAAGTTGGCTGACCGTTGCACTATTTGGAGAAGTGATAAGTAGTTGTTTTGCCTTATCCGCAAGTTGTTGGAGCAATGGACTTGCAGGGCGATTGCTAACGAGTTGGATGATTGTCTTTGATAGAACTGCGTTTATATTGTGCTTTTTAATAAAACCGGAATAAGTCGTGGCAAGCCGGTGTATGATGGAGCCAGAAGTTCCCTTCTTGCCCTGGCAAATGGAAAAAGCTGTCCATTCCTTTTTTGGATGTCTTGTACTGTATTTGAGCTGGCTAATGACAATACGTTTAGCCTTCCTGAAGTCTGAACCTCCATAATATTCTGATAGGTCAACCGCCAACAGCTCACCGCCTTCAGGATCTATTTCCCGTGCATCCTTTGGGTCAATACCTTCCATTGCAATGGATTTCAGATCGTCTGATCCAAAATTGATCAACTTTAAACATTTCTGGATAGCCCACAAAATATGAAAACTAGTGCCTGCGTTGGACTCATGTACATCAGTTAATTTTCTTTTTAACCCTTTCACCATAGAAATTGATAAGTTAAATTCAAAAAAGTTTGACGGGAACGTCAACACAGGTCCTCAAGAATGGAAGAAATAGGGAAAAACTAGCATTCTTTAACATGGACTTACGGTTTAGGTTTGTAAAGAACGGTTTCATTCAGTTCCGCACTCATGATAGTTTCGAAATTCTGATAAACATTAAGAGCTTAAATTTCTCTCTGTCCTTATTTTGATAATTACTTCCGGTCTTAACAAATCCTATTTTTTCCAGTATATGAGGCACGCTATCGGCCTTAGTAGTAGAAAAAATGTTTCCTTCAGCAATATTAAGCAGTTTTCCAAGCAATGCTTGATGCTGTCCCCGCCTTCAATAGTCTGGCAAGGTGAAAGCATAACCACTCTCAAATATATAATCGTCTGACATTTTACCTACACCCGCCGCCTCGAAAATTCGTTGCCGCTAATTAACCGAGTGATTTTTAAGAGCAGATACCGATACCATGGTATTTCCGGCGTATGCAAAAAACCAGCCATTGAGCTGATTTTATCCTTTCCCTCAGTCCATTTTCCGAAATCTGTTCGCCTAATAAAACGAGACTAAAAATAACCCTGTTGCTTTTCGCTACGGTCTTCGGGTTTTACAATATTCGGATCCGTTAGATATTCTTAATTGGCGTAATAATCTCTCTAGTATGTCAAGAATTGTAAATGCATTAATATTACCACAATTATTTCTTTTCAAAGACAGTTGTTTTAACGGTTGTGGAGACTTACAGGCTTCAAGGACAGGCGCACATGGATAGTTTATGTACCTATAAAAGTCAAAATAAGAGATTTGCCTTTCTCTGTTAGCAAATATTGCTGCAAAGGAGTTTTAGGCCTATCTGGATGGGTCTTTTGCACCAAATCAGCCCTTTCAAGGGGTTCAATGTAATTTTTGTAATTGTAAGTTTGGTTGGAAAGGCCAATGTGTTTTAAAATATCCTCTCTTTTGTGAGATCCATCGCCCAAAAATAGCAAAATCCTTGCGAAGTCCTTATATACCTGCTCGCTACTAACTAAGTTACTAACTAAGCTACTAACTAAGCTACCCAATTGATCAATTATGCTATCATTCTCAGGCACAGACCTTTGATTATCATTAATTTGAGTAAAAGCCGGGTGAATTAGGAGTGTAACGCGAAACCAAGTACGATCTTCATCCGTCTCAAAAACGGGGTCGGGCGACCCATTACGCCTCATTGCATCGAAAACTACGGGAACTCCAGTCGCGCGTCCCTCAGTCAAATCAAGTTCTTTTAGAAAATCTCCAAGTCGTCTATTCCTGTAACGTTTTGGATATACCCGACCACTCTTAAAATCATCCATTTTAATAGAACGATCAGGGCCTCCGATATTATAAAGAAAAATAGCGCCAGGTTCAATTCGAATAGTATGTGAGGAGCCCGGCGACATGAATGTATCGTCAAAATGGATTTAGCTTAAATGAGCCATGATATTTTATTGTTAAGGCGACAACCTATAAGCCGAACGAAACAATCGCAAAAAATGATATTTGGAAAGACAGGCTTCCATTACAAGCTGGTCCAGGCTTATTTCTCCACAAAAGTCCCAACGGAGAACATCCATTGCGCGGGAAAGGCGCCGTGTGTTGCGCACTGGAAAATTATATAATGGTAAGTAAACGCTTACCATTATATTTGGGTAAGCGTACGCTTATTAAAATGACTACAGAAACACGGAGAGACGTATTCCAGGCAATCGCCGACCCAACTAGGAGAAAGATCATAGATCTTGTCTCACATCAACCCATGAATCTTAAAACAATTGCTGATTACTTTAATATCAGTCGTCCAGCCATCTCACAACAAATTAAAATTCTAAATGAATGTGGTTTGGTAGAAGTAAAAAGAGAAGGCAGGGAAACATTTTGCTCCATTCAACCTCAGGAATTAAAAAAAATTGCGGATTGGGCCGGGCGGTATTCCCTGTTGTGGGAAGAACGAATTAACGCGTTTGAAGCCTACGTTAACAAGTTACATGTAAAAAAACATAAAAAAAATGGAAAATCTAAATGAGATCAGCAAAAGAGTGCTGACGATTAAAAAAACCTTTACTGTACCCCGGAAAACGGTCTGGGAAGCCTGGACCAATTCGGGACATATAGTTCAATGGTGGGCGCCAAAGGGGATGAAAATTACGGTGGTTCAACATGAATTTAAAGTGGGTGGCCATTGGAAGTACACCATGCCAATGCCAGACGGCAGTGAATTTATTTCGGAAGGAGTATATTCGGAAATTGTCATACCTGAGAAGATTGTTACTTCGGCTAACTTCAGACCGATGACAGAAGAGGTAACATTGCAGGTGTTATTTGAAGAAAATGGGGGCAAGACAAATTTTACTTTTAGTGTCATTCACACAACCGAAGAGTATTGCAGACAGCAGGAAAGAATGGGTTTTTACAACGGTTGGGGTTCAGCCTTTGATAGGTTGGAGAAAATAGTTGATACTATGGCCGGGTAATTTTATTTAAGGCGCTCGTCGATCTTCTGCTGCAACTGTAGTTTGAATTCGTCACTCAATTTGTTCGCCTGAGCTTCAGCAGAACCGAAGAGCCCCCGTACCATACGATTTATCCAGCGGCTTTGCTGCTGGAACAGCCGGCAAACCGAACACCCGGAAAGGTGAATGGTTAACTCGATCCTTTCCCGGATAGTCAGAGAGGTATGCTGCCTTTTCTCGATGAGATAGGTTGCATGCCGACAGTCGTATTGTATCTTCTTTATGGGTCCCATACCGTTACTTTATTACGAAGCTCATTGAATGACTCTATCACCAGGGTCTTTGAACGAGGGTCATCACCAGGATCTTTGTATACAGGCGCGAAGGTTCAGCTTGGCCCTGTGGATGATCACCCAGAAATTCGATGTCGTCACCTTTAACTCCTTGCAAATGGTCTCTGTAGCGGTATTGTCCAGGTGCTTCATGGTAAAAACGGACAGCCAAAGGGCCGGCAGTTTGAAAAGACATTTTTTTAGGATGGCAGCCAATTCTTTGTTGGCCAGCGGATCGGCGCCTTCTATCCCTAGTGTCTGCGGGCTATACGCCTCTTTCCAGTGACCATTGCTTTCTTCGAAGAATTCAAGTTCCGGCTCCTCCTCCATTTTTTGCATCCGGAGCCCCGAATTTCTTTTTCGGTATGCGTCGATGATCTTATATTTCAGGATGGCCGTCAGCCAGGTCCGTTCCGAACTATTCCCCCGGAACTCGCTGACCTTTTCCAGCGCGGCGAGAAAGGTTTCCTGTACCAGGTCACGCGCCTGCTCTTCCTCGCCGAGCCGGGCAATTGCATATGAATACAGGTGATCCGCATAACGTTCCACCCACTGCCGGGGATCCGGCCTGGAGGTCTTTATCGATTGATCATGGGTTTCCTTTTCCCGGGACATAGATGACATTACTTAAAAGGTGCTACAGCCAGCAGGTCCACCTGCTCGATCACGGGGGGCTTGGACAGCAGCTCGGCAGCGTTGGCCATCAATGCCTGGGCGATCTTCCCCGTCAGATGAGCCTTGCGTCCGTCCTCCTGTTTAAAGGTGTCGAAAATGCCAAAAGTGGAAGGTCCCAGTTGCAGGGCAAACCAATGAATGGTACCCGCTTCTTCTGCGACCAGGGGAATGGCGCTCTTCAAAAACTCAGCTACTTCCTTTTCTTTGCCGGGCTTGGCCTCCAGGCGGGCTAACAATGCATACTTGACCATAATAAAATGTTTTATAGAATAACGTAATTGCCGTCATGGCGGATGCCTTCTACCCCAAATAGTCGCTTCTACAGGCCCCGCTTCCGAAAACTCCGAGAAATTAACACCCGCGCCGGCTTTAAAGAACCGGCTGAAATGAGCAGCATTCGTAAAACCCAGTTCGGCGGCGACTTCCTTGGCTGACTTATCTGTATAATAAAGGTATCGCTTCGCTTCCAGAATGATCCTTCGTTGGATCAATTTTGAAGGGGGGGGATAATTATAGAGGCTAAAGAGGTTGGTGAGTGTCTTTGGCGACCTGTTCAGGGCCTGGGCATAGAACTGGACCTCATGCTGGGTTCGAAAGTTAGCTTCCAGCAGCAAGTTGAATTTCCGGACGATATCCATCTTATCTTCCGTAAACTGCCGGTAGTTCTCTGTCTGCAATTTGGCAAGCCGGGTAATTTTAATGATCAACCGTTTAAGGACGGTCCGTAACATTTCCCCCTGCATTTTGTCTTCGATTCCCATTTCCTCTATACATTGCGTTTCGAGAGCGGAAATGCTCTTTCGGTCCTCGCACGATAGAGGGATGAACAGGGGGTGCTCGATCCCATAAAACAGGAAACCCACACATCCAACTTCGGCGTCATGGTCCGCGATACAGTAAAAGTCGCGGTTGAATTGCCAGGCGACCAGGTTTTCCGGCTGTTCGAAAACAAAATGCTGGTTAGCTACCAGGGGCAGCACACAATCGGCGGGCATCGTATATTTTATGTTATCGATCACCACTTCCTGGGGATCGCCCATATTGTAGACAATAGTATTTATCGTTTCCTTGCCTTTATCGAGAATCCCTCTACCCCTGAATGCCGGATCTCCGATACTGATGCTAAACATTCCCCGGGTGGCTTTGTCTATAAATCTCCCATTCATATTAGGATTAATTTTACTGTTTGGCTAAAATCTATCTCCTGGCCACCCGTAAAAAAGGGCGCCTACGGGGTTAGTAGGCGCCCTCATGAAATCCTTACAAGCTATTGCAGGGTTATTTTAATAATATTTGAAATGGATGGCAAAGTCGTAAAGGCGTTGGGGTTCGGCACCAGGGAAATGGGGACGTTTTCGACCAACGGAGTACCTGCCAGGTTGAACTGCGTCAGGCCGGCGCCAGGGAATTGGTCGATGGCCGTGCCATCATTGTAAAGCTTTACGGTCGATGAGATGTCGCTGTTCTGGGCGAGATCCGTGATGTTGACGGATGTGGCAAAGAACCAGTCGTTGGAGAATCCATACATGGTCGCGATCGCCAGTTGGTCTCCGGAAGCCAGGGTGATGGATTGGGATACCTTTCCACCGGCCTGACCGTTGATCACGGGGAGAAGGACCCTGGTATTGGCCGCCGCAAGAATATAGACGCCCTTTATACCTTTCATATCCTTCAAGTAAGCGGCAAGCGAGTCGGGAACGCCGCGCTGCGCCAGGTATTTAAGGCCCTGACCACGATCATTCTCACCCAATTTAAAGATCGGGTTATCGATCCCGTTATAAATAACTACTAAGACGGGAGATAAGGGTGTAAAGATACCGGTAATCCCCTGTACATAGGCCCAGAGGTTGGAATTATCCCCTGCCTCGGCAATATTCGTAAGACCATTGGCTGTAGGTTGTCCCTTTGTATACAGGGGGCTCGGGGCCAATAATTGTCCGCCGACGTTATAAGATACCGTCCACACGCCCGGGCTCAGCGGAGTTTCATTAGCCGTACCACCGGAAATGTTCTGGAGCGTAAGGGTGAACGTGGAATTTCCGTTGTATCTCATGGTGGCTTTTACAAGCTGCCAAGCGGGGAGATAGGTATTGTTCTGATCGTCCTGGCCGGCCACTTCGGTAATGTTCTTGTTATCCGCGGTACCGGGATGGTTGACGTTCGCACCGGGCTTCTGGTTGATCCGCGTACCGTTATCCCAAAGATGGATCTGGTTGGATACATCCCCTTCGACGGGATCACCATTATTATCATAAGCCATAATACCAGGGTTGGCAGGGGCGAAAAAAAGGTCGTTGGACCAGCCGTACATCGTGGCAAAGCTTAGCGCTTCTCCCTTGGCGGCTGAAAAAGTGATCGTCACGGATTGTCCGGGAAGTATAAGGGCGGGAGAGCCCATCCCCTGGAAAGTTCCCGACTCGACAAGCGGTTGTGAATGGAGTACGTTCTCGATCGTGAGCGTTCCGACCTGTGGTGCAGCGCCACCTGGGTGACCGTCTTTCTTACACGAAGCCAATGCAAGCGGTAAAAACGCTGCCGGCCATAAATTTCTCTTACTAAATAAGTTCATAATATTTGATTTGATTTTGTAAAACAAAACTAGAAGACTTGAGGTCGACCTACAATGTCTGTTATTCCCGAACGATTGTCTATTTCACCCGAAGGGAAAAAGCGGTAATCATTCGGGCAGGATCGCCATTTTTTTTGATCAATAAGTTTGGCAATTTTGAGTTTTAACAAAACCTAAACAAAAGGCGATGAAAGGATTTAGTATTCCGCGGCGCACTGATGTAACTCCGGGCAACAAGGTAATTTTTGACCAGCTTACTTCTATCCTCGGGACCGTTCCCAATCTCTACGCCGGCTTTGCCTGGTCCGCCAATGCCCTAAGCACCTACCTGGCGCTGGAAAACGGTAAGAGCTCCCTCAATGCCCGGCAACGGGAGGTGATCCATCTGATCGTCAGCCAGGTCAACGATTGTAAATATTGTCTGACGGCCCATTCGGAGATAGCCCGGATGAATGGGTTCACGGAAGAACAGATCAGGGAGATCCGGTCGGGGACGGCAACTTTCGATATCCAGCTAGATGCGATCGTAAAACTGGCCAAGAATATAACGGAGAACCGAGGCCGGTCCGATGAGGCAGCGCTGAACGATTTCTTTTCCGCAGGTCTGTCCAACGAGAACCTGGTAGATCTTATACTGGTCATCGGATATATGATCATCGCAAACTATCTGCAGGCCTTGATCAACACACCGCTTGATTTCCCGCTGACGGCAGATTGGGAAGATTCGATATGACATCGGGAAGGATAGGTATTGTTGCCTATCTGTCACTTTCGCAATTTTGCCAAAACAAAAAATGACCATGCAAAAACTTTTCTTTTCAACCTTATTGTCCTTCCTGCTGATAAGCAAGTCTCTTTTTGCACAGGGCCATGGGCCACATAACCTCAACAAAGCCGGCGTCGCGATTGACGGATACGATCCCGTAGCTTATTTTAAGCAATCAAAGGCCATCGAAGGAAAGAAGGAGTGGAGCGTAACGATCGACGGAGCGAATTATCTTTTTTCCAATCCGCAGAATGCGACGTCCTTTAAGGCCGACCCCTCTAAATATCAACCACAGTATGGCGGATGGTGCGCCTATGCCATGGGCGCCATCGGGGAGAAAGTGGAAGTCGATCCCGAAACCTTCAAGATCATTGATGGGAAATTATATTTATTCTACAACAAGTTTTTTAACAACACCCTAAAGTCCTGGAACAAGGATGAAGGCAATCTAAAGCAGAAGGCCGATGCCAACTGGAAAAAATTCAATCATTAAAAAAACAAGCATTAGTATGAAAAAGATCATCTCTCTCGCAGTCATCGTTATGGTCCTCCTCTCGCAGGCCCACGCACAAAAGGCGGAAGTATATTCACCAGGCGGCAAGGCCATCAAAGGGTATGACCCGGTGGCATTTTTTACCGATTCCAAACCGGTGATGGGCGCTGACAGCCTTTCTTATTCCTGGAAGGGAGCGACCTGGCTGTTCGCGGACCGGTCAAACCTGCAACGTTTCAAGGCCAATCCTGAAAAGTATGCGCCACAGTACGGCGGATATTGTGCCTATGGCACATCGCAGGGACATAAAGCGCCAACAGAAGTGAGTACCTGGACGATCTTAAATGATAAATTGTATTTTAATTACAATGAAAAAGTCAAGGGTATGTGGGTAAAGGATCAGCCGGGCTATATCCAAAAGGCCGACAAACAATGGCCGGAAATAAAAGGGAAAGAATAATCTGCCGTTACAGGCGGAAAAATACCAGTGTTATGTCAATCAAACGAGTTACTATTTTTTATTGGGCCCTGCGGATCCTGGCAGCTGTCATTATGTTGCAGACGCTGTTCTTCAAATTTAGTGGTGCGGAAGAGTCTGTCTACATTTTTTCGAAGCTGGGTATGGAGCCCTGGGGCCGCATCGGTACCGGCATCATCGAGCTGATCGCCTCCATAATGCTGTTGGTCCCGCGAACCACCGCCGTCGGGGCCTTGTTGGGGCTAGGCGTCATGAGCGGGGCGCTGTTCTTTCACCTGACCCGGTTGGGGATCGTGGTCCAGGACGATCACGGGCAATTGTTTATCTACGCATTGCTGGTATTTATCAGCTGCGCGGTTCTGGTCTGGTCTTTTAGACGGCAACTATTCGCTTTTTTTTCCCCGGGATTGAACGATCATTTTTAATAAATGTCATCATGCAATTAAAAAACCCTGTCCAGCAACTGTTCCGGCAATTGCTGGACACACTGGAAAATCTTTCGGACACCCAATATAGTGCACCTGTGGATCTGCTCTCGGGAGCGACCATCGGGCAGCATATCCGGCATATCGTCGAATTCATCCAGGAACTGGATAAAGGTTATGAAAGCGGTACCGTCAATTATGACCGGCGCACCCGGAGCCATGCATTGGAGGTAAGCCGGTCCCTGGCCATCCGCCAGCTATTGGAGATGTTTCATTCGGTAGACCGGCCCGAAAAAGACCTGGCGCTGATAGCCCATCTTACGGCCGGGGATGCCGGACCGGTCGTTATCCCGACCAATTATTCCCGAGAGTTGCTTTATAATATGGAACATATCGTTCATCATATGGCGCTTCTTCGGATCGGAATCACCGTCCTGACCACACTGTCATTGCCACCGCAATTCGGCGTCGCCGCCTCCACCCTGCAATACCGCCAGGCATGTGCACAGTAACCTTTATCCCAACGGCCAGAGGCATTTACCTGACCTCTAACCGGGACGAGCGCCCAGACCGCGTTCCCGCTCAGTTCCCTTTCCGGTCCGGTTTTGAGGATGAGCAACTGCTCTATCCGAAAGATGGCGAAGCCGGCGGGTCCTGGATCGCGTTAAAAAACGGCGGGAAAGGAAGCGGCGGGAAAGGAGATGCCGCCGTGTTGCTGAACGGGGCCTTTGTCAAACATAGCCGGGAGAGCAGCTACCGGCAGAGCCGGGGTCTTGTTTTCCTGGAGATTGTCCAGGCTTCCGATCCCCTGCGTTGCTTCGGGTCTGCGAAGCTGGAAAACATCGAGCCCTTTACGCTGATTCTTTTCCTCGGCGGGTACCTGTTCGAATGCCGGTGGGATGGTCTGAACAGGCATGTTTTACAAGTCAGTCATGTACGCCCACATATCTGGTCTTCGGCGACCTTGTATGATAAGGAGGCTTCGACGGATCGGCGGCGCCGCTTTGAGGAATGGTATGGCAGTACTTCGCCGATCAATGAGGAGGGTATCCTGAATTTTCACCGGTCTGTCGGAAGGAGCCACCGGGACGGCGGAAAGATCATCACCGTCAGCATGACTTCCATTCGGATCGCCTCTTCCCGCGCCAGCATGCGCTATGCCGATCTGCAGACAGGCAAGCGATATGAGGAGGGGTTAAAGATCGCAAAAAGAAGGCCGGTGCGGCTGAAAAGTGTTCGAAGGGCTTTTACCGGTTGGTTGCGGCAAGATGCCGATTTTCTGAAACGGTTCTTTATCCGGCTGGCGGCGTGGGAATACTGGCCTTTCGCGGTGCTGTATGCGCCTGTTCTTCTTTATTGGGGCTGGTTGAGTTGGAAGGCCAGGAGTTGGTTCTTCTTTAGTACGGCGAATCCATCGATCACTAATGCCGGGTTCCTGATGGAATCCAAGCAGCAAATCTACAGCCTGATGCCGGAAGGTTCCTATCCCAAAACCGTTTATTGCCCCAGAGGGCATCCGGTAGTGACTATTCGTCGAGCCCTGGCAGAACGGGGGTTGGCGTTTCCCCTCATCGCCAAACCCGATATCGGGCAGCGGGGCATGAAGGTGAGCCTGCTTCGGAATGAGTGTGAACTGTACCTATATAGTGCTCGGAGCAAGGTAGATTTTCTGTTGCAGGAATATATAGCCTATCCTTATGAAGCCGGGATCTTCTATTATCGTCATCCCGGCGAACCGAAAGGGCGGATCTCCGGTATCGTTGGCAAGGAAATGCTGGCCGTCGTGGGAGATGGGCGTTCAACGATTGAGGCATTGTTGCAAAAGAATGACCGCTACGTCCTGCAACTCCCCGCGCTTCGCGCCTGTTATGGGGATTTCCTTCGGCAGATACCGGCTGCGGGAAAGGAACATCTGCTGGTGCCCTATGGCAATCATAGCCGCGGCGCGAAATTTCTGGACTGGAGCGATCGAATCACTCCCGCGTTGGAAGAGAGGATCGATGCGCTCTGCCGGCAGGTCCCGGGTTTTTACTTTGGTAGGTTGGATATTAAATTCGCCGGGTGGGAGGGGCTCTGTGAAGGCCGGGATTTCTCGGTCATCGAATTGAATGGTGCGGGTAGTGAGCCGACGCATATATATGATCCGCATCACTCCATTTTTTTTGCCTGGAAAGAGATCATCCGGCACTACCGGCTGTTGTTTGAGATCAGTCGGGCCAATGCCGCGAGGGAGGGGCTTGCACCGATGAGCACGGTCGAGGGACTGAAGATGCTGCGAGATCATGTCCGGTATGAAAAACTAATCTCATGATCCCTGTTCCTTCTCTAACCAACAGATGGGCGAGGCTTCTCCGGCTGGGTTCGTATGCATTCCTTATCAGTTTTACCGGCACCCTTCCGGTCGGCACGCTCAATGTCAGCGTTACCAACCTGGTAATCGATGAGAATGTCCCAGCGGCCTTTCTCTTTGGCCTTGGGGCCATCCTGGTAGAGGTGGGCATGGTCCGCGTAGCCCTGGTCATTGTAAAGCGGCTTGAAGGGATGGACCGTCTCCTCGGATGGTTCCGCGTGTTGGCATGTATAGTAATCCTTTTGCTGGCCTTCGCCAGCCTGGAAGCCGCATGGCATATGCGAAAGTCAGGTGCAGTCATTCCCTTTGCCGGGCATGCTCCATTTGTTTCCGGCCTGGTGTTAAGTCTCCTGAATCCGTTGCACCTTCCCTTCTGGATGGGGTGGACCGCGCTGCTCAGGACGAAGGGGCTTCTTTCCGACACCCGAAGCGATTATAATATCTATGTGATGGCCATCGGCATGGGTACCGCCATGGCCTTCTTGCTGTACGGGACGGCGGGGCATTTGCTGATCCTGTTCCTGCGAATGAACCAAAATCTTTTTAATTGGCTGATGGGGATCGCCCTTTTTGTCGCCGGTCTCACCCAGCTGTGGAAATTGATAGGCCGGTCCAAGATGAAAATCTAGCTGTCAGGCAGGTCGGCCACGAGCCTATCTGATTCCGGGTCCTTGTCCGCCGTTTCAACATGATTTAGTTCGTGAACGCACTCTTCCCGCAGATGGTCGTAGAATGAGTGTTTATCGATGAGCAGGGCAGACAGGCTCGCGGCCATTCCTGCGAGCATCAGGTGAAAGATAACATTAAGCGCTTTTTATCTGATCTATAAATTGCAACAGGTTTATAAGCGGTTCGATAGAACTCCGGTAATCTCCACTAAAACCGGACCAATGGTCCGGTTTCTTATTTAATGGACCACTCAATCTTGCCAAGCCTTTCACCAACCCTTTTCAACATAGCAATAATTTCTTTTTCATCCGGTAATTCCTCCAGAACGAGTCCGCTGAAATCATCATGATAGGCCTGTCTTATTCTTTCCCATGTCTGATCAACCGTAGAAAAAACGATTACATCTTTCGGGTGAGTCACAAGCCATGCGTTGTTATTTTTAAAACTTGCAACATCATCCTGCGCTACCCCATTCAACATGTCACCAAAGGCCTTATCATCAAAAAAAGCGCTGATTACAGGATCTCGAAGTATCCAATATATGTCATAAATGTGCCGGACCTTATTGCTAAGATCATCATAAGGGTTTTCGGTCTGCGAAAACCTGACCAGGCTCATGATCTTTTCGCAAATCGTTCTTTCCAGCCGAAGGACCTTTACTTCGAATGGAGACAAGACATACTGTTCAATCAAAGTTTGTTGCCCGGTGGCCTCCATTAATTCAGTAATATAACAGCTCACCATTTTACTAGTAAATGGCTCAAAATTGCCCAGCCAGCTAGATTCCAGAATAATATGCTCACGTACTTGTCCATATGTCCCCTTAAAATTTTCTTTTGGGTATTCATGGGCAGTCTTCCGGATCATTCCTTTCTTATTAGTAATCCCTTCCATTTCCATTTCGGGCATAATCTTCCCTACTTCTTTACTGATCGCTCTGAGCTTGTTCTTCAATTGACTGCCCGGATCCGATTCTTTGCTGACTATAACAATATCTATGTCTTCTGAAAAACGGTTTACCAACCGATAAGCTTTGGAAAGAGCCGTACCACCTTTAAACACAGCATCTTCTGCCATATCAGAATGAAATATCTGATATAATGCAGCAGTGATCCAATAGTCCTTTTCAATATATATTTCCAGAATTCTAAAACGTTGCGCAGCTGCTGCAACGGCATCCCGAAATAATTCTTTGTTTTGATGCAGGTTCATAACACTATTTAATATTCCATGCATCTATGGTTGGCAGTAATTCCTTTTTAATCCCATAGGCATATGCAGTAAATGGATTTAGCCCCTTTTCAAGCACGTCCAGATCTTGGAGAGTCGCCATATTACTAAGTAAAGCGCCCAGCAAAGCCCGCACACGGGGGGGATATTTTAGTGCGTAGCGGATCAATCTTTTTTTATCTGATTCATTGAATTGTTTAAGAAGACCGGTTAAGACTTCTATGCTTCTTTGTTGATCTCTATCTGGTATCTTTTTGAAGTCCTTAATTGCATCCAGCACTTCAAGCAGATAGTAATTATCTGCAGTAACATCCACATAACTCTTTATAGGCCTGATTTTTAAATTGCCGATGGTAGTTATAATTCTTTTATCCCTGCTGGCAACCTTTATGCTATTCGGTATTTGCGTGGTAAGTCCCAATCTATTATACAGGGAGTTGCCTGTTATATATGCCACCCGGTTGTTCCCTTCAAACAGATAAGGCTTCAACAATTCTTCTTCATTAGGCCTTAGTGCACCAAAGATAGTCTGTTTCGGTTTATAGAATAATCCTGTTGATGCCCGTTGCACGGTTCCTCTTTTTATGAGCCTTTCAATAGCCTTAGCCGCCGCAAGATATTCCTCCTTATCGATGTTCAATTGCCGGTAAGTGAATGTGCTGCCATCCGGTATCTGACCTAATTTTTTATTTATCTTTTCGGTTACTTTCATCTTGTTTGTAGTCTGCAAATATATTAAATTATCATTAATTGTCAACTAATTAGTTTCATTTACTTGACAATTAGATATTAAGTTTACGCATTTGTCAAGTATCTACACTTCTTTACTTGACAAAAGGTAAAGAAGGCGTAATACCCGTCCCCGGAATCATAATATTTGAAATATTCGCCATTGCGGCAAAAAGGGCGATGTGAAGCTGGCTCCCAGTTCTTCCCTGCACCAGGTAATTAAAACCAAGGAACAGGCTGCCCTTTTTATGAAGCTATTGAAAGAAGCTTAATCTCACACTCTCGCATAATGTAATCCCACTACTCCGCTTTTTAATGGTGTTGCTTTTACCAGCTTAAGATTGGTTTTGTTTTTCATATTCTGATATGCAGGTATACCACTTCCCAATAGTACCGGGTTAAGCGTAAGCTGGTATTCATCAATTAAATCAAGCTCCATAAACGAATGCGCCAGTCCGGGACTGCCAAATATCACGAGGTCTTTCCCCGGTTGTTGTTTTAGCTTATTTATTTCTTCGGCAATGTTATCATTTATAACTATAGTGTTGTTCCACTCCGCTTTTTTCATGGTTTTGGAAAACACAATTTTGGTTGCTTTATCTACCCATCGGGCATGTGCCTTACTATGTTCGCTTTCTTCGGGATTAGCGAGCACTGTAGGCCAGTAGCCTGCCATCAATTCATAGGTTACCCGTCCATATACAGGAGAGCCAACAGTAGCCACTATTCCTTCAGCGTATTGCTGCAATTCACTGTCATAAGAAATCCAATCCAGCCCGCCGTTTGCATCTACTGCAAAACCATCGAGCGATACATGCATAAATAAAACCAGCTTTCTCATAGTACTATTTTTTAATTGTTATTTGTATTGTTTAGAGCGGCGCCACGGCTGCGAGCCGTGGCGCCGCTATGATAGCTCAGCAACCAGTGATTACCGAATTTATCGGTCAGCATACCAAACAGCTCACCCCAGAAGGTATCTGCCAGGGGGTGAATGGCTTTCCGCCAGCGCAGGTGTTCCTGTAATCCCTTGCGCTAAAATAAGGAATATTTAGTCGTTGCCGAGTCTTCTGACCGGCAACTTTTATGTTTGGAATGGGAGGTTCGTCCTGCCGAAGTCTGCGGTAAAGGAACTTGGGTGCAAAGGTAGCCTCAATGATACTTGTTAATAAACAACTGCTGCTTGGTTAACCCATTAATTGTAGATAACTAATTCTGCTGATAATTTATAACATTGATGAAACCCGAACCAGGTATGGACGAGCAGAATAAATTTCTCGTTCGTCTGTATTATGGGGTAGTCATGCCCATAACTGAAGGAAATCATTACCTGGTTGTCAATGGACGGAAGAACTGAGTGGTCTTTTGTCGAAAGACACGGCTGCGGAGCTCGGCGCATTGATCCCGGAAATACTCAAAAAAGGAGGCCCTGGTCTCTTTGAATTTTATGAGAAATTGAAGCGGCTATAGTCGCGGATTGACGAACAAAAATGTTCCCAATCAAGGAGGGGATCCGGATGCCGGGTCCCTCTTTTTTACGTACCGGAAAAGGAGCCCGAGGAGTCGGAAAACGATACGGATGATCTTGATGGAAAGCCAGATGGCGAAGCCTATCAGCGCCACCAAAGAGAGGATGACAGAGCCCGAAGAAGTTGAGCCCGATCCCCTGCTGGACGACCTCCTGGCCTGTCCGTTGTCGGACTGCCCCGACGGGAAACCGGTATGGGGAAATTCCTGGTAAGGATAACCATTGTAAGGGTAGTCATTGAAGGGATAATTGCGCGACATAGGAGGTTTGTTGGTGGGATAAAATTACTAATATTTTTAGTAATTACCAAGGAAATATTGGGGAAGGATTACTTGATCTTTTATCGGTCAGAACGGTTACGAAAGAAGCCTTGGCGGTTACTAATATATAGAATCCAAATCCTGAAGAATAACCAATGATCCAATCCAATTGAAAAACTGATCGTACCTTTTTAAAAGTTTGAAATTCCAATTCAATGAAAAACCTCCGAATAAATTTGGAGGTTTTTATTTTTTTCCGGCCAATCAACTTTTATCTAAACCCCACTCCTTCACTTGGGTCAATTTTTGTTTACTCTTTGACATCAGTCTCGCATTCGGCAAATATCTTATTAAAGTCGCGAATTCTTCTTGGTTTTCAAAGCCTGATGCAATTTTTAACTGATATCATTTATTGAATCAGTTTTTTAATCCATTGTTCAAAGGCAGTCCAGAAAGTATCAATGTATTCTTGCGCTTTTTTATTAATTATATCTCCTTTTTCGTCTAATAGATCTGCAATTTCTTCAAGATAAAATTCAGGCTGCTGCATAGTAAGCATATTTACATACATCATAACCTGTCGTAAATGATTTACTGCGCCAAAACCACCATGCCGGTAAGGGGAGCAGCCAATTACTCCTGCCGGTTTTGCATCCCACATATTCTTTCCTTCAGGTCGTGAACCCCAGTCAATAGCATTTTTTAAAACAGGAGAGTAAGAACGATTATATTCCGGAGTTGCAAAAAGTATTGCATCCGCACTTGCAATCTTTTTGTGTAAATCTTTTACAACTTGCGGTAAATCATTTTCTAAATCTTCATTGATAAATGGCAAATTACTAATGTCAATTAAATCAACAGTAATATCGGTTGGCGCACTTTTTTGAAATGCCTTAATAAGTTTAGTCGTGTAAGACTCTTTTCGTAAGCTGCCTGAAAATGCTAGAACTTTAATTTCCATAATTAATAACCTTTTATTTCCGCACCTAAATTTGTGGTTATCCTCCTAAAGAGTTTTACGCACCTGCATGTACGGCTACTTTGTTTCCTTCAGTATCAATAAATACAGAGATATAACCCGCAGGAATTTTTGTTTTAGGCACCAATACTTTTCCACCTGCAGTCTCAATCTTATCAATGACTAGTTGTATAGAGGGGCTTGCATTTAGATAAATAAGCGTCCCGTCCTTAGAAGGTTTCGCCCGATCATTTTTTACCAAAGCTCCCGAAACTATTCCCGACATTGCCATAATAGTATCGGGCAAGCGGGGGAAAAATGCCATTTCTTCACCGTGTTCCGGTTTTGGGATTTGCATTTTTATATCAAGAATAGTTTCATAAAATTTCGTTGCCCTGTTTAAATCTGTTACAGGAATTTCAAACCAGTTTATTGCGTTGTTTTCCGCACTTAATTTTTGTAGCACTCTTTTAAGTTTATTGTTATTTAGGAGTGCAAGTTATTTTTTAGGCAGCGTTGAGAATTGTATAAATCGGTCGTTTTTATTTACCGCAAGTTGTTTTGGTGTAACTCCTGAATATTTTCTTACTTCTCTAATGAAATGTGCCTGGTCAGTATATTTTTCTTCGGGATAAAGTTGTCCATCTTTAATATGTTCAAAAGAAGCTCTGTAACGCAAAATGGTACAATAGGCTTTTAATGAAATCCCAAACCTGTTTTTAAAATAACGGTTTATCTGCCTACTGCTCCAATGAACGGTATCAGAAATTTCCTCAACTGTTAGAGCGCCATTGGAAACATATAAAATGTCAAATAAATGATGTTTTCTATGGTCAATGTTTTTGTTTACTATCTCAATCATTTTTTTTGTAACCTTATTAATGAAACTCTTGAAATCACACAAATCGGAAGGTTCAAAATCCCAAAAGTCATTCGGCAAGTATTTCTCCTTGTTAATCAGTGATGAAATATTGGTTTTCAAAATATACTCTGCTGCAAGCAACTTAAAACTAATAGCAAAAATGATAGCATTTTTGGGAATGATGCATTCAATTGGCTTTGTTCCTAAACCTGATAAAGAAATAATAAACGGTGCGTTGTTAATTGAGACAAAAAGAATGTCAAAATAGCCGTCTGGAAGAATTGAAACAATTTTTTCTTCTGCTGAGTAATTAGTAAGATGCCAAAAAAATTTTACAAAATCTGAAAGCGAATTGTCTGGTAAGGCTCTTTGATATTCTATATTGTTTTTTGCTTGCACAATTATTAGTATTTGCGATTAAAAGCATTAAAAAGAAAAGTAGATTCTTCATTTTAACAAAAATAATAGCACTCTTTAGACAAGGACTCCTTTAATCATAAAGATACTTGAATGTTTCTTGTCTCCAGCCACCCAGGCGTCGTCAAGAGACTTAAATTCGTCGGAAACTCATATTTTTTCGATCCTCTGGAATTAAAAATCCTTATTTTACAACCAGAAGAATGGGCGTAACAAGCTAATCATTGGCTTTTATGGAATTAAAAACATTCAAAAACATATAAGCAGGGGTATTATCGGAAAATAAGTTTATTAAAAAAAATAGCTTCTATTTCATTAACGATGAAATAATTTGTGTCATTGGAATTCAAAAGTCAAGTTATGCAAACCTATTCTACATAAATATTGGAATAGTTATTAAAGCACTACAACCTGATTCAATCCACCCAAAATATTATGAGGCAGACATAGGATCAAGGTTTTCGTTATATAATACAAATAAAGACGGATTTGACCTTGATGAAATATCAGAAACGGAAGCTGGCCAAATCAGGGATTGTTTTCAGGAAAATATAACAATAATGGGCAATGGAAATTTATCTATTGAGCGTTTAAAGAACTTATTGACTAACTATCCGGTCTTACTATATCAGACTGGAATTAAAGCCAAAGAATTTCTTGGATATTAAAAGTCTAAATCCAAAATACCGTTTGAAATTGGTCCAAAGCCGGTCGTGAGAATATTCTGATTCTTTGTCTGAACCTTGATTTGAAGTCAATACCTCTACTCAGACCGTAAACTCTTTACCGGGTTCGCCATAGCCGCCTTCATAGCCTGGAGTCCTACGGTGCAGAACGCGATCAGTAAAGTCACGCCCCCTGCAATGGCAAATAACTCCCATCCGATAGAGATCCGGAAGGCAAAATCCTCCAGCCAGCGGTGCATCAGCCAGGCGCCTGTCGGCGAAGCCACCAGCATCGCCACCGCCACCAGCTTCACGAAGTCCAGCGACAGCAACCCCACGATGGAAGCAATGGAAGCTCCCAATATCTTCCGCAGCCCGATCTCCTTTATCCGTAGGCTGGCTGAGTACACAATCAAGCCAAAAATCCCCAGGGAAGCCAACACCATGGTCAATGCGCTGAAGAAGGCAAATAGCTGCCCCAGCTTCCTCTCCGCCTCATACTGGCTGTCCAGCAGATCTTCTACCCTTCTAAGCTCCATTGTCCTGCCAGGGAAAAAGCTCTTCAAAACTTTCTGTATCGGCGCTCTCACCTGGTTTTCCCGTCCCGGTTCCACCCGAATCAGCATACCTCCGTAATCGGGCGCCCGCTGCGCAATGATCAGGGTCGGCGCCAGCGGGTCCCGCAGGGATTCATTATGAAAATCCTTCACAATACCGATGGGCGTGGTCACCAGGTCGTCCCGCCGCATATTCAAACTACGGATATGCATGATCTTCGCGGTGCTTTCCGTGATCAGCGCAGTTTGATGAACGAAACTCTCCGCCGAATCGGCAGTGGGTACGTCGGAAGCCAGGGAAGGATTGAAAACACGCCCGCTTAGCAGGCGCAGTCCCAGGGTCGATGGCAAATCCACATCGCCCAGTATATACCATTCTTTAATCTTATTACCAGGATAAGAGGGGTCCTCGATCTCCCGGGTGAAAGTCCCCGCTGCCCGGGAAGGAATGAAGGAAGAGATGCTGCATTGCTCCACCCCGGGAATTAGCAACAGCTCATTTTTTACGTCCTGTCCTTTCTTATCCCAGCTGTTAAAGTCGACGCTCAGGAGCCCTTTCTTCTCAAAACCGATATCTGTCTTCTCCATAAACCGTACCTGCTGCCGCACCACGACCATAGCCAAGAGCACGACAATGGAAATGGAGAACTGCACAACCACCAGGGCCTTCCGTAACCCGTTCTGCCCCGGCCGGCTCCCAGACAGCTTGCCTCGTAACGCCAGCGCAGGCTTGAACCCCGAAAGAACCCAGGCGGGATAGATACCGGTGAAAAGACTGATCACAATAAGAGAACAGATACCGATCACGATCAGCGACAGCCGCGAGACAAAGGTTTGTACCAGCACATGTCCAAGAAACCGCATGACCACCGGTAGAAAAGCCTGGTACAAAATGACCGCCAATGCTGAGGAAATGATAAAAAAGACCATGGATTCCGACAGGAACTGGAAGAGGATATCCTTCTTGCCAGCCCCGATAATTTTACGCACGCCCGTCTCTCGCAGCCGGGATACAGACCTGGCCGTGCTGAGATTGACGAAGTTGATACAGGCGATCAGCAGTAGCAGCGCCGCCACGCCCGAAAAGATATAGATATTTCGGATATTGCCCCTCCGCGCCGAAGTCTGCTCAAAGTCAGAATGAAGATAGACATCCCCGATAGGCTGGTATTCAAACAGGTATTTTCCGCTTTTTTTTACATAGGCCGCATACCAGGCATTCACCTTGGCGCCAAATGCTTTCATATCCGTGCCCGCCCTCATCATGAGATATTGCGTGCCATAGCTGCCGTTGCCATCATGATTCAGGGCTTCTATACGCAGCTTTCTCACCAGGATCATATCCCCATGCAGATGGGAGTTAAGAGGCATGTCCTTCATGACCCCGGTGATCAGGTAAGGTTCGGGAGCCTCGTTCCCATTGGGCGCCTCATAGATCGTTTTGCCTATCGGGTTTCCGCCCTTAAAAAAATGATCCCGCAGGCTTTCCGAAATGACAAGATTATTGGATCCTTCCACGAAATGCCGGGGATTACCAGCCAGCAAAGGAATATCCAGCATGCCCCAGAAAGAAGTATCGGCCCTGAGCATCGAGACGGATACCCCGTTCGGCCCAGTCCCGTTGAATCGCAGGCTGATCTCGTCGGGAAGCATGCCCGCGACGGATTCCACTTCCGGGAAGTTCTTCTTCAGTTCCGGTCCGAACCCCCTTAGAACCTGCGGAAAACGCTCGAACACGCCTTCTCCCAACTTATTATCGGTAACGATCCGGTACAGATCCTTACCCCGGCTCCACTTCTTGTCATAAGAGAGATCGTCAATCACGACCGTCGCCACGATCATGCAGGCGCATAATCCGAACGTCAACCCCAATATATTTACAAGAGAATAAATCCTGTTCCTGGCCATCGCCCGGATCGCGGTGCGGAGATAATGTTTGAGCATATGAAAAATGCACAAAAAAAATACCAGCTTCTTATAGCCTGCTAATCAATGGATCACTCATCTACACCGGCCATAACTGTCCGTTTTCGATACAAAAAGTGTTGCGTTTTTCTGTTGCCCTGTGACGGGTTACCGGCATGGCTCTTATCTACAAACCGGCAGTTCGCCTCATTGTACCGGTCTCCCATATCCGGGTACTTTGCCAGTAAGGCTCCGATCTCCTGTAAATGCTCTTTACTACTGACATCCTTGCTATCTAATGCTGGCTTCAATGCTGTAAATCTCCAACCATCGATTTGCGGGGCAGCGGCTACAAGTTCTTCGACAAATACAATGTTTTTGGTATCCCCATCTGCTGTTAATACCAATTCGACGGTATTGTCATCATACATGCCTGTCAAATAAAAGTAGCCGTCTTTTAGTTCTTCAAGTCTAGGAGAGAGTTTGTCAAAGAAACTTTTTTCAATGTCCTTTTGATTTTTTACTACTTTAAAAAAATCTTTTTCTTTAGTCTTAAACCATGCCCAAAAGTCTGAGTAAGATTTTATCTGTTCTTCTTTCCTAGCGAAAATATCTTTCAAAAAACCCATGTTCTGTCAATGTTTAGTGTTTTGCGGGACGTCGCTTCCAGGCTCCTTTATCGCAGCTATTGTGCCTTCCAGATGAACGATCTTATCATACAGCATCCCACTGGAAAGTCCCTCTCTAGCGCGCTCAAGGAGTATAAGGGCCTTTTTATTTTCGTTAAGCCTTATACATGTACAAGCCATGTTAAAATACAGAAACCGCCTGTCATCGTGGTATTTGATATATCTGTTCAGCCCCAGATTGAATATTCGCATCGCCTCTTCATAATTTCCAACATAGGTCAATGCCGTTCCATAGTTGATATATGTCTTCGTAAAACTGCTGTCGGCTTCCATGGCATCTTGAAATGCTTGAAAAGCATCTGCCGTATCCTTCGTTCTTATTTCGGTGTTCCCGAGTGCATTCAATATGACCGCTGAATTGGGGTAGGCGCTGTCGGCTCGCAAAAAAAACTTTTTCGCCTTTCCAAATTGGTTATACTCAACCAAATGCAGACCCTCGTTGAAATTTTCATTAGCATATTCATTCGTGATGTGGTTGTCATTGTGCAGGATGACGTTAGAAAAGGGCTCAATCCTCTTTTTCTCCTTACAAGACAGCGAGATTAAGCAAATCACAAATATTGAATATGGTTTCATATTATATCGAGATAGTTCATGCCTGCGACGATCCTCTTCATCCGGCGATTCATGTCTTGCTGAAATTAACCAAAAATATTCGCTTAAAACCCAACTCTTTGATAACTTTTAGTATCGGTCGATAGCTGGAACCTGTTAACTATTGTGATTGCCGTTATCAGGTTGTTCTGACCAGATAAGGGGCAATGGTAATTTCATATTACTGAATTCCAGGTGAATGACCCTTCTTGGCTTGTCATTGGTTGTCCGGTGTGACGCATGCATCAGGAGTGGTCGCATGATCATGACCCCTCCCCTGCCGACTGTACAGCTGATCTCATTTTCAGGAACCCAGCCAGCGGTTCGGGATATAACTCCCTCCCGGTGGGAACCGGGGATCACCCGCAAAGTGCCATTCTGCTCATTGGTGTCAAATAAAGGTAAGCATCCGGTGAAATACCTGTTGTCAAAAGGCTGGATAGGCAGATATTCTTGCCAATAACAATTGGGATATGTGTCGTCAGGCAATCCATTTTCAGGTCACTCTCAGCGCTGTCGTTTAGAGACGACCATCAGTAAAGATTTCTTATTGCTGGTTTGCCTTGCATAACCGATGAAATCAATCAGGATTCCATACTCGTCCATTGTGTTTTCCCGTCCGGTTTCCTCAATCCATTTCTGGTAATTTGACTCCAGGAAATCGAAGTCGATCAGTTGTTGCCTCAGTGGCGATAAGTCTAGCACATAGTTGTCATGATCCCGAAAAATTTCTGTAGCAGGTTCGTTGCCTTGAAAAAGGAAACGGGTCAGTTGATTGATTGTCTCTTCCCTATCAAAGAAGGTTGCCGCAACCAGCATTTCTCCATTGTCGGTTAGAAAGTATTGGTCAGGGATTTTGAGGCTGATTATTTCCTCCAGTGTATATTCATTAGCCGATAATATGGAAACTTCCCATCGCATTGCAGCTAAATTAGAAATAAATCTGACATTTATCCCCTCTGTAAGATGATATAAATTAAAAAGCCTTCAGTTCGACCGAAATTGAAGCTTTTGCAGTGTCTTACGGATAATTGATTTGCGCGCTGGATGGGCCGAGTCTCGAACTATTCCAGGGGAAGATCTGGTTAAAAAGAGTAAGCCTACAGTAAAGCGCCATTTTGACAAGGAAATTCATTCCCTTCTCGGGGTGATCAGCGGGCATTCGTTGAAGCATCCGGCGGCGGCGGCAACGAAAGCTTCAAAAGAATTTAAGGGGGGAACTTATGAAATGATTGCTTTTGATAAATATTTAAAAGATGAAACAGACAAAAGAAGTAATTGGTTCCTGAAGATATTGGCTGATTTTCATAACTAATGGGTCTGTAAAATGAACTGTGTCAGATAATAATTTTGATCTTGCTTAAAACTGGTGGTGTCGTCTCCATGGGGTTACCTCTGACCAACATAAGGGACACGGCTGGTAAAGGGAACACAAATTCAATGTAATGGCCTTTTTTGTTCAAATTCTTTGGTATCAGGGTGATGGAGATGAAGTTTACTGTAAAACTAATGGCAATCCCAATTATAAAGGACTTTTGAGAAATCCTTCTTGGTTAAATCATCATAACCTATAAAAAAGTTACCGACTCCTGCATCCCCCCACATAATATCCTGATCGGTGTCCATCTGGAAAAGCAGTACAAAATCTTTAACTCCTTTCTTATACTCCCGCGGATCCGTTTGCGTAAAATAAGCATAGCCTCCCATTTTATGCCCGCTATAAGAAAACTTTTTCCACAGCTCTTCATCAAATTGATCTGCAAGATTTGGATATTTCTCTTTTATAAGAGATATAATTTTTTCATTTTCATTACCCCTCACATCTCCGAGTCCAAGATAATCCTTCTGCAAACTAAAAGTAAGAGAATAAGGTTTGCCAACAGGGCTGGAATCCGAATGGATAATCTCTGAAAGGAAATCAAAATCCGTCTCCGGATTCTGTACCGCGTCTTCCTCAAAATAGAGTACACGGAAATTCGCCTGCGATTGCTGATCATCAAAATCCAACCCATATACGTCGCTATTTTCAACAGCTATATAGAATTGTAAATATCCGCTATTTGGAAAGCCTTCCAAGGCTGGTAATTCAGAGCAATAGATTTGTGCAAGGGGAAATAGAAAACCCCCATCGGAATCCCTGGGATATGGAAATCCCTTGGGGATAATCGGATAGCAACCAAATGTACTTTTTCTCGAAATCGGGTTCTCCAAGGGAGATGCATTAATTTCTATCGAGGGTAATCTTGTAGTTTCGATCTGATCCCAGATCTCTGCTATGCCCCTGGGAAGTTGAAGACCGGGCAGTATCTCTACTATTTCTAGTGGATCGCCTTTTGATTTTCCTTTACCGAAAAAAGAGTCAAATATTCCCATATTGGTAACTTATCTTGGGCTAAACTTACGAATTGCTTTACACGCATCAAAAAATGGTTGGAATTCGCCCTGCAAGTTCGGTTACATTTCAAAACCTGTTCCGGTAGCGGGCTTACTTCTCATCTTTCGGTAACGTGTCTATAGTAATATCTTTTGCTATAATAGTGGCTGCCAAAGATTATATATTTCTTGCGTTTAGAATAACCCCTTGCGCTGGTTACTTTCCTTCCTGTCTCTATATTTGCGGGAAATAGCTTATTGCATCCAATGTAAAAGAACTCCTGGTATTGAATGGTGCTACCCAAATAACTGATAGTCTTTACCGGCATGTTGTCAAACCGATAGTACAATTTATTGGAATCTTTCAATTCTTTGTCAAATAGCACATAAATCTTATTGTTATATAGCTGATACTGTCCGGTAGCGCTGTCATACATCAAGTCTCCCTGGAAAACGTACTCCAATTTTTTATCTGCTTTTAGTCTTATGGTTGTTCCAAAAAGACCATGAACAGCAAATTTTGAATGAAAGGTTCCCGAGGTATTCTTCGGTGAGTTACAGGAGAACAGCAAAAATGACAAAACAAGGGCTAATAATACATCAAATCGCATAATTCTGCTATTTTTTACTGGATGCAGGACCGCAGATTTTTCATAAAGGTATTAAATTGAAAATAAAATTATTTTATGTATCAGACCTGATTTATTACCTGTTTCCCTTAGGTCCGGAGCAACCGCCGATCGTCTGGATATGGAGCAGATGTTTGGGATTGCTGAGCAATAAAATCTTGAACTCCGGTTTTTCCCTTTTCATAATATAACACAGTTCCTGCGTTATTGGCGCCGAAAATCGGGTTTTCGCAAACTTCAATATAAAAGACCTCATTTACGCCTTTCCCATAGGCTCTATTTTCGAAATGTCGCGTTAACTCTGTAATAAAAACAGGTGCAGCATACGATATTGCCTCGATAAGATCCTTAGAATACCAGCTGTTATTCCATACTTTCATGATCACCAAGATACTTTATTTCCAGAATGCAGATTTGTCGAGGGGGGTAGAAAGGGGTTTATATTTGTTCATCGGGCTCCGCGTCCGCGAACCAGTCCTTTCTCACTTCCGGAACAGTTCCGGATCGTTTGACCAGACTGCGTTCCTGCAAAGGCAGTCCGGCATACCAGTTGGCCAGGGTTGGACCGGGCGTGTCCGGAGTGGCCCGGAAATGCGTGTAATAGGCCTTGAGCAGCCGGGTCAATTCCAGCGGCATGCTATAACTTACCCTGGATTCATCGATATCATAAAGTCCGGTAACCCGGTTTACGGAGAATTTTCGGATCACTTGGTGGGGCGTCATGGGACAAATATAGGGATACTAAAGATGTTAGCAGGCATTTATTTTCTTGTTTCAGGGCTTAGATGTGAGCATTATAATAATATTTCCCCACTCTATTGGTCTTTGGGGAAGCATTGGGGGCCAATGGCTCCGCCACCGTATTCAAGAACGAGGACAGGGTTGTAAAAGATATAGGTGCAGCCGTCATTATATCTTGCCTTTGCATTGTCCGGAACTGGATTGGTAAACAACTCATAAAAGTACATACCCATCCCGCTTCGCTGAAATCCAATCCGACAGGGATCACCATTCCGGACAGATATGCAATGAGCGCTGTCAAGTTTTGCCTTTAAGACCTGTAACGTTTGTTGTGTCCAGTGCAAGGTCGTAATGACGGAGTCGACCTGGACAGAGGTAGTCTTAAGATCCCATTTAAGGAAAATGGGATATATAATACTCCCTGTAGCATCTGTAGTGGAAACGCCAAATCTACCCAGCAAACTATTACTCGAAAACTCGATCTCAACTTTCCGATTTTGGGGAACGATAGATTTGAAATAGTTCCTCAGCGCAAAAATCTCGTCTTTCCGCGCCTTAAAATTATCAATGAGGTCTTTTTTTGTATAGGTTGTCTCCAACGCATCCGAAAAACTGGCTCTGGCAAATGCCAGCAGTATGCCGTAAAGAAGAAGACCGGCACCAGCGCATATCAACACCCATTTGGCAGCCTTTTTGAGCATTTGTCAGGATTGATTGATGATGCGTAAATATTCATACTTGACCGGTCTTGCCAAATACGGCAGTCCGGCATACCAGTTGGCCAGGTTTGGACTGGGCACGTCCGTCGACGGAAATGCGTGTAATCCATAATGCTTATTTTGCCGGTAAGTACGCCCCTTTGACGATCCAGGTCCTGAACAGTTTTGCAAAGGCCGCATGGCTCATAGGAGGCAGTGTCCGACCCTCGCCCGGATTCCAGCCACCCAGCACGATCCCGTCTGATGTCACATGCTCGATCAATTGCTGTTTTGTCTTCCCCCCGTTCTGTTTTGGGTCCAGGAGTTGTTTCGCCAGTTGCCGGGGTGTCCTTCCCTGGAATACCATCTTCATATCCGACGGTGGCAACGCCCACTTAGGATTACCCGGAGGCGTACGCAGCCCCGGCGTATTCTGCGTCTGGTGACAGTTCGAGCATTTCAACGCATAGACGCCATGTCCGTCTATCCCGCGCTGCACGTTCATCGTGTGTATGCGGCTGTCGTCCCCTTGCAAAGGTGCATCCCCTGACGGGTGGCAGTTCATACAACGCGGGCTCATCAAAACTTTATAGACGCCCATAAAAGCCTGAACCGATTCCACGCTATCGGCCGGCGAAGAGGTGGACTTCCGCGGACCTTCTGGCGAAGTAAATGACATTACGCTTGCACCGATCACCAGCACGATCAGCAAAAGGCAAGCGATTGTCCTCAACCGAAGTCCCTTTTTATGATTGTTAAGATAATTCATAGCCATTCTCTGATTAAGCGTTAGAAAAGGAATTGTTCATGAACGGCAGCTTATACACCCGCTTACCGGTCGCCGCAAATACGGCATTCGCCAGGGCCGGCGCCATCGGGGGCACACCCGGCTCACCCGCACCTCCCATCTTTTCCGTGCTCTGCACGATATACACCTCGATCACCGGCGCCTCGTACATACGCGCAATCCGGTAGTCGTAAAAATTACTTTGCTTCACCATTCCCTTTTCAATGCTGATCTCTCCGTATAAAGCCATCGTCTGCGCGAATATGATGCAGCTTTCCATCTGCGCCCGCACCCCATCGGGGTTGACCGCCACGCCGCAGTCGATTGCGCAGGTCACCTTATGGACTTTTGGTTGTCCCTTCTCCATACTGATCTCCACTACCTGCGCCACGTAACTCCCGAAAGACTCATGGACCGCCACGCCCCGGAAACGGCCTGCCGGCAAAGGCTGATCCCATCCTGCCTTCTCAGCCACCAGGTTCAGCGCTGCCAGGTGACGGGTATGGCCCTTCAACAGCGTCCGCCGGTATGCCACCGGGTCCTGCCCCGCCGCATGCGCCAGTTCATCGACCATTGTCTCCATTACAAAGGCCGTATGCGTATTGCCCACGGACCGGAACCACAACACCGGTACCGGCGACTTTGTCGAATGCAAGCCGACATAATGGTCCGGGATAGATTCCAGGTAAGCCGAATCCGAGATACCTTCGACCGAGCTTTCGTCGATACCGTTCTTGATCATGCCAGCGAACAAAGTGCCTTCCATGATCGACTGCCCCACCGCTATATTTTGCCAGGCCATAGGCATACCTTGCCCGTCCAATCCCACTTTCACCTTATGCACAAACGCGGGCCGGAAGTACCCGCTCTTCATATCATCCTCCCGCGTCCATATCATCTTAATGAACTTTCCGCTGGCCTTCGCGATCTGCACCGCCTCCACCACAAAGTCGGAGGAAGGCGTTGCCCGCCGTCCAAATCCCCCGCCCAGGAAGACGGTGTTTACCGTCACCTGATCCGGGCTAAAACCCAATACCTTCGCCGCAGCCGCCTGGTCGATGCCGGGCAACTGCGTGCCGGTCCATATCTCGCAATGATCATGATCCAATTTTACCGTACAATTCATGGGCTCCATGGGCGCGTGGGCCAGGTATGGGAAGACATATTCCGCTTCCACCACCTTTGCCGCTTTGGTCAAAGCTGACTCCGCGTTTCCTTTTTGCGCCGCCGGCAGCCCCTTCGTCGCGGCCAGTTTCCGGTATTCCGCTACCTGCGCCGGTGTATCCGGTGTAACAACCGCCGGAACGTCCCACACGATATCCAGCGCCTTGCGGCCCTGGCTTGCCGCCCAGAAATGGTCTGCAATCACCGCCACGCCGGTTGGGATCTGTACGACCTGCTTTACCCCCGGCACTGCCGTCGCTTTGGTCGCGTCGAATGACTTCACTTTGCCGCCGAATGTTGGCGCATGCGCCACCACCGCCGTCAACAGACCAGGCATCTGCATATCCATCCCAAACTTTGCCTCGCCATTTATCTTTGCCGGCCCGTCCAAACGCTTTGCCCCTTTCCCGATATATTTCCATTCGGAAGCGGGCCGCAGCGCTACCTTTTGAGGTTGCGGTAAGGCCGCAGCCTCCTGCGCCAGCTCCCCATAACTTGCCTTTTTATCACCGGCCATCACATAGCCGCCGGCTGTCTTACAGCCGTCAACCGGCACACCCCAGCGTTTCGCCGCCGCCTGCACCAGGGCTACCCGCGCCGTGGCTCCTGCCATCCGGTACCGGTCGAACTCCGACCAGGTCGTACTCGAGCCGCCCGTGATCTGTATCCCGAACACCGTGTGGTTCCAGTCTTTCCCAACGGGTGAATGTTCCACTTTTATATCCTTCCAGTCGGCGTCCAGCTCGTCAGCGATCAACATCGGCAGGGTCGTCCAAATCCCCTGCCCCATCTCCGCATGTGCCAATACCACCGTAACCCGGTTGTCCGGCGCGATCCGCAAATACGCATTCGGCGCCGCTTCCGGTGGTACACCTCCCGCTGATCCCATCGCTCCCGTAAGGCCCGGCATCCCTGCCATGCCCGCCCCTGCCAGCCGGCCCGCCGCCGATACCCGGAAAGCAATCAGCAGCCCGCCACCGAGCACGGCGCCCGTCCGGATAAAATTCCGGCGGCTTACCTCCGGTTTGTCGGCCCGCATCTTATTTTTAAATCGCTTATCCATTGCCCCCTCCTTTTTGTTGTAAAGATGCAGCCTTATGGATGGCCTGGCGGATACGCGGATAGGTCCCGCACCGGCAGATATTCCCCGACATCGCATCATCGATATCCTTATCGGTCGGATTGGGATTCTCCCGGAGCAATTGCGCCGCTGCCATCAGTTGCCCCGATTGACAATAGCCGCATTGCGGCACATCGAATTCCACCCAGGCCAATTGTAAAGGATGGTCATTATTCGCGGAAAGCCCCTCCACCGTCAATACTTCCTGCCCTGCCGCCCGGCTAACGCGGGTCACACAAGAGCGTACTGCTTCCCCGTTGAGATGAACCGTACAAGCCCCGCACTGCGCTACCCCGCAGCCGAACTTCGTTCCTGTCAAGCCCAGCAGGTCCCTCAATACCCACAGCAGGGGCATGTCCGGACTCGCATCCACGTCATACGACCGATGATTAACTGTTAATGAAATCATGATGATATTGATAAAGATGAATAGGCAACAACACTAAACCTGTCCGCCTGTTTCAAATGTAATCCGGAAAGCGTTATATCTCCAAATACATAACGAGATCGGAGGGGCCAGGGCGACCCCTATTTATTTTCCTTCAGGTTATTCGTCTCTTTTTCCAGGAAAGCTAAAAATCGTTCCCGCAGTTGGGCATGCCAGGCGATCAACTCCCTGGCCTCCGCCGTGATCACCGAGCCGCCGCCTTTCTCGCCGCCAACTTTGGGCACGACCAACGGCTGTATTGCTTGCTTATTGACCGCTGCGACCATGTCCCAGGCCTTTTTATACGACATCCCCATATCGGCGGCGGCGTGCCGGATAGAGCCCGTCTCATCGATCCGCTGCAACAGCTCCACCCGGCCCGGGCCAAAGAAACGCTCATTTTCAACTTCGATCCACAGCGTTCCCCTGATGACGTACTGCGATCCCTCCTTTAGCAAATGTCTGATTGATGCTGCCATAGTCACCCCCAGGTAGTTATCATACTTCTGTAGTCGATATTTTCCGCATGAATATCCTTAAAATTTGCGGTGAAATGCCCACCGAACTCTTTTTTCTTTCCGCGTAGGGATCAGTCAACCCGATCAAAAGAAGCTGTCCGACCCCTTTTACAGAATAAAGAATGAAAAGATAAAGGCTGTATCGGGATTTGGTATTGGACTATATCTTGTTGCTAAAATCCTTCGTTTACATAGTAGTAATATTGAGGTCAAAAGCAAGGAGGATGTGGGTTCCACTTTTAGTTTTACACTCGATATGGGGTAACTGCATCAAGCAGAATAGTCAGGAAAGTGTCTTTTTCAGGTAATCTTCGACCACGGACCTTATTTTCTTGCTGAAGACCCTGAGAACAAAAGGGACTTTCAGTTCGACCGTCACGGAGTCAGCGTCGATTTCAACCGTACCTGAAACGGAATATCCTTTGGCGGAGCCTTCAAACTTACCGGTATATTCATCCCAATGCTCTTTAAGATCAGTTATCTGATTCCCATATCGGGTCATCTGACCCCGTATAAGCGATTCTATCCGCTTTTTTGCCTCCTCCCGGGTGTGCGTATGTGATACCTGAATGTCCATATTTTTCCATCATTTATTAAATGTCTGGAGAATCCTACCTATCCAATTTTATTGCTTTCATGTTTTGATGTTCAAATGTAAGGTTCCACTTTATCCCGGCATTCATTTTTTATGCTCCAGGTATTGTAGTGTTTTCAATTTCAAAGCATTTCGACAATTTGAATATTGTTTCCGCATGTGTCATTGAAAACAGCAATTTTCACTGTCCCCATTTCAGTTGGTTTTACACTGAACTCAACTCCGAGACCTACCAGTCGCTCATATTCTTCCTGAACGTTGTCAACATTGAACTGTGTGTAGGGAATTCCTGCGTCAAAAAGCGCTTTTTGATACGTCTTGGCTGGCTCAAAATGGCTGGGCGATGGTTCCAACAAGACTTCTGGTCCATCTTGTTCTTCCTTGCTTACCACAGTCAACCATCTGCTGTCTCCGCCTAATGGCACGTCTACTTTTTTCACAAAGCCCAATTTCCCGGTGTAGAACTCCAATGCTTTTGCCTGATTCCGGACTGGAATACCTATAACTTTTACTTTCATTTGTTCAGGTTTTGATTTAATGTTGCAAAGTTTCAACATCAGCATTAAACCGACCTTGCGAAAGTTGCTCTTTTTGAAATTCACCAGGTGTTAGTCCGGTTCTACTTTTGAATAATGTACTGAACGAGCAGGGGCTTTCAAATCCGATAGCAAAACAGGTTTCAGTTATGTTCATTCCCATTTTTAAATATTCCTTTGATTTTTCAATCCGTTTGTCCGTCAGGTACTGTCTTGGCGTTTGTCCATAATATTTTTTGAACAAGCGTAATAAATGGTATTTCGAGACAAATCGGTTATGCGACAATAAGTCTAAATTCAAATCCGTATCATAATTGTTGTCGATATAATTCCGGGTTCCAATTACGGCATCAAGCTGTCCCTGGTTTGAATAAACGATACTTCTGATTCTGGCTATTTCGATTGCGTAAAACGTCATTCTTTAGTTTTAAAATAACATTACCGCCAACTATAGGATAGTCGCAGGTAGTTACCGTTACCCCTCATAAAGTTAGGATTGTTTCTTCAACATTTTCCAGCCCCATATGCGAAATATCTATTGTAAAATCAGAGATAAGGTTGACCGATTAAAAGAGAAAACAAAAAAAGCTTTAACTTTACTTACACTATCCGGTCATGGACTATGCAAAATTTGCCATAATTTTTTGGATCATTGCTACAATCATTATCGCAATTATAGGCAAGAAGTCTTTTTTAAAACTCTTTGGATTACCTCAAAATAAAATCCTTAGGATTGATTTGAGGGCGTACCTATTTTGCGCCACGATATTAGGGGCAGCTATCTCAATAGGAATAACATTTCTCATCAAATCATTTTCTTAGTCAAATTCTTAAGTAGATCAATTATCATATTATTGGCCATCCGTAGCATAGCATGCGCTTTTTCACCAAATTTTTTGAGATAAATCGATATAAAATTTCGCGTCGGATCTGCAGATACTCTTCTCTTCTATTGCTACCTAAATCAGGTAAGAATTTTATAGCTACGACATCTCACTCATGAAGCCATTTCCAAGCTCAGATCCGATAATTACCTTACATCAATGATAGATATAAATCTCAACTCTTCTGTTCTTCCTTTTGTCTTTGTATTCCGTTGAAATTCCCTGTCCTTCAACCTCAATTACCGAAGAGGATATTCCAAATTTTAAAGAAAGTATGCGGGCAATCTCTGCGGCTCTTTTCCGGGAAAGTTCCTGGTTAGCCTTTTCTGTCCCAATATCATCAGTATAACCGGTTACCTTTATTCTCTTAATTCCCTGTCTTTGGAAAATTCCACGAAAGCGCTCAAGGGTATCGGGACTGGAGAGCGTATAGCTGGAGAATGGAAAAAGAATATCGTTAATGATCAGGGTATCGATTTTATCTGCTTTGGCAATGGCCGTAACGGTATCACCCGGAACAGCCTGTATTTCATTACGCAAATGCCTTTGGGTGATCGAGTAAAGAGAATCCTTGTTTTTTGAGCAATCCTCACAGGCTATTTTTTCAACGGGCGTAACAAAGACATCGTCTATCAGCATACAGAGATATAGACTCCCGGGGTGCCTTTTTTTTGCTATTTCCTGGTAATTTGCTGGAGAAAAGTTGCCGACAACCAGGAATTGATTGTTGTCTGTGGCAACAAACTCTTTCTCGAGCTTAAACCATCCGTTTTTCAACCTTTTAACCTTTGCGTCCAGGAATCCAATATGATTGTCCCGCTTCAAAAAAGAATCTACATCAAAAAAAATCAGGCTGTCTGCAAAATAGATACCGATATCATTCAGGTTCGGTTCCCTGTTCCACCCATTAATACTCATATTTATTTTATATCTTTTCCCCTTTTCCAGCTTGTGCAGCAGCATTGTCTGCCAGTAAGACCTATGGGTATTTTCACTATTGCCGATAATAATATTTATATACCTGCTTCCTGTTGCGGCAGGTACGCTGTTTATAACAAAATAGCCGTATACCGCCCTCCACACAGAAAACCACGCAGCAGGAGCGCACTTATCGTGATGTTCGGCACAAATATTGGCATCCTCAAATGAGGAGTTGGCCACCAGGTTCTGGCTTTGGGTCACACTGCAGATAAAAGTGACTACAATCAGAAAACATATTTTCATTGACAAACTTTTAATCAATACTGAATATGCAAAATAAAGGTTTTCTTTTTATCCCCGGTATTGGAGTGGTCGTCCGCAAACGCTTTGCTGCGAGTGAACACCCGAGGAAAGACTGTATGAAATAAGCATAAATTGTCAACTAATTTGCTTCATTTACTTGACAATTAGAGGATACCCAAGAAATAATGTCAATTATTTGCATCCACTTAATTGACAACCTTCGTATTTCACCCAGAGAAGATTTATTGCTGAAGATCGGTCAGGGTATTCGTAAAATTACGTGTTGCAGGCAGGGATAAATACGGGATTAAGGGTATGCACATAGGCCTGTGTAGGGATAGTAAGAGCTATACCAGAATGCGGGGGAAATTGCTTGGAATCGGGCTGTAATGCGAGCATCTTTGTACCGGGCAGAACGAAAAACCCCTATCCAATTATCCGATGCCCGTCCAATATCCGTACCTGAAAAACATGCATCCAACCTATGAAAAATGAAGGTGCCCAATATCCGGCATCTGCATGAAAAACCACTGTACGACTAAACCCTTTTTTACAGTAAAGTCTTTACCCCTCCAGATAATGGCGGGGTTTTTTTATTCCGCAACGGCGGATACCAGGTCCTTGTAAACTCATTTACCTGAGCCGGCTCGGTATTTTACTTTTCCCGTAATTACCAATACAGGAAGGTAATGCTTATTTCATGTACTCCCTTGCAGTCCCCCGAGCAGTTTGGTCAGCCATTTCAGGATCTCGGATACGGGCTGGTTGGTTTCCTGCACGACCTGGCGGACAAAGACGCTTTCTTCTTTTTGTGCCAGGAAGTTTTCTACTATGCTCTTTACCCGCTGAAGGAGCCCGGAGTTCTGTTGAATGATCTTTTTTATTTCGCGGCCGATGACAATGGCGGCCAGCTCCTGCAAGCTCTGCTCGCGAAAGGCGTCATCATCGACGGAAAACAGGTCGACATGCTGTTCATAGATCAGATCGGCCTGTAGCTCAAAATAATTGGCGATCAGGTTTCCGATGTCCCGGACATCTTTTTGTCGTACTTCAGGCCGGTCATCAAATGCGATCAGTTTAAGCAGGACAATCGATGGCAACGAGGCGACCTGGAACTGATGCCCGGTATCCAGGGTAACGGGCTCCGTCCCCGCCGTGTACACTTCCATTAAGCCATTCACGTTGATATTGGTCAATCCGATGCCTTCGACTTTAACTGTGCCGTCCATCTCAATGCCCCCGAACGGCAGTATATCCACCTGCATGCCGTTGGGTGTAATCAGGACGAAGGAGTTGGTCTTTGTTTCCTGAAAACCCTTTTTTTCTTTTAAATATTGTCTTATGGCTGCATACTGCTCCTGGTTCCCAACGAATGCGGCAAAGTCCACATCATTTGTTCTGCGGAATTTTTTATCTCCGCGGGAAAACCAGATCTCCCTGGCGACGGCGCCGATCATGTAATAGTCGATGCCCAGCGCCGTAAAGGCTTCCTGGAGCGCATTTAAGAGTTCTTTCAGTTCTCCTTCCCGAATATTACTCCAATTCATGTTTCAGCTGTTCATTGTAAATCACGTTTGCCGCGTCGGTGCACCTGGGATCATTAGTTAGCATGAGGTCTGCATAGGCAAGTAACGGAGGCGCGAGTTTCCGGGCATCCCATTTCTCGTCCGTCCAGAATTTTTTATAGACCTGGACATTCCCTTTTTCATCGGGAATGAGTCTCCATTTTGTCACCAATATATTCACGGGCCTAGCGGTATAGATGGTAAGTATTTCCGGCGTTAAATAATCGGTCAGCACTTGTGCGGCGGGCTCGCCGCCCCATACGGTTTCGTCAATACCCTGTAGGTAGTCGCGGTCAAAAAAATGTTCATCCGTCCAGAAATGATAGTTCCCGATATGCAGGGCCGGCTTCAGGGTCTCCTGGTAGCCGGCCATCCATCTTTCCAGTAACGCCTTCTTATTTTGCAGGATCATCTTTTTTTCATCGAGGGGCAGGATGAACCCGGCATCTTTCAGGCCACCGATGATATTATTGATATTTCCGAGGGCCACCCCGGTCTCGAGTGCGAGTACCCGGTATGGTAAGTTGATGGCATCTTTGTTGATCAGCAGGTAGAATACGGTACGAAGGCCTGTTTTGGTGAAGGCCCGGTTGGTAACCGGTCTTTCCTCTTTTACCGGCTTATTGCCTTCGATCCAGATCAGGTGGTCTTTTGTCGGCAGGTAGATATTCCCGGCCGTGTCGAGGTATCCTATCTTATTGTCCCGGAGAGTTGCCTTTAGGTCTGGGAAAATGTTCCCGGCCACCACCATCAGGGGCTGGTATCGTTGGGCCTTGCCGAGGAGGGCGTTTATATGGTATCGGCGCAGCTCTCTTTTAACCTCGACATAGGTATGCAGGCCATGGCCTTCCCAATACAGATCGAGCTCCCCATCTGTTTTTGGATCTGGTTGTTTCCATTTGGCCTGGATGCCGGTGGTGGTCTGCAGGCGGTCCAGGGCCGTCGTTATGGTTGCCTTTTCGTTCATTTTTTATTTGTGTTCACGGAACGTGAACGAGCAAATATAGTGAACAAATCTGAATAATAGCTAAAATCAATAAAATTGTTCATTTAATATAACTGTTCACGTTCCGTGAACCGATGAAAATAATGAACGATATCGAGATAATATAGAGAAAAGGCGGATAAGGGGAAATTATTAAGAGGGAGGGCTTGGGACGGATTTTCTATCCCGGATCCACTGGTCGCACATTTGGACGTACTTTTATGGCCTCAAGTTGCTCGTATATCTTTTTCGTAATAAACACCTGCTTAAAGGCACGCGCATCGCTGCCAAACCACTCTTTGCTTTTGAACACGGAAAGCCCGGCGGGCAGTTTGCTCCTGAACTTCGGGAAATATCCCCTTATTTGACGACTGTATTTTTTTTGACCACAGGTCGCGCAAACCTCAAAAGGCTGATGGTCCAACAGCAGCGGCACCTTGGATTCAGGTAGTTTCAGCTGGACGACGTTGTCTATCACTGTATCCTTCTTGTACGACAGCACGGGCCAACTGTCCACTCCTGCCTTCATAAAAAGGCTATCATAAATATCCTGTCTGACAAATATCTCGTCGAATACCCAGTTCAGCTCGAACAGCTTCTTTTCGCCCCATTTCGGGGCCTTGATCCGGAAAGGCGCTTTCTGAACGGCGCCCATCCCGCATTCGGTACAATATCCGCTGAGATCATAGGTAAGTGCCCTATAACCGGGCACATCTTCTGGCTGCGGATAACCATTCACCCAGCTGCCAATATACGCGAGCAGGCTGCTGGCCGCAATGTCCTTCTTATTATACTGTGTGGACACGGATGTGTCGACCTCCCACTCTTTCAGATAGGGCCGCAGCTTTTCAAATACTTCTCCTTCCTCGATAATAATCTGATACTGCCCTTTTTCCGCCTGTATGCCAAGAGAGGCCAGTTTCTTCACTTGTTGTAAGGTCCAATCGTGGGATACGATATGCCTTATCTTCATATCCGCTATTTTGGGGTAATTTATTTATTCAATAACGAACTGCCAAAAATTAATCCGCGATGGCTCCAAGGCTCATGTTGACAATAGTCCCGGTCATAGCGCTCGCCCGGTCGCAAGCCATGAATGCCGCGACCTCGGCCATTTCCTGCAGCGTAGGCAAGCGTTTCGGATGCGTCCGCTCTTCGATCATGTGTTGGAACTGCTCGCGGGTGATGCCGTAAGCATTGGCATGAAGGCCGTATACTTCTTTAATGGTGTCACTGTCGGGCATCCCCTGCGGACGAAGGCCTACCACCCTGACGCCATGAGGGCCAAGCTCGACGGACAGGTTTCTGATCAACGCTTCCTCGGCTGCCATCGCTACTGCTACACCCCCCATACGCGGGATAGCCACACGAGAGGGGCTCGAGGTAACTGTCATGAGTACGCCCGAACCTTTTGCAGCCATATGCCGCCCTGCAAGGCGCGCAGTCAGAAAATTAGACTGTACATGTGATAAAATGGGGGCCATAAACTGGCCGAGGTCAAGGTCGACGAGTTGAACACCCTGCAGGGTAGTGTTACGCAGGCCGATCGCGTTGAAGGAGATATCTATATTCCCGGCCTTCCCGATGACCATGTTCAGGTGTTCGTCTACGGCCCGCTCATCGAGCGCGTCAACCTCTGCGGCTTCGGCAAATCCACCGGCTGCATTAATCTTTTCGGCCACCTGATCAACTTTTGCTTTGGTGCGCCCGGTTAAGAAAACCTTTGCCCCTTCGCGGGCAAAAGTCCTGGCGATCGTACTGCCAACAGCCCCCCCGGCCCCGTAAATAACCGCAATTTTGTTTGATAGCATCATCATTATGATTTTTGTTTATGATCAATATTTCAATATCACCGAGGCAAAGCTATTGTCTTAATTCGGAAGTAGCATGGTGCTAAATGGACATTATGCCGGGGTTATCTGGACAAAATAATCATCTATCTTTGTTCAAACAGGTTACCATGAAACAAGTGATTATCCTTGCCCCGGCAGGGAACGTTAATCTCCGGCGAAATTTTGACAGACGTTTTATCAAAGCTACCGGTAATTCCCCGGTGGAATATTTGCAGCGTGTAAAAGTGGAAGTTGCAAAAGGGATTTTAGAAAAAGGCAGGAAAACGATTCTTGAGGTAATGAATGATGTGGGTTATTCGGATGATAAAACGTTCAGAGAAGTCTTTAAAAAAATAGCAGGCTTATCTCCTTTGGAGTACAGAGCGAAGTTTACTACGGAAGCCGCTTTGGCTTAGTTCAGGTTAGCCTCGGTGATGGCGATGCGATGTATTTTTGAGGGAGCTGGGATGAGGCTTGCGCAAAAAAGAACGGAGCTTTCTGGCCCCGTCCGATCCTTCAAAAATAAACAAACGATACGGGCTATTACATACTATCTTTTCCCAGCCAGCTGCTGCTCGATGGCGGCGATGGCGCGCGCGGTCTTTAAGAACGAGTCGGGCGTCACGGAGATGCTGTCGATGCCTTCTTCGACCAGGAACTGCGCGAAATCCGGGAAGTCGGACGGTCCCTGGCCGCAGATGCCGACCTTGGTACCGCTTACTGCCCTGGACAACACCGATATCCGTATTCTGCAATTGCTGCAGCATGATGCGCGGATCACCAGCAAGGAAATCGCCGATAAGCTGGGAAAGTCCATAACGCCGGTTTATGAACGGATCAAAAAGATGGAAGAGAAGGGATATATCAAACGGTATGTCGCCTTGCTGGACAAGGACCTGATCGGCAAGAACCTGACGGCCTTTACCACTGTGCAACTCAAGGAGCATTCGCAGTCGGCGTTGCGGGGATTTGAGAAGGAGGTAATCAAATTTCAGGAGGTAATGGAGTGTTATCATCTGACCGGCCAGTTCGATTTTCTGATCAAGGTGGCCATCCAGGATATGAAGGAATACAATGCCTTTCTGATGAACAAGCTGGCGACCCTGTCGAATGTCGGGGGTGTGCAGACCTATTTTGTGCTGTCGGAGGGAAAGGTGGAGACGGCGTATGCGTTGCAGGCGGGGACGGGGAAGAAGGGGGTGAAGAAATGAAAGCCCTTCCATCCTACAAACTTTTTTCTTCCGTCTCCACATCCCAATGTGCGAGAAGCAGCTCAAACCGGTGCTGCTCCGACCTGCCCAATGCATCGGGGTCCGGGAATAACTGCTTTTTATAGGGTACGACCAGGTTCTCATCGAATGCCGTCGCTACATTCTTAAAGACGACGGTTACTCGAAGATCCCAGCGCGTTTCTTCCCCGCTGTGAAACCGTGGCGATTCAACCCTGATAAGAATGACATCCCCTTTCTCCTGCGCTTTTTTCAACAAGGGATAGTGATTCGTCTTCCAAAGCTTGATAAATTCATCGGCATATCCCCATTTCACCCGGTAGTAGCTTTCGATGGTGAAATATTCGGGATGGGCGGTTTGCCCATTCACAGCCAGCGACGACAGGATCAAAAATACCAGGCAGAGAAAGATCAGGCGGAAATCTTTGCGATCATGGTTCATACTTATAGATTATAGGTTGATGAATTTAATGAAAATAAAAGACCGGCCACGGATGAGCCGGCCTTTTTCTCATGTGACCCTGGCGTTGTTATTGCCCGCCTCCCCGAAATTAACGTACATTATTACTTACAAATAAGGGATCCCGATCATCGGCATCCATATTCCGGAATTTTCTCTCCAGTATGCTCTGCCCCGCATTAGCCGGGTTATTCCCTTTACCCAATGGCCAACTCCCACGCGTATCCGAGATGCTGATGCCTCCAAGGGCAGCTACGCTCAACCCAAAATCCGTGCAATTATTAGTGTTTAGATTATATTTTATCCGGTCGTATTTCGCGAGCAGGTCAAGGATCTTTTGAAACCGTTGAAAAGAAATAAATTTCCCAACGGATTCATCCCAGTCATGCAAGGCATCATCCTTGAAAACAGAAGGAGACCGTGCGTGCAGGGACGTAGCCGAAAAACAATTTCTCTTGTGCGGGTAAAAACCAAACGACCGATAGGTAAATGTATTGTCGTCGTTGTATTTGATTAATGTAATGAATAAATGCCCCACATTGTTGATATGAGCAAACGCCTTTCTCTTTCCGGGAACGGGCTGCTTGGCGTGCACGATCAACGCATAGGAGACAGCCGTCTTGCCATCCCCGAACGATTCCCGCAGACCCTTTACCTGCACGGGCTCGGAAATCGTCGCCACGCCCATGGAACAGGACATAACGCTATCCATGTGCAGCAACCAGGTATAGGTTATACTATCTATCAGGGGATCTCCTTCGCCACTATCTGTCGCGGCAACCGCAGGATCAATAAACACCGACCGCAGATGCCACGACAACTGCTCATTCCTTCCGTATTCTCCCGCCTTACTGTAAAATTTCATCGCCAGCGGGTAGAGCTTGAGCCTGGCGGAAAACCTTGCCAGGCTGGAGAATAACCGGTATCCGCGCCTGCTGTCCGGGATCAGCCTTTTAATTTTCATAATTTTAAGCAGCTGGGCAAGTCCTCTCCGGTCATCCCGCGTCCTGTCATACTCCTCCACAGCCTCCAACAGATCAGGCGCAACGTCTTCTTTATAAAGGGACCTGGTGCCAACGGGCAAAAGAGAATCGGCAGACAGGTCCGTCGCCGGCATACCGATGTCGGTTGCATGCGAATCTGCACTTATAAAGAGGGCTATTATACCCGTGTAAAATATCCTAGGAAGAAACATATAACAGGTGTTTATATTGGAACAGGCTAACCAGATACAGCGTGATCAATATCAGCAGCTTATTGTTGAAAGAAATATTTGCATATTTCATATTAGTCCACTAATTTAGTAGACTAAATGTAACACAAATCCTTCAAACCCAAAAATAAATTCAAAAAAAAACATCGCATGAGTAAGATGATACCAGGCGTTTTTAATGGAGGAGGAATTCTGACGGACGCACATTTGCACTATTTCAACAAACATGGGTTCTTACAGTTCAAGGACTTCGCCAACAAGGACACCGTGGCCTTGTTCCTCCGGGAGATAAAAAAAGTAGAAGCTTATCTACTCGCGAATGAGGTCACAAAGGTCAATGGAATACCTTTGAAAATAGGAAGTGACCTAGACGGGGCTCCCCTGATCCAGCGTATTGCCTTCGCCTCGCACTACTCCCCCGTGTTAAAGGACTTTTTAAAGGACAGCCGTCTCACAGCGCTGACCAGATTACTGGGGAACTATGAAGGAAGGGTAGGCGAAAATGAGAAGGACGGCCTGGTGGTCAACCACTATGTCAATGCAGGAGCAAGCGCATTCAAACACCTGGGCTGGCATACGGACAGCCCCAGGGACCTCTTCCTTGGTCAACGCATACGTCCCATGCTGAATGTCGGCCTCCATCTGGATGACTGTCCTTACCAGAACGGAGGTCTCCGCGTACTGCCAGGCACCCACGAACAGGGGTTATTCAGACTGCTGCTCAGGAAAAAATATTTCATAGATCACAGGCCCGATAAACGGGAGGTCGGCTTCGAGATCCAGGCCGGCGACCTCACCGTCCATGACGGCCGGCTATGGCATAGAGTGCAGCAATCGCCCTTCGAAGGAGAAAAAAGCCGCAGGAGGGTCATGTACATACCTATTATAACTGGCGCCTATCAACCAAAAAATGCAGACAGCCCTACACCTTTCTATCATAAATTAGGGCAGCTGGCGCTCAACCACACCGCAAATAAGAATGGCTTACTTTTTTCGAAATCAGGAAAGAAAAAAAGAGCAGCTTAACACGGCAAGGCGGTCACCTATATATCTGTAATGACGTCAAAGCCTTTGAAACTGCCGACGATGGCAAGGCCTGTTATTTTTTGAGCTACACCCTTGTTCTTAATTTTACCGGCGATCTCGTTCAGCGTTGATCCCGAACCCACTGCGTCGTCGATCAGTACAACATGATTAAATGAGCGCCGGTCGGTAATGGCAAAGCTGTTTTCCGCGTTTCTTATTCTTTCTTCCAACTTGGAAAGACTTTTTTGCGGGACGGGGATCATGCCGCTGAATAATATTAATCATTTGACTTTTTACTATCAATAGTCAAATGACATTCCCCCGTTCAGCCTACATCCTTCCGCATACCACAAACGCACTCAATACCAATAATACAACATTAGTGAGAATGTTTTTTGGCTCGTTCAGATTGTAGTGTATAAAGGCTGCAGGTATCATGATAATCCCTGTGCCGATGGCGGCAACAGGCGTTAGCACGGGTGCTATATTCAGCGCCCAAGGCAGTATCAGTCCGGCGGCGCCCAACATTTCGCTGATCCCTATCAATTTTATAAATGGCATGGGTAAATTTACCACGCCTGTCTGCCCTCTGGCTATTAATTGCTTTTCCGAAAAGATGCTTTTATTGATGCCGGAATAAAGAAAGGTAATTGCCAGTAGAATTTGTGCAATCCATAGTGCGGTGTTCATATAGTGTAATTTGTTGCAAAGATCAACAAAGCATTCAGGGCATCTTTTGATAAATGTCAAAAAATATATGCTATTCAGCAAACATCAATCCACGTCAGCCGTCTTCATTTCCTTTTGCCCTTCAGGGGCCGGGGGCTTTTTCTTATCCTGCTTAGTGTTTCCTGAGTGATGCCGAGGTATGATGCGATGACTCCGAGCGGCACGCGGCTAATAAGCGTGGGGTGTAATTGCATGAGTGTTTGGTAGCGTTGCAGGGCGGTGGCAAAATGCAGTTCGTCAAACCGTTGCTGCAATTGCATAATGCCGCTGCCCACCAGCATGCGGCCAAGGTGCTCTATTTCGTGGTGTTGCGAGCAGAGGTTTTCGAGGTCCTGCCATGAGATGGCCCAAAGTATGGAGTCCTCCAATAATTCAATACCGCGTCTGTCGGGCTGCCTGCTGATAAAACTTACAATGGAGACGGCAAAGGAATTTTCGGTGCTGATCCAGTCGGTAACATCTTTGCCATTTTTTATATAAAAAGTGCGGCTAAGACCTTTCTCAATAAAATGAATATAATGGCATATAGCGCCCGGCCGTAACAGTATCTGTCCTTTGGGCAGTTCCATTTGCAAGGCAACGGCTGTGAGGGCATCCCTGCTCCCGGATGACATTTTTGCGAAAGTACCGGTATAGTTGAAAAATGCATCCATAGCTAAATATTGGGTAACGTTCCGCGCTTCGCAGCCCGTAAACGGGCCTTCTAATTATCCACATGCTTTATCACCGGCCGGTTATCGGGTATCCGTTTTTCGTATCGCAGTTTAAATGCCGACAGGTCGGGGGAATATGTTCTTTTACGCAGCAACTCATACTGGTAAATGGATTGCCCGACCTGGTACATAAAGGGATGGGCAATAGTTTCAAAATCGTACGTGTCGTCATTCAAAATACCATCGCTGTTGGCATATATGGTTGCAGTAAGCATATATTCGATGTTATGTTCAAAGTCGACAACGTAGGATATATCGGTTAAAAAGCCATACGCCCAACCCACTTTGTTAAACACGCGTACATGTGCAGGCATGGTCCGGTGTGTACTATCTGAAAAGAAAAATTTTACATAGCTGTCGTAGTAAGTGGTGCTGTCGTATTTAGGATAATTTGTTTCGGCAGGGTATTGAGAAAGATACTGGTATAAAAATGCATAATCGTCTCTGGTAAGGTTAAACCGTTGCTTTTCCGGTACGGATGAGGGGAATAGCACACTTTGCAATAGCTGTTGGTAATCGTTCAGGGACATATTATTGTGCTGGGTAAAATCCATTGGCTCATGCACAAGGCTGTCATGGCTGTCCATGTAACCAATGCCAATTTTGTTGATGTGGCTATAATCAAATGAGTCTGTATTGACCGCAGGCGGTTGGGTGTAAATAAGGTTGCCGGCATGGTCAATAAACCGTATGTTGCTGGTATGGCGGTTTTGATCAGCAGTCATTCTCCAGAAATGCCTGCTTATACGCACATCCGGGTAACCTTTTTCATGCAGCTTTCGGTTAATGGTTTGCTGGCCAACAAATTCGTACATGCGGTTATAGGCGTCATTATCGCTCACCAAAAAAGCCTTTCGTATAAATTGGGCAATGGAAGGCAGGCCTGTTTGCGAAGTGCTGTCCTTATACTCGGCCTTCAGACTATTGTAGCCGCTGTCAAACTGCATACCGGTGAATTTATCTACACCCGGCATAGGTTGTTCGTTCAGCTTCTCTAATGAGAGCAGCGCCAGGGGCAGCTTTACGGTTGATGCGGGGTTAAAATACAGCAATGAGTCGACATGGTAATAGTAGTTTGTAAAGCTGGGCTTGTTGTTTTTGTCACGGTTTATCTGGGTATAAATTATTTGCGCCCTGTATGTTTCGGGGTGCTGCAATACCTGCTGCAAAACGGTATTATGGTTGCCCGCAAACAAATCTTTAAGCAATGCATCTGTTTTGGGCTGGGCATAAACGGTGCCGTAACAACTGCACAGTAACAGCAGGGCGAATAGCTTATATTGTCGCATGCGACTAAGATACAGAATAAACCACAATGATGTTATTTTCCCAGCGATGTGTTTACCCATCAATGGTTGCAGGGTTCATCTTCGTCAGCACCACCGTACTCATACAGCGGATATCATTCACATTAACCGTTTTCAGCGGTTCCAGAAAGGACAGCTTGTTCTTTCGCATGATCTCCGCCAGCAGCGTCCTCGTCAACAAAAATCGGCGGGAGCCATCGGGCAGGTCATAGACACCGTCTTTTACCAGTTTTACATTTTCTTCAATACCAATATCGGATGTCATCCGGATGAATAACGAACCCGAAGGTTTTAAGACTCGAACCATTTCCGAGATCATCTGCCCGAAATGAGTGGCATCCATTGCAAAATGCAATACCGCGCTGCTGATAATGTGGTTGAACTGATCATTCTCAAAGGGCATCTTGTCTACTGCCGACTGAAGAAATCGGTTGGCGACCGACGGATGCCGGCGCTGCAGATCATGGATAGCATTGGCATCCTGGTCTACACCGTAGATGGTGATATTATTCCGGAGGAACCAATGCAGATTCCTGCCGGATCCACAACCCGCATCCAGTATGCTGTCGTTCGTTTTATACCTGCCTTTCATGATCTGATCCACCAGGTAAATATCAGTGGATCCTATTACTTCTTCTATCGGATTCAAATTATTCAAGGTCGGGTAGTTGAACGTGTTTTCTCCGTATCCATCCAGATGCGGATTTCTTCATGTATTGATTTGTCCTTTCATCCTTCAGAGCTGACAATTTAGTATAATTATTGGAAAAACACAGGAATGTGACTACCTGAACTGCAAATTCAGCGAAACGATATCGGATACCAGATCCGTCGTTTGGGTATAATGCCCGTAACGGAACTCCAGCGTACTCAGGTGTGTTCCGAATATCCCTTTTGGTGGTGCAACCCGGAAACCCGTACCAAAGAAATGACTGGAAAAAGCGGATAGCGCATAATTACTGCTGTAATAAGTATCCGATTTGACATGCTGCTCAAAGGGCGCAAAATATCTGGCCCCGGTCTGTGTATAATATCTGTAGAATGGGGTAATGGAAAAGAATGGCGTGATCTTTACCGCCACTTCCAGACTAGCCGTATTCGCGCGTAATCCCCAGTTATCCAGATAGTACCTGTAATAACCGCGGAGGATCACCTTATCACCAGGGAAATAATTCAGCCGGAAGCCGAGAGGCAGCTTAAACCGGTTGGACGGCAGTTTTTCTACGGAGTCCGTTGCGTCGGTGAAATACACCCGGTGGAAAGGAAGACCGAGATATCCGTGCTGTTCGACGAGGTCCAGAAGGAATGCGGCTTGCAGGCGCGTGTTGACGATCTGAGTAAAGGAAAAAGAGGCCGTATAGGTCTGACGGGGGCTCGAACCGTAATCGGGATGGTCTCTGCCGCCTGTCCCGCCAAAGGTATTTGCTGGTTCGAATTCTGATGGGAAGATCAGTTTTACCCGATCGGAATAACCGCTCAGCTTAAGTCCGAATTCTCCATTCTGTTTGGTTTTTTTTGTAACACCGGCGCTGAACCCTATGGACTGATAATTGAATTCATTCGAATAATTGGCCCCCAGGCTAAAAGATGTGCCTTTGCGTTCATTCTCACGGGTCCAGTCCAGGGAAGGATAGAGCCGGAGCCCATCTGTCCTTTTGGAGGCGCCGGTTTTCGAGATCCATGCCTGTGACGCAGCTGTATGATAATCGATACCCAGACCCGCGGTCAGCGTATTTTTTCGCAGGTGGGTATCCCAGCCGATCCATTTCAGCTCGATGCCGTTGGCAAGGTCAGTAACTTTTTCCGACCCTATCCCACCCCTGATGGCGGAGTGGTCTCCATCCTGGGTGTAATAGCTGGATACGAGGTTAACCTCATCGAGCCTGAGTTTCCTTTGCCTGAATCCGGTAGAATCTTTGGTGACCTGCGAAAAAGCATGCAGGAGCATTAAATACATACCGACGACGGTGAGACAGATCCGCTTCATGTGTTATCCTGATTGAGTTAATTACATCCGCATCCGCCACCTGTTTTTCCGCCGTTGGCTCCCGATGCGCCCTCACGGTAAGACTGGAAATTACTTTCATTCTTTTCGACCTTCCGGGCGGAAAGGCTCATCTCCGAATCGTTAAGCCTGTTCTTCTGATATTCTTTTACGGGGGAGCAGGCGGTCATCATACCCCCCGTGAAAAAGGCCAGGAGGCCTGAAAGAAGGATCGTTCGCTGCATGGTAGGTTGTTGTTTAAGAAAAATGAATATTATCGGACTTATATACTTTGTTTTCATCGTCGACGAGGATAGCCTCGACATCGGTTAGCTGGTTGATCATATCGAGGCCGGCGCGGATGCCCATGATCATGACGGGTGTTGCCATGGCGTCAGCTATTTCCGCATTCGGGCAAAGGATCGTGACGCTCTTGATGCCGGTGACGGGCAGGCCCGTTCTTGGGTTGATCGTATGCGAATATTTCTTCCCGTCAATAAGAATATATTTCTCGTAATTGCCTGACGTCGCCAGGGCCATATCGGTGACATTGAACCAGGAAAATACCTGATGGGCTGCATTGGGGTTAACAATGCCAATGGTCCAGGGTTTTCCATCCGGTTGGTAACCCCAGGCGGTCAGATCACCGGAGGCATTGACCACTCCGCTAGTCACACCCATTTCCCGCATCACGGCCTTTGCTCTTTCCGCGGCATATCCTTTTCCGATGCCGCCAAAACCGATGCGCATTCCTTTTTCTCTCAGCCGAACAGTAAAATTCTCTGGATCAAGAAGGATATTCCGGTAATTGATCAGTCTCACCATCTGCAGGGCTGTTTCTTTATCGGGAAGACGCTGCATAGTCGTATCGAAGTTCCACAGCCGCCGGTCCACCGACCCATAGGAAATATCAAAAGCGCCCTGGGTGATGCGGGAAATCCGGATCGAACGTTCGATCAGTTGATAGGTCTCTTTGCTGACGGGGACGGGTAACTCTCCTGCGCAGTGATTAATAAGGTTGGTTTCGCTGCCTTCGTCATAAGTGGTGAGCAGCTTTTCTATCCGCTGTATTTCACTTACTCCGGCCGCAATACATTCAAAAGCCCATGTCTCGTCTTCCCCTACGACACTAAGCTCGAAATGGTTGCCCATCAATTTCATTGCCTTTTTAAAGACCTGCTGCATATTCTCCCGATAAATTAGCGTGTTGCGGCCGTGTAAATAGCTGCTTTTATCTGATTGTCGAATTCTCCGGGTTTGATGGAAGGATTTCCTTCCCATTCCTTTATTACTTTTCCCCTGGCGTCGAGCAGTATCGTGAGCGGGAATTTTCCCTGCGAGTTGTATTGATCGGCCAGTTGGTTATTTTGTTGCTGTTGCTGTTTGGAAAGCTGATTCTTTTTCATTCTTGGAAAATCGGCGTTGACCAGCACGAGTGCCGTATCTGCGAATACCGAAAAGGCCGGATCATCAAAGATCTGTTTACGCAGCATAATACAGGGGCCGCACCAGTCGCTGCCCGAAAAATTCAGCAGGATATGCCGGTGCTCTTTCTGGGCTATATCCCTGGCCTCCTGCATGTTAACATGCCACTGAGGCGGAGAGTATAAATTGATCAGAAAGAGTAAACAGAGGTATTTAAGCATTTTGACTTAATTATATATCCAGGGACATATGCATCCATAACACACTAAGGTTTGTTTAGGTTCTGTTAAAGCCTCTTTTTCCCATGTATCATTGAAGAAACAAGTCCCGGATAGCGGCCGGTATCCGCAATGACAACCCCTGCAAGATGAAAAAAGACAAAACCATAAATGAGGTATTGGGTAAAGCTGTGTATCTGTTTTATCGTTCCCCGGATGCTTTTAAACAGGGGAACATCTTCGAAAGCAAGTCCGAGGCCGGTGACAGCCATGACAAGGATCAGGCTATAAAAGAGGATATACCCCCATTTCACGCGCACATAATGAACCTGCTCCTTCTTTTGTTCTGTCGATACCAGTGTAAAACCCATTGCCTTTTTTATCTTGTAACTCAACTTTTCATCAGCCGGCTGAAAGATCTCCAGGATGAACCTGCCCAGCAGGAAAATGGCAATGAAATATCCTGTCCACGTATGCAGGTTCCAAAGTTTGTCATTGAATGCATGCGCAACGGCCCTGGCCTGGTCCTGGTCGACAACAATTTTATTTTGCTGCAATTCATCGCGGACCATGCCAGTATTGTTTCCTGTCCGGAACAAGGTGGACGCCAGTAAGACCGAACACATAGAGGCCGTCAGCAGAATAAAGAATGTCCAATGCCAGATGCGTAAGCCAGGACTATGTTTTTCATAAAAGCCCGAAGAGTTACCGGTATTCAAGAGCGTCAATTTTAATGATTAAGCCTATTCGAATGAAAACGATACCCGAGAATAACTTTAAAAATTGCATTGTCGGTGCTCTGCGTAAAACCCCACCCATACCCGAAATTCAATTCCCAATCCGGCGACCAATCCAGATCGACCGCCGCAAACAGTTGATGTTGCTGGCTTTGATAAGGCTGAAAATGATCCAGTGGACCCAGCGCCCCATAATATTCAAATCCACCGGCTACAATTTTTGTGACATTATACGCCGCCTTAAAATTCGGAGAGAACACATACCCCTGGTTTTTATTCAAGCCGTGAAACGATTTATCAAAGGTCGGGTTCAGGGAAAGGTATAGCTTTCCAAATTGTTTATCGACGATAGGTCTTATTTCCAGACTCCAGTCGTCCTCGCTGTATTCTCTTTTCTGATAGCCCGCCTCAAGCGACAGACTGACGCCAACCGGCCATTTCCAAGATGCGGGTGCCATGACCCTGGGTCGTATATGGCTACCTACGTAGGTCGTACGGTTGTCGTTGCCAAGCGTGTTAAAAAAATACAATCCTGTTTCGAACCAGGAATTCCATCCATGAGTGATCTCGATGGTCTCATGGAAAACATGATTGGTTGGCAGCACGCCCTGCTCTGTATTTTTTTGTCCGTCGAACGTGAAATTACTGTGCAATTCCACCATCGTATTCCCTTTCGCCACCGTTTGAGAGCCATACACCTGTATTTCGTAATTCTCCTGCGCATTGACGAGGCATGGAACGACACATCCCAGCAAAGCCCCATAAAAAAATAGTCTCATGATAATAGTAATACAACTTTAGTCCGTGACCCGGCGTGGATACCGGATATCCATGGTTAAAAATACCCTGGTCCCCATTCATAGCCTGTTAGAGACTTGTTAGAAATTAATTAGAAATTGTTTAGAAGATTCTGAAGAAATCCTGAAGAAATCCTGAAGAAGTTCAGGCATTGGACAGCCGGATCGTGAACGTTGTCCCTTCATTCACGACCGAATCGACTGAAATAGTTCCCTTATGGAGTTGAACGATCTTAGCGGTAAGAGACAGGCCGATGCCATTCCCATCTGCATAATTCTTATTTTCTCCCCGGTAAAAAGGCGTATAGATCCGGGAAAGGTCGATGGGCGATATCCCTATCCCCGTGTCGGTGAAACGGAGGATCGGATTCTTTTCCTGGAAACTAATGGCAACGGAGCATTGCCGGTTGCCTGAAAATTTACAGGCATTCTCGATCAGGTTCGAAAAGGCGACTTTCAGCAAATATTCATTCCCCCTTATGGAGATGCCCTCGCTTTCTTCCATCTCCTTTTCGAAAAGCAGTTCGACCCGGTAGCCGGGATTTGATTTTAACACCCCCTGTCGGGCATCCAGCAAAACTTCATCCAGCCTCAGCTCCTTAAAGGTGATCCCGGAATAGTCATAGCTCGCTTTTGCAAAGTCGAGCAGGTCATTGGACAGCCGTGAAAGTTTGCGTGCTTCCAGCAGGGTCAGCTGGTTTATTTCTTTATATTCTTCTGTGGTCCTTGCCTTAATAGCCGATACCTCCAATTCCGCGATAATAGCTGCCAGGGGTGTCCGGAGCTCATGAGAAATATTCGAAACGAACTCCTTTTGAGCATTGAAAGAACTTTCCAGCCGGTTCAGCATCCGGTTGAAGGTCTGGGCCAGCTCTGCTATTTCATCCTTTCCATTGCCCGGATCGATCCTCAGGTCAAGATGAGATGCCGTGATGGCTTCCACTTTCTTTACCATTTCAGCGACCGGGGACAGGGCTTTCCTCGAAAAAAGAAGGCCGGCCAGTAAAGTCAGCAGGATGGCCATGGCAAAGCCAAAAGCTAAAACGATCTGCAAAGTTTTCAACTTGCCGAGCCCATCATCATCTTTCGCTGCCGCAGTTATGATGTACATCTTCTTCTCAAAATTGTATACAAACCCGATGGCCTGCAGATCGTCGACATAGAAATGTATCTCCTTCCTTGTCATAATGCTATCGATCATACCCCTGCTTTCTTTTACTTTATCGATGTTCGTTGCATCATGATATAGCAGGTGGAAAGCGGTGTCATAGATGGCAACCTCCTCTTGCGGAAGTGTATTGAGAGAGTTCTTATAGATAAGTTGCAGGACGGAGGCCTCAACGTGCGCACCCAGCAGTAATTTAGTTTTGGTGATCGCCAGTTGGCGGAGTCGTTTGAAATATTCCTCTTCCCGCTGATTGGCATTGTAGAAATAGATTGCCATCGAAAAAGCCAGCAGCAGAATGGCGAACAACCCGGAGAACAAGAGTGTTAGCTTTAGACGGATCTTCATGACTGTTCTTTAAAAATGAATCCTATTCCCGCCCGGGTTTGGATCAATTTGTGGTCATGGTCCTTATCGATTTTTTTTCTCAGGTAATTGATATATACGTCGATAAAATTGGTTCCCGTGTCGAAGGCCGTTTCCCAGACATGCTCAGCGATCTCAGCTCTGGACAATACCCTCCCCTGATTGTTCATCATATATTCTAACAATTTGAATTCCTTTCGTGTCAGATTGATCTCCTTGTTAGCCCGCTGTACGATCCTCGTTCTGAGGTTCATTTCCAGGTCTCCCGCGGTGAGGACAACCTTTTTGGGATTCTCGCCAGTTGTTTTCGAGCGCTTCAGCAATTCCCGGATGCGGACATGCAACTCCCGGAAATCGAAAGGTTTTACCATATAATCATTGGCTCCGGAATCAAACCCCTCCACCTTGTCGTCAGTCGTTCCCAACGCAGTGAGCATGATTATGGGGATATCTGGCAGTTCCTGCCGGATATATTTACAAAGCTCGATCCCGTTGATCTTCGGTAAGAGAATATCGGTAATGATCAGATCGAAGGGTTCGCTTAAAGCCAGTCTCTTCCCCACCAACCCGTCCGAAGCGATCGTTGCGGAAAACCCAAGTTCCTCTAATCCCTTTTTTATGGGCAACGCCACCCGATCCTCATCTTCAATGACTAATATTCTCATTATGTTATTCTTTCCTTTTCCATACCAGATAAAACATTTTCATTTCAGCAAAATAAATATACTCAATAGGTTGTATCTGTAAATATATCACTTTAAGGTCTTTTATCAGCTGTACTGCTTTTTCCGGAGGGCGGATGGTTCGCTGTAGCTGCTGTCGAGCAGGGTGACCTTTCGTCTGAGCGCATCGCGATAGGAGTTGCCGATGGGGAATTCCCGGCCGGCCATATAGACCTTATGCTGATCGAAGCTGGTTATTTTATCGATGGGCACGATGTAGCTGCGGTGTAGGCGGCAGAACTGGGTTTCCGGAAGGGCGGTCTCCACGTTCTGGACGGTTGTCAGCGCCATATGCATCTTGTCAACGGTGACGATCTTTGTATAGTTCTTACACGCTTCCACATACAGGATATCCGCATAGGATACCCGGACAAATCTGCCCATGATACGGATAAAGAAGAAGTTTTGCGGGATCATACTGATAAAGACCAACGAAAGGAGGAAAATAACTAGTCGGAGGAAAAATAAATTTTTAAGATGCAGGCGGGCATAGTTGCCGGCCGCTCAGGAAAAGCGCTGATTCATCCGTGGAAGCAAGGTTCTGCGCTCCGCTGGTGGGAGCTGCTGCTCAGTGACCAAAAAAAATAAGCCCCTGTGGAAACAGGGGCCGTAACCAAAACTAACTGCTTATGAGAAAATTAAAATTTGTCTTATTTGATGAATCAAAGATACGCCGGTCATTACTGATCTGGTGTTAAGACTTCCTTAAGGATCGTTAAAGGTTGGCTAATTCGAAGTCAGGTTTTAGCGGGAGGCGTTCAATTTTCTTTTGTCTTGCGTTCTGTAATGCTTACGCGCACTTTATAGCATCGAAATTGCGGCAAAAAAAGAAAAAACCTCCAATTTTATTCGGAGGTTCTTCAGAGAATTTGAATTTTTCAGCTTTCAAGGGACTGATCAGGATACGGATGGTTTTGGGACGTTGGACAAATTAAACGGTTTAGTTTTCTTTCGGATTGGATAGATCAAATATAGCCTGCTTTCCCCTGATAGCATGACCAGGAACTGGGGAAGTCCCGAAATTAGTATTTAGCACTTAGCAGACGGTAAAATGAAGCCTTAAATGTCGTTCTGGCACTTATAGATCTTTCAACTCCATGGCGGTTGAGAATCCATACGCTCCGTCCTTCGGCATATAAGCCGTCCGGGGAACGGCCATCCAGGCGAAGGATATTGCCGAATTGGCAGTCAGGGTGCCAGTTGTCGGAGAATTGGCGGCACAGGCTATGCATTCGGCCCTCGTTAACGTAGTGACACTCCCCTGCCCTTCGAAATAATAATGCGTCGCGATGAACTTCTTGACATGCAGACGGCTCTCCGCCGGCAGGAAATACTGAAGGTTCCAGAAATTACGGCTGCCGGCTTTGTGGATGGCGTGATAGACCTGGGCCGATCCACCATTGTAAGCCGCCACAACCAGTAGCCAATCCCCGAATTCAGCATAAAGGTCCTTTAAATATTTTGCCGCCGCGACGGTACTCTTATAGTACTGGGTGCGGTCATCCTGTTCGGTGTTAATGGTCAGTCCCAGCAGTTGCGCCGTCTCGGGCATCAACTGCCAGGGGCCCCTGGCGCCTACCGGCGAAAGGGCAGTTGGCTTCAGTTCGGACTCGATGACAGCCAGGTATTTTACCTCTTTGGGAAGTCCGTAGCGGGTAAAGATGGCATCCATCAATTTAAAAGGCGACCGGCTGCGTCGCTGCACGGCCTCCAGGAGCTCCTTATTTTCTTTTATATAATTATTGACGAAGACCCTCGCATTCACGTTCAGGGGAAACCTGCTTTTATCCGCCGATGCGGCGTTCTCCGCTGTGGGGACGCTGCCTGCGGGTCTGATGGCGAAAAGGGCCAAAGACAAAAGCAGGAGGCTTTTATATGCGAATTTTGAAGGTACGGCTGTGAGCATAGAGGAAGTTTCAGGTATTATTGTTCACCAGGTACTTTCAATCAGGATGCCAGTTCATAAATTATTGATAATTAATCGATTATGTGGTTTAGTGGTGCAGGCCCTATTCCCAGATCCGGACCATTTGCCTGCGCCTGGGAATAGCTTTAAGGCGCCTGCCCCGACCATTTAACGCCCCCTTTGGAGCAGGTATGGCAGGCCTGGACGCAAAACGAGATGCCCGATCGGTCGTGGGCGCCAAAACCCTACCGTGCGGGAACGAAAATAATGGATTTCAGAGAAGGTGGCTTTTGGCTGTATGCTATGGTAGGACCCCAAGGCGTCAGCCCCGCTTAGGCTGGAGCCTGACGAGCAGCGATTCCTTACGGCTCCGCGACACATCGATGGACGTACCATCGCTCATCACCAGATAGCCTCCTTCGCCCCGGACATATTTGCTGACCTCGTTAAGATTGACCAGCGACGACTGATGCACCCGGAGGAAGGACAGCCCGTCCAGCATTTCCTCGATCTCTTTCAGCGTGCGGGAAGCGGTTATCTTTTGCTGACCTTTGAGATGAAGCGTCGTATAATTGCTGTTGGAGGCGCAGGTAATAATGGATTCTACCGGTATCATCTGCAAGCCCTCCATGGTGGGTATGGCGATCTTGGAAGCCGTGGGCTGATGAAGGCGCTGCAGGAGTATTTCCAGCTGCTGCGGCAGAGGTGGCTGCTTTCGCCGGGATACTTTTTCCACCGCGATCTTCAGCTCTTCCCGGTCCACCGGTTTTAATAAATAATCCATCGCGCTGAAGCGGATGGCCTTTATCGCATACTGATCATAGCTGGTGGTAAAGACAATATCGAACGCGATCGAGGGTAGCTTCTCCAGCAATTGAAACCCATTCATATGCGGCATCTCGATATCCAGAAATACAAGGTCGGGCTGCTGCGAAGTGATCTCCCTCAGCGCCTGGGCGCCGGAATTACAGATGGCCACGACCTGCACCTGCGGACAGCATCTTTCCAACAACAGACCCAGTGTTTCGGAACAATCGGGTTCATCATCCACAATTATCGCTTTTATCATATGCTGATGTTAATAGTCATCGTTCTGATCAGGATCATCGCATTGGTCAAGGTCATAATTCCGGCTCAAATCTTTGCCGTCGTCTCGTTAAAGATCATTGCCCCGCACCCTCTGCTCCGCCTGCTCCCCCGCCGTCTGGCTGATCCGGATCTTCAGGATAACCCGCGTGCCCGCCGGTTTCCCATCCAGATACAAGTCCTGGATGCGGAAATCATCTTCATTGTCTTCCAGCCCGCCATTGATCAGCGCGAGCCGCTGTCTGGTAATACCGATACCCATGGACTTTTGCTTTTGCGCCGACTTGCTCGTCGACCCTTCGGCAAAGGACCGCCCCACGCCGTCATCACTGATGGTGCAGATCAGAATATTTTTTTCGACCCTGAGCCGGATATTGAGCCTGCCCTCGCTTTGCTTGTGCATCAGTCCATGCCAGATGGCATTCTCGACAAAGGGCTGAAAGATCAGCGGCGGAATAAATATGCACGCGGTATCGACTTTTGGGTCTATGTCAAAACCGTACACGAAAGATTCTTTAAACCGCAGTTTCTCCATTTCAAGATAGAGCCGCAACATCTCCAGTTCATCCTCCAGCGAGATCAGCGGCATCTTCGAATGATTCAGCACCATGCGGATCAGCCTGGAGAATTTGGTCAGATAATCCGAAGCCGCGTCTGTTTCATTCTTCAGCACGAATTTGTTGATGGAGGTAAGACAGTTGAAAATGAAATGAGGGTTCATCTGGGCCCGCAGGGCCTGCATTTCCAACTCTCTCGCCAGGTTGCGCTGCCGTTCCTTCTCGATGAGTCTTGCCCGTCGCCGGCGGTCGATCATCCATAAAAGGACAATGGAAAAGAGGATGTACAGCGACCAGGCCTCCCAGGTAAGCCACCAGGGTGGATAGATCATGACCTTTATCGCCGTGCCTTCATTATTCCACAGGCCTTCATTGTTGCTGCCTTTCACACGAAAGATATAAGCCCCCGGAGCGACATCCGTATAATCGGCCGAGCGGCGGGTCCTGCTGTATACCCAATCCTTGTCGACCCCTTCCAGCTTGTAGGCATATTGGTTCTTGGCCGGGTCGGTGTAATTCAGCGCCGAAAACTCGAAAGAGAAAAAATTCTGATCATGCGCCAGCGCAAGCGTTTGCAGGTTCTTGCCCCCGCTGCCATCCGGGCTGTCGCAGAGCGGTCTTGGATTATTAAACAGCTTGAACTGCGTGATGACAATGGGCGGGATATAGCGGTTTGGCCGCAGCAAGGCTGGATCCATTGCCGTCAGCCCGTTATTGCCGGATTTGAAAAAAAGCATTCCATTTTTTCCTTTGCAATAAAAGGTGACCACCCTGTCGGATTTCGGACTGTTGGGGTAATCGAAATTGCTGAACTGCCGGGTTTGAGGAGAGAAGCGACATATTCCTTTACCCGTGCCCAGCCAAAGATTGCCGGCATCATCTTCTACAACAGAAGTGACGGTATTATCCAGCAATCCATCCTTCTCCGTATAGGTCGAAAATTTTCCCGTCGATACCTCGTAATGGCAAAGGCCGCCGGCCGATGTGCCCATCCAAAGATCGCCTTTCTTATCCCCGACGATGGCGTTGACATAATTCGAGCTGATGCTGCTGCTGTCGCCAAACCGAAACTGATAATGTTCGAACCGGCCCGTCCCGGGATCGAGCCGGTCGGTCGCCACACTGCCATGACCGATCCAGATAAATCCCTGATGGTCCTCCCATATACAATTGGCCTGGTAATCGCTCATGCCTTCCGGCCTGGCGGGATCATGGTCATAATGCCGGATCGTCCCCTTCTTATAATCCAGTGCAGTAACTCCGCTGCTGGCTTCGCCGATCCAGATGATGCCCCCCCGGTCCTGATACAACACATGGTAGATCCGGCCTGCCTCCACAAACTTTCCTTTGGGTCCTATATAATGGATAAACTTACCGGTGGCGGGATCCAGCCGGTCAAGGGTGCCCTCCCAGGAACAAACCCAGATCATCCCTTCATCGTCCTCAAGCACCGCAGAGGTCATATCATTGGCAAGACTGGAAGGATCAGCTGGGTCATGGCGGAAGTGGCGGAACCTGCCGGATGACTTATCAAGCGCGTCAAGCCCCTTCATGGTGGCCACCCACAACGTCCCGTTGCGATCTTCGGTGGCTCCATATACCCAGTCGTTGGCCAGTGAAAACCGGTCATGCACATCATGCTTATATCTTGCAACCGGCATCAGATGCCTGTCCAGCTTATTGATCCCGGTACCGCAGATCCAGACATTGCCAGGCTTATCCACTACAATGCGATAAACCCCGGGCTCATCCAGACTGCTGGCATCGCCATCCACATGTCTGAAATGTTCGAACCGTTGCCGGGCTGAGTCCAGACGGTCTACCCCAAAGACGGTCGCTATCCAGAGATTATGATCGAGGTCCTCCGCCATGTTCCCAAACGAAGGGCAGGAAAAACTATAGGGGTTGCCCGGATCATGCCGGTAATGGATAAACCGGCCTGTTTTTCTGTCCAGCCGGTTTAGCGCGCTGTCGGTGCTGATCCATAAATTTCCCGCATGATCTTCGAGAATGGCAGCCACCTCGGTTCCCGCCAGCGAGCCGCTGTCGGAAGGATCGGAAAAATAATGTTTGAAATGAGCGGTCTGCGGGTCAAATGGCTTACCGGGTGTAAGTACCAGCTGATGCAGCCCGGATTTGTTACCGATCCAGAGTTCATTATGGCTGTCCTGGTAGATACAGTTGACCCGGTCGATGGGCCGCAGATCGCCCGGCCGGGAGTGATAGCCCAGATCATAGTCGAAAGAGGAGAACTGACCGGTTCGCCGGTCAAATCGCCTGAGCTCGCCCGAAAAGGAGCCGATCCAGAACATGCCTTCCTTGTCCTGGTTGATCGACGAAACGGCCCTGAGCACGGTTTCATAACGGTTTGCGGGCTGGGGTGGACGGAAGCTGATAAATTTTTCTCTTTTCCGGTCGAATTTGGTGATGCCGCCTTCGACGGTACCTATCCAGAGCGAACCCTCATCATCTTCGAACAAGGCGAAGATCAGGTCCTGATTGAGCGAGAGGGAGTCGTGGGGGTCGAACTTATACGTTACAAAATTGTAGCCGTCGTAGCGGGACAGACCGTTGCCCGTGGCCGCCCAGAGAAACCCCTCCCTGTCGAAGAGCATCCCCATGACCGTATTGGAAGGAAGACCCTGTTCCATGGTGAGGTGCTCGAAACCGCCAAGCGGTCTTTGGGCATGGCCAGGCCACCAGAACAGAACGGCCAGGGATAATATTATGGCAAAGCGGGTATAGCATGGATTCGCCGGCATGAATACCACTAAATTATCGATTTTGGCGGGGATAAAAGGGGTGGGATTGAGTATTCGGTCGGATTTGAGGAGGATTCGGGGGAGAAACCAGGAGTAGCGGTTCATCAGTTCCCCCTGGATTTCACCCGCCCCCGGCCAATTCCCGGATATCCTTTACCTCCAGCGTCTGAACCGGATAACCGGTCACTACTGCATTGATCATCGCAAGACCTACTTCACGCAGGGTACATACCTGATTGGGAAACAAAGCCTGCAAGACCGGATAGGCGCCTCCAAGTATTCTGTAAAATCGTTTAACATGCTGCTGCCCCACCGTCGGTTTCATAAATCCCGGACGAAAATTGTACTGCTGTCTGAACGGAAAATTTTTAAGCGCGTTTTCGGTTTTGCCTTTTACCCTGGCCCACATCACCTTGCCCCTTCCGGAGCCGTCGGTATGACTTCCGGAGATAAAATTAAATACCATGGAAGGATTCAGCGCAACCAGCACAGCCGCGAAGTTCAGGGTAAGATCATACGTGATATGGCTGTAGGCCTTTTCATTCAGCCCAACAGAGCTGATCCCCGCACAATAAAAACACGCATCATACCCGGTTAACCGGCCCCTGACCGCATCCAGCTTCATAAAATCGGGCACAATACACTCCCTTAGCTTCGGATGATTGAGGTCGGAAGGCCTGCGGTTTACCATGAGCACTTCTGTGATCCGGCGATTGGATAAACATTCCAGCAGGACACCTTCCCCTACAAATCCGCTGGCGCCCGTTATAATTATTTTTAGCTCCATAATTTCAATGGGTGATCTCCCCCGGCAGCCTCCTATGGTCCGCCGTTTTTTTATCCCTTATACCCTTTGTGGCTCACCCCCTTAACGGAGGTCATGACCGTAAAATTTGCCGTTCAAGCTCTGGCTTATAATTCCTGCCGACAGGTATTTCATGGTTGCCAATGATAATCCTGTTCTTTTCGATCCGTTTGATCTTGTCCTTTGCAACGATAAAAGACTTGTGGACCCTGATAAACGCCGTTTCCGGAAAAATATCGTGCATGGACTTTACAGACCCCTTGATGACCACCCTGCCGTTAACCGTGTGGATGATCGCATAATCTTTCAAGCCCTGGATATGGGTTACTTCGGAAAAGAATAATCTGATCTTCTGCAAGCCGCTTTTTACAAAGATGGATTCCCGCGTATCCTTCGTGTTCTCCAGCTCGCTGTTCTCTTTTTGTAACACCAGGAATTCTTTGATCCTTTCCATAGACAAAAGAAACCGGTCAAAGGAAAATGGTTTCAATAAAAAATCAACTACGCCCAGTTCAAACCCTTCAAACGCATAGTCCCGGTAAGCAGTGGTAAAAACGGTAAGCGGCGCATTGGTCAGCGACCGTAAAAAATCGATCCCGCTTAATTCCGGCATTTCAATATCGAGGAACAATACATCGGCTTCTGCCTGCCGGAAAAAAAGCAATGCATCCTTCACATTCGTGTATTGGCGAACCAGTGCGGCATACGGCACCTGCTTTATATAGCCGGCCAGGATATCCTGCGCCAACGGTTCGTCATCTATGATCACACAGTTCAGCATGCAGATGGTAATTTTAAAAGCACGACATATCGGTCGGTCGTCTCATCTATCGTTAACAGGTGCTTACCGGGATATAAAAGGTCCAATCTTTTCTGCAGGTTGGACAACCCGATCCCGCCATTTTTCTTGAATACAGGCAGCGGTGGTTTATTGTTGGCAATCCTGATCTCCGTCCCTTCCTTTACACCGATGTCGATATGAAGGTAAGCATTGTCCAACGCCCTGCTGATGCCATGCTTAAAGGCATTTTCCACCAGGGGCAACAACAGGAAAGGCGGGATCATACACTTCCCGGTGTCGCCTTCGACGTGCAGTTGTATATCGGTTTCGGCGCCCTGTCTTAACTTTTCGAGTTCAAGGAAGTTGGACAGATAAAGGACCTCCTTTTCCAGCGGCACAAAAGCTGCATCGCTTTCATAAAGCATATATTCCATAATAGCCGACAGCTTCAGCACCACATTGGGCGCAAGATCCGATTTCTGCAAGGTCAGCGCATACAAATTATTCAGGGCATTAAATAAAAAGTGAGGATTGACCTGTGAACGCAGATAATTCACTTCGGTCTGTAATTTTTCGATCGTTGTCCGCTGCAATACCTGCTGCTGTTCGTACCAGTCGATGCTCAGCTTAAAAGCAACGCTTAATACCAGATACCAGGAAGTATGCGTTAAATTATACAGGATGGAGTCGGCCACAAAATGATTACGTCCCGGCCCCAGCACATAACCATACAGGTAAATATCATACATGCTCTGGAGGGCCAGGTACCCGATGATGAGCAAGGCAACTCCCAGGAAGTAGCGCCCATATCTCTTTTTCAACAGATAAACGGGCACCAGCCAGTACGTATTGGCACAGGCGATGCCTATCAACAAGGCCATCCTTACGACGGCGCAGACCAAAAAATTGGGCAGGTTGATCTTATAGATCATATAGGACCTGTCGTACAAAAAAACATAGGTCACGATGATCCAGTAAGCCACGTGGATGAAAAAATGTTTTTTATTCCCTGACCCCATTCTGCTAAATAACTACATAAGCGCCGGAAATGCAACTCCTCACGCCCCAGATTCATCTTTCCTCCCGCACCAGTTTCACCCTGTTAAGGGTGTAGCTGAAATCCTGATTCCCAACCCGGAACCCAGGCCCTTCATCGAGGAAAAAAAGGACATTTTCATCTCCCTTTAAAAGGTAGATGGATTTGTCCGGCTGGCCCCAGTTCAGCACATATACCACGGCGGCCGGATCGGCTCTTGTTCCCCTGACGATCTTCCATTTGGCATTCTGGAGTTTGTATCCGAACAGATCGCTCACCAGTATGCAGGTAGCCGGCTTCAGCGTCGCCGCATCCCTGAAAAAAATGATCCTCCATTTCAGGTGGTCGCAACCTGCAGGGAGGCCAGGATCTGGTTGCCGACCGGGCACACCAGAACTTAATGGCCGGCCAGGCACAAAGCAAGGGCTGCGACCTTCAAAGACCGCATCGAGAGCTAAACCCCTGGGCACCTCATCCAGCGCAATGCTTTCCGCGGGCTTCCCACCGGCGGCCGCCCTCCGGTTCGCGGCCGCGGCTTCCCTTTCCCTGGCGCCCTTACCTTCATAATATGGGATCTCAGCCCTCTTATTATCAGCGGCGGCCGTCTGGCCGTTGGCGCCGAAGGTCTGCAGTAAACCAAGGCAGACCGGCAGGATATGAATAATCGCTTTTGTCATAGTATGCTGTTTGTTTTTATCATAATGCGTTGCTTTCCTTCATCATAGTAAGCTGTTTACTTTCATCATCGTATGCTGTTCAAGGTATAGCTCCAGGCGCCAGTCCCGATCATCAGTTGCCCATTACTATCCAGTAAGTGAAGAAGATTTTCGTTCAGGCGGAGAAAGGAGACAGAGGCCTGCGGCTTATCGGGGTCCAGACGATAAACGATAGCGGCTGGATTTGTTGCCCTGCCTTTCAGCGCGATCCATTTCCCTTCCCGGTGAAGATGCATCCCGCCATGGACGAACCCCCTGGTCCCCTGAAGGGGCAACCCATAATCACAGTCCAGGACATAGGTTCCCGATTGCTGTCCCACCCTGCCTCCCGAGTCCTCTCTTCCTCGGCCACCAGTCTCCGAACTTCCCTTTCCTCCTGACTCCTCTCTCCCCCTCTCCCCGTAAATTTCGAGCCTCCATTTCATGAGCTCGCATCCGGCTCCTGCAGGGATACCCGGTAAGGGCCTTGTGCCCGCACTACAGGGCGTGCTGGCCACGAATACCAGCGGCGCTGGCGAACGACCGGCATCGCTTGCCTGGGAACAGGCCTGCATCGTCATGAACAACGAGCCGGATAAACCCATAAAAAATAGTCTTATTCTCCGTTTCATATCTTCAGGTTTTAGATCCCGGAAATCGCCCGACCCGACGGGACCGCATCCGAAGCCGGGCGTAAGCTTCATTACACGAAATAAGAAATTACCAGATGATGCGCAAAATTTTGTAGAGCAACTACGCGGAAAATAGAGCAACGCCGCCCAATGGCATGATTTTTACTCCACAATCCCCGGATAAACCCGTTTATTTGCGCATGAAAATAGCCACCTATAATGTCAACGGCGTCAACGGACGCCTCCCCGTCCTCCTCCGCTGGCTCAAAGAAACAACCCCGGACGTCGTCTGCCTCCAGGAGCTGAAGGCGCCCCAGGAAAAATTTCCGGAGGCGGCAATACAGGATGCAGGCTACCACGCCATCTGGCATGGACAAAAAAGCTGGAATGGCGTCGCCATCCTGTCCCGCAGCGGACAGCCCAAAGAGGTCCGGCGGGTCCTTCCCGGCGATCCCGAGGATAGTCATAGCCGTTACATTGAGGCGATGATCGGTGACGTGCTGGTTGGCTGTCTGTACCTGCCCAATGGCAACCCCGCTCCCGGGCCGAAGTTCGACTATAAGCTGCGCTGGTTCGAGCGGCTGACCCTCCACGCGAAGGAAGTCCTCGCATCGGGCATACCCGCGGTGCTGACCGGAGACTATAATGTAATGCCGACCGAAAAAGATGTGTACAAGCCGGAACGCTGGGTGGAGGATGCCCTCTTCAGACCGGAAACCCGTGCGGCTTTTAAGACGCTCACAGCGCAGGGCTGGACCGACGCAATACGCAAGCTTCATCCCGACGAGACGATCTATACCTTCTGGGATTATTTCCGTAATGCATACGGCCGCAACGCAGGCCTGCGCATCGATCATTTCCTGCTCAGCCCCCAGCTTGCCAGCCGCCTGAAAGCCGCCGGCGTCGACCGCGAAGTCCGCGGATGGGAGAAATCCAGCGACCACGCTCCGGTCTGGATCGAACTGACGGGGACCGGCCGCAACCCCCTCATCTCTCCTCCTTCACATTGAACAAAAACCCGACCCCATAAATATTACAAATGCTGATGAACGCATTGCCCGCCAGATGCTTTCTTAGCCTATATAAAAACATCCAGACTTCTTCCCAGGAAATAATCATTCTCCCCCCAGAGGTCCTTCAGGATCTCTTCGCGCTTCAACACCCGGTTGGCATTGGAGAACAGATAGTCCAGCAATTCGGCCTCACGGGGTGTCAGCATCACTTCGGTATGCCTGTCCAGGATGAGCTTCAGCGATTCTTTCTGGAACAGCAGATTGCCGATCTCGACGCCAACTGCGGCCGGAGAAGAGGACGGCGTAGATGAGGGCGCCCGGTCACGCCGGATAATATTCTTTATCCGCAGCACCAGCTCATCGATATCGAACGGTTTGGTGATATAATCGTCCGCGCCGATCTTCAATCCGTTCAGCCGGTCTGCCTTTTCACTTCTCGCCGTAAGAAAAAGAAAAGGAGGGGGATGGCTGTTCCTCGCAATCTTGCTGGCCAGCGTAAAACCATCCATGCCGGGCAGCCCGACATCGATAAGCAAAATATTATACCGGTTTGAATGGTCCGCAAATTTATCAAAGGCATCTCTCCCATTCCGGCACCAGTCCACATCGAAATCCATCACTTCCAGATATTGCTTGACCACATTGCCAAGATCCGCCTCATCTTCGATCAGTAATATCTTTGGCTGCATACCGATGATTTAAAAGGGTGAAATAATGGAAATGGTGCTGCCAAGGCCAGGATTGCTGTCAACCAGTATATCCCAGTTATGGGCATCGATGCTGTTCTTGACATAATATAACCCCAGCCCCAGTCCCTTGGTTTGCTCCGCCGTGCCCGTTGTGTCGCGGTAGAACTTGTCAAATAAGTGCTTCAGCGTGTGCTGGGTCATACCGACCCCATTGTCCTGTATGGTAATAAAGAAGCTGGATTGATCATTATACGTGGAAATGCTGATCTCTTTCACCTGCTTGTTATTGTATTTTATGGCATTGTCCAGAATATTGAGCAACATCGTCGTAAAATGGAACTTGTCCAGCAGCAACCGGTCGCTGCTGGCCTTCTTGTTCAGCCTGATAAGGATATCGGGGTCATTTACATTCAGCTGGTAATCGAACAAGATCTCATCCAGCAGATCATGGAGAGAATATTTTTCCTTATTCAGAACGGTCTTATTGCTCATCACGATATCCAGCACCTGCCCGATCAGCATCTTCAATCGGTTTGACTGACGCTGGATAATATCGGTCAGCGGAGGTATATTATCCCTGACTCCGATGATCCTTTCATTTTGCAGGCTTTTATTGGCCACAATGATCGCCGTCAGCGGAGTATTGAACTCATGCGTGATATTATTGATAAAATCCGATTTCATATTGGACAGCTTCTTTTGCCGGAGCCAGTTCCGGAAGGTCACGAAGAACAAGAGCACGACAATGAGTACGGAGAATAAGGACAATGCAAATGTCAGGCCCATCTGGTTCATGATGGCCTTGCTGCGCGTCGTCGGATCGATATACAGGGAAAATAAGATCTGATAGCTGTGGGTCCTTGGGCTGCTCACGCCGATGGCGCTGACCCGGTTCTGGTCGTTCAGGTTTTTCAGCGTACCGCCGATACGGATACCCTCCTTGGTCCGCAGGGATGGGTCCGTAAAACGATACTGTTCCTCATTATAGATGGGTATATAATTCCCATTCTCCAATAATATGGACAAGGATTTTATAACAAGCGCATATTCCAGCGAATCCCCAATATTCTTATTCTTTTTCACCTGATATAAAAATTTGCCCAGGGCCTCTTTTCGCCGCAGCGCGGAAAAGACACTGTCCGCTACCAGCCGTTTCAAACGATCAAATGCGGGCCGGTTCTCCTTATAGAGCATTTCCAGCCGGGATAAATTCCCATTGACAAAACTGTCGATGATCTTCTGCCCGCCCGGATACACCTTATCGTTGATAATGGACCTCGTATAGGCTTCTTGAAAGGCATGCTTTTCAGCATAGAAATAGCGCTGGTTCTTGAGCTCATACGTATTGTACACCAGATAGAACTGCACGGTGGAAAGTATAGCGAAGGCTATAATGGAAATAATGATATACGTGACGATCGAATGTTTCATGCAGCAGTAGTGGGCAATATTGGGTAATGGTTATCTCTTAGCGTCTCTGACTCCAAGCTACTGAATCGGGCGTTATTTCTGACCAAAAGCAACGGCATTTAATATCTGTTAACAATCTGTTTTGTCTCCATTGACAAGTTTGAAATAGTTGTCTGATTAACTTGGTTCTGGTATCAAGTATTCAATAAACCTCCTCGCTAAAGCTGATTTAGCCAGACCAAAATTACTGTCGTATGGAAAATAAACATAATTTCCCACCAGGGAAAGCTTGTCTGTTTACTTTTTTCCTCCTCACCACACTCCTCTTTTCTCTTATCGCTTTTCCCCAGAACGGCGCCGACAAAACAAGGACCATCACCGGCACGGTCACCAATGCAAAGGACGGCACACCCGTCGAAGGCGCCAGCGTGGAGGCCAAAGGCGTTACCGCCGGTACCCTGACAGGGGCAAATGGCCATTTCAGCATCAGTCTTCCCGCCGCCGCTAAGAACCTCGTCTTTTCCTTTGTCGGCTATGCCAGCCAGGAACTGGCCATCGGTTCCTCCGCAGTCATGCATGTTTCGCTCCAGCCCAGCGACAATTCCATGGACCAGGTCGTGGTGATCGGCTATGGCACCCAGAAAAGAAAAGACGTCACTTCCGCCGTGGCAACCGTAAAGTCGGAGGACTTCAACCAGGGCGGGGCTAGAAATGCGCTCGACCTTATCCAGGGAAAAGTAGCCGGTCTTGCCATAACCCGTACAGGCGGCAGCAATCCCAATTCCGGGGTGGCCGTACAGATAAGGGGGGTCACTTCGCTCGGCGGATTGTCACCCCTTATCGTCATAGATGGTATACCGGGTGGCAACCTCGACCTCCTGCAACAGGATGATATCGAGTCCTTCGATGTGCTGAAAGATGGCTCCGCCGCCGCGATTTATGGCACCCGCGCCAACGGTGGCGTCATCCTCGTCACGACAAAAAAAGGAAAACCAGGCCCTCCAAGATTTGAATACTCCACGTATTTCCGTAAAGAATACATCACCCGCCGCCCTTCCTTTCTGACGGCCTCCCAATACCGCGCCAAAATCGCCTCGGGATTATATCCGGCCTTGACGCATCAGTACGATACGGGCCTGTATAAATACAATACCGACTTTTTCGACTCCCTCGTCAATCACGATAACCTGTCCCAATACCATGACCTGGCCATGTCCGGAGGCAGCGCCAACTCGAGTTACAGGGCCAGTATTTATTATAATGATTTTCAGGGCATTGGCCTTAAGAACTCGCGCCGGCAATACGGCGCCCGGCTGAATGTAAACCAGAAAGGACTGGATGGCCGCCTGACCTCGCAGCTGGATATCGTGACGAATTTCAACAAGGCCAACCTCCTGGGCGGAGGCGGTTGGGAAGATCAGTTGAACCGTATTCCTACCCTGCCCCTCCACAATCCGGATGGCACCTGGTATTTCCAGGCCAATACGACCAACCAGGTGGCCAGGCTCTATCAGCAGTTCAACCCCCGCAACCAGCAGACGACCTCGGCCGATGGGAAGATTGGTCTGGAGATCATCAAAGGTTTGAAAGCGTCCATCTTCGGTTCCGTCACCAGAGACAGCTATATCGATAACTTCTATGCACAGCTGGCTTCCGAACCCTCCGTAGTCAGTTGGAATGGGGGAGGCCAGGCTTCGAAAAGCACGACCCTGAACCTGCAGTATGCGATGGAACCAACGCTGGAATATACCCGGGTGATCGCGAAAGATCATACGGTCACCGCCATAGGCGGCTACAGCTATCAGTACAATGTCCAGGAAAGCTTCTCAGCCACCAACTACGGATTTCCCAACGACGAAGAGGCGGAGAATAACCTGAATGTGGGCACGGGACTCAGTGCCGTACCGCCTCCGGGGATCCCAAGGGCTACGATATCCAGCGCCAAAGCCGACGACAAGAACATCGCCTTCTTCGGACGGATCAACTATACCTATAAGGATAAATACATGGCGCAGGTCATCCTGCGTCATGAAGGATCTTCAAGGTTCGGGGCCAATAATAAATGGGCCAATTTCCCCGCCGCATCCATCGGATGGAATATCGCCCGGGAAAAATTCATGCAACCCGTCCGGTTCATCGATGTCCTGAAGTTCAGAATGGGATATGGGGTGACCGGCAATTCCAATATCGCCAACTATCAGTCCCTGGTCCTGCTGGGCACCGGAGGTTTCTATATCAACCCGGATGGCACATGGAGGCAGACGCTCGGTCCCAGCACCAATCCCAATCCCGATATCAAATGGGAAAGAAAAGGAGAATTTAACATCGGGATCGATTTCAGCGTGCTGAAGAACCGGATCGGCGGCGCTATCGATGTATACAAGCGGCGTACGACAGACCTTCTGTATAACAATTACAACACCCAGCTCCCCGCCTTTATCCAGCCTACGATCACCGAAAATGTCGGCACCATCGATAATGAAGGCATCGAGCTTACCCTGAACGCGACCCCGGTAAAGACCCGGGATTTTACCTGGAGCATGGATGCGACGGCCAGCACGGCAAAGAACAAGATGGTCAATTTTTCCAATCAGACCTTCAAGGCCACTTATCTCGAATTCGGGGCCATCGGCGGTTTTGGCGCCCTCGGCAACGCTATCCGGACCGTTGAAGGCGGCGATCTCGGGAATTTCTTTGGCAAACGCTTTGCCGGCTTCGATCCTACGGGAAAGTGGCTCTTCTATAAGAAAGATGGAAAAACAAAGGTCCCCTTCAGCAGCATCACGCCCGACGACCTTACGGTCATCGGAAATGGCATCCCAAAATATTATCTGTCCTGGACCAACGATTTCTTTTATAAGAACTTCGACCTGCGCATTTTCTTCAGAGGCAGGTTCGGCTACAAAATGCTGAACACGATGGACCTCTCCTATGGCAACCAGATCTACCTGCCCAACAACGTTCTGAACAGCGCCTTTGGCAAAAATGCCCAGCTGCATGACACCTATCAATATTCCGACTACTACCTCGAGCCAGGCGGGTTTATCAAGCTGGATAATCTCACCCTGGGCTACCGGGTCAAGGTCAAGACCACCGCGATCCACAATCTGCGCATATACGCCACCGCTACCAACCTGGCGATCTTCACGAAATACAAAGGGAATGACCCGGACTTCGTGAACGATACCGGTCTGGGTGCGGGAGTAGACAGCCGCGGTCCCTATCCATCTACCCGCCAATTTGCCCTGGGTCTTAATCTCGGATTCTAAAAACAACAACAGATGAAAAAAGTACAAATACTACTCAGATATATCCTGGCCGCCGCCATCCCCCTGCTCGCAATCGATGCCTGCACCAAGCTGGACGAGACGGCCTACAGCCAGTATAAAAGCGATAACTTCTACAAGACAAAGGCAGAGGTCATATCCGCCGTACTGAGGCCTTATACGCATACCAATGCCTGGGTTACTTCTTCCGGTCAGGTGGGATGGTGGCGCGTAAGCGAGCTCGCCGCGGATCAGCTCGCCTGGCCGGTAAAAGGCATCGACGGGCAGGACGGGGGCAACTGGATCCGGCTCCATTATCATACCTGGATCGCCGACGATCCCAGCATCGTCTGGGACCCCTGGAGACTGATGTACACGGGTGTCGGCTATTGCAATGACCCGATAGACAATATCTCCAAACGCGACATCGCCAGCATGGGTATCTCCCAGGATGACAAGACCGGATATGTGGCCGAACTGAAGATCCTGAGAGCTTTTTATTATCTGAAACTAATGGACCTTTATGGTAATATACCGATAGCAACCAAAGTGGGCGACTACACGGACCCGGCGACGCTGAACCTTCCCGCCACCCCCAGGCCCGACGCATTCAAGTTCATCGAAAAAGAAATCACCGATAATATCGCCGGCATACCCGACCTGTCCCCCGCCCTGGTCGGCCGCTTATCCAAGGCCGGCGCCTATGCCATGCTGGCCGAACTTTACCTGAATGCCGAAAAATGGACGGGCACACAAAGATGGGATGATTGCATAGCCGCCTGCGACAAGCTCATCACCGGCCAGGCAGGCTGCCAGACCGGCGGGACAATGGCGCTCGACCCCGATCTTAACCTCACCTTCAGCAACGTGAACGAGACCTCGAAGGAGATCATCTTCTCGATCGCTTATGACAATCAGAAATCCACTTTCCGGAGCAACCTCAACTCCGATTTTTATCATTTTAATCAGCGGTATATTTACGACGGTACCTTTAACGGAAATAACGGGATCGTCCTGGTCCCCGGCGTATTCGCCACCTATAAGAACAATGACCTGCGGAAAACACAATGGCTTCTCTCCGGCCCGCAGTTCTACTTAACGGATTCGACAAAGCCCGTCACCGGCTTCCGCGAATATACAGGTCAGCCCCTCGTGTTTGTCGACAATATCCGCAAGAACAAGCAGAGCAGCACCGTATCCGATATGACCCAGGGAGAAGAGAACAGTGGGATCCGGTTTAATAAATACAAACCTGGCCGCCAGGCTGACGCGCATTATTTCAGCAACGACTGGGCCGTTTACCGCCTCACCTGGATCTATTTCGCCAAGGCCGAAGCCATCATGCGAAAGAATGGTGGATTGGCGACACAGGATGCCGTCGACCTGATCAATACCTGTAAGAAACGCGCCTTCACCACGGCGGACTGGACCACCGAGGCGTACACGACCGCAACCCTGACCATGGATGAGCTCCTCGCCGAAAGAGGCAGAGAATTTATCTTCGAAGGCTTCCGCCGCTCCGACCTCATCCGCTTCGGCAAATTCGCCACCGGCGCCTGGTGGGATCATACGCCAACCAACGATGCCACAAAAGAACTGTTCCCTATTCCCTTACGCCAGATCGCCGTCAACCCAAACCTGAAACAGAACCCCGGCTATTGATGAAAAAACTATCGGCCTATGCACCGGCAGCCTTTGCCCTGATCGCCTTCGGCGCTCTGCCCTTCCTCTCTTCCCATGGGCAGTCCGCACCATCGCAGCCGCATGCACCCGCGCAGGCCTATTCCACCCGGCAGCCGCATCCGGCCCCACAGACTTATGCGAAGCCGGCGCAATCCATTGACCCCGACCCCGTCGAATGGGTCAACCCCCTGATGGGCACCGATTCAAAAGGCAATCTGTCCAATGGCAACACCTATCCTTCCATAGCCCTTCCATGGGGTATGAATTTCTGGACGCCACAGACCGGTAACATGGGCAGCGGCTGGCAATATACCTACAGCGCGGATCAGTCCCCCCGTGAGCCCTTTAAAGGCTATAAAATAAAAGGGTTCAAGCAGACCCACCAGCCATCGCCATGGATGGGAGATTACGGACAATTTTCCATTATGCCCGTTACGCACCACCTGAAATTCACACAGGACGACAGGGCCAGCTGGTTCTCCCACAAGACCGAGACGGTCAAACCCTATTATTACAGCGTCTATCTGGCCGACGCCGATGTCACCGCTGAATTGACGCCCACCGAAAGGGCCGCACAGTTCCGTTTTACTTTTCCCCAGTCGGACAGCTCATTTCTGGTGGTGGACGCCTTTGACAAAGGCTCCTGGATAAAAATACTCCCGGGCGAAAAAAAGATCGTCGGTTACAGCACCCGTCACAGCCGGGGCGAGCTGAAGAATTTCAGGAACTATTTCGTCGTCTATACCGACAAGCCATTTTCCCTTTCATACACCTGGCATGACAGTACGCTGGTAAAGGACTCGCTGGAGACAGAAGCCGGACACGCAGGGGCGATTATCGGCTTCCGCACGACAAAGGGAGAAAAAGTGGGGCTGAGGGTCGCCTCTTCCTTTATCAGCCTCGCTCAGGCGGAATTAAATCTCCGCCGGGAACTGGCCGGTGACGATTTTGACGCCACGGAAAAAAAAGCAAGAGCAATCTGGAATAAAACCTTGAGTCACATATCCATCCAGGGTGGCAGCACCGATCAGATCAGGACCTTCTATTCCTGTCTTTACCGGATGCTGTTCTTCCCCAACAAGCTATATGAACCGGATGCCAATGGCAAGCCGGTTCATTATAGTCCCTACAACGGAGAAGTACTCCCGGGATATATGTTCGGAGGCACCGGCTTCTGGGACACGTTCCGCGCACTCTACCCTTTTCTGAACCTCGTGTATCCATCCATCAATAAAGAGATGCAGGAAGGGCTGATCAACGATTACAAAGAAGGCGGCTGGCTGCCGGAATGGTCGAGCCCAGGCTATGCAAATATCATGATCGGCAACAATTCGGCTTCCATAGTTGCAGAGGCATACCTGAAAGGGCTTCGCGGATATGATATCGATACCCTGTACAAAGCGCTTGTCCACGGGGCAAATAATGCAGGCCCCATGCAGGCCCTCGGTCGCGCGGGGGTAAGTTATTATAACGAGCTGGGCTATGTGCCTTACGATGTAAGGATCAGCGAAAATGCAGCCCGGACCCTCGAATATGCCTACGATGATTTCACGATCTACCGGCTGGCCAAAGCGCTGAATCGCCCGCAGCAGGAGATCGATCTTTACGCCAGACGTTCTCAGAATTATCGCAACCTGTTCGACCCGGAGACCAGGCTGATGCGGGGCAAGAACAAGGATGGCTCTTTTATGAAGCCCTTCAACCCGTTCAAGTGGGGAGATGCATTTACGGAAGGCAACAGTTGGCATTACTCCTGGAGTGTATTTCACGATATAGCGGGACTACAACGGCTGATGGGGGGAAAAGATATGTTTGTAAAGATGCTGGATTCGGTTTTTACGATGCCCCCCGTCTTTGACGAAAGTTATTATCATGGGATGATTCACGAGATCCGTGAAATGCAGATTGCCGGTATGGGACAATATGCGCATGGCAACCAGCCTATCCAGCACATGATCTATTTATACAATTATGCCGGTCAGCCCTGGAAGACGCAGTATTGGGCAAGGGAGACGATGGACCGGCTGTACAAGGCAACTCCCGATGGATACTGTGGTGATGAGGACAATGGACAGACCTCGGCCTGGTACGTCTTCTCCGCAATGGGCTTTTATCCCGTCTGCCCCGTCATGCCCCAATATGTCCTCGGAGCGCCGCTCTTCAAGAAAATGACCATAACGCTGGACAACGGCAAAAAGCTGATCATAAACGCCCCCGCCAACAGTGACCAGAATCGGTACGTGGGAAGCCTGCAATTCAATGGCAAACCCTGGAATAAGAATTTTCTCGACCATTTCGATCTTCAGAAGGGAGGCGTCCTCGATTTTACCATGAGCGCGGTGCCCAACAAGAACAGGGGAACAAAAGAAGAGGATTTCCCCTACTCTTTTTCCGGCGACAGCTCGGCAAGAGCGAGCCTGGCGAGGGCAAGTGCGGCAATGGCGACGGCAGCCCCGAACAGCTCAGCCCGGGCTAGCCGCTCCGGCGGCGACAGCTGGAACAACATCTCCACCACAGGGTTTTTTGCAAAGGACTCGGTTACCCGGGATGGATATACCCTGATCTTTATAAATAAGGATTCTTTGTTCGACAAAAAGACAGGAGAAAGAATGACCGGGGCATTCTTCACCGTTTATCCGCAGGAGGCCAGACGGTTCAATCCAGAGGCCCTCGCCAGAGTGACCTTTATCATTGACCCCGATTATAATGGCGTTGCAGCTACAGGCCGGGGCATATCCCGTTATAATCCAAAATGGCTGCACGACCATCCCGAAGATATTGATGTCGTCACCCATGAAGTGATGCATATCGTGCAGGCCTATAACCACGGTGGTGGGCCCGGCTGGCTGACGGAAGGCATCGCCGATTATGTCCGGTATACCTACGGGGTCAACAATTTCAACGGGAAATGGACATTGCCTGAATATAAAGAGGGTCAGAGCTATACCAACAGCTATCGCATCACGGCAAGGTTTCTGATCTGGCTCGAAAAGAATGTGCGCAAGGCCCTTGTGGATGAGCTGGATGCCGCCATGCGTTCACACACCTACACCCCCGACCTCTGGCAACAATTGACCGGCAAGACCCTGGACGAGCTCTGGGCAGACTATGCAAAGAACCCCAGTCTTGAATTGTCGTATAAATAAGGCGGCGCCCGGTATTGCGCTTCCACCTCAACCCCGCTCTTCCTCATCCGGGTCACAGGCATCTCATCCGGGTTAATGCCGCCTCATCCGGTCCACCGCCAGTCTCCCCCCTCAGCCGGTTCGCCTCCCTCATCCGGCCAAAAAAATAGCCGCGGCCATCTGGCCACGACTATCGGTTCAACATTCACTATTGCTTGATTTGAGAACCCAAATTTAATGACGCATCATTGCGTCGGCCATCGACCACCGGCCATCGCATCACTGTGCCGGCGCCACACCGGCCATCCCCGTCGGCACCACCTTCTGGATCGTTCCATCCGGATTAAAATATAATTTATCGGCGCAGACCGATCTCAGCCAGTCCTGATGAGAGATCGCGCTGGTATGATAAAAAGCATACCATTGCCCTTTGTATTCCACGATGGACCCATGGTTCGTATAGCTGTCCGTCGGGTCCATATAGATCCCCTTATAGGTCCACGGGCCAAGCGGACTATTGCTCACGGCATAACGCATCTGGTTGTGCTTGCCGGCGGAATCATGGTTGTCGGAATAAGACAGATAATAGATCCCCTTGCGCTTATGCACCCAGGTCGCCTCATGAAAATCCACCAGGCCTTCCATATTCTTCATCTCTCCATCGATCTCCGTCATATTTGCTTTGAGCTTACCGCCTTTGCAGATCCGTCCTCCCCCATAATAGAAATAGGCCTGCCCATCGTCGTCGACAAATACACAGGGATCGATCATGGATTCGAGCCCTTCAATATACCCCTGCACCTTGAAATCGCTCGCCGGATTTTTACTGGTGGCCACACCGATCTTCCAGGTGCTGTTCCACTTGGTCCCGCTGGGATGTGGGAAATAAAAATAATAGACCCCATTTTTGTACGCACAGTCAGGCGCCCACATAAAGCCGCCTTCGGGCCTGCCCCACGGCACCTGGCTCGCGCGCAGGATCTCGCCATGATCCTTCCAGTGTACCATGTCGTCGGTTGAATAGACATGGTACTGGTCCATCAGATCGCATCCGCGGGGAGGGGCAACGTCATGTGAAGGATAAACATATAGCCGGCCGTCGGCCCATACATGCGCCGAGGGATCAGCCGTGTACATATCGGTAACAAAGGGGTTGGGGCCCAGCTTTGTCCCCGGTCCCGGGTTCCCCTGCGCCATACCCGGCAGCGATAGCAGCAGCACACCCGCAAAACACGCCGCTCTTTCAAACCATTTTATAGTCATAAAAAACAATTGTTGACAAATCAGATCTCATCCATGCTGTAGTCCTGATCAATAATACAACAGCCCCGCTACTTGCTGGGAATCGCCACCTGGACCATATCGGACAGATCATACTTCTTATAGCTGTCGTTCAGCCGGACGCCTATCCTTGCGTAATAAGTCCAGCCGGACTGCAGGTTATGAACGACGGTCCGGTAGGTCGTCGCCCCGATAGCAGGGCTCCAGTTGCTGTTGATAGACACATTGGCCGAAGACTCGTTATAGAAAGACTGGATAAAAGCGCCGCTCCCTACGAAGGGAGTATTGTTCACGAATTCGGTTGCGTCGATGATTTGCGGCAACCCGTTTGTCCTCGGCGCCTGCAACTGGAAGGTCATCACCAGGGAGTCCGCATTCAGCGTATGCGTAACGTTGGTGATCTCCAGATAAGGCACTACCGTGAAACTCTTGGTTATGCTCCCCTTGATATTCACGACCGCGCTGTCCACTGGCCAGAACGCGCCCTGGGTAGGGATCACGCTGTAATTCCCGCTGAAGATCCTCGTATCCTCGAAAGAACCATCTGGCTTGGAAGGAATGTAATAAGGAGTCGGGTTGTTACTCCAGCTCAGCTGCTTCAGTTCGATCTGAACGCCCCCTGTTTCCGTAATCAGGTTTTTCCCTGTGACGCTGTCGATGATGTTTCCCTGGAATCCCGAGTCCGGCCCGGCAATGTTGTCTGTCTTGGTACAGGAAAATCCCAGCAACAGGAACCCGGCGCCGATGATTCCGTTTATCAATAATTTTTTCATATTAATTTCTTTTTTTCATAATTAATCAGCATAACAAACTCAAGCATGACCAACTCAATACCCCGGGTTATTCGGAAACAGGTTGGGGTTTTTCCCAAGCTCTCCACCGGGCAGGGGCTCATAATACCAGAGTTTCTGGAAATTATACGTCCGCTTGAAAGGCTCCAGTTGCTTTAAGAATATGTATTTGTTCTCCGAAGTGATAAAATACGGCAGCAGCGCATACATATTCCTGTTATTCAGCACCTGGTCGGCCGTCCTCCATCTGCGGATATCCCACCAGTACTGGTGCTCGAAAGCCAGTTCCTTGCAGCGTTCGTTCCGGATCGTATCGATGGTCATGCTGGCCGTAGCGGGTACAGCCCCAGCACGGTCCCTGACCTGGTTGATATCGCTGAGCGCGTCGGCCTGCAAAGCGCCGCCCAATTCCATAGCAGCCTCTGCACGGTTCAACAGCACTTCCGCATACCGCATGTCGATATAGCTCTGTGTGCTCTGGTAAAGGCCGCAGGCGGACGCCGGCTTGTTATAATCAATGTATTTCCGTACATAAAAGCCCGTGCGGGTGAGATCGTCGCCGTTGGTGCTGACGCCTGCCCGTCCGACGACATTCTGACCGTTAACCACGGCATTGATATCGCCCAACCAGAGATTGACATTCGATCCGGTCTGGACATCATCGGGTGAGGTCAGGGTATTGGACAGCTCCTGTGCGGCGCTGCCGGAAAAAGTCTTATAGAGCCCTCTCTGCACGTCGAAGGTTATCCCCCTCAGGGTAGCCCCGGGAAAATAAACGGTTGCCAGCAGACGGGGCTCCAGACCATTCATCAGGTCCGCGCGGTTGGAGAACCGTGTAGGCGTACCGTCCGTGTTGACAACAGGCAGGGCGCCGAAACGTTCGACAAAATCCAGGCTCGGATAAGCCCTGGAAAGACCGTCCGCCGTCATGATGCGACAGGTCATGGTGGCGTCCCAACTGTGCGGACCGGCATTGTCGGCATTGGAATTGGGGTCGGACTGGGTATATTGCCGGAGGAAGATATCCTCTTTGTTGGCCTTCAGGAACACGTCCACATAGTTCTGTTGTTTGTCGGGATATCCTCCGGTATACAGGCTGAAATGTCCCTCCACCAGCTTGGCCGCATCATAGGCCGCCTGGAAGAACTTGCCGGCGTCAGCGGCAGGGATCCCTGCAAAACCTTTTGCTCTTGCATCCCCATCTACATAATTGATGGCTCCGTATTTGGCGATCGTCCCCGCATATAACATGGCCCGCGATTTATAGGCCGGGGCCGCATATTTGCTGGCGGCTCCCTGCGGGATGCTGCTACCGGGGTCCTTCATCAGGGCGTATGCGCTGTCAAAGTCCGAAGCGATGAAATTATATACGTCCTCTTCCTTGTCACGGGGTACCTGGAGGGATGTAACGCTCGCATTGGCGTCGATGACGGTCCGGACGATCGGAACGCCTCCATACCGTTTTACCAGAGCAAAATAATTGTACGCCCGGCAGAAATAAGCCTGGCCCAGCCATTCGTTCACCTGGTCCTGCGTGAAATTGCTGGCATATTTTGGCAGCGTGCTGATCAGGACATTGATGACGCGGATCTTGTCATAAGGCCAGAAACCAAATCCCTGCGCCGCATCGCCGGTGCCGCCAAAAGGGCCCACCATTTCTCCGTCGATGGCGTCGGTGTGATAAAAATTCTGCCAGCGTCCTCCATTGCCCGTCAGAAAGCCGCTGTTCGGTTCATATACGAAGTCCTCCATGGGCAGATTGGTATAAATATTGGCCATATAGGACTGTACGGCGTTGGCATTGGTAAACACTTGCTCCTCCGCAATAACGCCCAGGGGTGGCGTGTCCAGCTTATGGCAGGAACCCAGGATGCATGCGGCCAGTATAACAGATATATAGGTGATTAATTTTTTCATGATTACATTTTTTAGAAAGAAACAGATGCGCCTGCGCTGAATGTCCTGTTCAGCGGATAGAAGTAACCGCCCTGAGAAATATTCCAGTCCTGGTTAGCACTCACCTGACCCGGGTGCTCCGGATCGCTGTACTTCAGCCCCGTCAGTGTGGCGAGGTTATAGCTGTTGACAAACACACGGATATTCTGGATGCCGATGCTGCTCAGCAGCTTTTTCGGTAATGAATATCCGATCTCCAGGCTTTTTATCCGCATATAGGTAGCGTTCTGCACGGCCTTCGAGCCATCCGCGGCAGGTGATCCGGTAGTGGGATAATTACCCGGGGCCCAGACCGTGTTGGGATCGAACATATTGGCCGTCGGGTCGACGGTATGCCACCTGTTCATAAACTCGATCAGCGCGCTCCGCTGGTATTGCAGCGGCGCCGCCAGTTGCTCGGCAAACTGCACATGGTAATCCGTAGCGCCCTGTAACAGCACGGAGATATCGAAATTATTCCAGCTGGCGCCCAGGGTCACGCCGAAGTTGACGATGGGCAGGTCCCTCGTGGCAATGGGCACCTGGTCCTTGGCATCGATGACGCCGTCATGGTTGATGTCCTGGTAGTAATAGTCGCCGGGTACGACAGACTGGTTGCCGCCGCCCGTGTTCACGCCGTGGCTGTAGATCTGACTGTAGTTTGTATACTGTCCACCATACAGATAACCCCACCAGATATTGGTATAACGGCCTGTGAGGGAATTCTTATATTGATCGTACGCACTGTTGGCACGGGTTTCTTCCTTAAAGTCCTGTTTGATCCTGCTGATGCCGATATTGGCGCTGATATTATAGGTCACTCTCCGGATGGTATGGTGATGCGTAAGAGCAAGCTCGATGCCATACGTATGGTCGCTGTTCAGGTTCGCCTGGTTGACCACCAAACCCGAAGTGCCGGGGACCTGAGCATTCGGAAGATCGGGTATCCCGGTCCGGTTCCTTCTGAAATAATCGAAGCTGCCGCCGATGAGCCCGTTCCACAGATCGAAGTCCGTCCCGATATCGAGGGTCTTGGATTGCATCCAGGTCAGCGCCAGATTGGGTATGCCCAGGGCATTGACGCCGCTGGTATAACTGCCATTGATCACGGCGCCGGGGCCGGGATAGTTATAGCCCGCTATCCATTGGTAATTCTGGGCCTGGTCATCCCCCAATACGCCATAGGAGGCGCGTATCTTCAGGTTGTTGAGGACAGCCGGTGAGATCAGAGCCTGCATAAAGGGCTCGTTGCTGATACGCCAGCCGATCAGGCCGGCGGGGAAAAATCCCCAGCGTTTTATCGGACTGAATTTACTGGAAGCATCTTCCCGGAAAGAGAACTCCGCCAGATACCGTCCCTTATAGTCATAGTCGAATCGTCCCACTACGCTCCTCGTTACCTGGTTGATAAGGTTGCCCTTGTCCTGGCCCACGGTCCGGTAGTTGACGTCACCGGCGTTGCCCGCGAAAAGATAGGGAATGCCCAGTGAAAAGCTTTCCTGGGCCTGGAAATCGTCCCCGGTATTGTATTGCTCTTCATACAATACCAGCCCCGTGACGTTATGGGCGCCGCCAAACTGATGTTTGTAGTTCAGGGACATCTGCATCAGCGTATTGGTATTGGTATAATACTGGCGCTGTACCGTGGACGGCGAATGGACCAACGTTGCATTATAGGTCTGCGCCCCCTGGTCATAGCTGTAAAGATTAAAGGATTTTGAGACGATGGTATTGTCCGCCACGCTGTACCCGTAATTGTACATAGCCTTCGCCATCAGACCGGTAATGCCGGGAATATCGTATTCCAGGTTCAGCTGGCCCTGGAAGTTCTTATTTTTATAAATATTCTGGCCCACCATATCGGAATTGGTCATGACGACCGGGTTGGCGTTATCCGGCTCCAGGCTGGGATATTTGGGGTTGTTGTTGGCATAAGGCTGGTCCGTAGGCACCAGGTTCTCCGCATATTTAAATATGGTCCATACGGCCGAGTTCGGTGCATTCTTGGTGTCCGTATAACCGGAAACCAGTGCCGATCCCCTGAGCCGTTTTGTAAAATTGAGGTTCACATTACTCCGGAAATTCCACCGGTTGTAATTGATGCTGTTGGTCTTGAACAGGCTGCCCTGGGTAAGATAGCCCAGGTCGAAAAAGTAATTCACTTTGTCATTGCCACCGGACATGTTCAGATTATGCTGTGTCTCCGGGGCCAGGGACCGGGTAATGGCATCCATCCAGTTGGTCGAGTGCAGCTTGCCACTTTTGTACAAGGCGATCGTGCTGTCCGAATAGGCCTTCGGCGCAGTACCGGTCACATTATTCCCGAAATTCCGCTGTGCGTTCTCATTCCAAAGCCCCATATACTGTACGGCATCAACGGGATTAGGGACATCCAGGAATTGCTGCCAGCTCTGGTTGATGGAATAGGTGACATTGAATTTGCCGTTCCGGACGCCACGTTTGGTGGTCACGAGGATCACCCCGTTGGCCGCCTTCACCCCATAGATGGCGGCGGAGGCGTCTTTCAGCACCGATACGTTGTCGATTTCGGAAGGGTCCATCCGGGCAAGATCGCCGCTGCTGCGGGGCACGTTGTCGATGATGATCAGGGGCGGAGTGGGATTGCCGGTGGAACTGCTGCCGAATCCGCGGATGTCGTACTGACTGTTGAAGGACCCGGGTTCGGAGCTCATCTGCTGTATACGCAGGCCCGGCACTTTTCCCGTCAGCATGTTGACGACGTTCTCATTCTTGGTGACCACCAGTTCTTCCGCCTTGACCACCGATACGGCGCCAAGGACATTCACTTTCTTTTGTGCGCCGTACCCCACGATTACGATATCGTTGAGGTCGCTGACATATACTTCAAGCTGTATGACCAAATTCGTTCCGTTGCCCGCGACTACCTCCCTTTTCAGGAATCCTACGGAGGAGATGACCAGCACGCTCGCCCTCGAAGGCACCGTTAAGGTAAAGCTGCCATCATCGCCCGTGAGGGTCGCCGCATTGCTTGAACCTTTTATACTGATGGTCGCTCCGGCGATCGGCTCCCCCTTGTTATTAACGACTTTTCCATGAATAGTCAGTGGTGGAGGCGGCGGAGGCGTTTCGCCCGGTTGTCCTTCAGGGGCCGGAATGACCTTCAGGAATATATTTTTGTTGACGATCTCATAGGAAAAAGGCTGGTTTTTAAAGCAATCGTCCAGCACTTCCTTCAGGGAGACATTCCGGACGGAAAGGGTAACGGGGGCGGCCCCGGAGATCAGGGAATAATCGAAAAAGAAGGCATAACCCGTTTGTTTCCGGATGGATTTGAACACTCGTTCCAGCGGCGCGTTCTTCACGGACAACGTCACCTGTCCATAGCTTCGGGCCTGTACCTGCAGGAAGCAGCCGAGGATCAAAATCGAGGTTAGCTTCATAACTACCAGTGTTTTGGTTGCCGATCCGGGTAATAAAAACCTGGATCTGCAAAGAGCATTTTTCATACTTTTGCAAAAGTTTAGGTTAAAAGAATAGCAGTTCACCAATTGTCTGTACTGGAAGCCTGAACTTTTTTAGCCGCTTCGCCTAGACCACGGAGCGGTTATTTTTTTTCAGGCCACCAACTATTTGGATCCGGGCTTCCCGGCACTTCACCGGTCATCCCCGTATTGATCAGTCGCATTCGCATCTCACCCGTCATTCCCGCTTCCCCATCGTCACCTGCATCCCGCTCTTACCACCTATGGCATGATCACCAGCGTCTTCCCTTCTATACGGAATCGTATTTTGCTCAGCTTAAGACCATATAACACTTCGGAAAGTTTCAGGTCCCTCGAAATGTCGCCCCCGAATTTCCGTTCAGGCACTTTTCCCTCATAACTGATCTCCACATCATACCATCTTGCGATCTGCCGCATAATGGTCTGGATATCGGCGTGATCGAACTGGAAATACCCATTCTTCCACGCGATCACTTCATCGAGGTCGACATCCTGGTTCAGCCCGATCCCGGTTCCCGATGCCGTCACCACCGCCTGCTCACCCGGCCTGATCAGCTGCCGCTTCCCATGGGCCGATATTTTTACGGACCCTTCCAGCAGCGTGGTCAGTACGGCAGGGTCCTCCTTATAGGCATTGACATTGAAATGCGTGCCCAGCACTTCTACCTCGGTCCCATTGGCAACGACGATAAAAGGGATATGATCCGGAGCCGCGCGGCCCGCTTCGCCTTTCGCATCCCGGCTCCCACCCGCTTCGCCTTTCGCATGCTGACCGGCCAGCGACGGCGCCAGCATTTTCGCCACCTCGAAATAGGCTTCTCCGGTCATCGTTATTCTTCTTTCGCCGCCTGCAAAACTGGTCGGATAAGTTATAGAGGACGCCGCATTGAGCCACACCTTCGTGCCATCGGGCAGCTCCAGCTGATATTGCCCGCCACGCGGCGTCGTTAACGTGTTATATAAAATGGCAACGGCCTTTCCGTCAATAGCCCCGGCCTGCGCCGCTTTCCCAGTTCCGGCCACCGTTCCGGCCGTTCCACCTGTCCCGACCCCCCCCGCACCCACGGCGCCACCTGCTCCGGCCGTTCCGGACGCACCACCCGCTTCCCCAGAACCTCCCCGGGTCCCCGCACCACCAGCTCCCGCCTTGCCGCCCGCTCCGCCATCTTCATAAGCCAGTTGCCCGTTCTTCAGTTTGGAGATCTTTGCGTTCCCCTGCTCGGCCAGCAGGCCATCGGCCGCGCTGTCCAGGACAATGACCGATCCATTGGACAAGGTGAGCATCGCCTTGTTCCCGCCGGGAAGCGCATCATGCTGAGGAGGTTTAACCAATGGTTTTTGAGCGACCGGCGCAGGAGCATGGCCGTCGAAAAATATATAACCCGCTCCCGCCAGCAGCAACAATACAGCCGCAGCGGCAGCAGGCCACCATCTTCTCTTCCTGGCCTGTAACGTAAACGCGTACACCGGCGCATCAGATGAAGCGGATGGTGCGGATGGAGTGGGATCCTGAGGCGTGGAGGCGGATGCTGTGGACGAAGACGCTGATGGCCCCGAAACTACGGAAGGTGTCGCCACGATCAGCTGAAAGAGCTCTTCTGCCCTTTCCCTGCTTAATACTTTTGTAATGGGGACCTGACCTTCATCGATCGCGGCGGCATCCCGGCTGATCAGTTCTTTCAGCGTAGCCGCAAGGTCAGGTTTACGGACCAGCGCCATAAAGGCCTGCCGTTCTGCAGGGGTACAGGTTTCATCCTTATACCGTTGATATAAATAAGCCAGTTTTTGTATCTGATTCATATGGAAAGCAGCCCGGTTATCCAGGTTCGCTCAGGATCAGACACGCAGCACAAACAAAAGGGGTAGTAGAGAATTAATTTTTTTTTAACACAGCATCAGCCAGCAGATAAAATAAAGCACTTCCTTTCCTTCCCGGCGGAGGAATTCCCGGATATTCCGGATCGCTGCCATGATATGCTTCTTCACCGTTTCCCGGGATATATGCAGCTCCTTCGCAATTTCATCATGCTTATACCCTTCGATCCGGCTGAGCTCGAACACCCGTTTTTGTTGCGGGGGCAGATGCCAGATCGCTTCCTTCAACGTCAGCTGAAGTTCACGCAGCTCCGCCGGGTCCATCACCCCACCGGGCAGATGCTCCACATCGCTTTGCAGGGTCTCTGTTACAAAGGATTCCTCACAGGCCTTTCTGCGCAGACAATTGTACACGTGATTGCGGATCAGCGTGTTGAGATAAGCGTTGAAATTATCGATCTCCGGTAATTTTTGGCGGTTCACCCAGAGCTTGGTGAAGATCTCCTGACAGATGTCTTCCGCTTCGTCTTCGGTCTTGAGCAGGTGCCAGGCCAGGAAATAAACCTTCTTCCGGTAACGCTCGTAGAGCTCCCTGAAAGCAGGGGTATCCCCGGTCGCAATAAGGGCCAGCAGCGTTTTATCAATATGAATGATTTGTAAAGGCACAGCAGCAAGCATGGTTAGATTACGAATATAAAACTAATCAAAAGATGGGAATTTAATAGTTAACACAAAAAAAATGCCTTGCTAAACCCTATAGCTTTCCCCCGGCCCGCCCAAAACGCTTACATTCATGCTCCCATAAATTTCTAACACTCTGCCATGCATACGAACAAGCTCCTGTCGCTGATCATTTTTACCACCTTATCCTGGCCGATGGCAAATGTACAGGCCCAGCAAGGGGCTTCCCCGGCATACGGCTCAGGCTATACGGGCACAGCCAGCACAGGCAAAGCAGCCAGCACAGACCACACAGGCCATACGAGCAATACAAGCAACGCAGGTCGCACAGGCAATACGCAAAGCGCATATTCCCTGCTCTGGGGCAAGACCGGAGAGAAATGGGACACATCCCGCATCCCTGACTTCACCAGCTCGGGCTACCAACAAGGCAGGAAGCCCATCCCCGCTTATCCCCTATCCGTCAACGTCAAAAAAATGGGCGCCGCCGGCGATGGCCTCACCGACGATACCCGCGCCATCCGAAAGGCGATCGGCGCTTGCAAAGAGCATGGCGCCGTATATTTCCCAGAGGGCCGTTACCGGATCACCGATTCTATCCAGATCGGGAGAAGTAGCATCTGCCTGCGCGGCGCTGGCCGCGACAAGACCATCTTACTGATCGATAAAGGGCTCGAGCAATTATATCCCCTCTATGGCATCACGAACGCAAAACAAACCCAATGGTCCTGGAGCGGAGCGATGATCCTCTTTACCGGAGATATTTCTGATGCAGGCATCGAAGACCTTGGAATACGGTTCCCGGACAGTCTGTGGGCCGGTCATAACTTTCACGAACGGGCATATAACGCCATCGGCTTCAGCAACCATGCACATGACGGATGGGTCAGGAACATCACGCTGACAGGCTGTGACGTGGGCATCTGGATCGAAAGCACCGCCCACCATATCACGGCGGAGAACTGGTTGCTGGATTTTGGCCCCAACCGCAAAACGGAGACCATCTCAGGACATCACGGCGTCAATATCTATGGGGGATACAACCTCCTGCAGCATTTCGAGGTCAGCGGAAAATTCTGGCACGACCTTTCCGTCGAATCCATTGCCAGCACCCACAATGTCTTTCACCATGGCAAGGGCGCCGACCTTTGCATAGATCATCACAACCACGACCAGCGGAATAATCTTTTTACCAACCTCGACGCCGGCCAGGGCTCGAGGATCTGGTTTTCGGGAGGAAATTCCACTCCACGCGGGATCAGCTTTCACGAAACATACTGGAATATAAGGGCCACCGGCAAAATGCTGTATTGTGATCAATATAACGATGCGCGCGGCAGATCGTTGAACAATGTCGTTGTAGGTCTTGATACCGACCTGCCTTCGCAATTCAATAACCCCGACGGCAACTGGTTCGAGACCATCGATCCAGCAAAATTGATCCCCCAGGATCTCTACCAGGCCCAGCTGGACCGGCATCACACGATAAGGTGATAATTGTTCTTGTTCTCGAGCAACAGGTTCCAGTTTCGGTTGTCTGTAAGCATAGTCTCCGAGACGATATGAAGGACCCTCGCCTGTTTTTTATGGCAATCCTCATCGCTGTGCAGGCTCAGGTTTTCCGGCAGCAGATGCTCAGCCTCTCCCAGTCTTTTGCCAGCGACCTCTGAATGTTTTTTCAGCAGCGCCCATTCGTTAAAATAGATCACCCCCTCCAAGGCGGCATAGCTGGCCGGGAGCAGGATATTGAAGAAGACGCTCAGATCATACAGCCAGAAATGCCAGGCCTCTTCCTGTACGGACAGATGGATCAGGTGCGCCGCCAGATTGACCACAAAGGCGACGGCGATGAACAGATTGATGCGCTCGGCCAGTTCATGGGTATTGCCGATGGTCTTTACCTTATTGTGGTGGTAGCTGCACTGCTCATGGATCAGCGTCCGGATTACATATTGCGTGTACCATTTCGATCGGTGTCCGGCCACTCTCAGGCTCTGGTTGATATCCCCTGCGCTGGCCGCCATGGAGCTGTCCTCTTTCGCCTTGTCGGAAATATCGATCCTGACACCGGCATGGTAGAAGCAGAACAGCAGCCGGCAGGTCTCCGCCTTCATCCGTTCACCCAGATAATGACCATGGTATTTCCGCTTCTTCGCATAAAAGGTCAGCGCATACACGGCAACGACGAACAGGAATTCGGACAGGGTCAGCATATACCCCGCAGTGCCTTCCAGATGAAAGGCCGTTTTGCAGGCAAAGCACACCACCGTCAGCCAGCCCAGAAAAATGGCCCATTTCCAGACCCGCTTGTACTTATCTCTGGCTTTCATGGCCAGGTTATTGGCCCTTTCATATTTACGGATCAGGGCACAATGCAGTTCATCCTGCTGAGCCGGTTTCACTTTTACAGGATCGACAGGCAGATGTCCTTTTTTTTCGGAGAAATAACCGAGGATCTCTGCGGTACCGCCCACGCCGCCCGGTCTCAGCTCGTCCCATACGAATACCATCTCATCGCATTGATCGACGATCATGATCCCGGCTTTATAATAGGCCGCATTCCGCGTATCGCTGTCCGCCGGTGCCGTCGTCACCGCCAGTTCCTGCTGGCCGGTCTCCCGGATCAGGTTCCGGAATGTTTCGAGATCGGCACCCTCAAAGTCTTTTTCATATTCTCCGGCGGGAAAGGGCAGGATCACCTGCAGCGGCTGCTGGAATTCCTTCCGCACCACATCGGCAAAGATCGTATCCGCGCCCGAAGCCAGCGCGGTATATCCGGTAAATCCATGCGCCTTATGCTTTTTGAGTATGTCTTTGATCCTCTCCCGGATCTCCTTATACACCCTGCTGCTCTCCTCAGGGGAAATAAAGCGCTTGCCCGAGATGCCGATCTTTATATTCTCTTTCATGAAAAAACTACTGTTTTAAAAATTCTTCGGCACGCTGGATATTACCGCTCTCCTGCGCCCCCGCATCTTTCATATATTGCAATTGTCTGAGCATCGTTTCCTTAAACAGTTGAGGGAATTCGGTCCTGACCCTGCGATACAGCGCCATCGCTTTGTCGAGCCCATCGGGTTGTAATAAATAAGCACGGGCCTTGACGATCAGCAGTTTTGCGGAATCCAGTTTCGCCGGGGATAAGGCCAGTCCCTGATCGGCATAGAAGACGGCGCTGTCGAGGGCATTTACATACTCTTTGGGGCGGTTGATATGGACATACAGGAAGCTAGCGCCCAGATTGGTCAGCGCATCGGTATACCACGCCTTCAGCCGGAATGAATCCGGCAGCACCCTTATTTTCTCGGCCAGCAATACGGTCTCGGCCCGGAATAAATTCAGCCTGTCCGGGTATTGCCGGTTGGTCAGATCCAGCAAGCCGACGCTGTCGCAGACATCCGACAGTCTTCTGAACGTGGCTACGTAATAATCGATATTGTCCTTGTTATCCGGGTCCTTGTTAAACACCCTATGCCTGAAATATATTTCCTTATTGATCTGATCGATATAGGAATTATTGTATGCCCCGAGGCTATCGTAAAGATTAGCCAGCAACATATGCGCATAGGCCGTATAATACAGTTGCTGCGGATAAACGGAGTCCGGCGAACCGGCAAGATCGTCAAAGGTCTTGACCACTCCCTGTACCCGGATGAACTGATCCCTGAAATTCCTGTTCCCCAGTTTTTTATCTATCCAGTTGTACCAGTCATAGAAGAACAGTATTCTGTCCTTGCGGATATTTTTTGCATTGCCATAGGCCAGCCGGTCGAAAAGCGCCCTGGATTGGCGGTAATACATATACTTTACCCTCGGGTCGGTCTCGCTGCCGGCAAGGTCTTTCAATTTCCGCGCGCCAACCTCGATCTGGGCCGCATCGTCGACGGCCGCAAACCGGGAAAAAGGAAAACAATTGTAATCGACCAGATCGGTAAACACCGTACAGGTTTGAAAAGAACTGGCCGTTGTCTGGCCGTTGGCATGCCAGCGCAGGATGGCATTGTCCCCGTACCCGATAATGTATTCGCCTCCGGGTGTAAAAAAGTAACTGGGACAGACGGAATAAAGTTTTGCCTTTACAGTCAGATCGGCGTCGACCAGGACAGCCAGATGCCCCTTGTAGGTATCCTTATCGTTCAGATATTGCGTATTACAGGTTAAAAGGATGTCTTTTTTATTCGGGGATACGGCAATTTCATCGACACAGGCCCTGGCAAAGCTCATGAGCAGTTTTCTGGCCTTTATATCGATAAGGCAGATGCTGATCTTATTGTTGATCTTCAGGAAGTCGTCGCTGCCCGTATAATCGATATTGTCGATCGTATCCAGCCCCGACAGTCTGGATGGGATCTGATCCAGGATATGGCCTTCCATATCGGAGATATAGATAAGGTGCGTCGCGCTGTTGTAATAAGCTATCTTCTTCGAATCGGAAGCCATGCTCATCGTCTGCGCGGCGCCCGCGTTTGGCAAAGGGATAAACCTGCGTTCTTTTATATTATAAAGGACAAGCTTTGTATTATCCTTCCAGGTGGCGAGATAACCGGCATCGGCAGAAAAAAAATAGCTGGTGGAGGAATCTTTGCTGAAATCGAGAAGCGTATTCCCCTGATTGTCCATCAGCTTTCTTACGACAGGCTTTGCAAACTCCTGCCGCTGGTATTCGATCTTGTTCTTCTTCAGTTTGTATTCGATGCCATTCACGACCTGATACCGGTAATTGGCGGAGGCAGTGGCCATGCTGTAGAACAGGCCGCTGTCCGAAAGGGCGGCCAGACTGTCCGTCGTCAGGGAAAGATCGGTCAGCGACAGGTTAAGATAATGGACCTGCAGCTTTTTATAATCACCATAATCCGAAAAGGCCCAGATAAAGTTCTTGTTGTCCGCGCAATATTTATTGAACAGACCGGTGGGGATGGTGATCAGCGTATCCGGCATCCAGTAATTCTGAAACGCCCTTTTCCGGTGGCTTTCCAATGTCCGGTATGCCTGGGCGATCTGGGGCCGGAACGTTTCCCCCGAATTCACCGGCAACAATTCCTTTGCCTGATCGAACTTTACCCATGCCGCATAAAAGAACAGGTCTGGCAATCGTAATCCATGATACGGGAGGGCTTCTTTAGTATTGGCGGGGAACCGGGTCCACCTGGATTCAACCGCATTTTTATCGGTGTATCCCAGCATGGACGAATCATAGGTTTTCCCATCGTACAACAGCTTCAGGGCAGTAGACAGCGAATCGATCTCGGGGGTCCTCTCCATCCTGCTCAATCCGGCAACATAGGCCAGTAAAGAATCTCCGTCCCGCGAAGGCATTTTCTTAAACCATGTTTCATTCCTGCTTTTGAACCGGTCGACGACACGGTTGGAATCCGCATTATTCTTTTCCTTCTCGAATTCGTTGGCCCTGGTCGTCGCCAGCTGCATCTTGTCATATATTTTCCGGATCCTGTCCTCGGCAGCCTTCGCCATCTTCCGTTCGCTTTCGATCTTTTCAAAAAGATGGTTGATCATGGCGTCCACCTCAGGCCGTTTGGAAGGGGAACAGGTCTTCGCGCTGTTGTATTTATAAAGCGCCTTGCGGTAGTCGCTGTGCTCGAAATAGGTTTCCGCCTCTTTGATCAGGCGGCTGTATTCGGGGCATCCCTCCTGGGCCAATGCAGCAGTGGTCATGATCAGGGCCAGGCCAAAAAACAAAAGGATCCTCATACAGAATTATTTAGTTGACTGCTGACAAGTTTTTCTATCCTGATCGATCGCCGCCAATAAATCCTTCCGGTCCGATTCGTCCCGGGCCGGCAGTGTTATATCGATCAGCAGCAGGGAATCGGCGGCATTCAGATTTCTCAGGGCCAGCGCAAAGTCGGAGCTCAGCAGATAGCTGTTCTTCACATCGTCCAGCAATATCCTGGCTTTCTGGATATTGTTCTCGAACAAGGCCACTTTTGCATTCCGTTCCTGTTCCTGCGCTTTTTCGCGCAGACCGATCGCCGCATCCCTCGCCTTTCTCGATTCATTCCAGTAAAAAAAGGCAAAGCCCGCCACAAAAAGCGAGATGACCGCAAGCCCGATGGCCAGCCGGGAACGGAACACCGCTTTTTCATTCAGCTCACTGAGATATTCGGCCCTTTTCCGCTCCTCGGCAAGGGTCTGCTCCAGCTTCTTTCGTTTTTCACCCTCTTCCAGCTCCCGTCGCGACTGCGCAACCATCTCGATGGCATTCACCAGCGTATCATGGCTGATCTCATACAGGATCCTGCCCGCGGCATCCCTCTCCTTACGCAGCAGCGAGCTCTGTTCGAGCTGCCGCAGCAAGCTGTCGTCGAAACCGAATCTTTTTTTGATATACCCATCCGTCAGCGTATTGCGCCGGCCGTCTTCGATCAGTTCATCTTCGATGAGGCGTTGCACCCGCTCCCGGTCCTTTGGATCCAGCTTTGCCAGCACCCCTTCATAATACTGCCGGAAGATATCCGGGATACGCCCCAGCAGTTCGCCGGTGATGGAGCGGTAATGTTTTGCTTCGACCAGCTCGTCCTCTACATACCGGCAAACGATCTGTAAAGTGGCCGTCTCGATCTTCCCGTCCTGAACGTTTCCGATCCCATCGAGGATCTTTTTTACGGCGTCGTGGGTATAATCAAAGGAAGGCGTGGAAAAACCCTGCTCCTGTGGCGCTCTGGCGGGGTTGATGATCGCTTGTTCCGCCTGCGCCCTGCTCAGCGCATCCAGTTCATAGCAGTTCTGCAGGATGGTCGGGTGCCGGTCGGTCAGCATATTCAAAAGGGAAAGCCGGTCGGAGCGGACGGAAAAAACGACCTTCACCTCGGGCTTCTCATACAGATAATCATGGAGGGAATTGCTCACCTCGCCCATCTCATCCATTTCGGCAAGACGCTTTCTGAACTTTACGGGCACGGTGTTATACAGCAGCTGTGACAACTGTTCCGAGAATTCTTCGATCCTGGCTTTCGGATAGGTGAACAGCTCTTCGAACTGATCGAAGAAAAAGATGAACTGGGACTTGTTGTTGACCGACTGATGCGCCTTTACCCAATACCAGAACGAGTCTTCACCCGGTATAACGGAGTCGAGCAGTGCAGTTGCCTCCTTCTGGAGGTCCTGCCGCAGACGCAGCTTGATATTCTCCATGGGAGAAACGTTCTCCTTTGTCTCCCGTTCTGAAAAGTTGTTAAACCGGATGGAAAAGCAGTTCCATTCCCCTTCTTCCTGGAGCTTCGGGATAATGCCCGCATTCAGCAGGGAGCTTTTCCCATAACCGCTCTTGCCGTAGAGTACGACGGACTGTTTGATGAACAGCAGGCTGTAAAAGTCTTCCGTATCCTTCTCCCTCCCGAAGAACAACGCTCTTTCCGCCGACGTGAAAGGCTTTATCCCGGGATAACGGTTACGATGTTCCGGTTGCTGGGTTGGCAATGGCACGTTTCAATTATTTATTGTTCAGAATATTATCCGCAACCTTTGAGAAGTTCAGTTCAAAATCTTCATTCTTCAGCGATATGCACTTCCTGCGGTTCAGCTCATTCAATACAAAAGGCAAACTGTTAAAATACTCTATCCACCGGTTACGCTCGGTGAACAGATCGTCCGTGCTGCCACGCCCCCGTTGTGTGATCCCTTCGTTGATCGCGGCGATCTTCTCATCCACATACTTACCCGCAACATCCACAAAGTCTTTTTCCAGAAAACTTTCATCCAGATAACAGGGTAAAAGATACTTATCGGTCTTCTGCCAGGTCGTGATGATCTCTTTGGTCACCCAGGGTGACAGCAGGCTGTCTCTGGAAATGATCGCCAGTACACCGTCGACATGCCTGATCGTATCGATAAACTCATCGATCTTCTGTCCGGCAGGCATTGCTTCCTCGTCGATGACCACATCGATATTCTTTTGCTTCAGACCCTTCCCGATCTTCGAGGCCATCAGCTTGTCGACATGGCTATAGGAAATGAATACTTTCGCCGCAATGGCCTTGTTACCCGACTTCAGCATATTATTGGCGCCACACGCTTCGTGAAGCTGATTCAGGAAATCGATGGGCTCGATCTCCAGAAAATCCAGCTCCAGCCGGCGGGCCATAAAGGTGTACACCTCGCTGCCGCTTCCTTTCTTAAGGATGGAATATTTTTCCTTTTTCTCTTTTGTGGTAATGATCCGGAGGATCAGCTGGACATACCAGCGTTCGAAATGTACGCCAAGGAAAAGAAAGGTCCTCGCCTTTTTAAAGGCTTCCTGTATGGCGTGCGGCAGCTCGCGCTTGCCCATAATGCCGGAAAGATACAGGAAGAGGTGGTCGAAGGTGATGATCACATCCCCCTCGCTGAAGTCACCAAGGATATTATAGAGTAAAGGCGCTTTTTTGGTCGGCTTGTCCACCGGTGCGGGACTTTCTTCCCGGGGATAGTGGCTGTACTGAAAGTCCAGGTTCTGCTCTTTATAAATTTTCTTAAGTCTCGTATCCGGCAGGAAGGACACCACGAGATGGAAGGGGATCTGCGAGATCTTCCTGAAGGGCTCGTCGTACTGCGATTGCCGCTGGTAGAAGCGCTCCATGTATCTCAAAAGGGTGGTTTCCCTTGCGGCAGGTTTCAGTTGCAGCAGTTCTTCGTGAAGAAAAACATACTGGGGGGTGAGATCGATCAACTGACTGTATTGCGCATCCTTCTGGAGCTCATCGCAAAGGATCTCAAAAAACGATTTCTCGCCGAAATCGACCAGGTCGGGCCCGATGATCAGCACACAACTTTCATTTTCAATATCTGATAAAATATCCTGAAAGATCGCAGACCTGATATTCGTAACGGTAGGCTCCATTTTAAAAAGCTCGTTTAGATTTGATTACGCATGATCCATCCGGTGCATCCGGACGGATGGCGGTTTCTCAAAGGAAATGAAATGGCCTGGATGGATTGGGTCGGGTTATGCTATCCGGCAGGAGTAAACATATAATAAATATAATGATTTCCAGCGACCAGGCGCCGCTTTTCTCCCGTTGTATCCTAACCGCCCGTTCATTCCTTCAGCCGTCCGTCAAACGTAAAAGGCTCATTGCCGAGATAGCTGATCCTGGAGAAATCGGGGTGTGCGGGATTTAATATATAGTTGAATTCATCGGGTATGATGACGGAAGGTACCCGCAGTATGGCAGAGGAGGCTTCTTTGACCCATTTATCACCGGACGCTTGCGTATACGGCATGTTGGCAAAGTTCTGCCAGTCGGGGATCAGGCTCGTTTTGGTGATGACCGTTATTTTCAGATTGTCGGGGATCTCCGCCTGGATGATGCGGAAATTTCCCTGCAGACCCCGGGAGCTTCGGTGAACGACATTTTCAAGACAGGCGAGGGCCCTTGATCCTGCCGTATAAATAACCTTGATATCCCTGGAATTCCAACGGGCGGCATTGCCGGAAGCCGAAAGCCTGTCCGCATATTTTTCGAGGGTGATTCTGAATACAATCATGATCAGGCGAGGTCTCCATATTCTATTCTGGTTAGCTCTTCTCCGACGAGGTCGATACCGGTGATGGTATCGAGCAGATCCGTGGGCACCTGGTTGCCGAGGCCAAAAGCAGGCTCGACGATCCATTTGTTGAATTCATCCACGGACCCGAATACCGAAAGCCCCTTATCATAGAGGGCAAACAGCTTCAGCAGCTTTTCGCTGATGACGGCATCCAGTAAAGTATTATTCTCCTTATAATTGGAAAAGGTCTTCAGCGACTTCTTTAATAATTGTTCGATGAGTAGATTCGGGAACTGGGAGATGGATATAAAATCAAACACCGCCTGGGACTTCAGGCCCTTTTTGGCGTTCAGCAAAATGGAGATGGAGCTCGCAAAGAGCTTCTCGTATCTGGCGAGCACCTCGCCGGTCTTCTTTCTTTCTATTACTATCGCCTGCATAACCCAAAGATAGGAAATTTTTCCAAAATATTTAGAAATTTTTCCGCATGCCATCCATCTTTCCTCCCTCTCCACCCCCCATAGTAGTTGAACTTTTTACAACACATTCATTTACAGGTACTTCAAAAAAGTTCAACCTTACCCTGCCAAATGCACTACACGTGCGCCACCCATTTCCGACATTCCATACCCAACCGGCCCTCGTCCTTCCAGCACAAAGCCACCCATTCCGGCCAAAGCCACCCATTTCCGACCCGCCCACCCACCATTTGCCCATCGCCGCCAACCCCCTCCCGCCCCGGTAACCTGCCTCAAAATCGGACAGTCGCATATCAAAATCGAACGCACCCGTCCAGGCCGGCAAACGCATTCAATTGACAATCAACAAATTAATATTGTGGCATTTGGCTGGCATCTGTGTTCGCACAGACCGGGACATCCGGTACCGAATAAAAAATGACAAGTATGATTAGAAACAATTTTAAAAAAGGGGGCGAAACAGCCTGCAACCAGAGGGCCCATACCGCTCCAGGAAAGAGCCAATACAGCCCGCCCGGTAGGAGCCAACGCAGTTCATCCTGCTTATTCTACCGCTTATAATAGTATTATGCCATTCATTGTACTATATATTGCATAGTACTTATTAAAAGCATTATCTTTGTAATGCACAAACAGATTAAAAACACTCAAAAATTTAAAAATATGAACACGATGAACACTTTCAAAAAGACAATCCTGGTCAGCTCTTTACTGCTGACCCTGGGCTTCAGCTATAGCTTCGCAGCCCCCACCACCGCCCCCGCATCAAAAGATGAAGTTACCGGGGAAGTGAAAGCCTCCTTCAAAAAGGAATTTAAGAACGCCGAAGTGATCAACTGGGACGTCAGCAGCAAATTCACAAAAGTGACCTTCAGAATGAACGACATGGTTCTCTTCGCCTTCTTTTCCGATAATGGTCAGTTGCTGGCAGTCACCCGGAATATCCGCTCGAACCAATTACCCATGAATCTGATGATGAGCCTGAAAAAGAATTACAGCGACTACTGGATCACCGACCTGTTCGAGATCAACGGCGATGATCAGAACTGCTACTATGTTACACTGGAGACCGCAGACACAAAACTGGTCATGCGTTCGATCGATAACGAAAAATGGGAGATCTACGAGAATATCGCAAAAAAATAAGCTTGCTTATATAGTTCAGCCAGTAATAGAAAATAGTTGGGCTCCCTCCGGGGGGCTCAACTTATTTTTACCAGGCCCGCTGCCGCCAACCACATCCAGCACTCCGCATAATCCCCGGCCCGCATACTCCGACAGTCCGCCAACCACATCCGCAACGGCGCATCCCCACTTTTAATACAGCTTCTTCCCCTGCATCCCCTTCCACAGGCCGAACACCTCAACCGCCTCTTGCTGCGGCTGCAACTCGAACGGTATCTGACGCTGGCCGACCGGCAGGTTGATCTCCCGGTAGATCAGATCATCATCGAATCCTGCATCCGCAGCCTCATGACGCGTAGCGGCATAGACCACCCGCCGGGGCCTCGCCCAATAAATGGCGCCCAGACACATCGGACAAGGTTCACAGGAGGCATAGAGATCACATCCCGTCAACTGATAATCTCCCAGCTTGTCGCAAGCATCGCGGATCGCCACCACTTCGGCATGAGCGGTAGGGTCATTGCTGGAAGTGACCCGGTTGGACCCCTGCCCAACCACACGCCCATCTTTCACGATGACACAGCCAAATGGGCCGCCAAGCCCCTTGCCTATCCCCTCTTTTGCCAATCCGATAGCCTGTTGAAGAAATTCAATATCCTTTTCCGTAATCATACTCAAAATTACAAATTTACCGCGATCCGCGCCCCCGCATCACAATACTCCATTCTGCAGCTTATACAACATCTCCAGCCCAAACCCCGAGATCAATAACCGTTCCTTTCTGTTGCCCAGCAACTGCTGCGTCCAGTCTACAAATCCCCCGTCGGCGATCTCCATATCCGTTCCATCCACGCCGATCATCATTTTGAACTGTATTCCGGTATAATAAGTATTGGGCCCGGGCGCATCCTCCCGGATCACCGGAATGTCGCCCATCGTTTTCCCCAGATGACCAACCACCCTTTCCATCAGAAGCTGCCTGTCCTCATAGCCACCACGTTCCCACAATCTGAACCAGATCTTTCCGGCGACGCCGAAAATCCCGCGTATCAATTGATAAAGCGTAAGCATATGCTCGCCCAGATTTGTCGTCTCCCATCCACAGCTGCCCCGGTCCACACCCGAAGACAGCATACACCCAACTTTGAAATGAGCCGTGTGCCCTTTGACCTTCAGCTCCTGTGTCCGCACATGCCGGTGTACTGTGCAAAATCGCATCGTTTCATCCGCCGCTTCGCTGTCCCTGCTGCGCACCTCAGCGTCCCCGCTGCGGACCTCACCATCCCCGCCGTGGATCCCCCCACCACCACCCCCACCCGCCAGCGACTTCTTCAGCAGCGCCACATGCAGGGCAATCGCATTGGTCGCATCGGCAAGCAGCTCCACATTCCGGGTCGCCGAAACGATCTTTTTCTGATCCACCGGACCCACCACACTACAGCTCCCCAGCTGGGCGGCAGGTGATAATTCGACAGGCAGGAAATGATGGTCACGAAGGAACTCCAGGACCCGCAGCTCGAGCTTCAGCAACCCGATCATATCCGTACCCGCAGGATGAACAAACCGGTTTTCTTCGTATTGCTTCAACAACATGGCCGGTGACAGCCCGCTGAGCTTTGTGCTGAATACATCCAGCAACAATGAATTCAGCTCCGAACCGGACAATCGTCCGGCCAGTAATCCGACAATACCCGGGATGCCTAATTTCTTACCGATGTTTTCAGTTATTTTATCCTTTTTCATAACGGGGAGCATAAGCCTGTCTGTCCGGCAAAATAATGTTAATTGCAGAAATACCACCACGGCTTCCATGCAATTTTGTTTTACTATGAGAAATATCTGTAAATAACCGGTCTGTCTGTGGAAATTAATCTACAAAATCGGGCAGGATCGGCAACTATGGCTGTCCAATAAGCGGGAAAACCCCCTGGACCGGCATTTGCTTAATTATCAACGGCTTTTAATAGGATATTGGATTTTAGTAACGGCCTGGATTTCTATCCGGGCTTTTTTTATTATTTTATTGATACATTTGATTTCCATTCGATGATATGACCGGAGATCTGCAAAAAACCAAAATTCAACGCTGGACGTGAGGAAACATATCCTGTCAGGTCTGTTCCTGCTGGCCCTGTCCCCGGTAGCCTGGTGCCAGGAAAAAACAGCTCATCTGCTCAACGAGCTCAACAAGGCCATTGAAGCCTCCCCAAAATATGACGCGGAAAAACTAAAGACCATCGAGGCCCTGAAGCGATCCTTCGCCGAAAAGAAGAATGACGGCCTCTCCGCCCTTTTTTCAGGTTACCAGCAGCTCTACGAAGAATACAAGGTTTTCAATCATGACTCCGCATACGATTTTGCCAAGCGGCTTCAGGAGACGGCTATACAGATCGGAGATCCCGCAATGATCGTATCGGCAAGGCTGAAGCTTGGGTTCTCGCTGCTTTCCGCCGGCATGTTCAAAGAGACCCTGGACTCGCTGAACAAGATCGACATCACCGGCGTTCACGACAGCCTCCGCGCAGAATACTATTCCCTGACGGGAAGATTCTATTACGACCTTGGCGATTTTGATAACGACCGCTACAATACTCCCGCCTATAATGATAAAGGGAGCCGCTATATGGATTCTGCGCTCGGACTCTATCCAGCAGCTTCCTTTCAATATTCCTATTTCAGGGGACTGAAAGAAATGAAGTCCGGCAACCTGACCATGGCCCTCGCCGATTTTAAAGAGCTGATGAACCGGCAGGACCTGACCTGGCACGAACTGGCCGTCACCGCCTCTACCCTGAGCGCGATCTATATCTACAACGCCAGCACGGACACGGCTATCGGCCTGCTCGTCAGAGCCGCCATCGCGGATATCCGGTCATCCACCAAAGAGACTTCTGCGATGTTCAACCTCGCCCAGCTGCTTTATAAAAAAGGAGACGTAAAGAATGCTTCCTCCTATATAGAGGTCGCCATCAAAGACGCCAGCTTCTATGGAGCCAGACAACGGAAAGTACAGGTAAGCGCCATCCTCCCGCTGATCGAAGGAGAAAAAGTCAATAGGGTGGAAGGCCAGAAAAAGATCCTCACCACCTATTCGGTCATCGCCACCATTCTTTTACTGATCGTCATCGTGCTGGTTATCATCGTATTCAGACAGGTCAACAAGCTCAAGATCGCCCAGACCGTCATCACACAGGCGCATATCAAGGAACAGGCCATCAATCAGCGCCTCGTCGAGACCAACTATAAGCTGTCCGAAGCCCACAAGATCAAAGAGGAATATATCGGGTATTTCTTCAACACCAACTCCGAGTTCTTTGCGAAGATCGAAAAGTTCAAGAAATCGCTTGAGCAGAAACTGGCCTACCGCAAATGGGAAGACATCATCGGTCTGGTGAACAGTATCAATCTGAAAAAGGAAAAGGAAGAGCTGCTGCAGAATTTCGACAAGGCGTTCCTGAAATTATTCCCCGATTTCATCGAAGGGTTTAACGCGCTCTTCCGTAAAGAGGACCAGGTCCAGCTGAAAGATCATGAATTTCTGAACACCGACCTCCGGATCTTCGCCCTTATCCGCATGGGCATCCACGAAAATGAAAAGATAGCCCGGATCCTCGAATACTCCGTCAACACGATCAACACGTACAAGACAAAGATCAAGAACAAATCCATCGTCCCCAACGAAGAGTTCGAGCAGCGCATCATGGAGATCAAAACACTCTGACCCGACTCACCGCTCCCTCATCACCACCATTCCGCCACACAGACCATTCCCGCACCGGCGACCCCCGCCCCCCTACTTCACCATCTTTATACTCACCGCCGCACCACCCCCTGCCGCCAGCTTCACCGCCAGCTGCGTTGCGCTGGTCACCGGCATTTTCTGAATAGCATACCCCTCCGGATTGCTTTTCCAGTCCGCATCCTCGGCATCTTTATAGATCACGGCCTCATATTTTTTCCCCTTGTCGAGGAAATCCAGTTTTATCGTCGCTACGCGCTTGTTCTCATTGGTGATCGCTCCCACATACCAGTCTTCCCGGCCCTTCTCCTTCCGCGCGATCGTAACATACTCGCCCGGCTCGGCCTCCAGGACTTTTGAATCGTCCCAGTCCGCGGGAACATCCCGGATAAACTGGAACGCATCCATGTGCGCCTCATAATTCTCAGGCAGGTCGGCCGCCATCTGCAGAGGACTGTACAAGGCCACATACAGCGCCAGTTGCTTGGCCAGCGTAGTGTGCACCTGCCGGCCCGGCACGGTTGAATATCCTTTCAGCTTGAAGATGCCCGGGGTATAATCCATAGGGCCGCCCATGAGGCGGGTAAAAGGCAGGATCGTCTCATGCGAAGGCGCATTGCCATCGCTGAATGCATTGTATTCATTACCCCGCGATGCCTCGCAGGCAAGCCAGTTGGGCCAGGTCCGCTGCAACCCCGTAGGACGCACGGGCTCATGCGCATCCAGCATGACATGATATTGCGCAGCCTTTTCGGCGACACGCAGATAATGATCGATCATCCACTGCCCGTCATGGTGCTCACCCCGGGGGATGATCTTGCCGACATAACCCGTCTTCACGGACTTGTAGCCAAATTTATTCATAAAGCGATAAGCCGTGTCCATCTGCCGCTCGTAATTGGTGGCCGATCCGGACGTTTCATTATGCATGATCATATTCACCCCCTTCGCCGCCGCATAGGCCGTGATCGCACGGACATCGAAATCCGGGTATGGGGTGACAAAATCGAATACGTTCTCTTTCCAGTTGCCAAACCAGTCTTCCCAGCCCACATTCCATCCTTCCACCAATACGCCACCGATCCCGTTTGCCGCTGCAAAATCGATATAGCGTTTTACATTCGCTGTATTGGCGGAATGATGCCCGCTGGGAACAAGCCCACCGCCCGCAGCAACGCTGTCGGGGTAGTCGGAAAAGCTCCAGGTGCCCTTACCCGTCTGCATCTCCCACCATACGCCCACGAATTTCATGGGCTTTATCCAGGAGGGGTCTTTGATCTTCGATGGATCGTTCAGGTTAAGGATCATTTTTGAAGTAAGAATGCCCGCCGCATGGTCATCGACGATGATCGTCCTCCAGGGTGTATGAAAGGGCGCATGCAGATAAGCCTTATTTCCAACGGGATCCGGCACAAGGCTGGACGTCAGGGTATGCGTGGCCCTGTCGGTATGCAGCTGCATCGCAGGATACCCGACAAGGGCCGCCTCATGGATATTGATATACAGTCCGTCATCCGTCTTCATCATCAGCGGGGTCTGTACGGCATACCGGTCCGGGGCCACCCGCACGGCGATAGCCGTCGATTTCTCCACCAGCTCCTTGTTGTCGATCTCACTGATCCGGGATACGGTATACGGATATTCATTGGTGTCATAATCCCCCGGTATCCAGAAGGTCTTGTGATCACCCGCAAGACGGAACTGCGTCAGCTCGTCCGATACGGTAAAATATTTAAGCCCGGGCTGGAGAGGGAACACATAACGGAAACCGACCCCGTCCGCAAACACGCGGAATACGATATCCAGCAACAGCCCACGCGAGGCGCCAGCCGCCCCGGAACCAGAAACGCCGCCACCGGCCCCGCCGGGAGCATCTCCTTTCCGAAGATGCACCACCAGCTCCTCATAATGATTCCGGATATCCTTCGTTTCTCCCCAGACAGGTTGCCAGGTCTCATCAAACGACCTTCTTTCCACACCCGTCTGCAGAAACCCTTTATAAAAGCTGCTGTCCTCTTTCAGGACAAAGCCGAGATGCGAGGGAAGGATAACGGGCTTTCCGTCAAAGCTCACGGCATACACAGGGGCGCCATCCTTATCGAGCATAAAGGAAAGTTTGGTGCGGTTCATTTCTGCCGTTTCGGAAACTTGCGCCTTCAGGCAATGCGGGGTCGACACGAACAGCAGGCAGACGATAGCAGATCTTAGTACCATATTTCCGGTTGATAACTATTAAATAAACAGGCGGCGATAACAAAAAACCGCCCATGGATGCTACGAAATAAGATCAGTGCAAAGTTTTAAGCTTTACACTGATCAGTTTGAATGGATCACAGGCGCGGGCCGTTAACTTGAACGTCTTAATTGCCGCGATTAGGTTGATGTATTATTTTTTCGTTTGCGCCTTCCACATTCATCATGCCGAGTTTGGTCGCAAACAAGTATCGGGTGTATCGGGTATGTTTGGAAATGGAAGACCGGTTGCCGGGACGTTCGTAAAATGAAGACACTCTTTTGAGCAGGCTGCCCGTCACCCGGACAGTTTTTGTAAACTGGTTGGAGCTGTTGTTAAAGGCTATTGGCATAGTACAAGCAATTTTCGTTTAGCAATCCGGGCGGAAACGTCAGCCACGTTGTTCAGTTCCGGTACATAAAGAAAAAAATTGGAGAGGGGGATGGCAACTAATATTCGTATTATATAACAAATACAGCGGAAAGAGGCCGGTAGGTGAAAAATAATTATATGGAAATCAAGCAGTTAACTTCAAATTATAATAATTAAAATATAATTGGTTTGTTGCCGGATTGGCGTCGTTTAGCGCCAGCCAGATCGCGCGACAGGCACAGATCCTCAGAGCTGGGTACAGGTTCTTCACTTCCACAATTTATCGATGATCAGGTTCAGCACTTCCAGGGCAACGAGGATGATAATGATCCATTCCAGAAAGGTACTGTTCCGGTACTGGAGCAGGTCTTTGAATAATTCGAGGTTCTCTTTGACGATCTCCAGGCCCTCCCGGATATCCCGGAATCTTTCCTGCAGGTCAAAGGTCCGCTTCAGCCCAAGGTCGATCTTATTCAGGTTCTCGTCATCCCAGGTTTCCGGCGGGGAATCGAATATATAAAGGTTTTCCGCAATACGGTTCTTCAGAATAAGGGTCTTTCCGATATACTTTTTGAGGCTTTTTCCGGAAACGTCCAGCTTTCCCCGCAGTTCAAGACTCTGGGTATGGTAATTCGTTTCCTCCAGGAGCCGGTTGGTCTGCTCGGAATAGTAGTCCAGGGCTACAGACTGGCTGACATTGAGCATGATCAGCCTCAGGGTTTCGACATCTGCATTGATGATCTCTATCGTATTATAGCCAAACTTGTTCTCCCGGGCATTGGTCTCGACCTGGAATTCCTCGCTCAGCTTCGTCTCGAAAAGGTTCTTGCAGAAAGGCGCGATCATTTTCAGAAAATCCTGACACCCCACCTCTTCGTAATTGAGGAAGCAGACCACCCCATATTTAAACACATAAACAAAGGATTCCGGCGCAGTCCGGTAGAATAATTCATCGGCATCGTACCGGGTGATCCCTTCCTTATACGCCGCCCTGAACAACCGGATATCGATACTATCCGCTATCTGATATGACAGGACATTCAGCATCCCTTCAAGTTAAGCGATTTTATCCACTTTCCCCTGCCCCGCACTCCTGCCAGCCCCACAACACCCGTCCGAGCCCCAACCCTCCTCCCCCGGCCACACACATCCTCACCCGGGCACCTCATCCGGACAAAAAAACTAAAAAATTTAACAGCAATAAACTAATAAAATTAGTATATTGGTGCCGTCATTTATTTTCAGACCCATCAACTCAACAAAAATGGACTCCCTTTCCCCCAATCTATTTGTAAAAGACATCCAGGCAAGCATTGAATTTTACAGACAGCTCAGCTTTCAGCTCGTCGTCACCGTTCCCGAAGAAGGCCAGGGCGACCTGGTATGGGCCATGATGGCCTGCGGCAATGTGAACTTCATGTTCCAGACCTTTCAAAGCCTGGGCGACACGCTCCCCCAGATCAGCAGACAGGACGGCGGCTCCCTTCTGCTCTATATCAGGCTCAAGAATATCCGCGCTTTCTTCGAAAGCATCAAAGACAAAGTGCAGGTCGTGCATGGCCTCGAAAAAACATTTTACGGCGCGACCGAATTTTCCATCAGTGATAACAACAATTACCTGCTGACCTTCGCGGAAGATGAGGGAGAATGATCAATATCCGCAGGTACCCGGGGCTGGCCACGGCCGACTAATCCATTTTCTCAATTGCCTTCAACTCGGCTGAGTCAAGCTTCTCTTTTTCCATAAGGTCGATCTCCCGGTTGATCATCACCATATCCCCGGCCTCAAGGGTCTCGGGCTGATTATCCGTTTTGGAAGTATAAGATTTCGTAACCTTCAGCTTACCCGATAAGAGATCTACCTCCTCTCCGGCCTTATCGGGCCATGCGTCGATCCTGAACCGGGTCCCCAATACCAGGATCACGAGATTTTTCGTGTGTACGACAAACGGCTTCCCCGCATCACCCGCCACATCGAACATGGCTTCGCCTCCAAATTCCACCTCCCGGTTGCTCTTGCCAAATTCAGGAGAAAGCCGGACCACCGTGCCCGCTTTCATGACAATATCCGTTCCATCCGGCAGCCGGAGCTTTTTCCATTGCTCAGCCCCGCTCCCGGACTGGGCGCCTCCACTGTGCGGGCCGCTTCCGCCATGGTCACAGCCTGCTCCACCCAGCAGCAGCAGGACAGCAGCAAGGACATAAAAAAAGCCTCCGTTCGGCCATCGTAAAGAGAACAGGATGGGCATTGACTTCATACGGACATGAATCTACGAACTTTTCCCAAAAGCACTCCCCCAATTGCTATACCTTTGCCCCATTCAATTTTTTACAACCAGCGGAGAATGATCAAGATCGGGGAGTATAATGAGATGAAGGTCCTGAGAGAGCCACCCATCGGCCTTATCCTGGATGACGGAGGCGAAGGCATTCTTTTGCCCAAACGATTCGTGCCCAAAGGAACCCATATCGGCGATACCCTCAAAGTGTTTATTTACCATGATGGCGAAGACCGCATCATCGCCACCACCCAGGAACCCATCGGGATACTCGGGGACATCGTGAGGCTGACCGCCGTCAACGTGACGCCGCAGGGCGCCTTTATGGACTGGGGCCTGATGAAAGATCTTTTTGTACCCAAATCTAAACAGCTGACCGGCATGCGCCTCCGGGGCGATTACCTGGTAAAGATCTACCTCGATGAGCAGACCGGCAGGCTGGCAGGCACGGAAAAGATAGAATCCTTTCTAAGCAACGAGAACCTGGACCTGAAAGAAAAAGACCTCGTCAACCTCACGGCCTATCGACGCAGCGACATCGGCTGGGTCGTCATCGTCAATAACAAACATACCGGGATCCTCCATACTTCCGAGATCTACCGGGATATCGCGATCGGCGACCGCTTCCCAGGCTTTATAAAAAAAATATACCCCGCCGATACGACCCCTTCCGGCGAGACACAGATCGACGTCGTAGCCGGCAAGCCGGGTTACGAACGGGTGGAAGATGCCACTGAAAAAGTCCTGCGCCTCCTGAAGGAGAACAATGGATACCTGCCCTATCATGATAAATCCGGACCGGAAGAGATCTATACTTTTTTCGGAATGAGTAAGAAAACATTCAAGATGACGACCGGCCACCTGTATAAGGAAAGAAAGATCCGCCTCACAGGATCAGGCATTGAACTGATCGATTAGTCAGGCGGCCCCGTACCGCCCAACCTGGCCACATCCCATATACAGCCGCACCGCAGGCCGCCGGTTAACCGGCCTCCGCAGCAGTCCGCTCCCCGCCCACCGCCGCAACCTCCATTTCTCCAGGTCTCGACAACACTTCCGCATACACCTCATCATAATCCATGCGGAGCGTCCCCATCATACGGTCCCAGAACATAAAATACAGCCCGTAATTCCCTTTAAAATAACGATGATGCAGGTTGTGGCTCACGGAAGTATTCAGCCACTTGCCAAACCAATGCTTGTTGAAGCCCGCAGGATATAGTTCAAAGCCCAGGTGACCGTATACATTGTAGATCAGGCTGATCACAAAAAAGACCAGCAGGTGCCATTGGTTGATCGGCATCGTAAAAAGAAAGATGACGAAGATCAGCGACTCCAGAAAAGCCTCCAGTGGATGAAAGGCATAAGCCGCCCAGGGAGACGGGTTCACCGACCGGTGATGCACAAGATGGAACAGCTTGAAGAGACGGGGGTGATGGATGATCCGGTGCATCCAGTAAAAATAGGCATCGTGGATCAGCAGCATCAGCGGGAACGCGCTGAAGAAATAGACCCATCCATACTGTGAAATGTCTTTATAATACGTGGTATGCGGTCTTATGGCATCGATCTGCAGCAGCAGCACGGCTGGCAACGCAAAGATGAATACGGACATCGTCGAAAAAATGATCTCCCGCCGGTAATCCTTTCCCCTGGGGTATCCGGGCTGGATCTTTTTCCAGGACATCTTTTTGCGGAAAATAATATAAAAAACCAGGAACGCGATCCCCGCGATCACATAATATTTATCGGCGATATTCAGGAGTACCCTGAGGATTTTTCTCACCTCCATGATAAGACGTTTATGATGCAAAGTTACAACTAACTGAACAGATAGACCACATCCTCCTCCGTCAGCTTTTTTACAAACCCCGCCTCATCACCTACCAGGTCGGCCGCCAGACTCCTCTTCTTTTCCTGTAGCTGTAATATCTTTTCTTCGACCGTATCCTTACAGATCATCCGGTAGGCAAACACTTTGTTCGTCTGCCCGATACGGTGGCTCCTGTCAATAGCCTGTTGCTCCACGGCTGGGTTCCACCAGGGATCCACCAGATAAACATAATCGGCAGCAGTAAGCGTAAGCCCTACACCGCCCGCCTTCAGGCTGATCAGAAATACGCGCACCGAGTCATTCTCCTGGAATTGCTGCACCGCCTTCCTCCGGTCGCCCGCCGCTACACTGCCATCCAGATATACATAGGACAGCCCTCTTTGTTCAAGCGCTTCCCGGATCAGCCGTAGCATGGAGGTGAACTGCGAGAACACAAGCGCCTTGTGCTGACCCGTATTTTCCTCGATCTCCCGGATCAGCTCTTCCAGCTTGGCGCTGGCATTGGGATAGACCTCCTTTTCATGCAGGATGGCGGGACTGTCGCAGATCTGCCGCAGCTTGGTCAGCCCTTCGAGGATATAGATACTGCTCTTCCCCATCCCCTCGCCGCTGATATGTTCGAGTATGCTATCCCGGTAGTGTTCCTTAAAACTGTTGTAGATCTTTTTTTGCTCTATACCCATCTCACACCAGAGGATCATTTCCGTCTTATCCGGCAGATCATCGGCCACCTGCTCCTTGGTCCTCCGCAATATAAAAGGATAGACCAGCTTGCGCAGCCGGGCAGCGGCCTCCTTGTCTCCGTTCTTATCGATGGGAACCGCAAATTCACCCCGGAAAAAATCCTGCCCGCCAAGCATGCCCGGGTTAAGGAAATCCATCTGCGCATAGAGATCGAAGGTATTGTTCTGCACGGGCGTCCCGCTCAAAGCAAGCCTGCCGCGTCCATTCAGCATCCCCATTGCCCTGCAGACCAGCGAGGCGGGATTCTTGATGGACTGGCTTTCATCCAGAATGATGTACCCAAAACGAAACCCTGAAAAATGTTGTATATCGTTCCTCACCATACCATAGCTGGTGATGATCACACGCGCAGCCCGCATAACGCTCTCATCAAACTCCCGGTCCGCTCCATAATGGACATGCCAGGCAAGTCCCGGCACAAATTTTTTCAGTTCGGCCTCCCAGTTATAGATCAGTGAAGTGGGACATACGACCAGGTGCGTTTCATCCGGATATTTCTGTGTTAAATATTGCAAAAAACAAAGCGTCTGCAAGGTTTTTCCAAGCCCCATATCATTGGCGAGACAACCACCCCATCCCATCTCATCCAGCAGGCACATCCACTGATAGCCCGCCAGCTGATAATCCCTCAGCTTCGCCTGAACAGCGGCAGGGACGGGCCACTCCCGCGATTTACCAATTCCTTTCAGTCTTGCTTTCTTTTCCGTCAGCTCCATTTGCAACGTGCTCCGACCTTCAATACCGGCCCTATCAGCCCCACCACCAAGGTCCAGCTCTTCCACAAGGGACCAGTGGATCCCCGGAATTTTCAATTCGCCCTCTTTCACCTTCCCCATCTTCATCAGCAGGCTATATTTTTGGATCCATTCCACTGGCAGCACGCCCAGACTGCCATCTTCCAGCAGAATATATTCCTGCTTCCCCAATATCGCTTTCCTCAGTTCATGCAGGGGTACGACCAGTCCGCCATAACGAACCTCGATGGTCAGGTCAAACCAGTCGATGCGCTTACCGGCGATTATTTTAAATTCCGGCGGGCTTGTATTGTACCTGAATTTCCGAAGCCCGCTCATGCCCAGGATCGGGATGTCCAGCCCCTGCATCTTATGATAGAATCCGACAAACCAGTTCTTCTCCAGGGCTTCGCTGAATTTCAGATAGAAATAGCCATTGCGCTGTCCGCTGAATTTTGGGTGCAGTTTCCGGATGGACTCCGCCAGCACTTCTTCCTCTTCCTTCCTCCGCATGATCGTAAACACCGCGCTGCCTTTATCCACCCGCACCTCCGGTCCATCCCATTCCTCCACTTCTATGTCCCCATACAGCCATTTTGGCTTGATAAGCAGAAAATTTTCATTGAGCTCGCTGAGATACACCCTGCCGACCGGCAGGCTATCCACGATCTCCTGACGGATGACCTGGCTCGTATCCACAGGATATTTTTCTGCCAGCGGTTTTACTACTTTCTCGAGGAAATGAACCAGTTCCTCCTCCGGCGCCACCGGCCCGGACACCAGGCCGCCCGCCGGTAGCTCATCAGTTGCACCCGCCGCTTCCCATCCCCGCAACAGATCCCTGTCCTCCTTTCTCAACAGAAAATATTCATTCCCGCTCTTCAGAAAGAAGTGCTGCTGTTCAAAATCTTCCAGCGGAAAAGATATATTGTTGAGCATCACCCGGCAACGCAGGAATAAATAACCGTTGCCTCTCTCCAGGACAAAGGAAAGATTGGGCGTGAACGCGCTTATCGAGGCCGGCCGGATATTTTTATTGATAAACGGTTCTCCCGGCGGCAGGTGGAAAAGATATTTCAGGGCAGGCGCCAGAGGCTTGAGTTCCTGGAGGATCCCGGCAATAAGCTCACCAAGCAGGACGTGATGCCTGCTATCCAGAAAATCGAACGGCTTGTCGGCATCCCGGAGCCAGGCAAATCCGTTTTTCACCAGATGAGTAACCAATGCCTCGTCTGACAGTTTTTTAAGAACCAGCGCCACAGGAACAGGCAAGCTGCTTAAATAAGACAGGTAAGCGTTTCCGGCCAGGGGGATCCGCTGGTAGCTGCGGCCTTCTTTTTTATCCAGCACCATCAGCAGTTCGATGGAGAAGCCGCCTTTTTTGGGATTATTAAAATTCAGCAACAATCCCGTCTCAAAAGAATTTTTTCCCTGCTGTACAGAAGAGGAATTTACAATGATCGTTTTCTTAGGAAGCTCAGCCATTTTTTTCCGGAAATTATTCGAACCTGCTAAAATAACGCTTTCTCCGCCAACCACTCCGCGGCCCCACGCGCATATTTTAAAAATGTTAAATTTTCCCTGGAAAACACCACTTCCCCCTTATAAATCCGCGCACCCTGCGGGTCATATATGAAAATCGGGAAAACAGCGTTATTATAAAAGTTTTCGTATTTAATTTCGTACCCAATTGAACTACTATGTCTACTACCGTTGATACGTCGGAGATCGCAGAAAAAGTCAGAACCATCATTCTGGATAAGCTGGAAATACAGGAATCTGCTCTCACCAGAACCGCCTCTTTCAGCAATGACCTGGGACTGGATTCCCTGGACATCCTCGAAACGTTCATGGCTATCGAAAAGAAATTCGGCATCAGGATCGACGACGAAGCAGCAGAAAAGCTGACCACCCTTGGCGCCGTCATAGATTATATCGTCGCACGGAGGAATTAGATCTCGTTGCCTGGAGGAATCAGATGTCGTCGCCGCTGGAACTGGTAAAAGCCTGCCCGCGATCTGACAAAGGCCGTCCGGAGAAATTAACGGAATCCTTGCAACCCATGGCATCGTGCTCATCCTGACAAGTCGTATATTTGCAGGATGAATGCAGTCAGATCTGTAAGTGAATTCCTGCTGAAAATGCTCAAAGCGATCTTCATCCACAAGAAGGATTGCTGCAAATAAGCTCCTGCACACCCAGGTTCCGGTCCCGGCTCCCGCATCTCCACACGAACCTCCATCACTGGCTCCCACATCACCATCCCTGGCAAGCCCCACAGCACATCCTCCGCACGAACCCCACCTCATCCCGGCTCCCGCAACTCCACACTCGGACTTCCCTCAGCCCCCTCCCCCTCAAAGACGAAGGCCTTCGCCCTGAGGGCAAAGGCCTGCTGCTATCAATCAAAGCAAACTAACCTATTTTTCAAACTTTGACGCGAAAATACTAAAGCACCGGATTATCTTCAAAAATTATCTCACTATATCCATAATAAATCAACATTCATCCGCAATAAGCCGACTTTCATGAACAATCAGTCAACATTCGTCTACATGCGGTTAACATCCGGGCATAACCCGACCCTCTCTCCAATATACCCAACTACCCGGGGCACATCCCCCATCCGCATTGCCAAAGTTTCCGCTGATCAAGATTATCTCGCATAGCCATGATCCTTGATTAATATTTGTATCATAATAAACAGCCATGCACATTACCCGAACAACCCACCTGCTCGCCGCCATCACCCTCCTGCTCGCATCCTGCCAGTCCGCAACAAAAAAAGAATCCCCCGATTTTCTGGCCGGGATCCAGGATACGACCGTCAGTCCGGGGGCCGATTTCTTCCAGTATGCCAACGGCAACTGGATCAAAAAAACATCCATTCCCGAGGAAGAGAGCGGATGGAGCATCGGCCAGATGGTCCAGCAGGATATCTATACCCGTCTGAGAAAGATCAGTGAGGACGCCGAAGCCGCAAAAGCTCCACAGGGCAGCGTTTCACAACAGATCGGCGACCTCTGGTACAGCGGAATGGACTCGGTGGCGGCAGACAGACAGGGACTGCAACCGCTGCGCGGACAGCTGGAGACGATCCATTCCATCAGCAATCTGGACGACCTGCTCCGGGTGACGGCGGCTATGCACAGACAAGGCGGCGGTGCTCTTTTTGCCGATTGGGTCGCGCAGGACGATAAATACAGCGACCGCATGGCCTATCAGCTTGGCCAGGGCGGTCTGGGCATGCCCAACCGTGATTACTATTTTAATACCGATGAAAAAACGATAAAGGTAAAAGCGGCATACCGCCACTTCATGTACCGCATTTTCCGGCAGCTGGGCAGGGACAGCATGACGGCGATAAAGACAACAAATTCCGTTTTTGATCTGGAGACCCGGCTCGCCGGATCGTCCCGTAAACTGGCCGACCTCCGCGATCCAAATGCCAACTATCATAAAATGACCCTGGCCGGAGTGCAGAGCCTCACCCCCCTGATCCCATGGCATGCCTGGCTACAGAACAGCGGCATCAAAACTCCCATCGATTCTATCATCGTCCATCAGCCCGAATTTTACACGGCGCTGAATACCGAGCTCAGGACCACTCCGCTGGAAGAATGGAAGAGCTATCTCGAAGTCCATCTGGTGGGAGACAACGCTGCATTCCTTGATCAGCAAACCTTCAATGACCGCTTTGCTTATATCCAGACCCTCACGGGGGCCAAAGCACCGAGACCCCGCTGGAAGAGAGTGCTGGACGGGGAAGAGAACGCGATGGGAGAGGCGCTTGGACAATTGTTCGTAAAAGAATATTTCCCTGAAAAAGCCAAGCAGCGCTACAGCGATCTCGTCGAGGCGATCCGCGACGCCTATAAGGAAAGGATCATGAAATTATCCTGGATGAGCGACAGCACCCGCCAGAAAGCGCTGACCAAGCTAGCCCATGTCACAAAGAAAGTTGGATATCCGGATAAATGGAAAGATTTCAGCGCGCTGAAGATCGACAGAGGGCCTTTTGTCCTCAACATGCTGCGAGCCGCCGAATGGTGGACGAATTATTCGTTCAGCAAACTGGGCAAGCCGGTCGACCGCACCGACTGGGACATGTCCCCCCAGACCTATAACGCCTATTACAATCCCAGCAATAACGAGATCGTACTGCCCGCAGGGATCTTCACCGTGCCCGGCATGAAAGATGAAGACCTCGACGATGCGTTCGTTTACGGCTATGCTGCCGCCTCCACGATCGGTCATGAACTGACACACGGCTTCGACGACCAGGGAAGACAATTCGATGAAAAAGGCAATCTGGTCAGCTGGTGGCAACCCGCCGACGAAAAAGGATTTAAAGACAGGGCAGCCCTTATCATCCGGCAGTTTTCCGAATTCAATCCCGTGGATACGCTGCATGTCAACGGAGACGCTACTCAGGGCGAGAACATCGCAGACCTCGGCGGGCTCCTTCTGGGACTGGACGCATTTATGAAAACGGATGCCTACAAGAAAGGCGAAAAAATAGGAGGCTACACTCCCCTGCAACGCTATTTTCTGGGATATGCCTATAGCTGGCTCGCCGTTCAGCGGAAGGAGATCATGGCCACACTGCTGCTGACGGACGTACATGCCCTGCCGAAAGAAAGGGTGAACGGACCGGTCGTGAATATCCCGCTTTCTATGAAGCATTCGGTATCCGGCAGGGCGATAAAATGTACCGGCCCGACAGCCTCCGGGTAAACATCTGGTAAAGCTTAAGGGAATCCATGGGCGATCAAACGGCTCTCAACAAACAATCAAGAACATTATATGTATAAATGTGTGTATATAAACATTTTACATCAATTAATGCACTTTTAATCCGATAGTTATTGCATTGTTAACGGGTTTCGCGAGCTTTGACAGCCCTAGAAAATGCTCTAATTTGGGGGCTTTAACCCCTACCGTCGCATGTTTTTTTTTATAATACTATTTCTTTATTGTTCACTTTCCGTACTCTACCTTTTCTTTCTTTCGTTTTCAGGAAAATTCTTCTTCAAAGCAAAAAAATGGAATACCCCATCTCCATTGCCCCCACTCAAACGCATCGCCATCTTAGTCCCGGCCTATAAAGAAGACAACGTCATCCTTTTCACCGCCGATAACCTCCTCCAGCTCGATTATCCACGCGAAGCCTACGATATTTATATCATCGCCGATTCCTTCGGGGACAGCACGTTGCAAGAGCTGAAAAAATTACCCTTATACGTACACGAAGTTTCATTCGAGAACAGCACAAAGACAAAATCGCTCAACGAAGCCTTCAGAAGGATCGACAAGCCTTATGATATTGCCCTGATCTGCGATGGCGATAATATGCTGAGCAAAGATTTTCTGAAGAAGACCAACGAGGCCTTTATGGGAGGCGCAAAAGCCATTCAGGGGAAAAGAGTTGCCAAGAACCTGGATACATCCTTCGCTGTCCTCGACGCATGCAGCGAGGCCATGAACAACCATATTTTCCGGAAAGGCGCAAACGCCCTGCATCTTTCTTCTCCGATCTGCGGCTCCGGAATGGCGTTTGAATTTTCCACGGCAAAAAAGACGCTGGCCGGGATCGATGCGGTTGGCGGCTTTGACAAGATCCTGCAATTGAAAATGGTCAAGCAGAATATCTTCGTTCATTACCTCGAGCACGCACTGATCTTCGACGAGAAAGTAGATTCGTCCTCCGCATTCGGACAACAGCGGAAGAGATGGATCTCGACCCAGCTGATCTATGCAAGACAGTATTTCTTCCCCGCTTTCAGAGAGCTCTTCAGAGGTAATTTCAGCTATTTTAATCTGGCCTTTGCCAACTATAGCGTCCTGCCAAAAGCATTCCTGCTCGCCATACTCCCCCTGCTGATCCTTGGTGGGTTTTTGATCGGACCCCATTGGGGAATAGCGGCAACGGTCCTGTGGGTAGTGTATGTGCTCTGTCTGGGGATGGCAATGCCGCAGGCGCTGGTCAATTCTGACCTGCTTCATGCCGTACTGAGCCTGCCCCGCGCGATCAGCCTCATGTTCGGAGCACTGTTTCAATTCAGAAAAGCAGACGAACGGTTTATTCATACCCCACACACCAAGACCGGCATCACCAACCCCGCCAAAGAAAGGTAAAGCCCACGCGCTGACCCAGCCCTGTTCCCCCATCCGCCCCTTTACTGTCCGTCCCACGCCCCTCGATCGCCCATCGGCCATCCTCTACCAGAATATCGTATACAACGCCGCCAGCAATCCGCAGATGATCAGCGCCCCCACGGCAAAGCCCGGGGTCACCCTGAACATTTTCCTGTCCACTTCCAGCCCATTAGGCCGCAGGCCCTTCCTGTTCTCGGCAACGCTGATGAAATACATGACCACGATACAGATGAGGAACACAAATCCCATCCTGTCCAGGAAAGGTATTTCATAGATCCCCTTTTCATTGGGCTTTGCAAATCCATAAGGCGCCAGAAAAGAAAGATTAGCGAACAAAGGCAGGAATTTAAAGAAGAACGCAAAAGCCAGACCGCCGATGGTCGCAAACAAGGCCGCGTTGGACGTCGTCTTTTTCCAGAAGAAACCCAGGATGAACATCGCAAATATACCCGGAGAGAAGAATCCCGTGTATTCCTGTATGAACTGGAAGCCCCCCTTCTTATCGATCCCAAGGAAAGGCGAGATACAGATGGCAATAATGATCGCCACGACCACCGTAACCCTTCCGACCCATACCATTCTTTTTTCATCCGCCAGCGGAGCGATCTTCTTCTTATAGATATCCAGCGTGAAGATCGTTGCAATACTATTGGCTTTCCCCGCCAGCGACGCGACCACCGCAGCCGTCAGCGCGGCAAAGGCCAGCCCCTTCAGACCGATCGGCAGAAAATTCAGCAGCACGGGATACGCACGGTCAGGGTTCAGTTCCCCACCCTGCATCATTTCCGACTGGAACATGCCTTGTTTGTACAGCACATAGGCAGCGATCCCGGGTATGACCACGATAACGGGCATCAGCATCTTCAGAAAAGCGGCGAAAAGGATGCCGCCACGCGCCGTCTTCAGGTTCGCGCCCAGCGCCCGCTGCGTGATATACTGGTTGCAGCCCCAGTAGTTCAGGTTCACGATCCACATCCCGCCGACCAGTACCGTAAGACCCGGCAGGTCCATATAATTTGGATTATCCTTTTTGAAGATCATATGAAAATGGCTGTCCGCATTGGAGCCCAGCAGACGAAAGCCGTCCAATATCCCCTTACCCCCAAAATGCTCGCTCACCAGCTTCAGCGAAATATACGTGGTGACCAGTCCGCCCAGGATCAGAAAAAAGACCTGTATCACATCCGTATACCCGATCACCTTCATACCGCCCAGCGTGATCACGACGGCAAAGGCCGCCATCCCGAGCATGCATACCGTAAAATTGACACCCGAGATGCTGCTCACCGCGAGCGCACCCAGATAGAGGATAGAGGTCAGGTTCACCACCACATACAGCAATAACCAGAACACCGCCATGATCATCGCCACCGTTGAATTATACCGCTGGTTGAGGAATTGCGGCATGGTGTAGATCTTGTTCTTCAGATACACCGGAATAAAGAATATCGCGACGATCATCAGCGTAGCGGCCGCCATCCATTCGTAGGTGGCGATGGCAAGACCCATCTTGAAACCGCTGCCGCTCATCCCGATAAACTGTTCGGCGGATATATTCGAGGCAATCAGCGAGGCGCCGATAGCCCACCAGGTCAGCGAACCCTCGGCCAGAAAATAATCATGCGTATTGGTCTGCAGCTTTTTCTTCCGCTGGTAGACCCAGTAGCCATATATCGCAACGAGCAGGAAATAGAACAGGAAGACCAGATAATCTTGGGTGTGTAACAATTGCATATGGCAGCGCTATTTGGTGGTGATTTAATTGTATTCGTAAACGTATACTTTCCCTTTCACGGCAACGGATCATTCAGTTAAGACGGGCAACGGATCATTCCGGCTTAAACCGGACTACAGATCATTCCCGGCTTAAATATACCGGTTGATAATATTCTCCAGATATTCCTGTCTGCCGCTGATCACACCCGGCTCCCCGTTGGCGATGGCAAATTCCCGCAGGTCTTCCAGGGACAGCGAACCCTTCTCAAAGGCCGCTCCCTTGCCGCTGTCATAGGAAGCATATCGTTCGGCGCGTACCTTCCGGTAATCCGATTTTTGCAGGATGGCATCGGCCACCACCAGCGCCCTCGCGAAGGTATCGATACCACCGATATGTGCATGGAAAAGATCGGCCGGATCGGTGGAATTTCTCCTCCGCTTGGCATCGAAATTGATCCCTCCTCCCTGAAAACCTCCGCCTTCAAGGATGATCAGCAGGGCTTCCACCAGCTCATTGATATTATTCGGGAACTGATCGGTGTCCCATCCATTCTGATAATCTCCTCTGTTGGCGTCCATAGACCCCAGCATGCCCGCGTCTGAGGCAACCTGCAGCTCATGCGTAAAGGTATGACCGGCCAGCGTGGCATGGTTCACCTCGATATTCAGCTTGAAATCTTCCATCAGCCCATATTGGCGGAGGAAGCTGATGACGGTCGCGCTGTCATAATCATATTGGTGCTTGGTGGGTTCACAGGGTTTGGGCTCGATAAAGAACGTGCCTTTGAAACCCTGCCTGCGCGCATATTCCTTCGCGGTATGGAGGAACCGGGCCAGATGTTCCTGCTCCCTTTTCATATTCGTATTGAGCAGGCTCATATAGCCTTCCCGCCCGCCCCAGAACACATAATTCTGTCCTCCCAGCGCGATGGTCGCATCGAGTGCGGCTTTCACCTGCGTCGCCGCATGGGTCAGCACATGAAAATCAGGGTTGGTGGAGGCGCCGTTCATATACCGCCGGTTCGAGAACAGGTTGGCCGTGCCCCATAATAATTTCACACCGCTGGCACCCTGTTTTTCCTTCGCATAATCCGTCAGGGCCTGCAATCTTTTCTCGTTATCCACCACATCGTTGGTATAATCGACCACATCGACGTCGTGGAAGCAATAGAAGGGAAGGTCCAGCTTCGTGATGAACTCGAATGCCGCATCCATCTTATCCTTTGCCCGGGCGACCGCATTGGTTTTTTCGTTCCATGGGAAGATATGCGTAGGCTCGCCGAAAGGATCGGCGCCATTGCCGACAAACGAATGCCAGTAGGCAACGGCAAAACGGAGGTGCTCCTTCATCGTCTTTCCCGCTACCTGCTTGCCCGCATCGTACCAGCGGTACGCAAGAGGGTTGTCGGTCTGAGGACCTTCATATTTTATCTGTCCTATTCCCTGGAAGAATTCTTTGTCACCGGTGATAACTGGCATAGCTGATGGTTTGCCCCCGACCCTTGCCGCATGCTCCCCGGTCCGGGAACGGCGCAGATCCGGGATGTTTATAAATGTTTATGTAAAATTTCTTTCCAATCCTGGTACAGATCGTCGTACACGCGCGCATTCCTTGGCTCGATCAGTTGCAGCGGCTTCCTGCTGCGGAATGCCTCCTTCTCACTGCGGAAGATGCCCGCCCCGATACCCGCACCCACGGCAGCCCCCGTACTGCCATCGCAATCGTACAGCTCGACGGGCGTATCCGTGGCTTCCACGAACGCCTCTGCAAACACGCTGCTCAGGAACATATTGGCTTTCCCCGCCCGGATAACGGAAGGGCTCATCCCATTTTCCCGCATGATATCCAGCCCATAGCGGAAAGCAAATGCGATCCCTTCCTGACCCGCCCGGTAAAGATGCCCGGCCCCATGCTTGTTGAGATCGATGTTATGGATATGCGCACCGATGATCCGGTTGTGCAGAATCCTTTCCGCGCCATTGCCAAATGGCAGGATCCTCAGTCCGTCACTACCAGGCGCAATGCCGGCAGCCGCCTTGTTCAGGCTGATATAATCCGTTCCGCCGCCGCCCGTGCCACCCAGGGTTCCGCCGCCCGCCAGATCCCTGATCCAGCGGTTAAGGATCCCCGTTCCATTGATACACAGCAGCACTCCTATCCTTTTTCGTCCGGTGGCGTAATTGACATGGGCAAAACTATTCACCCGCGACTGAGGATCGTATACCAGTTGATCGCTCACGCCGTAGATCACCCCCGAAGTGCCCGCCGTGGCCGCCACTTCACCAGGCTCCAGCACATTCAGCGAAAGGGCGTTATTCGGCTGGTCACCGGCCTTATAGGTCACCGGTATGCCCTTTTTCAATCCCAGTTTGCGGGCAATATCTTCCTTCAGCCCTCCATGCTCCGAGAACACCGGCTGTATGGCGGGAATAAAATCTTTATCAAAACCGAAGTAATTGAAAACGTCATCCGACAAGGCGTCCTCCTTAAAATCCCAGAATATCCCTTCGGACAGAGCGCTGACACTGGTCGTGATCTGGCCCGTCAGCTTCATGGAAATAAAATCACCGGGCAACAGCAGCTTGTAGATCTTTTCATAGACCTGCGGCTCTTTGTCTTTTACCCAGGCCAGTTTAGCGGCCGTGAAATTTCCAGGGGAATTGAGCAGATGAGACAGGCTTTTTTCCGGCCCGATGTGCCCGAACGCTTTTTCTCCATACGGAACAGCCCGGCTGTCACACCAGATAATACTGTCCCGGAGGACGCGCTGATCCTTGTCCACCAGCACCAGACCGTGCATCTGATAAGCGATGCCGATAGCGGCGATCTGCGCCGGATCGAAGGCCCCGGATTGCTGCACCCTCAGAATGGCCTGCCGTACGTTCTCCCACCAGGTTTCGGGGGACTGCTCAGCCCAGCCGGGTTGTTTTGCGATAATAACAGATTCTGTATCAGGATATTGCGCTGATGCAAGGGTGAGCTGGCTCTCCGGGTCCACCACGGATACTTTTATCGAAGAGGTGCCCAGGTCAATCCCTAATAACAACATGAGTTTGGTTGATTTGCTGTTTGAAAAATCGCGGGTAAATATAGACTTTTTTTTGAATTGTAACCGATTGCATACTATTTTTTAAAAACCCTTACTTTTACAGCCTGTCAGCTAACCCCATGATATGATCCCTAAAAAAGATATCACCATTTATGATATAGCCAGAGTGCTCAATCTCTCGCCCGCAACGGTGAGCCGCGGGCTGAAGGACCATCCGGCCATTAATATAAGGACCCGTCAGCGGATCACCGAGATGGCCAAAGAAATGGGCTATCGTTCCAATAATTTCGCCAGCAATCTCCGCAGACAGAAAACCAACACCATCGGGATCATCGTCCATGAGTTGAACAGTCACTTTATCACTTCCGTGTTGTCGGGCATTGAAAAGGTGACCGCCGAAGCAGGTTATGACATTATCATCGGACATTCCTCCGAGACCTATAAAAAAGAGGCGGCCAACGCGCATAACCTTTTTCACAAGCGGGTCGATGGACTGATCGCCTCCCTGGCCTTCGATACCAAAGACCTCGCGCATTTCGATCCTTTTGTAAAGAAGGGAATACCAATCGTGTTTTTCGACCGGGTAGAAGATCATCATTATGGCACCAGGGTGATCATCGATAATGTCAGAGCCGGATTTGAAGCCACCGCTCATCTGGCCCAGCAAGGTTGCAGGACCATCGCACATCTAACGGCCAATCTGACCAGGAACGTCTATGCCGAACGGCTGAAAGGATATCAGCAGGCGCTGGCGCAGTATGGCCTGAGCTTCGATCCGGCCATGGTGCTGGTGAACGATCTTGGAGAAGAATCGGCCATCCGCTCCGCGCACCAGATCATCAGTATGGACCCGCGCCCCGACGGTATTTTTATCACCAATGATTTTTGCGCGGCAGTATTCATGCAGGCGCTCAAAGAAGCAGGACTGAAGGTCCCGCAGGACATCGCCGTCGTGGGATTTAATAATGACGTGATCTCCAAGATCATCGCGCCGCAGCTGACGACGATCAACTATCCCGGGGAAGAAATGGGAGAAAGAGCAGCCCTCAGCCTGGTCGATCAGCTGGCAGGACGCTCCTCGGCCTCATCGATGGCGACGATCGTTATAAAGTCGGAGCTGATCGTACGCGGCTCCTCGCTGAAACATAGTCCCCCTTCTCCCCGCTGAAACATGATTTCCCTCCTTCATAGTACTTGAACTTTTTGCAACACATTCTTTTCCAACCATTTGAAAAAAGTTCAACCTCAATGCGCCTTTGCGCTATATCTGCGCCACCCGCAACGCCTGCCCCGCACAACAGCGCCGCCCTACCATACCTCCACCCAAACCATACCTCCCCAACCATCACCCAGGCCAACTCCTCCCTCACAACCTCACCCTGTTCTGCTCCTCCCTCACAACCTCACCCTGTTCTGCTCCTCATCCGCACTCCCCTTGCCCCTGTTCACCGGCGGCATCTTCAGCGTCCTTCCAAACCGCCATACAAAAGAAATATTAGCGACCCGCGAATCCCGCCCCTGAATATAATGCTCCCGGACATTCTGATACGTTATCGCCCCATCCACTACCTGTGTTAAAAAAATATCCTGCACATTCAGCCTCACCGTCGCCTTGTTGTCCAGCAGTTGCTTTGATACGCCCACCGACACCTGACCGAAAGGCCGCGTGACGAACTGCCCTTCCACATCACGGGAATTATAATAACCGGACAGCTCCGCGGCCCATCCTTTCTTCCAGCGGAACTGGTTATTCGCATTGAATTGCGCAGACACCCCTTCCGTCCTGATATCCGAGCCATCGGCCACCCCATCGACTTTTTTATAGCCGAGATCCGTATGCAGCGTAGCGGACCACCATGACTGGACATCGATCTGCGCATTGACGGACAGTCCCGCATTCCGCAGCCTGCCAAGATTGCCCCGGCTGAAAATAGTCGTATCTCCAACAGTCCGGAACAGATCCGTGAAATACGCTTCCGTATTGCTGTAATTCAGGGTCGTCGTCAGCACGCCCTTGAAAATATGGCTCAGCTCGAGATTCGTAGTATACTGGGGACGAAGAAAAGGGTTCCCCTGGTTATACGTATACTGATTGATAAAGAATAAAAAGGGGTTCAAGTCCTGATAGGCGGGACGGTCGATACGCCTCCCGGCGGAAAGCGTAAACTGATCGTTCTTGTCGGCCTGCCAGCTGACGAACCCGGTCGGGAACAGACTGTTGTACTGATGTGTAAAGCTCGAATCCGGCTTTTGTGGGTTCCCGGTCTGATGTCCGGTATAGTTGGTATTCTCATAACGCAGCCCTCCCTGGAAGGACCACTTCCCGATCTCCCGGTTCAGGTTCAGGTAAAGAGCGTTTATATTTTCCCGGTAGTTGAAGTCGTTGGTCTTCCCATAATCCGGCACCCAGTTGCCACCGCTGAGGTTAAAATAATTGGCCGCATTGCGGGTCTCGACCAGGCTCGATTTCCAGCCACCCTCAAGTTTCAGTCCCTTCTTAAGGGCCTGAGAATAATCCATCTTCCCCGACCAGATGTCTATCGTGGAAGGCAGATCACCCTTCAGCTGATTGGAGCTCGCCAGCGTACCGTCCGGATAATACGTGGTATTGCCATAAAGTTGCGGATTGGTAGACTTGTACCGGATATAGTCCGCATCCGCCGTCAGTTCATGCGTGCTGTCGAAGGAATGCCGGAAGTTCAGGTTCACCGCCCCGTTCACGACACGGGAATTATTCAGGCTGCTGGTGTAAGTAGTGGAATCCGTATGCCCAAGACCGTCTTGCAGATAGCCCGAGCTGAAGCCGTCAAAAATGCGGGGCGAGATAAATCCGGTTGCGACTACGCCAAGGGTCGTCCGGCTGCTGAGGAAATAATCCATTCCCAGCTTGAGGTTATTATTGGCGATCTTCCTGTTCAGATAAGTGGGCTCGTCAAATATGGAATTCACCGTTTTGCCATCCGTGGCGAGATACCTGCGCAGGATATGGAGATCGGTAAAGCCCCGGTTTTCGGAGAAGCTGTAGTTCATGAACAGGTTATATGAGCCGTTGCGGTAGTTCAGGTTAAGGCTGCTGTTGGTCTTCCAGTATTTACCCTGCGCGTAACCCACGGTAAAGCTTCCGTTAAATCCACGGGGCCTGTTCTTTTTAGTTTTGATATTGATGATCCCCGAATTCCCCGCCGCATCATATTTTGCAGGAGGATTAGTCATGATCTCGATCTGGTCGAGCTGGTTCGCATTCATACTGCTCAGCAGGTTGGAGAGGTCGGTCCCCGACAGATAGGTTGGCTTCCCATCCATCATCAGCAGCACACCCTGTTTGCCTTTCAGGCTGATATGGCCATCCTTGTCCACGGTCACGCCCGGGGCTTTCTCAAGGACTTCCAGCGCCGTGGCGCCCGCGTTCGTAACGGCGGCGTCCACGTTGATGACCAGCCGGTCTATCTTCTGTTCGGTCAGCGGTCTTTTACCCGTCACCGTTACCTGTCCAAGCACCGACACCTTCGCCGGTACAGAATCTTTGGGCAATCGCAGACCCGGCATTGAATCTTTTTTCGGCATCACTCCCGGCACCGTGTCTTTCCTCGACCCCTGTCCGCGCGCCACGGCATCTTTCTGCGCATGGGCAACCACGGTCACCCAAAATCCCATCAATCCAAAAAAAAGAAAAAGGAATCTCCTCATAAAGCGTTACCATTTTCCAAAGCATAACAGCCGATAAAGCATAACCCATCGAACCGGCAGTAATTTGGTAAATAGTCGCCGCAGCAGAAAGAGAAAAGGGATAAAGGGCCGGAATCCAATGCCAATACATGAACGGCAAGCCGACTGTACATCGCACCCCGCGCTCTGCCCGTTCATCACAGTATCGGCCCCGCAAGCCCCGCCCCCCTAATACAAAAATCCCCAGGTGATCAGCGTTACCCCACCTTCGGGACTCTGCGCATAGGAAGCCGTAATGACAAATCGTTTGAGCGGGCTGATCCACACGCCCCCTCCATAACCATCATGCCACTGATGACTGTTCTCCCCTTTCACCCATACCCGCCCGATATCGTTGAACGCCAGCAGGCCGATCGATCCCGGGAAAAGATAGGTCTGGAAATCCCCCAGCTTTATACGCAGATCCAGATTATGATAGAACAGCTCATCCCCGCCAAAACGATACTTGCGGTAGCCCCGCAGGTTCTCCGTTCCGCTCAGGTACTGCGCCTGGAAGAATTCATATTTGCCAAAGGTCCTGCCCCAGCCCACACGGGTACTGATCACCAAGCCGGCCTCCCTGCTTAAACTCGTGAACAAAGACAGCTCCGAATGGATCCGCGAATAATCATGGCTGACAGATCCCAGCCCCTTATAAGTGGAAAAGCCCGTCTGCCAGTTGACCCCACGCCCTGGCATTACTTTATCATTACGCTGGTCCAGCCCAACATTCACACCCAGCCCGGCATAGCTCTTGGACCGGTACAAGGTTGCGGGGTCCAGCCCATTGAGGTTCGTCAGTGTGATGAAGCGGCCTTTGTTATCGTTGCTGTCGATACTGAAATATTGAAAAAGAGGCCCGGCCTCGATAAAGAACCCATTTTTACTCCTCGCCCTCAGCATGAGGGCCACATCCACTTCGTCGAAGCGGGTGCGGTAATATTTTATGGTCTTCCCACCACTCTTATCGTAAAAGCTCTCATTCCCATAGCTGAAAAAATTGATGGTATTGTCCGGTGCTTTGACGTTGGTATTGAACAACAGGTCCAGCTTGCCGATGGCATGGATGGCTTCGAAATTATACTTAAAATTATACGCCTTGGTAGCCAGGGCATGCTCGATGCTGAACTGATGCAGCTGCTTGTACGGCTCTTTGTGAAAGCCCTGTACCGTGTACCTGAACTGCGCACCGAGGAACACGCCATCATCCGGGTTGTAGGATACATCCAGAAAGGGCGCCAGCACATCATATTTAAAGCCCAGCCTGTTCACGGCATTGACGGCCGGATCGTCCGAAAGAAATGACCGGTAGTTACCCTTGCCGCTGAACTGATTCTTCTCCGTGGCCAGATCGTAGATCTTTGTCTTCCCCGCCGGAGCATCCGATCCGTTGTCAAACACATCATCGCCAGACCCGCCGATGATCCGCACCCGGATCGCAGCCGCGCCGCCGCTACCCGAACTCGCCGCGCCACCGGCCGAACCGGCACCCGCGCCAGCCTCGACAACAGTGCCACCAGAACCCGCAGCCCCACCGCCGACCCCATGCGTAACGAACCGATCATCTCCGCCCAACCCATACAGCCGGATCTCCCTGGTCTCCCCCGCAACAAACTTCCTCCTGAACAATTCCTTCCCAGTCCCGCCTTCCTTATTCAGTTTGTACACGACCAGCGTCACCCCGCCATCGGCTTCCCGCTGCACGTCAAAAAGTTCTTTTTTATCGCTGCCATACACCGACACCGTCTCCGAAAGGAATTTGTAATAGGTCATCGCCTCGCCCACAAAATACTTCCGGCGCGCCTTCAGTTTGGCGACGATCGAGGCCGCGGAATAAGAATAAACCTCCGGGGGCTGCAAGGACAGCGCATACCCGATCAGCGAATCCGTCATCCGCGCGACCAGGGCCTCCGCAGCCTCTCGCCAGTCCTTTTCGGCAAGCGCAGAAAGATAATTCCGGTCGAAATTCCGGGCGTTATAATTATAGGTATTGATATTTCTGGCCTTTGACCGGAACCCCTGTAGCTGCGGCGTGATAAACGCAGAGCCCGCCAGCCAGGGGAACGCTCCCTCGTTAATAAAAAAAGGCTGGTCCCGGTCGCGGGGTACCGGGGAATACGTTTTCCCCTTCCCGTTATCCTCCCCAGCCCAGCGCCACTGGTCCTCATGCCGGTCGAAATCCATAACGAACATATCCAGCAGTCTCGCCTGCAAGGCCTTCTTCCCATCCACGACATTGTCGTTATCCTCCTGTAATTTTCTATCCAGTTCATCGGTGCTCAGCGTCTTCTTTGCGCTGCCCGGCTCCCGCTCTTCAAAAAGATTGAACGTATTCGCATAGTCGCTCCTGAATTTTCCAAGCCTCGGATCATCCGGTATAAAATACAGCTGCGGACTGGCATGAGGTATGCCCAGCGCAGCAGCAAAGGGAGGGATGGACAAGGCGGCATAGGGATAGGAGGCGGACACTCCGTCGGAGACGATGTCCTTTACAAAGGTCCCCTGCAACTCGGCAGGAAGGGCCGCATCCGTAACATATTTCTTTACACCCCGGATCACATATTGTTTCCCGTCTTTGTTTTCCAGTCTCAGCGACCGGGTCTGCAGCCCGCCGCCCCTGCGCAACGGCGTCCAGCCGGACATATCGAACACCTTTACCCGCACGGGAGTACCCCACTCTTTGCGGTAATTGGCGCCAAAGAAAAATTTCTTCACGGGACCCGCCCCGAAATGAGCATCACCCACAACGGTGACCGAGTCGGGAAAAGACGCGGCAACCGTCGCCACATCCTCCACTACCGGCTCCAGCGTGTGCAGGGCCGCGGTATACAACGGCTGGTCGAGACCGGCAGCATCCGGTGAATAGAATTGTACGGAAGTCTTCCCGCTTTCTCTCAGCTCGATCATCGCAAAGCCCAGCCCTTCCCGTGCAAATAAAGAATACCGCCCCTTTTTTACCCGCGTGTGTTTAGAGCCCGCACCGCTCACCACAAAAAATGTGCTGTCATGTTCGAGGAACTGTAACGTATGTTCATGGCCCGCGACATGCACCACATTCCTATGGCCTTTTATCACAGCCTCTACCTTTTGTATAAGGTCCTTGTACTGCGGATGACGGGTATCCTGGATATTTCCGAATACACCCCTGCCGATGGGAAAGATGGAGCCGATCACCGGCAGCGGAATATAAAGATTGGTTTTAAAATCCGTCAGCGGGAAAATATGCTGCTTGATCGTATAATATCCTCCGTGTTCCCCATGCGTATAAAAAGCATGGTGCATGGCCAGCAGGATCAGTTTCCCGGGGTTGGAGCCGATAATATCTTTCAGGGCAATGATGATCTCGTCCTCCGTCTTGCAGTCGCAGCCGGATCCGGGGCCTGGCCGCTCATACTGCTGAAGCCACCACTGGCTGTCCATGAATACCAGCACCATCTTCTCCCCCACGCTGAACTCCACAGGCCCCGGGCATCCGTTCTTTGGAAAGAACTGTACATTGGGCAGGTTCAGCGAATCGAAATAGGCTGACTCACTTTTTATCCGTTCCCACCCCCCCGGCGCACCCTGCTTCCAGTCATGATTTCCTGGGATAAAAAAAGCCTTCGCCTTCTTCCCTTCCACCACCGACAGCTGATAATCGAGGATCTTTCTGGCGATGTCCCGGTCTTTACTGCCTTCGGGTGGCATTCCCTGTGGATAGATATTGTCACCCAGATACAGCAATACATTGCTGGTATCATTCCAGTCGATATGCTCCTTCAGCCAGTCGCAGACCGGATGCTTGCCCTCCCGGATCTCGCCGGCGTCCCCGACGAGGAATACCCGTTGTATCACGCGGTCGTTTTGTGCCAGAACAGACTGCATGGGAAGAAGCATGGTCAGCAGAACGAGGATCTTCGGAATTCGTCTCATGTTATTTTGGTTGTCGGTAGCTGAATAACAGCACATTGGCATTCCCCTGCCCACCCTCATTGGAAATATACATATTGCCCTTCGCGTCAAAGGCAAGGCCCTCCGGCTGCTTGAACAGACCGGGGTCGAGCGGATAAACACCCTTGACCTTCATTTGTTCATCGAGGACCAGCAACACTTTATTCACCGATGAGATAATGTACCATTCCCGGGTCAAAGGGTGCCTGGCGATACAGGAGGGGTGGAATTTACCATTGTTCTTCCCGCCTCTCCGTTTGCCACCGCTGTCCAGCTTCACCGTGGAGACATCCACCTTGAAATGCTCCGTGACCGCCAGCTTATTGTTCATATCCTTCAGCACATAGCCCGAGACCTCGTCCCGCTGATCATCCGCCTTGCAATTCTTACAGAGTGCGATCAGCCTGCCTCCATCATCACCATACAAGCCCTCGTATTCGCCCGCAGGCAGGATATTTTCATATTCCCGCACGCTGTCCCTGACCATGTTCTTCAACATGCCGATGGGAAATACGAACAGGCTGCCATCGCTTCTCAGCACCACGAACTCCTTATTGCCGAGGATCGCGACATCCTCGTAATCCCCTTTCTTACCGAATTTTACAAAGTCCGCCCTGCTGTCGCCCGGATGAAAAAAGAACAGCTTCCCCTCCTCATCTTCGATAGCATAAAGGCTGTCGCCCTTCCCTTTCAAGATAGCAATTCCAGAGATCTCATGCAGCGCATCGCCCATGATATATTTTTTGGGAACGTTCAGGTTGTAACCCGGAGGACTGTCGCTGCGGAACGACTGCTGACAGCCCACAAACCCGGAAAGGATAAATATCCAGCCCATCATCCTGCCCCGCAGTCTCCCTCTCGCGCGCGCATCATTCCTCCTCATCCTGCCCCACAGTCCGCGCCCCGCAAGAACCTCTTTTCCCGGCAGTCCGCGCTCCGCCAGAATGGCTGCCCGCATTCTTTTTCCATTGAGCATCAGCGTTGATTTTATCGGTCAGGAAAAATTTACCCCTATCCGGCAGGCCTTCAGCCCCGTCACCCCCTGCAACTCTTCCAGGTCCAGCTGTTCGAGATCATCCTTAAGGATGCCTGCTGTCTGTAATTCCCGGATATACCCGATATACTCTTCCGCCTCCCGTTCATTAAAATAGATCACGGCGATCTTACCTGGCTGTGTCAGCCGCTCGACACCGCCCCGCAGATGCACTTTGTCGATCCGCTTCTTGACGATCTCATACCGTATATTATAGGACCCTTCCACATCGAACCTTCTTTCGTCCTGCCGGAAGCTGATATCGATGGCGCTGGAATGGACGAATATCAGCTGCGTCGTCTGCAGCTTATCCGGCATTTCGGGCAGCAACTCATGGGCAAGACCGGCGACAGTGGCCATCGATCTCAGCTGCCACAACCTCAGCTCCTTGAGAAAACGGATGTCGAAAGGCCGGTCAGGCGTTATCGACTGACCTACATAAATATCGTACTCGACCCCATCCGTTCTGAATTTTTCGAAATAGAAAGGATAGGATTGTTGCAGCTCGCTTACCGCGGTCTCCAGGTGACTGTTGATGGATTTATTGATAAGCTGGATCGAATTTTCCAGATCCCGTCTGTTGCGGAATGCGATACCTTCCGATTCATCGATCGCCCCGAGATACACATCGATAATGGGGGCCAGATCCGGTTTCCTCCCTCTTAACTGATGGAAAAAGAATCCTACTTCATTCTTCAGGAATTCGTTCAGCTCCATTTCTTCGGCTGTGGTCAGGAATCCCGGCAGCATATCCGCCCATTTGCGGCATTCGGATATAAGTATATCCAGCAGGCCCGGACCAAGGCCTTTTTCCAACTCGGACAGGGTGGTCAACAGAATATCGAACTGGGTCTGCAGGTCTTTTTTAAACGCCTCATTCCGCTCGATCGTAGAATTGCGGATATCGACCGCGCCATACAGTGGGTAGACATCTTTAAAATGAATGGGCTCCAGACCGGAAGCATCTCCCTTCCAGAAATGGTCTCTCAAAAAATGCCAGGCCGTCTCGTAGAACTTCCATTCCACGGAAGGCTGCACCGCAGTATAGTTCTCTTTGACCACCGCCCTGATCTCCTCGTCGAAGTCGACGATGCTCCGTTGCAACAGCTGAGCCAGCAGAGGGATGGCCTGTTCCACTCTCGACAACACTCCATGATCGAGGATCCCTTCCTTTTTCGAATAGACCTCCATCGCGCCGGCCAGTTTGTTATTATAGAATACAGGCAGCAGCGCATAGCTGACGACGCCGTTCTTTCTCAGGATGTCAAGGAAAGCGTTGAATTTTTCATCCTGCGCGGGCAGCGTCTCGAAAAAGATCATTTTGGGGTTCTGGAAATACTTATCCACCATGGCAAGATAATTCCGTTCCGCATCTTCATATTTCTTTGCCGCGGCAGATATGATGCTGTGAAAAAGCGTCTCCCCGGAAAAGACCACCTTCCCGTTGACCTTGAGGAAGGGGAGGAGACCGAATTCGACCTCATTATTACCCGCAAGCGCCTTCAGGGAATGGATGACCCGGTCATGGCAGCTATCCATCTCACAGGCATTCCGGTCTAAAATGATATTTTTTATATTTTCCGTCGCCTGCTCACCGGTAATATCGGTGAAGCTGATGGCCGAGATCCCTTCAAACCGGAACAGGCTCAGCGGTAGTTTTTCTTTCAGGAATTCGAGAAAGGTAGGGTCATGCGAACGGGCCTTCAACTCCGCACCGATCATCGGAAAGGAGCCTTTCTTTGGAATGATATCAACGAATCGGGCATCGATATCCAGCTTATAGAATTTCGACACGCCCGTGACCTGATCATAATAAGAATGGATCAGCTTGTTGCCCGGGAGATAATCATGGTTGTACAGCCTCTTTAAAATAAACGAGTATACATGCTCGATATTTATCTTCTTGTTACCACCCTCCTCCCTGTCGATCAGACAGATCTTCGACTCACCCGTTTTTTCATTTTTCAGCAGGTGGTAAAAGGCATTGGTGCCATAAAAGATCACCGGTTTCATCGGCATGCTCAGCGCCCATAAGTTCTGTCTTTCGTCGTTGATCGGGGGGAACAGCAAGGCATAGACCCATTGCAGAAGATCTTCATATTGCTCCATTTCTTCCAGCCCCAGTTCATTTTTTGGGGGCAGCCGGTGTTCGAAGCTGCTGATCACGGACTCGAGGAACCGCACCTTCATGGTCTTCTCATGCGAGCGCAGATCCCTGAGAAAATTGAGGAACCCTTTAAAGGACAGATGTGAATCGATCACATCGAATCCCTCCAGTTCCTCTGCTATATTGATCAGATCTTTCTGCATGATTTAGAATGTTTTCCGGCCTGCCCCGTCGCCCGGGCCGCACCAGTCCCTCGTCAGCGCCCGTCGCCCGGCTTCATCAGGCTCTCGCCACCCTGGCCTCACTGGTCCCTCACCAGTCCCTCTCCCCAGATACGCCATTGAGCAGAATGGCAGTTCCCCCTATTTCGCCGGCGGCGGATAAGCCAGCGCAGCTATAACAAAAGAAAGTACGGAAATGATCAGTCCGAACATAAAAACATTATAGGAAAGCCGGAGCCAGCGGTATTTCTTTCCCAGCGCGATCCCCTGGAAATACACATCCCGGATCAGACTGCCGTAGAGGAAATCACGGTCATCCATCATTTGCAGCATCCCATCTGCATATTCCTCCAGGCTCATCCGGTAGAAATTCCCGAAGAACAACAGGTTCACTTTCTTTTCCTCCAGGTCGGCCTTGCTGAACGTGCCGCTGGGGATATGAGGCCTGGTGGCCAGAATGGAAAAAATGATCGTGATCAGATTGACGGTAAGGAGGATAACCGAGGGAATGGCAAGGTTAGCATGGTCCTCGATCTTCCGCAGCAACAAGCTCAGCAATACAGAGATGATAATGGCATTCACCTGGATCATGATGTGCGCTTTGCTGTCCGCCTGGTTGCTCAGCCGCTGGTTATTGTTGGACGTGATCCGGAATACCGTATCGATACCTCTCCCTGCCTCCTTTTTGCTTTTTTCCTTCTCCTTCTCTTTGTCCTTTTCCTTTTCCTTCTCTTTGTCCTTTTCCTTTTCCTTATCTTTATTCTTGTTCTTCTTTTTTTCAGACCCATCCTCTTCCTTAATCTCTTCGCGCGACTCCTGCCGCCCCTGTCCCTCCCGCTCCTCATGCGATTTTTCGTGTTTATGCAACAAGGCGGCGATGGGGTCCATCACGGCTGCTTTCAGCACGAGCAGGTTCTCTCTTTTCTTTTCGTCCAGCAACAGCCGGCAGAAATCGGTTTGATATTTATGGCTCTCCAGGAAGCGGATGCTGTTCTTACGCCATTCATCCTTGCTTATTTTTTTATGATGGGTCGCTTCCATTTCTTTGCGCAGCAGCTTGTTCCGCTTCAGGAATTCATCCGTCCCCAGATGGAAGAGGTCGGAATCACAAACGATCTCCTCCAGCAGATTGGAAGGGGTCTGCGGTATTTTTGTGGCCCGGATACAGTTCTTTATGGATTCCACTACCGTGGATTCGATGTCCATTCCGGCGAGGAAAGTTTCAGCCATGATGGCGCCTTTTTCTTCATGACCCGCAGCTCCGCCACTAAAATAGCCCAGGTCGTGAAACCAGGCGGCGATGATCACGATGAAAAATTCTCTCTCTTTAAGCTGGTAATGATTGCCGATCAGGCGGGCGGCCTCGACGACCTTTTCCGTGTGGTCCCGGTTATGATAAATAAGCTTATCGTCGACATGGGAGTCAAAAAAAGACCGGGTATATTGCTGTGCCTGCTCCAGGATACCTGAATAATTCATGAGAAGTGTTTTTTTATTCCGGCGCTCTTTACGATGAGACGATTGCCTTTTCAAGAGACAGCAATAGAGCAATTTAGCGAATAATATATTCCCGGAAAAATCCGCCCCCATCCGCGTATCCCACCCTCTCCCACAGCCGCAGCCTGAGCCAGACGCGCGTCCCCTACACCCCTTACTCCTGAAGGATCTTGCCCTTCTCCGCCGCCCCGGCCGCCCCGGAGGTCACAGGGCTTGCGGAGATCGCTTTCTCCAGCGCCGCCTTTCCGGCAACCGTACCCGCGGACGCATGCGCTTTGCGGTATTTTGCCAGATTGATCAGCAGGACGCTGACCAGGATGACCGTCAGACCGAGCAATTGCAAGGCAGACATTTTTTCGCCCGCGAAAAGCACACCCAGCAACACCGCAACTACCGGGTTTACATAAGCGTGTGTGCTCACCTGGGTGGCAGATCGTACCTGGAGCAGCCAGACAAAGGCGCTGTATCCGGCGAGAGAGCCCATCGTGATCAGATAGAACACCGACAGCCAGGAGGTCATGGTGACATCCTGAAAGTGGAACTTCGACCATTCCCCGCTGATCAGACTGGCGGGGATAAAGGCGGCGCCGGCTGCCAGCATCTGCCAGCCCGCATTCACGGAGTTGGAATTGCCGCTGGAATTATATTTCGCATAGAGGGAACCGGAAGCCCAGGATATGGAACCCACCAGCAATACGGCCATGGCGATCACCTGCCAGTGACCCGTCGTGCCGGCAGCGGGGGTGGAAGAAGAAAAAGCTTCGGCCAGCCGCTCTCCAAATAATAAGATCACTCCGGCAAATCCGATCAGCAGCCCGATAATGGTCTCCCGGCTGCTGAAATTCTCACGCCAGTTGCGTTTGTCCAGCAGCACAAACCAGATAGGCCCCGCAGCCAGCAGGATCGCCGCGAGTGAACTGGTGAGGTATTGCTCGCACCAGATGAGCGCGCCATTGCCGAAAAAAAGCAGCAGCAATCCGCTCACAAGGGCCGGGCGCATATTCTTCCAGACGAACACCCGTTCACCGCGCGCAAGGCACCAGAGCAGCATCAGTACGCCTGCAACGACAAAGCGCATAGCCCCCAGCAACATGGGTGGGATATGCTGGACCGACAGCCGGATAAAAAAATAGGTTGAGCCCCAGACGATGTATACGATAGCGAAGGCGACGACGACCATCATGGCGGAGGCAGGTTTGTTGCCGGAACCGGAGGTGGATTTGTTGCCGGAGCCAGAGGCTGGTCGGTTGCCCGGCAAGGGGACAGTGGTGTTTACAGGAGTAGCCATGAGCTTACTTTTTTTGGTAAGGGATAACCAGTTTTTGTTCTTCTTTCACAGTTTCAAGCACGATCGTCGTTTTGGTGGAGAGGATGCCGGGGATGCTGGCAAATTTTGTCCGCATCAGCGCAACCAGCGAAGAGGAATCGGTCGTCCGCACTTTTACAAGATAGCAATCCTCACCGGCGACATGATGCACTTCCTGAACTTCCGGCAATTTCGACAGGGCGAGACCGGCAGCATTCTGGCCAAGCCCTTCGGTCGCCTTTATAAAAATAAAAGCCAGCAGCTTCTGTTCGACGGCGGCGGGATTGATCGTGGTGGTATAATTGCGGATAACCTTTCTCTGCTCCAGTTTCTTGACACGCTCCAGCACGGCGGAAGGCGCCATATCGAGCTTCTTCGCCATATCCACATTCGGGATGCGCGCATTCTCCTGCATCAGTTCGAGGATGTGAAGGTCCGTGTTATCCAAAACAGGTTCCATTATTTTTTTGTGTAAAATTACCAAAAAACAGAATAATATCCATTTATTTTTAAAAATAAAGAATATTATTCGAAAAAGCCGCATTCCGCCCTGGTGCCCGCTCCAACCCTGCACTTATTCCGCAGTGTAGCGATCCAGTTGCTGGGCCTTACCCTGACACCCCGGTTTTATTCCGCAGGGACAATTTGCTTGGTTCTGAGCGGTCTGCCCAGAAAAGAGATACCCGTGGAGATCTTCCGGCGGGAGGTAAGATAATGGATCACCTTATGTTCTACCCAGTGATGCAGCGGCAGCAGAATGGCCGCAAGGAATATTTTGATCAGAAGGACTTTCCACGGCTCCCCATGCGTCAGTTCATGGATCTGTTTGTCCAGCAACAGGATGATGAACTCAAAAAGAAAAATGAATGAAAAAAAGCCCAGCGCACGGATGATCCGGGGGGAGACCACGAAGAAACCCAGCATGACCAGCGCAATAAACAGCGCGGCCAGCCCCGCCGTAAGACCCATATACTGGATATTGTGTCTCCGCAGCGTGCTTTCTTCTTCTTCCCTGGCCAGCCTTTCCCTGCGCTTGTTGTCGTTATCCACTTCGAGCTTCAGCAGGTCCGTTTCTTTGGACATGACCCTGATGCTGTCCTTATACTTATTATACTCCGCATTGTAATAATAGGCCGTTTTGAAATCCCCCGCCCGGCCATACACCGTGTCCAGGTTCTGAGCGCAGGTCTGCAGCAGGCTTACATCGTTGATCCGCGTGCTGATCTGTCTGGCCTTCAGAAAATAAACGATAGCGTTGGAGTTGTCGCCCTTCCGCTTGTAAAAATCCCCGAACTGCCGGTAAAAATCATACTTGCCGAACTGATTGGCCTTCCGCTCTATCTCCGGCTCGGCCCTTTTGAAAAAAAACATTGCGGAATCATATTTCCCCATTTCCGAATAAATGCTCCCATATCCTTCATCGATAAAAAAGCCGATGCCGGCATGGATAAAAAAATCCAGCACCTGGCTATGACTGTTAAGATAATCCATCCCCTTCGCCATCTCATTATTGTAGAAATACATATTGGCGATATTGAGATAGCTGCTGAGCTTGTAATTGGGAAAATGCAGGCTGTCGGCCAGTGCGATGGCATTTTCATACATATCCAGCGCAAGCGTGATCTGCTTCTTGGCGGAGAACAAGCGGCCGACATTATTATAATTATCCAGCAGATCGTAATAGTTATTGTTCTTACGGTTAATGGCAAGGATCTTCATATCGTAATCGATCGCTTTGTCATAATCTTCGATACCAGCATAAAATTCGCTGAGGTTAAGGTAGACCAGCGGCAGCAGGTTCTCTTTTTTCGAAAGTTCCGCGACATTCAACGCCTCCAGGTAATTACGGAAGGCCAGCAGCTTCTCATTCTTGATCCGGTACGTATTGCCCATGGAGTTAAACGCCACGACTTTCAGAGAGTCATTGCCGGATCCGCTGGCGATGGACAGGGCCAGGTTATTATAGTTGAGCGATTTGTCATATTCCCCCTTGTTCCGGTACACCTTTGACAGGCCGGTATAACAATAGGCAAGTTCCTCATCCAGCCCGCTCTCCCGGGCCACTTTTTCGGCACGCTGATAATTTTCGAGGGACAACTGGAGCTGATCCGCCAGACCAGGCATATTCAGGTAGCGGCTTCCACTGCGGAGATAAGTAAGGACGATCAGTTTACGGTCCCGGCTGAGTTCGGCCACCTCGATGGACTGTCTCTCATATTGTTCGGCAAGGTCTTTATCAAGTCCTGTATAATAACTGGCCAGTTCGGTCAGCTCATAGGCCTTCTCCCGGTCAGTCCTGGCCAGCGAGAGGGCCTTTTTCAGGCTGTCGGCCAGAAAATCCTTGGGCGGTGCCGCCTTCGGTCCCCCACTCTGCGCGGTGCCCTTCCCAGTCCCGCCATCTGCGCGCCCACTCTGCGCAGCGCTCCTTGAATGGATCAGCAGAAGGACCAGGGTAGCCGCGACCAGCAACCTCAGAGACCGGACTATAACATTCCCAAAGGGGCGGGCGGACAAGGTCGAAAGCATAAGATTTGTTTTAGGGATCCTAAAGATACCGCATTGACCCTGATAAAACCAGGCGCCCCGCACCTCCCTCATTTCACTGCCAGAAACGCTCATTTCAGGCACATTTGGCTGACTATAAAATCCTATAATCCGCCAAAACCATCCTTTTTACCCCACATTTGGCGAGATATAACTTCCTATACTTCGCCAAAACTATGTTTCAAATCCTACATTTATTTTTGCCTCTGGATTAACGTCGTCGGATCAATCGTAACAGCTCTGCTAGTGTATTATGCGATGACGAAAAGGAATTAAAAGAAATCCGACAAAACCAGATCTATTTACCCATTTTTTGCAGGCCTTGGTGATATCGACTCCGATCTTCATAATCGACGGATCTTTTTGAAATGGAAGAGGTACCGACAGGAACACTTAATTCAATTTTAAAAGCAGCCGGACTTAAATAAATCCTGTTTTTAAAACCCTTTATGATAAAGACAAAAAAAGTAAAAGCAATTATCGAAGCCTCATCCACAGGGTTTGGCGTCTACTCCGACAATCTACCCGGCATTACTGGTTACGGTAAGACAGTCGCCGAAGCAAAAAAAGACATTCAAGCCGCCCTGGAAGAGACTATCAAGGCCTATGGCAAGAAAGTACCAAAAGAATTACAAGGCCCCATCGAACTGGAGTATAAATATGATATTGCCAGCATCTTTGACCATTTCGGCATGCTGGATGCCACCAATCTGGCTAAAAAAATAGGGCTAAACCCATCACTTTTGCGACAATATAAATCAGGCATTACCGTAGCTTCCGATAAACAAAAACAAAAAATTGAAGCCGGGTTGCATCAGCTGGGACGGGAGCTTCTGCGGGTTCGTCTTTAGGCTCATCCCAAACTTCACACCCGCCCCCGAAGCATTCCGCTTCAGCACGCACCAGCCGGCCTATCACCCCCATCTGGCCCATGCCTCAATTTCATTGCAATCCGGGTAAAACCCACCCCAATAAGACAAATTATTCAGGAATTGCGGGTGGGGATCAGCAGCTCCCGGATATCCACATCCAGCGCCAGGGCAATCTCCCGGAGCAGCTTTAAAGTAGGTTGAAATTCATTGTTACATATCCTGGTGACGCTGTTGGGAGCAATGCCCACCCTGATCGCCAGCTCCTTGTGCGATATGTCTTTTTCGGTCAAGACGGTCTTGATCCTATTGATTTTAGTCTTTTTTTCCATTACACCAGCGGTTTGAGAGGGCTAGCCAATTTAGTGCATTTATTGTATAACCAACAAGGTGTTTGACGATAAACTTCTAGGAATCAACATCTTCCAATTTGATCAAATACGTATAAGATATTTTTTAATCCCTATAAAGTATCATAGAATAATTTTTACGTATCTTATTAAAAACGCAAAAATTTGGCCATGGCTATGTGAAACACCTGGCAGGCCAGCCTCCAATTATTCCCTGAAAAGACCAGCGAAGACGGAAATACGCGCCGGGGGACGACACCTTCCCTGCATTTCCCGTCGGTTTCCCGACCGCAATCCAGACTACCCTGTTTTCCCTGGTTCCCACCCCGCCACAAACCCCGCCACAAACGGAGCAGCGGCCGCACGGCATCTGAAGAACAAGACCTACAGGTCACCGTTATACCCGTTGAACCGTCTCGCCGGAGGCAACGGGCCGCGTTCGGCCACCAGGCCAACCCGCAGCAGCCGCCGGGATCCCCCCAGCCCACATTCCCCACCCCCCGGGAGCAGCCCGCAGGGGCTGCTCCCGGGGAAATATTTTTTAATAAATAATAAAATAAATGTTATTTTGACAAGAATTGCTATATGAATGAGCTCAGAACAATATGTAATAGGAGTTGACTACGGCACGGACTCGGTGCGATCGGTCATAGCCGATGCCGGCAATGGCAGCGAAATAGCATCGGCCGTTTTTTATTATCCCCGCTGGAAAGATGGGCAGTATTGCGACCCGTACAGCAACAGATTCAGACAACATCCCCTTGATTATATCGAAGGGCTCGAGCATACCATCAGAGCCTGCCTTTCGCAGGCCGGAGCATCCGTAACACGCCACATCAAAGCCATCTCCGTCGACACCACAGGATCATCGCCCGTAGCCGTAGATGAAACAGGCACGCCCCTGGGACTGCTCCCCGGTTTCGAACATAACCCCAATGCCCTGTTCGTATTGTGGAAAGACCACAGCTCCGTAAAAGAGGCCGCCGAGATCAATGCACACGCCGAAAAATTCGACGTCAATTATCTCCGCTTTGTGGGCGGCGTCTACTCCTCCGAATGGTTCTGGGCTAAACTGCTGCATGTCTTAAGGGAAGACGAACAGATCCGCAAAGCTACCTGGTCCTGGGTGGAACACTGCGACTGGATCCCTTTTCTGCTGACAGGCGGCAAGCATGTTGCCGACATGAAACGCGGAGTCTGCTCCGCCGGACACAAAGCGCTCTGGGCAAAAGAATTTGCCCCGGCCGCAGTACCCGCCCACACCCAATCCGCCGGATCCATCCACCGCCCAGCCTCCCTGTCCGCACATAACACCGCTGCCGGCTCCGACCTCAACCCCGGCTCCATCCGCAATCCCATCCCCGTCTCCGGCGCCCTCCCACCCGACGAGTTCTTTGCCACCCTCGACCCGCTCCTGAAAGGCTTTACAACCCGCCTCTTCACCGATACCTATACGGCTGACCAGCCCGCAGGCCGGCTGTCGGAAGAATGGGCCGCACGCCTTGGCCTGACCACCGATATCATTATCGGCGTCGGCGCTTTCGATGCGCATATGGGCGCCGTAGGCGGCCAGATCGAACCGTATCACCTGAGCAAAGTAATGGGCACCTCCACCTGCGACATGCTGGTGGCCCCGCTCGGCGAAGTGGATGGCCGCCTCATAAAAGGCATCTGTGGTCAGGTGCCCGGTTCCGTCATCCCCGGGATGATGGGCATGGAGGCTGGCCAGTCTGCATTTGGCGACGCCTACGCCTGGTTCAGGAATGTGCTTGCCTGGCCCCTCCAGCATATCCTCGCAAATTCGGGGGCCGCAGGCCTCCACCCCGATGCCCTGCAGACCCTCGTGACGGAGACCATCGACAAGATAATCCCGGAGCTGAGCAAACATGTGGCCGGCACAGCACCCACCATCCACGATGAACTGGCACTCGACTGGCTCAACGGCCGCCGCACCCCCGATGCCAACCAACTGCTGAAAGGCGCCATCTCCGGTCTGAGCCTCGGCAGCGACGCACCAAAGATCTTCCGGGCCATCGTGGAATCGACCTGTTTCGGCGCCCGTGCGATCGTCGAACGCTTCAACAGCGAAGGTATCCCCGTAAAAGGCCTCATCGGTCTTGGTGGTGTTGCCAAAAAATCGCCCTTTATCATGCAGATGATGGCCGACACGATAAACATGCCGATCCGTATCCATGCCTCCGAACAGACCTGCGCACTGGGCGCCGCCATGTTCGCCGCTACCGCTGCCGGCATTTACGACAAAATAGAAGACGCAATGAAGGCCATGGGCCAGGGCTTCGACGCCGAATACCGGCCGGACCCCGCCCGCGTGAAGATCTATGACGACAGATACAGACAATACGGTGCACTGGGAAGGTTCATCGCGGAAAAAAGCAGCTGGAAGTAAAATACCGGTCTTTCATCCGATCTTCGTTGCGGGTCGACAGGCAAGCCGGGCAAGCGCCAGGAATCAAAACTTCCAGGCATAACAATCGCCCGGCAGCAAGATCCGGCCATACAAAAATCCGGGCATACGACAGCCCGGCCAATATAGAATATGAGCAAATATCAACATATACAGGAAGCCGCGTACGAAGCGAACCGGCAGTTGCCCAAACTCGGGCTCGTAATCTTTACCTTCGGGAATGTCAGCGCCCCGGACAGGGACCTGGGCGTTTTTGCGATCAAGCCCAGCGGCGTCCCCTACGAAGAGCTCACACCCGAAAAAATGGTCATCGTCGACTTCGAAGGCAAGACCGTCAAAGGCAAGCTGCGCCCTTCCTCCGATACCCTGACCCATGCCGTGCTGTACAAACACTGGGAAAAGATCGGCGGCATCGCGCACACCCATTCCACCTATGCTACCGCATGGGCCCAGGCCCAGCGGGATATTCCTGTTTATGGTACGACCCATGCCGATCACAACACCGTTGCTATTCCCTGCGCACCGCCCATGAGCGATGAAATGATCCAGGGAGATTACGAATACCAGACCGGCTTCCAGATCATGGACGCACTCAAAGAAAGGGGCCTGAGCTATGAAGAAGTAGAAATGGTCCTGGTCGGCCACCACGCCCCCTTCACCTGGGGCAAGACACCCGAAAAAGCAGTGTACAACAGCGCCGTGCTCGAATCCGTTGCACAGATGGCCTTTCTCACCGAACAGATCAGAAAGGATGCGCCCGGACTGAAAGACGCGCTGATCAGAAAACATTTTGAACGCAAACACGGTACCGGTTCATACTACGGTCAGTAGAACATCAGCATAAAATTCACCCCGGCCATAATGATCCGGTAAAAATAACAACAAGCCCGATGATTAATCTTAAGCAATCCGAGGTCTGGTTCGTCACCGGCAGCCAGCATCTGTATGGCGAAGAAACCCTGAAACAGGTAACGGCACATTCGCAGACGATCGCAAAAGCGCTGAACGATACACCGCAGATCCCGGTAAAAATAATATACAAGCCCACCGTAAAAACGCCCGAAGAGATCTATCAGATCTGCATGGAGGCCAACGCCTCCGCCAGCTGCATCGGCATCATCGCGTGGATGCATACCTTCTCCCCGGCAAAAATGTGGATAGCCGGACTGAAAGCCCTGAAAAGACCGTTGCTTCACTTTCATACGCAATTCAACCGCGACATCCCCTGGAACGAGATCGACATGGATTTTATGAACCTCAACCAGAGCGCGCACGGCGACCGAGAATTCGGGTTCATCATGAGCCGCATGAGGCTGAACAGAAAGGTCGTCACCGGCCACTGGCAGGACCCCGCCGTGCTCGCACAGCTGAATGCGTGGACAAGGTCTGCGGCCGGCTGGCATGACTGGCAGAACGCACGCTTCGTCCGTTTCGGCGACAACATGCGGCAGGTAGCCGTCACCGAAGGTGACAAGGTAGAGGCGGAAATAAAATTCGGCTATTCCGTGAACACCCATGGCATCGGCGACCTTGTGAAAGTGATCGGGGAGATCGGCGATGCGGCCGTAGACACCCTCGTAAAAGAATACGCTGAAAAATACCGGCTCGTCCCCGTCCTGAAAAAAGGCGGCGAACGCCACTCCGCGCTGAAAGATGCCGCCAGGATCGAGCTGGGCCTGCGCGCCTTCCTCGAGAATGGGAACTATAAGGGTTTTACAGACACGTTCGAAGACCTGCACGGCATGACACAGTTGCCGGGCATCGCCGCACAGCGGCTGATGGACAGCGGTTATGGATTCGCGGGAGAAGGCGACTGGAAAACGGCCGCGCTGGTGAGGGCCATGAAAGTGATGGGCAGCGGACTACCCGGCGGCAATTCCTTTATGGAGGACTATACCTATCATTTCGATCCCGCCAACAGCCTTGTGCTGGGCGCCCATATGCTGGAGATCTGTGAATCCATCGCAGACGGCAAGCCCTCCTGCGAGATCCATCCCCTGGGCATCGGAGGCAAGGCCGATCCCGTGAGGCTGGTATTCAATTCGGCCGCTGGACCTGCCATCAATGCATCGGTGATCGACATGGGTAACCGCTTCCGCATGCTGGTCAATGAAGTGACCGCCGTCGCCCCCGTACAGGAACTGCCCAAACTACCCGTTGCCCGCGTACTCTGGAAACCCCTGCCCGATATGAAAACAGGCTGCACGGCATGGATCCTCGCAGGCGGCGCCCATCATACAGGGTACAGTCAGAACCTCACAGCGGAACACCTGCAGGATTTCGCAGACATGGCAGGCATCGAGTTCGTCCTCATCGGCAAAAAGACGGACATCTATGCTTTCCGCAACGAGCTCCGCTGGAACGAAGCGTATTATCAGCTCCAGCGGTGACCATCATCCGGTTGACCATCATTCCTGGCCATCGTCCCATATCAGCATTCCGGTAATGCTTAGCCATCCCGGAGATCATGGCGCCGCAGTCATCCGGACCATCCCTGACCATGGCAGTCACCGGATCATCATGGCCCGCCAGATTCCCGCGGCCACCGGATGGCTTTATAGGTCAAGTTCTGGTAGCTTGCTTAAAATACAGTAAATTGACCGCGGTTCGCTGCCCTGCCGCCATACCAGCACATTGGCGGACCAAGCCGTTGCGGGACCGATCATAAACAAATTTTAGTAAAATGAGTCGTTATACGGGGCAATCACATTTTTTAGTAGCAGTGGATTGCATAATTTTCGGATTTGATGGAAATGATATAAAATTATTGGTGGTACAAAGGGCACTCAAGCCGGAGAAAGGCAGATGGAGTCTTATGGGTGGATTCCTCCAGCCAAAAGAAAGTCTCGAACAAGCCGCCAACCGCGTGCTCAAAAAACTTACCGGCCTCGAAGGAGTCTACCTGGAACAGTTACAGGCATTCGGAGACCCCATCCGCGACCCCGTCGAAAGGACCATCAGCGTCGCATACTTTGCCCTCATCGATATTCATCAGTATGAAAAGCAGTTGAGCTCCGAATATCATCCGGAATGGTTCCTGCTCAAGAAAACGCCCGACCTCATCTTCGATCATAAAAAAATGGTCGAAGGCGCAAAGAAACAGCTGCGCTACAAGGCGGCCCTCCATCCCATCCTGTTCGAATTGTTACCGGCTAAATTCACCATCCCCCAGTTGCAGATCCTCTATGAAGGGATCTATGACACCACTTTCGACAACCGCAATTTCAGCCGCAAAGTTTTGTCTACGGAGCTGTTGATCAAGCAGAAAGAAAAGGACAAGGCCAACTCCAAAAAAGGCGCCTTCTATTATAAGCTGGACAAACGCAAATACAAGGCTAACTTCCAGGCCTTCCTCAATTTCATCCCCAATCCCGACAAACTGCTGCTCTGAACATCAGGTCTCCATTCGGTCAGCATCCGGTCTCCATTCGGTCAGCATCAGGTCACCATTTGATCAGCATCCGGTTACCATTCGGTCAGTATCCGGTCAGCGCCCGGTCAATATCCGGTACCCGGCACGCCATAGCCCATCCACCGCTTTCTTTCCCGCATCTGTTTCCCTCCCAGCCACAGTTTTCGTCCAACTTTCATCCGGCGCTCAGTTCTGCAACAAATCTATGCAACTCGCTATGCAACAACGATGCAACAGAGAATGCACAAGTTTTAGCAAGGGGTGTTGGGGTGAAATTTTCCTGAAAGACAAATAATTGGCCCTTAAAGCCATAATCAGAGTGCTGAAAAATTTGTAACTTTGCCCAATAATGGTAATTTTGACAGTTAACTGGACAGAATAATTAACATTAAGTAATTATTATATATTAGTTTTGAATGGTCACAAAGCTTGTGGCGCGGGGGCAATTTCTATTGCCCTCTTTTTTTTACCGCAGGTGATACGCCTTCGGACGCACAAACGCCCTGATCCCCTGATAGGACAGCGTCATCCCCATCCCCGAATGCTTGCGCCCCGACCAGGGCAACGAAGCGCTCACCCGGTCACAACAATTCCAGTATACCGTACCCGTATTCAGCTGCTTCATGATCGCCTCCGCCCGTTCATAGCTCTTTGAATAAACAGCTGCCGTCAATCCATATTCCGTATCGGCCATCAGGGCAACGGCTTCCGCATCCCCCGAAACTTTCTGAATGCCCACCACCGGACCAAAGGACTCTTCCGTCATCAGCTTCATCTGATGATTAACGTCCACCAATACCGCAGGCTCCATAAAATATCCCTTCCGCTCCACCCGTTTGCCTCCATACAATACTTTCGCACCCTTCGCCACGGCATCCCCGATCTGCTCCAGCAAAAATTCCAGCTGCGCCGGCCTGCTCAGCGGCCCGATCTCCGTGGCGGGATCCACCGGATCGCCCACCACCATCTTCCCCGCCTGTTCCGTATAGGACCGGACGAACCGGTCATACACTGCTTCATGGACATAGATCCGTTCCACCGCGCAACAGCTCTGTCCATTATTATAAACCACGCCCTCCAGCGCGGCGCCGGCCACGCTGTCGATATCATCCACATCATCCAGCACATACAGCGGATCCTTTCCACCCAGCTCCAGTTGACAGACCACCATCCGGGGAGCAACTTTCTCCGCAATATATTTGCCGGTAAGATAGCTTCCCGTAAAAAAATAACCATCCAGCGGCAGCTGCAGCAGCAATTCCCCCACTTTACCCTTGCCGATCACCGTCTGAAAACAATTGACGGGTACCCCGGCCAGCGACAGCAGACGGCATATATGCAGCCCCGTCAGCGTAGAATATTCCGAGGGTTTGTAAAAGACCGCATTGCCCCCGATCAGCGCGGGGATGAGCACATTCACGCCAACCAGATAAGGATAGTTCCAGGCCGAAATATTCGCGACCACCCCCAGGGGTTCATAGACGATCTTCTCACGGGTAGCGCCTTCCTCCACGATCCACTCCTCCTCCAGCCATCTGGCGGAATGGTCAAGAAAATACCGCACCCGGCTGCGGGCGCCCGCCAGTTCATTATAGGATTGCTTCAGCGGCTTGCCCATCTCGCTGGTCAGCGTAGCCGCCAGGTCATCCTTCTGCTCTTCCAGCAGTTCATAGAATCTCGCCAGACAACCGATCCGGTCCGCCACCGGCAACGCCGCCCACGCAGGCTGCCCCTTCTTCAGCATCGCAAATTTCTCCCGGATGGATTCTTCCGTATCCTCCCGTATCTCGGCTATTAATTCTTCCGTTGCCGGATTGATGATTTTCATTTTACCCTCCTGTTATTTTCAGTTTCATTTTATCCCCCCGCCATTCCCGGCTTCCACAAGGAACCGTTCTCTGATATTTTTATAAAGCCGCCAGTCAGGGAGTTTGTTGGTATACATCCTTTCCGGGTGCCACTGCAGCGCGATCATAAAAGACTTGCCCACCGGCTCCGCCCATTCAATCCCCTCGATAGTGCCATCCTCCGCCCGGCAGTTGATCGCCAATCCCTCTCCCAGCCTGCCAATGGCCTGATGATGCGCGCTGTTTGCCTCTCCCCCCGACTCTCCCGCAATGGCATGCAGCAGCGTGCCCTCCACTACTTCCACCGGATGCCGCTTGTCTTCTTCCAGCCATTCATGTACGGCATCTCCTTTCTCCCCAAGGTCCTGGACCAGCGTCCCTTTCAGAAGAACGTTGATCAGCTGCAAACCCCGGCAAACACCCAGCACCGGCATCCCCTGCCCAAGGGCAAATTCAAAGACCTCCCGCTCGAACACATCCCGTTCCTTTTTCCACCCCCCGCGCGGCTGCTTAGGATACACCAGGCCGCCTCCATAAAATTCGGGGTGAATATCCACACCGCCGGACAGCACCAGCGCGTCGCACTCCTTAATGAGTCCCCTGTCTCCCTCCGCGGTCAGCTTGGTCACCGTTATACCCGCATTATTCCCTTTCAGCCACTTCACATAGTTCTGATGCTTCTCCCCATAACCCGTATACGTCAATCCGATGTTCATCGTTTGTTCTTTTATAGTTCCGATGCCCATCCCTGTACCCCCATTTTAGCAGGTCCCGGCTTCATCGTTTACGCTTCATAGCATCCCGGCTCTTTCCCTCACCAGCATTCCGGCAGGTCCGGCTTCATCGTTTGCGCCTTATAACGCTTCCATATATAGCCTCCTGAAATCTTCCCGGCTGACGGGCTTCGGGTTATTGGGATGACAGAAATCCGCAAATGCCAGCCCTGACAGCTCTTCGATATGATCCTTCGTTACCCCGATATCCTGTAGCCGCAGAGGCAACCCCAGTTCTTTGTTCAGCCCGAACAGCCGTTCGACGACGGCCTCCCCCGTTTCCTCCCGCAACTCCATCGTCCGCGCGATCTTCCGGAACCTTTCTTCGCTCCCGGCGATATTGAAGCGCATCCCGTATGGCAGATTAACGGCATTGGCCAGGCCATGATGCGTGTCCAGCAGGGAAGACAAAGGATGGGCCAGGGAATGTACGACGCCAAGCCCTTTCTGAAAGGCAACCGCCCCCATCAGCGAAGCGATCATCATTTCACTCCTCGATTCCAGACCGGGATCATTCACCGCCGCGCCGATAGACCGGTGGATCAGCGAAATGCCTTCGAGGGCGATGCCCTCGCACATAGGATGAGAGTTTTTCGCAAGATAGGCCTCCAGGTTATGCGTGAGCGCGTCCATACCCGTGGCCGCCGTGACAAAAGCAGGCAGGTCCATGGTGAGCATCGGGTCCGCAAATACGATCCTTGCCAGCAGCTTGGGAGAGAACAGGATCCGCTTGCGGTGCGTATCGTCTTCAGAAATGATGGCGCTCCGGCCCACCTCGCTGCCCGTGCCGCTGGTGGTAGGAATAGTAATAAAGTAAGGGACATCCTCCGTAACATACCGATCACCGCCGATAAGAAGATCATAGTCGAAAAGATCGCGGTGATGATGGATCCGCAGCACGATGGCCCGGGCGACATCCATGGCCGCTCCCCCACCGATGCCGATGATACAGTCGCAGCCCGCCGCCTGGAAGGCCTCTCCTCCTTTTTCCACATCGGACTTCACAGGGTTCTTGTGGATGTCGGAAAACACCGAAGCCACGATGCCCTGACCCGCCAGATCATCCCTGATCTGCTGAAAGAAATCCAGCTTCGCCACCATCGGATCGGTGACCAGCAACGGTCTGCCAAGTCCGTTAGCCTTCAGATGCGCCGCCAGTTCTTTTACGGCGCCCGCTCCAAACCGGATCGTCGTCGGAAAATTATATTGCCTGACCACCGTATAATCAATCATATATATTATTTTGATCTGAGTCGGTCCACCGAAGGTGGATCGACTCAGATAATTTCCAGATACCGCTTCAGCTCCCAGTCCGTTACGGCCTTTCCAAACTGTCTCCACTCCCACTCCCTCGTCCCCGTAAAATGATCCGTGAACCCTTCCCCGAACAGCTCCCGCCCCAGGGGAGATTGCTTCATGGCCTGCGTTGCCTCCCAGAGATTGCGCGGCAGCACCCCATTCTTTTTATCGGCATAGCCGCTGCCAGTAGTAGCAGGAACGGACAGCTTCATCTTGTTGCGGATTCCATACAGACCCGAGGCCAGACAGCCGGCCATGGCCAGATAAGGATTGGAGTCGGACCCCACCACCCTCGTCTCCAGCCTCGTGGACGTTTCTCCACCCGGCAACGCACGGAGTGCAGTCGTGCGGTTGTCTATCGCCCAAGTCAGCGTGGTCGGCGCCCAGGCCCCTTCGACCAGCCGCTTATAACTGTTGACCGTAGGCGCATACATCGGCAGGATATGCGGCAGACAGAACAGCTGCCCCGCGATATAGCTTTCCATCAGGGCGCTCATCCCCGACACGCCCTTCTTGTCATAAAATAAATTCTGCTTCCCATCCGCCGACCAGAGACTCTGGTGTACATGACCGCTGCATCCCGGCAACGCTTCATTCGGCTTGGCCATAAAAGTGGGCAGCACGCCATGCCGGTGAGCGATCTCCTTTACCCCTGCCTTGAAAAGAACGGCCCGGTCCGCTGCTTCGAGCACATCCGCATACAGGATCGCCGCCTCATAAACCCCGGGACCCGTCTCCGTATGCAACCCTTCCAGCGGAACGCCGAATTGGGTCAGCAGATCGAAAAGGTCCTGGAAATAAGCGCTCCCCTGAGAAGCCCGCAGGATGGAGTAGCCAAACATGCCTTGCGTCATCGGTTTCAGGCCACCCACGCCACCTGCCCCATCAGCAGACAACGCCGCGCCCGACGCATTCCCCGCGAAATTATACCATTCGAATTCCTGCGAGAAATAGGCGAGGAACCCTTCGTCGGCAGCCTGCTGCATCGTTTTCTTCAGCAGCCCGCGCGGACAGACCGGCAATGGCAGCTGCCCCGCATCGCGGAAGTCGGCAAGGAAGAAGGGTATCCCATTTTCCCAGGGCACCTGCCGGAAGGTCTGTATATCGATCACCGTGGCCGCATCCGGATAACCGGTATGCCATCCCGTGAATTCCGCATTATCATAGGCCTGGTCCCCGCAGTCCCATCCAAAGACCACATCGCAGAAACCGAATCCTTTCTCCACGACCGACCTGAACTTGTCAAAGCTGATCACTTTCCCGCGAAGAACACCATCGATATCGGTAATAGCGAGCTTTACCTTTGTTGTTCCCTGTGCGGCCAGTTGCTTCAGCAGCTCAGGGAGCGATTGTTTGTTACGCATCACTCTTTTGTTTAACAAAAACGTGGAAGTAAATATAGGCCAGGGCCAGTATCGAAAAATAGATCAGCGATAATTTAATATTCAGCGTGATCATGGCTACCAGGGATATGACAGCGATCGATAAGGCGATCAGCGGGGCCGTGGGATAAAAAGGCACCCGGAATGGCCGCTCCAGTTCCGGCTCCTTCCTGCGGAGCGCCAGCACTGTGATCATGGAAAGGATATAGAGTGTGAGGGCGCCAAAGACGGATATCGTGATGATCTCGGCCGTCTTCCCCGTCAGCAGGGCGATAATGCCGATCACCATATTCACCAGCAGGGCGTTCACCGGGGTTCTGTACCGGCTATGGATCCTGCCAAACGCGGCCGGGATATAGCTCACCCTTCCGAATTCAAACGTCGCCCGTCCCGCAGCCAGGATGATCCCATGAAAGGAGGCGACCAGCCCCATCAGACCGATCGTGATGAGTAAATGATACAGCAATCCGCCCGTCCCCGTAATTTGGGACAGCGCAAGCGGCAACGGCGAATCCGAGGCGGCCGCGCCCGGTGAAGGATAGACGATAGCTTCCCATCCCGCCACGCCGACCGACGCGAGGAACACCAGCACACAGAGTACGATAAGCGTAAGCAACGCCGAACCAAATCCTATCAGCACATTGCGCTGCGGGTTCACCGTCTCTTCCGCCACATTCGCCACGCCCTCGAGTCCCAGAAAGAACCAGATGGCAAAGGGTATGGAAGCCCACACCCCGTTCCAGCCATTGGGGAAATCATTGTGCCGGATATGTTTCATGTCAAAATGAGGCAGCGCGATGCCGGCAAAAAGCAACAGCTCGAAGACGGCCAGCACCGTCACGATCAGCTCAAACCCCGCCGCCGCCTTCACCCCATATATATTCAGCCCGGTGAACAACAGGTAAGCGGTGATCGCAATAGCAGACACGCTGAACTGAGGGAAAAAGATATGGAAATAAGCCCCGATCGCGGCCGCGATAGCAGGGGGTGCAAAGACAAATTCGATGATCTGCGCCATACCGGCGATAAAGCCAAGGTCTTTGTTCAGCCCTCTCGTGGCATAGTCGAACACACCCCCGGCCTTTGGTATCGCACAAGCCAGTTCGGTATAGGAGAAGGTAAAGCAGATATAGAGCAGGATAATAAAAAAGGTAGCGATGGCGAGTCCCTTTGTACCTCCCTCGGCAAGGCCAAGGTTCCAGCCAAAATACATTCCCGAGATGACATACCCGACACCCAGCCCCCACAACATGACCGGGCCAAGGGTACGGGGCAGTCCAGGGTCTTTTTTTCCTTCATTTGCAGATAACATCCTTAAAGTTAAAGGATTTCGGCCATCCCGCATCCGCCGGCCCCACCCACCCAAAACAACCTAATTGATCGCCCGGTGCAGGTCGATCCTCAGGTCGATAATAAACTGATTGGTGGTAATGGTCACTTTCAGTTCATGGCTCTGCGGATACAGCAGGTCGAGCCGCTTACCGATATTCTGCAGGGCGGCATTACCTCCATTGGCCAGCGTGGAACTGTCAACAGGCTTGCTCCAGCCCACTTTCATCTGGAGACTTCCATCGGTGACCCGGATCTCCAGATCGATGAATTTATTCTGAAGGTCAAGCAGCGACAACTGCCGGAAACCGTTTTCTACCAGCGGCAAAATGATAAAAGGGGCGATCCGCTCACCGGTTATATTCCCCGTGATCTTCAGGATCACCCGAAGGTTATCCGCCATCCCCGTCTTTTCCAGCTCCACATATTCCTCCACCAGGAGCAGTTCCTTGTCAAGAGAGACGCTGGTCTGGTTATTATCATAGATCACATAGAGCAAAAGGTTCTTGATCTTCTTGACCATACCCGGTATCAGTGAAGGCCTGCTGATGGACAGCTGCTCCACCCGGTCCAGCGCGTTGATCAGAAAGACCGGCTGCATCTTCCCCCGCAACAGATCAGGCTCGAGCTTCAGCTTTTCCCGCTTGATCAGGTCCAGCTCCTGCTGCTTGATGAACGCCATCTTGCCAAGTTTGATGGCCGCAGCCATGCAACCCTCCATATTGATCTGGTAGAACAGGTCGAGGAACACCCAGGGCAGGTTGGAGGAGAGCGGGGAGGTGGGCATGCCAAAAGCCCCCCGTATATAGGGCAATACATAATAATTATAGGTCCGGAACGTAACGATGAACAGCACACTGAATAAGATCCACAATAAGGCCATCTGGATATAACGTCCCTTAAAGAGGAATTTCGGTAAAAGGTAATATATAATGGAATAGCAAAATATCATATCCATCGGGGTGGATATCGTCACTTCCACCAGAGAGGAAATCACCCTTTTCTCAAAGGAATATTTCCCATTCCAGTACATATAAGTAAGCGCGGAATAATACAGGATCCATAATAGCCAGAAAAGAGCATGCCGGGTGATACGGTATCTGGGGTTATTTGAAAAAATGAGGGGATTGACGGTCATATTTAAGAATAATATAAAATAGAACGGCTTTCAAGGTACAAAAATCATCGTTGTCAAAATTATAAGGTCTACCCAGACGGGAAATAATCCCACCGGACCGCCTGCTGACCGGTCAGAACAGACACCCGCCATCCGCATTTGCGAAATACCGAAGCCGGAAAATCAGCTCCCGAAACCGGATAATTCAATACTGAAGTAAAAAGGTGGAGTAGTAAAGGGAAGATGGCTAAAAAAAAGAGCAGGTGGTAGAAACCACCTGCGAGTCACATGAGAAAACTTCTAAGGACAACTTTTCAATGATCCGGGGAAGTTGCCCGCTAGAAAATTTTATTTCCCCGGAATAGATTAATCAATACTAGAGCGACAAGATAAAGAGTTTTATTGCGGCTAAGTTGAAAACATGACCCAACGGCGAAAAAACCAGTATGAACGATGTATTTAACGTCCTTAACGCCTGACAAATTGTAATCGGAAAATGGATTATTTTGTTTTCTTACTAACGGATTCCCACCCCTACCTGTTTTTTTCCTTTTACAATAAATTAACTTTTCCAATACAGGGTAAATGGGGTAATTTCCGTTCTCTGCTACACTACACTTACACCCAGTCATAAAAAATGATTGTCGAGGCGATATTTTACCCAAACCCAGACTGCTTATGAGCAATGAACGCGTTTTGAACGACAGGATGGTCAAGTTGATATGTATTCCTGTTTTGGGAGTCCTCATACCCAATCTGACAGGCCTCATCACCAACAGCCTCTATAGCTATCCTGAGTTATTCGCTTCTTATCTCTTCTTCATCGCAATCGCTTTGCTCGTCTGGCTCGGGAATGTCTGGCTGATGGTCCTCATCCGCAAGAAGTCCAACTGGTCGCCAAGAGAATACTATAAGATCATCCTCTCCCTCTTCCTCGCCAATATTGTATACTCCGGCACCCTGTCCGGCCTGCTGCTCTATACCTGGAAGGCCCTGTCCCGGGAATCCTACACGATCAGTGGACCACTCGTCAATACCACGCTCATCATCATCATCGCCGCCTGCTTCATCACGAATATCTATGAGATCCTCTTCCTCAATCAGGAAAGGGAATATACCCAGTCGAGGGTCGAACAGCTGAACATCGCCAAAGCCCAGGCCGAACTCGAAGCGCTGAAGAACCAGATAGACCCGCATTTTATTTTTAATTCGCTGAATACCCTTTCTTTTCTCATCACCCGGGATCCTCAGAATGCCAAGCTTTATAACGATACCCTCGCAAGGGTCTACCGGTATATCCTGAGCAATAAGGAAAAAGACCTGGTCCTGCTGCGGGAAGAGGTGGAGTTCATCAGTAATTATTTCTATCTGCTCAAGATCCGCTTCGCCGACGCCATCAGCATGGTGATAGAGATCACCGACCTTTCCTCGGAAGACTTTCTGATACCACCGATCTCGATGCAGGCCCTGGTGGAGAACGCCATCAAGCATAATGAATTCAGCGACAAACTTCCCCTGACCATCAACGTATCCATTTCATCCAATTACGTCATCGTACGGAATATCATCAACGTGAGGCATTACGCCGCCCCTACCTCGAAGATCGGCCTCGGCAATCTCGACAACCGCTATAAGCTGATCACCAAACGCAACATCATCATCGAAAATAACTTTAAGACATTCACGGTAAAATTGCCGATCATCAAATTTTAATAAAAAAAACAATAATTCAGGAGGCAGGATTTTATAGATAAACGGTACCAAAAAACCGCAATACATAGCTAAATTTGAACCAGTATTGACCAGTTATTGACCGATCTTGCCATAAAACGGCAAATTGTGGTCCCATAACGGCGCTAAATCGAGAAAATATGAAAGTGCTTATTGTAGAAGATGAAAAGCCCGCCTACGAGAATATGGTGGAAGAGCTGAGAGCTATAGATGAGACCATTTCCGTCATGGGCGGCTGCTCCAGCGTGGATGAATGCGTCAGATGGCTGAACAAGAATCCCCAGCCCGACCTCATACTCATGGACATCCAGTTGTCCGACGGCCTCTCGTTCAATATTTTCAAATCGGTCAGCATCACCTGCCCCGTGATCTTTACCACGGCCTATGATAAATATATTACCCGCGCCTTCGACTATAATAGCATCGACTATCTCGAAAAACCCATCTGCCAGGACAAGCTCAAGAACGCGCTGAGAAAATACAAGAACCTCCAGAGCCATTTCGTGAACAATCATTCCTCCCTCTCCGACTACCTGACCAGCCACGATAAAAAGAAATCGAGGATCCTTGTTAAAAGAGGCATGGAATTTCAGACCGTGAGAGTAGAGGACGTAGGCTACTTCTTCACGGAGCACAAGCTTGTCTTCCTGGTCGATAAGGAGAACCGCAAGTATATGGCGGAGAAAAGCAATCTCAGCGAGCTGGAAGAAGAACTTGACCGGAGCATTTTTTACCGGGCCAACCGGAAGTATATCATCAACGCGAACTATGTAAAGCGCTTCAAACCTCTCGAGAGAAGCAAGATCAGCGTAGAGCTTGTATTGCCGGTGAACGAAGAGATCATCATCAGCCAGGAGAACTCCGCTTCCTTCAAAAAATGGATCGGCGAGATCTAGCGGTGTCCCATTCCCCGGACGGCGTCCCATTTTACCCTGGCGTGGTCCCGTTTCCCACCATAGTAGTTGAACTTTTTGCAACACATTCATTTGCAAGCAGTTCAAAAAAGTTCAACCTTACTTGCATTTTGCGTTACACGCGCCCCACCAAAAATTCCTTTGATCTCCGTTGTGCACCCCCCAAAAAAATCCCCTGATCGCCGCCGGGTAACACACCCCAAAAAAAAATCCCGACCAGCCCCCACACCGCGCGCAAGCCAGTGCGGGCCGCCCCGCGCAACACCTAGAAGTGCAGCAGGAACGCGCTCCCCTCCCCCTCGATCGACTGCACCTGCACATTTCCTTTATGCAGCAGCATGATCTGCTTGCAAAGGCTCAGCCCGATCCCGCTCCCGTTCTTCTTGGTACTGAAAAAAGGAATAAAGATATTATCGATCACCTCCGCCGACATCCCCGTCCCGTTATCCGCCACCCTGATCGTCACCCGCCCGCCCGGTCCCGAACCTCCCCCCGAGCCAGAGCCGGAGACCGAACCCGGCATCGAAGACGCCATCAGCGTGATCCGCGGTTCCGCATTGTCTTTCACCGCCTCGATGGCATTCACCACCAGATTGATCAGCACCTGCTCGATCAGACTGGCATCCGCCTCCAGCGACAGGTCCGGGTCCTTGAGGATGATCTCCATGTCTATATTCTTCTGTTCCAGCGTAGGCTGCATCAGATGATGAAGGTTCTCGAAAAGATCCCGCGCCAATATTTTTTTCAGGTTGGGACGCGTGATCTTATTCAGATTACGATAGGTCTCGGCGAATTTCAGCAAACCCTCGCTGCGCCGCCGGATCGTATCGATCCCAAGTTGCAGGTCTTCCAGTGCACCCGGCTGCCCCTCCAGATGCCGGATAGAGGACTGGAGCCGGTGCAGCATCGTCTCGGCCAGCGAAGAGATCGGCGCCACGGAATTCATGATCTCATGCGTCATCACACTTAAAAGCCGCTGCCAGGCCTTCGCCTCCGTCTCGTCGAGCGCCTCGCTCACATCCTGAAAAGCGATCAGCTTGTACACCTTACCATCCGTCTGAAAGGCAGTTGCCGCCAGCAAAGTCTTAAACGTATTCCCATCCTTCGTGATCGATACGATCCGGTTGTCACCCGGCCGCAGGGACAGAATTTCCTGATACAATACAGCATCCCTCCTTTCCAGCGAATGGATCGTCTTGAGATAGGGCACCCCCAGCATGTTCTTAAAGGACTCGTTCATCCAACCAATATCCCCGCTGATATGCTCGTAGGAAAGAATACCCGTATTCACCAGCTCAAGGATCTTCTGCAAGTATTGATACTGGGTCTCCTTTTCGCGGCTGATGCCTTTGAAGGTCGTATTGATGTCGTTAAAACCCTGGCGCAGCGGCTTCAGCTCCATCGGGGCCTGCTTTACGTCGAAATGACGGGAGAAATCGCGGTAATGGATGGACTCGACGAACTGCTCGACCTCATCCTGCGCCTTGCGGTGAAAATTATAAAAATCCGCCAGCTGGAAAATGATCACCGGCAGCAATGACGCGAGATACGCATACAATCCTTTCACCAGAAGAAAGGCCGCCAGCGTCAGGGTCGCAAACATAAACACCACTCTTATCAGTATCCGTTCCTGGTAGCGCTTGAATATCATAGCTTAAATATCATACTTACTGAGACGTCTGTACAAGGCGGTCCTGGTCAGCCCCAGCTCTTTGGCGGCCTTGGAAATATTTCCGTTGTGCTTTTCGATGACCTTGAGGATCGCATTCTTCTCGATCGTGCTCAGCTTCAGCTCCTGCGGCTCGTCGGGCAGCGGACGCCCCGACTCTATGGGCGAAAAGATCAGATCCTTAGCCTGCAGTACATCGCTGTCCGCCATGATCACGGCCCTCTCGATCGTATATTGCAATTCCCGCACATTGCCCGGGAAATGATACCCCTTTAGTTTTTCCATCGCCTTCCCGTCAAAATCATTGGAAGGCTTCATGTACTTATTCGTATAGATCCGGGCAAAATGCCTCGCCAGCAAAATGATATCCTCCTCCCGCTTGCGCAGGGGCGGCACCATGATCTCCACCGTATTGATCCGGTAGATCAGGTCCTTGCGGAACCTGTTCTCATTGGCCAGCTCCGTCAGCGGAACGTTCGTGGCGCAGATCAGGCGTATATCTATGGGCGTGGCCACATTGCTCCCCAGCCTCGTCACCTGACGGTTCTGTAAAACCGATAATAATTTAGCCTGCTGGTGCAGGGAAATATTCCCGATCTCGTCAAGGAACAGCGTTCCCCCATTTCCCGCTTCGAAACGGCCCATCCTGTCCTCCCGCGCATCCGTAAAAGCCCCCTTCTTATGCCCGAAAAGCTCGCTCTCGAACAACGACTCCGTAAGCGCGCCGACATCCACCTTGATATAGGGCTTGTCCGCCCGCAGCGAATGCTGGTGAATGGCCTTGGCGATAAGGTCTTTTCCCGTCCCGTTCTCACCAAGGATCAGGATATTCGCATCCGTAGGCGCGATCTTCTCCACCTTGAAGAATATGTCGTTCATCACTTCCGACTCGCCCAGCAGTTCCGAACCGATGATCGAGTCCGCCCCCGCCGTAAAACCGGCTCCCCCTTTCTTGCTGTCGTTCTTTCTCAGCGCCTCCCGGATCGTCGTGATCAGCCTTTCGTTATGCCAGGGCTTGACCACAAAGTCGGCGGCCCCTTCCTTCAGCGACCGTACGGCCAGATCGATATCCCCATAAGCCGTGATCATGATCACAGCGGCATCCGACCCGAACTCCCGCAGCTTCCTCAGCCAGAACAACCCCTCATTGCCCGTATTGATGGAGCTGTTGAAATTCATGTCCAGCAGGACAATATCAAAAGACCGCTTGGCCAGCAGGTTCCGCATGTTCTCAGGGTTCTTTTCCGTGACCACCTCCGCAGCCTCCGTCTTGAGTAGCAGCCTCACCGCCGTAAGTACGTCCGGATCGTCATCGATCGCCAGTATCGAGGCATTCTTTAGTGTCATATGCAAATATAAATACGTAAAAAAAAATTGTTGCCGGGATGCAACAAAACACAACTACAAGTATACCTTAAATATAATCGTATGACAATTAATTTTTTACGATAAAAGCAGGGAAAATCGGACTGTATCAAAACCGGACAGTCCCTGTATCAAAAATGAACTATGAACCTGGCTTTCCGCGCCTAAGAAACTGTAAATCATAGACATTATATTCTGGCATGTGATTGATAGCGTAGGGTAGAAGAATTATACTTCGAAAAATTAAACTCTTTATGGTAGACATAGCCAGACCGAAAAAAACTTGGACAACCAAACGCCTGATGACAATAGGGGGGATTTTGGCTTTAGTTCTGTTAATAGCGGGAAGTTTTTATTTCACATCGGGAAAATCAAAATTAAACGTTGATACTGAACGCATTACAATAAGCGAGGTAAAGAAAGGCACCTTTCAGGAGACCATCCCCGCCAACGGGGTCGTCATGCCCCTCACCACCATCTTCCTCGTCACTACAGAAGGTGGCCGCGTGCAGGATAAGTATGTGGAGGATGGCGCCATCCTGAAGGATGGTCAACCCATCCTGAAACTCGGCAATACGGACCTCGAGCTCAGCCTCGCCAACCAGCAGACCAGCGTATATTCCCTGCTGGCCGCCATGCAGCTGTCCAAGGTCAACGCCCAGCAGAATACCGTCAATAAGCTGACGCAGATGGCCGATGTGGAAAGCCAGTATAAGGAGGCGGAACGGATCTACAAGCTGGACAAGCGCCTCTTCGACCAGAAAGTCATCGGTTCCCAGGAATACAAACAGGCGGAGAACAACTACAGTTATTATTCGCAGAAGAGGACCCTGGCCCAGGAGATCCTGAAACAGGACTCCATTTCGGCGGCACAACAGGCCGCACAGGACAAGCAATCCTACCTTGGCGCGCAGAATACGCTCCAGATCCTCCGTAAAAAAGTAGGCGACCTTATCCTCCGTGCTCCAGCCGATGGGCAGCTGACCGCCCTCGACGCCGAAGTAGGCCAGTCCAAGACGCCGGGCTACACCCTCGGACAGCTCGACGTGCAGAACGGGTATAAGGTCAGAGTGGATGTGGATGAACACTATATCTCCAGGATCTTCATCGGTCTGCTGGGTGATTTCAGCTTTGCCGAGAAGAACTATAAGCTAAAAATAACCAAGGTATTTACCCAGGTGACCAACGGCCGCTTCCAGGTGGACATGCAGTTCGTCGGGGAACAACCGACGGGCATCCGCAAAGGACAGACCCTGCAGATCACCCTGGCACTGAGCGATGCGACCACGGCGGTCATGGTGCCCAAGGGAGGTTTCTACCAGCAGACAGGTGGCAACTGGATCTTCAAGCTGAGAGAAGATGGCAAGACAGCGTACAGGGTCGACATCCAGCTTAACCGTATGAACACCGATTTCTATGAGGTGATATCCGGACTGAACCCCGGAGATAAAGTGGTCACCTCCAGTTATGAGAACTATGGGACGATGCAGGAGCTGGTCCTCAAAAAAGATTAACGGTAAGGTTCCTCCGGCGGGAAAAGTAACATTTTACCCGGTGGGACAGTTACCAGTAACATCCGGCGCTGTAAAAGCGTCAGATATCCAACGGCCGGACAGCGCCGCTTAAAATAAAAGAGCCATGAACCAGAACAAATTTAAATTCCTTTACACCACGATCCTTATCTTAGGCGTGTGTGCATTCACCCCGCCTGAAAAATGCGCGGCGCCCTGCAGGGAAAGATGTCCCCAGGCCAGAACCGTCCCCTACATGACAACAGATCCGGGCGGGTCGGTCCCGAAGTCGGCGGCTGGCGAAAAAGCAATGGCCCCGGGCATCCCGAAGGAAAAACTTTCGGCTCCCGGCCGCACACAGAAGCCGGTTGCCACGGAAAAAGAGACGGCGCCGGACTATTCGCCGTTCCTGGCCCCCCTTTACGTATAGGACCTGAATGATTAATTATTTTTATAGAACAACTATCAACTAAACACTATTCACTTAAACAGCATCAACATGATCAAGATCAGCGAACTCCAGAAAGTCTACCGGACCGAAGAAGTAGAGACGATCGCCCTCAACAGGCTCACTTTCGAAGTCAGGGAAGGAGAATTTGTCGCGGTAATGGGACCCTCGGGTTGCGGTAAGTCTACCCTCCTTAATATCCTCGGTCTGCTGGACGATCCCGATGGCGGCAGCTTCTTATTCAACGGTACGGAAGTCGCCCATTTCAATGAACGTAAAAGGGCCGACCTGCGCAAACGGAATATTGGGTTCGTGTTCCAGAGCTTCAACCTCATCGATGAGCTGACGGTTTTCGAAAATGTCGAGCTTCCGCTGATCTACCTGGGCATCAAAGGACCGGAAAGAAAACAACGCGTGGAGGTGGTGCTGGACAAAATGCAGATCATGCACCGCCGTAATCACTACCCGCAGCAGCTTTCCGGCGGTCAGCAACAGCGTGTAGCCGTAGCAAGGGCCGTGGTGAACAACCCCAAGCTGATCCTCGCGGATGAGCCTACCGGTAACCTGGATTCCTCAAACGGGAACGAGGTCATGCAGCTCCTCACCGACCTGAACGAACAGGGCACTACCATCATCATGGTAACGCACTCCGAACATGATTCCCGGTACAGCCACCGGATCATACGGATGCTTGACGGTCAGACGGTGACAGAGAACATATTGGTATAAGGCTGTCGCCGCCCCCCGGCATGATCCATACCCCCGGCGGCGGACCAAACCATACATTATGATCAGGAACTATCTCAAGATCGCTGTCCGCAACTTATGGAAGCATAAGACCTTCACCATTGTCAATATTGTAGGTCTGGCCGTTGCGTTCGGGGCAACGCTCCTGTTGTCCCTGACAGCATTCCATGAATTGTCCTTCGATCGGTTCCATGTCAACAAACAAAGCCTCTACTTGCTGTATACCGAAGGACACGAGCCGGGCAAGGCCGATATCAGCCCAAGCATGCCCGTCCCCCTGAGCCCGACGCTGAAGAAGGAATACCCGGAGATCCTGCATGCCTCCCGCTTCGGATATCTTGGCAACAGCGTGTTGCGTTATAAGGATCACGAGTTCAATTACGATATCCGGACGGTAGACCCCGACTTTATCGAAATGTTCTCCTTTCCGTTGCAGCAGGGAGATCCCAAAAAAGCATTACAGGATCAGGGCAGCATCGTCCTCACGGAAAAAGTCGCCCGGTCCGTCTTTGGACAGGAGCCGCCCATCGGCCGCACCGTACAGATAAAGACCGGTGAAGAATGGAAGCCCTATATCGTCTCCGGTATAGCCGGCGATTTCCCGGAGAACTCCACCCTTCAGTTTTCCGCGCTGATCCGGTTTGAGAATTTTCCCTGGTACAAGGCCAACCAGAACAAATGGGACAACCGTAACCATGAAGTCTATGTACAGCTGGCCCCACAGACCAGCCAGACAGCCTTCGAACAAAAGACCATAAAATTCATTCATAAGTATTTCGATTCCGCGGTCATACAGATGAAGCTGGACGGAGGCGTGCCCGATAAGGACGGTGAGTACATGCGTCTCCGCATGGTCCCGATGCCCGATCTTCATTTTGCCTCTTTCGGCGCTTCGGTCAGGATCAGCAGGTTTTATCCATACCTGCTCCTGCTGATCGGCGCATTCATCCTGTTCATCGCCTCGGTCAATTTTGTCAACCTGTCGATGGGCCGGGCCTTTACCCGGGCAAGAGAGATCGGCGTGCGTAAGGTCCTCGGAGCAGCCCGCAAACAGATCCTCTTCCAGTTCTGGGGAGAGGCCATCGTCATCTGCACCGCCTCCCTGGCTGCCGGCATCGCGCTGGCCTTTATCTTTTTGCCGGGATACAAGACCCTCTTCCGGCAATCCTTCTCCACCGCAATGCTGACCAACCCGCTGTTCGTACTTTCCATTATGGTCAGCTTCCTGCTGGTCTGTGCCATGGCAGGCGGCTATCCCGCCTGGACCTTGTCCGCCCTCAGCACATCGGAGACCGTTAAAGGCAAGGTCAGCGTGGGCAGGAACCATCGTCTCCGCAACGGCCTGATGATCGTGCAGTTCGTATTGTCCGGTCTGCTGATCATCTGCACCAGCATTGTCTGGCAACAGGTGAACTTCATGCGCACGGCTCCCCTCGGATACAACAAGGATCAGGTGCTCAGCATCCCCATCGGCTCGAACATAGACGGCGTACGCGCCATGCACCTGATGCGCGCCGGACTATCCAAACTTCCATTTGTGCTTTCGGTCAGCGGCAACGATGCGAATATGGGCCTTGGCAGGGACAACAGCAACTCCACCTCGATCATGGGCTTCACCTACAAAGGCAAGACCGTACGCACCCACTGGCAACGCATCGACTACGATTACCTCGGCACATTAGGGATCCAGCTCCTAAAAGGCAGGGATATTTCCCGCGACTTCGGCACGGATTCCAACGCCGTGCTGATCAACGAGAAAATGGCCACGGCCCTCGGAGAAAAAGAACCCGTGAACAAAGTTATTCCCATGGATGACGGTAGCACCCTGCGCGTAGTCGGTGTTGTAAAAGACTTCAACTATAAATCCCTGCGCCAGGAAATAGCCCCGCTCACCATGAGCATTTCAAAAGAACCGCTGTCCTATATTTTTGTAAAGGTAGTTCCTACCAATCTGCCTGCCTCGATGCAATCCGTGACCAGCCTGTGGAAAAGCATAAACCCAAGGGCAGAGCAGGAGATCTCCTTCCTCGATGAGAACACCGATAAACAATACCGCGCGGAAGACCGTCTGTCCAGGATCTTTATCAGCGGCGCCCTGCTGACCATCCTCATTTCCTGTATGGGTCTCTTTGCCATCGTCGTCCTCGTCCTTGGACAGCGCACGAGGGAGATCGGCATCCGCAAAGTGCTTGGGGCCAGCGTCGCAAATATTTTTACCCTCGTCAGCGGAGAATTTCTGAAGCTGATCGGCATCGCGCTCATCATCGCATCACCGGTAGCCTGGTATCTGATGCACAACTGGCTGAAGGATTTTGCTTATCATATACCGATCAGCGCCTGGATCTTCGTTTTCTCGGCCCTGGCCACCCTGTCCGTAGCCCTGGTCACCGTGATCCTGCAGATCCTCCGCACCGCCCTTGCCAACCCCGTAAAAAGCCTGAAGACCGAATAGAGAGCAACGAACGACCAGCCAGAACAGTACCCGACCGACCAGACAACAGAGAACAACTAAAACGATTTTTTATGATCAGGAACTATCTGAAAATTGCCTTCCGCAATCTGGCAAAATACAAATTCATTTCCTTTATCAACCTCTTCGGTCTGTCCGTGGGCCTGAGCTGCTGCCTCCTTATTCTTACTTACATCCTCAACGAACTCAGCTACGACCGCTACAACAGCAAGGCCGGCCGCATCTACCGGGTCACCCGCACCTTTTACAACAAGGACCATATCCCCAACCTGTCGTTGGGCGGCATCGCCCCGCCCTACGGGCCCCTGCTGCGGAACGATTTCTCCGACATCCAGCAGCTCACGCGTCTCCTGCCCAATGGCACGACCCCCGTGAAATACAAGGACAATATCTACAACGAAAAAGATTCCTATTTCGCCGACGAACACCTGGCCGACGTCTTCGATGTGAAAATGCTGAAAGGAGACCCGCGCAAAGGCCTCGAAGGCCCCTTCTCCGTCATGCTCACCGAAGAGATGGCGCATAAATACTTCGGCAACGAAGACCCCATGGACAAACAGGTCCTGCTGAACAACCAGTTCAACTGCAAGATCACCGGCGTGTTCAAGGCCTTCCCAGAGAACGCCCTTTTTCATCCCAATATGCTCCTGTCTTTCAACACGCTCAAAGACAGCGCCATCTATGGCGACAACAACCTGCGCACCAACTTCGGCAACAACGCCTTCTTTACCTATATCCTGCTGCCGGAAGGCTACCCGGCAAAAAGCCTCGAGGCCCGCTTCCCGGCCTTTCTCGATAAGAACATGCCCCGCATGAAGGGCGCCAAGGCGGGTAATGACCCATCGAAGTTCACCAGCCTCTTCCTCCAGAAACTAACGGATATCCATCTGCGCTCCCATCTCGACGAAGAGATGGAAGAGAACGGCGATATCTCCCGCGTCTATATTTTCGGCGCCGTCGCCCTCTTCATACTCCTGATCGCCTGTATCAACTATATGAACCTGTCCACCGCCCGCTCTACCCTCCGGGCAAAGGAGATCGGCATCCGTAAGGTAGCCGGGGCCGAGCGGAGCGAGATCATAACCCAGTTCCTCAGCGAGTCGGTGCTGATCGCCCTGCTGGCAACCCTCCTCGCCATCGGCATTACCTGGCTTACGCTGCCCTGGCTCAAGACGATCACCGGCCAGGAGCTTACGATAGCCATTCTATTAAAGTGGCAGATCATCCTGCCCCTGTTCCTCGCCCCCTTTGTGATCGGCACCCTCTCGGGCCTCTACCCGGCCCTGTTCATGTCATCCTTCCAGCCGTCAAAAGTATTAAAGGGGCTCTTCAAGGCCGGAGGCAGCAATGTCTCCTTCCGCAAGGTCCTCGTCGTCACCCAGTTTTCCATCTCCATCATCCTCATCATCAGCACGGCCATCGTGTTCCAGCAACTGCACTACATGCAGAAAAAATCGCTCGGCTTCGATAAAGAGCAGGTCGTAACCACTTTGTATGAAAATGGCCTAGATCCTAAATATGAAACCTTCCGAACCGAACTGAAGCAGAACGCCTATATAAAAGAAGCCACCCGCTCTTCCCGGATCCCCAGCGGCAGGCTGCTTGATGAAAGTGGCGCCTCGATGGAAGTCGGCGATTCGCTGCGGCCGGTGAATGCCGATATAAAATTCCTCGCCGCCGACTATGATTTCGTGCCCACCTACGGCATCCCCATCGTTGCCGGCAGGAACTTCTCCCGCGACTATTCCACCGACACCAGCTCCTTCCTGCTCAATGTAGCAGCAACCCAGATCCTCGGTATGAAAGATCCGACGGAGGCCGTCGGAAAGAACTTCCAGTATGGCAATACCAAAGGCAAAGTGATCGGCGTCATGGGAGACTTCCACTTCGAATCCATGCACCAGCGCATCGTGCCCCTGATCATCGTCATGCCCTCCATAGCCCAGACCGCCAATTCATTCGGGCGCATGTCCATAAAGATCGCAGGCGGCAACACACAGGCCGCCCTCGCACATATCGAAGCCACCTGGAAAAAATTCTTGCCGGAGACGCCATTCGAATATACATTCCTGAATGAGCGGTTCGAGCAGCTCTACAAGTCGGAACAAAAACAAGGCACATTGTTCACGGCCTTTGCCTGTATCGCGATCTTTATCGCCTGTCTCGGCTTATTCGGGCTGTCTTCCTTTACCATTACGCAACGTGTAAAAGAGATCGGGGTTCGGAAAGTATTGGGCGCCAGCATCGGCAGCATCGTGGGCCTCCTCTCGAAGGACTTCCTGAAACTGGTGGCCATCGCGGCCATCATCGCCTTCGTGGTGGCGGGGTATGCGATGCACTCCTGGTTGCAGGACTTCGCCTACCGGATCGATATGCAATGGTGGGTTTTTCTGCTGGCAGGCATACTGGCCGCGCTCGTCGCGCTGGTCACCATCAGCTTCCTCGCCGTCAGGGCCGCTATGGCCAACCCGGTGAAAAGCTTAAGAACAGAATGACCGGCCCCACCCGCCGCGGACATACCCGACCCCGCGGCGGACAGCAGGCTCACCGGCCCGCAAGCCAATATCGCCAACCTCCCGACCAGCGGCATCCCGCCGGCCGGAAACATAACGGATCAAGACCCTGTAACAATTGACGGTTTTGCCAGTTAACAACGATAAACTTTATGCTGAAAAATTATTTTAAGATCGCCTTCAGAAATCTCTGGCGCCACCGGGCCTTCTCCTTTATCAATATCATGGGCCTCACCGTGGGCATGTCCGCCTGCTTTCTCATTTTTTTATACGTAAAGTTCGAGCTGAGCTATGACTCGATCCATACAAAGGCCGACCGCATCTACCGGGTGATCGCCGACATCAAAACCCCTACCGAAACGCTGAAGGCCGGCGGGCCCGGCTGGGCCGTCGTCCCCAATCTCCGGCTCGAATTCCCCGAGCTGGAAGCCGCCATCCGCACCTCCAGAACCGGCATGCTCATTACAAAAGGAGACCAGAATTTTCAGGAAGATAACGCCCTGTTCGCAGACTCCGCCTTCTTCCAGATCTTCGACTTCCCCTTGCTCCAGGGCAACCCGGCGACGGCATTAAAAGATCAGTTCAATGTCGTGCTGTCCAGGACGGCCGCAAAAAAATATTTCGGCAACGCCAACCCGCTCGGCCAGACGATCCTGCTCACCGGCGACAAGCTGCCCGCAACCGTCACGGGCATCATGAAGGACATCCCCGACAATTCCATCATCAGGGCCGACATGATCATCTCCATGACGACCTATACGATGAATATCCACAAGGGCCTCGACGAACAATGGGGCAATTATGGATCGCAGGCCTACCTGCTGCTGAAACCCGGGGCCAACGCCAGCGCCCTGCAGTCGAAATTTCCCGCCTTCATGGAGAAGCGCAATGGCACGGAAATGAAAAAAAGCCAGATGTACGCCATCCTGTCGCTCGAACCCCTCCGGCGCGTCTACCTCTATTCCACCCGCATCGGCGGCGGTGACACCGGAAATATCAACAACGTCTATATCTTTTCCATCGTCGCCGTATTCATCCTGAGCATAGCCTGTATAAATTTCGTCAACCTAACTACCGCACGCTCCTCCGAACGCGCAAAAGAAGTGGGCATCCGTAAAGTAGTAGGCGCTCTCCGGATGCAGCTCGCCAGACAATTCATCGGAGAGTCGGTCCTGCTCTGCCTCATCGCCTTTGTGCTGACCATCGGCATCGTGGCCCTGCTGATCCCTCCGTTCAATCATCTTGCCGGGAAGACCATCAGCCAGGGTATCTTCGAACACATGAGCTATTGGGCAGGCCTGTTCCTGGCGGCCATCGGCATCGGTTTGCTCGCGGGTATCTATCCTGCCCTGGTGCTGTCATCCTTTTTGCCCGTCACCGTGCTGAAAGGTCGCTTTGCCACCGGTACAAAAGGCATCCTGCTGAGAAAAAGCCTCGTCGTCGCCCAGTTCACCATTTCCATTGCGCTCATCATCGCCACCATCGTCGTCTATAACCAGATGAACTTTATGCGCGGCCAGGACCTCGGTTTCAGCAAAGACCAGATGATGGTGGTCAATCCCAACGGTGACCCGGCCAAAATGGCTTTCCGGCAGGCCGTGGAGACCATCCCAGGCGTAAAGTCCACGACCATGTCTTCCAGCGTCCCCGGCGGCGGCAACATGGGGGCCTATTCCGAGATCCAGAACATAAAGGGCGAGATGCAGATCGCCAACCTCGATATCTATTTCGTCGACTGGAACTACATCGACCAGTACAAGATAAAAATGGCGGCAGGCCGGTCCTTCTCAAAAGATTTTCAGAGCGACACCACCCAAGCCATGGTGATGAACGAGACGGCGGTAAAGCTCTTCGGATATAGCACCCCGCAACAGGCCATCGGGCGGCGCTTCAAACAATGGGGCCGTGAAGGGACGATCATCGGCGTGATGAAAGATTTCCATTATCACTCCCTGCAACAGGATATCAAACCCCTGACCATGCGCATCGAGCCCGATGGCAGCAACCTGGTCTCCATCAGCGTTTCCCAGGCCAACCTGCCCGCAACCATCGCCGCCATCGGCAGCAAATGGAAGACCCTTATCCCCGGCAAGCCCTTCAGCTACTTTTTTGTGGATGAACAGTTCGATAAACAATACCGGAGTGAAGAACGGTTCGGGAAACTGTTCCTGAACTTCGCCGTGCTGGCGATCTTTATTTCCTGTCTCGGACTGCTGGGCCTCGCCTCCTACAGCACCCTGCAACGCACCAAAGAGATAGGCATACGAAAAGCGATGGGCGCCACCGTGACCAACATCGTAAACCTGCTGTCAAAGGATTTTCTGAAGCTGGTCCTCGTATCCTTCTTTATCGCAGCCCCCGTCGCATGGTATTTCATGCACAAATGGCTGCACAATTTTGCATACCGTACCGATTTCAGCTGGTGGATCTTTCTGATCGCAGGCATGATGGCCCTCGTGATCGCCATGGTGACCATCAGCTCACAGGCCATCCGGGCGGCACTGACCAATCCGGTGAAAAGCCTGAAAGCAGAATAGACCCACCCCCGGGCTGATCCACCCGGGAGCGGCCGATCCCATGAATGACCACCCGCTGGCTGATCCACCCGCGGAGAGCACGCAACAGAACAACTAAAAATAAACAAGCATGTTTTCAAATTATTTCAAGATTGGCTGGCGCAACCTTCTCCGCCACAAATCCTATGCAGCTATCAATATAGCAGGCCTTTCCCTCGGCATCGCCTGCTGTATCCTTATCTTCACCCTGATCGGCTATCACCTCAGCTTCGACAACTTCCACCTGAACAAGGAGAGGATCTACCGGATCACCACGGAATTCCATGAAGAGAAGATCAGCTACCAGGCCGCCGTTCCCCAGCCGCTGGGCAAGGCCTTCCGCACCGACTTCAGCTTCGGCGAAAAGACGGCCCGCGTAGTGTCCTACCGCGACGTACTCGTTTCCCTGCCGGGCGAAAAAGAGATAAAAAAATTCCAGGAAGAGCAGGGCGTCGTCTTTGCAGAACCGGCATTCTTCGACATCTTTAATTTCCCCCTTGTCCAGGGCGACCCGCATAACGCCCTGCTCAGTCCGAATTCGGCGATCATCACGGAATCCATCGCCAGAAAATACTTCGGCGCCGACCCCGCGATGGGTAAGCTGATCCGCTTCAACAACCATACGGATTTCACCGTCAGGGGCATTCTCCGCGACCTGCCCGCCAATACCGACCGCCGGCAGGAGATCTATCTTTCCTATGACAACCTGAAGGACCACAACCCCTGGCTGGCCAGCGACAGCAGCTGGCCCGGCATCTACAGCGGCAGCATGGCCTATACCCTGCTGAAGCCCAACGTCACCGCAGCCCAGGTCAATAAGGCCCTCCCCCTGCTCAGCAATAAATATTACAACGGCAGAGATGCAAAGACCTTCCAGTTCAGGCTGCAGCCCCTTTCCGATATCCATTTCAATACCGCCTACGACGGCTATGCCGATAAAAAATATCTCTGGGCCCTGGCCTTCATCGGCATCTTTCTCATCGTCACGGCCTGCGTGAATTTTGTCAACCTCGCCACCGCACAGGCCCTCAACCGGTCGAAGGAAGTAGGTATCCGCAAGGTGCTGGGCAGCCTCAAGGCGCAGTTGTTCTGGCAGTTCATCGCCGAGACCACCCTCATCACGGTCTTTGCCCTGCTCGTCGCTTATGGGCTTACCCTGCTGGCCATGCCACCCCTCAATCAGTTATTAAAATCGAAGATGGAGCTGCACCTGTTCAGCAGCTGGCAGCTGCCCACCTTCCTGCTGAGCCTCACCGCGATCGTCATCTTCCTCTCCGGCTCCTATCCCGGACTGGTCCTCGCAAGGTTCCAGCCCGTGCTGGCCCTCAAGAGTAAATTGTCACAGGCCCATATCGGCGGATTCTCTCTGAGAAGAGTGCTGGTGGTCACCCAGTTTACCATCTCGCAGATGCTGATCATCGGAACGATCGTGATCGCCAGCCAGGTCAACTATTCAAAAGGCTCCGACCTCGGATTCGATAAGGAGGCCATCCTGACCCTGCCCATACCGGCAAAAGATAACATGAAAATGACGACCCTGCGCAACAGGCTCGCCGAAGTACCCGGCGTGGAAAAGATCTCGCTCTGCTATCAGGCCCCCGCATCCAGACGCAATACCAATACAAATGTCCGCTTCGCGAACCGGGCGGAAGATGAACACTGGTCCATCAATGCCAAGGCCGGAGACGATCAGTACCTCGCTACCTTCGGGCTGAAGCTCGCCGCAGGCCGGAATTTCTATCCCTCCGACACCGTAAGGGAATTCCTCGTCAACGAGACCTTTGTAAAACAGCTCAACCTGCATTCCCCCCAGGAGGTGATCGGTCAGCGGATAGCCATCAACGGTGACGGCACCTCTGCCCCCATCGTCGGAGTGGTTAAGGATTTTTATAATTACTCTTTCCACAGCGAGATCAGCCCCATCTGTATCATGACGGAGTCCGATAACTATGCCACCTGCGGCATCAGGATCAATCTCCGCAATACAAAGCCAGCTCTCGCGGCCTTTGAAAAGATCTGGAACGATGTCTACCCCCAGTATCTTTATTCTTTCAGTTTCCTCGACGACAGCATTGCGGACTTCTACCGCATGGACAATATCATGCTCACCCTGATCGAGGTCTTTGCCGGGATCGCCATTCTCATCGGCAGCCTCGGACTATATGGTCTGGTCTCCTTTATGGCCGTCCGCAAAACAAGGGAGATAGGCGTGAGGAAAGTGCTGGGCGCCGGCCTGTCGAATATCCTCTGGCTCTTTGGCAAAGAGTTCAGCCGTCTCCTGGTCATCGCCTTCGTGATCGCGGCCCCCATCGCCTGGTGGACCATGCATCTGTATCTGCAGGATTTTAAATACCGTATCCCGATCGGCCCCGGCATTTTCGCCCTGGCGATCCTGGTCACGTTTATGATAGCCGCCCTTACCGTGGGTTACCGTTCCTTGCGATCGGCGCTGACCAACCCGGTCAAGAGCTTACGATCGGAATGAGCCACGCCACAAAACAAAAAATTAAACGATCATGTTCAGAAGTTATTTAAAGATCGCCTGGCGCAACCTGATGAAGAATAAGATCTTCTCCTTCATCAATATCTTCGGCCTCTCCGCAGGCCTCGCCTGCTGCATGCTCATCAGCCTCTATCTGCTGAATGAATGGAACTATGACGGACAGCATCAGCATGCCGCCGACCTGTACCAGGTCGGCACCGTCTTCACCTTTCAGCACAAATCGGAACCCTGGGCCGCGACTCCCGCCCCCATGGCCGAAGCCATGAAAAGGGAATTCCCGCAGGTGGAGAACGTTACCCGCCTGATGGGGCTGTTCCTTTTCGAGGATAAGACGCTGCTGAAATATGATCAGCCGGGATCGCCGCTGGTATCTTTCTACGAGACCAGAGGCTTTCTCGCCGACTCCACCTTCTTCCGCATGTTCAGCTATCCTTTCACGGAAGGCGATCCCGCCAGCGCGCTGACCAATCCCGCCACCATCGTGCTCTCCGAACAAGTGGCAAAAAAGATCTTCGGCGGCCGCCCCGCCCTGAACAAAACGATCCATGTCAGCAGCAACACCAACGGCGAACATGATTTCAGGGTGACGGGCGTCTTCCGTCCCACCGGCGCCCCCTCCCATATCGTCGGTCGGTTTTTTATGTCGATGACCGGCGGCGATATGGAGCCCTTTCTCAAACAACAGTCCGAAGACTTCGCGACGAACAATATGTTCTTCACCTACCTCCAGCTCCGGCCAGGCAGCGACCCAAAAAAGATGGAGGCAGGCTTCCCCTCCTTCCTCGAAAAATATGCGGGCAAAGAGCTTAAGGCCGTCGGATTTGAAAAGAGCCAGTTCCTGATCCCGGTACGCGACATCCACCTCCGGTCGGATGTATCCAATAATGTAACGCCCCCCGGCAATAAGACCTCCCTTTATATCCTCGGATCCATCGCCCTGTTCACCCTGCTCATCGCCTGTATAAATTTTATGAACCTGGCCACGGCCCGCTCATCCAAACGATCTGCGGAAGTCGGCGTCCGTAAGGTGCTGGGCGCGGAGAAAAGATTCCTGATCGGGCAGTTCCTCGGCGAGTCCATTCTCATGAGCCTTATCGCCTTCTTTTTCGCATGGGGTATTACGGCGTTGCTGCTGCCCGCGTTCAGCATGATGACCGGTGCGAACCTCACCCTGTCCCTCCCCAGACAGATCCCGCTGGTGGCAGGGTTTCTGGGCCTCGCCATCATCACCGGCCTTATCTCCGGCAGCTATCCCGCATTTTATCTTTCCTCCTTCAAGCCCGTGCAGGTGCTGAAAGGGAAATTTACAAATTCCCTGGCGGCCGTATCCTTACGCAAAGGACTGGTGGTATTCCAGTTTGTGATCTCGGTGGCCCTCATCGTAGCCGCCGTCGTGATCAATGACCAGATGCAGTTCCTCCGCACCCAGGACCTCGGATTCGACAAGGCAGGACAGATCGTTGTCCCCCTCCGCAGCGAGACAGCCAAAAAAAATTATGCATCGCTGAAGAATGGATTTGCGGGCATCCAGCAGGTGTCAGCTGTCGGCGCCGGTCAGTACTACCCCGGCCTCATCAACCCATCCGATGATCTTTTCATCCGGCCGGGACAAACCGTTCAGGAAGGCAAGCGCACCCGGATGAATTATATCGACCCCTCTTATCTGAGGACCCTCGATATCAGACTGGCTGCCGGCCGTCTCTACTCCGAAGAATTCACGGCCGACACCGGCCGCAGGATCATCCTGAACGAGAGCGCCATACACGAGCTGGGCTTTGCTTCCCCACAGGCAGCCATCGGGCAGTTGATCAACCATACCGCCCGCAGGGGCGGCCTCATCAGCGAAGAGATCATCGGCGTCGTAAAGGATTTTCATTATGAGGACCTCCACCTTCCCCTCTCTCCTTATGCGATCAAGCTGAGCAGGGATTCCATGTTCAACTATATCATCGTCCATGCCCGGCAGGGACAGACGGCCCAGTTGCTGCGTTCCATGGAGACGACCTGGCGCACCGCCAATCCCACCGAGCCATTCGAATACAGCTTCCTCGATGAAGATTTTCAGAAGAATTATAAGGCCGAAGAACGACTTTCCGCTATGATCCGGTTTTTCACGGTCATGGCTATCCTCATATCCTGCCTCGGCCTGTTCGGCCTGGCCAGCTTCAGCGCCGAACAACGCACCAAAGAGATAGGGATCCGTAAAGTGCTGGGAGCCAGCATCACGGGCATCGTGGTCCTGCTCTCCAAAGATTTCCTGAAACTGGTGGGTATCGCCGTCCTCATCGCCTCTCCGGTCGCCTGGTATCTGATGCACCGGTGGTTGCAGGACTTCGCCTACCGGGTGCCGATAAGCTGGACGGTATTCCTCATCACCTTTGTCATAGCCTTGTTCATCGCCCTGTTCACCATCAGCTTCCAGGCCATACGTACGGCCCTGGCCAATCCCGTTAAAAGCTTAAAAACAGAATAATATGTTCCAGAACCATCTTAAGCTCGCACTGCGCAACCTGGTCAAACGAAAAGGATATTCGGCACTGAATATCTTCGGCCTGGCCATCGGTATCACCTGTTGTCTGCTGATCTTTCAGTATGTCGCCTGGGAGAAGAGCTACGATGGCTTCCCGCCAAAGGCCGGCCAGATCGTAAGGCTCCGCCTCGATGCTTACCAGAAAGGCAAACTGGCCTGGCAGTCCGCAACGGTCTACCCCGCCATCGCCCCCACGATGAAAAAGGAATTCCCCGAAGTGGAGAAATTCTGCCGCCTCATCGATGCCAACCTCCTGCTGTCGAATCCGGCAAAGAATGTAAAATTCAATGAGACCAAGGGATACTATGCAGACCCCTCGGCCATCGGGATGCTGGGCATTCACCTCGTCAAAGGCGATCCGGCCTCTGCCCTGAACGGACCGGACAAGATCATGCTCTCGGAATCCACGGCCAGGAAATATTTCAGCAACGAGGACCCGATGGGAAAAAGACTGACGATCCGGGACGGACAGATAAGATCATACGAGGTCACCGGCATCTTTAAGGATTACCCGGTTAACTCGCACCTCATCCTGAATCACATCGTCTCCTGGTCTACCTTCGCCAAAGAGCTCCGCCAGCAGGGAGATTCCTCCAATGTCCTCGAGACGGCCTGGGGCTGGTATGACTTCTATGCCTACCTGCAGCTGAAGCCGGGCGCCGACTACAAGGCCCTCGAAGCCAAACTCCCCGCCTTCTGCGACCGCCACATCAACAACGACGAATGGAGGAAGAAGAACAATGCAAAAAATGAGCTCTACCTCATACCGCTGACCGATATTCACCTGTATTCGAATTTTAACCAGGAGGCTGAAGTCAACGGCAATGGCAAGGCCGTCGGTTTTCTCTTTCTCATCTCCTTTCTCATCATCGCCATCGCCTGGATCAATTATACCAACCTCGCCACGGCCCGTTCGCTGGAAAGGGCCAGAGAAGTGGGAGTGCGTAAGGTGCTGGGGGCCATCCGTGCCGATCTGGTCCTGCAATTCCTCACCGAGAGCTTCCTGCTGAACTTCCTTGCCTTCGTCATCGCCCTGGCGTCGGCCTGGCTGCTGGCCCCTTCGTTTAACCGGCTGATCGGATCGGAGGCGACCTCTTTCTCGCTGCCCGCCAACTATGCCCTGGCCTTTACCGGGATCTTTCTGGCAGGGTCGTTATTATCGGGCCTCTACCCCGCCTTCGTACTCTCCGGCTATCATCCCATCAGCGTGCTGAAGGGATTGTTCAAGAACAGCTTCCGCGGTCAGATCCTGCGCAAAAGCCTGATCACCGGACAGTTCGCCGTATCTGTCATCCTCATCGCCGGCACCATCCTCGTCTACCAGCAGGTACAATATATGCGCCGGCAACAGCTGGGCGCCAATATCAACCAGACCCTCGTTATCGAAGGGGCCGGCTCGCTGCAGGATTCCGTCTACAAAGCGGTCTTCCAACCCTTCAAGACCGGCCTGCTCCAGCAGACCGGCATTGCCAGCGTTACGGCATCGACGAATGTCATGGGACAGGAGATCTACTGGACCAGCGGCATCGCAAGGCTTGGCGAAGGCGCTAAATCCGCCGTCACGCTCTATCATCTGGGCGTCGATTATGATTTTCTGCCGGCCTATGAACTCAAACTGGCCGCAGGCAGGAACTTTTCCGCAGCTTATGGCACCGACAAAAAAGCCGTGCTGCTCAATGAAAAAGCAGCCGACCTCCTCGGATTCAAAGACCCCGCCGGCGCATTGAACGCCCTGCTGAAAAGAGGAAGGGATACGCTCCATGTCGTCGGCGTGGTCGCCAACTATCACCACCAGGGGTTGCAGAAGGCCATCGATCCGATGCTGATCCTGCCGGTGCCTAACGTCCGGAATTATTATTCGGTGAAACTGCACGCGGCCGATCCGCAGCTGACGATCGCCGCGATCAAAAAAGACTGGGACCGCTATTTCCCCGACGACCCCTTCCATTATTACTTCCTCGACGAATCGTTCAACGAACAATATAAGGCCGACACCCGCTTCGGCCAGGTCTTCGGCCTGTTCGCCTTTCTGGCCATCCTGATCGCCTGTTTCGGCCTGCTGGGCCTTTCGGCTTACAACGTATTGCAGCGCACAAAGGAGATCGGCATCCGCAAAGTGCTGGGTGCATCGGCGCAGCACCTGGTCTTCCAACTGTCGAAAGAATTCCTCTACCTCGTGCTCATTTCGCTGGTGATCGCGATACCGCTCACCTGGTGGGTCATGAACAACTGGTTACAGGATTTTGCGTACCGCATTTCCATCCATTGGTGGGTCTTCGCCATTGCAGGGGTACTGGCCATATTCATCGCATTTGCAACGGTGGGCTTCCAGGCGCTGAGGGCAGCCCTCGCCAACCCGGTAAAAAGTTTAAGAACGGAATGACCGTGCGCACCGGCCCTTCAAATGCCGGTCGTACGCGCGTGCCGCTTCGGAATAGATATCGTTCATTCTCTTAATTATCATACCATGGTCTCGAATTTTTTAATTATCGCCCTGAGAAACCTGTTCAAGCACAAGGTTTTTTCTTTCATCAATATCTTTGGGCTGGCCATCGGCATCGCCGCCAGCCTGCTGATCGTTCAATATGCCCGCGTCGAGCTGAGCTATGATCGTTACGAAGCCAACAGCGGCCGGATCTACCGCCTCCAGCTCGACCGGTACCATGATGGCAAACTGGCCACCCGCTGGGCCGCCGGCGCAACAGGCATCGGGCCGGCTGTCAAGGACGCCTTACCGGAAGTGGAGAGCTTTGCGAGGCTGATGGGCAACAGCGCGATCGTATCGTATAAAGACCATGAATTCCGGGAACAAAAAATGTTCTTCGCCAACGACGCCTTTCTTCCCATGTTCTCCTATACTGCCATACAGGGTACAGCAAATGGCGCGCTCAAAGAGGTTTTTACGGCCGTCATAACGGCTTCCACCGCCCGTAAATACTTTGGCTCCGAAGACCCGCTGGGAAAAATGATCAGCCTGAATAAAAGGGATAATTTTAAGGTCACAGCCGTCATACCGGATCCCCCCTTCAATACGCATCTGAAATTCGATATCCTTCTTTCCTGGGCCACCATGGTGAAATGGAGGGGCTCCGACGTGGAGACCCGCTGGGATTGGGATGGGTTTTATAACTACATCCTCGTCCGGCCCGGCACCGATCCGGCCAAACTGGAAAAAAAGATAGCCGATGTCGTACAGGCCAGGTGGGGTAAAGAAATGGCAGCCGGCCATGAGGGAATGATCTTCAACCTCCAGGCCCTCCCGGATATCCACCTCTACTCGAATTATATGTTCGAGGCGGAAGTCAACGGTGATGGGAAAGCGGTCTACTTCCTGCTGATCATCGCCGTCTTTATCATCGTCATCGCCTGGATCAATTATATCAACCTCGCCACCGCCCGTTCTATCGACCGGGCCAAAGAAGTAGGCGTCCGGAAAGTCCTGGGATCCCTCCGCCGTCAGCTGATCGGACAGTTCCTTTTCGAATCCCTGCTGATCAATGGTCTGGCCGTCATCCTCGCCTTCGGCCTGATCGCCGCCTGCCTTCCGCTTTTTAATGCCATTACCGGTAAAGGCTTATCGTTCTCTCTTTTGAAAGACCCTATATTCTGGTTATTGCTGGGCGGCCTCTTCCTGACCGGCACCTTCCTTTCCGGTCTCTACCCCGCCTTTGTTCTTTCTTCTTTTAAACCCATTACCGTACTGAAAGGGAAATTATCAAAGACAGGTCACGGCGCCTTCCTCCGCCAATCCCTCGTGATCGTTCAATTTATAGCATCCGTCATCCTCATGGTAGGCACCTTTGCCGTATACCGGCAACTGCACTTTATGCAAAACCAGGACCTGGGCGTACAGATCAGCCAGACCCTCGTACTGAAAGGGCCCGGCGTACTCGATTCCACCTATACGGCAAAACTGAATGGCTTCAAGACAGAGACACTCCGTCTCCCGGGCGTGCAAAAAATAGCCCTCTCGACGGAAGTTCCCGGCAGCAAGGTCAACTGGAATGCAGGCGGCATCCGCCTCGTTGGCAGCGACCCGACTACCGGCGACCAATACCGGATCATCGGCATCGACCACGATTTCCTCGATGCCTTCGGGATGAAACTGTTAAAAGGAAGAAATTTTTACCCCGGTATGGCCGACTCCATGTCCGTCCTTTTCAATGAAGCGGCCGTCAAAAAAATAGGCTTTAAAAAACCGGAAGACGCGATCAGCAAAAGGATCGAATTCTGGGGCAACCAATATACCATCGTCGGCGTCGTATCCAATCATCACCAGGAATCCCTGCGTCAGGAATTTGACGCCCATATATTCCGGTATATCCCCGACGTCAACTCCTACTACTCCTTAAAGCTGACGGCCAGCCAGAACAACTGGTCCGGGATCATCGCCTCCGTACAGCAACAGTGGAAGACCTTTTTTCCCGGCAACCCCTTCGAATATTTTTTCCTCGACGACCATTTTGCGCAGCAATACAAGGCCGATCAGCAATTCGGAAAGACATTCGGCCTTTTCGCGGGACTCGCCATCTTCGTTTCCTGTCTGGGTCTCCTCGGGCTCGCCGCATTCGTCACCAACCAGCGGACAAAAGAAATAGGGGTGCGCAAGATCGTCGGAGCAAGCGTTTCCAGTATCCTTCTGCTCCTTACAAAAGATTTCATCCGGCCGGTGCTGATCGCATTTGTGATCGCGGTACCCCTCACCTGGTACCTGCTGAAGAAATGGCTGGAGAACTACGCATTCCGGATCACGATCAGCCCCTGGCTGTTCATACTACCCGGCCTGCTCATCCTGGCGATCGCCGTACTGGCCGTCAGCACCCAGACCCTGAAGGCGGCTTCGGCCAATCCGTCCAAAAGCTTAAGAACGGAATGACCAGTACACATTGGCTGGCCCTTCTAAGATCGGCCGCTTTCGCGTCCTCTGAACGAATGATCAGTACACATTGGCTCTTACCTTTTGAACAGAATACAACAATTCCATTGGCTCCAAACTACAACCATAACCGCAAACGATCCCCATGTTAAAGAACCAATTCCGCTTCGCCTGGCGCAGCCTCTGGAAGAACAGACGCATCAACTGGATCAATATCGCCGGCCTCTCCGCGGGCATGACCTCCGCCATCCTTATTTTTCTATGGGTACAGAACGAAACGAGCTATGACGCTTACCATCCCGGAGCGGACCGCATCTACCGCATCACCAGCAATATAACCAGCGCTAAATGGAAATGGGCTACGGCCCCTCTTCCCCTCGCCGACGCCATGACCGCGGAACTGCCCCAGGTGGAAAAGACGGCGGCCGTACAATCCGCCTATGGCATCTACTTCCATATAGGGGATGAATTCTTCGAAGAGAAGGACGCGGCCCATGTTGGCAAGGATTGGTTCGACCTGTTTCACTACGATTTTATCGAAGGGACCGCGGCTACCTTCCTGCAACACCCCTTCAGCCTCGCACTCACCGAATCCAAAGCAAAAAAATACTTCGGCAACCGCTCCGCCATCGGTCAGAAGATCCGCATCGACTCCGCCGATTATGAGGTCCGCGCGGTCGTAAAAGACAACCCGTCCAATTCCAGTTTCCAGTACGACGTCCTCATCCCCCTCGACGCCTGGCTCGCGGACCCCGGACAGCGGAAGAACGATATGACCTGGAACAATTATAATTACTTGGTATTCCTGAAATTGCGGCCCGGGGCCAATACCGTGCAAACGGCCAAAAAGATCACAGACCTGGTGAACAGAAGTCAAAAGGAACCAGGCACCGTTATCGATCTGGAGCCTTTGCGCCAGATGCACTTTGAAACAGATCTCACCTCCAGCGGCACGGCGGTTATCGATCACCGGACGGTCTATATCTTCAGCATCCTGGGTATCTTCCTGCTGGTCATCGCCTCTATCAACTATGTCAACCTCACCACCGCCCGGGCCAGCCTGCGGGCCAAAGAGATCAGTATCCGGAAAATAGTAGGCGCGGACAAAAAAGGACTTTTTATCCAGTTTATCCTGGAATCCTTTCTGATCAGCCTCGTCTCCCTGCTGATCACGGTCCTGCTGGTAAGGCTGAGTATTCCGGTCTTTAATGAACTGACGGGTAAACATTTCACCGACCCCCTCACTTCCCCCGGCATGTGGAAGATCGTAGGGTTCACCGTACTGGCCGCGACCGCGCTGAATGGGATCTATCCCGCCATCCTCCTTTCATCCTTCAATCCCCTGAACGTCTTCAAAGGCTCCAGCATCCTGAAATTCAAAGACGTTTACCTGCGCAAAGGACTGGTGGTCCTGCAGTTCACCTTTTCCATCATCCTGATCATCAGCACCATCATCATCCAGCGGCAGCTGAATTATATTCATACGACCAACCCGGGCTACAACCGGTCCCAGGTGTTCTCCTTCCGGCTTCCATGGACCCTGTTCCGCCACAAGACCAACGAGGAAAAAGCTTCCACGCTGAACAGCATTAAACACGAACTGCTTTCCCGCACGGGCATTTCCGGCGTATCGATCGCCAGCCAGTCTATTGTCCACCTGAGCAGCTCGAATTCCGGGTCCGCGGATTGGGAAGGCCATGACAGCAGCTTTAAACCCACGGTATACCAGTTGTCCGCCGATGAAGACTACCAGCAGGTCTTCCAGATCAAGATGAAGGAGGGCCGGTGGTTCCGGCCGGAAAACACGACGGACCTCCATAACTTTATCCTCAACGAGACGGCAGTGAACGACCTGAAGATGCGCAAGCCGGTCCTTGGCCAGCGCTTCTCCTTCCAGGGCGATACCGGAACGGTCATCGGCATCGTAAAAGATTTCCACTACGCCAGCCTGCACGACCGGATAGCCCCTCTCGTACTGTTCAACCGGAATGGCTGGCGCAGCACGTTCTATATAAAAACGCAGGAAGGCAAGACGGCACAGGCCCTGGCGACAGCCAGATCCCTGTCGCAGCAGTATAACCCCGGCAAACCTTTTGACTACAGCTTCCTCGACGACGAATTCAATAAGCTCTACCAGGCCGATACCAAATTATCCAGGCTCATCCTGGTATTTTCCATTATTGCCATCGTCATCTCCTGTATGGGGCTGTTCGGCCTGGCCGCCTTTGCCAGCGAACAACGCGTAAAAGAGATCGGGATCCGGAAAGTACTGGGCGCCACCGTGACCAATATCCTCACCCTCTTGTCCAAAGATTTTATCCGCCTGGTCGTCCTGTCGATCCTGATCGCTACGCCCATCGCCGGATGGGCCATGCACAAATGGCTCCAGGATTTCGCCTACCATATTCCGGTCAGCGTGGACATATTCGTTCTGGCTGGCATCCTGGCCGTTCTTATCGCCCTGACAACGATCAGTTTCCAGGCCATAAAGGCAGCCCTCAGTAACCCGGTAAAAAGTTTAAGAACAGAATAATTCAAAATTCGAAATCGTTTATTCATGCTCAGAACACATCTAAAACTGGCCCTGCGGAACTTCCGGAAATACCCGGCCTTCTCCCTGATCAACCTCGGTGGACTGGCTACCGGCATCGCCGCTTCCTTCGTCCTGCTGATCTATTCCCGCCGCGAAATGAACTGCGACCGGCATTTCCAGGACTCGGATAAGATCTATCGTGTCGCCACCGATTTCTTCAACATGGGAGGCTTCGCCAAAAGCCAGCCCATGCTCCGCGACCTCCTCCACATCTCCTGCAAGGACGTCGAGTACGCGACAGCCCTCGACCGGTCTTACCAGGATGTCCTGATGAGGGTCAGCGAACAGGAAAGGGCCTTCACCGGCAACTACCCTTATTATACGGACCCCTCCTTCTTCAAGGTCTTCTCCTTCCAGACAGCCTCCGGCGCCATACCGGAGAATGGCCTGCAGCCCGGTGAGATCATCCTCTCGGAGAGCTATGCCCGAAAATTTTTCGGCACAAGGGACGCCATCGGAAAGACCCTGCTCATCGGGAAAGAGAGCACGCCCGCAAAGGTCGTGGCCGTGTTGAAAGAAGATTTTCAGAAATCACACCTCGACCCACAGATCGTATTGCCCATGACCCCCGACAAGACCAGTGAAACCATCAACTGGTCTTCCGCCGCTGTATACAATTATGTGAAGCTAAAAGGCAACGGATCGGAATCCGGGCTGAAGAGCTGGCTGGACCGGCTGCTGGAAAAAGTCGTTTATCCCGCCTCCGGCGCCAACACCCCCTTCGCGCAATGGCGGCAGAGTAACTCGGCCGTGAAATTTATCGTACAGCCCCTGACCTCCATCTATTTTAATTCCGACCTGAAATTCGAGATCTCAGCCGGAGGCAACTTCACCCAGGTAAAAATCCTCGGCGGCCTCAGCATTTTTCTCATCCTGCTCGCGATCATAAATTATGTGAACCTCGTAACGGCCCGCTATACCATCCGGGCCCGTGAAATAGGCGTGAAAAAGACCTTCGGAGCCTCCCGCATGGCCCTCGCCTCCCAGATGATCCAGGAGTCGCTGCTGTTCAGCCTGCTGGCCATGATCCTTGCCTGCGGCCTCATCCAGGTGATCCTTTTCGTCTATCACCGGGCCACCGGTTCCGCGCTCACAGGGCCCATGCCCCTCACGGCCGCACATTACGGAGGACTGGTCCTCTTCTCGCTGTCCGTGGGCCTGCTGGCCGGCATCTACCCCGCATTCTATCTCACCGCATTCCGTCCCATAATCTCCCTCCGCGCCAAAGGCAAGCTGCCTGGAAAAGGCAATCCCCGCGTCCGCAACGCCCTCGTGCTGGTCCAGTTCATCATAGCTGCCGGCCTGATATTCGTCTCCATCGTCGTCTATGGTCAGCTGCAGTATATGAAAAATAAGGACAAGGGATTCCGCGCCGAAGGCGTCGTGCTGGTGGAGAACGTGGGCTCGCTGGAAAAGCAGGCGTCCGCCTTTCAGCAGGCGGTGGAGAAACAGGCGCAGGTGGTCAGCACCAGCTTCTGCGAACGCACTCCGGCAGGCAAGAGCATCTGGATGTACACCTACCGGACGACCGCCATGAAAGAAGACATGACCCTCCAGACCTTTCCCGTCGATGATAAATACATTCCCACCATGGGCATGCACCTCACCAATGGAAGGAATTTCAGAAGAGACCTCATTACGGATACCAATTCCCTCATCCTGAACGAGTCCGCCGTTGCCGCCCTTGGATTGTTCAACCCCGTCGGCGCCACCATCAACGGCAGCGAAAGGGTCATCGGCGTGGTAAAAGATTTCAATTTCGCCTCGCTCCGGCAGAAGATCGGCCCCGTCGTGCTGAAATACTCTCCCACCGGCAGCTATCTGGCGATAAGGATCAGCGGGGGCCATGCCGCCGCCTTTCTCGACCGGCTTAATGAGATCGGCAAGGGATTCACATCCGGCGAGCCCCTCCGGCTCAGCTTTCTCGACGACAACTTCGCACAACTGGCCGAAAAAGAGAGGCTGCTGGGCCGCGCCATAAATTTCTTTACCATTTTAGCCATCCTTCTTGCAACAGGAGGCCTGATTGGGTTGACTTTGTTTAATATAGAACAGCGGACAAGGGAGATCGGCATCCGGAAAGTGCTGGGCGCCGGCGTACAAAATATCCTGGGCCTCGTATCCAGGGACTTTATCCGGCTGGTAGCCCTGGCCTCGCTGATCGCCCTGCCCCTGAGCTGGTGGGTGATGAACCGCTGGCTGGAGAACTTTGCGTTCCGTGTCCCGATCGGCTTCTGGACCTTTTTTATAACGGAGGCCGTCACCGTTTCGATAGCCATGTCCGTTATATGCATCCTGAGCTTCCGGGCAGCCATCGCCAGCCCAGTGGAAAATTTAAGATCGGAATGAGCGGACATCACCGCCCCTGAGCCCGCGAACACGCAACCGACCCCTGAGCCCTGCCCAGTAGCGCCGCACAAAAACATACGACGACCGAACAACCTATAAACGAACAAACACATGCTGAAAAACTATTTCAAAATTGCCTGGCGAAACCTGATAAAGAACAAGACCTTCTCCTTTATCAACGTCTTCGGCCTGTCCATCGGACTGGCCGCCTGCCTGCTGATCAGCGCCTTTCTCTACGATGAGCTCCACTATGACAGCTATTCCCACCAGGCCAGCCAGCTCTACCGCGTAGAGCTCCACCTGCTCGAGAATGGCGGCGCAACAGATTTCGCCTGCGTGGATGCAGCCGTCGGACAGGGCATGCAGCGGGCCTTCCCCGGGATCCAGGCTTTTACCCGCTGCCATTTCGAAGGAGAGGTCCTCATCGACTATCAGGGAAAAAAATTCAAAGAGACCACCATCGGGGTCGCCGACTCCAACTTCCTTGAAATTTTTTCTATCCCTCTCGTCGAAGGCGACCGCATCACTGCCCTCAGAGAGCCCAATACGATCGTCGTCAATAAGGCCTTTGCCAAAAAATATTTCGGCGAAGGCTCACCCGTCGGAAAATTACTGACCTTAACCAATACGAGCTACAAGGTGACCGGCGTCATGTCGGATATTCCCGACAACTCCCATTTTCATTTCGACGCACTGATCAGTATGACCGGCATACAGAGCAGCAACGCAGGCACCTGGAGCAATATTGGTTTCTGGACCTATCTCCAGCTCAAAAAGGGCACGGACGCCAGGGCGCTCGAAGCAAAATTCCCGCAGCTGGTCACACAATTTGTGGCGCCCGAAATAGCACATGATATGGGCATACCGCTGGCCGAGGCGCAAAAGTCTGCAAACACCTTTCAGTTCTATCTCCGGCCGCTCAGGGATATCCACCTCCATTCCAATGACAAATATGAAATGGAAGCCAACGGCAACATTCATTATATCTATATTTTCGGCGCCCTCGCCGGCTTCATCCTGCTGCTGGCCTGCGTCAATTTCACCAATCTGTCCACGGCCAGCTCCTCCAAACGGTCCCGGGAAGTAGGGATCCGCAAAGTGCTGGGCTCGGTCAGGCGACAACTGATCGGACAGTTCCTCGCAGAATCCATGCTGCTGACCCTCATCGCGGTGATCTTTGCCATCTCCATCGTCCTGCTGGTGTTGCCGTATTTCAATGACCTCGCGGGCAAACGGTTTCACCCCGGCTTCTTCCTGAATTATAAGGCCGCCGGCGCCTTCTTTGCGCTCACCCTCGTGGTAGGGATCGTTGCCGGGATCTATCCGGCATTCTTTCTTTCCGCATTCCGCACCATCGCGGTGCTGAAAGGCGGAGGTGAATCCCTCAGGCCCGGCGGGAAGAAACGCCTGCGCAGCGGACTGGTCGTCCTTCAGTTCTCCATCTCGACGGCCCTTATCATTTCCACCATCGTCGTTTACCGCCAGCTGCACTATATGCAGAACATACAGCTGGGCTACAACAAAGACCAGGTGCTGGTCATAAAGGACAGCTATACCCTGCCGTCGCATACCGAAAAAGTATTCAAGCAACAGCTGCTGCGGGACAGACGCATACTAAGCGCCAGCATCTCCTGGACCCTGCCAGGCAGTACGGGCATGGATGGCACCGTCATCACCCCCAAAGAAAAAGAGGGCGGCACGGGAGGCATCCATACCAACATCTATCATATCGACTACGATTATATCCCCCTGCTGGATATGAAGATGGTCGCCGGAAGGAATTTTTCCCCCTCCTTCCCATCGGACTCCGACGCCGTCATCATCAACCAGACCGCTGCACGTGAGCTGGGATGGATTCATACCAACCCTATCGGTAAAGGCCTCGCCCGTTCCGCAACTTCACAATACACCGTCGTGGGAGTAGTGGAAGACTTTCATTATGCATCAGCCAAACAAAAAATAGCGCCGCTGATCATGTTGCTGGGCCACAACAGCGGTTCCATCCTGGTCAAAATACGGACCGCCGACATCCAGCCCCTCCTCGCGGACATCCAACGGCAATGGGATGCCTTCAAGCCATCCACCTCCTTCAGCTATTCCTTCCTCGACGAGGGATTTGCACGCATGTACTCAGCCGAGCAGCGCACCGGCCAGATCTTCACCGTCTTCGCCATTATAGCCGTCGTCATCGCCAGCCTCGGCCTGTTCGGTCTCGCAGCCTTTACGGCAGAGCAGCGGGCAAAGGAGATCGGCATCCGCAAAGTCCTTGGAGCCTCCGTACAACAGCTGCTGCTCCTGCTCTCCGGAGAATTCCTCCGGCTCGTGGGCATCGCCTGTGTCATCGCCATCCCCGTCACCTGGTGGGCCATGCATTCCTGGCTCGAAGACTTTGCATACCGTACCCATATCCCAGCCTGGATCTTTGTCGCAGCAGGATTGCTGTCCATCGTCATAGCCATGGCGACCATCAGCTTCCAGGCCGCCCGCTCCGCACTGGCGAATCCTGTAAAAACGTTACGATCCGAATGAACCGCCCACACCCTATTCAATTCATCACGACCAAAAAACGCAGCGCATGTTCAGGAACTTTATAAAGACCGCCTTCCGCAATCTCCGCAAGAACAAGACCTTCTCGCTGATCAATATCGCCGGGCTGTCCATCGGTATGGCCGCCTGCCTGCTGATCCTCCAGTATGTAAGCTTCGAGCTGAGCTATGACCAGTACAATAAGAACGCGCCGGACATCTACCGCGTCGCCAACGACCGCTATCAGAAAGGCAAGCTGATCCAGCATGGCACCATCACCTACTCGGCCATCGGCAAGGCCATGCAGGACGATTTCCCCGAGGTGCTCGACCACACCCGGGTAGAGCCCGGAGGCAAGTCCATCATCACCGCCGCCAGCCCGAAAAAGATCGGAGACCTGGACCTCCTCTATGCGGATAATTCCTTCCTGTCCATGTTCACGTATCCGCTGATCGCAGGCGATGCGGCCACGGCCCTGCGGGAACCCCACAGCATCATCCTCCCGGAATCTTCCGCAACGAAGATCTTCGGGGCCGGCGCAGAAAAGGACTGGTCATCCCTTATCGGCAGAACGATCAACCTTGGCATGGACTCCACTCCATATAAAATAACCGGCATCGCCCGCAATGTGCCGGAAAATACACACCTGCCCTTCGACCTTCTTGCTTCTTATTCCACGCTCTATTCCGGAAAAGATTCGTGGAAAGAAGCCGATTACGATTTTAAGGATTCCGATTTCTGGCATTATATCCAGCTCCGGCATGGCACGGACTATAAAGCACTCGAAGCCAAGTTGCCCGCATTCAGCCAGCGCCATTTCCAGGGAGACAAAGTCTCCGGCAGCGAAGAGAAATTTTTCCTCCAGCCCCTCTCCCGCGCACACCTGTACTCGGATTTTGAATACGAGATCGGCAAGACCGGCAGCGCCACTGTGGTCTGGGGCCTGCTCATCATCGCCGCCCTCATCATCGTGATCGCCTGGGTCAACTATATCAACCTGGCTACGGCCAAATCCATGGAGCGGGCCAAAGAAGTGGGTATTCGAAAAGTATCGGGCGCTACGAAAGGACAGCTGATCCGGCAGTTCCTGATGGAATCCCTCATCATCAATATCACGGCGCTCATCATCGCGGTGCTGATCGTATGGTTTGCCCAGAAAGGCCTCAACGACCTGGTGCAGCACCATCTCTCTCTGGCATATTTGTTTCAGAAAGGGCTCAACGGATACAGCATCACCTCGGCGCTGGCCGCACTCATTATAGCCGGTATTTTTATCTCCGGTCTTTACCCGGCCCTGGTGCTCTCCGCCTTCAAGCCCATCCTTGTGCTCAAAGGGAAATTTACCCGCTCGGTAAAAGGCGCGTGGCTGCGCAAAACCCTCGTGATCGGTCAGTTTGCCATTACCGTTGTGCTCATCATCGGATCGTTCATCGTCTATCAGCAGATAAAATTTGTCAATGAACAGAGCCTCGGGATGAATATCTCGCAAATGCTGATCGTAAAACCTCCGGAGCTTACCAGGTGGGATTCCACATTTATAGTCAGGGAGACCAGTTTTGCCGAAGAATTGAAAAAGATAAACGGTGTGAAAGGCGCGGCCACTTCCAATCGGGTCGCAGGAGATGAACTGGGAAGGAATTTTAATGTCAGGAGAGCGGAGGCGCCGGAAAATGAAAAATTCACCATGAGGAATATGAGTATAAGCTCCGGCTTTATCGATATTTATGGCATCAGGATGCTGGCAGGCAGGAATTTCACGGAGACGGACTATAGCCCGGACTGGAATCACCTGCACAATACCCTGATTAATGAGAGCGCCGCCAGACTCCTTGGATTTTCCACACCCCAGGCCTCCATCGGAAGGACGATCCTCACCGGCAACAAAAAATGGGATATCATAGGCGTCATCGCCGATGTCCATCAGAAATCACTTCGCTATCCCATCGAACCCACTATATTCCGGCCTTCCTTCGGCACCGACAACCCTATCTCCGTAAAAATCACCGGTCAGAACCTGCCCGCCACGATCGCCTCGGTCAAAGAAAAATACGAATCGTTTTTCCCGGGCAACCTGTTCGATTATTATTTTGTGGACGAAAAATTCAATGCGCTCTATAAGACCGATCAGCTGTTTGGAAAAGTATTTGCGCTCTTTTCCGGTCTCGCGATCGCCATCGCCTGCCTCGGGTTATTCGGACTGTCCCTGTTCGCCACGGCACAGCGGACAAAGGAGATAGGTGTGAGAAAAATATTGGGAGCGTCCATCCCCAATATCGTATTATTGCTGTCAAAGGATTTCTTCGGTCTGATCCTGATCGCCAACGCACTGGCCTTCCCGGTTGCCTGGTTGATCATGCACAACTGGCTGAAAGACTTTGCCTACCGGATAACCATTTCGGGATGGATCTTTGTCGTGGCAGGCCTGATGGCCATGGTAGTCGCCCTGGTCACGATCAGCCTGCACTCCATCCGGGCAGCCCTGGCCAATCCGGTGAAAAGCCTGAGAACGGAATGAGCCACCCCTTTTTATGTATCAAAACCGGACAGTTCCTGTATCGAAAACGGACTGTTCCCTATGTAATTGATAGATAGTATCTTGCGTATCATCAGATTGTATTCTGGCATGTGATTGAGAGTAACTATAACCAGTTGTAAAAACGAACGATTATTATGATAGATTTAAAACGCATCTCTAAATGGATCACGGTCGGTGGGAAACCAAATTTTATTTTGAAGGATATCAATCTGCATATCAAGGAAGGAGAGTTTGTTTCGATCATGGGACCCTCGGGTTCCGGTAAGTCCAGCCTGCTCAATATCATCGGAATGCTGGACGACGCTTCCGAAGGAGAATATTATTTTCTGGAGCAGAGCGTACACTCGCTGAAAGAAAAACAACGCGCACAGTTATACAAGCAATATATCGGCTTTGTATTCCAGGCATATCATCTGATCGATGAGCTGACCGTCTATGAAAATATCGAGACGCCGCTGATCTATCAGAATGTCAAATCCTCTGAGCGCCAGGCCATGGTAGCGGATATTCTCGACCGCTTTCAGATCGTCGGAAAGAAAGCGCTTTTCCCCACCCAGTTGTCCGGTGGACAGCAGCAACTCGTAGGCATCGCCCGCGCGCTGATCGGCAAGCCCAAACTGTTGCTCGCCGATGAGCCAACCGGCAACCTGAATTCGAAGCAGGGAGAAGAGATCATGGACCTTTTCAAACAACTGAACAAGGAAGGCGTCACCATCATACAAGTCACCCATTCGGAAAAGAACGCGGGATACGGATCGAAGATCATCAATCTCCTTGATGGCAGGATTGATAATAATTAAACGGTCAGGCCGGCAGGGCTGACCAACTGGACCGGGAATGAACTATTAATAAGTGCAAACATGAAAAAGAAGCATATTTTATATGTAGGAGTGGCCATACTATTGTCTTTTACAAAGACACAGGCACAGAACAATTCAGGCGCAGGCACACCGGATATCGGAACCTCGCTCAGCCTCCAGCAGGCCGTCAGCGTCGCGATCAGAAATAACCTGGTTGTCAATCAGGCGGATATACAGGCGCAGATCAGTAAGGTCACGCTCAATCAATCCTGGGGTAATATGCTGCCCAGTATCTCTGCTTCTGCGAGTCAGGGCATCGGCTTTGGACGTAGTCTTATTACCTCGTCCTATACTTACACGGATCAGCAGACGGCCTCGGGCTCCTATCAGGCCAACGCCGGCCTCACGCTGTTCAATGGATTGACCTTGCAGAATACGGTCAAGGCAAATCAGTACACATACGCGGCCAGCAAAATGGATCTGCAGCAGCAGAAGGACAATATAACCCTGAATGTATATCTGGCCTATCTGCTGGTCCTCAGCAGCCAGGACCTGCTGAATATCGCGCGTGAACAAGCCGATATCGATGTCAAACAGGCAGACCGGCTGGAAACCCAGAATAAGGAAGGAGCCCTCTTACTTCTCTCCAATCTGACCGATCTCAGGGGACAATACGCAGGAGACCAGGCAAACATCGCTATCGCTGTCAATAATTTGGAGGCCGCCAAGGTCGGTCTTTTCCAGATAATGAATGTCCCATATAAAAGGGACGTGGAATACGACCGGGCTGCTTTCACCCTTCAGTTGAACGATTACCAGCAAAGCCCGGACAGCATTTATATGACGGCCATGCAAATTCTTCCATCTATCAAATCCGCAGATCTCAGGATAAAATCCTTCGAAAAAGCGCTCAGGGCGGCCAGGGGGCAATATTATCCCAACCTTTCCTTTTACGCCAACGTCAACAGTTATTACAGTAATGCCGCAACACAATCCATACCCTCCAATAGTTTCGCCAATGATACAACGGCCAATTATGTTTCCGTGGGCGGGAATCCCTATAACGTGATCAATAAGAATCAGATTTTCAACACTTCAAATACTTCATGGGGCGACCAGTTCAAGAACAACCGGCAAACATCCATCGGGCTGCAGATAAACATTCCTATTTTAAATTATCTGCGCGCACGCAACGGTGTCAAACAGGCAAAGATCAACCTTAGAAATTCGGAGATCGTTTCAAATTCTACACGTCTTGCTTTACAACAAAGCGTAGAGCTGGCTTATCAGAATATGATCGCCGGTTATAAGCAATATAAATCCTACATGGACCAGGCGGCCGCCTACGCCGAATCCTTCCGGGTGGCAGAGATCCGCTTCAACGAAGGGGTCATCAATTCAGACATATATATTATAGCAAAGAATAATGCCGACCGGGCCAACACAAGCCTGTCCCAGGCAAAGTATAACTATATCTTACGGACAAAAGTGCTGGATTATTATCAGGGAAGACTGAACCCTTAGCCGCCAGCCCCGGCAATCAACCCTTATCCGAGCCTGCATCCGGTTCCCGGGCTGCCCATCCGCGGAGACTTTCAACGGGTCTGCCCGCGACACCGGTCGCAGTCGCCGACCCGGCCATCCGCCCCTCATTCCTCCATCCATTCCCCCAGCAGGGCGCCGATCTTTGCGCCCTCCACCATAAAGCCGTCATGGCCATAGGCGGAGCCGATCTCCGACAGCCGGGCATCGGGCAGATGACGCGCCATGAACCGCTGCTCTTCCACCGGACAGAGGATATCGCTGCCGATCCCGATGATCAGGGTCTTCTGGGTGATCCCCGCCAGTACCCCCTCCAGCGATTTTCCCCTCCCCCTCGCCAGCTGATGACTGTCCATGGATTTGGTCAGCAGCCAGTAGGAATATGCGGCAAATCGGGTCACCAGCTTGTCGCCCTGGTAATTCACATAGGATGAAGCCTTGAAATGGTCCAGTTTTTCCGTATCGGGATCCGTCTGTTTTTCCACCAGGATGCCATAGTTGCGGTAGGTAAGAATGCCGATGGCGCGTGCCGCCTTCAGCCCCCGGATTCCAGCCTCCGCAGAAGGGTCCAGCCAACTCGCGTCCGCCTCGATGGACAACCGCTGCGCCGTGTGTACGGCAATGCCCCAGGCGCTTTCCGCCGGAGAGGTGGCGATCAGGAACAACCGGCCGATCACCTCTTTTTCCAGCACACACCATTCCAGCGCCTGATATCCCCCCATGCTACCCCCCATTAAAAGATGGATCTTCTCGATGCCCAGATGGCGCCGGAGCAGAATATGCGCCCGCACCATGTCCCGTATCGTTACCGGTGGAAAATCGCTGTACCAGGGCCGGCCCGTCAACGGGTTCTCGCTCAAGGGGCCCGTCGTGCCATAGCAGGAGCCCAGGAAGTTGGCGCACACGATAAAATGCTTTTCCGGGTTCACCGGACTCCTCGGCCCGACCACCCCAGGCCACCAATGGGCCGCATCGGAATTAGCCGTCAGGGCATGACACACCCACACCACGTTACTTTTATCGGCATTCAGCCTGCCATAGGTATGATAAGCTATCGTAATACCGGGCAGCGATTGCCCGCATTCCAGCTCAAAACCTTCCTCATTAATATAATGGTTCATTGTCTAAGTTCCTGTTTCTCAATAAATGCGGACGCGCGGAGCCCGTGACCCAACGTGGTCCACAGCCCGTGTGCTTCCGGTGGCTAGTCCAGGTCCGGCGACCCGACGAAGGGCCGTATCAAGGTGCCTTTCCCGATCTCTTTCCCAAATCCTCCGTTTATCCGCCGGATCGGTCATCTGATCCATGCCGGGATCTCAAATTCCTTAATTCAGGATGCAAAATAAGGGCTTAGGTGAATTACCTTTGCAAAAATCTTTTTTATGATACAGATCGAGCTGAACAGGGTGAACGGAGACTTTGGGTTTGAGGCCAGGGATGCAGGCGGACACATCGCCCGTATGGATACCAGCCCGGATACCGGAGGGCTCGATTTCGGGATCCGCCCCATGCAGATGCTTCTCATGGGCCTGGGGGGTTGCAGCGGCATCGACATCGTATCCATCCTGAAGAAGCAGCGCCAGCCCGTCGACGGGTTCCGGATGCACATAGAAGGGGCGAGAGAGCAGGGTATAGAACCCTCCTTGTGGAAGACGATCAATATCATCTTTGAATTGCAGGGAGCCATCGATCCCGATTGCGCAAAAAAAGCCTGCGCCCTCTCCATGGAGAAATATTGTTCCGTGGCCGCCACGCTGAAAGAAGCCCGCTGCAACATCACCTGGGAACTGCGGATCGTTTGACCGTACCGCATGCGGGCAACACCGCCCCGCCAGTCATCCGCGCGGTTCTGCACACCGGCCAGCAAGCACCGCATCTCAACGCATATAATTAATCACCAGCTCCGGCTGACAATTAAAAGTCCATGTCAACATCGAAGTCCAGCTCGCAATCATCCAACCCAGATCCCTCACCGATCCCGGGTCCGCAATCCGCCCCTCCATCGCAGTCGGCCCAACAACCATCACCGGATTCACCATCGGCACCGAACTCATCACCGGCCCCGCAACATCCGATAACGCAGGCCATCCGCATCCGCACCGGACGCACCGCCGAAAGAGAGCATTCCTCACCCCTGTTCCTGACCAGCAGCTTCTGCTTTGACGATGCCGAACAGATGCGCGCCGCATTTGCCGATGAGACGGACGACAATATCTACAGCCGGTTCAGCAACCCCAGCGTGCAGGAATTCATCGACAGGATGTGCGCCCTCGAAGGAGCGGAAGATGGCTTCGCTACAGCCTCCGGCATGAGCGCCGTGTTCGCCTCCTTCATGAGCTTTCTGAAAAAAGGAGACCATCTCATTTCCTGCAATGCTATTTTCGGCAGCACCCATTCGCTCATTACCAAATTCCTTCCGAAATGGGGCATCGAATATACGTATGTGGACGCAGCCGATCCCGCGGGATGGGAAGCCGCCGTCCGTCCCAATACCAAAATGCTTTACCTCGAGACGCCGACCAACCCTGGCCTCGACATCATCGACCTCGAGGCCGCCGGTAAATTTACCCGTAAGCACCGGCTGATTTTCAACGTGGATAATTGTTTTGCCACGCCCGTATCCCAGACCCCCATTCAATATGGCGCAGATATCGTCATCCATTCGGCCACCAAATGGCTCGACGGACAGGGACGCGTGCTGGGAGGTGTGGTGGTGGGTAAAAAAGAGCTTATCCATGAGATCTATCTGTTTTGCCGCAGCACGGGTCCCTCACTGTCACCCTTCAACGCCTGGATACTCAGCCGAAGCCTGGAGACCCTAGACGTGCGTATGGAAAGACATTCATCCAATGCCCTGCACATCGCAACAGCCCTCGAAAGCCATCCAAAGATTTCCTGGCTGAAATATCCTTATCTGGCCAGTCATCCACAGCATGCCATCGCCCTGCGCCAGATGAAGAACGGCGGAGGCATCATTTCATTCGACCTGAAAGGGGGATTGGAAAGTGGAAGGAAATTTCTGGACAACCTGCTCGTGCTGTCAAGGACGGCCAATCTGGGAGACACCCGGAGCATCGCATCGCATCCCGCCAGCACCACACATGCAAAGCTGACCGAGGCGGAAAGACAAGCCGTCAATATCACCCCTGGCCTCATCCGCATTTCTGTCGGGCTGGAACACCGCGACGATATCCTGAACGATATATTACAGACACTGGAAAAATGCTAGTGGACCCGGCATCTGCGGCATCGGACACCGGCTAGCGTTCATACACACCCGCGCCGGACACCTGCTCACGGCCATCACGTCATCGGTCCGGCGGCCCAGGGTCTAGTCCCCCCAGATCTCGCCCTTGCCTTCGAGCCATAATTTTACCAGCTCGGTCGTCACCGACTTCGGTCTTTCGAGCGGGAAGCCCAACGCCCTGTCCCAGCAGAGACCGGCCAACACACCCAGCGCCCGGCTCACGCCGAACAGAACGGTATAGAATTCATATTCTACCATACCATAGTGGACCAGTAAGGCGCCGCTGTGCGCATCCACATTTGGCCAGGGATTTTTGATCTTGCCCAGCGACTGGAGGATCGGAGGCACGGTATCGTATATATTCCATACGGTCTGCACAAGGCTGTCGTCCTTGATATGTTTTTTGCCAAACTCCATCTGCGCGGTAAAGCGGGGATCGGTCTTCCGCAACACGGCATGACCATAACCCGGCACCACCTTCCCTTCACTCAGCGTCTTGCGCACATATTCCGCGATCTGGTCGTTGGAGGGTAATTCCACACCCAGCTCCTGCCGCATGTCCAGGATCCACTTGATCACTTCCTGATTAGCGAGCCCATGCAAAGGGCCAGCCAGTCCGTTCATGCCGGCGGCAAAGCTTAAATAAGGATCGCTGAGGGCGGAACCCACCAGGTGAGTAGTGTGCGCGCTTACATTGCCCCCTTCATGATCCGCGTGAATGGTCATATACAGACGCATCAGCTCCCGGAAAGTCTCGTCCTCATAGCCAAGCATATGCGCAAAATTGCCCGCCCAGTCCAGCAGGCCATTGGGATGGATATGATCTTCCTTCTTATATTTTCTGCGGTAGATATAGGCAGCGACACGGGGCAGACGCGCGATCAGGTCCATGCTGTCGTCGAATACCGCCTCCCAGTAATCTTTTTTGTTCATGCCTTCCGCATACTTTTTGGCAAACTGACTTTCCGTCTGCAGGGCCATGATGGCAATCACGAACTGGGTCATGGGGTGGGTGGCGATGGGAAGGGCCTCTATCGCAGCAAAAACGTGGTTGGGCACATGGCTGCGGCGCTGCCAGTTGGAGGTGATCAGCTGGACATCTTCTTCGGTGGGCAGTTCCCCGATCAGCATCAGATAGAACAATCCCTCCGGCAAAGGCTCCGTGCCCCCATTGGCCTTGGGTAGCTTTTCCTGAAGGTCCGGGATCGAATAACCGCGGAACCGTATTCCTTCCTGGGCGTCCAGCAGGGAGGTTTCGCTCACCAGCCCGGTCATGCCCCGCATGCCCTGGTAGATCTGCGCCAGCGTGACCTCACCTATTTTTTTATTTCCATGCTCTTTGACCAGATTCTTGATCTCGGCCGATACGGTGTCTGCCCTGGATTTAAACCTTTCTTTGATACTTGCCATAGCCCATAAAGTTAATTCACGGAACGTTGCAGAACAAATGATTTGCCGTGTTTCAGATTAAAAAAGCGTTAAGTGATCTCCCCAGTGAATCTATTTGGGTGTTCGGATATACAGCACGAAAGCCACGATGCTGAAGATGATATTGGGCAGCCAGGCGGCCAGTATCGGAGGGAAATCGCCCTTGGTGGAAAAAGTAACGGAGAATTTATCCATGACGACGAACAGCGCGGCCGTAACGATGCCGAAGGCGAGGTGCAGACCACTGCCACCCCTCACTTTCCGGGAGCTGACGATCGCACCGATCAGGGCCAGAATGATGACCGAGAACGGCGTCGCATCCCGGTGGAACAGCTCCACCTTGAAGGTGTTGAGGCCTTCCGACCCACGCACCTCCTCCATGTGGATGAATTGCTTCAGCTCCTTCGTGGTAAGTTTATCTTTCAGATAATCGTCTCTCCGCAGCTCTCTTGGTTGAACATTCAGATTGATCTGCATCGAATCCATTTTCTTCACGGTCTCTTTCAGCCCGTCGAACTTATGCTCGACAACGTTGAGCAATTTCCAGTTCTTTTTAGCAGGGTCCCACCGCACGATCTCCGCACGCAGGTTATAATAGACCTTGTTGTCTTTTATCTTTTGCAGGAATAAATTGCTGGCCGATTTATTCGCCGTATCATAATAGCGCAACCCCACAAAGGTCGTCGGGTCCACCCGCAGGTAGTAATTGGTGGTCCGGTTCACATCGGGGTTGTAGGAGCTGTTCCGGTCCACATAGACAGCCTGGAAATCGGTGCGGATCTCGTTGGCCCTCGGCACCCAGTACTGACTGGCCAGCCACAAAATAACAGCGAGGAATACGGAACCGATCAGATAAGGACGCAGCATCCTGTTATACCGGACACCTCCCGCCAGGATAGCGATGAATTCAGACCGGCCCGCCATCTTCGAAGTAAAATAGATCACGGCGATAAAAACCATGAGCGGGAAGATCATGGACATGATAAAACCGATGAATCCGATATAATAATGCGTGATGAGCTGCGTGGCGCTGAGACCGGATTTGACAAAATCATCCGCTTTCTCACTGGTATCGATCACCACCGCTATGGTCGTGATCACCAGCAGCGTGAACACGAAGGTGCCAAGAAATTTTTTGAGGATATAACCGTCGAGTAGTTTGAGCATCCGGCGCAAAATTAAGCTACAGGCCCCGGGTCGCAAGCCCCCGGAACGAAATTTATAAGTGTTTTAGGACTTCCCGCTCTCCATATCCCGCCCGGGCCTCACCACTTCCACCTCACAGCCTCGTCTGCAGGATCTCCACCTGCTCCCGCTTCCACCCCGCAAAATCACCGCTCAGGATATGCCGGCGGGCTTCCGTGACGAGATGCAGGTAAAAAGCCAGATTGTGGATGCTCGCGATGGTCAGCCCAAGGATCTCCTTCGACTTCATCAGATGGCGCAGGTAGGCCTTACTGTAATACTGGCTGGTCTCGCAACCGATCCCGTCATCGATAGGCGAAAAATCCTTTTCCCATTTTTTATTATCGATATTGATCACACCCCTTGTGGTAAAAAGCATCGCATTGCGGCCATTCCGCGTCGGCATCACACAATCGAACATATCCACACCCCTCCCGATACATTCGAGGATATTCCAGGGAGTTCCCACACCCATGAGGTAGCGCGGCTTGTCTGCCGGCAGGTCGGTGCAGCAGGCTTCGCAGATCTCATACAGCTGCTCTTCCGGTTCTCCGACACTCAAGCCGCCGATGGCATTTCCCACGGCGTTCTTACTGGAGATATAGGCGCAGGATGCCTTGCGGAGATCATGAAAAGTGCTGCCCTGAACGATAGGAAAAAGGTTTTGGGTATACCCGTATTTATCCGAACCGGCATTGAAATGAGCAAGACAACGGTCCAGCCACCGATGCGTCATATGCATGGATTTCTCCGCATAGCTCCATTCGCAGGGGAAAGGCGTACACTCGTCAAAGGCCATCATGATATCCGCCCCGATGATCCGCTGGATGTCCATTACCTTCTCCGGACTGAACAGATGCCTCGACCCGTCGATATGGGACTGGAACAGGACGCCTTCTTCCTGGATCTTCCGGGTGCCGGACAGGGAGAACACCTGATAGCCACCGCTGTCGGTCAGGATAGGGCGGTCCCAGCCCATGAACCGGTGCAGCCCACCCGCCTGTTCCAGCACGTCAACCCCAGGCCGCAGATACAGGTGATAAGTATTGCCAAGGATGATCCGGGCCTGTACATCGTCTTTCAACTGCCGCTGGGTGATCGATTTCACACTGCCCGCCGTGCCCACCGGCATGAAAACAGGGGTCAGGATCTCTCCATGATCCGTCATGATTTTTCCGGCCCTTGCCCCGGAATCCGTACTCGTTTTTTGCAATTCGAACTGTAATGCAGCCATACCCGGTTTGAACGGTGCAAGATACGACCTTTACCCGTTTCCCGGACGATCAACATCCCCGTCCCCGCCTCAGATCCCCTGAATGGTCCACCGCTTCCCCCCACGTCGCCCTACCTCACTCCCGCAACGGCACTCCATTTCCCAGGCACCGCATTTCCATTTCCCCACAAAAGCATCTCCATTTCCCCGGCACCTGCATTTCATTTCTCCCCCAAAAGCATCTCCACCCCCCATAGTAGTTGAACTTTTTACAACCCCCTCATTTGCAACCACTTTCAAAAAGTTCAACCTCTATTGCCGATTGCACCACAAAAAACGCGGCTCCCCAACCCCGGCATCCCCCAACCAATCACACCCTCCACCCGCGCGAACCCCAGCCCGACCCGATCGCGCGATCCACCCCGGACAGCCCGGCCACCTACGGCCAACCACTCCTCCTCCGGGAAGAACCCATTACCCTCCTGGAATTTTAATGGGAATAATCCCCATAATCAGCGGTTATCCTTACTTTCGTAGACTGGCTGTGCTGGATGGGCCCGAATCAATCGTAGAATTGTTATGACTAAACTGTTTTTGAGTTTCCCCTGGCGTGAAACCCTGTTTATCTTTTTTTGCCTGATCACCCTGATACAACTATCCTATTATGGCTGGTTCTTCAGGCGTCTGGCATTTTTCACCCCCTGGACAAAAGACAAGTCGCAGCAACATCCCGTCAGCGTGATCATCTGCGCAAGGGACGAAGCGGCCAAGCTCGTAACCCATCTCCCCGGCTCACTGGTCCAGACCTATCCCAGCACGCATGAAGTGATCGTCGTCAACCACAACAGCCAGGACGACACCCGTTTCCTGCTCGATGAATTCAAAAAAACCTTCAAAGGCCTCCATATCGTCAACCTCGAACAGGAAGCCATCGGCATACCCGGCAAGAAATACCCGCTCAGCATGGGCATCAAAGAGGCGATCCATGAGATCGTCCTGCTGACGGATGCGGACTGCATGCCCGCCAGTGAATTCTGGATGCAGAAAATGCAGGACGGCTATGACAATGGAATAGAAGTGGTGCTCGGCTACAGCCCCTACGCAAAAAAACCAGGCTTTCTCAACAAGATCATCCGCTTCGACACCTTTCATACCGCCATCCAGTATCTTTCCTATGCCCTGGCAGGTCTGCCCTATATGGGCGTGGGCAGGAACTTGTCGTATAAAAAAGAACTGTTCTTCCGGAACAAAGGATTTTCGGGCATCAACCACCTGCCCGGCGGGGATGATGACCTGTTCATCAATAAGGTTGCGACGAAAGACAACACGAACATTGTCATCGACCCCGATACCTTCACCATGTCCGAGCCAAAGAAAACATTCGGGGAATGGTTCAGACAGAAAGCCCGTCATTACAGCACCGCAAAATATTACAAGCCCCTGCATAAATTCCTGCTGGCCACGTACTCCTCTTCACACATCCTGTTTTATCCCCTCTTTATTGCCAGCCTCATCAGCTTCGACTGGCGCTTTGTGCTGCCGGTATTCGGTCTGCGCCTGCTGGTGCAGGGTTTTATTTATTATAAGGCCATGAACAAGCTGCAGGAACAGGATCTCTTTGCCTGGTGGTGGCTGCTCGATATCTGGATGTTCGTGTATTATCTCATCTTTGTCCCAGCAATATGGAAAAAGCCTCGTCCGACCTGGAACTGATACAACAGTATTTTGCTGATTTTTCACCCGTGCAGTTGCAGCAGCTGGCTGCCCTGGAAGGGTTGTACACGGAATGGAACGATAAGATCAATGTTATCTCCCGCAAGGACATCGGCAGCCTGTATGAGAAACATGTCCTGCATTCCCTGACCATCGCCGCCGCCTTTGCATTTGAAAAAGGCATGCAGGTCATCGATATCGGCACAGGAGGCGGATTCCCCGGCATACCCCTCGCCATTCTTTTTCCAGACACCCAGTTCCATCTGGTAGACAGCATCGGCAAAAAGATCAAAGTGGTGGAAGCCGTCAGCGCGGCGATCAGCCTGAAGAATATCACCGCACAACATGGGCGTGCCGAAGAGATAAAGAACAGAAAATTCGATGCCGCCATCTCCCGCGCGGTCGCCCCGTTAAAAGACCTGTGGACCTGGTCCAGGCCCCTGCTGAAAAAAAGGCCCGCACACAAGCCCCCCGCCCCGGACCTC